>Ga0209026_1000006_pt1 | contig 677225 bp, 584 predicted proteins | sample AraplaCL_Col_mCL_FD_184262 | JGI IMG/M metagenome (GOLD analysis project Ga0209026, IMG submission 184262) | Arabidopsis root microbial communities from the University of North Carolina, USA - plate scrape CL_Col_mCL (SPAdes) (version 2) | ecosystem: Host-associated > Plants > Roots >... | reverse complement strand
CGTTGAAGTCCACGCCGTCGGCCTTCATGGCCTGGGCCAGCTGGAACTCGCCGTAGAAGTCGCACTCGTTGCCCAGGCGGTACTTCAGGCCCGGGCTGTTCAGGCCGTAGCACTGGCGCGATTCGCCAGAGACCGTGGTGGCCGCGGGGCCGCCGCGCATGTAACCGGTCCAGTCGACGGCGTGGGCCGCATTGCCGGCGAGAAGGGCCAAGGCGGCAACGGCAACGAGTCGGGGGGCCGGGCGCGTGGCTCGGGTTTCTTGCATGTCTGTCTCCTGCTTTGCACTCGGGAGTGCGTTGTGATGCGCCAGCCGCGCGAGGCGTCGGCCAACGTTAAGAAGCTTAATCAGCCATTAATACGAAATTAATGAGGGTTTTCGCGTAGTGTCGAGCAGATTGTCGAGTTCTTGCAACGGATGAGCAGGGCATGCGCATTCGTGCACGAAACGCACCGGCGACGGGCCGATCGAGCTGGAGCACGACCGTACAAGGCCGGGCCGCCCTCCGGAAGCAATGCCCCTAGATTGACGCGACCTGAACGCAAATCTGTTGCCGAAGTGCCGAACAAGCCCGTAAGAGATCGCTACGGCGCACGACGGCGGACGCGAACCGACGTAAAAACAAGGGCTGGTCCCGACGCGGCGACGAGCGCCCGCCGTGCGCGTTCGAACCGGCGCGGTCAGCGCGCCAGCGGCAGCGCGATCCTCACCTGCAGACCATGCGGCGCGATGCCCGTCAGCGACACCTGCCCGCCGTGGCGCTCAGCGATGCTCTTGACGATCGCCAGGCCCAGGCCGCAGCCGGAGCCTTCGTGCGTGGCGCGCACGAAGCGCTCGAACACGGCGCGATGCAGGTCGGGCGGGATGCCCGGCCCCGTATCGGAGACCTCCATCACGCCGGAGTTGCCGTCGCGCCGCACGCACACCGTGACCTCGCTGGACGCGCCGGCATAGCGGATCGCGTTGTCGATCAGGTTCTGCAGCGCTTCGCGGATGAGCAGCGGGTGGCCCTGCACGACGACCGGCGGCGCGGCCTCTCCGGCATCGTCCAGCCCGAGGTCGACCCCGGCCTGAAGCGCCTTGGGCACCCACTCGGCCGTGACCTCGCGGGCGAGCTCGCGCAGGTCGACGCGTGCGCTGTGCTGCGCGAGCGCCGATTCCGGCTCGGCGCGCGCCAGGCTCAGCAACTGGTTGACCAGGTGCGCGCTGCGCACCGCGCTCTCGTGCACGCGCTGCAGCCGCGGCTGGCGCGCCGGGTCGACGTTCTCGCCGAGGGCCAGCTCGGTCTGGCTCTTGAGGCCGGCCAGTGGCGTGCGCAGCTGGTGTGCCGCGTCGTTGACGAAGCGGCGCTGCGCGGCGACGCTCTCGTGGACGGCGGCCAGCAGGTCGTTGAGCGCGCGCGCCAGCGAGCGCAGCTCCTGCGGCGCGGCGTCGATCTTCAGCGGCGCGAGGTCGTTGGGCGCGCGGTCCTCCACCAGCGCGCGCATGCGTGCCAGCGGCGCGAGGCCGGCGCGGATGCCGGCCCACACGATCATCGTCATCAGCAGGATCAGGCCCGACAACGGCAGCACCGTGTCGCCAAGGATGCTGCGCGCCAGCTCGTCGCGGCGCGCGCGGCCGCGAGCGATCTGCACCAGCATCAGCTGCCTCGTCCTGCTGTCGCCGTAGGCCACGTACAGCGCGGCGACGCGGATCTGCATCTTGTCGACGACGCCGTCGTAGAAGTAGGGCTCGCCGAGCTTGGGCGGACCGGTGAGCGCCGGCGGCGGCAGCGTGCGGCTGCCGAGGATGAACTTGCCCGGCGGCGTGCTGACCATGTAGTACACGCGATCGTCCGGGTCGCCGCCGATGATGTCGTCGGCCGCGCGCGGGAAGTCGATGAACAGGCCGTTGCCGATCGGCTTGACCTGGCGTGCGAGCGCGCGCGTGGCCTGCAGCAGGCTGGCATCGATCGCGCGGTTCGCATAGCGCGCCGCCACGTTGTAGGTGACGAAGGCCGCCGCCATCCACAGCACCAGCTGCGGCAGCACCAGCCACAGCAGCAGCTGCTTGTGCAGCGACTGGTCGCCGACGACCATGCGCGTCAGCCGCAGCATCAGCGGGCTGGGCGGCGTCTTCATGCGCGAATGGGTGTCAAGCGGGACGAAGTGCCTCGAGCAGGTAGCCCAGACCGCGCACGGTGCGGATGCTCAGGCCCGAGCCCTCGAGCTTGCGGCGCACGCGGTGGATGTAGACCTCGATCGAGTTGTTGCCGCCCGGCTCCGCCCGCTCGCTGCTCCAGGCCTGCGCCACTTCCTCCTTCGTGACGACGCGGTCGCGGCGGGTCAGCAGCAGGTCCAGCAGCGTCCATTCGCGCGGGCTGAGCTCCAGCGGCGCGCCGTCGATGCTCGCGCGGCGCGAATCGCGCTCGAACACGAGCGAGCCCATCGCCATCGAGGCGTTGGCCACCGGCGAGGACTGGCTGCGCCGCAGCAGCGCGCGCAGGCGGGCCTCCAGCTCGGGGAAGTCGAAGGGCTTGGTGAGGTAGTCGTCCGCGCCGGCGTTCAGGCCCGCGACGCGGCTCTGCAGGTCGTCGAGCGCGGTCAGCACCAGCACCGGCAGCTCGGGCTTGCGCTGGCGCACGCGCTGCAGCACGGTCAGGCCGTCGACCATCGGCAGGCCGAGGTCGAGGATGCACAGGTCCCACGACTGCTTCAGCAGCAGGAATTCGGCAACGGCGCCGTTGGGCGCGTGCTCCGTCTCGAAGCCCGCATGGCGCAGCTGCTCCGTCAGCGCATCGGCCAGGATCGCGTCGTCTTCGGCGAGCAGGAGGTTCATGGGCGAAGCTTAACCTGGGGTGCAGCACTCCACGATTCATGAATACGCGAGTTCGCCGCAGCTCGCATCGGACGCGACCGTCGCGGTCGACGCCAAGCTCGTCACCCTGCGCGCAGTCGCAGGATCCACCGCTGCCACGGCGCTGGCGTTCAGCGGGGCACCTTGACCGGGGTGGATTCTGCGACTCCGCTTCGCTCCGCGCAGAATGACGGGCTGGCCTACATGCTGCGGCGGTACTGGCCACCCACTTCGAAAAGCGCCCCCGTGATCTGCCCCAGCGAGCAGACCCGCACCGCCTCCATCAGCACGTCGAACACGTTGGTGTTGGCGATGACGGCCGCCTGCAGCCTGGCCAGCATCGCCGGCGCCTCGGCGGCGTGCGCGGCGTGGAACTCGGCCAGGCGCGTCAGCTGGCTCTGCTTCTCGTCGTCGGTCGAGCGGGCCAGCTCGATGGATTCGAGCGGCGCCTCGTTCGGGTTGCGGAAGGTGTTCACGCCCACGATCGGGTACTCGCCAGTGTGCTTGAGCATCTCGTAGTGCATCGACTCTTCCTGGATCTTGCCGCGCTGGTAGCCCGTCTCCATCGCGCCCAGGACGCCGCCGCGCTCGGCGATCTTCTCGAACTCGGCGAGCACCGCCTCCTCGACCAGCTCGGTGAGCTCCTCGATGATGAACGCGCCCTGGTTCGGGTTCTCGTTCTTGGCCAGGCCCCACTCGCGGTTGATGATCAGCTGGATGGCCATCGCCCGGCGCACGGACTCTTCCGTCGGCGTGGTGATGGCCTCGTCGAACGCGTTGGTGTGCAGCGAGTTGCAGTTGTCGTAGATCGCGATCAGCGCCTGCAGCGTCGTGCGGATGTCGTTGAACTGGATCTCCTGCGCGTGCAGCGAGCGGCCCGAGGTCTGCACGTGGTACTTCAGCTTCTGCGAGCGCTCGTTGGCGCCGTACTTGTCGCGCATCGCGATCGCCCAGATGCGGCGCGCGACGCGGCCCAGCACCGTGTACTCCGGATCCATGCCGTTCGAGAAGAAGAACGACAGGTTGGGCGCAAAGTCGTCGATGTGCATGCCGCGCGCGAGGTAGGCCTCGACGAACGTGAACCCGTTGCTCAGCGTGAACGCCAGCTGCGAGATCGGGTTCGCGCCGGCCTCGGCGATGTGGTAGCCCGAGATCGACACCGAGTAGAAATTGCGCACGTTGTGGTGCACGAAGTACTCGGCGACGTCGCCCATCACCTTCAGCGAGAACTCGGTCGAGAAGATGCAGGTGTTCTGGCCCTGGTCTTCCTTGAGGATGTCGGCCTGCACCGTGCCGCGCACGTTGGCGAGCACCCAGTCCTTGATCTTGGCGGCCTCGTCGGCGGTGGGCTGGCGGCCGTTGTCGGCCTTGAACCTGTCGAGGTTCTGGTCGATGGCGGTATTCATGAACATCGCCAGGATCGTCGGCGCCGGGCCGTTGATCGTCATCGACACGGACGTCGTCGGGCTGCACAGGTCGAAGCCCGAGTACAGCACCTTCATGTCCTCCAGCGTGGCGATGGATACGCCGGAGTTGCCGACCTTGCCGTAGATGTCGGGCCGCGGCGCGGGATCGGCACCGTAGAGCGTGACGGAGTCGAACGCCGTGGACAGCCGCTTGGCCGGCATGCCTTCCGAGACCAGCTTGAAGCGGCGGTTCGTGCGGAACGCATCGCCCTCGCCGGCGAACATGCGTGTCGGATCCTCGCCCTCGCGCTTGAACGCGAACACGCCCGCGGTGTAGGGGAAGCTGCCCGGCACGTTGTCCAGCATCAGCCACTTCAGGATCTCGCCGTGGTCCTCGTAGCGCGGCAGCACCACCTTGCGGATCTTGGTGCCCGACAGCGTCGTGTGGACGAGGTTGGTGCGGATCTCCTTGTCGCGGATCTTCACGACGTACTCGTCGCCCGCGTAGGCCTTGCGCATGTCGGGCCACATGGCCAGCAGCTGGCGCGCGTCGGGCGCGAGGCGCTGCTCGCGCTCGGCGGCGAGGTCGACGACGGCGGCGTGCGCGTTCTGCTTGTCGGCGTTGGCTTCCTTGAGCATGCGCGCGGTGCCGTGCAGCTGCTGCACCTCGCGCGCGAGGCGCGCCTGCGCGAGGGCCTGCTTCTTGTAGCCGCGCACGGTGTCGGAGATCTCGGCGAGGTAGCGCGTGCGAGCCGCCGGCACGATGGGCGTCTGGTGCGTGGAGAAGCGCGTCGCCACCGCCGGCAGCGTGCCGTCGTCCAGCGCCAGGCCCAGTTCGGCCAGGCGCGGCTTCATCGCCTGGTACAGCGCGGTGACGCCGTCGTCGTTGAAGCGGCTGGCCATGGTGCCGAACACCGGCATCCGGTCCGGCATGACGGTGAACGCCTCGCGGTTGCGCTGCACCTGCTTGGAGACGTCGCGCAGCGCGTCCGCCGCGCCCTTGCGGTCGAACTTGTTGATGGCCACGAACTCGGCGAAGTCGAGCATGTCGATCTTCTCGAGCTGGCTGGCGGCGCCGAACTCCGGCGTCATCACGTACATCGGCACGTCGACCAGCGGCACGATCGCGGCATCGCCCTGGCCGATGCCCGAGGTCTCGACGATGATCAGGTCGAAGCCCGCCAGCTTGGTGGCGGCGAGCACGTCGGGCAGCGCCTGGCTGATCTCGGAGCCGGCGTCGCGCGTGGCGAGCGAGCGCATGTAGACCTTGGGCTGGCCGTCCGCCCACGGGCTGATCGCGTTCATGCGGATGCGGTCGCCCAGCAGGGCGCCGCCGCTCTTGCGCCGCGAGGGGTCGATGGAGATCACCGCGATGTGCAGGCGGTCGCGCTGGTCGAGGCGGAAGCGGCGGATCAGCTCGTCGGTCAGCGAGGACTTGCCCGCGCCGCCCGTGCCGGTGATGCCGATGACGGGCGTCCTGGCCGCCTGTGCGGCCTCGTGCACGGCCGCCACGCGGTCGGCGTCCAGGCCCTTGTTCTCGAGCGCCGTGATCAGCTGCGCCAGCTTGCGCCAGGCCCGCGGGCCGTGGCCGCGCAGCTCGTCGAGGCTGGGCGGCGCGAAGTTGGAGATGTCCTTGTCGCAGGTCATCACCATCTCGCCGATCATGCCCTGCAGGCCCATGCGCTGGCCGTCCTCGGGGCTGTAGATGCGCACGCCCTTGTCGGCCAGCGCGCGGATCTCGGCCGGCACGATGACGCCGCCGCCGCCGCCGAACACCTGGATGTGCTCGCCGCCGCGTTCGCGCAGCAGGTCGACCATGTAGGCGAAGTACTCGTTGTGCCCGCCCTGGTAGCTGCTGACGGCGATGCCCTGGACGTCCTCCTGCAGCGCGGCGGTGACGACCTCGTCGACGGAGCGGTTGTGGCCCAGGTGGATCACCTCGGCACCCATGCCCTGCAGGATGCGGCGCATGATGTTGATGGCGGCGTCGTGGCCGTCGAACAGGCTGGCGGCGGTCACGAAGCGCACCTTGTGGGCGGGCTTGTACGCGGCCAGGGCCTTGAATTCTGCGGAGAGGTCGGTCATGGCAGGGCAGGTGTCGGGGGTTGCGACAAGGACGCAAGTATCGGGCGGATTGACGTTTACGTAAACGTCAATTTGTGCCGGGATGGCAGGCCGGCGCGGACCCGAGTGTGACCTTCCCGACACACCTTTGGGTTTCCACTGCCCGCAACCCGGTCGATGGCAGGGAGTGGGCTGATACGCTCGCGCACTGTGAGCTTCCTCGCCATCGACATCGGCAACACGCGCCTGAAATGGGCCCTGTACGCCCAGCCCGTGCCCGGCCAGCCGCCCGTGCGCCACGGCGCCGTCTTCCTCGAGACCATCGACGACCTGGCCGAGGCGGAATGGGCCGACCTGCCCGAGCCCGACCAGATGCTGGGCTGCGTGGTGGCGGGCGAGGCGGTGCGCCGCCGCGTCGAGGAGCAGATGGAGATGTGGGACGTCGTCCCGCGCTGGGTGGTGCCGCGGCCCGCCGAGGCCGGCGTCACCAACGGCTACGACCACCCCGCGCGCCTGGGCGCCGACCGCTGGGTCGCGCTCGTGGGCGCCCGCGCGCGCGTGACGGCCGAGGCGGCCGCCGCGGGCCGTGCGCCGCGGCCGGCGCTGGTGGTGATGGTGGGCACGGCGGTCACGATCGACGCGCTCGACGCCGACGGCCGCTTCCTGGGCGGCCTGATCCTGCCGGGATTCGGCCTGATGCTGCGCGCGCTCGAGATGGGGACCGCCGGCCTGAAGGTGCCCACCGGCGAGACCATGGAGTTTCCGACCAACACCAGCGACGCGCTGATGTCGGGCGGCGTGTTCGCGATCGCCGGTGCGGTGGAGCGCCAGTACAAGCGCCTGGCCGCGCGGGGCGGCCGGCCGCCCAAGGTGCTGATCGCTGGCGGTGCCGCAGTCAAGCTGGCGCCCGCCCTCGACGTCGAATTCGAGATCGTCGACAGCCTGCTCTTCGAAGGCCTCGTGCAGATGGAGGCGGCCCGGACCGCGTGAATGGGGCCGGTAGCGCCCCGACGGGGCGCTGCCCGGCGGGGCGCCGGTTCGGCTCGGATGCGATCCTCGCTTCACCGGCCCTCGGGAGCGCCTGCGGCCGGCGTGGCCGGACCGCAGGCCGGCGGCGTCAGAAGCCGAACGAAGCGCCGATCGTGTAGCTGTTGACCACGGCCGTCGACGAGGCGTAGGTCGGCACCTGCGAGGTGATGCGGGTGTTGTCCCAGTCGCCCTCGATCTTGATGTTCTTGGCCACCTGGTAGGTCACGCCCAGGCCGTAGTACGGATGCCAGCCGTTCTTGGTCTGCTCGCCCGACACGCCGGCCAGGCTGTAGTCCACCTTGCTGGTGCCGTAGGCCGCGCCGGCGCGCGCCACGCCGCCCCAGCCGCTGCCGAAGTCCTGGCGGTAGGCGCCGCCGAGACCCCAGTACGAGTCCTTGGCGGTGCCGGAGGCGGTCGGGCCCGTGCCCTTGAACTTGCCGAGGTTGAAATAGGTCAGTTCGCCGGCCCAGGGGGTGCCGGGCAGCTGGTAGCCGCCGTTGATCTTCCAGGCGAAGTCGTTCTTGTCGCAGCTGCTCAGCAGGCCGCTGGCGGCGGCGGCGTCGCAGGCGCGGTTGGCATGGCTCTGGCCCACGTTGATGCCCACGTAGCTCTGGGCGAAAGCCGAACTGCCGGCCAGGGAGAGCAGGGCGACGGTGCCCGCGATGAAGGTCTTTTTCACGATGTGTTCCTTTGAGGAAGTGAGGTACTCCGAAGAGCGACGAACAAATCCTACCTAGGGGTTTGCCCTTGCTGGCTTAAATAGTCGGTCAGGAGCAACACAACGGAGTTAACTTGTGGTAAAGGCGTCTTTACCTCGCTTTTTGGGAACTTTCGGCCGCGCAGGGTCATTCTTGACGGCAAGAAAAAAGGCGCCGGACTCACATCGGGCGCCTTGATTGGCGGCGTATCGAGGAAGTGGGCGCTGACTCGAAGTCAGATGTGGCGCAGCTGGACGCGCGCCGTCTCGTTGATGCCCATGGCGCCGAACATCAGCGCGACCAGCCGGTGTGTCTCGTGGAACACGAGTTCGCGGCCCTCGGCGTGGCGCTGGGCCACCCAGTTGAGCAGGTCGCCGGCCGCCACGAAATCGACGCGCATCAGCAGGGCGCATGAGATCCGGATGACGCGCGAATCGCCGATCTGCGCGCTGAGGCGGCCCAGCAGCTCGGACAGGTCGCCCGACAGCTGGCCGGCCAGTTCCAGCGAGGTGATCTGCACCTGCTGCGCCGGCGCCTCCTCCTCGTTGAGCATGGAGGTGTCCATGAAGCTGGTCGTGGCCTCGCCGACGACCGACAGCGACAGAGGCTGCGTGTTCTGCGTGCTGCCGCTGAACTGCGCCTTGCAGCGCGAGTTCTCCCAGCTGGGCGGGGACACCTCGAAGGTGACGCAGTAGTCGATCGCCACCTCGTCGAACTGGTCGGGCCGGTGGGCCAGTCGCAACGCCTCCAGGCGCAGCATCCAGTAGACGGGGTCGGCATCGCGCACGCCCGTGGGCGCCAGGTCCTGCAGCACCGCGAACAGCTTCTCGCCGGCGATCCACTCGAGCGACAGCGGCTGCTTGGACCAGCCGACGAACAGCTTCTGCAGCTTGCTGGCGCCTTCGACGTCGATCGACGTGAGCGCCGTCCAGTCCATCACCCACGGCGACGGCAGCTGCATGGACAGCGCGTCCAGGCGCGCCACCGCGTCGCCGTCGAGGTTGGGCGGGCAGACCCAGCCGATGCCGCCCTTGGGCTTGCCGGCCTCGGCGGGCTTCTTGGTGGCCTCGGCCAGTTGCCGGGGCAGCGAGAACCATTGCGGCGCCGAGCGATGGAAGCGCTCGACGTACTCCATCGTGATCGCCTCGAACTTCGCCTGCTGGCCGATGGCCCGGTACAGGTCGAACAGCACCAGCCAGGTCTCGTCGTGGTCGCGGCGCTCGCCGCGCGGGCCGGTCAGCGCCTGCAGCGCCTTCTCGCAGCCGGCGAAGTCGCCGCCGGCGAACGCGATGACGGCCTCGTCCAGCGCCTCGTCGTGCACGACCTCGCTGACCTCGACCTTCTCGCCGCCACCGAGATCGGCGCTGCGGGCATTGGCCGCCGCGCGCGAGGCCGGCGCCGGGGCGCCGGCGGCATACGGGTTGACGTTGGCCGGCGCCGGGGCCGCCACCGGCGCTGCGGGCGCCGGGAACGGCGTGGGCGTGAACTCCAGCGGCGCATGCGCGGGCGGCGCGGGCGGCTGGCCGGACGTCGGCGGCGCGAACGGATCCGCGACGGCCGCGTACGGCATCGTGTTGGCGAAGTTGCGCGTCGGCACGGCCGTTTCCGGGCCGAGCTCCGATGGCGACGTTTCCGGCGAATCGAACTGCAGCGGACCGCCGTCCAGCCGCGCGACCGTCACGTGGTCGTCGTCCTGCTTGAGCGGCACCGGCAGCGTGGCCGTCTGTTCCTCGGGGTCGAAGATCGTCGTGGTCAGGATCGGCGGCGTCACGCCCGGAGGCATCGTCGGGGCGCTGCGCGCGGGCTTGGCGGCGGGCGGCTGCGAGCCGCCGGCCGACACCTGGGACGTGGCTCCCACCATCTGGCGCTCGATCGCGTCGATCTTGGCCTTGATGCCCACGCTCTGCACGGAGGACTGCGTCGAGCGCGTCTCCACGCTCTCGTCCATGCGCGACGACTGCATCGTCAACGCCGCGGCCTGGTCGCCCGACAGGCCCTCGCGGCGGATGCGCCGCAGCGTGTCGAGCTCGCGCTTGCGCACGTAGTCGTTGCGCCGCTTGCGCTCGATCATGGCCTTCATCTCGGCCTTGTCGAACTCGGTGGCGCGGATGTCGGTGTCGCGCTGCTGCATGCCGACGAGTTCCCTCGCTGGCGCCGCGACCTTGCGTGCCATGCGCCGGAACAGGCCTCCGCCGCTTTCGTCTTTATCGGACATCGCGGGGGGCGCTCCGGCTGGAGAGGGAATCGGGCGACGGGCTCAGGTCAGTCTCCGAACATCTTCTGCTTCATCTCGCGGCGCTGCTGGGCCTCGAGCGACAGCGTCGCGGTCGGACGCGCCAGCAGACGGCCCAGGCCGATCGGCTCGCCCGTCTCGTCGCAGTAGCCGTAGTCGCCCGCGTCGATGCGGCTGATCGATTGCGAGATCTTCTTCAGCAGCTTGCGCTCGCGGTCGCGCGTGCGCAGCTCGAGGGCGTGTTCTTCCTCGATCGTGGCGCGGTCGGCCGGGTCGGGGACGATCGACGTGTCCTCGCGCAGGTGCTCGGTGGTCTCGCCGGCGTTCGACAGGAGGTCGTCCTTCAGCGCCTGGAGCTTCGCGCGGAAGAATTCCAGCTGCTTCTCACCCATGTACTCGCTGTCCGGCATCGCCAGCAGCTCGGGTTCGGTCAGGTCCTTGCCCGCCTTGGACTTCCAGGCGGACGCCAGCTTCGGGTCGGTGGCAGTGGATTTTGCGGCGTTCATCGGTGCTATGTCGGCCTTTGCGGAAGGCTTCTTGAGAGAGGGGGTCGCGGCGGGGCTGTCGTCCGCGGGCGAGGAAACCTTGGCGGCGGGCTTGGCGCGCGCCTTCGGCGCAGCGGTGGCTGCGCCGGATGCCGTGGCGGTGCTGGATGCCGGCGTCTTGGCCGAAGTCTTGGTCACGGTCGGTCTCCTCGCGAGGGGTCGCTCGGAAGGCTGTTATACCCGCAGCGAGCAACAGTGGATAGTTGTTCTAACGCGGGGCTGACCTTGCAAAAAGGCGGGCCGATTGTAGCCATGATGCACCCCGCCCCCGGGAGCGGGTTTCGCCGGGTGGCGCGGCAATGGCAAGAAGGATGCCTAAACGAGACATCCTTCCAGCCCCTGGAGCAGGATCTCCTTGGGAAGGTCGATGCCGATGAACACCAGCTTGCTCAGCTTCTTCTCGCCCGGCGCCCACTTCGGGCCGAGGTCGCTGCCCATCATCTGGTGCACGCCCTGGAAGATCACCTTCCGGTCGCTGCCCTTCATGAACAGCACGCCCTTGTAGCGCAGCATCTTCGGGCCGTAGACCTGGACGATGGCGCCGAGGAAGTCCTCCAGCTTGGTCGGGTTGAAGGCGCGCTCGGACTTGAAGGCGAACGACTTCACGTCGTCGTCGTGGGCGTGGTGGTGCGGATGGTCGCAGGCCTCCCCCGGGCCATGGTCGTGGCCCTCGTGGCCGTGGTCGTGATGGTGGTCGTGGCCCTGGATGGTCAGGAACTCGGGGTCGATCTCCAGCGTGGCGTTCAGGTTGAAGCCCTTCAGGTCGAACACCTTGGCCAGCGGCACCTCGCCGAAATGCACCTTCTGGATCTGGGCGCGCGGGTTCATGTGGCGCAGGCGATGCTGCAGCGCGGCGACGGTGGCCTCGTCGACCAGGTCGGTCTTGCTCAGGAAGATCTGGTCGGCGAAGCCGACCTGCATGCGCGCTTCCTGGCGGGTGTCGAGCTGGTCGTTGGCGTGCTTGGCGTCCACGAGGGTCAGGACGGAGTCCAGCAGGTAGCTCTCGGCGACCTCGTCGTCCATGAAGAACGTCTGGGCGACCGGGCCCGGGTCGGCCAGGCCGGTGGTCTCGATGACGACGCGCTCGAAATCGAGTTCGCCCTTGCGGCGTCGCTCGGCCAGCAGCGACAGCGTGGCGCGCAGGTCTTCCCGGATCGTGCAGCAGACGCAGCCGTTGGACAGCTGCATGATCTGCTCCTTGGTGTCGCTCACCAGGATGTCGTTGTCGATGTTTTCCTCGCCGAACTCGTTCTCGATGACGGCGATCTTCTGGCCGTGGGCCTCGGTCAGCACGCGCTTGAGCAGGGTTGTCTTGCCCGAGCCGAGGAAGCCGGTCAGGATGGTGGCGGGGATGAGCTTGTCGGCCATGGTGTCTCGGGAAGTCGTCGCGCGGGCGCGGGTACAGGCAAATGGGGGCGGCGAACTCTCTTTCAAGCGGCGTCCGCTGTCAAGAAGAGTTCGCGTTCATGCGGTATTCTCGCGGTTCTGCCACTCCCGACACAGCCACAGTGTCTGATCCCCAGCCTGGTCGACCCGGACGCGCCGCGCGCTCCGAGGGCGACAAGCCCAGCCTGTTCGAACGCCTGGTCGAGTTCCTGTCTCCCGGGCCCGATACGCGCGCCGAACTCATCGAAACCCTCGCCGACGCCGAACAGCGCTCGCTGATCGAGCCGGAATCGCGCGCCATGCTCGAGGGCGTGCTGCGCATGGCCGACATGACGGCCGGCGACGTCATGGTGGCCGCGCCGCGCATGGACCTGCTGGCCATCGACGCCCCGTACGACGAGCTGCTGGCCGCCGTCATCGGCACCGGCCACTCGCGCTTCCCGGTGTGGGAAGGCCAGCGCGAGAACATCATCGGCACGCTGATGGCCAAGGACCTGCTCAAGCTGCAGCGCGCGCCGGAGCTGAACCTGCGCACCCTGCTGCGGCCGGCCGTGTTCGTGCCGGAGTCCAAGAACCTGAACGAGCTGCTGCGCGAGTTCCGCAGCAACCGCAACCACCTGGCCATCGTCATCGACGAGTTCGGCAACACCGCCGGCCTGATCACCATCGAGGACGTGCTCGAGGAGATCGTCGGCGAGATCGAGGACGAGTTCGACGAGGCCAACGCCGACGAGAGCGGCATCGTCTCGCTGGCGGACGGCAGCCTGCGCGTGGCCGGCAACGCCACGATCTCGGCCGTCAACCACGCGTTCGGCGTCGCTCTGCCAGAGGACGCCTTCGACACGATCGGCGGCCTCGTCGCCCATGAGCTGGGCCACGTGCCGCGCCGCGGCGAATCCACGCGCCTGGGCACGCTGCAGTTCTCCGTGATGCTGACGCGCGGCGGCGCCGTGCGCTGGTTCAAGGTCACGCGCCCGGCCCTCGACGGCGTGCCGTCCGCCTCCGAAGAGCTTGGCGGGTGAGCCGCGCCGCGCTCCCGCGCCGCGGCCCGCCCGCGCCGTTCGTCAGCGGCTGGCGGGCGATGGTGCTCGCGCTGGCGGCCGGCGCTGCCCAGGCGCTGTCGTTCGCCCCGGTCGAGTTCTGGTGGCTGGAGGTCCTCGCCACCGGCGCCCTGGTCGCCCTGCTGGCCGACGCGCCCGCGCGCGCGGCCGCGGCGCGCGCCTGGGCCTTCGGCTTCGGCTGGCTCACTGCCGGGTTCTGGTGGCTCTACATCAGCCTGCACGTCTACGGCTTCCTGCCGGCCTGGCTGTCGGTCCTGGCGGTGGCGGTGCTCGCGGCGCTGATGGCGCTGTACTACGCGATCGCCGGCTGGGCCTGGGCGCGCCTGCGGCGCAACAGGCCGCTGGTCGACGCGGTGCTGTTCTCGGCCGTCTGGCTCATGGCCGAACTGGCGCGCGGCCAGTTCCTGACCGGCTTCCCGTGGATCGCCGGCGGCTACGCGCACACCTCCGGGCCGCTGGCGGCCTGGGCGCCGTACGTCGGCGTCTACGGCATCGGCGCGCTGGCGGCGTTCGTCGCGGCCGCGGTGGCGCTGGTGCTGCTGGCACAGCGTGGGCCGCGGACGCGCGCACCGCTGTTCACGCTGGGCCCGATGCTGGTGCCGCTGGCCGCGCTGGTGGCCGGTCTCGCGCTGCCGCAGGCATTCACGCGCTCGACCGGCGTCCTCACGGTCTCGTTGCTGCAGCCGAACGTCGCGCAGGACGACAAGTTCGAGGAGTCCCACGTGCAGCAGGCGCTCGCCTGGCACGTCGTCAAGCTGGCCAGCGCGCCGGGGCAGCTGGTGGTGACGCCGGAGTCCTCGCTGCCGATCCTGCCGGTGCAGATTCCGCGCGAGACGTGGCAGGCCTACGAGAAGCCGTTCAACAAGACGGGCCGCTCGGCGCTGGTGGGCGTGTTCACCGGCGACGACGAACACGGCTACACGAACTCGCTGGTGGGCCTGGACACCACGCACCACATGACCGACGGCAGCTTCTATCGCTACGGCAAGCGCCACCTGCTGCCGTTCGGCGAGTACGTGCCGCCGGGCTTCCGCTGGTTCGTCTCGATGATGAAGATCCCGATCGGCGACCAGGCCGCGGGCGTCGACACCGCGTCGTTCCGGGTCGGCGCGCAGCGCGTGCGGCCGCTGATCTGCTACGAGGATCTGTTCGGCGAGGACTTCGCGCCGTCGATGGTCGGCCCGAACGCGGCCACGCTGATGGCCAACTCCACGAACCTGGCCTGGTTCGGCCGGCGCATGATCCAGGACCAGCACCTGCAGTTCTCGCGCATGCGCGCCCTCGAGTTCCAGCGCGGCCAGGTGCGTGCCACCAACACCGGCGCCACGGCCGTCATCGATTGGCACGGCCACGTCACCGCGCGCCTGCCGCCGGACGTCGAGGGCGAGCTCGACGCCGAGGTCGAGGGCCGCATCGGCGACACGCCCTACGGCATCTGGGTCGCCAAGTTGCGGCTGTGGCCGCTGTGGGGCCTGGCGCTCGCGCAGCTGCTGTTCGGCGTGTGCATGCCGCGCCGGCGCTGACGCCGCCGGCCGGCGCCTTTCTGGCATTCTTGCGGGATGTCGACCCGCCGTGCATCGCTCGCCCTCCTCCTGCTGGCCCTGGCCGGCTGCGCGACGTGGCCGTTCGCGCCCACCGGCGTGCCCGCGGGCGCGCCGCGCGACGAGGTGCTGCACATCATGGGCCCGCCCACGGCCACCTACACCATGCCCGACGGTCACGAGCGGCTGGAGTACAACCGCATGCCGTTCGGCCGGCACACCTACATGGTCGACCTCGATGCCGCCGGGCGCGTGGCGAGCTGGGAGGACGTGCTCGACGAACGCCACTTCGCGGCGATCCAGCCCGGCATGACCCGGGCCGACGTGCTGCGCCTGATCGGGCCGCCGTCGTTCACCGCGAACTACCGCCGTCCCGAGCCCGGCTTCACCTGGAACTACGGGTTCGCGACCCCGCTGCGCTGCATCGTCTTCCAGGTTCCGTTCAGCGAGGCGACCGGCCGGGTGGTCGAACAGGGCGGCTATCCGTCCGACCCGCGCTGCGCGGATGAATGGATGTGAGCGGCGATCCGTCGCGCCGCACGTAAAATCGCCCGTTCGACCGCGCGCGGCCCCCCGCATGCGGCCTGTCGTCTCCGGCCGCCCGGCCCCATCGAATCGCTCCATGCTGACCTTCCAGCAAATCATTCTTCGCCTGCAGGACTACTGGGACAAGCAGGGCTGCGCGCTGCTGCAGCCCTACGACATGGAAGTCGGCGCGGGCACCAGCCACACCGCCACGTTCCTGCGCGCCCTCGGCCCCGAGCCGTGGAAGGCCGCCTACGTGCAGCCCAGCCGCCGCCCCAAGGACGGCCGCTACGGCGAGAACCCGAACCGCCTGCAGCACTACTACCAGTACCAGGTCGTCCTGAAGCCGGCGCCGGACGACATCCTCGAGCTGTACCTCGGCTCGCTGGAGGCGCTCGGCTTCGACCTGCGGAAGAACGACGTCCGCTTCGTCGAGGACGACTGGGAGAACCCGACGCTGGGCTGCTGGGGCCTGGGCTGGGAAGTCTGGCTCAACGGCATGGAGGTGACGCAGTTCACCTACTTCCAGCAGGTGGGCGGCATCGACTGCAAGCCCATCACCGGCGAGATCACCTACGGCCTCGAGCGCCTGGCGATGTACATCCAGGGCAAGGAGAGCCTGTTCGACCTCGAGTGGACGCCGGGCGTCACCTACCGCGACGTGTTCCACCAGAACGAGGTCGAGCAGAGCACGTACAACTTCGAGCACTCCGACGTCACGTTCCTGCTGCACGCGTTCGGCGAGCACGAGAAGATGTCCAAGCACCTGATGGAGCACCAGCTCGCGCTGCCCGCCTACGAGCAGCTGCTCAAGGCCGGCCACACGTTCAACCTGCTGGATGCGCGCGGCGCGATCAGCGTCACCGAACGCGCCGCCTACATCGGCCGCATCCGCAACCTGGCGCGCGCCGTCGCGCAGAGCTACCTCGAGAGCCGCGCGCGCCTCGGCTTCCCGATGGCGCCGAAAGCCTGGGCCGACGAGGTCATCGCACAGATCGAGAAGAAGAAGGCAGCATGAGCGTGCAAGACACCAGGAACCTCCTCGTCGAACTGGTCTGCGAGGAACTGCCGCCGAAGGCGCTGAAGAAGCTGGGCGAGTCCTTCGCCTCGACGCTGGTGGCCAGCCTGCATGCGTCCGGCCTGGTCGGTGCCAATGCGTCGGCCACGTCGTTCGCCTCGCCGCGCCGCCTCGGGGTGCACGTGCAGGGCGTGGCCGCCAAGGCTGCCGACCGGGCGCTGCAGCAGAAGCTGATGCCCGCGGCCGTCGCGTTCGACAAGGACGGCAACGCCTCGCCCGCGCTGCTGAAGAAGCTGGCGGCGCTCGGCTTCGGCCCCGAGGCGGTGCCCTCGCTCAAGCGCCTGCCGGACGGCAAGGCCGAGAGCCTGTTCGTCGATTCTGTCGTCGCCGGCGCCACGCTGGCCGAGGGCCTGCAGAAGGCCATCGACGAGACGCTGGCCAGGCTGCCGATCCCCAAGGTCATGACCTACCAGCTCGCCGACGGCTGGAGCGACGTGAGGTTCGTGCGCCCAGCCCATCGCCTGGTCGCGCTGCACGGCGCCGACGTGGTGCCCGTCAGCGCGCTGGGCCTGAGCGCCGGCCGCCTCACGCAGGGGCATCGTTTCGAGGCGAAGTCCGCCACCATCAGCGTGCGCGACGCCGACAGCCACGCCGCGCAGCTCGCGGACGAAGGGGCCGTCATCGCGCCGTTCGCCGAGCGCCGCGCCGAGATCGTGCGCCAGCTCGCCGCGGCTGCCGCCACCCAGGGCCTCAAGCCGATCGAGGACGACGCGCTGCTGGACGAGGTCACCGCGCTGGTCGAGCGCCCGAACGTGCTGACCTGCCAGTTCGAGGCGGACTTCCTGGCCGTGCCGCAGGAGTGCCTCATCCTGACGATGAAGGCCAACCAGAAGTACTTCCCGCTGCTGGACGCGGCCGGCAAGCTGACCAACAGGTTCCTCGTCGTCAGCAACATCCGGCCGGACGATCCGGGCGCCGTCATCCAGGGCAACGAGCGCGTCGTGCGTCCGCGCCTGGCCGACGCGAAGTTCTTCTTCGACCAGGACCGCAAGAAGTCGCTCGCCGACCGCGTGCCGGCGCTGGGCAAGGTGGTCTACCACGGCAAGCTGGGCAGCCAGGGCGAGCGCGTCGAGCGCGTGCGCCAGATCGCGCGCGCGATCGCAGCCGAGCTCGGCGGCCACGGGCTGGTCGACCAGGCCGACACGGCCGCGCGACTGGCCAAGGCCGACCTCGTCACCGACATGGTCGGCGAATTCCCCGAGCTGCAGGGCATCATGGGCGGCTACTACGCCCGCCACGACAAGCTGGGCGACACCATCGCCGACGCGATCGAGGACCACTACAAGCCGCGCTTCGCGGGCGACGCACTGCCACGCAACCGCGCCGGCCTGGTGGTCGCGCTGGCCGACAAGCTCGAGACGCTGGTGGGCCTGTTCGGCATCGGCCAGGTGCCCACGGGCGACAAGGACCCGTTCGCGCTGCGCCGCCACGCGCTCGGAGTGATCCGCATGCTGGTCGAGGCGGCGTTGCCGCTCGATCTCGACACGCTGCTGGCGCTGGCCGTGCCGGCGTTCGGCGCGCTCATCACCGATCCGCGCGCGGCGGTGTCGGCCTTCATCGTCGACCGCCTGGCGGGCAGCCTGCGCGAGCAGGGCTACTCGGCACACGAGGTCGACGCCGTGCTGGCGCTCGGAGTGCAGCGCCTGGCCGACATCCCGCGCCGCCTCGAGGCCGTGCGCGCGTTCGCCGCGTTGCCCGAGGCCGCCGCGCTGGCCGCCGCCAACAAGCGCATCGCCAACATCCTCAAGAAGAGCGCCGAGCCCGTCGAGGCCAAGGCCGACGCCGCGCTGTTCTCCGAGGATGCCGAGCGCGCACTGTGGATGGACGTGACGGCGGTGCGACGTTCGGCCGACGTGCTGTTCGAGGCCGGCGACTACACCAGCAGCCTGAAGGCGCTGGCCGCGCTGCGCGCGCCGGTCGACAGGTTCTTCGACGACGTGATGGTCAACGCCGAGGACCCGAAGGTGCGCGCCAACCGGCTGGGCCTGCTGGCCACGCTGCACGGCGTGATGAACCGCGTGGCCGACCTGTCCAGGCTGACGACATGACGACCCGGCTCGCTCCGCTGCCCGCCCCCGACGGGCTCAGGCCGGCTCTCTCCGGGGGCGGCCGAGCGCTCGCCGGCCAGGGATGCAACGCAGCGAGTTCACCGCGACTGAGGTCCTGACATGCCCATGCAAGCCCCCAAGCTCGTGATCACCGGCCGCGACGGCATTCTCAACGTCTTCCGCAGCGACCACGTGAAGGCGCCGGAGGAGTGGCAGCCGATTCCCGGGGCCCTGGAGGCCGTCGCGCGGCTGAACCACGCCGGCTGGCACGTGGTGGTGGCGACCAACCAGTCGGGCATCGGCCGCGGCATGATCGACATGACCTCGGTCAACGCCGTGCACCAGCACATGATGAAGCTGCTGGCGGAGAAGGGCGGGCGCATCGATGCCGTGTTCTTCTGCCCGCACGCGGCCACCGAGCAGTGCGAGTGCCGCAAGCCCGCGCCAGGGCTGATGCACGACATCGGCGAGCGCTACGGCGTCGAGCTCCACACCGTGCCGATGGTGTGCGACACGCTGCGCGACCTCGAGGCCGCCAGGGCCGCCGGCTGCCAGCCGCACCTGGTGCGCAGCGGCCGCGCCGCAGAGGCCGACGACGCCACCATCGCCGCCTGGCTGCAGGCGGTGCCGGGCACGGCGGTGCACGCCGACCTGTCGGCCTTCGCCGAGCACATCACCGGCAACTGAGCCCCGATTTCCACGAGAACAACACCAAGGCATGACCAAGGCCCTCTCCGTCGTCCGTTCCCTCCTGTTCCTGGCCTACATGGCGATCACGGTGATCCCGTGGGGCTTCGTCGTGGTCGTCTGCTCGCCGTTCCTGAACAGCGACGCTGTCTACACCTGGTGCATCAACTGGGTGAAGCTCGCCCACCACGGTTCGCGCTGGATCTGCGGCGTGAAGGCGCGCGTGATCGGCATGGAGAACCTGCCGACGGCCGAACAGGCCACTGCTGCGGTGATCCTGGCGTCCAAGCACCAGTCCACCTGGGAGACCTTCGCACTGCCGTCGGTCATGCCCCACCCGCTGGCCTACGTGTTCAAGAAGGAACTGCTCTACATCCCGTTCTTCGGCTGGGCGATGTCGCGGCTGGACATGATCCACATCGACCGCAGCAGGCGCACCGAGGCCTGGAACAAGGTCGCCGAGCAGGGCCGGCGCCTGAGCAAGCTGGGCAAGTGGGTGATCATGTTCCCCGAGGGCACCCGCACGCCGCGCGGCAGCCAGGGCACCTACAAGGCCGGCGCGACGCGCCTGGCCATCGCGGTGGGCGTGCCGGTGGTGCCGATCGCGGTCGACTCGGCGCGCTGCTGGCCGCGCAAGAGCTTCTGGCTCAAGCCCGGCGTGGTGACCATCTCGGTCGGCAAGCCGATCTCGCCGCAGGACCGCCAGCCCGACGAGATGATGCGCGAGGTGGAAGCCTGGATCGAGGCCGAGATGCGCCGCCTCGACCCCGAGGCCTACGCCGGCACGCCGGCCTGAGGCCCGCGCGGGCTCAGTGGGCGCCGCGCGCCTTGGCGGCCAGGAATTCGATGACCTGCGTCGTTCGCTCCTCGCCCTTGGCCAGTGCGGGCGAGGTCATGTTCTGGCCCGAGACCACGATGGTGGGCACCGAGTCGACGCCGAAGGTCTCCATCATCTGGTTGGCCTGCTGCACCTTGGTGCGCACGCTGAACGAGGTGAACAGCGACATGAAGCGCTTGGCGTCCACGCCGTTCTTCGTCATGAACGCGGCGATGGCGTCGGGCTTGTCCAGCCGCTGGCCTTCCTTGTGCACGGCGTCGAAGATCTTCTGCTGCATCGCGTCGACCTGGTCCATCGCCTCGAGCGCGAAGTACATCGGCTGGAAGTTGGCGGCGTTCTGCAGGAAGCGCACCGGGTAGCGGTGGAAGTGGATGCCCGCCGGCTTCTTGCGCAGCCAGGCCTCGAGCACCGGCTCGAAGTCGTTGCAGTGCGGGCAGGCGTAGCTGAAGAACTCGACGACGTCGACCTGGCCGGGGGGCGCCGACATGACGACCGGGGTGGCGACGGGCTTGTAGTCCTGGCTGGTGATCGGGCCCTGGGCGTTCGCGAAACGGGTCAGGCCCAGGCCGAGCGAGGCGGCGGCGAGCGTGGAGAAATGGCGGCGTTGCAAGGGAATCCTTTCAGGGAACTCGAGCGCGGGCGCTCCGTCGCGGAGCCGCCGGCGGCAGGAAGGGGGCATTGTGACCACTCTTGGTTCCGGCTGCACGGCGGAGGTTCCCGATCACGGGCGTCCTGCCGCCGAGTCCTTGCGCTCAGCCTTCGGCCAGGATCCGGGCGGCCAGGGCCTCCACCACGTCCAGCGACCGGGCGCCGCCCCGGGCCATCCAGGGCGATGTGAGGAAGCGGCCCTGCACCATCAACGTCGGCACGCTGCCGGCGCCGCTGGCGTCGAACAGCCGGTCCGCCTGCTCGACCCGGGCGGCGGTGGCGGGGGCGCTGAACACGCTCATGAAGCGCTCCGGGTCGACGCCGTGGCGCGCCATGAACGCGGCGATGTCGGCGGGCGTGTCCAGCCGCAGGCCGTCCCTCTGCACGGCGTCGAAGATCGGGCGCGGCATCGTGCCGGCCAGGCCGAGTGCTTCGAGGGCGAACCACATCGGCTGGAAGTTGCGGAAATTGCGCTGGAACGGCACCGGCGAGCGGCGGAAGCGGATCGCCGGCGGCCGGCGCGCGAGCCAGGCCTCCAGCGGGCGCTCGAACGCGAAGCAGTGCGGGCAGGCGAAGCTGAAGAACTCGACGACGTCCACCTGACCCACGGGCGCGTCGACCGCCGCGGGCGGCGCGATGGCCGTGTAGTCGCGCGGCATGGCGATGGCGGGAGACTCGACCTGGGCGAGCGCCGCACGGGGCAGGCCGGTGCCCAGCGCCGCGCCGGCGGCGAGGGCGGAGAAATGGCGACGCTTCAAGCGGGATCCTGTCGTGTGGTCGGCGCGCGGGGCCGCTCCGCATTGTCGCGGACGAGGGCCGCCACGCCCTACAATTCGCGTCCATGTCCCGACCCGGCCCGGCCGACGACCTCTCGCAGCTCTCGCTCTTCGACGCCCCGCCGTCGACCGGGACGCCGTCGGCGCCCCCGCGATCGCCGGACCGCGCCGCGAAGCCGGTCCAGGCCGATGCGCCGGGCGATACCCCACCCCCCACGCGCACCGACGACGCCTCGCCGCTGCACTTCCGCCACCCGCAGGCCGAGCGCGAGCTGCAGCTGGGCGAGCATCGCGTGGCCTACGCGCTGCGGCGCGCGCGGCGCAGCAGCATCGGCTTCGTGGTCAGCGCGGAGGGGCTGCAGGTCAATGCGCCGCGCTGGGTGTCGCTGCAGAACATCGATGCCGCGGTGCGCTCCAAGTCCGGCTGGATCCTGCGCAAGCTGCAGGAGCAGCGTGAACGCGCGCGCCGCGTCGAGGCGGCGCGCATCGAGTGGCGCGACGGCACCACGCTGCCGTTCCTCGGCGAGACGGTCATCATCGTGCTCGACCCGCGCGTGGCCGGCGCGGTGCTCAACGCCGACGCGCAGTCGCTGCCCGGCGTGGCCCGCCTCGTGCTGCACGTGGGCCTGCCGCAGGCGGCCGGGCCCGAACAGATCCGCGACGTCGTCCAGAGCTGGCTGCAGCGCCAGGCGCTGCGCATCTTCGACGAGCGCTGCAAGCACTTCGCGCAGACGCTGGGCGTGCGCATGACGCGGCTGTCGCTCAGCTCTGCGCAGACGCGCTGGGGTTCGGCATCGGCCGACGGCTCGATCCGCCTCAACTGGCGCCTCGTGCACTTCGGGCTGCAGGTGATCGACTACGTCGTCGCGCACGAACTGGCGCACCTGCGCGAGATGAACCACAGCGCCGCCTTCTGGGACGTCGTGCGCTCCGTGGTGCCCGATTACGAGAGGATGCGAAGCACCCTCAAGGACGTACCGGTACCGGTATTGGGCTGAACGCGAGTAAAGCGTGCGCGAAGCGCCCGCATACGTGGGAAAACAAGCCCAAACACCCCCAAAAGGGGGATGGCGACGGTCGAGTCTGCGGGCACATTAACACTTGCATGCTGTCGTCACCCAACAGGGACAGGGGAGCATCAGGGAGTGAAAGCCGGACATAACCGGCAGCAGGGCCGATCGTTTCGCGACGATCGGCTTTGTTTTTTCCACGCCCCTTTCCTGCGCCGACGTAAAGCTGGCGTTCAGGTGGCCGAGAAGCGGCGGATGCCGTCGGCATCGAGCCGGCCGCGCACCCTGCCCATACCCGCGAGGGCATGCAGGTGCGCGACGGCCTCGCCCATCGCGAAGGTGGTCTGGTGCAGGTCGAGCTGGCGGCGGAACAGCACCGGCAGCAGGTCCGCGGCGCTGCAGGGTCTCGCGCGGCAGGCCTCCACCACGGCGTCGAAGTGCTGCTCGTGGTGTCGAACGAGCTGGGCGACACGCTCGTGCACGCCCCTGAACGGCTTGCCGTGCGACGGCAGCACCAGCGTGTCCGCGGGCAACGCGCGCAGGCGCTCGATCGACGCGAGGAACAGCGGCAGCGGGTCGGCCTCGGGCTCGAGGTCGATCACGCTGATGTTGGTCGAGATGCGCGGCAGCAGCATGTCGCCCGAGATCAGCACGCCGAGCGCCGCGCAGTGCAGCGACATGTGCTCCGGGGCATGCCCGTAGCCGGCGATGCATCGCCAGTCGTGCTCGCCGATGCGCAGCGCGAGGCCGTCCGTCAGCCGGCGGAAGCGCCGTGGCACCTGCGGCACCATGGACGCGTAGTAGCCGCCGCGGCCGCGCACCTTGGCGATCGCCTCGGGGTCGACCAGGCCGTGCTCGCCGAAGAAGGCGGCCGCGTCGTCGCCGCCGAAGCCGGTGGTGGACTGGCTGGCCAGGCGCGCGGCGTACCAGTCGGTGGCGCTGATCCACAGGCGGCAGCCCCAGCGCTCGGTGAGCCAGTGGGCGTTGCCGATGTGGTCGGGGTGCATGTGCGTGACGATCACCCGCAGCACCGGCAGGCCGTCGAGGTGCCGCTCGAACACCTGCTCCCACGCGGCGCGCGTGGCATCGTTGGCGACGCCGCAGTCGACGATGGCCCAGCCCTCGCGCCCGTCGTCGGCGCGATCGCGCAGCAGCCACAGGTTGATGTGGTCCAGCGCGAACGGCAGCGGCATGCGCAGCCAGCGCACGCCCGGCGCGATGTCGATCGCCTCGCCCGCGGCGGGCAGCGTGTCGCCCAGCGGGTAGGCCAGTTTCGATTCGTCGGCGTTGGCCATGCGGGCTCCGGTGGACTAGACTTCCGTTTACGTTAACGTCAGTCTACCCATGAGCGCATCTCCCAGTACGGCCGCCAGGAACAAGGCGGCGAAGACGCCCGCCGCCAAGGGGGCGGCCAAGAGCTTCACGATCACGGAGCTGGCCGCCGAGTTCGACGTCACGCCGCGCGCGATCCGCTTCTACGAGGACGTGGGCCTGCTGGAGCCGACCCGGGCCGGGCGCAACCGCGTCTATTCGCAGCGCGAACGCACGCGCCTGAAGCTGACGCTGCGCGGCAAGCGCCTGGGCCTGAGCCTGCAGGAGATCAAGCAACTGGTGGAGATGTACGACTCGCCCTCGGACACCCGGCCGCAACTGGAAGCCTTCCTCGCCGTGCTGCGCTCGCATCGCCAGCAGATCGAGCTGCAGCTGGAGGACATCCGCGTCACGCTGGAGGAGATCGCCCAGCACGAGGCGCGCTGCGAGCGTCTGCTGGAGGCCACCGGCGGCGCCTCGACGCCGGCGCCCGCGGCCAAGCGCGTCGCGCGGGCGTGACGCGGGCGCGAAGGCCTGCTCGATTTACGTTTACGTAAACGTCAATTAAACTGCGGCCTTCGACGCCCGGCCAGGGGCGGTCGCGCGTGCGCGCCCGCCCGGAATCGGCGACCATTTCCCACCCACCGATCCGCGGCGCCCCCGAGAGGCGCCCACCCAGGAGACGAGAGATGAGCAACCTGCCCGGCCTGAATTTCATGCTCGGTGAAGACATCGACGCGCTGCGCGACGCCGTGCACGCGTTCGCCCAGGCCGAGATCGCGCCGCGCGCGGCCGAGATCGACCGCAGCGACCAGTTCCCGATGGACCTGTGGCGCAAGATGGGCGAGCTGGGCGTGCTGGGCATCACCGTGCCCGAGGAATACGGCGGCGCCAACATGGGCTACCTCGCGCACATGATCGCGATGGAGGAGATCAGCCGCGCCAGCGCCTCGGTGGGCCTGAGCTATGGCGCGCACTCCAACCTGTGCGTCAACCAGATCAAGCGCAACGGCAGCGAGGCGCAGAAGAAGAAGTACCTGCCCAGGCTGGTCTCGGGCGAGCACGTGGGCGCGCTGGCGATGAGCGAGCCGGGCGCCGGCTCCGACGTCATCTCCATGAAGCTCAAGGCCGAGGACAAGGGCGGCGTGTACGTCCTCAACGGCAACAAGATGTGGATCACCAACGGCCCCGACGCCGACACGCTGGTGGTCTACGCCAAGACCGAACCCGAGCTGGGCGCGCGCGGCGTCACGGCGTTCCTGATCGAGAAGGGCATGAAGGGCTTTTCGATCGCGCAGAAGCTCGACAAGCTGGGCATGCGCGGCAGCCATACCGGCGAGCTCGTGTTCCAGGACGTCGAGGTGCCGGCCGAGAACATCCTGGGCCAGCTCAACGGCGGCGCCAAGGTGCTGATGTCCGGCCTCGACTACGAGCGCGCCGTGCTGGCCGCCGGCCCGATCGGCATCATGCAGTCCGTGATGGACAACGTCGTGCCCTACATCCACGACCGCAAGCAGTTTGGCCAGTCGATCGGCGAATTCCAGCTGGTCCAGGGCAAGGTGGCCGACATGTACACGGTGCTGCAGGCCGGCCGCGCGTTCTGCTACACGGTGGGCAAGAACCTCGACGCGCTGGGCGCGGCGCACGTGCGCCAGGTGCGCAAGGACTGCGCCTCCGTCATCCTGTGGTGCGCCGAGAAGGCGACCTGGATGGCCGGCGAGGGCGTGCAGATCTTCGGCGGCAACGGCTACATCAACGAGTATCCGCTGGGCCGGCTCTGGCGGGATGCGAAGTTGTACGAAATCGGTGCCGGCACCAGCGAGATCCGCCGCATGCTGATCGGGCGCGAGCTGTTCGCCGAGACGATGTGAGGGCGCAATGAGCGTGCGACTGCCGGTGCCGCTTCCGATCCTGCAGGGTGAGCGCTGCACGCTGCGCGCGCTCGTGCCGCAGGACGCGCCGGCACTCGTCGCGCACGCCGACGATCCGGCCGTCGCGCGCTGGCTGTTCGACGGCTTCCCGCAGCCCTATACGATGGCTGCGGCCACCGCGTGGGCGACGCACGAGTCGCAGTCGGGCGACTTCGGGTGGGTCTGGGCGATCGTCGTCGACGGCGCGCTGGTGGGCTGCATCGGCCTTCGTCCCGAACACGGCTGGCTGCGCTGCAACGCCGAGATCGGCTACTGGGTCGGCCAGGCGCACTGGCGGCGCGGCATCACCAGCGACGCGGTGCGCCAGGTCACCGATTGGGCGTTCGCGGCCGTGCCCGAGATCACGCGCATCCACGCGCCGATCTTCGCGGACAACGAGGGCTCGCAGGCCGTCGCGCGCAAGTGCGGCTACATGCGCGAGGCGACGCTGCCCCAAAGCGCCATCAAGGACGGCCGGGTGATCGACCGCGTCGTGTGGGCGACGTACCGCACCGAGCGCGCGCGCCGCGACGCCGACATCGACGCCGCGCTCGCCGCCACGGCGGCCAGCGCGATGGAGCGCGCATGAACGCCGCCCGGCCGCCCGAAGGCATGCGCCCCGAGGCGCGCAACGCGGAGGCTGTCCTGTGACCGGCCCCGGCGCGATCGCGTGCATCGGCGGCGGGGGCTTCCTCACCGACGACTTCCGCGGATTCCAGGAAGCGCACCTGCTGACGCTGATCCCGCCGTCGCGGCGGCGCGAGCGTCCGCGCGTGCTGTACCTCGGCCTGGCCCACGGCGACGCGGAGAGCCGCCAGTTGCGCGCGTACAGGATGTTCGCCGGCCTGGGCTGCGACATCACGACGCTGCCGTTCTTCCCGTACGAGATGAAGCGCGACTATCCCGCCGAGGCGAAGGCCGCCGACCTCGTCTACGTCGGCGGCGGCAACACGCCCGCGATGATCGCCGTCTGGCGCGAGTTCGGCTTCGACAGTGCGCTGCACGAGGCCTGGCAGGCCGGCACCGTGCTGGCGGGCGTCAGCGCGGGGGCGAACTGCTGGTTCGAGGCGTACGTCACCGACAGCGTGCCCGGCGGGGGCGTGCGCCCCGGCCTCGGCTGGCTGCCCGGCACGTTCTGCCCGCACCTCGACAGCGAGCCCTGGCGCGCGCCCCTGCTCGCGGGCGTCACGCGCCCGCCTGCGTACGGCGTGCGCGAGGGCGGGATGATGATCGTGCGGCCCGCCGCCACGCCGGAGTTCGTCGCCGACAGGCCCGGCGTCAGCGCGACCGTGCGCCTGCCGGGCGAGCAGGCGCGCGAAATCCCTGCGCTCGACTTGTCCTCGCGGTGAAACCGGCTGCTCCGTAAACTGGACGATCCGTCCAACAACGACACACGACCATGTCCGACGACAACAGCAACGACAAAGACCTTTCCGGCCTCTTCGAGCAGAACGTGCGCTGGGCGGAGAAGATGGAGCAGCGCAGCCCCGGCTTCTTCACGAGCCTGCTGACGCAGCAGACGCCGCAATACCTGTGGATCGGCTGCGCCGACAGCCGCGTGCCCGCCAACGAGCTGATCGGCCTGCTGCCGGGCGACGTGTTCGTGCATCGCAACGTCGCCAACGTCGTCGCGCACTCCGACCTGAACGCGCTGTCGGTGATCCAGTTCGCGGTCGACGCCCTCAAGGTCAGGCACATCATCGTCGTGGGCCACTCCAAGTGCGGCGGCGTGACGGCGGCGCTGAACAACTCGCGCGTCGGCGTCGTCGACAACTGGCTGCGCCACGTGCAGGACGTGCGCAACGCGCACATGGAGTTCCTGCAGGCCGTGCCCGAGGAGCGGCGCGTCGACGCGCTGGTGGAACTCAACGTGATCGAGCAGGCGCGCAACGTGTGCCTGTCGACCGTGGTCGAGGACGCCTGGGTGCGCGAGCAGCAGGTGATCGTGCACGGCTGGGTCTACGGCCTGCACAACGGCCTGCTGAAGGACCTCAGCTTCACCGTCGCCAGCATGGACGACGTCGGCCCCGAGTACCAGCGCGCGCTGTTCGCCCTGCGCCTGCGCTACCTGCCCACGGCCGCCTGAGGATCGGCGAGGCCCGCGATGTTCCCGCACCCGCTGGACGACCCGCAGGCGTTCGCGATCGCGCGGGCGATCGTCGAGGGCTTCGATCGCCACTACCGGCTGTTCACCGCGGCCGCGCGCGCCGCCAAGGCGCGTTTCGAGAAGGCCGACTGGCAGGGCCAGCTCGACGCGCAGCGCGACCGCATCGCGTTCTACGACCTGCGCGTCGACGAGGCGGTGGAACGCCTGCACCGCGAGTTCCGCGCCGGCGAGCTCTCGCGCGAGACCTGGCACCAGGTCAAGCTGCACACGATCGGCCTGCTGATCGACCACCACCAGCCCGAGTGCTGCGAGACCTTCTTCAACTCGGTGACGACCAAGATCCTGCACCGCGGCGACTATCGCAACGACTTCATCTTCGTGCGGCCCACGCTGTCCACCGACTACCTGGAAAACGACGAGCCCGGCGCCACGCCGACCTATCGCGCCTACTACCCGACGCGCGAGACGCTGCACGAGACGTGCATGCGCGTCATCACCAACTTCCAGCTGGAAGTGGAGTTCCAGGATCTGGCGCGCGATGTCGCCGACGTGGTGCGCGCGCTGCTGGGCGAGCTGAAGGATGCGCGGCTGCGCGCCAACTTCCAGGTGCAGGTGCTGTCGACGCTGTTCTATCGCAACAAGGGCGCGTACGTGGTCGGCAAGATCGTCAACGGCTTCACCGAGCTGCCGTTCGCGCTGCCCATCCTGCACGGCGACGACGGCCTGCTGGTGATCGACACGGTGCTGATCGGCGAGGAAGACCTGCTGCTGCTGTTCAGCGCGGCGCGCGCGTACTTCATGGTGGACATGGGCGTGCCCAGCGGCACCGTGCATTTCCTGCGCACGCTGATGCCGCGCAAGACGCGCTCCGAACTGTACGCGCAGGTGGGCCTGCAGAAGCAGGGCAAGGCGCTGTTCTACCGCGACCTGCTGCAGCACCTGCGCCACTCCAGCGACAAGTTCCGCATCGCGCCCGGCATCAAGGGCATGGTGATGCTCGTGTTCGACCTGCCGTCGTTCCCGGTGGTGTTCAAGGTCATCAAGGACTTCTTCCCGCCCCCCAAGGACACCACGCCCGAGCAGGTGATGGGCAAGTACCTGCTCGTCAAGCAGCACGACCGCGTGGGCCGCATGGCCGACACGCTCGAGTTCTCCAACGTCGCGCTGCCGCGCCACCGCTTCGAGGACGAGCTGATCGCCGAGCTGAAGCACTTCTGCGGCAGCCAGCTGGAGGACGATGGCCAGACCCTGGTGATCCGCCACGCCTACATCGAGCGCCGCATGGTGCCGCTCAACATCTACCTCGGCGACGCGAGCCCGGCGCAGATCGAGCAGGTGGTCGTGGAGTACGGCAACGCGATCAAGGATCTCGTCGCGGCCAACATCTTCCCGGGCGACATGCTGTGGAAGAACTTCGGCGTCACGCGCCTGGGCCGGGTCGTGTTCTACGACTACGACGAGATCGAGTACCTCACCGACTGCAACTTCCGGCGCGTGCCGGCGCCGCGCAACGAGGAGGAGGAGATGTCGGGCGAGCCCTGGTACACCGTGCAGCCGCGCGACGTCTTCCCCGAGACCTTCGGCCCGTTCCTGCTCGGCAATCCCGTGGTGCGCCAGGTGTTCATGGCGCACCACGCCGACCTGCTGGACGCCGGCTACTGGCAGCAGCAGAAGGAGCGCATCCTCGCCGGCTACGTCCACGACGTCTTCCCGTACGACCTGTCGCGCCGGTTCAGCGCCCGCCGCGCCGCCGCTCGCGCCGGTTCGACCGCATTCGAAACGCAGGCCACGCAGCCCGCGGCAACCTGACCCACCATCCCTGAAGGAGCCATCCATGTCCGATTCCATCGTCATCGTTTCCGCCGCCCGCACGCCCATCGGCGGCATGCTCGGCGACTTCGCCGCGCTGTCCGCGTGGGAGCTGGGCGCCGTCGCCATCAAGGCCGCGGTCGAACGCGCCGGCGTGCCCGGCGACGCCGTCGACGAGGCCCTGATCGGCAACTGCCTGATGGCCGGCCAGGGCCAGGCACCCGCGCGCCAGGCCGTGCGACGCGCCGGCCTGCCCGACTCGGCGGGTGCCGTCACGATGAGCAAGATGTGCGGCTCCGGCATGCGCGCGATGATGTTCGCCCACGACATGCTGCTGGCCGGCAGCGCCGACGTGATGGTGGCCGGCGGCATGGAGAGCATGACCAACGCGCCGCACCTGATGTTCGCGCGCAAGGGCGTGCGCTACGGCGCCGCGCAGATGTTCGACCACATGGCCCTCGACGGCCTGGAGGACGCCTACGACCGCGGCCGCGCGATGGGCGTGTTCGCCGAACAATGCGTGGCCAAGTACGGCTTCACGCGCGAGGCGCAGGACCAGTTCGCCATCGATTCGACCACGCGCGCGAAGACCGCCAACGAGGACGGCTCGTTCGACTGGGAGATCGCGCCCGTCACGCTGCAGGGCAAGGCCGGCGACCTCGTCGTCAAGCACGACGAGCAGCCGTTCAAGGCCAAGCTCGACAAGATCCCGTCGCTCAAGCCCGCGTTCAAGAAGGACGGCACCATCACCGCCGCCAACGCGTCCAGCATCTCGGACGGCGCCGCGGCGCTGGTGCTGATGCGCGAGTCGGAGGCGCTCAAGCGGGGCGCGAAGCCGATCGCGCGCATCGCGGCGCATGCCGTGCACGCACAGGCGCCCGAGTGGTTCTCGACCGCCCCGGCCGGGGCCATCGCCAAGGTGCTGAAGAAGACGGGCTGGTCGGCGCAGTCCGTCGACCTGTGGGAAGTCAACGAGGCGTTCGCCGCCGTGACGATGGCCGCGATGAAGGAGTTCGAGCTGTCGCACGACATCGTCAACGTGCACGGCGGCGCCTGCGCGCTGGGCCACCCGATCGGTGCCTCGGGCGCCCGCATCGTCGTCACGCTGCTGGGCGCGCTGCGCAAGCAGGGCAAGAAGCGCGGCGTCGCGGCGCTGTGCATCGGCGGCGGCGAGGCCACGGCGATGGCGGTCGAGCTGCTGTAAGCGACCGTCGAGCTTGATACGCGCATGTAACCCGGACTGGCCCGGCGCTTGCGGCACACTGGCTGCCGTCGCATCGCGCCGCGCCGCCGCCCACCCTCCGGGGCGGTGGCGCGGGTCGTCCAGAACCGATCAAGCTCACCCCTGCTGTCCATGACCGACGCCTCCACGATCATTGCCGAAGAAGCCAGCATCGCCGCGCTCGTGCGCGTGGGCGAATGCATCGATCACGCCGCCCGCTACACGCGCGACGAGATCGCCCGCTTCGCCACGCTCACGCACGACCTCAACCCGGTGCACCACGACCGCGAGGCCGCGCAGCGCGCCGGCCTGCGCGACGTGATCGCCAGCGGCCAGCACACCTCCGCGCTGATGAGCGGGCTGGCCGCCACGCACTTCTCGCGCGCCGACGACGGCGTGGCGCGCTCGATGCTGTGCCTGCACTTCAACTTCGCCTATCGCGAGCCGATCTTCGCCGACAGCGACGTCGCGCTGCGCTGGGTGGTCTCCAGCACCGAGTGGAACGCCAGCCTCGACGGTGTCATCGCGCAGCTCGAGGGCAAGGCGCTGGTGGGCGACGTGGCGGCCGTGATCGCGCGCGGCACCGTGCTGGTGCGGCACGCCCGATGATGATGCCCCGCGGACGCCCGATGCGATGAACCGCTGGTTGATGCGTCCGCGCGTGGTGCAGGCGATCGCCGTCGGCGTGTCCGCCTGCATCGCGCTGTTCCAGCTGCCCTTCAGCCCGGCCGCGAGCGCGCACTTCACGGCGCTGGCCGGCGCCCCGCCGTTCGACGAGCGGCCCGCGGGCTACACGCTGTCGGGCGTGCTGGCCGCGTTCCATGCGCTGGGCGCCCCGGGCCTGGCCGGCTACGAGGCGTATCGCGCCGTGGACGTCGTCTTCCCGTGGCTGCTGTGCGCGCTGGTGGCCGCGGTGATGCTGCGCGTCGACGCCGCGCGCGCCACGCTGTGGCCCTGGCTGGCGGCCGTCTCCGACACGATCGAGAACGCGCTGCAGTTCGCCATCCTGCGCACCCGCGACGACCTGTCGCCCGAGCTGGTGCAATGGGCCAGCCTCGCCACGCAGGCCAAGTTCATGATGTACGCGCTGATGCTCGCGTTCCTGCTGGCCGTCGGCGCGCGCGCGCTGTGGCGCCAGCGCCGCGCGGCGCGTTGAGCCCCGCCCTCGAAAGCCCTCGATGCCGACTTCCGCTGCCCGCAATGTCCTGATCATCGGCGCCTCGCGCGGCCTGGGCCTGGAGTTCGTGCGCCAGTACCGCGCCGACGGCGCCCGCGTCACCGCCACCGCGCGGTCGGACGACGGCCTCGCGGCCATCGCCGCGCTCGGCGCCAAGGCGCTGCAGCTGGACGTGGCGGACGCCGCCAGCGCCTCGGGCCTGGCCTGGCAGATCGATGGCGAGGCCTTCGACACCGTCTTCCACGTCGCCGGCGTCTACGGCCCGCGCACGACGGGGCTCGAGCCGCCGACGGCGGCCGACTTCGACGCCGTCATGCACGCCAACGTGCTGGGCGTGATGCGCATGCTGCCGCAGGTCGCCGACGCGCTCGCGCCGCCGGTGGGCGGTCACCCGGCGGCGCGCATCGGCATCGTGTCCTCGCGCATGGGCTCGATCGGGCTGCGCGCCAGCGCGAGCGGCTGGCTGTACCGCGCGTCCAAGGCCGCGGCCAACTCGGTGATGAAGGACGCGTCGCTCGCGCTGGCCGGCCGCGCGCTGTGCGTCGCGTTCCATCCGGGCTGGGTGCGCACCGACATGGGCGGCGCGGGCGCCGACCTCGACGCCGCCGAATCCATCGCCGGCATGCGGCGCGCGCTCGCGGCACTCGAGCCGTCGCGCACCGGCAGCTTCCTGAACTACGACGGCACGCCGCTCGCCTGGTAGCGAACCGACCGGTTGCGCCGCGGCAGGGTGGCGCAACAATGACCGACAACGATTGAAGACGAGACCGCCATGCACCTCTCCGAAGACCACCGCGCCGTCCAGGACGCCGTCCGCGCCTACGTGCGCGATCGCATCGCGCCCAACGCGGCGGCATGGGACAGGACCTGCCATTTCCCGCGCGAGGAACTGCGCGGCCTGGCCGAGCTCGGCTGCTACGGCATCGCGGTGCCCACCGAATGGGACGGCGCGGGGCTGGACTACCTGTCCGTCTCGCTGATCCTCGAGGAGATCGCGGCCGGCTGCGGCGCCACGTCCACCATCATCAGCGTCACCAACTGCCCGGTGAACACGATCATGATGGCGTTCGCGAACGACGAGCAGAAGGAGCGCTTCCTCAAGCCGCTCGCGCGCGGCGAACTGCTGGGCGCGTTCTGCCTGACCGAGCCTCACGTGGGCTCCGAGGCCGGCGGCCTGCGCACGACGGCGACACGGGACGGCGACGAGTACGTGCTCAATGGCGTCAAGCAGTTCATCACCAGCGGCAAGAACGGCGACATCGCGATCGTGATGGCCGTCACCGACAAGGCCGCCGGCAAGAAGGGCATCAGCGCGTTCCTCGTGCCCACGAACACGCCCGGCTACGTCGTGGCGCGCGTCGAGGAGAAGATGGGCCAGCACGCCAGCGACACCGCGCAGATCCTGTTCGAGAACTGCCGCATCCCCGCAGCCAACCTGATCGGCGAGGAAGGCCAGGGCCTGAAGATCGCCCTGTCGGGCCTGGAGGGCGGGCGCATCGGCATCGCGTCGCAGTCGGTGGGCATGGCGCGCGCGGCGTTCGAGGCGGCCGTGAACTACGCGAAGGAACGCGTGGCCTTCGCCAAGCCCATCTTCGAGCACCAGGCGATCCAGTTCAAGCTGGCCGACATGGCCACGCATATCGAGGCGGCGCGCCAGCTGATCCACCACGCCGCGAGCCTGAAGGACGCGGGCCAGCCCTGCCTCAAGGAAGCGGCGATGGCCAAGCTGTTCGCCAGCGAGATGGCCGAGCGCGTGTGCTCCGCGGCGATCCAGGTGTTCGGCGGCTACGGCTACACCACCGACTTCCCCGTCGAGCGCATCTATCGCGACGTACGCGTGTGCCAGATCTACGAAGGCACGTCCGAGGTGCAGAAGATCCTGATCGGACGCGCCCTCGCGTTGTGAAGACCGTCCTCGTCGAGAAGAGCGGCATCCAGCCGATGCCGTCCTCGCGCCGCGTGCGCGCATGGCTGCAGGTGGAAGGCTCGCTGAGCGCACGCATCGCATCGGTCAGCGGCAAGCTCGCCGTGCGCGTGCTGCGCCAGGGCCCGGTGCGCCTGCAACCGGCCGAGGCCGAGCGGCTGGGCTGTCCCGCGGGCGCCGGCGCGCACGGGCGCGAGGTCATCCTGCTGGCCGACGGCGTGCCGGTGGTGTACGCGCGTTCGGTGCTGCAGGCGGTGCATGCGCGCGGCACGTGGAAGGCGATCCGCGGGCTGGGCAACCGCGCGCTGGCGGACCTGTTGTTCGGCCTGCCGCCCGCGCACCGCTCGGAGTTCGAGTTCGCGCGCTTCGCACCAGGCTCGGGCGTCGCCGCCACCGTGCACCGGCGCTGGCGCGACGCCACCGGCGCCGACTGGGGCCGGCGCGAGGTATGGGCGCGCTGCTCGGTGTTCACGCGCCGCGGCGCGCCGCTGCTCGTCACCGAGTGCTTCGCGCCCGCGATCGCCGCCTTCGACGCCCCGCAGCGTGCCCGCGCGGTGCCGTGGCGGGCGCCGGGCCGGCGGCAGACCTCGGGTCAACCCTGAGAGGTGCGGCGGGGCCGTCGTATTTCGAGGCCATTGCGCTGCAGTTCGTCGCAAAGCGCAGGCGTCGCACAGTTGTCAGGGGAACCATTGGCATGGTGACGTGATCCACGTCGCTACACTGATCCGCCGCTGCCCGTGCTGCCCGACAGCGCGGCGGCGCGACCGCCACATCAGGTGGCCCCGGCCCGACGCGGGCGCGCCCCACGAGGGCGCTTCCCGCGACCGGCCGTTCCTGCCAACAACATTCGAGGACGTGCCTTGACTCCCTTCCGCCCCGCCACGCTCGTGGTCGCCCTGTCGCTGGCTTTCGCCACGCAAGTCTCCGTCGGCGCCGACGCGGCCGCCTCCGCCGCGGCACCCGTCGCCAGCGCGCCCGCGGTCTCGGAATCGGGCCTCGACAAGTCGGGCATGGATCCGTCGGTGCGTCCGCAGGACGACCTGTTCCTCGCCATGAACGGCGCCTGGGTGAAGAAGACCGAGATCCCGGCCGACAAGGCCTCGTGGGGCACGTTCTACCAGCTGCGCGAGCTGTCCGACCAGCGCGTCAAGGACATCATCGAGGAGCTCGCCTCCCGTCCGCAGCCCGCCGGCACGATCAACGCCAAGATCGGCGACTTCTACAAGAGCTACATGGACACCGCGGCCATCGACGCCGCCGGCACCCGCCCGCTCGACCCCTACAAGGCCCAGCTCGCCGCGGTCAAGAACAAGAAGGACCTGGTGCTGCTGATGGGCCACTGGGTGAGCTTCGTCGACGTGCCGCTGAACATGGGCATCGGCCCGGATTCCAAGGATCCGACGATCTACTCGGCCGGCACCTACCAGGGCGGCCTGGGACTGCCCAACCGCGACTACTACCTCAAGGACGATCCGCGCTTCGTGAAGGCGCGTGACGCCTACCTGACCTACGTGCGCACGCTGCTGACGCTGGATGGCGACAAGAACGCCGTCATGCAGGCCAGGGCGGTGATGGCGCTCGAGATGAAGATCGCCAAGGCGCAGTGGTCGCAGGAAGCCAACCGCGACCCGGTCAAGACGTACAACCCGATGACGCTCAAGGAGATCTCGGCCAAGGCGCCCAACGTCGACTGGAAGGCCTTCTTCGCGGCGACCGACCTGGCCGACCCGCCGTTCGTCTCGATCACGCAGCCCAGCTACACCTGGGACCTGGCCAAGATGCTCAAGGGCGAGCCGATCGACGTCTGGAAGGCCTTCATGCGCGTGCGCCTGCTCGACGCCATGGCCACCAAGCTGCCGGCCGCGTTCCGTGACGCCAGCTACCAGTTCCACGACGTGGCCCTGACCGGCCTGAAGCAGGACAAGCCGCGCTGGCAGCGCGGCGTGGCCGCGGTCAACGGCGCGATGGGCGAGGCGCTGGGCCAGGCCTACGTGTCCAAGTACTTCCCGCCGGCCTACAAGGCGCGCATGGTCGAGCTGGTGGACAACCTGCTCAAGACGTACTCGACGTCGATCGACGGCCTGACCTGGATGTCGCCCGCCACCAAGAAGGAGGCGCATGCCAAGCTGGCCAAGTACGCCGTCAAGATCGGCTACCCGGACGTCTGGCGCGACTACTCGGCCCTCGAGGTCAAGGCGGGCGACGCCATCGGCAACAGCGTGCGCGCCGCGCAGTTCGACTACCACCGCCAGGCCGTGCGCAACAACAAGCCGGTCGACCGCACCGAATGGGGCATGACGCCGCAGACGGTCAATGCCTACTACGACCCGAGCAAGAACGAGATCGTGTTCCCGGCCGCCATCCTGCAGCCGCCGTTCTTCGACATGAAGGCCGACGACGCGGCCAACTATGGCGCGATCGGCGCGGTCATCGGCCACGAGATCAGCCACGGCTTCGACGACCAGGGCAGCCAGTACGACGGCGACGGCAAGCTGCGCAACTGGTGGACGCCGGAAGATCGCAAGGCCTTCGAGGCTGTCACCAGCAAGCTCGACGCCCAGTACTCGGCCTACGAGCCGCTGCCGGGCACGCACGTGAACGGCAAGCTGACGATGGGCGAGAACATCGCCGACCTGTCCGGCCTGCAGATCGCGTACAAGGCCTGGAAGCTGTCGCTGGGCGGCAAGCCGTCGGCCACGATCGACGGCATGACGGGCGAGCAGCGCTTCTACTACGGCTTCGCGCAGGTGTGGCGCTCGAAGGTGCGCGACGAGCGCACGCTGCAGCTGGTCGTCATCGACCCGCACTCGCCCGCGCAGTTCCGCGCGGACGGCGCCTCGATCAACAGCGACGGCTTCCACGACGCGTTCGGCACCAAGCCGGGCGACAAGATGTGGAAGGCGCCGGCGGATCGCCTGCGCCTGTGGTGAGCTGAGCCCCGAGTCATAGAGCCCCCACGCTCGCTGGCGCTCGCTGCCCCCCGAGGGGGCGCTCCGCGACCGGCCCGGCAGAGCCGGTTCCGGCGCTCCCTCGAATCTCGGGCCTGCATGCGAGCGGCAGCGCCGGGTCCATTCGGGCTCCGGCTGCCGATGTTGACTGTTCTCGAATACGGAGAGCCAAATGAAATCCATGTTCCGTCTCGCCACGCTCGCCGTCGCGGCTTCGCTGGCCTTCGCAGCCTCGGCCGCCCTCGCCGGCGCTACCACGGTCGCTTCGCAGACCGACATCCCGGCTGCCGCGCCCGCCTCGCTGACCACCGGCCTGGACAAGGCCGGTATGGACAGCGCCGCGCGGCCGCAGGACAGCCTGTTCTCCGCCATGAACGGCAACTGGCTGAAGACGACGCCGATCCCGGGCGACAAGGCCGCCTACGGCACGTTCACGATGCTGGACGACCTGTCCAACGAGCGCGTGAAGGCCATCATCGAAGGCCTCTCCGCCAAGGAGCAGGCGCCCGGTTCGGTCAACGCCAAGATCGGCGACTTCTACAAGAGCTACATGGACACCGCGGCGATCGACGCCGCCGGCATGCGCCCGCTTTGGCCTTACCTGGCGCAGATCGACGCGGTCAGGACGCGCGCCGACCTGGTCAAGCTGATGGGCGAGTGGGCCTCCTTCGTCGACCTGCCGATGGGCCTGGGCGTGGGCCCCGACGCGAAGGATCCGACGATCTACTCCGCGAGCTCCGGCCAGGGCGGCCTGGGTCTCGGCGACCGCGACTACTACCTGAAGAAGGACGAGCGCTTCGCCAAGGCTCGCACCGCCTACCGCGAGTACATGCGCAAGCTGCTCGCCGCGCAGGGCAGCAAGAACGCGACGATCCAGGCCTCGGCGGTCATGAACCTCGAGACCCGCCTGGCCAAGGCGCAGTGGACGCAGGAAGCCAACCGCGATCCGGTCAGGACGTACAACCCGACGACGCTCAAGCAGCTCGCGGCCAAGTACCCCTCGATCGACTGGAAGGCCTACCTCGAGGCCGGCCAGCTGGCCGAGGCGCCGTTCGTCTCGGTCTCGCAGCCCAGCTATGTCGCGGCCGCCACCAGGATGATCCGGTCCGAGCCGCTGGACGTCTGGAAGACCTACCTGCGCGTGCACCTGATGGATGCGCTGGCGCTGGAACTGCCCGGCGACGTGCGCGACGCGCGCTTCCAGTTCCACGGCGTGGCGATGAACGGCGTCAAGGCCGACCGTCCGCGCTGGGAGCGCGCCGTCGGCAGCGTCAACGACGCGATGGGCGAAGCCGTCGGCCAGATCTACGTCAGCGAATACTTCCCGCCGGCGTACAAGGCGCGCATGGTGGAACTGGTCGACAACCTGATGAAGGCGTACGCGACCTCCATCGACGGACTGACCTGGATGAGCCCGGCCACCAAGGTCGAAGCGCATGCCAAGCTGGCCAAGTACGGCATCAAGATCGGCTACCCCGACCACTGGCGCGACTACACCGCGCTCGACGTCAAGGCCGGCGACCCGCTGGGCAACGCCGTGCGCGCGTCGCAGTTCGAGTACCGCCGCCAGGTCGTTCGCAACAACAAGCCGGTCGACCGCACCGAGTGGGGCATGACGCCGCAGACGGTCAACGCGTATTACGACCCGACCAAGAACGAGATCGTGTTCCCCGCCGCCATCCTGCAGCCGCCGTTCTTCGACATGAAGGCCGACGACGCGGCCAACTACGGCGCGATCGGCGCGGTCATCGGCCACGAGATCAGCCACGGCTTCGACGACGAGGGCAGCCAGTTCGACGGCGACGGCAAGCTGCGCAACTGGTGGACGCCGGAAGATCGCAGGGCCTTCGAGGCGGTCACCAGCAAGCTCGACGCGCAGTACTCGGCCTACGAGCCGCTGCCCGGCGTGCACGTCAAGGGCAAGCTCACGATGGGCGAGAACATCGCCGACCTGTCGGGCCTGCAGATCGCCTACAAGGCCTGGAAGATCTCGCTGAACGGCAAGCCCGCCCCCGTCATCGACGGCGTCAGCGGCGAGCAGCGCTTCTACTACGGTTTCGCGCAGGCCTGGCGCGAGAAGATGCGCGACGAGGCGTTGCTCAATCTCGTCACGACCAACCCCCACTCGCCGCCGCAGTTCCGCGCGGACGGCGCGTCGATCAACAGCGACGGCTTCCACGAGGCATTCGCCACCAGGCCGGGCGACAAGATGTGGAAGGCGCCGGCCGAACGGCTGCGTCTCTGGTAGATCACGCCGGATCCCTGGCCGTGACCGACGGTTCCTGAGTCCCGAGGGCTGTGCCGAAACGCGCGGCCCTTTTTCATTGGTGCGCCACGTCGCACCGCTGATTCCCCCCATCGCTGCACGAGGTTTCGCCATGCTCCCATCCACCCTTCGCCTCACCTTGCCCGCGGTCGCGCTCGCGGGTGCGACGCTCGCGCCCGGGTACGCGGACGCACAGGAGGCCGCCAGGTCGACGACGACGGTCAAGACCATCACGACCACGACGTCGGGCTCCGGCATCGACCGCAGCGGCATGGACAAGTCCGTCCGGCCGCAGGACGACCTCTACCTGGCGATGAACGGCAGCTGGGTGAAGAACACGCGGATCCCGCCGGACAAGGCGATCTGGGGTGCGTTCATCGAGCTGCGCGAGCTCAGCGACCAGCGCGTGCGCGAGATCGTCGAGGGCCTGCAGTCCACGAATCCGGCGCCGGGCAGCAACGCTCGGAAGGTCGGCGACTACTTCCGGGCCTTCCTCGACGAGGCCGCCATCGACAAGGCCGGCCTCGCGCCGGTCGAGGCCTCGCTGAAGGATCTCGACAGCGTCAGGGACGCGGGCATGCTCGCAGGCCTCATGGGCCACTGGCAGGGCGTGGTGGCCATGCCGCTGCAGGTCGGCGCCAATCCCGACCTCGACGATCCAGGCGTCTACATCGCCGACTTCCGCCAGGGCGGCCTGGGACTGCCCGATCGCGACTACTACTTGAAGGACGGCGAGCGCTTCGCGAAGGCGCGCGCAGCCTACGCCACGTATCTCGGCAAGCTGTTCGCGCTGTCCGGCGACGCCGATGCCGACGCCGCCGCCCATGCGACGCAGGTCCTGGCGCTGGAGACCCGCCTCGCGACGGCGCAGTGGGCGCGCGAGCAGACGCGCGACCCGCGGCTCGCCCACAACCCGAAGACGCCGGCCGAGCTCGAGGCGCTCGCGCCCGGCTTCGACTGGAACACCTTCGAGGCGCAGGCGCAGCTGCAGCCGGGCAAGGTCATCGTCGTGCGCCAGCCCAGCTACGTGACGGCATTCGCGGCGCTCGTGAAGTCGGAGCCGCTCGAGACGTGGAAGCTGTACCTCAAGGCGCGCCGCCTCGACGGCGCCGCCCCGGTGCTGCCCAAGGCCTTCCGCGACGCGAGCTTCCAGTACCGCGACGTGGCGCTCACCGGCGTCAGCGAGCAGCCGCCGCGCTGGCAGCTGGGCGTCGCGCAGACCAACGGCGCCCTCGGCGAGGCGGTCGGACAGCTCTACGTGGCCAGGTACTTCCCGCCCGCATACCGGGCGCGCATGCAGGCGCTGGTGGCCAACCTGATGAAGGCCTACTCGACGTCGATCGACGGGCTCACGTGGATGTCGCCGGCCACCAGGAAGGAAGCGCACGCGAAGCTGGCCAAGTACGGCGTGAAGATCGGCTATCCGGACGTGTGGCGCGACTACGCAGCCCTCGAGATCCGGCCCGGCGACGCGCTCGGCAACGCTGATCGCGCCGACGCCTTCGAGTACCGGCGCCAGATCGTGCGCGTCGGCGCGAAGGTCGACCGCAACGAGTGGGGCATGACGCCGCAGACGGTCAACGCGTACTACAGCGGCAACAAGAACGAGATCGTGTTCCCGGCCGCGATCCTGCAGCCGCCGTTCTTCAACGTGGCCGCCGACGACGCGACCAACTACGGCGCGATCGGCGCGGTGATCGGCCACGAGATCAGCCACGGCTTCGACGACAAGGGCAGCCAGCTCGATGGCGACGGCCGGCTGCGCAACTGGTGGACGGACGACGACCGCAAGGCCTTCGACGAGATCACCGGCCGCCTGGTGGCGCAGTACTCGGCTTACGAGCCGCTCGACGGACAGCACCTGAACGGCAAGCTGACGCTCGGCGAGAACATCGCCGACCTGTCGGGCCTGCAGATCGCGTACAAGGCCTGGAAGATGTCGCTGGGCGGAAAGAAGGCGCCGGTGATCGACGGCCTGACGGGCGAGCAGCGCTTCGTCTACGGCTTCGCGCAGGTCTGGCGCACGAAGATCCGGGACGAGGAGCAGCTCAAGCGCATCGCCACCGACCCGCACTCGCCGGGCCGCTTCCGCGCGGACGGCGCCACGATCAACGCCGACGTCTTCCACGACGCATTCCACACGAAGCCCGGCGACAGGATGTGGAAGGCGCCGCAGGACCGGCTGCGCCTGTGGTGAGCCGGCCGCGCATCGCCCGGCGTGAGGCGCGCGCGGTGCAGGGCCCTATGATGGCGACGACATGACCACGCCGCCCATTCTTCCCGCCGATGCGCGCGCCCGCGTACGCGCGCTCGTCGAACGCGGCGGACGCGTCCTGCTGGGCCTGGTCGGCCCGCCGGGCGCGGGCAAGTCCACGCTGGCCGCCGCGCTGCTGGCGGAGTTCGCGCCCATCGCGCAGGTGGTGCCGATGGACGGCTTCCACCTGGCCAACGTCGAACTGGAACGCCTCGGGCGCCGCGGCCGCAAGGGTGCGCCCGACACCTTCGACGCCCACGGCTATGTCGCGCTGCTGCGCCGGCTGCTGGCGCAGGGCGATGACGAGATCGTCTATGCCCCCGAGTTCCGGCGCGAGATCGAGGAGCCGGTCGCGGGCGCGATCGCCGTCCTGCCGCGCACCCGGCTGGTCATCACCGAGGGCAACTACCTGCTGCTGGAGGACGGCGCCTGGGCCGCCGTCCCGGGCCTGCTGGACGAGACCTGGTACGTCGATATCCCGGACGCGCTGCGCGTCGAGCGCCTGACCCGGCGCCATGTGCAGTTCGGCCGCAGCGCGCACGACGCGGCGGCCTGGGTGGCCGGCACCGACGAACCGAACGCGCGCCTGATCGAGGCATCGCGTGCCCGCGCCTCGTTCGTGTTCCGCTGGGACGATGCCTAGTTCACGGATGGCGGCGACGCGTGGCGTCGCGCCCATGGGCAAGCCTGCCCGGATGTGGTCCAGTCCAGCCGAGGGTCGCCGCGGCCGGATGAGGGTTCGAGGCGCCGACGATACGAACAGGAGCTCTGGATGAATGCGAAACAGTGGTTCGCGGCGGCGCTCGCCGCGACGGGCGCCGCGGGCGCCCCGGCGTCGCAGTCGCCGCTGCAGGCGGACGACCCCTCGGCCGGCAAGCCGGCCACGGTCGTGGCCTGGGATCCGAGCTGCGCGCCGCAGTATCCGGTGGCGGCCATCCAGTCCGGCGCGCAAGGCGTCACGCGCGTGGCCGTGCACCTGGACGGGGCCGGCAAGGTGGTCTCCGTCGACATCGTCCAGCGCTCGGGCAGCACGCGCGAGCATCACATGCTCGACAGCGAGGCCGCCCGCGCCATCTCGCGCTGCCCGTTCACCCCGGCCCGCGACCAGGCCGGCCAGGCCGTTCCCAGCGTCGTCACGCTGGAGCAGGAGTGGCACGTCGACGGGGCGCAGGCGAACGCGGCGGGGCGCTGACGCGCGGGGACTCCGGCGCGCGGCCGCGGGCCCGGCGCCCGTGGAAGCGTTTGCTCAGGGGTGGATCCTGCGACTTCGCTTCGCTGCGCGCAGGATGACCGTTTTGAAGCGTCGCTGCGTGCAGCGAAGGCCGTCTTGAAGCGCCGCCGGGTGCAGCGAAGGCCGTTTTGAAGCGTCGCCCGTGACGGCCTCACCCGCGCCGCGCCAATCAAGTGTCATCCTGCGCGCAGTCGCAGGATCCACCCCGGCCGACGCGCCCGACCACGTCCTGGACGCACCCCCTCACGCCACGCTGATCGGAATCACCCGCCCGCGCTCGTTCGCGCCGGGCCGGGTTGCCGCGTCGCCGCCGCGGCCATGCCACTTGTCCAGCAGCACGCGCCACTGCGCGCGGCCCGTCGCGAGGTTGCCCAGCTTCACGTGGCCGTAGCCGCGGATGCGCTCCGGCACGCGGGCGATCTGCTGCGCCAGCGCGTGGTTGTCCGTGTCCAGCAGCGGCAGGATCTCGCCGCGCAGCAGCGTCTCGTAGTCGTTGGCCAGCTCACGCTCCAGCTTGCGTTCCTCCGTGTGCCCGAACGGGTCTGCCCACGAGCCGCGCAGGCCCCTGAACTTCGCCAGCACGCGCAGCGCGGGCATCAGCCACGGGCCGATGCGCATCTTCTTCGGACGGCCATTCGGCCCCGGGCGCGCCAGCAGCGGCGGGGCCATGTGGAATTCGAGCTTGCCCACCGTCTCGAACTGCTCCGCCAGCGACGCCGCGAAGCGGCCGTCGGTGTACAGGCGCGCGACCTCGTATTCGTCCTTGATCGCGAGCAGCCGCGAGAACTGCTGCGCGACGATCGTCGTCAGCGGCGCGCCGGCCGAGCCGAGCGCCTGCTCGCGCGCGTGCACTTCCTCGACCAGCGTGCGGAAGCGCGCGGCCAGCGTCGCGTCCTGGTAGTCGGTGAGGAACGCGACGCGGCGTTCGACCAGGCCGCCCGGGCCGAACAGCGACTGCTGCGCCGAGGCGTCGTGCGCCGGTGGGGCGGCGCCCATGATGCGCTTGAACGCCGTCGGGTCGGTGACCGCGAGGCGGCCGATCGCGAACGCCGTCTTGTTGTTCTCGACGGCCACGTTGTTCAGCTCGATGGCCCTCATCAGCGCCGCGTGCGACACCGGCACCAGCCCGCGCTGCCAGCACGCGCCCAGCATGATGATGTTGGACGGCATCGTGTCGCCCATCAGCGCCTGCGCGAGCGCCTGCGCGTCGACCAGCTGCACGCGGTCCTCGCCGGCGGCATGGCACAGCTTGTCGATGAGCGCCGGCGCGTGCATCGTCGCGTCCGGGTTGCGCACGAAGGCGGCGGTGGCGATCTCGTGCGTGTTGGCGAGGATCGCGGTGCGGCCGTTCTTGACCGTGGCCAGCGCGTCGTCGGACGCGCCCACGACCATGTCGCACGCCAGCAGCACGTCGGCCTGCTGGGTGTCGATGCGCACCTGGTTCAGCTGGTCGGCCGTCGGCGCCACGCGCACGAACGACAGCACCGCGCCGCCCTTTTGCGCGAAGCCCATGAAGTCCAGCACCGCGGCCTGCTTGCCCTCGAGGTGCGCGGCCATCGTGATCAACGCGCCCACCGTGACGACGCCCGTGCCGCCGACGCCGGTCACCAGCATGTCGAACGGGCCCGTCCACTGCCATGGCGCGGGGCGGCCGATCTTCTCGATCTCGGCGGCCAGTCGCTTCGCGTCGAAGCCCGCGCCGACGCGCTTCTTCAGCGTCGCGCCCGTCACCGTCACGAAGCTGGGGCAGAAGCCGTTGAGGCAGGAGTAGTCCTTGTTGCAGGAACTCTGCTCGATCTGGCGCTTGCGGCCCCACTCCGTCTCGACCGGGATCACGCTGAGGCAGTTAGACGCCTGGCCGCAGTCACCGCAGCCCTCGCACACCGCCTCGTTGATGAACACCCGCTGCGGCGGATCCGGGAACTCCTGCTTCTTGCGGCGCCGGCGCTTCTCGGCGGCGCAGGTCTGGTCGTAGATCAGGATCGTGACGCCCTCGATCTCGCGCAGCTCGCGCTGCACCGCGTCGAGTTCCTCGCGCGGATGGAAGGTGGTGCCGGCGGGAAACAGGTGGGCGTGCGCGCGGTGCGGCGCGATGTCGTCGCTGACGATGACGACTCGCTTGGCGCCTTCCGCCTCGACCTGGCGCGCGATCTCGGGCACCGACAGCGAGCCGTCCACCGGCTGTCCGCCGGTCATCGCCACCGCGTCGTTGTAGAGGATCTTGTACGTGATCGTCGCCTTCGCGGCGATCGCCTGGCGGATCGCCAGGTACCCCGAGTGGTAGTACGTCCCGTCGCCGAGGTTCTGGAAGACGTGCTTTTCCTTCGTGAAGCGCGAGTGCGCCGCCCAGTCCACGCCCTCGGCGCCCATCTGGATCAGGCCGCTCGTCTCGCGCTCCATCCAGCTCGCCATGAAGTGGCAGCCGATGCCCGCCAGCGCGCGCGAGCCTTCGGGCACCCGGGTCGACGTGTTGTGCGGGCAGCCCGAGCAGAAGTAGGGCTGGCGCTTCGTGGCGTCGGCCGCGTTGTGCAGCAGGCAGGGCATCGTGAAGTCGGTGACCAGGTGCGTGCGGTCCAGCGCCGGATTCAGGCGCGCGAGCCAGCCCGCGACGACTTCCATGATGCGCGACGGCCGCAGCTCGCCGAGCGACGACAGCAGCGGCACGCCGTCGGGTGTCGTCTTGCCCGCGATGCGCGGCCGCTGCGAGTCGGGCAGCCCGTACAGCAGCTCCTTGATCTGGCGCTCGACGACCGGCGCCTTCTCCTCGATGACCAGGATTTCCTCGAGGCCCTGCGCGAATTCCGCCATGCGCGTGGGCTCCAGCGGGAACACCAGGCCCACCTTGTAGATGCGCACGCCGGCCGCGGCCAGCGCGTTCGGGTCGAGCTCGAGGCGGCGCAGCACTTCCAGGAAGTCGTAGTGCGCCTTGCCCACCGTGACGATGCCCAGCGTGGCGCTGGGGCTCGCGACGATGTGCTTGTCCACGGAGTTGACCTTCGCGAACGCGCGCACCGCGGCGAGCTTCTCGGCCAGGCGCGATTCCAGCACCAGCGACGGCAGGTCGACGGCGCGCACGTGCAGGTCCTGCGACGGCGTGAAGTCCACCGGCTGCGTGAAGTCCAGCGGGACGGCGTCGAGGTCGACCGTCATGCCCGACTCGACGACCTCGGAGATCGCCTTGAAGCCCACCCACGCGCCCGAGAAGCGCGACAGCGCCCAGCCGTACAAGCCGAACTCGAGGTACTCGGCGACGTTGGCCGGGTGCAGCACCGGCATGCTCCACGCCTGCATCGCGAGGTCGCTCTGGTGCGGCATCGACGACGACACGCAGCCGTGGTCGTCGCCCGCCACGACCAGCACGCCGCCCTGGGGGCTCGATCCGTAGACGTTGCCGTGCTTGAGCGCGTCGCCCGAGCGGTCGACGCCGGGGCCCTTGCCGTACCACATGGCCGTCACGCCCTCGACCTCGCGCTTGGGATCGAGCGCGACGCGCTGGGTGCCGAGGCAGGCGGTGGCCGCCAGGTCCTCGTTGATCGCGGGCAGGAATTCGACGCGCGCCTCGGCCAGGAACTTCTTGGCCTTCCACAGCTGCTGGTCGACCATGCCCAGCGGGCTGCCGCGATAGCCGGAGACGAAGGCGGCAGTGTTCAGGCCCGCGGCCTGGTCGCGCCGGCGTTGCATCAGCAGCAGGCGGACGAGCGCCTGGGTGCCGGTCAGGAAGACGGCGCCGGAATCGGCCGCGAGGTTGTCGGTCAGCGCGTATTGGCGCAGCGGCGCAGTGTCGGGGTCGGGCGTGGTGGTGATGTCCGGGGAAGGCAGGGTCATGGTCTGGCTCGCGCTGCAGGGCGTTCCGCGACGGGCGGACGGCTGGACCGGCCATGCTAGACCGCGACGCCCGCAGCGATATTGCGCAATGGGCTCTCCAGGCTCGAATATCGAGATGAAAGTTTCTCCGATCGGTATTCCGGGAAATGGATATCTCGCCGACATCGGATTCCGAGGGTAAACGCGCTGACCGGGCGCACAATGCGTCCATGACCCTGCCCCCTTCGATCGACCGCGTCGCGCGCCGCATCGCCGCCGCGCTCCAGCGCGACGGCCGCCAGAGCGCCCAGCAGCTCGCCGACACGGTCGGCCTGTCGGCCACGCCCGTGTGGCGGCGGGTGAAGGAGTTGGAGGCTGGCGGCGTCATCCGCGGCTATGTCGCGCTGCTGGACCGCGAGAAGCTCGGGCTGTCGATCTGCGTGCTGGCGCACGTGACGCTGGTGCGCCACAGCGAGGGCGCTGTCGAGCAGTTCGAGGCGATGGCCAAATCCAGCCCCGAGATCATGGAGTGCCACAGCACGACGGGCGAGGGGGACTACCTGATCAAGGTGGTCGCGCCCGACATGAAGGCCTACGACCGCTTCCTGCAGGACAAGGTGTTCAAGACGCCGGGCGTCGCCAACGTGCGCTCCAGCGTGGTGCTGCGCGAGGTCAAGTACGAGACGGCGCTGCCGGTCGATTGATCCCCCGAAATCGGCGGTTTCGCGCGCGCCGTTTGCCCCGGAATGCGACTACGCTGATCACGACGACACCGGAGAACCCACGCCATGGCCGACACCCTCGAATCCGACCCGCGCCCGCTGGGGCTGGCGCGTGTGCTGAGCATCCAGGCCCACGCCAACCGCCTGGCCAACCGCCGCCTGCAACGCGCGCTGGCCGGTCTGTCGACGTCCGACCTGCACGCCAAGCGCATCAGCTTCTTCCCCACGCTCATCGGCACGCTCAACCACCTGCTGGCCGTCGACCGCTACTACATCGCCGCGCTGCACGGCGAGGCCGACATGGAGCAGCAGTACCGCCGCTATGCGCCGCACGACGAGCTCGCGCCCTATGCCGCCGCGCAGGACGCCAGCGACCTGAAGCTGATCGCCTTCTGCGACAGGCTGGACGACACCTCGGCCAACGCCGTCGTGACCATGCTGCGCGGCGAAGGCAAGCAGCAGAGCGACCTCGCCTGCCTGGTGCTGGAGCACCTGTTCATGCACCAGACGCACCACCGCGGCCAGGTGCACGCGATGCTCGCAGGCACGCAGGTGGCGCCTCCGCAGCTCGACGAATTCATCATGCGCGCGGACGAGCCGTTCCGCGTGATGGACATGTCGGGCCTGGGCTGGACGGAGCGCGAGGTGTACGGGTGAGCGAGGGCTTGCGGCCTGTCCGGTTCGGCGGGACGGCCTGCGGCCGCGAATCCTGCGGCTCCGCTGCGCTCCGCGCAGGATGACCGTCATCGGAGGACGACGACCGTCCGCCTCGGCGTCAGGGCGTTCTCGCGGCAGCGCCGAAGCCCTCCGCCCCCTCATCCGGCGCGAAGTCGCAGGATCCACTCCCGCCGCGACGCTCCCCGGGGGCGGATCCTGCGGCTCCCCTTCGCTCCGCGCAGGATGACGGATTCGACGATGGAATGACGTAATTGACGTTTACGTAAACGTCAATCGATAATCATCGGCCAAGATGCAGCTCCGCCTGCGCGTGCCGCTGGCACGGGCGCGACCTCCGAGACAAGAAGCCAGGAATCCATGTCCACTCTTTCGACCCAACTGAACGCCCGCTCGGAAGACTTCAAGGCCAACGCCGCGGCGATGCGCCTGCTGGTCGACGACCTGAACGCCAGGCTCGCGAAGATCGCGCTGGGCGGCGGCGACGAGGCGCGCAGGAAGCACCTGTCGCGCGGCAAGCTGCTGCCGCGCGATCGGGTCGAGCGCCTGCTCGATCCGGGCACGCCGTTCCTGGAGATCGCGCCGCTGGCCGCGCTCGGGATGTACCCGGAAAAGGGCGGCCAGGATGCCGCGCCGGGCGCCGGCATGATCGCGGGCATCGGCCGCGTGGCCGGGGTCGAGTGCCTGATCGTGTGCAACGACGCCACGGTCAAGGGCGGCACCTACTACCCGATGACGGTCAAGAAGCACCTGCGGGCGCAGGAGATCGCGCAGCAGAACCGGCTGCCGTGCATCTACCTCGTGGATTCGGGCGGCGCCAACCTGCCCAACCAGGACGAGGTCTTTCCCGACCGCGACCACTTCGGCCGCATCTTCTACAACCAGGCCAACCTCAGCGCGCAGGGCATCCCGCAGCTGGCCGTCGTGATGGGCTCGTGCACCGCCGGCGGCGCCTACGTGCCGGCCATGAGCGACCAGACGGTCATCGTCAAGAACCAGGGCACCATCTTCCTGGGCGGCCCGCCGCTGGTGAAGGCCGCCACCGGCGAGGTGGTCAGCGCGGAAGACCTCGGCGGCGGCGACGTGCACACGCGCCTGTCGGGCGTGGCCGACCACCTGGCCGAGAACGACATGCACGCGCTGGCGCTGGCGCGCGGCATCGTGGGCACATTGAACTGGCGCAAGGACGCCGGCGTCGCGCTGCGCGAGCCGAAGGCGCCCGCGCTGCCGGAGTCGGAACTGCACGGCATCATCCCGCTCGACGCCGAAGGCAAGCCGGCGCGCAAGCCCTTCGACGTGCGCGAGGTCATCGCCCGCATCGTCGACGGCTCGGAGTTCGAGGAATTCAAGGCGCGCTACGGTGCGACGCTGGTTTGCGGATTCGCGTGGATCGAGGGCATGCCGGTGGGCATCGTCGCCAACAACGGCATCCTGTTCGCCGAGAGCGCCGACAAGGGCGCGCACTTCATCGAGCTGTGCTGCCAGCGCAAGGTGCCGCTCGTGTTCCTGCAGAACATCACCGGCTTCATGGTGGGCCGCAAGTACGAGAACGAAGGCATCGCGCGCGCCGGCGCCAAGATGGTGACGGCCGTGGCCTGCGCCAACGTGCCCAAGTTCACCGTGATCATCGGCGGCTCGTTCGGCGCCGGCAACTACGGCATGTGCGGCCGCGCCTACAGCCCGCGCTTCCTGTGGATGTGGCCCAACGCGCGCATCAGCGTGATGGGCGGCGAGCAGGCCGCCAGCGTGCTGGCCACCGTGCGCCGCGACGGCATCGAGGCCAAGGGCGGCCAGTGGTCGGCCGAGGACGAGGAGAGCTTCAAGGCGCCCATCCGCGACCAGTACGAGGCCCAGGGTCACCCGTATTTCGCCAGCGCGCGGCTGTGGGACGACGGCGTGATCGACCCCGCCGACACCCGCCGCGTGCTCGCGCTCGGCCTGAGCGCCAGCCTCAACGCGCCGATTCCCGACATGAAGTTCGGCGTGTTCCGCATGTGAGGTGGGCGCGCACCGCGCCTCGCCCCGATCAGCCACGCGTCATCGCACACCGCTGCCGGCGGGCGATGATCTCGCCACTCTCCACTTCGTCCGACCTGACATGCTCCGTTCCCCGCTGCTCTCCCTCGTGATCTGCGCCGCCGGGCTGGCGGCCGCGGCGCCGGCGCACGCGCGCAACGACACGTTCACGCTGTCCGTGCACGACGCGTTCCACAAGAACCGCGCGCGCGAGATCGTGGGCGACCTGGCCGTGCGCTTCGGCGAGGCCAGCGCGCCGGCCGCCGGATCGCCCGACGTCATCCGCTCGGACGTCCTGGTCGAAGGTGTCGCGGCCGCCGGTGGCGACGATCCGCGCCAGCATCGCATCGGCCCGGCGCTGACCGACGACGAGCGCTGCGTCCATGCCTTCGACGATGCGCTGGGCAAGCTGGTCGCGGCCGCGCGCGAAGCCGGCGCCGCGGCCATCGTGGGCGTCGTGTCCGACTACAAGGGCGAGGGCCATGTCATCCAGGACGGGGCGCAGTTCGAATGCCATGCGGGCGGCGTGCGTTCCTATGTCTGGCTGCGCGCGCGGCTCGTGCGCGCCGTCCCGGTCGCCCATGCACTGCCGCCGGCCACGGGCTTCGCCAGGCTGGAGGATGCCGACGCGGTGCCGGTCAGCGACGCGGGCAAGGAGCGCTATCGCCACTTCCTGACGCTGCCCAGCCCGCGCGCGTTCGTCGTCTACGAGGACGGCAACTGGCGCTTCTTCGCCAAGGACCCGGAGGCGGCGACCAAGGCGCTGGACTACTGCGCCCGCCAGGGCAAGCGCTGCTGGCTGTACGCGGCCGACGATCGCGTGCTCTGGAGCGCCGACGTCGACAAGCGCATCGGCAGCTCAGCGCAGCTGGGTGGCAATGCGCCAGTGACGGATCACCCATGAGCGCATCGCGCACCACGCCTCCGGACGACGACGGCGACGCTCGCCATGTCGAGCACGCGCGTGACGCGACGGCCTTCGCGTTCGACGGCCGTGTCGAGCACCACCTGGCGTCCGCGTCACAACTGCAGGATGATCGACCGGTCCGGCCGAGCACGATCCCCGCCGCGACGCGCTCGAGGGCCCGGCCATGACCGCGCGCGCGAAAGCAGGCTCGGCAGGGGATTTGCCCGGCCACGCCATGCGGCTCGCATCCGGGCCGCCTTGCCGCAAAGGACCGACCATGACCGCCCTCGCCAGCCCGCCCTCGCGTCTCGCCGTACTGGCGGTCGCGCTCGCCGCGATACTGCCGTCCGCCCACGCTCGCAACGTCCGCCTGATGGAATCGGTGCCGGACACCATGCGCGTCACGCGCACCCACGAGATCCTGGGCAACCTCGACCTGCGCTTCGGCAGCGACACCGCGCGCGGCGCCGGCATCGTGCGCCGGGACGTCGTCGTGAAGGGCGTGGGCACCACCAAGGTGAAGGACGTCGGCGACGACGATCGCGTGCGCCCGTCCGACCACGACCTCTGCGCCCGCGCGTTCGAGGACGCCATCACGCAGCTCGCGTTCGCCGCCCGCGGCGCGCGTGCCAGCGCGATCGTCGGCGTCATTTCCAACTACGAGGGCACCGTCTTCGACGACCCGACCCACTTCGAATGCCATGCCGGCGCGCTGAAGGCCGCCGTCACGCTGCGCGCGCAGCTCTCGGTGGGTCCCGTCGCGCCCGAGCCACAGGCCGCCGTGCCGGTGCTGTCGCCGCCGCCCGCGCCGGTCGCGCCGCCGGCCCCGGTGCCGGTGGTCTCGCCGCCCACGCCGGTCGACGTCGTGCCACCGCCGCCTCCGCCCACCTTCCAGCCCCTGCCGCCGGCGCCCGCCCCGGCGCCGAACTGAGCGTCGCCGCGCGCGACGTCCCTCCGATGACCGCCACCCTGCAGATCTCCCGCGACGGCGACGTCGCCCGCGTCTTCCTCGACCGGCCCGACGTGCGCAACGCGTTCAACGACGCGGTGATCGCCGAGCTCGATGCCGCCTTCACCGGCTTCGCGGCCGACCCCTCGTTGCGCGCGGTGGTGCTGGGCGGCCACGGCAAGGCCTTCTGCGCCGGCGCCGACCTGTCGTGGATGCGCGCGATGGCCGACTACACCTGGGAGCAGAACCGCGCCGATGCGCAGGCCCTGGCCGACATGCTGTACGCCATCTGGTCGTGCCCGGTGCCGGTCATCGGCCGCGTGCACGGCGACTGCTACGCCGGCGGCGTCGGCCTGGCCGCGGTGTGCGACATCCTCGTCGCCGCCGAGGGCGTCCACTTCTGCCTCAGCGAGGCGAAGCTGGGCCTGCTGCCGGCCACGATCGGGCCGTACGTCGTCAGGGCGCTCGGCGAGCAGGCCTCGCGCCGCTTCTTCACCACTGCCGAGCGCTTCGACGCGGCGCGCGCCCACACGCTCGGCTTCGTGCACGAGGTGGTGCCGGCCGAAGCGCTCGACGCCAAGGTGGACGAGCTCCTCGCCGCGCTCGTGGCCAACGGCCCGGCGGCCGTGCGCGCGTGCAAGGCGCTGGTGCACGACGTCGCCGCGCGCCCCGTCGACGACGCGCTGCGCGCCGACACCGCGCGCCGCATCGCCGACATCCGCGCCAGCGCCGAAGGCAAGGAAGGCGTGCAGGCGTTCCTGAACAAGCGCAAGCCGTCCTGGCTGGGCGGCTGACCGCGCCGCGACCGCGATGACCAACGACCTCGACACCGCGCACCTCGTCGCGCTCGCCGCCGCGCTCGGCTGGGCGAGCGGCGTGCGCCTGTACCTGGTCGTGTTCCTCACCGGCCTGGCCGGCGCGCTGGGCTGGGTGACGCTGCCGCCCGGGTTGCACATGCTCGAGTCGCCCCTGGTGCTGGGCGCGAGCGCCGTCCTGGCGACGATCGAGTTCGTCGCCGACAAGGTGCCCGCGGTCAACGCGTTCTGGGACGGCCTGCACACCCTGCTGCGGGTGCCCGGCGGCGCGATGCTGGCGGCCGGCGTGTTCGGCGGCGACCAGGCGCAGTGGACGCTGGTGGCGGCGCTGGCCGGCGGCGCGCTCGCGGCCACCAGCCACGTCGCCAAGACCACCACCACCGCGTCGCTCACCGCGTTCCCCGAGCCCGTCACGCACACGGGCGTGTCGCTGGTGTCCGACCTGTCGGTGCCCGTGTTGCTGTGGCTCGCGTTCGCGCATCCGGCGCTGTTCGCGGTGGCGCTGGTCGTGGTCCTCGCCTGCATGGTGGGCGTCACCGTCGTGCTGTTCCGCTTCCTGCGCGCGCTGACGCGGCGCCTGCTGGGTCGCCCGGCCTGAATTCCTGATCGAGAGAAAGCCTCATGTCCCACAAGATCCTGATTGCCAATCGCGGTGACGACGGACGCGAAGCGTCCGGCGCGGCGCCGCCACACGGCGTGGTGCGCGCAGCGCACGCAGGCGATTTCACCGCGGAGACCCAGCATGTTTGACAAGATCCTGATCGCCAACCGCGGCGAGATCGCCTGCCGGGTGGCCGCCACGGCGCGCCGGCTCGGCGTGAGGACGGTCGCCGTCTACTCGGACGCCGACGCCGACGCCCGCCATGTCGCCGCCTGCGACGAGGCCGTGCGCATCGGCGAGGCCGCGCCGCGCGACAGCTACCTGCGCTGGGAACGCATCATCGAGGCCGCCAGGGCCACGGGCGCGCAGGCGGTGCATCCGGGCTACGGCTTCCTGTCCGAGAACGAGGACTTCGCGCAGGCCTGCGCCGACGCCGGCATCGCCTTCATCGGCCCGCCGCCCTCGGCGATCCGCGCGATGGGGCTGAAGGCCGAGTCCAAGCAGCTGATGGAGAAGGCCGGCGTGCGGCTCGTTCCCGGCTACCACGGCAGCGACCAGGACCCGGCGCTGCTCAAGCGCGAGGCCGACCGCATCGGCTACCCGGTGCTGATCAAGGCGAGCGCGGGCGGCGGCGGCAAGGGCATGCGCATCGTGAACTCGGGCCACGAGTTCGACGCCGCGCTGGCGTCGTGCAAGCGCGAGGCGATCAACAGCTTCGGCGACGACGCGGTGCTGATCGAGCGCTACGTCCTGCGCCCGCGCCACGTCGAGATCCAGGTGTTCTTCGACATGCACGGCAACGGCGTGTACCTGTTCGAGCGCGACTGCTCGGTGCAGCGCCGCCACCAGAAGGTGCTCGAGGAAGCGCCGGCGCCGGGCATGACGCCGGAGCGCCGCCGCGAGATGGGCGAGGCCGCCGTGGCCGCCGCACGCGCCGTGAACTACGTCGGCGCGGGCACCGTGGAATTCATCGTCGAGCAGGACGGGTCGGGCGCAGGGGTCGGCAATTTCTACTTCATGGAGATGAACACGCGACTGCAGGTGGAGCACCCGGTGACGGAGGCGATCACCGGCCACGACCTCGTCGAGTGGCAGCTGCGCGTGGCCGCCGGCGAGCCGCTGCCCGCGACTCAGGGCGATCTCCGGATCCATGGGCACGCGATCGAGGCGCGCATCTGCGCCGAGAACCCCGACGCGAACTTCCTGCCCGCGACCGGCACGCTGTCGGTGCTGAAGTGGCCGCAGCACGTGAACTTCCGCCGCACCGAGGCCGGCTCGAGCGATTCCGCGGCCGTGCGCGTGGACACGGGCGTCGACGAGGGCGACGCCATCACGCCCTACTACGACTCGATGATCGCCAAGCTCATCGTCTGGGGCGAGGACCGCGCCCAGGCGCTGGCGCGGCTGGACGCGGCGCTGGGCGGCACGCACATCGCGGGCGTCGTCAACAACGTGGCCTTCCTGCGCCGCACGGCGCGCACCGATTCCTTCGCGAACGCGAACCTCGACACCGCGCTGATCGAGCGCGAGCGCGCCGCGCTGTTCGGCCAGGCGGGGTTGCCGCTGGACGTCGTCGCCGCGGGCGTCGCGGCGCGCACGATCGCACTGCAGGACGCCACGGTCGACGCCGACCCGTGGTCGCGCCGCGACGGCTGGCGCATGCATGGGGCCTCCGTCCGCCGCTTCGATCTCGAATGGCAGGGTGAATCGCTGGAGGCGCTGCTCGAATCGCGCCACGATGGCGGCGCGCTGCTGAAGGTGGGCGAGCACGCCGTGGCGTTCGAGTCGGGCGCGCTCGGCGACGACCGCTACGACGTCACGCTGGGCACCGGCGCCGGCACGCGCCGCATCGCGCTGAGCGTCTACCAGCTCGGCGAGCAGGTGAGCGTGTTCGCCGCCGCGGGCAGCGCGCAGGTGACCGTCGTCGACACGCTCTCGCACGCCGGCGAAGGCCACGCCGAGGCCGGGCGCCTCACGGCGCCGATGCCCGGCAAGGTCATCGCCTACCTCGTCAGGAAGGGCGACGCCATCAAGACCGGACAGCCGCTGGCGGTTCTCGAAGCGATGAAAATGGAGCACACCATCGCCGCGCCGCGCGACGGCACCGTGGCCGAGCTGCTGTTCGCGCCGGGTGACCAGGTCAGCGAAGGCGGCGAACTGTTGACGCTGGAGTGATCGAGATGTCCAACAAGCTACCGGAATTCGTGAAGATCGTCGACGTCGGTCCGCGCGACGGCCTGCAGAACGAGAAGAACCAGGTCCCCGCCGCCGACAAGATCGCGCTGGTCGGGATGCTGCAGGACGCCGGCCTGCGCGAGATCGAGGTCACCAGCTTCGTCAGCCCGAAGTGGGTGCCGCAGATGGCCGATGCGCTCGACGTCATGGCCGGCATCACGCGCAAGCCGGGCGTGCGCTACTCGGTGCTCACGCCCAACATGAAGGGCTGGGAGGCCGCGGTGGCCACGCGGCCCGACGAGATCGTCGTGTTCGGCGCGGCCAGCGAGGCGTTCAGCCAGAAGAACATCAACTGCTCGATCGCGGAATCCATCGACCGCTTCGCGCCTGTCGTGGCCGCGGCCAAGGCGGCCGGCGTGAAGGTGCGCGCCGCGATCTCGTGCGCGGTGGGTTGCCCGTACGAGGGCGAGGTCGCGCCCGCGCGCGTGGGCATGGTCGCGCGCATGATGCGCGCGATCGGCGTCGACCACGTCGGCGTGGCCGACACCATCGGCGTGGGCACACCGCTGAAGGTGCGCGCCGCGATGGAGGCCGCGCTGGAGCACTTCCCGCTCGCGGAGACCAGCGGCCACTTCCACGACACCTACGGCCAGGCGCTGTCCAACATCCACGAATGCCTGCAGATGGGCATCGCCACCTTCGACACCAGCGTGTCGGGCCTCGGCGGCTGCCCCTACGCGAAGGGCGCCACCGGCAACGTCGCCACCGAGGACGTCGTCTACCTGCTGCATGGGCTGGGCATCCGGACCGGCATCGACCTCGACAAGCTGGTCGATGCCGGCGCCTTCATCTCCAGGCAGATCGGCAAGCCCAACGGCTCGCGCGTGGCGCGGGCGCTGCTGGCCAAGCGCGCCGACTCGACGGCGGAGTGCGCATGAGCGTCGACATGAACGACCGTCCCGAGGGCTTCCAGCGCGTGTCGCAGGAACTGCAGCGGCTGGGCCATCCGCACGCACCGACCTACCTCGACATCGCCGCGCGCACCTCGCAGGAGGCCGCCGATGCGCTGGGCGTGGCCGTTGGCCAGATCGCCAAGAGCGTGGTGTTCCGCCGCAAGTCCGACGAGGTCGCGATCCTGGTCGTGGCCTCGGGCGACCGCCGCGTCGACGAGAAGAAGGTCGCACAGATCGTGGGGCCCATCGGCCGTGCCGACGCGGACTACGTCAAGGCCAAGACGGGCTTCACGATCGGTGGCGTGTCGCCGCTCGCGCACGCGACGCCGGTGGTCACGCTGATCGACCGCGAGCTGTTCCGCTTCGACCGGGTGTGGGCCGCGGCGGGCCATCCCCACGGCGTGTTCCCCATGACCCCGGCCGAGCTCGAGAAGCTCACCGGAGCGCCGGTGCACGACGTCGTGCAGACGCCGGCGGCGGCGTGATGGCGAACGGACCCGTCATCCGGGACGGCATCGAGCACGCGCCCGACAGCACGTACTTCGTCGCCCGCCTGGCCGAGATCGGCGATGCGGGCCCCGTCCCGTCGCCCTGCGTCAACATCTGCAAGATCGATCCGTACACCGGCACCTGCCACGGCTGCCGCCGCACGCTCGACGAGATCGCGGCGTGGAGCGCGCTGGCCGATGCGGACAAGCGCTGGGTCTGGCAGCAACTGCCCGGCCGCGAGCCGCCGATCTAGAGGGCCTGCCATGCAGCGCGTCATCTTCGACTTCGACATCGTCTCGCCATACGCGTATCTCGCGTTCGAACGCCTGCCATCCGCGCTGGAAGGCGTGTCGCACCACGTGGAGTACCGCCCGCTGCTGTTCGCCGGCCTGCTCAAGCACTGGGGCAACACCGCGCCCGTGGCCGTCGCCCCGAAGAAGGACTGGCTGTTCCGCCAGTGTGCATGGATCGCGCGGCAGGAAGGCATCGTGTTCCGCCCGCCGACGCCGCATCCGTTCAACCCGCTCGCGCTGCTGCGCCTGCTGGTGGCCAGTACGCCGGCCGGCGGCCAGCCGAACCGGCGCGCGGTCGAACTCGCGTTCCGCCACGTGTGGGCGCGCGACGGCGGCGACCCCGGCGATGCGGCCGCGCTGCAGGCCGTCACCGAGGCCATCGCGCCGTTGCGCGATCCGGCCGGCACCGAGGTGAAGGCAGAGCTCCAGGCGCGCACCGCCGACGCCGCGGCGGCGGGCGTCTTCGGCGTGCCCAGCTTCCGCCTCGATGACGGACAACTGTTCTGGGGCACGGACTCGATGGCGATGCTGGCCGACGCCATGCGCGCGAAGCAGGGCGGCTGAGTCGCGCCGGCACCGCACGCCGCGCGAGCGATCGCGCGGCCGGTATTTACCCCCGAGGCGCTCCAATTTTCCACAATGAGGAACGCGGCGTCCGCGTTTCCCCTCGGGTTGTAAGTTTCGGATAAGTCTCGCGTCAGACCTCAGTCAGAGGGTGGTCCCACGATGGGCAGCAGGCACCTCCTGTCGAGGACGGTGGCCGCCATCGACTACAGGAGACACCCCATGGCAATCAGCAGCGCGGCCGGCAGGCCGGCGAGCATCGCGGCGAAGCCGATGACGGGCGAGGAAAAGAAGGTCATCTTCGCCTCGTCCCTCGGCACCGTGTTCGAGTGGTACGACTTCTACCTCTACGGATCGCTCGCTGCCATCATCGGCAAGCAGTTCTTCTCGGGACTCGACCCGTCCGCCGCGTTCATCGCGTCGCTGCTGGCCTTCGCCGCAGGCTTCTTCGTGCGGCCGTTCGGCGCGCTGGTGTTCGGCCGGCTCGGCGACATGATCGGCCGCAAGTACACCTTCCTGGTCACCATCCTGATCATGGGCCTGTCGACGTTCATCGTCGGCGTGCTGCCCAGCTATGCCTCCATCGGCGTCGCCGCCCCGATCATCCTGATCGCGCTGCGCATGCTGCAGGGCCTGGCCCTCGGCGGCGAATACGGCGGTGCCGCGACCTACGTGGCCGAGCACTCGCCGCGCGGCAAGCGCGGCGCCTACACTTCGTGGATCCAGACCACGGCCACGCTGGGCCTGTTCCTGTCGCTGCTGGTCATCATCGGCGTGAAGTCCGCGCTCGGCGACGCCGCCTTCAACGACTATGGCTGGCGCATCCCGTTCATCGTCTCGATCCTGCTGCTGGGCGTCAGCGTGTGGATCCGGCTGTCGATGAACGAGTCGCCCGCCTTCAAGAAGATGAAGGAAGAGGGCAAGACGTCCAAGGCGCCGCTGACCGAGTCGTTCACGAAGTGGGGCAACCTGAAGATCGTGCTGCTGGCGCTGTTCGGCCTGGTGGCCGGGCAGGGCGTGGTCTGGTACACGGGCCAGTTCTACGCGCTGTTCTTCCTGACCAGCTCGCTCAAGGTCGACGCCACCACCGCGCAGTACATGATCGCTGCCGCGCTGGTGCTCGGCACGCCGTTCTTCATCGTCTTCGGCACGCTGTCGGACAAGATCGGCCGCAAGCCCATCATCCTGGCCGGCATGGTGCTCGCCTGCGCGACCTACTTCCCGATCTTCCACGCCATCGCCGGCGCCGCGAACCCCGAGCTGGCCGCGGCCCAGGCCAACGCGCAGATCACGGTCAAGGCCGACCCGGCCACCTGCTCGTTCCAGGGCAGCCCGGTGGCCCGCGAAGTGGACTTCACGTCGCCCTGCGACATCGCCAAGCGCGCGCTGACGGCCAACTCCGCCAGCTACGCCAACGAGGCGCTGCCGGCCGGCTCGCCCACCGTGGTCACGGTCGGCGACAAGACGCTGACGCCGCCCGCCGGCTCCCTGGCGCCCGGCGGCTACAAGTTCGACGAGGCCTCGGGCAAGGCCATCGGCGGGTTCAAGAAGGAAGTCGGCGAGACGCTCAAGGCGGCCGGCTACCCCGCCAAGGCCAAGCCCATCCAGGCCTTCAGCGGCCAGTGGTTCACCGTGGTCGGCCTGCTGTGGATCCTGATGATCTACGTGACGATGGTCTACGGCCCGATCGCCGCGATGCTGGTCGAGCTGTTCCCCACCCGCATCCGCTACACGTCGATGAGCCTGCCGTACCACATCGGCAACGGCTGGTTCGGCGGCCTGCTGCCCTCGGTGACCTTCGCCATGGTCGCCCAGAACGGCAACATGTTCTACGGCCTGTGGTATCCGTTCTGGATCGCGGCCGTCTGTTTCGTGGTCGGCCTGCTGTTCGTCAGGGAAACGAAGGACGTGGACATCTACGCCCGCGACTGAGCACGCCGAAGCACTCACCGAAATGGGCCCCGCGTGGGCCCATTTTCATTCGTGCAAATGCAGCCGGGCCTCGATTCGCAGCGCTTTGACGCGACTCAGGCACGGCGGCGCCGGCGAGTGCAAAATGCTTCGTCACCCCGGCACCGAAGACCGCGGGACCCTCGTGCGGCGCGCTGCCGCGCGGGCGGCGAGGCCGGCCATGCGCCGCGGCCTCCGGTGGACGGGGCGGCCGCGACAGCCCCGGTGGCGGGTAGGGCAGGAATGACGGATCAGGAACTCGACGACGACCTTCGCTCGCTCGACCATGTGGCCGAGGAACGCGGCGCGGCGGCCTTGGACACGATACGCGTCGCCGTCCAGCGCATGCGCGACGACGGCGACTTCGACCGGCTGATGTGGGCGCTGCCCCCGCTGGCGCGCTCCTACGCGCTGTGCGAGAGGTTCGAGGAGGCCGAGGCAGCGGCCAACGAGGCGCTGGCGCATTTCCGCGTCAACGGCTCGGTGCGTGGCCAGGCGTTCGCGCTCAACGCGCTGGGCGTCGTGGCCGTGCGACGCGGCGTGCCGTCGCGTGCGCTCGAGGTGGCCGGCGAGGCCGTGGTGCTCGCGCGCGCCGCCGGGGATCCGATCCTGCAGGTGCGCATCGCCAACACGCTGGGCATCGTGCTCAACGACATCGGCCGGCTCACCGAGGCCGTGCAGATCTTCGAGGAGGGCCTGCGCGCCGCGCTCGGCTTCCAGGGCGAGGCGGTCGTGCTGCGCCTGCGATCGAACCTGTCGCTGGCGCTCGGCCGCTGGGCGCTCAGGGAGCATGACGAGCGCCTGCCCGAGGCGATCTGGCGGCCGCGCGCCGAGCGCGCGATCGAGCTGATGCGGCCGACCCTGCAGGCCTGGCGCGAGCAGGAGAAGTGGAACGACATCTGCAACGCGCTCGACCACCTGGCCATCTCGTACATCGTGCTGGGCGACCTCGCGGCGGCGCACGCGTCGCTGGACGAGGCCGAGTCGCTGATGGACGAGTCCGCCGCGCACTCGATGGTGTTCTTCAGCTGTGCCCGTGCGCGGGCCCACCTGCATGCCGGCGAGCCGCAGCTCGCGCTGCAGGCGCTCGAGCGCGGCCACGCGGCTGCCGACAGCCGCGGCGGCCACATGCACATGGACGAGCTGTTCCGGCTGAAGTCGCTGGCGCACGAGGCGCGCGGGCAATGGCAGAACGCCTACTTCGCGCACAAGCGCTTCCACGAACTGCGCGCGCGCCTGGTGCTCGATCGCGCCGAGCAGCAGGCCGCCGCGCTGGCGGTGGCGCTCAACACCGAGCGCGCGCTGCGCCAGGTGACCGAGGAGCGCGACCGCGCGGAGCGCGCGCACCGCGAGGCGCGCAACGACCAGCTCACGGGCCTGGCCAACCGGCGGCGCTTCGACGAGTTCCTGGCCGGCGTGCTGCCGCGCGCCAGCACCGAGCATCCGGTCTCGCTGGTGCTGGTCGACCTCGACCACTTCAAGTCGATCAACGACCGCTACCGCCACCTGGCCGGCGACGCCGCGCTGCGCTGGGTCGCGAAGCACCTGCAGGCCCAGTGCCGGCAGACCGACCTGCCCGCGCGCCTGGGCGGCGACGAGTTCGCGCTGGTGCTGTCCGCCCCGCTGGCCGTCGCGCACCAGGTGTGCACGCGGTTGCGCGTCGCGGTCGCGGAGCGGGCCGCCGACTTGCCCGCGGACGTCACCATTCGCCTGAGCGCCGGCATCGCCGAGGCCAGCGCGCCGTGCGACGCCTTGCACCTGTTCAAGCGCGCCGACGAAGCGCTCTTCGCGGCCAAGGCCGCGGGGCGCGACGCCGTGCGCGACGACCATCCGGACCCCCGCTGCGAATGACGCACGGGCGCCCCTCACACCTGGACTCCCATCGATGACCACCGACCTCCAACGCGGCCTGCTCGACGCCTTCCAACCCGACGACGGCGCGCCGCTGCCGACCGCGGCACCGCTGCCGCCGCAGGACATCAGCCTCGAGGTGCTGCTCGAGAAATATGCCAAGGGCGACGAACGCGACCTGCACGACGTGCGTGCGCGCGTCGCCCGGGCGCTCGCGCAGGTCGAGGCGCCCGAGCAGCGCGAGCAGTGGAGCGAGCGCTTCCTCGACGCGCTCCGGCGCGGCTTCGTGCCCGCGGGCCGCATCAACTCCGCGGCCGGCACCGAGCTCTCGGCCACGCTGATCAACTGCTTCGTGCAGCCGGTGGGCGACTCCATCGCGCAGGAGGAGGACGGCGTCCCCGGCATCTACACGGCGCTCACCGAGGCCGCCGAGACGATGCGTCGTGGCGGCGGCGTCGGCTACGACTTCTCCCGCATCCGCCCGCAGGGCGCCTGGGTGGGCTCCACGCGCAGCCGCGCGTCGGGGCCGGTGAGCTACATGCGCGTGTTCGACCGCAGTTGCGAGACGGTGGAATCCGCCGGCAGCCGCCGCGGCGCGCAGATGGCGGTGCTGCGCTGCGACCACCCCGACATCGAGGCCTTCATCCACGCCAAGGACCAGGGGGACCTCACCAACTTCAACATCTCGGTGGGCGTGACCGACGCGTTCATGAAGGCCGTCGACGACGACTCGACCTTCGACCTCGTCCACCGCGCCCGCCCCAGCCAGGAACAGATCGATGCCGGCGCCCGCCAGCGCGCCGACGGCCTGTGGATCTACCGCCAGCCGCCGGCCCGCGCGCTGTGGGACCAGATCATGCGCTGCACCTACGACCACGCCGAACCCGGCGTGCTGTTCCTCGACCGCATCAACCAGGACAACAACCTGAGCTACTGCGAGGCGATCAGCGCGACGAACCCCTGTGGCGAGCAGCCCCTGCCGCCCTACGGCTGCTGCTGCCTCGGCTCCATCGCCCTGACCAACTTCGTGCGCGACCCGTTCGAGCCGCACGCGGCGTTCGACTACGAAGGCTTCGCCGCCGTCGCGAAGACGGCCACGCGCATGCTGGACAACGTGCTCGACATCACGGTCTGGCCGCTGCCCGCGCAGCTCGCGGAAGCCAACGCCAAGCGCCGCGTGGGCCTCGGCTTCACGGGCCTGGGCGACGCGCTGGTCATGCTCAACCTGCGCTACGACACCGCCGCCGCGCGCGACGAGGCCGGGCGCATCTCGCAGGCGATGCGCGACGCGGCCTATGACGCGTCGGCCGACCTCGCCGTGGAGCGCGGCGCGTTCCCGCTGTTCAACGCCGACCTGTACCTGTCGCGCGGCACCTTCGCATCGCGGCTGCCCGCGCCGCTGAAGGACAAGATCCGCGCCCAGGGCCTGCGCAACTCGCACCTGCTGTCGATCGCGCCCACCGGCACGATCAGCCTGGCGTTCGCCGACAACGCGAGCAACGGCATCGAGCCGCCGTTCTCGTGGTCGTACACGCGCAAGAAGCGCATGCCCGACGGCAGCGCGAAGGAGTACGCAGTCGAAGACCATGCCTGGCGCCTCTACCGCCACCTCAAGGGCGTGGATGCGCCGCTCACCGACGCCTTCGTCACCGCGCTGGAGATGAGCGCCGAGAGCCACGCCGCGATGGTGGCCACCGTCGCCCCGTTCGTCGACACGTCGATCAGCAAGACGGTCAACGTGCCCGTCGACTACCCGTTCGCCGACTTCGAGGGGCTGTATCGCTTCGCATGGAAGTCGGGCCTGAAGGGCCTGGCCACCTACCGGCCCAACGCGGTGCTGGGCTCGGTGCTCAGCACCACGCCGGCGGCCGCGGAACCGCTGCCCAACGCGGCCACCAACGAGACGCCGCAACCGCTCGTGGCCACCGCCGGCGCCGGCGCGCGGCTCGCCGACCAGCGCCTCACGCTCGACCGCCCGGCCACCGCGGTGATGAGCTCGCTGCGCTGGCCCGGCCGGCCCGAGATGAACGGCGGCAATCCCGCCTGGACGTACATGATCCGCCACCCGCACGGCGAGTTCGCGCTGTTCGTCGGCGAGATGCCCGCGCAGGCCGGCCCGGGCTTCGGCCTGTTCGCGCAGAACGTGCCGTTCGAAGTGTGGGTCAACGGCGCCGAGCAGCCGCGCGGCTTGGCGGCACTCGCCAAGACGCTGTCGATGGACATGCGCGTCAACGACCCGCAGTGGCTCAAGCTCAAGCTCGACGTGCTGGCCACCGTCGCCGAGGAGCGCGCGTTCGACATGCCGTTTCCGCCCGCCGGCGAGCGGCGGCTGTTCCCGGGCGTCGTCGCGGCGACGGCCGCCGTCGTGCGCTGGCGCTGCGAGCAGCTCGGCGCGCTCGCCGAGACCGGTCCCACGCCCATGCTCGACGCGATGTTCAGCCGCGACGAGCCGCGCACCGGGACGGCTGGGACGCTGGCCTGGGCGGTCGATGTCGACAATCCCGCCACCGGCGAGACCTTCACGCTGACGATGAAGGAAGTGACGCTGCGCTCGGCCGCCGCCGCGAGCGCTCCCGAGGGCGCCGCGCCGACACTGGTCACGCGCCCGTGCGCCGTGGGCTTCTCGGGCAACTATCCGCGTGCGCTCGATGGCCTCGCGCGCCTGCTGTCGCTCGACATGCGCGTCATCGACCCCGCGTGGATCGGCATGAAGCTGCGCAAGCTGCTCAACGTCGGCGAGCCGCTGGGCCACTTCATGGCGCCGGTGCCCGGCCACAAGCGCCAGCAGGTCTGGCCGTCGACGGTCGCCTACGTCGCGCGGCTGATGATCCACCGCTACGCGATGCTGGGCGTGCTCGACGAGGACGGCTTCCCGCTCGACGCCACCGGGCTGCTGGAGCCGCCCGCTCCGCGCCCCACGGGACAGCTCGCGCCGCAGGCCGGGCGCCCGTGTCCCGAATGCGGCAACGCCACGATGATCCACAAGGACGGCTGCGACTTCTGCACGTCGTGCGGCTACGTGGGGGCGTGCGGCTGACGAGGCGACTCGCCAGGACCCGAGAGGCGCCCGGAAGACGGGGGGCCGCCCCCTCGTGCGTCTGCCCGAGGGCGGCGGGTTTCCTCAGTCCTTGATCGTCAGCTTGTCCTCGCGCAGTTGCTTGGGCAGGTGTTCGACGAGCATCGCGTCGGCCTGGCTCGGGCCCCTGTCGTCTTCGTCGGCCTCGAGCGCGAGGCGCATCGGATGCGATTCCAGGAGGCGCAGTTGACATCTCATCCGTCATGGATGCCTGGTTTTGGAACGCGTTCCAAAATACCGCATAGCGTACCCAGTGAAATGGCGTAAGCACGTGAAACAGACGTAGCCGAGGCGGCACGCGCCGGGTGGCACCGGCAGGGCGTCTCCGCGGCCTGCATATCGCGGGCGCGCTGCGGAGGCATCCTGGCGAACATCTCGTTCCAGCGCCCGCGCGCCTCGGCCTGCCGGCCGTGCCATCGAGCGCTCGATCGCGACAAGGTGTAAGGCGGCGCTTACAGCCGTGACGGCCGCGAGCGCGCACCATCCGCCGCACCCAGGCCACCCGTCCCGAAAGAACGACGATGACCTCATCGATCCCTCGCTTCACACGCCATCGCACCTTGCAGGCCTCGCCCTGCGCCCTCGCCCTCCTGCTCGCGGCCTGCGGCGGAGGACAGACTTCGACCGACGTGAACGCTGCCGGCGACGCCGGCCGCGCGCGCCCGGCCGCGGTGTCGGACACCGGCATCGCGCTGACGCCCGTCAATGCGACGGCCAGCGGTTCCGAGCGCGGCGACCTGTCCGCGGCGGCCGCCATCGACCACGACGAGAACACGCGCTGGAGCAGCGCGTTCTCCGACGACCAGAACCTGGTGCTGGACTATGGCAAGACGGTGACGATCAACCGCGTGCGCATCGATTGGGAGCGTGCACACGCCACGTCGTACCTGCTGCAGGTGTCGACCGACGGCACGAACTGGGCGACGGTCAAGCAGGTCGACGCGAGCCAGGGCGGCGTGGAAGACTGGAGCGGCCTGGAGGGCACCGGCCGCTACCTGCGCATGCAGGGCGTCAAGCGCTCGACCGACTACGGGTATTCGATCTTCGAGATCCAGGCCTTCACCGGCGCCGACTCCGCCCCGGCACCCGCGCCATCTCCCGCGCCCGCCCCGGCACCGTCTCCCGCCCCCGCGCCGGCGCCCACCCCGGCGCCACCGGTCGACCTGAGCAAGCCCGGCGTGCCGGTCAAGCCGGTCACCGCGACGTCCTCGGCGCTGGAGAACGCCGGCATGCCCGCGATGCTGGCCATCGACGGCAACACCGGCACGCGCTGGTCCAGCGCGCAGGAGGACGGTGCGTGGATCCAGTTCGACTTCGGCCAGAAGACCCAGGTCGGCGCGCTGACGCTGCAGTGGGAGAACGCGTACGGCAAGGAGTACGCGCTGCAGACCTCCGACGACGGCAGGACGTGGACGCAGCTGCGCTACCAGGGTAGTGGCAAGGGTGGCACCGAGCAGTACATCAACCTCGGCATGAACGCGCGCTACCTGCGGCTGCAGGGCGTGGCCCGCGGTACCCAGTACGGGTATTCGCTTCTCGAGGTGTCGTTCACGACGCCGGGCAGCGACAACACGCTGCCGGTGCTGGCGACGTCGCCCGTGAAGTTCCCCGGCAACGGTGCCGGCATGGTGCCGCTGCCCACGCAGGCCGACCCGGTCGAGACGCTGCAGTTCACGCTGGCCGACGGCACGCTCGTGACGCGCTTCGGCGTGCGCGGCCTCGCGCGTCACGGGCGCGAGCGCGGGGAGGACTGGAACGAGATCGGCTACGGCCCCAACGACACGGTCGATCCCGCGACCGGCAAGGCCGTCGACAAGGGGCCGGGCAACTTCCTGACCTTCGTGCCCAACTACTTCAAGAACCGCACTTGGGGCTTCGAGATCGTCGACAACAGCCGCGTCGCCGGCGTCACCAAGCCGACGCTGAAGGTCAACGAGTACTTCACGGAGGACCAGCTGCCCGGCGGCGTCGCCTGGTTCCGCGCGTTCGACCGGCCCGGTGTCACGGGCTACGGCTGGATGAACCCGGGCCAGCTGCAGGACCAGAACGTCGCGCTGTGCCCGCCGGTGCCGTATCCGCCCAACGGCCGGCTGGCCAACGCGAACGTCTACAACAACGGCTGCAGCCTGACGGTGGACGGCTACCCCGGCCACGCCGGCCTGGGCGCCGACGGTTTCCCGAACGGCAGCAACGTGCCGGGCCGCCCGCTCGTGGTGGGCGACGTCATCGAGGTCTCGCCGTCGTTCTTCTCGACGCCCGCGGGCATGGCCGCCAAGGGCGACACCGGCGGCCTGCGCTACTACGCCGGCGAATGGACCTACGTCGTGGGCGCCGGCGTGCGCCCGTGGTACGGCGTGCAGCCGCGCCTGATGAACGCGCCGCTGCCGGCCGAGACGCTGCAGGGCGGACTCGGTTCCCTGTCCTACGACTACGCGGACAACGGCGCGTTCATCTTCCAGCAGCCGTTCATCGACGTGGGCATGCAGAACATGCAGCGCTTCGTCGAGGGCCGGCGCCTGATCCACACCAACTTCTACACGGGCGACCACAACGAGCCGGGCAACGACCGCTACCTCGCGGGCGTCGGCTTGCAGGGGCCGCGCTTCAACCAGTCGTCCTGCTTCGCGTGCCACGTCAGCAACGGCCGCAGCCCGGCGCCCGCCGCGGCGAACCAGCGGCTGGACACCATGTCCGTGCGCACCGCCGTGCTCGACGCCGATGGCCAGCAGAAGCCCGATCCGCGCTATGGCGTGTCGGTGCAGATGAACGGCCGCTCGGCCGGCGGCGCGCCGCAGGACTGGGGTAACGGCGTGCGCGTGGCGGGCTTCGACGCGACCACCGTCAAGCTCGCCGACGGCACCGTCGTGGAGCTGCGCAAGCCGCGGCTCGCGTTCGACGGCCCCGTCCCGCAACTGTTCTCGCTGCGCGCCGCGCAACCGCTGCTGGGCGCGGGGCTGCTCGAGGCGGTCAACGAGTCCGACATCCTGGCGCGCGTGCGCCCGACGCCCGACGAGGACGGCGTGAGGGGCCAGGCCAACTACGTGTTCGATTCGGAGACCGGCAGCGTGCGCCTGGGCCGCTTCGGCTGGAAGGCCTCGAAGTACAGCCTGCGCCATCAGGCGGCCACGGCCCTGCTGCAGGACATGTCGGTCACCAGCCCGGTGTATCCGACCCGCGACTGCCTGGCGGGGCCCGCCACCTGCAGCGCGGCCAAGGCCGAGAGGGGCCTGACGGAGGCCGAGCTGCAGACGATCTCGCGCTACCTCGAGCTGCTGGCCGTGCCGGCGCAGCGCAGCCTGGCCAGCGGCTTCCCGAAGGGTGTCGCGCCGCTGGCCGACCTCGACGTCGACCCGGTGAAGGTGGCCGCCGGCGGCAAGCTGTTCCAGAACCTGCGCTGCACCAGCTGCCACGTCAGCGAGATGAAGACCGGCGCCGGCCACCCGCTGGCCGAGCTGCGCAGCCAGACGATCAAGCCGTACACCGACCTGCTGCTGCACGACATGGGCCCGGGCCTGGCCGACAACTACGCCGAGGGACTGGCCACCGGCAACCTGTGGCGCACCTCGCCGCTGTGGGGCATCGGCTACACGGATCGCGTGATGGGCACCGCCGGCAAGGTCGGCTACCTTCACGACGGCCGCGCACGCACGCTGACGGAGGCGGTGATGTGGCACGGCGGCGAGGCCGCCAAGGCCAGTCAGCGCTTCGCGGCGCTGTCGGCGGCCGATCGCGCGGCGCTGCTCGCGTTCCTCGGTTCGCTGTGAGCCATCGGCCGCGCGGGCGGCCGGTCAGATCAGCGCCATGACCGTCTTGCCCGCCGCGGCGGCCGCCATCACGGTGCCGCTGGCGACGTCGGAGACGGCCTCGCCGGTGGCCTGCGCGCCGACGGCGGCGTAGTGCGCGAGCTGCCTGCCGGCCGCCACCGCGGTCCGGGCGATGTCCTGGGCGCCGGTCTCGACGGCGTCGGCGACGATCTCGCCCGCGTGTTCCGCGGCCTGCGCGCCGTGCGCCAGCCCGTGCCAGGCGCCGACCACCAGGTCCTGCGCGCCGCCGGCGACGAACTCGCCGGCCTGTTCCAGCGCGTGCAGCGCCTCGCCGCTGAATGCCACCGTCGCGCTGACGCCGGAGGCGACGCCCTCGGCGAGGGTGGCCAGCGTCGAGCCGGGGCTGGCCGCGGCCTCCGGCGGCGCGCGCCCGACGTGTTCGGACAGCTCGGTGCGGCCCGAGGTGCTGGTGGTGGCGGACGACGACGTGGTGAGCGGGGCGATGGACATGCGGTGGATCCGGTGCTCGGCCGTGGAACGAAACGGGCCGGTGAAGCCATCCTAGGGGCCAGAGCGCCGCGCAAGGGCTCGATCAAGCGGGCAAAACGGGCCGGCGATACGTCGCCAAACAATGTGTCGGGCCCGACACCGCCCGCTCAGCCTGCGTTCAGGCGGCGGTCTCGAACGCACGTGGCCGTCACACCTCGACGCGCGGAGGGGCGCATGCGGACCGCGTCATGCGACGCGTTTTGTCACCCGACCCCATGTAGCGACACTTCGTGGCGTCCGACGCTGTGACAAATTCCGGCTTCCGCGCCTTTCGTTGGCAGGCCGGAGCCAGTCGACATCTCCGCGCGCACGAGGACGGCGGCAGCCGGATCGCGATCGGTTCCATTCGCGGCAAATGTTTGGCATGCGATCTGCTAGCCACGGTGTGATCCGCACCTCTTTCCTGGGGAGGGCCGCCTGCCTCGAGGCAGGCGGCAGCGGATCGTCCCTGCGGTGACGCGCGCGGGCCGTGCGAGTCGTTCGACAGGCCGCTTCCCTGCTGCGGCGTCATTCGGCACGCTGACATGGCGGCCCGGACGACCCGCCGCCCGCTGCGCGGGGCGACTGCACAGAAGCGCCCAGCTGGCGCCCGCTGCCGGCGCTGGCGGCGGCGAACCAAGCGACGTCGGGACGCGAGAGACGGGCGTGTCGTGGATGCTGGGATCCGGCCGCTGCGGCGGCATCGCGGGATCTCTGCTGGTGGCGGAACGCACGCGCCGCCAATTCACGTTCGCGGCCATCTTCAGCGTCGTGGCCCTGCGGGCCCGGTCGCCGCGCTGGCGCTGCTGGCCAAGCGCTGGGCGCAGCCGGCGCGGACGGACGGCGCGACGCCGCCGCGCGCGGGCGGCGTCATCGCGCACTGACTAGCGGCGCGCGGCCTCGCGCAGGAACTGGCTCACGTCCCTGGGGTGCCAATGGACGGTCTTGAGCGCCTGTTCGAGGACGTCGTCGTCGAACTGCGACAGGAAGCTGTCGTCCGAAGGCTCCAGCAGATCGGGGCGGTCGCTCGGGGCGGTGTCGAACTGGATCGGTGTCATGTGAAATCCCTGGCGTGTGTACGAAAGCGATGGCTGCATCTTGGCGTCGTGCCGGTGTCAGCGAAGCCAGACGTTATCGCGGCTTCGCGTGCGTGCAGTCCTACAAAAGACGCCCGTCCGACCCCCATCTGCCCGGATTCCACCTCTCAAGTCCTGCGGGTCGAGAACTCCCGACCCGGCTGACAGGCGCATGGCATGTCGGCTGACAGGGTCCGCCGATTGCATGGCCTGGGCAACGGACTCCCCGGAGCCAGCATGACGACCCCGACACGCCTCACCACCTTCGCCGATCTCGCGTTCGAACTGCACTTCGAGCCCCTCGTCGAGGAGCAGTCGCCACTGAGCTTTCCCTGCGACGCCGACGGCCGCGTCGACCTCGACGAACTGTGCGACCGCTCGCGCTGCGACTACCTGTTCGCGCACACGCTCATCGGACGGCACTTCGAGATGCCCGTCGTCCGGGCCTGCGCCTAGACCTTCGCCCGCAACTGGCGATCGATGCGCGTCATCAGCCACATCCCGATCAGCGTGGTGCCCACGACCACGTAGCCGACGTCGGTGAAGTGCTCGATGCGCCCGTCGGCGCCCGACGTGACGATGAGGCCGGCCACCGCCGAGGCGACGCCGCCCGACACCTGCTGGATCGACGAACTGATCGCGTTGTAGGCGCCGCGCCGGGTCGGCTCGGGCACCTGCGAGGACAGCGCCTGGAACGGGATCATGCGCGAGAAGATGCCCAGGAACATCACGACGTTGATCAGGATCACCGCCCACAGCGGCACGTGCCCGAGGTGGGTGTAGATCACCACCATCGACATCGTCACCAGGCTGCCGAACAGGAAGACCTTGAGCTTGCCGATCTTGTCGGCCGCCTTGCCGATCATCGGTCCGAACACGATCGTGCACAGGCCGGTGCAGAAGTAGATCGTCGGCAGGTCCGCGGTGGCGATGCCGACGTTGTGGTTCAGGAACGCCGTGCTGAACGGCATCAGCATGAAGCCGCCGGTGGCCAGCAGCGTCACCGTGAGGAAGGGCGTCAGGTGGCGCGGCTCGGTCAGCGTGTGCCACAGGTGCATGAGCGGGCTGTGCTCCTGCGGCTTGCCCAGGTGGGCGTCGACGGGCTTGAGCCCGGCTCCGATCACGCCGAGGCCGACCAGCCCGATGGCCGCCAGCACGAGGAACGGGCCGTGCCAGTTCCAGTGCTCCACCAGCAGGACGCCGGTCGGCAGCCCCAGCACCTGGCTCGCCGCGAACGCGGTCTGGATCAGGCCCATGACGCGCCCGCGCAGCGAGATCTCGAACAGGTCGGTGGCGATGGCGAGCACGATCGAGCCGATCACGCCGCCGAACACGCCCGTGAACACACGCGCGGCCAGCAGCAGCTCGTAGGTCGGCGCGAGGCCGCATCCGAGCGTGCCGAGCAGGAAGCCGCCATAGAAGAACATCAGCAGCTTCTTGCGGTCGAAGCGGTCGGCGAAGCTGGCGGACACGAAGCCCGAGATGCCGGCGCTGAACGCGTACGCCGAGACGGCCACGCCGAACTGCTTGGGGGTGATCGACAGCGCCGGCATGATCCACACGCCCAGCGGCGCCATCAGCATGAAGTCGATGATGACGGCGAACTGCAGCACGGCGAGCAGGCCCACCACGAACTTCTGGTACGGCGAGAAGGCGGCAGCGGGGGCGGAAGTGGCAGCGGAAGCGGAGGGCGGGGCCATGGAGGTGTGGTCTCTTGGTGTTCCAGCGCGCCATCTTCGCCGACACGGTCTTGCTCCGGACTTACCGGATCGACGGACGACCGTTTCCCGGCGTCGAGTCGCCTCCCGACTGCCGTGCTTGCCGCGGCACGGCCTTGCGGATATATTTCGCATGCGAAATAAATCGACGCCATGTCCAAGCCGCCCCGCCTCATCTACCTGCTCAACAGCGCGCAGCGCCGGCTGCAGCAGTTCGTCTCCGCCGAGCAGGAACGCGTCGCGCGCGAGGGCGGGACGCCGCCGTCGCCCGCGCAGAGCGGCGTGCTGTTCGTCCTCGCGAAGGCGGACGGGGCGACGATGGGCGCGCTGGCGCAGGCCCTGGACCTCGCGCCGTCGGCGGTGTCGGGCCTCGTGCAGCGCATGGAGGCGCTCGGCTGGGTGCTGCGGCGCGCGAGCGAGCTCGATGCGCGCACGCAGCACGTCTGGCTGCAGCCGGCCGGCCGCGCGCTGCTGCCTGCGCTGCACAAGGCGCTGGCGCGCATCAACGAGCGCCTGCTCGGCGACTTCGCGCCCGCCGAGCTGCAGACGGTGGGGCGCTGGCTGGAGCATGTCCGCACCCTGGGAGACCCCGATGAGTGAACAACGCCCTTCCGACGCCGCCACGCTGCGGCCCGAGCCCGTCACCCTCACCTGCGCGGACGGCCAGCGCCTGCAAGGGCACTTCTTCGCCGCGCGGGGCGACGCCGTCGCGACGCCGGTGCTGATCTCGCCGGCCACCGGCGTGCGCCAGCAGTTCTACTGGCGCTTCGCCGACTGGCTGGCGTCGCAGGGCCACGCGACGCTGGTGTTCGACTATCGCGGCATCGGGCTGTCGCTGGACGGCCGGCTCGCCGACAGCCGCGCGCGGCTGGTCGACTGGGGGCGGCAGGACCAGGTCGCCGCGCTGCAGTGGTTGCTCGCGCGCAGCGGCGCCGCGCGCGTCGTGCTGGTGGGCCACAGCGCGGGCGGCCAGATGATCGGCCTGTTGCCCAACCACGACCGCCTCGAGCGTGTCGTCGGCGTCGCCGCGTCGACGGGCTGGTTCGGCGGCATGCGGCTCGCGTTCGCGCTCAGGGCGCGGCTGGGCCTGCGCCTGCTGGTGCCGATCGGCACGCGGCTCAAGGGCTACGCGCCCACCTCGTGGCTGGGACTGGGCGAGAACCTGCCGGCCCAGGTCGCACGCCAGTGGGGCCAGTGGTGCGCGGCCGGCGGATACGCCACCAACGCGGTGCGCACGGGCCTGGCCGACGATTTCCACGCGCAGGTGCGCACGCCCATCGTGGTGCTGCATGCCGAGGACGACGACATCGCCAACCCCGTGACGGTGCGCGACCTGCTGCGCACGCTGCCGGCGTCGCCGCGCGCCGCGCTGCAGGTGCGCCCGCGCGACCACGGCCTGCGCGCCATCGGCCATCTCGACTGGTTCCGCCAGTCGCACCAGGCACTGTGGCCGCTGCTGCGGCGCGCCGTGCTGGGCGAGATCCCGGTCGAGATGCCGCCCGCGCGCGCATGACCTGCGATGCCGGCAGGAGGGCATCGTTGCAAGGTGACCCGACGCCTCATGCCTCCTGCAGCAGCCGCTTCTGAATCGCCTTGCCATTGCCGCCGAGCTTCATCGCGGCCACGGCCTCGCGCACGGCCGGCGGCAATTCGCGCCGCCCGTCGACGTGCAATTCCAGCATCAGTCCCAGCAGCAGCGCCGTGTCGCGCGGCGGATCCCCGGGGCGGGCCTGCGTCGCGGCGCCCAGCAACGTGAACACGAGGTCGCCGAGCCCCGGATCGGCGCGCAGCGCGGCCTGCAGGCTCTTGTGCAGGCGGGCGAGCTTCGGCAAGGGACTGGCGACGAGCTCGCGCAGCGTCGCGGCCAGCGCCGTCGCGTCGATGCGGCCTTCGGCGTGCGCTTGCACGAGGGCGTCCACGGCGACGGCCGCCTGGCCCGGCTCCTTGCCGCACAGCGCGAGCAGCAGCAGCAGGTTGGCCATCGCGCCCATGCGCGTCGTGGGCGCGAGCAGCGGCTCGAGATAGGCACGGTCGTGCCAGCGCGCCTCGCTCCAGTCGAGGTTGTTGCCGATCGCCCGCGTGCCCTCGGCGAAGAAGGCCTGCAGGTCCGACGGCAGCACCGTCGCGGCGTGCCGGATCGAGCCGGGATCGGCACCGGCGAAGGCCCACCACCAGAGAGTGCGCGCCGACGCGCTCTCCGGCGGGTGGCGCTGCACCGCGACCGGGTCGTCGATGGCGGCTGGTCGCGGCGGCAGGACGTCGAGCTCCCAGCCGTGGAAGGTGTAGGTGCGGCCTTCGTGGGTGTGACCGTGCGTGTGCAGGCGCCACGCGAAGCGCGCGGCCAGCGCGCCGTCGGGGCCGAGGCCGGGGTGGCGGGCATCGAGCGCGCCGTCGTCCGCGCCGGGATGGCGGATGCGCGCCGCCGCCGCGAAGAGCCGGCGCTCGGCCCCGGGCGGGATGTCGTCGCCGAGCGCGTAGCGCAGCGCCCGGCTGAACGGTGCGTCCGCGAGGGCGCGCGCGTCGGCCAGCGCGGCTGGCGAGGCGCCGGTCGCGAGCCGCAGCAGGGCCCGTTCCTGTTCGTCGTCCGACGGCAGCATGCCCGCGGCGACGTGTTCGCGCCAGCGGACGACCAGGCGCTCGGGCGCGATGAAGCCGTCGCGATGCGTGGGAGTGGCCAGCGGCTCGAGGCGGTGGCCGGCGATCGTCGAGCGTGCCAGGTCGTCGATGCGCGCGATCAGGAGGCGGTCGCCGGCGCTGGGCTGGCCGCCCCGGTCGACGCCGTGCTGGCCCGGGATCACCTCGCCTGCGACGACGAAGCGCAGCAGCCGTGCCAGCTCGCGCGGCAGCAGCGCCTGCACGCGCGCCGCGCGCTTGAGAACGGGGCCGAACAGCGCCTTCGCGTCGCGGGTCGGCGCGGCCATCACCAAGCCGGCGGCTGCACGCTCGAACGCGTCGACATCGTCGGCGTGTTCGAACACGTGGGCGATGGTGTCCACCAGCTCCTTCAGGTCGGCGATCGGCGCGAGCCGGCGATCCGCCGCGAGCGGATCCGCGGGGCCTGGCGCCGCCACGACGGCCGGTGGCGCGGCTGGCGCCCCCGCCGCGACGACGGCGGTCGTGCCCAGCAAGGCCTGCAACGCGGCGCGGTTCGTCGCGGCGATGGCCGCGGCCAGGCCGTCGAGCCGCTCGCGCAGCGCCGCATCGACGCCCCACTTCTGCAGCCGCGCGATCACCGCCGCCTGCACCGTGGCGTTCTCGTGCAGCAGGCCCATGGCCGCGACGTCCGACGCGGCCGTGCCGCGCGCCGGCTCGCGCGCCATGAGGCGATCGAGCTGCTTCAGCGCCGCGTCGAGCTGCGCCTTGACCGGCGAGGCCATCACGGGCCGCAGCGCCTCCAGCAGCGCGCCGCCTTCGATCGGCACCGCCGCGTCCAGCCGCTTGAGTACGTCGAGCGCCAGCGTGACGCTGGGCGCGATGCGGCTGGCGCACAGCGCGAGGTAGCGCGGCAGGTTGGCGCGCAGCTCGTCGAGCGTCGGCTCGAGTTCGGCGTGGAAGCGCGAGAACCAGCCGGCGCGGTACTGCGGCCAGTCCTTCTCCAGCGCGCCGAGCGTCAGGTCGAGCAACCGCGCTCGCGTGACGATGCCGTCGTCCACGAGCGCCCTGAGCAGCTTGCCCCAGTGCTGCCATGGCTGCTTGCTGTACTTGTCGGACGAGGCCAGGCTGTAGTCGGCGGTGCCCTCGACCTCGAACACGCGCAGCAGCGCGGGGCGCAGGCCGGCGTCGTCGGCGAACAGCTGCGCGAGCTGCTCCGGCTTGTGCACCGCCTGCGGCAGCGCGATCAGTCCCAGCGCGTAGGCCTCGGTGTCGGGGCGTTCGGCCAGGCCGGCGGCAATCAGCTTCGTGACCGGGCGGATCAGGATCGGCGAGCGTGCGAGCATCGCGTCGGCCAGCCCGTCGAGTGCGCGCGGCCTGAACTCCTCGCACAGCGACAGCAGCATCTCGTCGCGCACCAGGCTGTGCGCGACGTCGCGGGCGGTGCCGCACAGCACGATGGCGATGTCGACGGCGCGCAGCTGCGCCTCGGTGGGCCGGCCGCCCCACTCGAGCGGCGGGCTGCTCCAGCGCGCGCTGTTGGCGAGCTCCAGCATCCGCGCCACCGACGCGCGCTCGGCGGCCCGCTGCGCCGGCGTGCACGCGCGCAGCAGCGCGAGCGTGGCGTCCGGGTCGCCGCCGTGGACGGTCTTCTCGAGATCGGTCTTCGGGACGAATGCCATTCAGCGCCTTCGGCTGGCCTCGGCAGCCAGCACATGCTTGCAGGGGCCGCGCGTCCCCTGGTGCGCGGCATGCCAGGGGCACGTGCAGTGGAGTTCGCCGGCCTTGTCGCGCACCCGGTGCAGCACGCCGCCGCTGCGCACGGTGGCCTCGAACGGCTCGTCGGCGAGCACGGTGACCGCAGCGCCGGCGATCAGCTCGCGTGCGGCGGCCAGGCGGGGGTGCATGTCCTCCACGCCCGACAGGTCGAACGGCAGGACGCGGTGGAAGTAGTGGCCGTCGGCCACGTCGAAGCCCGCCAGGCCGCAGGCGCCCAGCACGCGCAGCGCGTCCTCGACCTCGCCCGTGGCCAGCGCGAGCTCGCCCGCGAGCGACCCGGCGTCCAGGCGCGACTGCCAGGCCAGCGCGGCGCGAACGCGCGCCAGCAGCGCCTCGCTGCGCGTGCTGGCGTGCAGCAGGGCGCGCAGCGCCTGGCCCTCGCCGGAGAAGCCGCGCCACACCTCGGGGCTCAGCGCGAGCGTCAAGCGCGCCTGGCCGAAGTCCAGCACCCACGCGCTGGCCTGCTGGGCGTCGTCGGCGAACACGGCCAGCGATGCGGCGCGCGGCAGCAACGGCTCCAGCACGCGCAGGCGACGGGTGTCGGTGACGCGCACGCCGCGCTCGCTCGCGCGAGTGCTGGTGAACAGGCCCGCGGGGCCGGGAGCCACCCACAGCGGCGTGCGGCTGGTCGACGCCTTGGGCAGCGTGCGCAGGAAGCGCAGCGCGTCCAGCGCGGAGACCTCGAAGCGCCGGTGCATCGCGGCCTGGCAGGACTGCACCTCGACCAAGCCGCGTACCCAGCGCGCGGGCAGGTCGACCTTGCGCTCGGTGACGGCGGCGGCGCCAGTGCGCAGCGTGAGCTCGTCGGGCCCGACCGCCAGCTCCAGCCCCGCGTCATCGCGGACGCGGGCGAGGGCCGCGCGCATCGGCGCATTGAAATCGACGTTGGTCGTGCCCCGGGCGATGACCTGCCCGTCGTAGGCCGCGGGCAGCACGTCGACGCGCACGTAGGTGCTGCAGCACGACGAGAAGCCCTCGAAGCGCAGCAGGCCGCCGCCCGACGTGACCACCGGGTCGGCCAGCGCGATCGCGCGCGTCACCGAGTTCGCAGGCGTGAAGAAGCGCGCGCCCACCACCAGGTGCACCGCGGTCAGCAGCTCCGAGACCAGTCGCGGCGCGCGCATGCGCCCCTCGAAGAAGCGTGGCGGCGCGCCGGCGTCCGGCGCGCTGGTGCACAGCGTGAGCCGCGGCCGCGCTTCGTCCGAGACGAACGACGGATGGGCGTAGCGATAGACCTGCGGCACGGCGCTCATGGCGCCGGATGATGCCTCAACTCGACGGCGCGCCTTCAGGCCCTGGAGATCACCTCGAAGCCGCCGTAGATCATCCGCTTGCCGTCGAACGGCATCGGGTTGGTCTCGGTCTTCATGCGCGGGTCGGCCATGATCTTCTGCCAGGCCTCGTCGCGCGCGGCGCGCGAGGCCCAGGTCGTCCAGCCGAACGCGACGGTTTCGCCGGCGCCGCACTTGACGGCCAGCGGGAACGAGGTCAGCTGGCCTTGCGGCACGTCGTCGCCCCAGGTGTCGACCACGCTGAGCGCGCCATGCTCGCGGAATACCGCGGCCACGCGCTGGCAGTACGCGCGGTAGGTCTCCTTGTCGGCGGTGGGCACGGCCACCACGAATCCATCGACGTAGTTCATGCGGGTCTCCTGGACAGCGGGAAGGGCCGCGCCGCAGGAACGGCGCGGGTTGCAAGCGTACGACGAATCGCGGCGGCCGGAATCGACACGCCGCGGCACCAGGCGCGCGGGATCAGGCGCTGCGGGCGGGCTCGGCGGACGCGTCGGGGCCGGGCTGGCCCGTCATCTGGCCGAGGCTGGCCACCAGGTCGGCGAAGCGTTCGCCCTGCACGACCACGTGCGAGCGGATGCTCAGCTGCGCCTTGTCGGCGTCGCCCTCGCGCAGCGCGTCGAGGATGGCCTGGTGCTCCTCGAACGAGCGCTGCGGCCGGTTGCGCACGCGCAGCTGCAGCCGGCGGTACGGACGCAGCTTGCGCTGCAGCGCGGCGGCCTGCTCGAACAGGAAGTTGTTGTGCGACGCCGCGTAGATGGCGTAGTGGAAGCGCTCGTTGGCGTAGAAATAGGCGTCGGCGTCGCGCGCGGCGGCCGAGCCGCGGCAGGCCTCGTGCGCGGCCTCGACGGCGGCCAGCTCGGCGTCGGACATGCGCCGCGCCGCGAGCCGCGCGCACATCGCCTCCAGTTCGGCCATGACCTCGAACATCTCGATCAGCCGCTGCGGCGTGACCTGCGCCACCACCGCCCCGCGCTGCGGCCGCGTCTCGACCAACCCCTCGCCCAGCAGCAGCCGCAGGGCCTCGCGGATCGGGGTGCGCGACACACCGAAGCGCGTGGCCAGCTCGACCTCGTCCAGCCGCGAACCCGGCAGGAGCTTGCCCGTGGCGATCTCTTCCTCGATGGACTCGCGCAGGCGTTCGGACAATCGCATCGATGACATGGCTGCATTCTAGGATTGAGGCTTTGCGTGCGGCCTGAGGGAAAGCATCCCTCGAATTTGGGGTAAACACTCGTCCGGCTGTCATATCTTGGATGCAAACTAGCCAAAGTTGTATTCAGACAGTTGCTGCCAAGACGCCTGACCGGCGCTTTGCCGCTGCGGATCCCGCCACAAGGAGATTTCATGACGATCACCCGCCGTGCCTTGGTCCAGGCCGCCGCCGTTGCTGGCCTGGCCCCGCTGACCTCGCTCTCGCGCGCCCAGGAAGGCACGCTCAAGATATCGCACCAGTTCCCGGGCGGCTCGCTCACCGAGGGCGACTTCCGCGACCGCCTGTGCCGCCGCTTCGCGGCCGAGATCGAGAAGCGCAGCAACGGCGCGCTCAAGGCGGCGGTCTATCCGGGCTCTTCGCTGATGAAGACCAACGCGCAGTTCTCGGCGATGCGCAAGGGCGCGCTGGACCTCAGCCTGGTGCCGCTGTCGTATGCCGGCGGCGAGGTGCCCGAGACCAACATCGGCCTGATGCCTGCGCTGGTGCCCAACTACGAGGTCGGCGCCGCCTGGAAGACGGCCGAGGTCGGCAAGCTGCTGACCAAGGTGCTGGACGACAAGGGGGTGATGATCGTCAGCTGGATCTGGCAGGGCGGCGGCGTGGCGAGCAAGAACGCCCCGCTGGTGGCGCCGGCCGACGCCAAGGGCATGAAGGTGCGTGGCGGCAGCCGCGAGATGGACATGATGCTCAAGGAGGCCGGCGCCTCGGTCATCTCGCTGCCGTCCAACGAGATCTACGCCGCGATGCAGACCGGCGCGATGGAGGCGGCGATGACTTCGTCGACGAGCTTCATCTCGTTCAAGCTCGAGGAGATCGCCAAGCACCTGACGACCGCGCGCAAATGGTCGTACTGGTTCATGCTGGAGCCGCTGATGATCTCCAAGGAGGTCTTCGCCAAGCTGCCCAAGGCGCACCAGGACATCATCATGGCCGTCGGCGCCGAACAGGAGAAGTTCGCCCAGGAAGCCGCCCGCAACGACGACAAGCTCGTCGCCGAGGTCTATGCGAAGGCCGGCGCGAAGGTCTACGACATCGACGGTCCCACGCTGGCCAAGTGGCAGGCGATCGCCAAGGCCACGGCGTGGAAGGACTACGCCGAGAAGAACGAGACGACCAAGGCGCTGATCACCGCCGCGCAGAAGCTGCTATGAGCGCCGCCCGGCCGCCAGCAGGCGCACGCTCCGCAGCCTGCGGCGCGGAGGCTTCCGAATGAACGCCGACCTGCCGCACGCGCCCGTCGGGCTGGCCGCCGCGCCCGCCGGCGCCGAGCTGCACCAGCATGTCGACGCGGCCACGCCGCGCTGGCTGCTGCCGCTGGCACGCGCGCTGGTCGTCGTCAACCGCGGCGTCATGGTGCTGGGCATGCTGGCGCTGCTGGCGTCGGCCGTGATCCTCACGTCCAGCGTCGTCACGCGCTACTTCCTGCATGCGTCGACCGACTGGCAGGACGAGGCCTCGGTGTTCTGCCTGGTCGGCGCCACCTTCCTTTGCAGCGCGTTCGTGCAGGCGATCCGCGGCCACATCGGCATCGAGGCGGTGTCGTCCGTCATGCCCGAGGCCGCGAACCGCGTGCGCATCGCCATCGTCGACATCGGCTGCCTGGCGTTCTGCGCCTTCTTCGCCTGGAAATCGTGCACGCTGCTGCACGAAGCCTGGTCGGAAGGCCAGACGACGTCGTCGTCGTGGGCGCCGCCGCTGTGGATCCCGTACCTGCTGATGTCGCTGGGCATGATGCTGCTGAGCGTGCAGCTGGCGGTGCAGAGCGTCGTCAGCGTGAACAAGCTGCGGCCGTCCGTGCGGGAGGGCGCGCGATGAGCATGGTCACGCTCGGCTTGCTGTTCGGCGTGGTCACCCTGGTGATCATGTTCTCGGGCATGCCCATCTCGTTCTCGCTGGGGGCGGTGGGCGTGCTGTTCATGGCCTTGTTCATGCCGGCGTCGTCGCTGGACACCGTCACGCAGAACGTCTACGAGGAGATGTCCAGCATCACGCTGCTGTCGATCCCGCTGTTCATCCTCAAGGGTTCGGCGATCGGACGGACGCGCGCCGGCCAGGACCTGTACGCGGCGATGCATGCATGGATGGGGCGCATCCCGGGCGGCCTGGGCATCGCCAACGTGTTCGCCTGCGCGCTGTTCGCCGCGATGGCCGGCTCGAGCCCGGCGACGTGTTCGGCGATCGGCAGCGCGGGCATCCCCGAGATGCGCCGGCGCGGCTACTCGCCCGGCTTCGCGGCGGGCATCATCGCCGCGGGCGGCACGCTCGGCATCCTGCTGCCGCCGTCGGTCACGATGATCCTGTACGCGGTGGCCGCGGAGCAGTCGCTCGGGCGCCTGTTCCTCGCGGGCATCGGGCCCGGGGTGCTGCTGGTCGGGCTGTTCGCGCTGTGGGCCGCGTTCCAGTACCAGCGCGAGTACCGCGCGGCGAAGCAGGCCTTCGACGCGGGCGGCAAGCCGTCGCCGCTGCTGGTGGACGAGCAGTTCACGATGAGCCAGCGCTTCGCGATGCTGCCGCGCGTGCTGCCGTTCCTGATCCTGCTGACCGGCGTGATGGTGGCGCTGTACGGCGGCTATGCCACGCCGTCCGAGACGGCAGGGCTCGGCAGCATCCTCGCGCTGGTGCTGATCGCGCTGATCTACGGCGTCTGGCGCGTGCGCGACGTCGCGCCCATCCTGTCGGCCACGCTCAAGGAGTCGACGATGCTGATGTTCATCATCGGCATGTCGCTGCTGTTCTCGTACGTGATGAGCTACCTGCACATCAGCCAGTCGATGGCGCAGTGGATCGTCGGGCTCGCGCTGTCGAAGTGGGTGCTGCTCGCGGCGATCCTGCTCATGGTGATCGTGATGGGCTTCTTCCTGCCGCCGGTCTCCATCATCCTGATGACCGCGCCCATCTTCCTGCCGCCGCTCAAGGCCGCGGGCTTCGACCTGGTGTGGTTCGGGGTGGTGATGACCATCGTGATGGAGGCCGGCCTGATCCATCCTCCGGTGGGCCTGAACATCTTCGTCATCAAGAACATCGCGCCCGACATCGCGCTGGGCGAGATCATCCGCGGCGTGATCCCGTTCGTCGCGCTGATGCTGGTGACCGTGGTCGTGATCTCGGCGTTCCCGTCGATCGCCACGGCGTTGCCCGACCTGGTCATGGGACCGCTGCAGCGGCCGGGAGGCTGACGTGACCGTCGTCGTCGAATCGCCCTGGACGCGCCAGCGCGACGACCGCGCGGCCCGCCTCGCGCGCGCGGGCTCGCTCGCGGGCGTGCGAGGCAAGGTGGTCGATGCGGACGCGACGATCGCGCTGCTCGAGGCGCTGATCGAGCCGGGCGATCGCGTCTGTCTCGAGGGCGACAACCAGAAGCAGGCCGACTTCCTCGCGCGCGCGCTGGCGGGCGTCGCGCCCGGGCGCGTGCACGACCTGCACATGGTGCAGTCCGTGCTGTCACTGCCCGAGCACCTGGACATCTTCGAGTCCGGCATCGCCAGCAGGCTCGACTTCTCGTTCTCCGGCCCGCAGTCGCTGCGGCTCGCGCAGTTGCTGGGGCAAGGCAAGCTCAGGATCGGCGCGATCCACACCTATCTCGAACTGTTCGGCCGCTACTTCGTCGACCTCACGCCCAAGGTGGCGCTGGTGGCCGCGCAGATGGCCGACCGCCAGGGCAACCTCTACACGGGCCCGAACACCGAGGACACGCCGGCCATCGTCGAGGCCACCGCGTTCAAGAGCGGCATCGTCGTCGCGCAGGTCGACCGCATCGTCGACGCGCTGCCGCGCGTGGACATCCCGTCCGACTGGGTCGACTTCGTCGTCGAGGCGCCGGAGCCCGCGTTCATCGAGCCGCTATTCACGCGCGACCCGGCGCAGATCTCCGAGATCCAGGTGCTGATGGCGATGATGGCCATCAAGGGCATCTACGCGGAGTACGGCGTGCAGTCGCTCAACCACGGCATCGGCTTCGACACCGCGGCCATCGAGCTGCTGCTGCCGACCTATGGCGAGCGCCTGGGCTTGAAGGGCAAGATCTGCCGCCACTGGGCTCTCAACCCGCACCCGGCGCTGATCCCCGCCATCGAGGCCGGCTGGGTCGAGTCGGTGCACTCGTTCGGCTCGGAGCTTGGCATGGAGGACTACGTCCGCGCGCGGCCCGACGTCTTCTTCACCGGCCCCGACGGCAGCCTGCGCAGCAACCGCGCGTTCTGCCAGGCCGCGGGCCATTACGCCTGCGACCTGTTCATCGGCTCGACGTTGCAGGTGGACATGGCCGGCAACAGCTCCACCGCCACGCTGGGCCGCATCGCCGGCTTCGGTGGCGCGCCCAACATGGGTTCGGACGCGCGCGGCCGCCGCCACGCGAGCGAGGCCTGGCTGCGCGCCGGGCGCGAGGCGCGCGGCGGCCTGTCCGGCGCGCGCGGCACGCCGCGCGGCCAGAAGCTGGTCGTGCAGATGGTGGAGACCTTTCGCGAGCACATGCAGCCGGCGTTCGTCGAGACGCTGGACGCCTGGAAGCTGGCCGAGCAGGCCGGCATGCCGCTGCCGCCGGTGATGATCTACGGCGATGACGTGACGCACGTGCTCACCGAGGAAGGCATCGCCAACCTGCTGCTGTGCCGCGACGACGAGGAGCGCGAGCAGGCGATCCGCGGCGTCGCCGGCTTCACGCCCGCGGGACGCGCGCGCGACCGGGCGATGGTCGAGAAGCTGCGCGCCCGCGGTGTCATCCGGCGTCCGGCCGACCTCGGCATCGATCCGCGCGATGCCACGCGCAACCTGCTGGCCGCGCGCTCGATGCGCGACCTGGTGCGCGCCTCGGGCGGGCTGTACCGGCCGCCGCGCCGCTTCCGAAACTGGTGAGGCCGTCCATGGAGAGCCTGAACTTCGCATTCGACGGCGGCCGCCCGCTGGCGCCGTTCGCGCCGACGCTCGTGGGCGTGGTGGCCTCCGGCAACCTCGAGGTGCTGGTCGAGCCGTCGGCGGATACAGGCTGCCGTATCACCGTCGACACCTCCGCCCGCGGTTTCGCACCGGTGTGGGAAGCGGTGCTGCGGGACTTCCACGAGCGCCACGGCGTCGCGGGCATCGCGGTCGCGATCCACGACATGGGCGCGACGCCGGCCGTCGTGAGCCTGCGGCTGGACCAGGCGATCGCCGCGATCGCGGGAGGCGCATGATGTTCTCGAGCTTCGCCGAGATGTCCGCACGCGAGCGCCTGGCGGCGGTCGTCGATGCCGGCACCTTCCACGAGTGGCTGCCGCCGTCCGACCGCGTGACGAGTCCGCACCTGGCGCAGCTGGGCGTGCCTGCGGCGTTCGACGACGGCGTGGCGATCGGCCGCGCCACGCTGGCCAGCCGCGCGGTGTTCATCGCGGCGCAGGAGGGTGGCTTCATGGGCGGCGGCGTCGGCGAGGTGCACGGGGCCAAGCTCACCGGGCTGCTGCGGCGCGCGCTGCGCGACCGGCCGGACGCGGTGGTGATCCTGGCCGAGTCCGGCGGCGTGCGCCTGCATGAAGCCAATGCGGGGCTGATCGCCGTGTCCGAGGTGATGCGCGCGTTGCTGGACGTGCGCGCCGCCGGCATCGCCACGGTGATGCTGATCGGCGGGGCCAACGGCTGCTTCGGCGGCATGGGCATCGTCGCGCGCTGCGCCGACACGGTGGTGATGAGCGACATCGGGCGCCATGCGATGTCAGGCCCCGAGGTGATCGAGTCCGCGCACGGCGCCGGCGAGTTCGATTCGCGCGACCGCGCGCTCGTGTGGCGCACCACCGGCGGCAAGCACCGCTGGCTGTGCGGCGACTGCGATGTGCTGGTCGACGACGACGCGCAGGCGTTCCGAGACGCCGCGATCGCCGCACTGGACGCGCACCGGCCGATGACGCTCGAGGAACTCCAGCGGGAGTCGGCGCTGCTGCAGGCGCGCGCCGACGCGGACGGCGACAACGCGGACGCGTTCGAGCTGTGGTCGCGCCTGGGCGTGCGCGAGTCGCGTGCGGTCCCCGAGCTCGACGCCGATGCGCTGCGCACGCGCCGCCCGGCGGCGGTGGCCGCGCTCGCGCAAGGAGCCGCGTGATGGACTGGCAAGCCGTCGCCGCACGCCTGTTCGGCTCGGACCATGCGATCGTCGCGGACGGCGACTTCCTCTGCGGCACGGCCGTCTTCGACGGCGCGCCGCTGGCCGTGGTCGGCACCACCCACCATGCGGCGGTCGGGGTCGACCTCGCGCTGCGGCAGGCGCGCGCGGTGCTCGCCACGGTCGAGGCACACCCCGGCCGGCCGCTGCTGCTGCTGGTCGACACGCAAGGCCAGGCGCTGCGCCGGCGCGACGAGCTGCTGGGCATCCATCGCGCGATGGCGCACCTGGGCTGCTGCCTCGACCTGGCGCGGCGGCGCGGCCATGCGGTGGTCGCGCTCGTCTACGACCAGGCGCTGTCGGGCGGCTTCATCACTTCCGGGCTGATGGCCGACGCGTGCCACGCGCTGCCCGAGGCCGAGATCCGCGTCATGCGCGTGCCCGCGATGGCGCGCGTCACCAAGCTGCCCGAGGAGCTGCTGGAGTCGCTCTCCCGCACGAACCCGGTGTTCGCGCCGGGCGTCGCGAACTACGTGGCGATGGGCGGCGTGCGCTCGCTGTGGGACGACGACCTCGCGGCCGGACTGCGCGCGGCGCTGGCCGATCGCGACACCCGTGATCGGCGCGCGCAGGAGGGCGCGCAGCGCGGCGGGCGGCGCGCCGCCGCGGACGTCGTCCGTCGCGTGCTGGAGGCGAGCTAGCCATGCTCCTGGCGGAAGGCGCCGTCCGGCCGGACACGCGGCCGCCGGCGCTGCTGCATCGGCAGCAGCTGCTGCGCCTGACGGCCGACGGCTGGTCGCGCGTGCTCGCGGCGCCCTGCGAGGACGCCGCGCGCCCCTGCCTGGCCCTGTGGGCAGCGCAAGGCTTGCCGCTGGTGGTCACGCGCCAGCCGGCATCCGGTGGTGACGCGATCGCGGTCGGCCTGCCGGCGCCGGCGCGCTTCCGGCGGCGGCGCATCGCACTGTCCGTCGCACCCGAGGACGTGCTGTTCCTCGACGAGTTCCCGCCGGCGGAGGCCGTCACTCGGCTGCTGCCGCGCGCGGCTGTCGCCCCGTGGCGGGCGCTGGTGGCGACGCTCGCGCTCGACGGTTGCCGCGCGCGGGTGTACGGCGGCTTCGGCTGGCAGGCGATCACGCGCCTGCCCTACGTGCACGCCGGGTCGGATCTGGACCTGTTGTTGCCGGTGGCCGGCGCCGCGGAGGCCGACGAGGTCGCGCGGCTGCTCGCGGCCGCGGCGTGGGACGGCCCGCGCCTGGACGGCGAGCTGCTGTGGCCGGACGGCGCGGCGATCGCCTGGCGCGAATGGCGGGACCATCGGCAGGGCCGGGCGGCGCGCGTGCTGGTCAAGCGGCTGCGCGGCGTGGCGCTGGAAGCCCCGGCATGAGCGCGACGATGCGGCGGCCCGCGGGGTCCGCGTCGATCGCGCCGGACGCCGCCGCGTTCCATGCGGCGCTGGGCCGCGCGGCCATCGTCTCGCTGTACGACGAGCTCGCGCTCGCGCCCAAGCCGGGACTGGTGTCGTTCGAGGACGCCGGCAGCCACCACGACATGGACGCCGGCACCTTCCTGCGCAGCCTGTTCGCGCTGCGCCACTACTTCGTGCGCATCGCGGCACAGGGTGCGGCAGGCGCCGAGTTCGCGCCGCTGGAGCGGCTGGGCATCGCCGCGGAGGCCCGCATGCTGCGCGCCACCGGCGGCGTCAACACGCATCGCGGTGCGATCTTCACGCTCGGACTGCTGTGCGCGTCCGCAGGGGCGGCGCGGGCCTTTGCTACGCCCTGCGACGCGACGACGCTGCGCGCCACGCTGGTGGCGCGCTGGGGCGGCGCGCTCGCCGCGCGCGTGCACGCCAAGCGCGACACGCACGGTGCCCGCGCCGCGCGTGCACACGGCCTGCGCAGCGCGGCCGAGGAAGCGGCGCAGGGCTTGCCCACGCTGTTCGAGTGCGTGCTGCCCGCATTGCGCGCCGCGCGCCGCGCGGGCGCCGACGATCGCGGCGCGAAGCTGCACGCGCTGTTCACGGCGATGGCCGAGGTCGACGACACGAACCTGGTGCACCGCGGCGGCCTGCAAGGCCTGCGCGACGCCAAGTGCCTGGCGCGCGATTTCCTCGCCCAGGGCGGCGGCCTGTCGCCCGGCGCGCCGGCGCGCGCCGCGCGCGCACATGCCCTGTTCGTCGAACGCCGCCTGTCGCCCGGGGGCGCCGCCGACCTGCTGGCCGCGGCGCTGTGGGTCGAGCGCGTGGAACGGCTTCACGGCGCGCGGCGATGAGCGTCGCGCTGCTGTTCCCGGGCCAGGGCACCCAGCATGCCGCGATGCTGCCCTGGCTCGATGGCGACGACGCGGCGCGCCCGGTGCTCGCGCGCGTCGCTGCCATGCTCGGCGAGGATTGGCGCACACGCGTGGCCGACACGGCCTGGTCCCAGTCCAACGCGGTGGCGCAGGTGCTGCTCACCGGCGCGAGCGTGGCGGCGTGGCGTGCGCTCTCGCCCGGCCTGCCGCGCGTGGTGGCCGTCGCCGGCTACAGCGTCGGCGAGCTGGCGGCCTGCGTCGCGGCGGGCATGATCGAACCCGGCGATGCCCTGGCGCTGGCCGCGCAGCGCGCCGCGGCGATGGATGCGTGCGCGGGCGACGTCGGCGGCGGCCTGCTCGCGCTGTCGGACGTGAGCGCCGACGACGTGGCCGCCGCCACCGCGCGTTGGGGGCTGGAGGTCGCGATCCGCACCGGCGAGCGCCGCTGCATCGTCGGCGGCGCGCGCGCCGCGCTCGCCGAGGCGGCGGCCGTGCTGGGTGCGCAGGGCGTGACCACCCGGCCCCTGTGCGTGCGCGTGCCCTCGCACACGAGCGCGCTGCGCGCAGCCGTGCCCGTGCTCGCGCAGGCGCTCGCAGGCGTGCCGTGGCGCCCGGCGCGCGTGGCCTGGATCGCGGGCATCACGGGCGCCGTGGTGCGCGACGCCGCACCGGCGCAGCGGCTGCTCGCCGAGCAGGTTGCCACCACCGTGCGCTGGGACGCATGCATGGACACCGTCGCCGAGCGCCGCCCGGGTGCGGTGCTGGAAGTCGGCCCCGGCACGACGCTCACGCGCCTGTGGCGCGAGCGCTTCCCCGCCATCCCGGCGCGTTCCTGCGACGAGTTCGCGAGCGCGCGCGAGGTGCTGACCTGGGTCGCCGACGCCGCCCGCGGCTGGTGATCGGCTGCGCGCGGATGCCCGTCGTAAGACGCCGGCCAGACTTTCGGCGCTAAGCTGGGCGGACTTCCCGATCCGCACCGAGAGCCGCCCTTGACGATCCCGCCGACGCCCAGCCCGCCCACCGCCCCGCCGCCCGCGAAGTTCAACGCGGGCGGTCTCGTCAACGGCGCGGTGGTGCTGGGCCTGCTCTATTTCGGGCGCGAGGTGCTGGTGCCGATCACGCTGGCCGTGCTGCTGAGCCTGCTCATCGCGCCGCTGGTGCGCAAGCTGCGCCGGCTGGTGCGTGCGCAGGTGCCCGCGGTGCTCGGCGCGGTGATCGTGCTCACGCTGATGGCGGGCGGGCTGGCGTCGGTGATCGTGTCGCAGGTGGTGGCCATGGCGGCCAGCCTGCCGCAGTACGAGAGCACGATCCGCGACAAGATCCACACAATCCAGGACGTGACGGTCGGCCGCGTGATGCAGGGCGAGACGGGCCGCATGATGAGCCGGCTCGGCGCGGAGGCCAACGCGGCGTCCGCACCGGCGCGCGCCACGCTGGAGGGCGCGCCGCTGACCGCCTCGGGCGCGGTGCCCGTCGAGTTGCGGCCGCGGCCACAGACGCCCGTGGAGGTGATCTCCAAGCTGTTCTCGTCGATCTGGGGGCCGCTGGGCCACGTCAGCATCGTGCTGATCGTGATGGTGTTCGTGCTGCTGGAGCACGAGGCGCTGCGCGACCGCTTCATCCGGCTGCTGGGCGGCACGGACATCCGCCGCACGACCCAGGCGTTCAACGACGCGGGCGAGCGGCTGTCGCGCTTCTTCGTCTCGCAGCTGGCGGTCAACGTCGGCGTGGGCCTGGCCGTTTGGCTGGGACTGATGCTGGTCGGCCTGCCGCACGGCATGCTGTGGGGCGTGCTCACGATGCTGCTGCGCTTCGTGCCCTACGTCGGCGTGGTCATCGCGGCCGGCAGCGCGGCGCTGATGGCGGCGGCGGTCGACCCGGGCTGGGGGTTGATGTTCGAGACGCTGGGACTGTTCGCCGTGATCGAGGTCACGGCCGCGCAGGTCGTCGAGCCGCAGCTGTACGGCCACAGCACGGGACTGTCGCCGCTGTCGGTGGTGGTGGCCGCGATCTTCTGGAGCTGGATCTGGGGCCCGATCGGGCTGCTGGTGTCCACGCCGCTGACGCTGTGCCTGGTGGTCGCCGGCCGCCACATCAAGGGGCTGGCCTTCCTGGACGTGCTGCTGGGCGACACGCCGGCGCTGTCGATGTCCGAGCGCTTCTACCAGCGCGCGATGGTGGGTGACCACGAGGAGATCGTGGCCGCGGCCCACGCGTACCTGAAGCGCAAGTCGTTCGCGCGCTACTGCGACAAGATCCTGATCCCCGCCCTGCAACTGGCCGCGGCCGACCTCGGCAAGCACAGCATCACGCCCGAGCAGCAGGCCACCGTCAAGGGCACGGTGGCGCGCGTGATCGAGTCGCTCGGCACCGACGCCTGCCGGCCGACCTGGCGCAACCGGCGCGGTTCGGTGCTGGACGACACCAGCATCGGCGCGCACCTGCGCCACGAGCGCGAGCGCGCGATGGGCAAGTGGCAGGGCCCGCTGGCGGTACCGCCGGGGTCGGTCGCGCTGTGCATCGGCCTGGGCTCGATGCGCGACGACCTCGTCACCGAGCTGCTCGTGCGAATCCTGCGCAACCAGGACATCGACGCGCGCCACCTGTCGCTGGACGACCTGGGCCAGGGGCCGCCGCCGGGCGCCGACCCGACCAGCATCGCGATGCTGTTCATCGTCAGCGCCTACCCGGCCGAGGAATGGGATCGCATCGCCGAGCGGCTGCCGGGCCTGCGCGAGCGCTTCACCGGCGCCGTCTTCGTCGGCCTGCTGCCGGACGGCGAATTCGCGCCGGCCGACGAGGCGATGGACGTGGTCGTCCGCTCGTTCGAGGAGGCCTCCGCCGAGGCGGCCGAGCGCTACGTCACGAAGGCCGCCGCCTGAGCGCCGGCGATCGGTCGTCGACCGTCCCGCGCGGACGGCCGCGGGTGTGCAAAACGTCCGCCCGGACGGCATCGACAGCGCGGTCGCGGCCGCCCGCGGGGCGTCCAAACCGGCGATACTGAAGCGACGAACTCGCGCCGCGCGCGCCGCGGCGAGCCCCAGAGACCCCGAGCATGTCCACCCGCAAATCCGGCCCCCTCGACTACAACGTCCTGCCCGAAGTCCTGCGTCCGTTGGCCGAGCGCAGCGAGATCCGGCGCTTCCGCAAGGGTGCGCTGGTGATCGACGAGGGTGACCGCGGCGATGCGCTGCTGATCATCCTGGCCGGCGAGCTGCGCGCCTTCACCGGCTCCGACACCGGCCGCCACGTCACCTACGCGCTGTACGGCCCCGGCGACTACCTCGGCGAGATGGGCCTGGACGGCGGCACCCGCATGGCCAGCGTCGAGGCGCTGTCCGACACCACCTGCGCCTATGTCGAGCGCGGCACGCTGCTGCAGTACTTCGCCGAGCGCCCGCAGTTCGCCTTCGAGATCATCGCCAAGGTGATCCAGCGCGCCCGCGTCGCCACGCTGGCCGCCAACCAGTACGCGATGAACGAGGCCTACCTGCGCCTGAAGCGCTGGCTGGACGCCGTCGCGCAGGCCCAGTTCGACGGCACCCGCCTCGTGCGAGAGCCGCTGGCCGAGATCGACCTGCCGCAGCGCCTGGGCTGCTCGCAGGAGATGGCCGGCAGCATCCTGCGCGACCTGGAGCACGCGGCGATCATCTCGCTGGAAGACGGCCGGCTGCGCATCCTGCGCGAACTGCCGTCGCACTGGTAGCCCGCCCGCCTTCCTGCGCGCAGCAGGACGTGTCAGGAACGACCCGACCTGGCGCGCCCGCGAGAAAAGCCGCCATCCTGCGCGAAGCGAAGCGGAGTCGCAGGATCCACCCCTGCGGAGGCGCTTGCACGTGCGTGGATCCTGCGACTGCGCCAGGTCGACGACCGCCGTCAGCTCAGGAACAGCTTGTAGACCGGGTTGTCCGTCTCTTCCACCCACGGGAACGCGAGGGTGGCGAGGAAGGTCGCCAGCGCCTTGTCGTCCTCGGGCGGCACCACGAGGCCCACCAGGATGCGGCCGTAGTCGGCGCCCTGGTTGCGGTAGTGGAACAGCGTGATGTTCCAGTCCGGGTGCATCGAGTCGAGGAAGCGCATCAGCGCGCCGGGGCGCTCGGGGAACTCGAAGCGGAACAGGCGCTCGCCCGCCGCCAGGCCGCTGCGGCCGCCCACCATGTGGCGCACATGCTCCTTGGCCAGTTCGTCGCCGGTGAGGTTGGCGGTAGGAAAGCCGTGCTTCTCGAAGTGCTTCGCGATCTTCTCGGCCTCGTCGCGCTTCGAGATGGAGATGCCCACGAACACGTGCGCCTCGTCCGCGTGCGAGATGCGGTAGTTGAATTCGGTGACCTGGCGCGGCGCGCTGCCCGGCGGGCCGATCAGCGCGCAGAAGCGGCGGAAGCTGCCGCGCTCCTCGGGCACCGTCACCGCGTACAGCGCCTCGCGCTGCTCGCCGAACTCGGCGCGCTCGGCGACGAAGCGCAGGCGGTCGAAATTCATGTTGGCGCCGCACGTGACGGCCACGAAGGTCTTGCCCTTGAGCTTGTGCGTCTCGACGTACTGCTTGATCGCGGCCACCCCCAGCGCGCCGGCGGGCTCGAGGATGCTGCGCGTGTCCTGGAACACGTCCTTGATCGCGGCGCAGGCGGCGTCCGTGTCGACGGTGATGTACTCGTCGACCAGCGCGCGCGTGACGCGGAAGGTCTCGGCGCCCACCAGCTTGACGGCGGTGCCGTCGGAGAACAGGCCGACGTCGCCGAGCGTGACGCGCTTGCCCTTGCGCACCGACTGGATCATCGCGTCGGAGTCGGCGGCCTGCACGCCGATCACCTTGATCTCGGGCCGCAGCGCCTTGATGTAGGCCGCAACGCCGGAGATGAGCCCGCCGCCGCCGATCGCCACGAACACGGCGTCGATCGGGCCCTGGTGCTGGCGCAGCACCTCCATCGCGACGGTGCCCTGGCCGGCGATGACGTCGGGGTCGTCGAACGGGTGCACGAAGGTCAGGCCCTCGTCCTGCTCGATCTGCAGGGCGCGGCCGTAGGCGTCCGAATAGCTGTCGCCGTGCAGCACGACCTCGCCGCCGAGCGCGTGCACCGCGTCGATCTTGAGCTTGGGCGTGGTGACCGGCATCACGATGACGGCGCGCACGCCCAGCCGCTTCGCGCCGAGCGCCACGCCCTGCGCGTGGTTGCCGGCCGAGGCGCAGATGACGCCGCGCTGCAGCGCCTCGGGCGCCAGGTGGATCATCTTGTTGTACGCGCCGCGCAGCTTGAAGCTGAACACGGACTGCGTGTCCTCGCGCTTGAGCAGCACGTGGTTGCCGATGCGGCGCGACAGGTTGCGCGCAGGCTCGAGCGGGGTCTCGATGGCGACGTCGTAGACGCGCGCCGTCAGGATGCGGCGCAGGTAGGCGCTGGCGATCGCCTGGGCCGACTTGGACAGGGCTGCCGGCGGCGCGGGCGCAATCCCCGCGATGCCGGACGAGCGTCCCGTGTCGGCATCGGAGGGGGACTCACGCAAGGGGCGTGCGGCGGACATCGGAGGCTCCAGTCGCGGGTGGGCAGAGCCGCAGGATGATACGGCCCGGCGTGCGCGCTGGCTTCTCGATGCGTCAACGGATGCCACGCTGCCAGCGAAAGCGGTGCGGCCAAGAAAAAGGCCCGGAGCTTTGCAGCTTCGGGCCGAATCCACCAGTTTTGAGGAGGTGGAGGAGACAACTTGCGGTCGCTTCGGCCAGTCGCGCGCCCCTCTTGGGCAAACGTTTGCGTCAACGACAATGGAGCCAGTCTATCCCACCGGTTGTTGCACCGCAATATATCTTCGCTGCCGGGCGTAGGGAGGCTTCTCGAATGTCCGCCGAAGGTGCGAAAAGCACGGTCGCGCACCATTTTGGACCGCGTTTTGCCGCGTCCTGAGGCGAACAGGGCCGAACTCGGCGTTGCACAATGGAGACGGTTCCAAATTTCGTCTGGAAGGACGCATGCACTGCACGATCAACTGGCTGCCCGGGACGGGCATGGCCTTCTCGGCCGAGACCGGCAGCGGCCACCTGCTGACCATGGACGGCGCGCCTGACGGCGGCGGCCGCAACCTGGCGCCGCGCCCGATGGAGACGCTGCTGGCCGGCGCCGGCGGCTGCACGGCCTACGACGTCGTGCTGATCCTGCAGCGCGGCCGCCACGACGTGAAGGGCTGCCAGGTGAAGGCGACCGCCGAACGCGCGGAGCAGGATCCCAAGGTGTTCACCAAGCTGCACCTGCACTTCACGGTCACCGGACGCGGCGTGCCGCCCACGGCGGTCGAGCGCGCGATCGCGCTGTCGCACGAGAAGTACTGCTCGGCCACCGTCATGCTGGGCAAGACGGCCGAGGTCACGACCAGCTTCGACGTCGTCGAGGCCTGACGGCCGCTCGCCGTGCGCTAGACGTAGTGCGCGGTAGCGGTCATCACCCGGGCCGCGAGGCGCATCGCGGCGCGCACGGGCGCGGGCAGGTCGACGCCGCCGGCGGCACGCGCCGCGTCGCCATGCGCGGCCTCGTCGACGCGCATCTGGTCGACGATGGCGCGCGAGGCCGCGTCCGCAGCCGGCAGGCGCTCGAGGTGGCTCTCGAGATGCTGCTCCACCTGCCGCTCGGTCTCGACGACGAAGCCCAGGCTCACGCGGTCGCCGAGCCGCCCCGCGGCCAGGCCGATCAGGAACGCGCCGCCATACCAGAGCGGGTTGAGCAGGCTGGGGCGGTCGCCGAGCTCGGCCAGCCGCTGCTCGGTCCAGGCGAGGTGGTCGATCTCCTCGCGCGCGGCCCGCGCCATCTGCGCCTTGAGCGCCGGGTCTGACGTGGCCACGGCCTGCGCCTGGTAGAGCGCCTGGGCGCAGACCTCGCCGACATGGTTCACGCGCATCAGCGCGCCCGACAGGCGCCTGTCCTCGGGCCCCGGTTCGGCCGTCACGACGGCGTCCGGCGTGTCGCCGGCGCGCACGGGCAGCGGCGTCGCACGTTCGGCGCGGCTGCCGCCGGACAGCGTTCGCAACGCCACTTCGGCGCCGCAGATCCAGCGATCGACAAGGCTCATTTCCATGCCGGAACGATACTCGATCGGGGCGGAAAGGCCCTGACTGCCACCAAATGGGGTCACTCAATGTGACGTTGTGTGAGGACAACAGGCCCCCGCGATTTCCGCCGCCATTCCTTTGCAACCGATGGCCCCGATGGTGCAATACGTCCAGCTTCCGATGAGGTTGCGGTCCTTGCGGTGAAACACGCCCAGCCGCGCCGCGACCGGAATCTCTTGTTAACCCTAGGAGATATTCGCAATGAAAAAGTCGCTGCTCGCTCTCGCAGTGCTCACCGCCGTGTCCGGCGCCGCTTTCGCCCAGTCGTCCGTCACCCTGTACGGCAAGGTTGACCTGGGCCTGGTCCTCGACAGCGGCAACGCCAGCGGCAAGTCGATCCGCCTGGATTCCGGCGTGACCGGCGGCTCGCGCATCGGCTTCAAGGGCGTCGAAGACCTCGGCGGCGGCATGAAGGCGGCCTTCCAGCTGGAAACCGGCTACTGCGCCGACAGCGCCGCCGGCGCTCCGAACTTCTGCACTGGCAGCAACCAGTTCATGGGCCGCCAGGCTCACGGTGACCTGACCGGCGCCTTCGGTGCCCTGAGCGCCGGCCGCCAGTACAGCATCGGCTTCAACAACCTGAGCACGATCGACCCGTTCGGCACGGGCTTCGCCGGCCAGATCAACAACATCGTCGATCCGTCGGGCATCCGCCTGAACAACTCGGTGACGTACGCGACCCCGAACATGGGCGGTTTCGTCGGCTCGGCTGAAATCGCCTTCGGCGAGCAGACCGGCAACTGGCAAGCCAACCGCGAAACCGGCGCGGGCCTGACCTACGCCTCGGGTCCCGCCTACGTCGGTTTCTCGTTCTACGATGTGAGCAACTCGGCGGGCAACGGCGCCGCGCGCAAGAACTACACGCTCGGCGGTACCTACGACTTCGGCGTCATCAAGCTCCACGCCCTGGCCCAGAAGTCCACCGGCCCGTCGTCCCTCGACGTCCTCGACCTGATGGGTGGCGTGACCATCCCCGTCGCCCACGGCAACCTGATGGCTTCGTACATCCATCACAACGACCGTACGTCGGCCGACAAGGACGCTCAGCAGCTGGGCGTCGGCTACCTGTACCCGCTGTCGAAGCGCACCTCGGTCTACGGCGCGTTCGCCCGTATCCTGAACCAGCACGGCGCGACCTTCACGGTCGGCAACGCCACCGCCTCCGGCACGGGCAACAAGGCGTTCGACCTGGGCGTCGTCCACAACTTCTGATCCTCGCCCGGCCTGGCCGGGACGATCAGCGCTCCGCCTCGCGCGGAGCCCCTGCGAGGCTCGTCTGCGGACGGGCCTTTTTCATTGGCGCAGGGCTTCTCCTGGCGTCTGCCGGGCCGGCCGGCCCGCGCATCCCTGCACGGCCGGCCTGATGGCGTCCGTGCCCACGCTGGACGGCGATGGCCGGCGGCTGGCGCAGATCGCCGGCGCGCTGCCGCACCTCGACGCGATCCCGCGCGGCTGCGCGTTCCATCCGCGATGCGCGAAAGCTGGCCCGCGCTGCGCCGAGGAGCGGCCCGAGCTCGCGCCGGTTCGGCGCACGCGCGCCGCCTGCTGGTGGCCCATCGTGGAGCGGGGTGCCGCATGAGCGACGCACGCGCGACGGCGCCCGAGTGCGCAGCCACGACGGCTGCGGCGCTGGTGGAGGCGCATGGCTTGGCCAAGAGGTTCGACCTGCGGCGCCCGCTGACGGAGCGCCTGCTGCGCCGGCGACGCACCGCGCACGATCCCCGACCCGCGTTGCCCGCACGCGAACGAGCGCTGCCGCGTCGAGCGGCCGGAACTGCGGGATTCAGGCGGAATGCGCGTAGCGTGCCACGCGGTCGAGGAAGGGCGTCTCCGAGGCTACTTGGCCGCGGCGGGCAGGGCGGGCGAGCTCGCGCCTTCCAGCGGTGCCGGCGGCGTGGCCGGACGGGTGCCGTCGGGCGCGCTCGGCAGTCGCGCGACGGGCGTGGCGGCGGTGCCGGCCCGCGACGGCAGGTACAGCGGCCCCTTCTGGCCGCACGCCGCCAGCGCGAGCACGAGCGCCGCGGTGCACACGGCCAAGACTCCACCGCGCGCAGGGCGGTGGTGCTCCGCTAGACTCGATCCCTGGCTTCCATTCATCCCACGGATTCTATCGACCATGTCGGCCCCGACCTTGCAGGACACCGAGTACCAGGCAGCCGCCGAGCGCGTGCTGGCCGCCATCGAGCGCCAGTGCGACGCCTGGCTGCAGCAAGGCGTCATCGACATCGACACCGGCCGCGCCGGCGGCCTGGTGGAACTCGAGTTCCCGGACGGCAGCAAGATCGTCGTCAACAAGCAGCCGCCGCTGCACGAGATCTGGCTGGCCGCGCGCAATGGCGGCTTCCACTTCAGGTTCACCGACGAGGGCTGGCGCGACACGCGCGACGGCGTCGATTTCTTCGCTCGCCTGTCCGACGAGGCGAGCCGCCAGGCCGGCGTCGCGCTCGCCTTCACCGCCTGATGTGGCGGCCGTCCTCGTCCCGCTGCCGCGCATCGACTTCGACCCGACCGAAGCCGGCGTGCCCTGGCGAGTTCTGACCGAGGCCGGCCACGCGTTCGTCTTCGCCACGCCGGACGGCACGCCGGCGCAGGCCGACCCGCGCATGCTGCACGGCACCGGCCTGGGCCTGCTCGCGCCCCTGCTGCGCGCGCAGCGCGACGCGGTCGCCGACCACGACCGCATGGCCCGGTCGGCCGCGTACCGCGCGCCCATCCGGTGGAGCGACATCGACGCGGGCCTGGCAGCCGGCCGCTTCGACGCGTTGCTGCTGCCCGGCGGCCACGCACCCGGCATGCGCGAGTACCTCGAGTCGCCGCTGCTGCAGGCCGCCGTCGCCGGCTTCTTCGAACGGGATCGCCCCGTCGCGGCGATCTGCCACGGCACGGTGCTCGCCGCGCGCTCACGCGTCACGCGCGGGGGCGAAGCCGGCCGCAGCGTGCTGTATGGCCGCCGCACCACGGGCCTGACGCGCCAGCTCGAGATGCTGGCCTGGCGCCTCACGCGCCATCGCCTGGGCGATTACTACCGCACCTATGCGCAGACGGTGCAGGACGAGGTGGCCGGGGCGTTGCGCTCGCCGCGCGACTTCCATGCCGGGCCGCCGGCGCTGCTGCGCGATACGGATCGCTTGCAGCGCGTGGGTTTCACGGTGCGCGACGGCAACTACCTGTCCGCGCGCTGGCCCGGCGACGCGCACCGCTTCGCCCACGAGCTGGCCGGCATGCTGGCCTGAACGTGTGCGGCGCGCGCCGCGCCGCGCACGTTCAATTGCCCGTCTTGAACAGGTCGAGGATGCTCTTCTTCTCGTCGTCGGTGCTCTGCGGCTGCGACTTGTCGTCCAGGCCCAGGCCGCTCACGCCATTGGCCGGACCGAACTCGTCGTAGTACCACTCGCCGTTGACGTTCATCACGCCCTCGGGCGCCTCCAGCGGCGCCTGCGGCACGTCCTTCAGCGCGGTCTGCATGAACTCGATCCACACCGGCAGCGCGAGCCCGCCGCCGGTCTCCCGATCGCCCAGCTTGCGCGGCGTGTCGTAGCCGATCCAGACGATGGCGGCCATCGAGGGCTGGAAGCCGCAGAACCAGGCGTCCATCGAGTCGTTGGTGGTGCCCGTCTTGCCGTACAGGTCGGGGCGCTTGAGCACGGCCTGCGCGCGCGCCGCGGTGCCGCTGCGCGTGACGGTGTTGAGCAGCGACTCCATCATGAACGCGTTGCGCGGTTCGATGGCGCGCATGTCGTCGCTGAAGGGCTTGGGCCTCTCCTCGTGCAGCACCTTGCCGCGCGCGTCGGTCACCTTCGTGATCAGCATCGGGTTGACGCGATAGCCGCCGGTGGCGAACACGCCGTATGCGGTCGACATCTGGATCGGCGTGACCGAGCCCGAGCCGAGCGCCATCGTGAGATAGGGCGGGTGCTTCTCGGGATCGAAGCCGAAGCGCGAGATCCACTGCTGCGCGTACGCCGGGCCGACCGACTGCAGGATGCGGATCGACACCATGTTCTTCGACTTCGCCAGCGCGGTGCGCAGCGGCATCGGGCCCTCGAACTTGCCGTCGTAGTTCTTCGGCTCCCACGGCTGGCTGCCGGTGGTGCCCGCGTCGAAGAACAGCGGCGCGTCGTTGACGATCGTCGAGGGCGTGAACCCCTTCTCGATCGCGCTGGAGTAGATGAACGGCTTGAAGCTGGAGCCCGGCTGGCGCCAGGCCTGCATCACGTGGTTGAACTTGTTCTTGCCGTAGTCGAAGCCTCCCACCAGCGCGCGGATCGCGCCGGTGGCGGGCTCGGTGGCGACGAACGCGCCCTCGACCTCGGGCTGCTGCGTCAGCGTCCAGTCGCCCTTGTCGGTCTTCATGGCGCGCACGATCGCGCCGGGGCGGATCTGCACCTTCGGGTCGGCCTTGGGCGACAGGCCCGACGTGACGGGCTTGAGGCCGTCGCCGGTCACGGTGATCGCGTCGCCCGACTGCAGCACGGCCACCACCTTCTTGGGCGACGACTCCAGCACGACGGCGGCCTTCAGGTCGTCGTTGTCGGGATGGTCCGCCAAGGCCTCGGCCACGCGCGCGTCGACGGCCTTGGGGTCGGCAGGCAGGTCGACATACCCTTCCGGGCCCCGGAATTGCTGCCGGCGCTCGAAGTCCATGATCCCGCGCCGCAGAGCGTGGTATGCGGCCAACTGGTCGGTGGAGTCGACGGTCAGCACGACGTTGAGACCGCGCGTATAGGCCTCCTCGCCGTATTGCGCGTAGACGAGCTGGCGCGCCATTTCCGCCACGTATTCCGCGTGGATCGGCGACTCGCTCGGCGCCCGGTATGTCAGCACCTGGGCATGCGCAGCCTTGCGCTCGTCTTCCGTGATGAATCCGTTTTCGAACATCCGGTCGATGATGTACTGCTGCCGCACCTTCGCGCGTTTCGGATTCGCGATCGGGTTGTAGCTGGAGGGCGCCTTGGGCAGGCCGGCCAGCATCGCGGCCTCGCCGATCGTGATGTCCTTGAGCGGTTTGCCGAAATAGATTTCGCTCGCCGAGGCGAATCCGTAGGCCCGCTGACCGAGATAAATCTGGTTCATGTACAGCTCCAGAATCTGGTCCTTGCTCAATTGCGCCTCGATCTTGAGCGCGAGCAGGATTTCGTAGAGCTTGCGGGTGAACGTCTTCTCGGTCGACAGGTAGAAGTTGCGCGCGACCTGCATCGTGATCGTGGAGGCGCCCTGGCTGCGCGCCTCCCCGACGTTGGCCAGGCCGGCCCGGATCACGCCGAGGTAGTCGACGCCACCGTGGTGGTAGAAACGCGCGTCCTCGATCGCCAGCACGGCATCGCGCATGACCTTGGGGATCTGGCCGATCGGGACGAACTGTCTCCTTTCCTCGCCATATTCCCCCAGCAACACGCCATCAGAAGAAAAAACCCGTAACGGTAATTTCGGGCGGTAATCCGTCAAAGCGCTCAGCTCGGGGATCTTTGGATACGCGACCGCAAGCCCGATGGCTGCGCAGATTGCAACACCGAGTAACAACGCCAACATCCCGCCGGCAATTGCCATAAGGCCGCGCAGGGCCGCCCGACCGGCCCGCGAGGACCAATGTCCAGCAGGGGTCCCACGGGGCGTCGGGGAGGGAAGTTTCGCGGGCGTGCTGTCGGGTTCGCTCATGAATGTGGGCCGGGATGTAAGCGCCGATTATAGAAACCGACAAGTGCGGCTTAAGCGTTCCGACCACCGGGTCGAAGTGCATGCAATGGCGGATATGCGATCGTCCGCGCAGTTTCCACCATGACTTATGGTGACCAAATGCCGGGAAAATGCGGGCATTCCCGCACACTAACTTTGTTTTCCTGTCGTTCTTGCTGATAGGATTGCCGCAAAATATCAACCCGGCGCTTCCATTGGGGCGCTGTCGGAGCATGTCCTCGTGTCATTTCTCGATCGCATCTTTTTAAGGACGCATCCGCCCATGATCGGGCTGGATGTCAGTTCCTCCAGCGCCAAGCTGGTCGAGCTGGGTCAGACCCCGTCCGGGGACCTGGTACTCGAGCGATTCGCGAGCGAGCCGTTCGAAAAGGGCTGGATCGCGGACGGCCAGATCGAGAAATTCGATGAGGTGGCCGATGCCGTGCGCCGCCTGGTGGCCAAGAGTGGCGCCAAGACGCGTGACGTCGTGATGGCCATGCCGCAGTCGGCCGTTATCACCAAGCGCATCGTACTGCCGGCCGGTCTCCGTGAAGACGAGATGGAGATGCAGGTCGAGTCGGAAGCTCATCAGTACATCCCGTTCTCGCTCGACGAGGTCAGCCTCGACTTCTGCGTGATCGGCCCGAGCGCCACCTCGACGGGCGACGTCGACGTGCTGATCGCCGCGTCGCGCAAGGACCGCGTCCAGGACCGTCAAGGCCTGGCCGAGGCGGCCGGCCTGAAGCCGGTCGTGCTCGACATCGAATCGCACGCTTCGCGCCTGGCAATGGGTCGCGTCATCTCGAGCCTGCCCGAGCAGGGCAAGGACATGCTGGTCGCGCTGTTCGAGATCGGCGCCGACACGGCCGGCCTGAAGGTGCTGCGCGGCGACGAGATGCTCTACGACCGTGACCAGACGTTCGGCGGCGCCCAGCTGACGCAGCTGATCTCGCGCCAGTACGGCTTCTCGTTCGAGGAGGCCGAGCAGAAGAAGCTCGCCGGCGACCTGCCCGAGGATTTCGAGTCGACGCTGCTGATGCCGTTCGTCGACAGCCTGGCCCACGAGATCGGCCGCGCGCTGCAGTACTTCTTCACGAGCACGCCGCACCACAAGGTCGACTACGTGATGCTGGCCGGCGGCACGGCGTCGCTGTCGGGCCTGCGCGAGCGCGTCAAGGAAGTGACCGGCTTCGCCTGCCGGGTCGTCAATCCGTTCGAGAACATGAAGTTGGGGAGCGCCGTGCGTGAAGGCAAGCTGCGGCGCGAAGCGCCGTCTTATCTGACTGCGTGCGGGCTGGCGATGCGGAGGTTCGTGCAGTGATTCTGATCAACCTGTTGCCGCACCGCGAAGCGCGGCGCCAGCAACGCAAGCAGGCGTTCTTCGCCGGCATCGGCTTCGCCGTGCTCGTCGGCGCCGGCATCGTCCTGGCCTGGTACACCTTCGTCAACACGCAGATCAGCACGCAGGAGGAGCACAACCAGTTCCTCACGAGCGAGATCAAACGCCTGGACGCCCAGATCGCCGATGTCGCGACCTTGAAGGCCGAGATCGAGGCCCTGAAGGCGCGCCAGAAGGCGGTCGAAGACCTCCAGGCCGACCGCAACATGCCGGTCTACCTGCTCAACGAACTCGTCAAGCAGACGCCCGAGGGCGTGATCCTGACGAGCGTGAGGCAGGACCACCAGCAGGTCAGGATCACGGGCGTCGCCCAGACCAACGAGCGCATCTCCGAATTCCTGCGCAACGCCGCCAGCAACTCGCCGTGGCTCGAGAAGCCGCAGCTGATCGAGATCCGTGCCCAGACCATGCAGGTCGCGGGCAGCAAGGATCAGCGGCGGATGTTCGCCTTCAGCATGAGCGTGACGCTCAAGCGTCCGCCGGCCCCGGGTGCTGCGGCATCGGGTGTCGCGGGTGCGGCTTCCGGCGCGGCTGCCGCTGGCGCAACGGCTCCGGCCGCTTCGACGGCGACGAGGTAAGCATGGCTACTGCAAAGAACAAGGGCCCGGACATCGGCGCCGCACTGCGTGGCGGACTGAGTCAGTTCCGCGACCTGAACCCCAACCAGCCCGGCCAGTGGCCGCTGCTGCCGCGCCTGACCGTCTGGGCGGTCGTGGCGATCGCCGTCGTCGTCATCGGCTGGTTCGTCGAACTCAGCTCGCAGGCGGATGACCTGCAGGCAGCGCGCGACAAGGAACCCGCGCTGAAGGCCGAGTACAAGAACAAGCTCGCGCAGGCGATCAACCTCGACGCGTTGAAGAAACAGAAGGAAGAGGTCCAGACCTATGTCACGCAGCTCGAGAAGCAGCTGCCGGGCAAGGCCGAGATGGACGCGCTGCTGACCGACATCAACCAGGCCGGCATCGGCCGCGGGCTCGTCATCGACCAGTTCATCCCGGGCGCGACCGAGACCAAGGAATACTACGCCGAGCTGCCGATCGCGATCCGCGTCACCGGCCGTTTCCATGACATCGGCGCCTTCGCCGCGGACATCGCCGCGCTCTCGCGCATCGTCACGCTGCACAACCTGTCGATCAGCCCCGATCAGAGGTCGACCGGCGGCGGCCTGTCGATGGAAGCCGTGGCGCGCACCTACCGCTACCTCGACCCGGCGGAGGTCGTCGAGGCCCGCAAGGCTGGCGCGAAGGACAAGAAATGAACCGTCTTCTCTGCATCACGGCGGGGGCGCTGCTGTTGTCCGGCCTCGGCGCATGCACCGCCGACAACGACGAGCTGATCCAGTGGATGGAGCAGCAGCACAAGGAAATCAAGCCGAACATCGCGCCGATCTATCCGCCCAAGAAGTTCGATCCGCAGCCCTACCTGGGCGTCACCGGTGTCGAGCCGTTCGGCACGCAGAAGCTGATCCCCGTGGGCGGTACGTCCAGCGGCAAGGGCAATGCGCTGCTGGCGGCCGCGAAGGCGCATGCGACGCAGGAACTCGAGTCGTATCCGCTGGACAGCATGACGATGGTCGGCTCGCTCCAGCAGGGCGGCAAGGCGCACGCGCTGCTCATGGTGGAGAGCCGGTTGCACGACGTGAAGGTGGGCGACTGGATCGGCCAGAACTACGGCCAGATCACCGCCATCACGGACACACAGATTACCTTGCGGGAAACCGTGCAAGACCCCACGGGTGAATGGATAGAGCGCACCAGCACCCTCCAGCTTCAGGAGAAGGCGCGATGAACAGCAGTCAGGAGAATCGGACTATGCGGAGTTGGACCGCGGGAGCAGCGCTGGTTTTGGCGTTGGGTTTGCCGCTGACGTCGTGGGCGGAGCCCAAGATCACGTCGGTGTCGGGTTTGCAGCAAGGCGGCACGGACGTCGTGCGTGTCGAGCTGAGCGAGCCGCTGTCGGCCGTGCCGGCGGGCTTCGCCGTTCAGGCGCCACCGCGCGTCGCGATCGACCTGCCCGGCGTGACGAACGCCTCCGGCAAGTCCAGCGTCGAGGTCAACCAGGGCAACATCCGTTCGGTGAGCCTGGCCAGTTCCGGTGAGCGCACGCGTCTCGTGCTGAACCTGAAGACTCCCTCGAGCTACCACGCCGAGATCCAGGGCAAGTCGCTGCTGATCGCGCTGGACACGGCGCAGCCGATGGCCACCGCCGCCGCCGTCGCGCAGCCGGCCGCCGCCGACACGCACTTCGCCGCCAGCCAGAACGCCGATGTCCAGGAACTGCGCGACATCGACTTCCGCCGCGGCGCCGACGGCGCCGGCCGCATCGTCGTGAACCTCCCGAGCAACCAGGTCGGCGTCGACCTGAAGCAGCAGGGCAAGGAGCTCGTCGTCGATTTCCTGCGCTCCAACGTGCCGGCGCGCCTGCGCCGTCGCCTGGACGTGACCGACTTCGGCACCCCGGTGCAGGCGATCACCACCACGCAGGCCGGTGACCACGTCCACATGGTCGTGACCCCGACGGGCTCGTGGGAGCACAGCGCGTACCAGACCGACAACCAGTTCGTGCTGGAAGTGCGTCCGGCCAAGACCGACCCGAACAAGCTCGTTCCGGGCACGGGCTACACCGGCCAGCGCCTGTCGCTGAACTTCCAGAGCATCGAGATCCGCGCGCTGTTGCAGATCATCGCCGACTTCAGCGACTTCAATGTCGTCACCAGCGACTCCGTCACCGGCACCGTGACGCTGCGCCTGAAGGACGTCCCCTGGGACCAGGCACTGGACATCATTCTCCAGAGCAAGGGCCTGGACAAGCGGCGCTCGGGCAACGTGCTGCTGATCGCGCCGAAGGACGAACTGGCTGCCAAGGAGCAGGTCGACCTCGAGGCGAAGAAGAAGCTTGCCGACCTGGAGCCGATGCGCATGCAGGCATTCCAGCTGAACTACACGAAGGCGCTCGACGTGGCCAACGGCCTGACCGGCACCGGCTCGCCCGGCGGCTCCGGCTCGCGCCTGCTGTCGCAGCGCGGCTCGGTGATCGCGGAGTCGCGCACCAACCAGCTGTTCGTCACCGACATCCCGTCCAAGCTCGAGGAGATCCAGGCGCTGATCGCCCGCATCGACATCGCGCAGCGCCAGGTGATGATCGAGGCCCGCATCGTCGAGGCCAACGACAACTTCGGCCGCGCGCTGGGTGTCAAGCTCGGCGGGACCGCCTTCAACGCGTTCCATCTGGGCGGCAGCAACTACGTGAGCCCGGGCGGCAACTACGAGGCCGTCGGCTACCAGTCGGGCCAGATCTCGGGCACCGTGCCGTACACCGATTCGCAGTTCGTGAACTTCCCCGCGCAGGCCGGCATCGTGTCCAGCACCGCGACGGCGGCCACGTTCGCGCTGTCGCTGTTCAGCTCGAGCGCCAGCCGCTTCCTGAACCTGGAACTGTCCGCCCTGGAAGAAGACGGATCGGGCCGCATCATCTCCAGCCCGCGCGTGATCACCGCCGACCAGGTTCAGGCCGTCGTCGAAGCCGGCGAAGAGCTGCCGTACCAGCAGGCCACCTCCAGCGGCGCGACGTCCGTCGCGTTCCAGAAGGCGCAGATCCGCCTGCAGGTGACTCCGCAGATCACGCCCGAAGGCAACGTGATCCTGGACGTCGAAGTGAACAAGGACAGCGTCGGCCGCAGCACGAGCGCCGGCTTTGCCATCGACACCAAGCACGTCAAGACGACGGCGCTGGTCGAGAATGGCGGCACGGTGGTCCTCGGCGGCCTGTTCCAGCAGATCGAGAACAACGTGACCGACAAGGTTCCGTTCCTGGGTGACATCCCCTTCCTCGGCAACCTGTTCAAGAACACGTCGAAGCTGCAGACGCGCACCGAACTGCTCATCTTCATCACGCCGCGTATCATCTCGGACCGCACGCAGGTGCATTGACGTCGCCATGACCGTACAACGCCTCCAGCGCCAAGCTCTTCCGCGCATGGAACGTCAGTACCGGTCTGGTGGCCGATCCCGGTGCGACCGAGCCGTCCACGGCGTCCTGCGATCTGTGCGGCCCGTGGCCGTGCTGCACCGGATCTGATCAGGGGACGTCACCGTTCAAGCAATCACCTTGGTAGGCATGCCCGGTTGTGGAAAATCCACGATCGGGCGACAACTGGCGCGCATGCGCCAGTTGCCGTTTCTGGACTCCGATCACGAGATCGAGCGCTACCTCGGCTGCTCGATCCGTGAGTTCTTCGATCGCGAAGGCGAGGCCGCGTTTCGCGACGTCGAGGAGCGCGTGATCCGCGAGACGCTCGCCGACCCCCAGGCGCGTGTCATCGCCACCGGCGGCGGCAGCGTGCTGCGGCCCGCCAACCGAGCCGCGATGAAAGCCCACGCCACCGTCGTCTACCTGCACACGCAGGTCGACGATCTCGCGCGCCGGCTCAGCCGCGACACGGCGCGCCCGCTGCTGCAGGTGGCCGATCCGCGCCAGCGACTGCGCGAGCTCTACGCGGTGCGTGACCCCTTGTACCGCGAGACGGCGAACATCGTCGTCGACACGGCGCACAAGTCGGCGGCGATGCTGGTCAACCTGATCTCGATGCAGCTGGACATGAGCGCAGGTTCGCGCGAGGACGCAAAATAGCGTCCGATGTCGACGACTCCCGAACTCCTTCGCACCGCGCCCGCCGCGGTCCACATCGACCTGGGCGAGCGCAGCTATCCGATCCTGATCGGCGGCGAGCTACTGTCCGATCCGGCCACCTGGGCTGCGCAGGCCAATCGCAGGGCGGTCGCGCTGATCGTGACGAACGTGACCGTGGCCGCGCTGTACGGTGCGGCGCTGGCCGCGGCGCTCGGGCCTCACTTCGCCCGCGTCCGCACCCTGGCGCTGCCCGATGGCGAGGCCTACAAGGACCTCGCGCACCTGAACCTGGTGTTCGACGAGCTCCTGGGCCAGGAAGCGGATCGCCGCACGGTGCTGTACGCGCTGGGCGGTGGTGTGGTCGGCGACATGACCGGTTTCGCGGCTGCCTGCTACATGCGCGGCGTGCCGTTCGTGCAGGTGCCCACGACGCTGCTGGCGCAGGTCGATTCGTCGGTCGGGGGCAAGACGGCCGTCAACCACCCGCTGGGCAAGAACATGATCGGCGCGTTCTACCAGCCGCGCCAGGTGGTGTGCGACCTCGGCGTGCTCGACACGCTGCCCGATCGCGAGATGTCGGCCGGCCTGGCCGAGATCATCAAGTACGGCGCCAGCATCGACATCGAGTTCCTGGGCTGGCTCGAGCGCCATGTCGACGACCTGCGTGCGCGCCGGCGTGACGCGCTCGCGCACGCGGTACGCCGCAGCTGCGAGATCAAGGCCCATGTGGTCGGCGCCGACGAGAAGGAAGCCGGCCTGCGCGAGATCCTCAACTTCGGCCACACCTTCGGCCATGCGATCGAGGCCGGCCTCGGCTATGGCGAGTGGCTGCATGGCGAGGGCGTGGGGTGCGGCATGGTGATGGCAGCGGAGCTGTCCGCGCGCCTCGGCCTGGTGGATGCGGCGTTCGCGCGCCGCATCGAGGCGCTGGTCGCGCGCGCGGGCCTGCCCGTGCGCGGGCCCGCGAGCCTGGGCCCGCAGCGCTACCTGGAGTTGATGCGCGTCGACAAGAAGGCGCAGGGCGGCGACATCCGCTTCGTGCTGCTCGACGGCGAGAGCCACGCCAGCGTGCGCACCGCGCCGGAGGCGGTCGTCGTCGAGGTCATCGCCGCATTCACCGCCTCGGCCTGAGCGCCGACGTTCGACGTGATCGCCAGCCTGCTCGTCGAACGCCCTCCGTACGCCAGCGACCCCGCGCGCTCGCGCGGCCGTCGCGTGCCGGAGGCGGCCGCGCCGACGCGCACCGAGTTCCAGCGCGACCGCGACCGCATCGTCCACTCGACGGCCTTCCGCCGCCTCGTCTACAAGACCCAGGTGTTCCTGAACCACGAGGGCGACCTGTTCCGCACGCGGCTCACGCACTCGCTGGAGGTGGCGCAGCTCGGACGCTCCGTGGCGCGCACGATGGCGATCGACGAGGACCTGGTCGAGGCGATCGCGCTGGCCCATGACCTGGGCCACACGCCGTTCGGCCACGCGGGCCAGGACGCGCTGGACGACTGCATGCGCGATCACGGCGGCTTCGAGCACAACCTGCAGAGCCTGCGCGTGGTCGACGAGCTCGAGCTGCGCTACCCGGAGTTCGACGGCCTGAACCTGACGCTGGAGACCCGCGAGGGCATCCTCAAGCGCGTCACGCTCGCCCAGGCGCGGGCGCTGGAGGCGGTCGAGCCGGGCGGCGTCGGCCACCGCTTCGTCGCCGGCCTGCAGCCCGGGCTCGAGGCGCAGCTGACCAACGTCGCCGACGAGATCGCCTACAACTGCCACGACATCGACGACGGCATCCGCTCAGGCCTGCTCGACCCGGCGCAGCTCGAGGACGTGCCGCTGTATGCACGCCTGCGCGCCGAGGCGCTGGACGCACACCCGCGCCTGCGCGGCCTGCCGCCGCGGCGCACCGTGCACGAGACGCTGCGCCGCATGCTGTCGCAGATGATCTACGACCTGATCGCCACCAGCCAGGCCGCGATCGATGCCGCCGCCCCCGCGAGCGTCCAGGCGGTGCGCGAGCTTCCGCTGCTGATGCGCTTCAGTCCGACGATGCGGCACGAGAGCAGCGAGTTGAAGCGCTTCCTGTTCGGGAACCTGTACCGCCATCCGGCGGTCAACGCCACGACCGACCGCGCCAAGGAAATCGTGCGCGCGCTGTTCGCGATCTATCTCGACCGGCCTGCCGAGATGAGCGACGAATTCCAGCACGCCGTCGACCGCCCACGTGCGGTGGCCGACTACATCGCCGGCATGACCGACCGCTTCGCGCTGAAGGAGCACCAGCGCCTGACGGGCCAGGTGCTGTTCGGCGAGTGGGCATCGCTCGGACGCCCCGCGGACTGAGCCTGGGCGGCCGCGAGCCCGCCGGCGGCCGGCCGCAAAAGGGGTCAGCTAGACTTGCCGCATGGCCCGACTGACCCGACTCTCGCTTCCCGGCCTGCCGCACCACCTGATGCAGATCGGGAACAACCGGCAAGCCATCTTCGTCGACGACGAGGATCGCCAGGCGTGGTGCGCGCACCTGCGCGAGGCCAGCCTCGTGGCGCGCGTCGACGTCCACGCCTACGTGCTGATGTCCAACCACGTGCACCTGCTGGCCACGCCGCGCGACAGCGCCGACGGCCTCAGCACGATGATGCAGTCTCTCGGCCGGCGCTATGTCGCGGCCTTCAACCGGCGCCACGGGCGCACCGGCACGCTGTGGGAAGGGCGCTTCCGCGCGGCGCTGGTCGATCCGGACGACTCGCTCCTGCCCTGCATGCGCTACATCGACAGCCACGCGCAGCGCAGCGGCCTGGTGGCCGAAGCCGCCGACTACGCCTGGTCCAGCTGCGCACACCACCTGGGACGTCGCCGCGACCCGTTGATCGTCGACCACGCCCGCTACTGGGCGCTCGGCAACACGCCGTTCGAACGCGAGGGCGCGTGGCGCGGCTTCCTGGACGAAGGCGTCAGCCAGCGCGAGGCCCAGGCCATCTCGCAGGCCACGCGCCGCGGCTGGCCCATCGCCGGCGTGGAGGGCCAGCGCCGCCTCGCCGTCCAACTGGGCCGCGAGACAGTGCCCAGACCGCGCGGGCGCCCGCGCCGGCCTTTGGCGGAACCGGTCGCCTGAGTTCCGGCGCCTGGTTTACCGGACGAGCCTCGCAGCGCAGGAAGCGGTCGAGGCCGGGGCGCGTCCCTGTCGCCCCTGCGCGACCTCCGAGGCTCGCGGCCTTGGGCATCTGCCGGGGAGGAACATCGCCGGCGCAATACCCGACCAAATTGCTCCGCGTCACCCGGACAACGGGTCGGCTGACGGCAGGACGCGACGATGGAAATCCTGCGGCACCCACGCCTCCCTTACCAAATGCACTGTTTTGGCGCATTCCATAGGCGTTCAGACCGCCGGATCAACTATGGCCCCATTAAAATACGCACCAGCATCGCACATTTGCATTTAATGACACTGACCCCTATTTAATGCCTTTGCCGGGGAAGGAGGCCTCGTTTAGTCTTCGGGTTTTCCAGCGCACCAAGGACCCGCCATGAGCAAGGCTGCCCAAGACCAAGCCAGCACGCCGATCGACATCGCCTCCGCGGCCGCAGGCGGGTTGTATGACGCCTCCAACGAGAAGGACGCCTGCGGCGTGGGCTTCGTCGCCCACATCAAGGGCCAGAAGGCGCACTCGATCGTCAAGCAGGGCCTGAAGATCCTGGAGAACCTCGACCACCGCGGCGCGGTCGGCGCGGACAAGCTGATGGGCGACGGCGCAGGCATCCTGATCCAGATCCCCGACGAATACTTCCGCGCCGAGATGGCCGCGCAGGGCGTCGAGCTCCCGCCGCCCGGCGAATACGGCGTCGGCCAGATCTTCCTGCCCAAGGAACACGCCTCGCGCCTGGCCTGCGAGCAGGAACTCGAGCGTGCCGTCAAGACCGAGGGCCAGGTGCTGCTGGGCTGGCGCGACGTGCCGGTCGACCGCGAGATGCCGATGTCGCCCACCGTGCGCGCCAAGGAGCCGGTGCTGCGCCAGATCTTCATCGGTCGCGGTGCCGATGTCATCGTGCCGGACTCGCTGGAACGCAAGCTGTACGTCATCCGCAAGACCGCCTCGGCCGCCATCCAGGCGCTCAAGCTGACGCACAGCCGCGAGTACTACGTGCCCAGCATGAGCTGCCGCACCATCATCTACAAGGGCCTGCTGCTGGCCGACCAGGTGGGCAAGTACTACAAGGATCTGGCCGACCCGCGGGTCGTGTCCGCGCTCGCGCTCGTGCACCAGCGCTTCTCCACCAACACGTTCCCGGAATGGCCGCTGGCCCACCCGTACCGGATGGTGGCGCACAACGGCGAGATCAACACCGTCAAGGGCAACTTCAACTGGATGCGCGCCCGCGAGGGCGTCATGAAGTCGCCGGTGCTGGGCGAGGACCTGAAGAAGCTGTACCCGATCAGCTTCGAGGGGCAGTCCGACACCGCCACGTTCGACAACACGCTCGAGCTGCTGACGATGGCCGGCTACCCGCTCGCCCACGCCGCGATGATGATGATCCCGGAGGCCTGGGAGCAGCACACGGTGATGGACGTGCGCCGCCGCGCGTTCTACGAGTACCACGCCGCGATGATGGAGCCGTGGGACGGCCCGGCCGCGATGGTGTTCACCGACGGCAAGCAGATCGGCGCCACGCTGGACCGCAACGGCCTGCGCCCGGCGCGCTACATCGTCACCGATGACGACCTCGTCGTGATGGCGTCGGAGTCGGGCGTGCTCGACATCCCGCAGAACAGGATCATCAAGAAGTGGCGCCTGCAGCCCGGCAAGATGTTCCTGATCGACATCGAGCAGGGCCGCATCGTCGACGACGAGGAGCTCAAGAGCCAGTTCGCGTCGGCCAAGCCGTATCGCCAGTGGATCGACAACGTCCGCGTCAAGCTGGACGAGGTGCCCGTGCTGGCGTCGCCCGCCAGCGAGGACGCGGCCGCGACGCTGCTCGATCGCCAGCAGGCCTTCGGCTACACCCAGGAGGACGTCAAGTTCCTGCTGAGCCCGATGGCCACGCTCGGCGAGGAAGGCATCGGCTCGATGGGCAACGACTCGCCGCTGGCCGTGCTCAGCGACAAGAACAAGCCGCTGTACAACTACTTCAAGCAGCTGTTCGCGCAGGTCACGAACCCGCCGATCGACCCGATCCGCGAAGCGATCGTGATGTCGCTCAACTCGTTCATCGGCCCGAAGCCCAACCTTCTGGACATCAACGCGGTCAACCCGCAGATGCGCCTGGAGGTCTCGCAGCCCGTGCTCGACTTCGACGATATGGCCCGCCTGCGCGCCATCGAGAAGCACACCTTCGGCAAGTTCAAGCCGCACGAGATCGACATCGTCTACCCGATTGCGTGGGGCCGTGAAGGCGTCGAGGCCAAGCTGGCGTCGCTGTGCGCCGAAGCGGTCGACGCGATCCGCGGCGGCCACAACATCCTGATCATCACCGACCGCCGCGTCGGCAAGGACTCGGTCGCGATCCCCGCGCTGCTGGCGCTGTCGGCCATCCACCAGCACCTGGTGCGCGAGGGCCTGCGCACGACCGCCGGCCTCGTCGTGGAGACGGGCTCGGCGCGCGAGGTGCACCACTTCGCCGTGCTCGCGGGCTACGGCGCCGAGGCGGTGCACCCATACCTGGCGCTCGAGACACTGGCGTCGCTGCATGCCGAACTGCCGGGCCAGCTGTCGGCGGAAAAGGCCACCTACAACTACATCAAGGCCGTCGGCAAGGGCCTGTCCAAGATCATGTCCAAGATGGGCGTCAGCACGTACATGTCGTACTGCGGCGCGCAGCTGTTCGAGGCGATCGGCCTCGATTCGGGCGTGGTCGGCAAGTATTTCCGCGGCACCGCGTCGCAGGTGGGCGGCATGGGCGTGTTCGAGATCGCCGAGGAGGCGCTGCGCATGCACCGTGCCGCCTTCGGCGACGACCCGCTGCTGGCCGAGATGCTGGACGCCGGCGGCGAGTACGCCTGGCGCACCCGCGGCGAGGAGCACATGTGGACCCCCGACGCGATCGCGAAGCTGCAGCACAGCACGCGCTCCAACAAGTTCGACACCTACAAGGAATACGCGCAGATCATCAACGACCAGAGCAAGCGCCACATGACGCTGCGCGGCCTGTTCGAGTTCAAGTTCGACCCGGCGAAGGCGATCCCGCTGGAGGAAGTGGAACCGGCCACCGAGATCGTGCGCCGCTTCGCGACGGGCGCGATGTCGCTCGGCTCGATTTCCACCGAGGCGCACTCGACGCTGGCCATCGCGATGAACCGCATCGGCGGCAAGAGCAACACCGGCGAGGGCGGCGAGGATCCCGCGCGCTACCGCAACGAGCTCAAGGGCATCCCGATCAAGCAGGGCACCAAGGTCTCCGAGGTGCTGGGCGACGGCGTCATGGTGGCCGACTTCGAGCTGAACGAAGGCGACAGCCTGCGCAGCAAGATCAAGCAGGTCGCGTCGGGCCGCTTCGGCGTCACGACCGAGTACCTCGTCTCGGCCGACCAGATCCAGATCAAGATGGCCCAGGGCGCCAAGCCCGGCGAGGGCGGCCAGCTGCCCGGCGGCAAGGTGTCCGACTACATCGGCAAGCTGCGCTACTCGGTGCCTGGCGTCGGCCTGATCTCCCCGCCGCCGCACCATGACATCTACTCGATCGAGGACCTGGCGCAGCTGATCCACGACCTGAAGAACGCCAACCCGCGCGCCGACATCAGCGTCAAGCTGGTCTCGGAAGTGGGCGTGGGCACCATCGCCGCGGGCGTCGCCAAGTGCAAGGCGGACCACCTGGTCATCGCCGGCCATGACGGCGGCACCGGCGCGTCGCCCTGGTCGTCGATCAAGCATGCGGGCTCGCCGTGGGAACTCGGCCTGGCCGAGACCCAGCAGACGCTCGTCCTCAACCAGCTGCGCGGCCGCGTGCGCGTCCAGGCCGACGGCCAGATGAAGACGGGCCGCGACGTGGTGATCGGCGCGCTGCTGGGCGCCGACGAGTTCGGCTTCGCGACCGCGCCGCTGGTCGTCGAGGGCTGCATCATGATGCGCAAGTGCCACCTCAACACCTGCCCGGTGGGCGTGGCCACGCAGGATCCGGTGTTGCGCAAGAAGTTCGCGGGCAAGCCCGAGCACGTCGTCAACTACTTCTTCTTCATCGCCGAGGAAGCGCGCCAGATCATGGCGCAGCTGGGCATCCGCAAGTTCGACGACCTGATCGGGCGCAGCGAGCTGCTCGACACCCGCAAGGGCATCGCGCACTGGAAGGCCTGCGGCCTCGACTTCTCGCGCGTGTTCCAGCAGCCGGCGATGCCCGCCAGCGTCTCGCGCCTGCACAACGACACGCAGGACCACGGCCTGGACAAGGCCCTCGACCGCAAGCTGATCGAGCGCTCGCGCCCGGCCATCGAGCGCGGCGAGAAGGTGCAGTTCATGGAGGACGCGCGCAACCTGAATCGATCGGTCGGCGCGATGCTCTCGGGCGAGCTGATCCGCACCCGTCCGGAAGGGCTGCCGGACCACACGCTGTTCATCCAGATGGAGGGCACCGGCGGCCAGAGCTTCGGCGCGTTCCTGGCGCAGGGCATCACGCTGTACCTGATCGGCGACTCCAACGACTACACCGGCAAGGGCCTGTCCGGCGGCCGCGTGGTGATCCGCCCGTCGATCGAGTTCCGCGGCGACGCCACGAAGAACATCATCGCCGGCAACACCGCGCTGTACGGCGCGACCAGCGGCGAGGCCTATTTCCGCGGCGTGGCGGGCGAACGCTTCGCGGTGCGCCTGTCGGGCGCGTCGGCGGTCGTCGAAGGCACCGGCGACCACGGCTGCGAATACATGACGGGCGGCACGGTGGTCGTCCTCGGCAAGACCGGCCGCAACTTCGCGGCGGGCATGTCGGGCGGCGTGGCCTACGTCTTCGACGAGGATGGCAAGTTCGCCGAGCGCTGCAACACCGCGATGGTGGCGCTCGAGAAGATCCTGCCGGCCGACGAGCAGGCCAAGTCCGTCGAGCGCGCCGTCTGGCACAAGGGCGAGGCCGACGAGACGCTGCTGCGCCAGATGATCGAGGCGCACCACAAGTGGACGGGCAGCCTGCGCGCCCGCGAGATCCTCGACCACTGGGCCGACTCGCGCGCCCGCTTCGTGAAGGTGTTCCCGAACGAGTACAAGCGCGCGCTCGGCGAGATCCACGCGAGGCAGGAGGCCGGCGCCACCATCGAGAAGGCGCGCGTCAAGGACGCGAAGTCGCAGACGGTTCCCGCGAAGTAAGAACCAGCCAGAGAACGTGCAGGCCGCGCGCGAGGAGCGGGCGGCCCGTCGCAACCAGCATCAGGAAGAGAACATGGGAAAAGTCACCGGCTTCATGGAGTTCGAGCGCCTCGAGGAGGGCTACGCGCCCGTGCCGCAGCGCCTGAAGCACTACAAGGAATTCGTCATCGGGCTGAAGGTGGACGAGGCCAAGGTGCAGGCCGCGCGCTGCATGGACTGCGGAACCCCGTTCTGCAACAACGGCTGCCCGGTCAACAACGTCATCCCCGACTTCAACGACCTCGTCTACGCGAACCAGTGGAAGCAGGCGTCGGCGGTGCTGCACTCGACCAACAACTTCCCCGAGTTCACGGGCCGCATCTGCCCGGCGCCGTGCGAGGCCGCGTGCGTGCTCAACGTCAACGACGATGCGGTGGGCATCAAGTCGATCGAGCACGCGATCGCCGACCGCGCGTGGGACGAAGGCTGGATCCAGCCGCAGAAGGCCGCGGTGCGCAGCGGCAGGAAGGTGGCGGTGGTCGGCTCCGGCCCCGCCGGCCTGGCCGCCGCGCAGCAGCTGGCGCGTGCCGGCCACGACGTGACGGTGTTCGAGAAGAACGACCGCGTCGGCGGCCTGCTGCGCTACGGCATCCCCGACTTCAAGATGGAGAAGTCGCACATCGACCGCCGCGTCGCGCAGATGCAGGCCGAGGGCGTGGTCTTCCGCACCGGCGTGGTCGTGGGCGAATGGCCCAAGGGCGCGAAGATCACCAACCACGCGAAGGAGTCGGTGAGCGCGGAGCAGCTGAAGTCCGAGTTCGACGCCGTCCTGCTGGCCGCCGGCTCGGAAGTCTCGCGCGACCTGCCCGTGCCGGGCCGCGACCTCGACGGCGTGCACTTCGCGATGGAGTTCCTGCCGCAGCAGAACAAGGTCAACGCGGGCGACAAGCTCAAGGGCCAGACGGTCGCCTCGGGCAAGAACGTCATCGTCATCGGCGGCGGCGACACCGGCAGCGACTGCGTGGGCACGAGCAACCGCCACGGTGCCAAGAGCGTGACGCAGTTCGAGCTGATGCCCATGCCGCCGGAACAGGAGAACAAGCCGCTGGTGTGGCCGTACTGGCCGACCAAGCTGCGCACCTCGTCGTCGCACGAGGAGGGCTGCTCGCGCGAGTTCGCCATCGCCACCAAGGAGTTCCTGGGCGAGAAGGGCAAGCTCACGGGCCTGAAGACGGTGCAGATCGAGTTCAGGGACGGCAAGCTGGCCGAGGTCCCGGGCTCCGAGAAGGTCTGGCCGGCCGACCTCGTGCTGCTGGCGATGGGCTTCACCAACCCGCTGTCGCAGCTGCTGCAGTCGTTCGGCGTCGACGCCGACGCGCGCGGCAACGCCAAGGCCGGGGTCGACGAGAAGACGGGCTACAAGACCAGCGTCGACAAGGTCTGGGCCGCCGGCGACGTGCGCCGCGGCCAGTCGCTGGTCGTGTGGGCGATCCGCGAGGGCCGCCAGGCGGCGCGCGCGATCGACCTGGCGCTGATGGGCTGCACGACGCTGCCGCGCTGACCGGTTGCCGCGGCCATCGGGAAACGGGCGCTGCGGCGCCCGTTCCTGTTCCTGCCGTGTAACTCCCGGCCTGCCCGCAAGCTCGTTGCAAGAATGCGACGATGATCATTGCCTAGGCAGGCTTTTAGGGGTTTTCCGTGGGGGTTCACGACGTGCGCCGCAGAGTTCGCACACAATGCGGCAGCGGGAAACCCCTTAGGCGCCCCGCCTGGACAGGATCCAGAAAGGTCGGTGCGCCGAAGCTGTCGCACCCGCCCCCTTCCACCTGAACGCCGCCCGAGGCGGCCGGATGCCGGCTTGAACTCCGACAAATTCATCGAGATCGATCACGTCACCTTCGGCTACGACGCCAGCCGCGTGATCCTGAACGACGTGTCGCTGCAATTCGCGCGCGGCAAGGTCACGGCCATCCTGGGCGGATCGGGCTGCGGCAAGACGACGCTGCTGCGCCTGATCGGCGGCGTCTACAAGCCGCAGAAGGGCCGCGTCGTGTTCGACGGCCAGGAAGTCGACGCACGCAACCGCGACCAGCTCTACGCGCTGCGGCGCCGCCTGGGCATGCTGTTCCAGTTCGGCGCGCTGTTCACCGACCTGAGCGTGTACGAGAACGTCGCCTTTCCGCTGCGCGAGCACATGAACCTCAGCGAAGCCATGATCCGCGACATCGTGCTGATGAAGCTCAACGCCGTCGGCCTGCGCGGCGCGGCGCAGTTGCGCATCTCCGAGGTGTCCGGCGGCATGGCGCGCCGCATCGCGCTCGCGCGCGCGGTCGCGCTCGACCCCGAGGTGATCATGTACGACGAGCCCTTCGCCGGCCTCGATCCGATCTCGATGGGCGTCACCGCCAACCTGATCCGCCGGCTGAACGACGCCACCGGCGCTACCTCGCTGATGGTGTCGCACGACGTGCAGGAGTGCTTCGCCATCGCCGACTATGCCTACCTGATGATGCCCGGCGGCATCGTGGTGGCGCACGGCAAGCCCGAGGAACTCAACCAGTCGACCGACCCGCAGGTGCGCCAGTTCATTCGTGGCGAACCCGACGGTCCGATCAAGTTCCATTACCCGGCCGAACCGTTCGCCCAGGCGCTGGGGCTGCCGCAATGATCGAACTCGTCAACTCGCTCGGGCAGGCGACGATCCGCGCGTTCACCGCGCTGGGCCACGCCGCCTTCTTCTTCATGGACCTGCTGCGCCACACGCCGCAGTCGGTGCGCCGCTTCGGGCTGGTCGTCGCCCAGATCTACGCGATCGGCTACCGCTCGCTGGTCATCATCCTGGCGTCCGGCTTCGCCGTCGGCTGCGTGCTGGCGCTGCAGATGTACTACGCGCTGGTGCCGTTCGGCGCCGCCGAATCGCTGGGGCTGGTGGTCAACCTGTCGCTGGTGCGCGAGCTCGGGCCCGTTGTCACCGCGCTGCTGTTCGCGGGCCGCGCCGGCACCGCGCTGACCGCCGAGATCGGCCTGATGAAGGCGGGCGAGCAGTTGTCGGCGATGGAGCTGATGGCCGTCGATCCGCGCAGCCGCGTGCTGGCGCCGCGCTTCCTGGCGGGCATCGTGTCGATGCCCATCCTGGCGATCCTGTATTCGGCGATCGGTATCGTTGGCGCCTGGCTCATCGCCGTCCAGCTGATCGGCGTCGACCCCGCCAACTTCTGGTCGATCATGCAGTCCAAGGTCGACATCACGCGCGACGTGGGCAACGGCATCGTCAAGTCCGCCGTGTTCGGCGTGATCTGCACCGGAGTCGCCCTGTACCAGGGCTATGAGACGCAGGCGACGCCCGAGGGCGTGGCCTATGCGACCACGCGCACGGTGGTGTTCTCTTCGCTGGCGGTGCTGGCGATGGACTTCATCCTCACGGCAATGATGTTTTCGACGTCCTGAAGGGCGTCAAGGGTAGGAATCGGAATCCGACATGGCAAAGAAAAGCACTGAGACCCTGGTGGGCGTTTTCGTCTTGCTGGGCATCCTCGCGCTGGCATTCCTGGCGCTGAAGGCGGCCAACCTGACCAGCTTCAACCCGGCCAAGACATACACCGTCCGCGCCCGCTTCGACAACATCGGCGGCCTGAAGAAGAATGCGCCCGTGCGCAGCGCCGGCGTGTCGGTCGGCTCGGTGACGTCGATCACCCTCGACAAGACCACGTACCAGGGCCTGGTCACCATGAAGATCAACGAGGGCGTGCAGTTCCCCGTCGACTCGTCGGCCAAGATCCTGACCGCCGGCCTGCTGGGCGACCAGTACATCGGCATCGAGCCGGGCGCCGACGACAAGAACCTGAAGAACGGCGACCTCATCAAGCAGACGCAGTCCGCAGTCGTGCTCGAGAACCTGATCGGACAGCTGATCTTCAACAAGGCGGCCGATGCGGGCAGCACGGCCGCGCCGGCCCCTGGCGCGTCGCTTGCCCCTTCTGCGGCCGCCTCGGAATCCAAGAAATGACGTCCCACGCCCCGGTTCGCGCCTTCCTGCGCATCGTCTCCGCCGCGCTCGCCCTGGCCGTCGTCGCCGGCTGCGCGACGGCGCCTGTGCCTGGCGTCGTCGACCGCCACACCGCCGGCCCGAAGGACCCTTACGAGCCGTTCAACCGCAAGATGTTCGCGTTCAACGACACGCTGGACACCTATGCGCTGAAGCCGGTCGCCACCGCGTACACCAAGGTCGTGCCGTCGCCGATCCGCACCGGCGTGCACAACTTCTTCGGCAACTTCTCGGACGCGTGGTCGGCCGTCAACCAGTTGCTGCAGGGCAAGCCGGCCGACGCCGGCTCGATGACGCTGCGCGTGCTCACCAACACCACGATCGGCATCGGTGGGCTTTTCGACCCGGCCACCAGCCTGGGCCTGGAGCGCAAGTCGGAGGATCTCGGGCAGACGCTGGGCGTCTGGGGGCTCGAGCCCGGCCCGTACCTGGTGCTGCCGCTGTTCGGTTCGTCCGACATCCGTGACGCCATCGCGCTGCCGGCCGATACCTACGTGTCGCCGTCGCTGCTGGTGGCGCCCAAGTACTGGAAGGAAGTGGCCATCGACGCGGTCGGTGTGATCGACACCCGCGCCGGCCTGCTGGGCGCGAGCCAGATGCTGGACGAGCTCGCGTTCGACCGCTACACCTTCATGCGCGACGCCTACATCACGCGCCGCCGCAGCCTGGTCTACGACGGCAATCCGCCCGAGCTGCCGGACGAGGATTCCGGCGAGGACGATTCGAAGTCGGCGCCCGCTCCGGCGGGCAACGGTGCGCAGAGCGGTGTCAAGCCGGCACTGCCCGCGGCGCCGGCGGCCTCGTCGGCGGCGTCCGGGGCCCAGTCCTCGGCGGCGGAGGGCGGCGTGCGCGTCGCTACGGCCGCCGCGCAGCCGTCGCCCCCGCCGTCGCAGCCGGTGCCCGCCCCGGCGCCATCGCAGCCCCCCAGCGGCGTGCAGCCGGCACCCGAGCCGGCATCGTCGCCGACGCTGCCGGTGCCCCGCGTCGGGCCGGTGCCCATTCCGCCGCCGCCCGCCTCGGGCGCGCATGGCTGAGGTCGCCGCGGCGAGCGACAATCGGCCCGCTGTCGAGCTGTACGTATCTTTGCATGTCGCCGCTGTGAACCGCTTCCGGGCGACCCACGTTAAGGAATGGAGCGATCTCCCGCTCGAAAGGACAGGAATGTTTCAACGCACGATTTCTTCGCTGATCTTCGCCGCCGCCACGCTCGGCGCCACCGCCGCGTTCGCCCAGACCGCGCCGGACGCCATGATCAAGCAGGTGGCCGGTGACGTCATCGAGTCGGTCAAGAACGACAAGGCCATCCAGGCCGGAGACATCGGCCGCATCCAGGGCCTCGTCGACACGCAGGTCATGCCGCACGTCGATTTCCAGCGCATGACCGCCGCCACCGTCGGCCGCGCCTGGAAGACGGCCACGCCCGAACAGCAGGCCAAGCTGCAGGCGGAGTTCAAGACGCTGCTGATCCGCACGTACTCGGGCGCCCTGACCAAGGTCAATGCGCAGACGACGGTCGAGCTCAAGCCCAGCCGCAACGCCGCGGAAGACGCCGACGTCACCGTGCGCACCGCCATCAAGGGCACGGGCGGCGACCCGATCGAGATCGACTACAAGCTCGAGAAGCAGCCCGCGGAGTGGAAGATCTTCGACGTCAACGTGCTGGGCGTCTGGCTGGTCGACCAGTACAAGAGCAGCTTCCAGCAGCAGATCGCCTCGGGTGGCGTCGATGGCCTGATCAGCGCGCTGGTCGCGAAGAACAAGGCCCCGGCGGCTCCGGCCAAGTGATGACGCAGGCAGCTGCGATGACCGCGCTGCCGGCCAGCCTGACGCTGAAGGACGCGCAGGCGGTGCTGGAATCGCTGCGCCAGTCGCTCGCCGCGGACAGCGGCGACACCTGGCGCATCGACGCCGCGTCCGTGGCCCAGCTCGACACCTCGGCCCTGGCCGTGCTGCTCGAATGCGCGCGCATGGCAGCGGCGGCCAAGCGCAGGCTCGAGATCGTCAATGCGCCCGCGCGCATGGCCGATCTCGCGCACCTGTACGGCGTCGACGGACTGCTGGGCGTCGAGGCGCCGGAGTTCAAGCCGGCGGCCAACGTGGGTGAATCGCAGCCCCAGGACATCCCGACGGTGCCGATCCTGCGCTGAAGCGCCTTCGCTCCGAACCGAAAGACCCGCCGCGGCGGGTCTTTCTCATTCGAAGGTCGAGTTCCGCCGGCCGTCATCCCGCGACTTCGCGCAGGATGACGGCGCGCGCTACTCCGGCGTCGCGTAGCGGCGCGCGCGCAGGTTGCGCTTGATCTCCTGCAGCACGGGCCGCAGGCCCTGGCCGAGGCGCAGCGCGACGCCCGTGGTCAGGATGTCGATGATCATCAGGTGCAGCATGCGCGAGACCATCGGGCTGTAGCGGTCGAAGTCCTCGGGGTGGTCGGCCGCCAGCAGGATCTGCGAGTGGGCCTGCGTCATCTGGGCGAGCGGCGAGGCGCTGGCCGTGATGACGATCAGCGTCGCGCCCTTCTTGCGCGCGATGTCGGCGACGTCGATCAGGTCGCGGCTGCGGCCCGAGTTGCTGATGATGACGGCGCAGTCGCCCGGGCCCAGCATCGTGGCGCTCATCACCTGCACGTGGCCGTCGCTGCTGGCCGAGGTGTTGACGCCGAGCCGGAAGAACTTGTGCTGCGCGTCCTGCGCGACGATGCCGGAGTTGCCGACGCCGTAGAAGTCGATGCGCTTCTTCTGCAGGCCCGCCTCGGTGAGCGCCGCGATCGCGCGCTCGAACGCGTGGCTGGCCGCGTTGTTGCGGTACTTCAGCATGGCGCTGACCGCGTTGTCGATCACCTTGACGATCAGCTCGCTCGGGCCGTCGTCCTCGTCCACCGAGCGGTGCACGAACGGCACGCCCTCGTTGACCGTGCCGGCCAGCTTCAGCTTGAAGTCGGCCAGGCCGTCGTAGCCCACGCTGCGGCAGAAGCGCACCACGGTCGGCTTGGACACGTGCGCGCGCTCCGCGAGTTCGCCCACGGGCGTCGACGCGAAGCCGCGCGGATCGCTCAGCACGAGCTTGGCGACGCGTTGCTCGGCCGGCGGCAGTGCGGGGATGGACGCGCGGACGCGTTCGAGCATGGCCATGGTCAGGCCTTTCGCGTTGTCGAATGCATCGGACGCGCGGCCGGGCCGCTCATTCCTCTTCCGCCCAGGCGAAGCCGTCGCGGGCGATCAGCGAGCTCGCGGCGGCGGGGCCCCAGCTGCCTGCGGCATAGGAGCGCGGGCCGTCGGTGTCGTTGGCCCAGGCGTCCAGGATCGGGCCGACCCAGCGCCACGCCTGCTCCTGCTCGTCGCTGCGCACGAACAGGTTCAGGCGGCCGGCGATGGCGTCCAGCAGCAGGCGCTCGTAGGCGCCGACGCGGTCGGTCGGGAAGGCCTTGTCGAAGTCGAGGTCCAGCGACACGGAGCTCAGCTGCTCCACCGCACCGACCTGCAGGCCGCCCTTGGCCGCCTGCAGGCGCAGCTCGAGGCCGTCCTCGGGCTGCAGCTTGATGATCAGCTGGTTGGCGCGGTTCGGGCCGCCGAAGATCGGGTGCGGCACGGGGCGGAAGTTGATGACGATCTGCGCATCTCGCGCCGCCAGCCGCTTGCCGGTGCGGATGTAGAACGGCACGCCGGCCCAGCGCCAGTTCTGCACCTCGGTGCGCAGTGCCAGGAAGGTTTCCGTGTGGCTGCCGGCGGGAACCTTCACTTCATCGAGGTAGCCGGGGACGGCGCGGCCCTCGATGTTGCCGGCACGGTACTGGCCGCGCACGACGTCGCGCGCCACGCTCTCGGCGTTGAAGGGCTTGAGCGAGCGCAGCACCTTGAGCTTCTCGTCGCGGATCGCGTCGGCGTCGTTGGTGGCCGGCGGCTCCATCGCGATCATCGTCAGCAACTGCAGCGCGTGGTTCTGCACCATGTCGCGCAGCGTGCCGGTGCGGTCGTAGAAGTCGCCACGCGTGCCCACGCCCAGCGACTCGGCCAGCGTGATCTGGATGTTGGCGATGCTCTCGCGGTTCCACAGCGGCTCGAACAGCGCGTTGCCGAAGCGCAGCGCCATCAGGTTCTGCACCGACGGCTTGCCCAGGTAGTGGTCGATGCGGAACGCCTGCTTCTCGGTGAACACCGACTTCACGACGCGGTTGATCTCCTGCGCGCTGGCCAGGTCGTGGCCCAGCGGCTTCTCGAGCACGACGCGCACGTGCGGGCCGTTCAGCTTCGCGGCGCCCAGCTGCTCGCAGATCTGCGGGAACAGGTGCGGGCTGGTGGCCAGGTACAGCACGGCGGTGTCGGCGCCGCGGGCGTCGATCCATTCCTTCAGGCCGGCGTAGTCGTCCGGCTTGGACAGGTCCATGCGGCGGTAGTGCAGCAGCTCGGCGAAACGCGCGAACTCCTCGTCGCTGGGCTGTTTGGAGCGCTCGACCTCGACGAAGCGCTCCTTGATGAACGTGCGGTATTCGTCGTCGGTGCGCTCGTCGCGCGCGACGGCCAGGATGCGGCCACCCTCGGGCAGCTTGCCGTGGCGGAACGCCTGGAACAGCGCGGGCATCAGCTTTCTCCAGGTGAGGTCGCCGGTGCCGCCGAAGAATACGAGATCGAATGACATGGTGTTGTCTTGTGGAGCAGGATGGGAACCCGTCGCGACGCCGCTGCCGGGGCTTGCCTGGAAGTAGTGGTGGTGTAACTTTGTTTCAGGAATAATGATGCACAAGTTTCTTCCCGCGGTCAAATCCGCCGCCCGCCTTCTCTCCAGGGGATGACATGAACCAGCTCGACCAACTCAAGGCCGTCACCGTCGTGGTGGCCGACACCGGCAACTTCAAGCAGATGGCGCAGTACGCCCCGCGCGACGCCACCACCAACCCGTCACTGATCCTGAAGGCTGTCCAGCAGGCCGACTACGCGCCGCTGCTGACCGACACGGTCGTCGCCCACAAGGGCAAACCGCTGGCCGACGTGGTCGACCAGGTGCTCGTGCGCTTCGGCCTCGAGATCCTGAAGGTCGTCCCCGGCCGCGTCTCGACCGAGGTCGACGCGCGCCTGTCGTTCGACACCCCGGCCACCGTGGCCCGGGCGCGCGGCATCATCAAGCTCTACGAGGCCGCGGGCATCGGCCGCGAGCGCGTGCTGATCAAGATCGCGTCGACGTGGGAAGGCATCGCCGCCGCGCGCCAGCTCGAGGCCGAGGGCATCCACTGCAACCTGACGCTGCTGTTCGGCTTCTGCCAGGCCGTGGCCTGCGGCGACGGCGGCATCACGCTGATCTCGCCCTTCGTCGGCCGCATCTACGACTGGTACAAGAAGCAGGCCGGCGCGAAGTGGGACGAGGCGGCGCAGGCCGGCGTCAACGACCCGGGCGTGCAGTCGGTCACGCGCATCTTCAACTACTACAAGAAGTTCGGCATCAAGACCGAGGTGATGGGCGCCAGCTTCCGCAACGTCGGCCAGATCCAGGCGCTGGCGGGTTCCGACCTGCTCACGATCAGCCCCGAGCTGCTGGGCGCGCTGCAGTCGGACTCCGGCTCGCTGCCCAAGGTGCTCGATGCCGAGGCCGCGCGGGCGCTGCCGCTGGAGCGCGTGCACTTCGACGAGCCCGCGTTCCGCTTCGCGCTCAACGAGGACGCGATGGCCACCGAGAAGCTCGCCGAGGGCATCCGCGCCTTCGCCGCGGACTCGGTCAAGCTCGACGCGCTGATCGAGGGCGCGCGATGAGTGTTGTCCGCTGCGACCAGACGGACGCCTGGAAGGCACTGCAGGCGCACTACGACGCGAGCGGCCGGCAGTTCGACCTGCGCGCCGCGTTCGCATCGGACGCCGGGCGCTTCGACCACTTCGCCATCGAGGCGCCCGGTGTCTTCGCCGACCTGTCGAAGAACCGCTGGGACGCCGGCACCCGGGCGCTGCTGACCGGCCTCGCCGCCGAGTGCGGGCTTGAGGCCCGGCGCGATGCGATGTTCGCCGGCGAGCCGATCAACCTCACCGAGGGCCGTGCCGTGCTGCACACCGCACTGCGCGCCCCGTCGAACGCAGCGCCGGTCAGCGCGGTGACGGACGCCGCCATCGGCGAAGTGCATTCCGTGCTCGACCCGCTGCTCGCCTACGCGGAACGCGTGCGCGCGCAGGCCGGGACGCAGTTCACCGACGTCCTCAACATCGGCATCGGCGGCTCCGACCTGGGCCCGCAGATGGCGGTGATCGCGCTGCAGGAGTTCGTGCATCCGCAGCTGCGCTTCCACTTCGTCTCCAACGTCGACGGCCACGACATCGCGCCGGTGCTCGCACGCCTGGATCCCACGAGGACGCTGGTGATCGTCGCATCCAAGACGTTCACGACGCAGGAGACGCTGGCCAACGCCAATGTCGCGCGCGAGTGGTTCATGGCCAACGGCGGCACCGATGTCGCGACGCATTTCGTGGGCGTCACCACCAACATCGAGGCGGCGGCGAAGTTCGGCATCACCACCACCTTCGGCTTCTGGGACTGGGTGGGCGGCCGCTACTCGCTGTGGAGCGCGATCGGCCTGTCGATCGCGATCGCCATCGGCGCCGACGGCTTCAAGGAGTTCCTCGCCGGCGCGCACGCGATGGACGAGCACTTCCGCACGGCGCCGCTGGCGCGCAACCTGCCGGTGCAGCTCGCGCTGATCGATGTCTGGTACCGCAACTTCCACGGCTTCACGAGCCGCAGCGTCGCCCCGTACCACCAGGGCCTCAAGCGCTTCCCGGCCTACCTGCAGCAGCTGGAGATGGAATCCAACGGCAAGCGCGTCGACGTCGACGGCCGCGCCGTGCCGTTCGCCACCAGCCCCGTCGTGTGGGGCGAGCCCGGCACCAACGGCCAGCATGCGTACTTCCAGATGCTGCACCAGGGCACCGACGTCGTGCCCGTTGAGTTCATCGCGGTGAAGAAGCCGGCCGCGGGACACGATGGCGCCTACGCCGACCTGCACGTCAAGCTGCTGGCCAACTGCCTCGCGCAGTCGCAGGCGCTGATGCAGGGCAAGGCGCCGGCCGAGGCGGCCCAGGAAGCGCCGCCGACGGCCTCGCGCACGATCGCGCGCGAGGTCATCGCCGAGCATCGCGGCTTCCCCGGCAACCGGCCCAGCACGACGCTGGTGCTGGAGGCGCTCACGCCGCGTACGCTGGGCGCGCTGATCGCGCTGTACGAGCACCGCGTGTTCTGCAGCGGCGCGCTGTGGGGCATCAACAGCTTCGACCAGTGGGGCGTGGAACTCGGCAAGGCGCTGTGCAACGCGCTGCTGCCGCGCCTGGCCAGCGGTGCCACGGACGGGCTCGATTCGTCGACGGCCGGACTGCTGACGCGGTTGATCGCCAAGTGACGTCATGACGAGCCGGCTCGCTCCGGCGCGGCCGGGCGCTCGCCGGCCGGGGCGGCGATCGGGTTGTTCGAGAGGTGTTGAAATGGCGGGACGGTCCGACTCGCGGGCCGCGTCCTGCCCTTCGATCCACGATGACTGCTGACTCCAGGCCCGACCGCGCCCTCGTCTTCGACTTCGGCCGCGTGCTGTTCCGCTGGCGCCCCGATGCGCTGCTGGCCGAGGTGCTGCCGCACCGCGCCACCGACCCCGAGAGCACGAAGCACTGGGTCGGCCAGGTCTTCCAGGCCTATGGAGGCGACTGGGGCGAGTTCGACCGCGGCACCGTCGAGCCCGAGGAGCTCGCGCGCCGCATCGCCGCGCGCACCGGCCTCGGCGAGGACGAGGTCGCCGCCGTCATCGCGGCCTGCCCCGGCGAGCTCGAGCCGCTGCCCGACACGGTGGCCTGGCTGCGCCGGCTGCACGAGCGCGGCGTGCCGCTGCACTACCTGTCGAACATGCCCGAGCCGTTCGCGCAGCATTTCGAGCGCACGCATGACTTCATGCGGCTGTTCGAGTCCGGCGTGTTCTCGTCGCGCGTGCAGCTGATCAAGCCCGATCCGGCGATCTTCCGGCACGCAGCCGAGGTGTTCGCCCGCGCGCCATCGAACCTGCTGTTCCTCGACGACCACGAGCCCAACATCGTGGCCGCCCGCGCCGCCGGCTGGCAGGCCGTCCACTTCCTCGACGCCGCGCAGGCCGAGGCCGAGGTGCGTGCGCTGGGGTGGTGAGGCCACTGTCGCGCAAGGGGCACGCCGCACATTCCCTCGCGCAGGCACGGGCCAAAACAAGTAACCTTGGCGTGACGCGATGACTGCGCGCGGTGGTGGCGTCCATGGCGCGATGGCGCCGGAAGTCCGGACCGACCGCAGCCCGCGTCGACGAACAGGGCGGGCCTGTCACCCCGCCGGGGAACCGATCCGATGTCCAAGATCCTCGTCGTGGACGACCTCCGCGACAGCGCCGACAGCCTGGCCCTGCTCTTCGACGCGATGGGCCACCAGACGATGACGTCCTACGACGGCCGCGAGGCGGTCGAGGCGGCGCAGTCGTTCGAGCCGGACATCGTGTTCCTGGACATCAACATGCCCATCCTGGACGGCTACGGCGCGGCGCGTTCGCTGCGCGATGCACGAGCCGAGGCGCCGCCGGTGCTGGTGGCGCTGACGGCGGTGTCCGGTCCCGATGCCAGGCGCAAGGCCGACGACGCCGGCTTCGACTTCTACGTCACCAAGCCGGCCGACTTCAACGTGCTGATCACCATCGTCGACGACCTGTCGCGGCGGATGGCCAGCCGGCCCCACTAGCCTTCAGGCCGCAAGCTCGTGCGCGCGCCGCCGCGCCCGGGCGCGGCGGAACTGGCGGTCCGTGCCGAAGCCGGCGAGCTCGACGGCCTGCGACAGCGGCAGTCCGCGCGCGATCGCCTGCTCGGCCAGGCCGCTGCGCACATGTTCCACGTAGTCGCGCGGCGAGATGCCGGCGTGGTCCTTGAACAGGCGCGCCAGGTGGCGCGGCGTCACATGGGCCACGGCGGCCAGCGCCGGCAGGTCCCACTCGTGGCCGGGCCGCTCGCACACCGCGTTCTGCACGCGGTGCACGGCGGGGTGCAAATGGTTGCGGCCGTCCAGCAGCGGCGAGCGCTGCGGGTCGTCGGCGCCGCGGCGCTGGAACACGACCATGGTCTCGGCCACCGCCGCGGCCACGGCGTCCCCGCAGACGCTGCCGATGCAGTGCAGCGCCAGGTCGATGCCGGCCGTGATGCCGGCGCTGGACCACAGCGGCCCGTCGACGACGAACACCCGGTTCGCGCACACCTGGGCCTGCGGCGCCAGCGCGGCCAGCGCCTCGAGGTGCTCGTGATGCGTCGTGACCTGGCGCCGCCCGACCAGCCCGGCGTCGGCGGCCAGCAGCGTGCCGACACATACGGTCAGCAGGCGGTGTGTGTTCGCGCCGACGGGCGTCGCGCGCGCGAGCGCGGGGGCGACCACCGTCGACAGCCAGTGCCGCGCGCCGAGCCAGCCGTTGCGCTGCATCGTCGGCAACGCGTCCTTCAGGCCGGGCCGCCCCAGCAGCACGACCCAGGCTCCGGGCGGCAGCTCGTCCGGCAACGGCTCCAGGCCCGACAGCTGCAGGCCGATCGACGTCGTCGCTTCGGGCTGGGCGCCGACGTAGCGCAGCCGGAAGGCCGGCGGCTGCCCGCGCGCGGCGAGCTGCTGGTTGGCCAGCCGCAGGGCCTCGGCGGGGCCGACCAGGTCCAGCAGCAGCGTCTCGGGCAGCACCAGGAACAGGACGTCGATCATGGCGGTCACGGGCCCCCGCGCGTCAGTGGGCGCGGGCCAGCGCCTGCTCCACCGACACCAGCGTCGCGAAGCGGTCCACCAGAACGGTCTCGGTGCGCTCGCGGATCTCGGCGGCGCTGAGCGTGCGGCCCGATGGCGTCTTCATGTCGAAGGTGAGCGTCGCATCGCCGCAGAAGTCGACCTCCCAGCCCTCGTCGCTGGCGTGGCGCGTGGTCGTCTCGCAGCACTGCTCGGTGCGGATGCCGGCGACGATCAGGCGGCGGATGCCGTTGCGCACCAGCCAGTTGGCCAGCGGCGTGCCCACCAGCGAGCTGTGGCGGTGCTTCTCGATCGTCAGCGCGGCCTCGAAGTCGGCCAGGCCGGTGAGCGGGCGGACGAACGGGCCGCCGTGCGCGAACGGGTTGTCCGGCGTCTGCGGACCGTCGGTGTGGAACACGCGCACGATCGGGATGCCGCGCGCCTGCGCGCCGTCGATGAGCGCGTTGGCGTGCCGGAGGAATACGTCGGCGCCAGATTGCGACCAGTACGGGCGCTGCGGGAAGGACTCCTGGACGTCGATCATGATCAGGGCGGTCTGCATGGCTTCTCTCCTGTGGTTGGATGACAGGATGTTGCCCTCCGGCGGCCATTCTGGCAGGGCCGCCGCGCGACAGCTTGCGGACGTTTCAGGACACGGGGCCGGTTCACGCCTTCTGCTCGGCCACCCGGATTGCCGGTGGCCTGCGAGGGCGCGCATTTGCTGTGAACAGCCCTAACGCCAGGCGGCCATCCCGTCGATGGCCTGGGTCGCCGCGGCGCGCGACTGCGCGATCACGGCCTGCTTCCAGTCGGGCGTGTCGGTGAAGAACGCCTGGCGCATGGCGGCGCGCGCGAACTCGGCGTGCTCGTCGTGCGCCTGGCGCCGGCGTGCCAGCCAGTGGTCGTAGCGCAGCGCGCGCAGCACGGCCTCGGCGGGCTGCGTGCCGAACTCCAGCGTGATGCCGGCATAGGCCGCCTGCGGGCATTCGTCGTAGGCGGCGTGCCAGAGGTTGCCGTGCAGGTCGGACGACGTCGACGAGCCGTCGTCGGTGAACGTGATGCGGTTGCCCCACCACGCCTTCGCGCGGTGCTTGGCGCCGTCCTCGTCGCGCGCCGCGAAGATGCGTTCGCCGACGCCGCTCTCGCCGAGCCCGCTGTGCAGGTCGATCCAGCCCAGCAGGCGACAGCGGCTGGCGTGCTGGCGCAGCACCATGCGCAGCGTCTGCTGGCTCCAGGTCGGACCCAGGCCGCCGTAGAACAGGCCGTCGGGGTGGCGGTACTGGCCGCCGGAGATCGCGGCCTGCAGCGCGGGCATGCCGTGCGAGCCGCCCCAGGCCATGATCCGGCGCTCGTCGTCCAGCGTCGGCGGCCAGTCCTCGGGCAGCAGGCTGACGGCCAGCTGGTCGTAGCCCGGGTTGCCCGGCGGCGGGCGCCGGAAGTCGATGAAGTTGCGGTTGAGGTCGACGCCCTCGTGCGTGACGCGGCGCCCGAACGAGAAGCCCCACGGGTTGAGCGCGTGGATGAACAGCAGCGCGACCCCCGCCAGACGCGCCTTGTTGCGCAGCGCATCGTCGTACAGCATGGCCACCTGCGCGCCCGAACCGCAGTAGCCTTCGACCCCGTGGCAGCCGCTGGAGACGATCAGCAGCGCGTCGGCGTCGTCGGCGCCCAGGCGCGCGACGTCCATCGCCAGCGTCTCCAGCTCAAGGCCGCGCAGCGGCTCGGGGTGCGATTCCAGCTGCGTGTCGTGGGCCGCCGCGAGGAACTTCGCGCGCGCCTCGGCGTAGTTGTGGGCAAACGGTTCGGGCGGAGTCCTCATGCTCGTCTCCTGGCTCAGGACAGGCGGCCGGCCCGCGCCGGTCGGGATTCAGTCGCGTTGCGCGAACCATTTGTCGACGAGGCGGATCCACAGCGTGCCGCCGAGCGGGATCAGGTCGTCGTTGAAGTCGTAGTGCGGGTTGTGCAGCGTGCACGGCCCGAGATTCTCTCCAGCCGATGTGTCAGCCGCATCACCGCTGTAGGCCAGCCGGTGGCGGCCGTCGCCGTTGCCGATGACGAAATAGGCGCCCGGCTTCTCGAGCAGGAAGTAGCTGAAGTCCTCGGCGGTCATCGACGGCTCGAAGGCCAGCGTGTTGTCCACGCCGACGGTGTCGCGCATGACGCCGGCGACGAACTCGGCCTCGGCGGCGTGGTTGACGGTGGGCGGGTAGTTGCGATGGAAGCGGAACTCCACCGTCGCGCCGAAGGCGGCGGCGGTGTGCCGGGCGACCTCGCGCATGCGCTGCTCGATCAGGTCGAGCACCGGCAGCGTGAAGGTGCGCACCGTGCCTTCGATGTGCGCCGAGTCGGGCACGACGTTGGTGGCCTCGCCGGTGTGGATCGTCGTGACCGAGATGACGCCCGTGTCGGTGGGCTTCTTGTTGCGCGTGATGATGGTCTGGAACGCCTGCACCATCTGGCAGGCGATGGGCACCGGGTCGATGGACAGGTGCGGCAGCGCGGCGTGCGATCCGCGGCCGCGGATCGTGATGAAGAACTCGTTGCTCGACGCCATGCACGGCCCCGGGCAGACGGCCAGCTGGCCGGCCTTGATGCCGGGCCAGTTGTGCATGCCGAACACGGCGTCCATCGGGAACTCGGTGAACAGGCCGTCCTTGATCATCTCGCGCGCGCCGCCGCCGCCTTCCTCGGCCGGCTGGAACAGCAGGTAGACGATGCCGTCGAAATCGCGGTGCTTCGCGAGGTGCTTGGCCGCGGCCAGCAGCATCGCGGTGTGGCCGTCGTGCCCGCAGGCGTGCATGCGGCCCGGGTTGCGACTCGCGTGGGCGAAGGTGTTGGACTCGGTCATGGGCAGGGCGTCCATGTCGGCGCGCAGGCCGATCGCGCCGCCCGACCTGCCGCGGCTGCCCTCGACGATGCCGACGACGCTGGTCTTGCCCAGTCCGCGCCGGATGGGGATGCCCCACTCGGTGAGCTTGGCCGCCACGAGGTCGCTGGTGCGCTGTTCCTGGAAGCACAGTTCGGGATACGAGTGGATCTCTCGTCGGAGCGCGGTGATGGCGGCGGCGTCGGCCAGCAGGGATTCGATGACGTTCATGGATCGTGCGTGAGGATTTTGGACGAGGCTGGCCGCGGCGGCAGGGGTCTGGCATCTCCTGGGTTCGCGCCGGGCGCTTGCCGTCAGGTCGTTGCGCGAAACGCGATCCGAGGCAATGCCCGCCCCCGGCTTCAAGCAGACGAACCGGGATCAGGCATGGCCTCCATCCGCGATCGGCGTCATCGGTTCAGGCCGGCATGGCGGCGCGCAAGGAGGAGATGCCAGACCCCTTCGGCAGCGGTCGTCGCAAGGAGCCCGGAAGCCATCTTAGTCCTGTCGCGAGCCGGGAAACAGCCCCGGGACGAGTGGCCTTGCGGGTCGCTCGGCCGGAGCGTTGTGACATCATTTCGGGATGACCGACGTCCTCGCCACGACCGCCGATTCCCGCTCGACCGCTGCGCCGCGCGCGTTCCGCGCCGCCTGCCCGCACGACTGCCCCGACACCTGCGCCATGCGCGTCACCGTCCAGGACGACAAGGTCGTCAAGCTGTACGGCGACCCCGACCACCCGACCACCAACGGCGCCCTGTGCACGAAGGTGTCGCGCTACGCCGAACGCACCGAGCACGCCGAGCGCGTGCTCAAGCCGCTCAAGCGCGTCGGGCCCAAGGGCGCGGGCGAGTTCGTCGAGGTGTCGTGGGACGAGGCGCTGGACGACATCGCCACCCGGCTGTCGGAGATCGCCCGCCGTGATCCGCAGGCCATCGTGCCCTACAGCTATGCCGGCACGATGGGCATGGTGCAGGGCGAGGGCATGGCCGCGCGCTTCTTCAACAAGCTGGGCGCGTCGCGGCTGGACCGCACCATCTGCTCCAGCGCCGGGGGCGACGCGCTGCTGGCCACGTACGGCGGCAAGGTGGGCATGCACATCGAGCACTTCGCCGAGAGCCGGCTCATCGTCATCTGGGGCAGCAACTCGATCACGTCGAACCTGCACTTCTGGCCCCTCGCGCTGGCAGCCAAGCGCGCCGGCGCCACGCTTGTGTGCATCGACCCGCGCCGCACCGAGACGGCCGAGAAATGCCACGTCCACCTCGCGCTGACGCCCGGCAGCGACGGCGCGCTGGCCCTGGCGGTGATGCACGAGCTGATCGTCAACGACTGGCTGGACCACGACTACATCGCCCGCCACGTCGACGGCTGGGACGGCCTGCGCGAGCGCGCGCTGCAGTGGACGCCCGAGCGGGCCGCCGCGGAGTGCGGCCTGACGGTCGACCAGATCCGCGACTTCGCGCGCCTGTACGGCACGACGAAGCCGGCGGGCATCCGCCTGAACTACGGCATGCAGCGTGTGCGCGGCGGCGGCAACGCGGCCCGGCTGGTGGCGCTGCTGCCGTGCCTGACCGGCGCCTGGCGCCATCGCGCGGGCGGGATGCTGCTGTCGGCGTCGGGCTGGCTCAAGGACTTCCGAACGCCGGGCTTCGACCGCCCCGAACTGCTGGCCGGCCGCGACCCCCGCACCGTCAACATGACCACCATCGGCGACGACCTGCAGCGGCAGTCCGGCGAGACGATGCCCGATGGCCGCGCGTTCGGCCCGCGCATCGAGGCGCTGATCGTCTACAACAGCAACCCGGTGGCGGTGGCGCCCGATTCGCGCCGCGTGGCCGCGGGCTTCCGCCGCGAGGACCTGTTCACCGTGGTGCTGGAGCACTTCCTGACCGACACCGCGGACCACGCCGACTACGTGCTGCCCGCCACCACGCAGCTGGAGCACTGGGACGTGCACGGCAGCTACGGCCACACCACCATCGTCGTCAACGAGCCGGCGCTCACGCCACGCGGGCAGTCGCGCTCCAACGCCGCGATCTTCCGCGCGCTGGCGCAGCGCATGGGCTTCACGGAGCCGTGCCTTCGCGACGACGACGAGACGCTGGCGCGCGAGGCGTTCAAGGGCCCGGTGTCGTTCGAGGCATTGCGCGAGGTCGGCTGGGCGCGGCTGCCGCTGCCCGAGGCCCCGTTCGCCGACGGCGGCTTTCCCACGCCCAGCGGCAAGGCGCGCTGCGACGCGCCGGGCATCGGCCTGCCCGACTACGTGCCACCGTACGAGAGCGTGCGCAGCGCGCCCGAGCTCGCGAAGCGCTTCCCGCTGGCGATGATCTCGCCGCCGGCGCGCAACTTCCTCAACTCCACCTTCGTCAACGTCAAGAGCCTGCGCGCGATCGAGCACGAGCCGATCCTCGAGATCGCCGCCGAGGACGCCGCCGCGCGCGGCATCGCAGACGGCGACACGGTGCGCGTGTTCAACGACCGGGGCGACTACCGCTGCGCGGCGCGCGTGAGCGAGCGCGCCCGCGCGGGCGTCGTGCACGGGCTGGGCGTGTGGTGGCGCAAGTACGGCCTGGACGGCACCAACGTCAACGAGCTCACGCACCAGAAGCTCACCGACCTGGGGCGCGCACCGTCGTTCTACGACTGCCTCGTCGAGGTCGAGCGCTCGGAAGCGGCCTGACCATGGGCTGGTGGCCGAGACGGCGGGCGGCGCGCTGGGGCCTGGCGAGCGCGCTGGGCGTGGCCGGCGTCGTGCTCGCGGGGCTGGGCACGCTGTGCGCGACCTCGGGCTGCGCGTCGATCGACTACCTCGAACAGTCGGCCAGCGGCCACGTGCGCCTGCTCGCGGCCGCGCGGCCGGTGCAGGAGGCGATCGCCGATCCGTCGACGCCCGAGGCGCTGCGCAAGCGGCTGGAGCTGACGCAGCGCATGCGGCAGTTCGCCGTCACCGAGCTGCATGAGCCCGACAACGGCAGCTATCGCTCGTACGCCGACCTGAAGCGCAGCGCCGCGGTCTGGAACGTGGTGGCGGCGCCCGAGCTGTCGCTCAAGCTGCAGACCTGGTGCTTCCCGGTCGTGGGCTGCGTCGGCTACCGCGGCTACTACGACCTGGCCAGCGCGAACGCCGCGGCCGCGCCGCTGAAGGCCGAGGGGCTGGAGGTCGACGTCTACGAGGTGCCCGCGTACTCCACCCTGGGCTGGATGAACTGGATCGGCGGCGACCCGCTGCTCAGCACCTTCGTGCAATGGCCCGAGGGCGAGCTGGCGCGGCTGATCTTCCACGAGCTGGCGCACCAGGTAGCCTACGCGCCGGGCGACACCACGTTCAACGAGTCCTTCGCCACCGCCGTCGAACGCATCGGGAGCCAGCGCTGGCTGGAGGCCAACGCGTCACCCGAGGTGCGCGAGAAGCAGGCGCTGACCGAGGTCCATCGCCACGACTTCCACGTGCTCGTGCGCGCCTGGCGCGCGAAGCTCGACGCGATGTACAGGAGCGACCTGCCGGACGCCGAGAAGCGCCGGCGCAAGGCCGAGCTCTACGCCGGCATGCGCGCCGACTACGAGGCGCTCAAGCGCGACAAGTGGGGCGGCTACAAGGGCTACGACCACTGGTTCTCCACGGCCAACAACGCGGCGCTCGGCGCGCAGGCGGCCTACGACGACCAGGTGGGCGCGTTCGAGCGCCTGTTCGTCGCCGAGGGCAGCGACTTCGACCGCTTCTATGCCGAGGTCAAGCGCATGGCCGCGCTGACCAGGCCGGAGCGCGACGCCGCGATGGCGCCGTACCGCGATCCCGAGCCGCTGCCGGCGCCTGTCGTCGCGCCCGCAACACCGGCATCGAGCGCGCCCGCCTCGGGCTGAAACTGGCCGAGAATCCTCGCAAAGACGAGGAGACACGCCGGATGGCCGACCTGCACCTGCATCGAGAACACACCCTGGGCCTGGCCCGCGCGCGCAAGGTCGCGATGAAATGGGCCGAGGATGTCGAGAGCAAGCTCGACATGGAATGCACCATGATCGAGGGCGACGACGAGGACGTGCTCGAGTTCACCCGCGCGGGCGTCGACGGCCGCATGACCGTCGCGGCCACGTTCTTCGACCTCGAGGCCAGGCTGGGCTTCCTGCTCAAGCCCTTCGTCGGCACGATCGAGGCCGAGGTGCGCAAGCAGCTCGAGGAGGCCCTGGCCAAGGAGGAGCCCAAGGCGACCAAGGCGCCCAAGCCGGCGGCCAGGGCGCCGGCCAAGAAGAAATAGCATGTCGTCCTGCGCGCAGTCGCAGGATCCACCCCGGCCGGGCGGCCGCCTTGGCGTGCGTGGATCCTGCGACTCCGCTTCGCTCCGCGCAGGATGACACGGCGGTGGGCCGCGCGGAAGAGGCTTACTTGAGGTCTTCGATCAGGTCGACGTAGGCCTGCTTGGCCTCGTCCGACGACTGGCCCTTCAGCTCGTTCCACGCGTCCCACTTCGCGCGGCCGACCATGTCGGTGAAGCCCGGACGCTTGCCGTCGACGTCGCCTTCGGTGGCCTGCTTGTAGAGCGCGTAGATCTTCAGCAGCGTCATGTTGTCCGGCCGCTCGGGCAGGTTCTTGCTGTCGGCGACGGCTTGATCGAATTGCTCGTTGAGGGTGCTCATGGCGGATGTTCCGGAGTGGGTGGAAGTCAGGCTTGACGGGGCGGATGTTAAACACCAATCTCGCGAGCCGGGCCGAGAGAATGCCGGGACGCCACTCTAGACCGATTCGAACGAATACCCCAGGGGAGACGACTTGAGCGCAAACGTGGAACGCATGTCCCGGGTCGACACGGCCTGGCTGCGCATGGACACCGAGGCCAACCTGATGATGATCGTCGGGGTCTGGCTGATCGAGCCGCAGCTGTCGCTGGCCGACCTGCGCGAGCGCGTGGGCACGGCGCTGCTGCAGTACGGGCGGTTCAGGCAGAAGGTCGTCGAGGACACGCTCGGCGCGCAGTGGGTCGACGACGACCACTTCGACCTGGCGGCCCACGTGGTGCCCGAGAAGCTCGAGCTGGCGCGGGGCCAGTCGCCGCTGGAAGCGCTCAAGCACTACGTCGGCGAACTCGCGACGCAGCCGCTGAACCCGAGCCGCCCGCTGTGGCAGTTCCACCTGTTCGAGGACTTCGAGACGGGGCGTTCCGCGCTCGTCGCGCGCATCCACCACTGCATCGCCGACGGCATCGCGCTGATCTCGGTGATGCTGTCGATCACCGACGGCGGCAAGTCCCCGCCCGCGCGCAGGAAGCGCGAGGGCGACGACGAGGACAACGACTGGATCGCCGACTACCTGATCAAGCCGGCGTCCGAGCTCGCGGTCAAGGCGATCGGCGTTTACGGCGCGGGCCTGGGCAAGGGCGTCGAGATGATGGCCGACCCGGCCGCGCCGCTGAACGGCAGCCTGGAGATGGCGCGCATCGGCGCGCAGGTGGTCTCGGACGTCGCCGCCATGGCGCTGATGCCCGACGACTCCCCGACCAGCCTCAAGGGCAAGGCGACGCCGGGCAAGCGCGTCGCCTGGGGCGAGCCGCTGCCGTTGCCCGAGGTCAAGGCGATCGGCCACGCGCTGGGCGGCTCGATCAACGACGTCCTGCTGGCCAGCGTGGCCGGCGCGATCGGCAGCTACCTGCGCGACAAGGGCGAGGATCCGACGGGCAAGGAGATCCGCGCGATGGTGCCAGTGAACCTGCGTCCGCTCGAGAAGGCGTGGCAGCTGGGCAACCGCTTCGGCCTGGTGCCGCTGGTGCTGCCCATCGGCATCGCCAACCCGATCGACCGCCTGGCGGCCGTGCGGGCGCGCATGCAGGAGCTCAAGGGCGGCTACCAGCCGCTGCTGGCGTTCGCGCTGCTGTCCGTGGCGGGCGTGCTGATCAAGCCCGTGCAGCACGCGCTGCTGGGCCTGTTCGCCAAGAAGGCCACGGCGGTGATGACCAACGTGCCGGGACCGGCGGTGCCGCTCAGGATCTGCGGCCGCACGCTCAGGCAGGTGATGTTCTGGGTACCGGCCTCCGGCGACATCGGCATGGGCGTCAGCATCCTCAGCTACGGCGGCGGCGTGCAGTTCGGCCTGATCACCGATGCGCGGATGTGCCCCGACCCCGACGAGATCGTGCAGCGCTTCCGTCCCGAGTTCGAGCAGCTGTTGTACCTGGCGATGATGCTGCCGTGGGAGCGCTGAGCGCGACTTGCGGGCATCAAACGCCGGGATAGTTCTCCGCGCGGATCTCCTCGACGCGCTCGCGCAGGCCGACGAACAACTGGCTCACGTCGACGCCCTCGCCGTCCTCGATCCGTTTCGAGATCATCGTCTGCGGGAACACCAGCAGCGTCGTGTCCTTGTAGCGAAGCGCGGGGTCGCGCCCGTATTCGTCCTCGACCATCCAGAAGTCGTCGTCCGGGACGTTGTCGACGAAGACCTTGCCGAACGCCATGCCGAGGGCCTGCAGCGAGCAGGTCGCCTCGGGTTCGACCACGCCGGAATCGAGCACTCGCTGGATCAGCGGCAGGTCTGCGAGACGACCGCTCAACTCGGCGCCGGTGATCTCGCGCACGAGCGCCTCGGCGTGCATCAGCTGCCGCGCGATCAGGTCCACATCCTTGGCCGTCGGCGCCTCGATGCGCTGGTTCGAGGGGGCGCCGGTCACTCGTCCTCCAGCTCCTCCCTGGCCATCTCCACGTCCAGCCGCTCCATCGCATCCATCGGCGTGCACTCGGCGGCCTCGGCGTAGAGCTTCTCGGCTTCCTTCATGCGCTTGTCGCCCTCGAGCATGACCAGGCCGTTGGCGTATTCGACGCGGGCGATGGCGGAGTCCGGGTTCAGCGCGAGCGCCTCCTTGAACATCTTGAGGCCGGTGGCGGTGTCGGCGCCCTGGGTCTTGCCCAGCAGCCTGCCGACCTTGTCGATCACCTCGGCGTGGAACGCGCCCAGCGCGATGTGGGCATCGGCATGCTTGGGCGCCAGCGCGATCGTCGTCTCGAGCGCGTTCTTGACCTTCGCGCCCAGGCCCTGCGTGAGCGCCTTGGCCACGCTGATGCCCTGGCTGTAGCGCCCCAGCGCGTAGGCCTGCCAGTAGTGCGCGTTGGCCAGCTTCGGGTTGGCCTTGGCCTGCGCCTCGGCGCGCTCGGCCACCTCCAGGAACATCGCGAGCTTGGTCTTCTCGCTGGTTTCCAGGTAGTTGGCGTAGATGGACTGCGCCTTGTTGGCGACGACGAGGCCGGCGTCGCCCGCCTTCAGGCCCGCGTCGACCGCCTTCTTGAAGTCGCCGGCGTGGAACGCGGCCCAGGCCGCGAGCACCGCGTCGTCCTTGGGGAAGGGCTCGGCGTCGCCCTTGTGCAGGCGGGCCCAGTGCTTCTTCAGGGCGGCGGCGTCGTACGTGTAGTCGGCGGCGTCGTACGGGAAGGCGGTCCATTTGGCCATGGCGTTGTCTCTTTCGCGGTCTCGAAGTGGAAGGATCTTGTCAGGACTTGTAGGCGCCCGCCAGCCGCTGCAGGTGCTCGCGCGCCGCGGGTTCGAGGTAGGGCGTGAGCAGCGACAGCACGTGCCACGCGCCGCGGGCCAGCGTGGCCCCGGCCTGGTCGGGCTCCAGCGCCTTGCGCGGATCGCGCACGTATTCGTAGCTGAGCCAGTAGGTGAGCACGACCACCATCGACGTGGCCACCGACGGCAGCTCGCGCCGGTCCAGGCGCACCTCGCTGCTGCGGTTCATGCCATCGAGCACGGCCTCGACCGCGCGCGACTTGTTCTTCAGCACGAACTGGAAGTGCGTCTCCAGGCGGCGGTTCTTCGACAGCAGGTCGTTCAGGTCGCGATACAGGAAGCGGTATTGCCAGACCAGCTCGAACATCATGTGGAAGAACAGCCAGGCATCCTCCACGTTGGCGACGTTGTCCGCCGCCTGCAGCAGCTCGTTGAGCGCCTTCTCGTAGCGGTCGAACAGCGCGTTGATCAGCTCGTCCTTGGCCGGGTAGTGGTAGTACAGGTTGCCCGGGCTGATGTGCAGTTCGGCCGAGATCAGCGTGGTCGAGACGTTCGGCTCGCCGAAGCGGTTGAACAGGTCCAGCGTGACTTCGAGGATCCGTTCGGCGGTGCGGCGCGGTTTCTTGGCTTCCATGAGCTCGCTACTTTTTCAGTTGGCGAAATCTAGCACCCCGGCGCGCCGATGCACAGATTGCTAAGCCCGTGTTGTAGAGGCACTTCTCGACAAGTTCCTACAATCGCGCCCCTATGTCCGCCATTTCCTTCCAACAAGTCGAGAAGACCTACGGCAGCGGCGTACGCGCGCTGGGGGGCGTGTCCTTCGACGTCCAGCCCGGCGAATTCTTCGGGCTCCTGGGCCCCAACGGCGCCGGCAAGACCACGCTGATCAGCATCCTGGCCGGACTGGCGCGTGCCACGCGCGGCAAGGTCACGGTGATGGGCCACGACGTCGTCGACGACTACGCCGCCGCCCGCAAGTCGCTGGGCATCGTGCCGCAGGAGCTGGTGTTCGACCCGTTCTTCTCGGTGCGCGAGACGCTGCGCATCCAGAGCGGCTACTTCGGCGTCCGCCACAACGACGCCTGGATCGACGAGCTGCTGGCCAGCCTGGGCCTGGCCGACAAGGCCGAGGCCAACATGCGCCAGCTCTCGGGCGGCATGAAGCGCCGCGTGCTGGTGGCGCAGGCGCTGGTGCACCGCCCGCCCGTCATCGTGCTGGACGAACCCACCGCCGGCGTCGACGTCGAACTGCGGCAGACGCTTTGGCAGTTCATCGCGCGCCTGAACCGCGAAGGCCACACGGTGCTGCTCACCACGCACTACCTGGAGGAGGCCGAGGCGCTGTGCCAGCGCATCGCGATGCTCAAGCTGGGCCGGGTCGTCGCGCTGGAGCGCACGACGCAGCTGCTGGCCGGCACCGCCAACACCATGCTGCGCTTCAAGACCGACCACGCGCTGCCCGCCAGCCTCGCGGAACGCGCCCGCGTGACCGGGCGCTTCGCGCAGGTCAGCGCGCGCGACGCGGCCGACGTCGAGGCCGTGCTGGCGCAGCTGCGCGAGGCCGCCGTGCCCATCGAGGATCTCGAGATCGGCCGCGCCGACCTGGAGGACGTGTTCCTGAACATCATGACGGCGGAGCACCAGGACGGGCCCGCACGGCCGCCCGACGAGCGAACGCCCGCGCTTGGCGCGGAGGCGCGCAGCGCAGGGGATGCCCGGTGAGCGCCCGGATCGTCCTGGCCGGCGCGCAGCCGCTGTTCCGCAAGGAGGTCCTGCGCTTCTGGAAGGTGTCGTTCCAGACCGTGGCCGCCCCGGTGCTGACCGCGGTGATGTACCTGGTCGTGTTCGGCCACGCGCTCAACGGCCGCGTGAGCGTCTACGATGGCGTCAGCTACATCCAGTTCCTGATCCCGGGCCTGGTGATGATGAGCGTGCTGCAGAACGCGTTCGCCAACAGCTCGTCGTCCCTGATCCAGAGCAAGATCACCGGCAACCTGGTGTTCCTGCTGGTGACGCCGCTGTCGCCGGCCGCCTGGTTCCTGGCCTACACCGGCGCGGCGGTCGTGCGCGGGATGGTGGTCGGCGCCGGCGTGATGGTGGTGACGGTGTGGTTCGCACCGCCGGGGCTCGCCAACCCGCTGTGGATCGTCGTGTTCGGCTTCCTGGGCGCCGCGATGATGGGCACGCTGGGCCTGATCGCCGGCCTGTGGGCCGAGAAGTTCGACCAGCTCGCCGCCTTCCAGAACTTCATCATCATGCCGCTGACGTTCCTGTCGGGCGTCTTCTACTCGGTGCATTCGCTGCCGCCGGTGTGGCACGTGGCCAGCCGGCTCAACCCGTTCTTCTACATGATCGACGGCTTCCGCGCCGGCTTCTTCGGCCAGAGCGACGTGTCGCCGTGGATCAGCCTGGGCGTGGTCGCCGTGTTCTTCGTCGCCGTCGCCTCGGTCGCGCTCGCCCTGCTCAGGAGCGGCTACAAGCTCAGGCATTGAGCTGAGGGATAATGCCGATTCCATGACCGATCCCACGCCCCAAGACGTCCAGCGCTACATCGCCGACGGTCTCACCTGCGATCACCTCGAGGTGGAGGGCGACGGCCGACATTTCTTCGCGACCATCGTGTCGCCGGAGTTCGAAGGCCTGCTGCGCATCCGCCGCCACCAGCGCGTGTATGCCGCCCTCGGCGATCGCATGCGCGAGCAGATCCACGCCCTGTCGATGAAGACGCTGACGCCGGCCGAGTGGGCCACCCAGCGCGCGCTCGACGGCACGGCCGCCCGCCATCCTCATTGACGCTCACGCGCGGCCTCGCCGCGGGTGAGGCGGCGCACGTCCGGCGCCACCGCTCCTGCGCCGCGAGACGCCGGGCACGCCCACCCGAATTCCGTCCGTCTTTCCAGCAAGAGCCCATCCATGGACAAACTCCTGATCCGCGGCGGTCGCCGCCTCCAAGGCGAGGTGGCGATCTCCGGCGCCAAGAACGCCGCGCTGCCCGAGCTGTGCGCCGCGCTGCTGGTGGCCGGTCCGGTGACGCTGCACAACGTGCCCAAGCTGCAGGACGTCGCCACCGCGCTCAAGCTGATCCGCAACATGGGCGTCGCGGTGAACTGGGGTGCCGAGGCCGAAGGCGGCCGGCTGGACGAGGTGACGATCGACGCCAGCGGCCTGACCACGCCCGAGGCGCCCTACGACCTGGTCAAGACGATGCGCGCCAGCATCATGGTGCTGGGGCCGCTGCTGGCCCGCTTCGGAGAGGCGACGGTGTCGCTGCCCGGCGGCTGCGCGATCGGCTCGCGCCCGGTCGACCAGCACATCAAGGGGCTGCAGGCGATGGGCGCGGACATCCGCGTCGAGCACGGCTACATCCTGGCCAGGGCGGCGCGTCTCAAGGGCGCGCGCATCACCACCGACATGGTCACGGTCACGGGCACCGAGAACCTGCTGATGGCCGCGACGCTGGCCGACGGCGAGACGATCCTCGAGAACGCCGCGCAGGAGCCCGAGGTGCCCGATCTGGCCGAGCTGCTCATCTCGATGGGCGCGCGCATCGAGGGCCACGGCACCAGCCGCATCCGCATCCAGGGTGTGGACGAGCTGCACGCGCCCGCCGGGCCGCACCGGATCGTGCCCGACCGCATCGAGGCCGGCACCTTCCTGTGCGCGGTGGCCGCCGCCGGTGGCGACGTCCTCGTGAAGAACGCGCAGGCGCGCCATCTCGAGGCGGTGATCGAGAAGCTGCGCGACGCCGGCGCGCTGGTCGAGGCCGGCGACGGCTTCATCCGCGTGAAGTCGGACGGCCCGGGCCACCTGAAGGCCGTCAGCTTCCGCACCAGCGAATACCCGGCGTTCCCGACCGACATGCAGGCGCAGTTCATGGCGATCAACTGCATCGCCGAGGGCACCTCCACGGTCGCCGAGACGATCTTCGAGAACCGCTTCATGCACGTCAACGAGCTCGCGCGCCTGGGCGCGAGGATCGAGGTCGACGGCAAGCTGGCGGTGGTCAACGGCGTGGGCAAGCTGTCGGGCGCCACCGTGATGGCCACCGACCTGCGCGCGTCCGCCAGCCTGGTGATCGCCGGCCTGGTGGCCGAGGGCCAGACCATCGTCGAACGCATCTACCACCTCGACCGCGGCTACGACCGCATGGAAGCCAAGCTGCAGAAGCTGGGCGCCGACATCGAAAGGGTCAAGTGATGCTCACGCTCGCCCTGTCGAAAGGCCGCATCTTCGAGGAGACGCTCCCGCTGCTGGCCGCCGCCGGCGTCGAGGTGACCGAGGATCCCGAGAAGACCCGCAAGCTGATCCTGGCGACGAACCAGCCCGACGTGCGCGTCGTGCTGGTGCGCGCCACCGACGTGCCCACCTACGTGCAGCACGGCAGCGCCGACCTGGGCGTCGCGGGCAAGGACGTGCTGATCGAGCACGCGGCCTCCGTCGACGGTACCAGCGGCCTGTACCAGCCGCTGGACCTGAAGATCGCCAAGTGCCGCATGAGCGTGGCCGCGCGTGCGGACTTCGACTACGAGGCCGCCGTCAAGCAGGGCTCGCGCATCCGCGTGGCCACCAAGTACACGGCCGTCGCGCGCCAGCACTTCGCCGACAAGGGCGTGCACGTCGACCTCATCAAGCTGTACGGCTCGATGGAGCTGGCGCCGCTCACCGGCCTGGCCGACGCGATCGTCGACCTCGTCTCCACCGGCTCGACGCTCAAGGCCAACAAGCTGGTCGAGGTCGAGCGCATCATGGACATCTCCTCGCGCCTGGTCGTCAACCAGGCCGCGCTCAAGTTGAAGCGCGAGCGCATCCGCAAGCTGATCGACGCCTTCGCGGGCGCCATCCAGCCCTAGTCCGCCAACCCACTCCCGCAGCATCGCCATGACGGTCCAGATCCGCCACCTCGCCACCGCCGCCGCCGACTTCGACACCGAGTTCGCCAGGCTGCGCCATTGGTCCGAGGAAGCCGATCATGCGATCGAGGAGCGCGTCGCCGCCATCCTGGCCGACGTGCGCGCGCGCGGCGACGCGGCCGTGCTGGAGTACACCAACCGCTTCGACGGCACGGCCGCCGCGAGCGTGGCCGCGCTGGAGCTGTCGCGCGACGAGCTGCAGGCCGCGTTCGACGCCATCACGCCGGCGCAGCGCGCCGCGCTGGAATCGGCGGCGCGCCGCGTGCGCAGCTACCACGAGCGCCAGCTGGAGGCCTGCGGCCGCAGCTGGCAGTACCGCGACGAGGACGGCTCGCTGCTGGGGCAGAAGGTGACGCCGCTGGATCGCGTGGGCATCTACGTGCCCGGCGGCAAGGCGGCCTATCCGTCCAGCGTGCTGATGAACGCGATTCCCGCGCAGGTGGCGGGCGTCGGCGAGATCGTCATGGTAGTGCCCACGCCGCGCGGCGAGCGCAACCCGCTGGTGCTGGCCGCCGCGGTCGTCGCGGGCGTGCACCGGGTGTTCACCGTCGGCGGCGCGCAGGCCGTGGCCGCGCTGGCGTACGGCACCGCCACGATTCCCGCGGTCGACAAGATCACCGGCCCGGGCAACGCCTATGTCGCCAGCGCCAAGCGCCGCGTGTTCGGCCAGGTCGGCATCGACATGATCGCCGGACCCAGCGAGATCCTCGTGCTGGCCGACGGCACGACGCCGGCCGACTGGGTCGCGATGGACCTGTTCAGCCAGGCCGAGCACGACGAGCTCGCTCAGAGCATCCTGCTGTGCCCGGACGCCGCCTACATCGCTCGGGTGCAGGCGTCCATCGACCGCCTCATTTCGGAAATGCCGCGCGAGGCGGTGATCCGCAGCTCGCTGAAGGATCGCGGGGCGCTGATCCACACGCGCTCGATGGAAGAAGCCTGCGAGATCGCCAACCGCATCGCCCCCGAGCACCTCGAGGTCAGCAGCGACGAGCCCGCGCGCTGGGAGCCGCTGCTGCGGCATGCCGGGGCGATCTTCCTGGGCGCGTACACCAGCGAGAGCCTGGGCGACTACTGCGCCGGCCCGAACCACGTGCTGCCCACGTCGGGGACCGCGCGCTTCTCGTCGCCCCTGGGCGTCTACGACTTCCAGAAGCGCAGCAGCCTGATCCAGGTCAGCGAAGCGGGCGCCCACATCCTCGGGCCGATCGCGGCGGAGCTGGCGTATGGCGAAGGGCTGCAGGGGCATGCGCGGGCGGCCGAGATGCGGTTGCCGGCGAAGGGCTGAGCGGCCGTCGAGGGGTGGCGTGGTCGGCCGGGGTGGATCCTGCGACTGCGCGCAGGATGACGGCTTGGTTGCCTTGTCGGACCGCGCACTGGGGACGTTCAGGAACGCCAGAACGTCATCCTGCGCGCAGTCGCAGGATCCCCGCCGGCCAGCGGCGCCGCTTCGCCCCGCGCACGTGCGGGATTCGTGACAAGCGAATTGACACGAAATTCGTGTTCCACGAAACTAGTGCAACACGAACTTCGTGTCTGAATCGAGAGTCCTGCGATGAAGAACGTCACCGTCACCATGGAAGACCAGGTCGCCGACTGGGCGCGCATGGAGGCGGCCCGGCGCAACACGAGCGTCTCGCGCCTGATCGGCGAACTGCTGGCCGAGAAGATGCGGCACGACGATTCCTACGAGCGCGCGATGCGCGAGGCGCTGGAATTCAAGAGCTTCGGACGTTCCGACGGCCGTCCGTTCGAACGCGGGACGAGCCGATGAGCGCCGTGCCGCCCGTCCTGCCGCCGCGCGTCTTCGTCGACACGGGCGTGCTGCTGCACGCCGTCGACGACCACGACCCCGCGCGCCGCGACCGCGCGCGCACGTGGCTGGCCGGCTGCTGGACGGCGCGCTGCGGCCGCACCAGCGTGCAGGTGCTGTCCGAGTTCTACGCCCATGCGCGCCGCCACTTCCCGACCGCCATCTCCGCCGGCGACGCGCGCGCCCTCGTGCGCCGCTACCAGCACTGGAAGCCATGGGTGGTCGACCATGCGACCATCGAGACGGCCTGGTCCATCGAGAGCCGCCACGAGCTGCCGTACGCCGACGCGCTGATCCTGGCCGCCGCGCAGCAGCAGGAGTGCCGCTTCGTCGCCTCCGACCGCTGGACGCACGGCCGGCAGATCGAGTCGCTGACCGTGGTCGATCCGTTCGCTGCATCCTTCGATGCCCTCGACACCCTGGGAGCCGCCGCATGAGTGCCTTGTCCGATCGCATGTCCCGCTTCCTGCGCGCCGACGTCCAGGGCATGCACGGCTACGCCGTCCAGCCGAGTGCCGGCCTCGTGAAGGTGGACACGATGGAGAACCCGTTCCGCCTGCCCGACGCGCTGCGCAGGGAACTCGGCGAGCGCCTGGCCGAGGTGGCGCTGAACCGCTATCCGGCCGAACGCGGCGACGTGCTGCGCGCCGAGCTGGCGAAGCACGCGAACATGCCCGCCGGCTGCGACATCACGCTGGGCAACGGCTCCGACGAGCTGATCAGCCTGCTGACGCTGGCCGCCGACGTGCCGGGCAACGTCGTGATGGCCCCGCTGCCGGGCTTCGTGATGTACGAGCTGGCGGCGAAGCTGCAAGGCCTGAAGTTCGTGGGCGTTCCGCTGACGCCGGAGTTCGAGCTCGATGGCCCCGCGATGCTGGCCGCGGTGCGCGAGCACCAGCCCGCGCTGCTGTACCTGGCCTACCCGAACAACCCGACGGCCAATCTCTGGAACGACGACGTCATCGACGCGCTGATCGAGGCCGCGCCCGGCCTGGTCGTGATCGACGAGGCTTACCAGCCATTCGCATCGCGCGATTCGCTCGCGCGCCTGCGCCGCCACGAGCACGTGCTGCTGATGCGCACGATGAGCAAGTTCGGCCTGGCCGGCGTGCGCATCGGCTACCTGATGGGCCGCAAGCCGCTGATCGCCGAGATCGACAAGCTGCGCCCGCCGTTCAACGTCAGCGTGCTCAATTGCGAGACGGCGCTGTTCGCGCTCGAGCACCTGGACGAGTACGCGCGCCAGGCCGCGACGATCCGCGCGGAGCGCGACAAGCTGCTGCGCGAGCTGCAGGCCTTGCCCGGCGTCGAGCCGTTCCCGAGCGAGGCCAACATGATCCTCGCGCGCGTGCCCGACGCGAAGCGCGTGTTCGAGGGCATGCGCGCGCGCGGCGTGCTGATCAAGAACGTTTCCGGCCTGCACCCGCTGCTGGCCAACTGCGTGCGCATCACCATCGGCACGCCCGAGGAGAACCCGCAGACCCTCGCCGCGCTGTACGGCGCACTGCACGACCTGGAAGCCACCGCATGAACCATCGCCTGCCAACCTGTTCGCGGGAGAAGTGCCAATGACCGCCGCCCGCATCGCCACCGTCCAGCGCGACACCAAGGAAACGCAGATCCGCGTGAGCGTCAACCTCGACGGCACCGGCGTGTCCAAGCTCGAGACGGGCATCGGCTTCTTCGACCACATGCTCGACCAGATCGCGCGCCACGGCCTGATCGACCTCGACATCCACGCCGTCGGCGACCTGCACATCGACGGCCACCACACCGTGGAGGACGTGGGCATCACCCTCGGCCAGGCGGTGGCGCAGGCCGTCGGCGACAAGAAGGGCCTGACCCGATATGGCCACGCGTACGTGCCGCTGGACGAGGCGCTGTCGCGCGTGGTGATCGACTTCTCCGGCCGCCCGGGCCTGTTCATGGACGTCGATTTCAAGTCCGGGATGATCGGCGCGTTCGACACCCAGCTCACCTACGAGTTCTTCCAGGGCTTCTCGAACCATGCCGGCGTGTCGCTGCACATCGACAACCTCAAGGGCCACAACGCGCACCACCAGGCCGAGACGATCTTCAAGGCGTTCGGCCGCGCGCTGCGCATGGGCCTCGCGCTGGATCCGCGCTCGCTGGGCGTGATCCCGTCGACGAAGGGGTCGCTGTGACCGCGACGGTCGCCGTCGTCGACTACGGCATGGGCAACCTGAAGTCCGTGTCCCAGGCCGTGATCAAGGCGGCCGAAGGCACCGGCGTCGACGTCGTCGTCACGCAGGACGCCGACGCGGTGCATGCCGCCGACCGCATCGTCCTGCCGGGCCAGGGTGCGATCCGCGACTGCATGCGCGAGCTGCGCGATTCCGGCATGCTGGAGGCGGTGCTCGACGCGGCCGCGCGCAAGCCGATGCTGGGCGTGTGCGTGGGCATGCAGATGCTGCTCGATCGCAGCGAGGAGCAGGACACCGCCGGCCTGGGCCTGATCCCCGGGGCGGTCCGGCGCTTCCGCCTCGAAGGGCGGCTGCAGGATGACGGCAGCCGCTACAAGGTGCCGCAGATGGGCTGGAACCGCGTGCGCCAGGAGTTCGCGCATCCGCTGTGGGCGGGCATCCCCGACGAGAGCTGGTTCTACTTCGTGCACAGCTTCCACGCCGCGCCGTCGGAGGCCCGCCACAGCGCCGGCACCACCGAATACGGCGACCGCTTTACCTCGGCGGTGGCGCGGGATAATATTTTCGCGACTCAGTTCCACCCCGAGAAGAGCGCCGACCTCGGCCTGGCGCTCTACCGCAACTTCCTGCACTGGATGCCCTGACGGGCCCGAGCCATGCTGCTGATTCCCGCGATCGATCTGAAGGACGGTCACTGCGTTCGCCTCGAACAAGGTGACATGTCGGTCTCCACCAGCTTCGGAGACGACCCCGCCGCCATGGCACGACGCTGGCTCGACGCCGGCGCCCGGCGCCTCCACCTCGTCGACCTGAACGGCGCGTTTGCCGGCAGGCCCGTCAACGAGTCGGCCGTCAAGGCGATCATCAAGGAGATCGGCAACGAGATCCCGATCCAGCTGGGCGGGGGCATCCGGGACCTCGACACCATCGAGCGCTACCTCGACGACGGCCTGAGCTACATCATCATCGGCACCGCGGCGGTCAAGAGTCCGGGCTTCCTGAAGGACGCCTGCACCGCGTTCGGCGGCCACATCCTCGTGGGCCTGGACGCCAAGGACGGCAAGGTGGCCACCGACGGCTGGAGCAAGCTCACCGGCCACGAGGTGGTCGACCTCGGCCTGAAGTTCCAGGACTACGGCGTCGAGGGCGTGATCTACACCGACATCGGCCGCGACGGCATGCTGACCGGCATCAACATCGACGCGACCGTGAAGCTGGCGCAAGCGCTCACCATCCCGGTGTTCGCCTCGGGCGGGCTGTCCAGCATCGCCGACATCGAGCAGCTGTGCGCCGTGCGCGACGAAGGCATCGAGGGCGTGATCTGCGGCCGCTCGATCTACACCGGCGCGCTCGACTTCGCCAAGGCGCAGTCGCGGGCGGATGAATTGCTCGCCGAGTGATTCGTTCGTTCATATCAGCGGTGTCGGCCCGGGTCAGGTCTTGAATCTTGCGCACAGGACCGCCTCGCGAGGGGTCAGGTCCTGAGAGTCGCGCATCGAGACGCTGCCCGGTCGCCTGAAACCCTCGTCGCGCAACATTCAAGACCTGACCCCGGAAGAATCATGCTGGCCAAACGAATCATCCCTTGCCTGGACGTGACCGGCGGCCGTGTCGTCAAGGGCGTCAACTTCGTCGAGCTGCGCGACGCCGGCGATCCGGTGGAGATCGCCGCGCGCTACAACGAGCAGGGCGCGGACGAGCTCACCTTCCTCGACATCACCGCCACCAGCGACGCGCGCGGGCTGATCCTGCCGATCATCGAGGCGGTGGCCTCGCAGGTCTTCATCCCGCTGACCGTGGGCGGCGGCGTGCGCGAGGTATCGGACGTGCGTCGGCTGCTGAATGCCGGCGCGGACAAGGTCAGCTTCAACTCGGCCGCAGTCGCGAACCCGCAGGTCATCAGCGATGCCTCGGACAAGTACGGCGCGCAGTGCATCGTCGTGGCCATCGACGCCAAGCGCCGGAGCGCCGAGGACGCGGCCGCGCGCGGCCCGGGCTGGGACGTCTACACGCACGGTGGGCGCAAGAACACGGGCCTCGATGCCGTGGCCTGGGCCAGGGAGATGGCCGCGCGCGGGGCCGGCGAGATCCTCCTGACCAGCATGGACCGCGACGGCACCCGCGCCGGCTTCGACCTCGAGCTGACGCGTGCGGTTTCCGACGCGGTGCCGGTCCCCGTGATCGCCTCCGGCGGCGTCGGCACCCTGGCCCACCTGGCCGACGGCGTGCAGCAGGGCGGCGCCGACGCCGTGCTGGCCGCCAGCATCTTCCACTACGGCGAGCACACGGTGGGCGAGGCGAAGGCGTTGATGGCGGCGCGCGGGATTCCCGTCCGCCAGTGAGCCCGACGGAGGCGTCGCGCGCCCGCAGGGGTCTGGCCTCTCCTCGACATCCCGCCGCGACACGGACGCAAGCCGATCTTGCTGCCGCGATTCGAGGACAGGCCTGACCCCTCCGACCGCAGCGCGCCGCCGGAAAGCCCGCCCTGCGACAATCCTGCGTGATGTCGAGAAAGTATCCGTGACCAACCCGTCCCGCCCCGCCCGTCCCAAGACGCCGCCCGGCCCGCGCGCGCTGCGCGCGGCCGCCGACCACGATCCCTGGGACGACGACCACCGTCCTGCGCGCGTGACGCGCACGCCGCGCGCCGCGCGCGGCGTCACCGCCACGGCGCCCGCCGCGCCGGCGCCGCTGACGCCCGCCCAGAAGCACGAGCGCCGCGCCGCCCAGCACGCGTCGCACGAGATCCGCATCATCGGCGGCCAGTGGCGTCGCCGCCTGCTGCCGGTGCCCGACCTGCCCGGCCTGCGGCCCACGCCCGATCGCGTGCGCGAGACGCTGTTCAACTGGCTGGGCCAGGATCTCGACGGCTGGCGCGTGCTCGACGCCTTCGCCGGCACCGGCGCGCTCGGCTTCGAGGCGGCGTCGCGCGGCGCCAGCACCGTGCAGATGCTGGAACGCGAGACGAAGCTGGTCGCCGGCCTTGCCGCCACCAAGAGCAAGCTCGACGCGGCGGCCGTCACGATCACGCAGGCCGACGCGCTGGCCTGGATGAAGCGCGCGCCCGCGCAGTTCGACCTGGTGCTGCTCGACCCGCCGTTCGACGCCAACCTGTTCGAGCCCGCGCTGGCCGCCTCGCTGAACTGCGTCGTGCCGCAGGGCTGGATCTACCTCGAGGCGCCCGCGCCGTTCGACGCCGCCTCGCTGGCCGAGCGCGGCATCGAGCTGTACCGCCATGTGCGTGCCGGCAACGTCCACGCCCACCTCCTGCGCCGCGACTGACCGAACCTCCCCCGCCGCGACGTTCGTCACGGCCGCCTCGCCCCGATCGCCCCCGAACCGCCCGGCTTGCCGGCCCCTACGCAACATCGCCTAACCCGCCGGCTTGCCGGCTGTGGAATGATCGCGCCACAGCCCCCGAATGCGACAACGCGGCCCGGCCGCGCCAGCAAGGCCTTCCATGCCCAAAGTCCTGACCGCCGTCTACCCCGGAACCTTCGACCCGATGACCCTCGGGCACCAGGACCTCATGCGCCGCGCCAGCGCGTTGTTCCCGCGCCTGATCCTCGCCGTCGCGGCCGGGCACCACAAGCGCACGATGTTCCCGGTGGAGGAACGCCTGGAAATCGCCCGCGAGCTGGCCGTCCCCTACAAGAACGTCGAGGTGGTGGCCTTCCGCGGCCTGCTGCGCGACTTCGTCGTGGCCAACGGTGGCAAGGTGGTGGTGCGCGGCCTGCGCGCCGTCAGCGACTTCGAGTACGAATTCCAGATGGCCGGCATGAACCGCCAGCTGATGCCCGACGTCGAGACGCTGTTCCTGACGCCGTCCGACCAGTACCAGTTCATCAGCGGCACCTTCGTGCGCGAGATTGCCGCCCTCGGCGGTGATGTCTCCAAATTCGTGGCACCCTTGGTGCTGTCGAAGCTGAAGGACAAGATTTCCCAGCCCCGGGAAGAGTGAACGGCCATGGCCCTGATGATCACGGACGAGTGCATCAACTGCGACGTCTGCGAACCCGAATGCCCCAACGAGGCCATCTCGATGGGTGAGGAGTACTACGTCATCGCGCCGGACAAGTGCACCGAGTGCGTCGGCCACTTCGACTCGCCGCAGTGCGTGCAGGTCTGCCCGGTCGAGTGCATCCCGATCAATCCGGAGCACGTGGAAACCAAGGACCAGCTGATGACCAAGTACCGTCGTTTGCTGGGGCTGGATGGCACCGTGCCGGCGGCATCGGCCGCGCCGTCGTCGCCGGACGCTCCGCTGGCGGGTTGAGCCGTCCGGCCGGGCCGGATGGCGTGCGACGCCCCGACGGACTTCTCCGCGGGCCGCGCCCCTCGAGGGGTCTGGCTCCGGCGTTGGCGCGCTGCGATGGTGGAACCATGACGCCGGTGCCTGACCCCGATCGGACCGGTTCGATGCGCACGGGCCGGTTCACCGCGGCCGCCTGCCAGGACGATCCCGATGGGGCACCACGCGGGTCGGACGACCCGCCCTACGAGCCGCGACCGGGCATGGCCGCGTGGGTCGGCGCGTTCGCCCTTCGCGACCTCGGCTTCTTAGGCACGCAGTGCATCATCGTGGTGTCGACGCACGCGGCCGACGCCGCCGGTGCACGCGTCGGAACCGGCGCCGAGGCGGGCGTCTCGCGCTGGCGCCGCCCGGCCTCGTACCAGGCGGCCAGGCGCCTGTCGCGCGCCGCGAGGTCCTGCGACTGGAGACGCTGGGCGTCGGAGCGCGGGTCGGCGATGGCCAGCGGTTTCTCGTCAGCGCCGCTGCAAGGCCGCGCCGAGTAGCTGCTGCCGCAGCGCCAGACCTGCCTGTCCGGCGGCAATGCGTCGGGCACCATGGCTGCCGACGGCGCGAGGATCTGTTCGGTGGACGGCGCCGACGCCGCCTTGTGCGCCCGGGGCGCGTGCGCCTGCCGGGCGTTCACGCCCAGCACGAGCGCACCCCACAGCACCGTGGCGATCGCGGGGCCGCGCGCGAGCGCGAGCCGGCGGGCGCACGTGGGAGCCTGCCCGGGCGCCCGGGCGCGTGCGGATGCGTCGCGCAGGCGTGCGTCACGCGCGGGGCCGCTCGCGCGCGTGACCGCGCGGGCGATGGGGGAAGAGGGAATGCGTGGGGTCGGTGTCGTCACTCGGCGGGCTCCTGCGTGCCGGCCGAGGCCGGCCCCGCAGGGCTCGCAGGGGACGTCGGCGACGGCGTGGCCGCCGGCACCTTGTTCATCAGCGACGACAGCAGCGGATTGAGCTGCGGCGGACGCGGGGGCTTGGGGCGCGGCGGCTTGGCGTGGATCCTGATGGTGGCCTTGTCCATGTCACCCGCCAGGAGCAGATCGAGCGCTTTCAGGCTCTCGTCGACATTCTTCTCGATAAGTTCGCGTTCGGCGGCCGGCGGCTTGCGCAGCACGTAGGCCGCGACCTCGTTGCGGTCGCCCGGATGGCCGATGCCCAGGCGCAGGCGCCAGAAGTCGCCTGTGCCCAGCTGCGCCTGGATGTCCTTCAGGCCGTTGTGCCCGCCGTTGCCGCCGCCCTTCTTGAGCTTCATCTGTCCCGGCGGGATGTCGAGCTCGTCGTGCACGACGAGGATCTCCTCGGGCAGGATCTTGAAGAAGCGCGCGAGCGGCGCCACCGCCTTGCCCGACAGGTTCATGTAGGTCAGCGGCTGCTGCAGCCACACGGGGCCCTCCGGCCGGTTCACGCGCGCGACGAAGCCGTGGTACTTCGGATCGTGCACCAGCGAGCCCTTGAGCTGGCGCACCGCCTGGTCCACCCACCAGAAGCCCGCGTTGTGGCGCGTGTCCTCGTATTCCGCCCCGGGGTTGCCGAGGCCGACGATCAATCGAATCATGGCGCGATTATCCGGTGACGTCGTCCGTCCACATCAGCGACGCGATCTTCCAGTCGCGCGCGGTGCGCACGAACTGCAGCGCCTTGGTGCCGGCGCCCTCGAAGGGACGGCCGTCGAGCGTGCCGCGCTTGGCATAGCGCAGCCAGCGCTGCGCGATGGCGCCGCGGATCTCGGTGCGCGACTCGGTCTCGTGCTCCTCGAAGTCGACGAGGCGGCCGCGCGCCAGCAGCTCGGCGCGCGGCGCGATGAACCCGTGCACGCCGGTGGTCGTGACGGTGCCCAGCGAGTCGGCCACGCGCACGGTGGCGTCGAGCAGGAAGTAGTGCGGCAGCGCGGGCAGCGTCGGGATGACGCCGCCGCGATTGGTGAAGGCGGCGAGGAAGCGACGCGTCAGCGCGTCGATCTGGCGCTGGTCGTCGCCGGGCTCGACGCGGGGCGACTTGAACACCCAGGTGTCGTTGTCGCTGCCGACCAGGCGCGTGATGCCGGCGTCGCGCAGGCCGATCTGCTGCAGCACGGTGGCAGACGCCGCGTTGTCGGGATTGGTGATTCCCCATACCTCGGCCATGCCCAGCACGTCATGGGCGTAGCGCACGCACGCGTTCGCCGCTTCGCGCGCGTAGCCCTGGCCGCGGAACGCGGGCATCAGCGCGTAGCCGACGTCGACCTCCAGCAGCGTGTCGCGCTTGATCAGTCCGCACATGCCCATCAGCGCGCCGTCGGACTTGCGCTCGACCGCCCAGAAGCCGAAGCCCAGGCGGCCGTAGACCGCGGTGTGGCGCGTGGCGATCCAGTGCCGCGCCTGGCGACGGGTGCGCACGTTGCGCTCGCCGATGTTGGCGAGCCAGCCGGGATCGTTGAGCAGCGCGCGCAGGAAGTCGGCGTCGGTGGCCGTGTCGTTGAACCAGCGCAGGCGCAGGCGGTCGGTCTCGAGGATCAGCATGGGTGGGTGGAGTCGTCGTCGTTCAGGCCGGCAGGAGCGCCGCTCGCGCGCCGGCGATCAGCGCCTGGCCGATCTGTTCCATCAGGCCGGGGCGTGCGATCGGCGCGGCGCCGTCGGCCGGGTCGATGCCGGTGCCCAGTTTCCACTGGTGCCAGTACAGCGCGACGTCGATCGTGACCTCCGGGCGGATCGCCACCAGCGTGCCGGCGTCGAGGTGCGTGCGGGCGAGCAGCTCGGGGATCACGGCGACGCCCCAGCCCATCACCGCCGCGCGCGCGCCGGCCTCGCTGGACGGCACGAAGCGCTCCTTCAGGCGCGGGTCGCGCACGCCCATCGCGCGCGCCACCCACTGCGCCTGCATGTCGTCCTTGCGGTTGAACACGATGAAGGGCAGGCGTGCGAAGTTGGCCTCGTTCAGGCCGTGGGGCATCGCCAGTTCGACGAACGCCGGGCTCGCGACGGCGATGTAGCGCATGCGGCCCAGCGGCTGGCAGGTGCACCCGCGCAGCGCCATCGACACCGTCGAGACGCAGCCCAGCACCTCGCCCTCGCGCAGGCGGTCGTGCGTGAAGTCCTGGTCGTCGACGATCAGTTCCAGGCCGTAGCCCTCGCGCTGGCCGGCGTGCACCAGCGCGTCGAGCGCGCCCAGCACCCAGGTGGCCAGGCTGTCGGCATTGATGGCGATGGGCAGGCGCTCCTCGCGCATCTGCGCGGCGCCGAGCTCGCGCGCGGCGTCGGCGCGCAGCGCCTGCAGCTGGCGGGCGTAGCGTAGCAGCACCTTGCCCGGTTCGGTCATGCGCAGCGGCCGCGAGCGCACCACCAGCAGCTGGCCCACCTGCGTCTCGAGCGCGCGCAGACGCTGCGAGACGGCCGACTGCGTGATCGACAGCAGCTGCGCGGCGCGCTCGAAGCTGCCCGCCTCGGCGAGGGCGGCGAGCGACTCGAGCGCGGCAGGGTCGAGCAGGTTCATAAGTAACGCTACTGTAATCGCTGCAATTTCGATGAGCCTTCACACTTTCCCTCGGCCGGCCTACGCTGGATCGACCACGAAAACGTCCCACTGGAGACAAGCATGCAGATCGGCGTTCCGAAGGAAATCAAGAACCACGAGTACCGCGTCGGCCTGACGCCCGCCAGCGTGCGCGACTACGTTGCCCACGGCCACGCGGTGATGGTGCAGGCGGGCGCCGGTGTGGCGATCGGCCTCGACGACGCGCAGTACCGTGCCGCCGGCGCGACCATCGTCGACGGCGCGCAGGAGGTGTTCGCCAAGGCCGACATGGTCGTCAAGGTCAAGGAGCCGCAGCCGCAGGAGTGCGCGATGCTGCGCCCGGGCCAGCTGCTCTACACCTACCTGCACCTGGCGCCGGACCCGGAGCAGACCGCCGCCCTGGTGAAGTCCGGCGCGGTCTGCGTCGCCTACGAGACGATCACCGGGGCCAACGGCGGCCTGCCGCTGCTCGCGCCGATGAGCGAGGTGGCGGGACGCATGTCCATCCAGGCGGGCGCGGCGCACCTCGAGAAGAGCAAGGGCGGCATGGGCGTGCTGCTGGGCGGCGTGCCGGGCGTGGCGCCGGCCCACGTCGTGATCCTCGGCGCGGGCGTCGTGGGCACGCACGCGCTGCAGTGCGCCGTCGGGGCCGGCGCGCGCGTGACGGTGCTGGACAAGAACGTCGACCGCCTGCGCCAGCTCGACCTGGTGTTCGGCAACCGCATCTGCACGCTGTACTCCAACGCGCAATCGGTCGAGGACTCGGTGCTGGCGGCCGACCTGGTGGTCGGTGGCGTACTGATTCCCGGCGCCGCGGCGCCGAAGCTGGTGACGCGCGAGATGATCTCGCGCATGAAGAAGGGGGCGGTCGTGGTGGACGTCGCGATCGACCAGGGCGGGTGCTTCGAGACCTCGCACGCCACCACCCACGCCGAGCCCACCTACGTGGTCGACGGCGTCGTGCACTACTGCGTGGCCAACATGCCCGGCGCGGTGGCGCGCACGTCCACGTTCGCGCTCAACAACGCCACGATCGGACCCGGCCTGGCACTCGCCGACCAGGGTTGGCAGGCGGCGATGCGCGCGAACCCGCACCTGCGGGCGGGCCTGAACGTGGCCAGCGGCAAGGTCACGTTCGAGGCCGTCGCGCAGGCGCTCGGCTACGACTACACGCCGGCCGACGCGCTGCTGAACTGACGGGCCGGCGGGGCGGGCAAGCCGGTTGCCTGACGCATGACGGCGGCGTGACGGCCGCCGGATAAAATTCCGGTCATGTCCCGCCTCGCCGTCCTGCCCCAATACGTCTATCCCAAGCGCCTGCTCACGAACTTCGCGGGCTGGGTCGCGGGCAAGGAGCGCGGGCGCATCACCACGCGCCTGATCCGCAACTTCATCCGCGACTACGGCGTCGACATGGACGAGGCGCTGGAGTCCGATCCGGCCGCCTACAAGACCTTCAATGCGTTCTTCACCCGCGCGCTCAAGCCGGGCGCGCGGCCGCTCGTGAAGGCCGACCTGATCTGCCCGGTGGACGGCGCGATCAGCCAGTTCGGCCGCATCAACACGCACACGATCTTCCAGGCCAAGGGGCACGAATACACGACGCAGGCGCTGCTGGGCGGCGACCCGGCGCTGGCCGACCCGTTCCTGGACGGCAGCTTCGCCACGATCTATCTCAGCCCCAAGGACTACCACCGCATCCACATGCCGTGCGACGGCCGCCTCGTGCGCATGATCCACGTGCCGGGCGAGCTGTTCTCGGTCAACCCGGTCACCGCGCAGGGCGTGCCGGGCCTGTGGGCGCGCAACGAGCGCGTCGTCTGCCTGTTCGAGGGCCCGCGCGGGCCGTGGTCGCTGGTGCTTGTGGGCGCCACCATCGTCGGCAGCATGCAGACGGTGTGGCATGGCGTGGTCAACACCACGCGCCCGGGCAAGATCCGCGAGTGGCGCTACGACGACCAGCGCATCGAGCTGAAGAAGGGCGAGGAGATGGGCCGCTTCCTGCTGGGCTCCACCGTCATCATGACGTTTCCCAAGGCGGCTCTCGCGTTCAATCCCGCTTGGGCGCCGGCGAAGTCGGTGCGCCTGGGCGAGGAGATGGCCAACTACCGCGGCTGACGGCGCCGGCCCGGTGACCACGACGCGAGACCCGGCATCGATGGCATCGGACACGCGTCCGCCCGTCGTGCTGCGGCCGATGTCGGCCGACGACCTGCCGTTGCTGCACGCGTGGCTGCGGCGCGAGCATGTGCGGCAGTGGTGGGGCGACGAGCGCTTCGATTCGCTGGCCAGCGTCGCCGCCAAGTATCTGCCGCGCGTCCTCGCCCGGGAGCGCGTGACGCCGTGGATCGCGCTGCTCGGCACGACGCCCTTCGGCTATTGCCAGTCGTACGGGGTCGCCGGCGACGACTTCTGGCCGGACGAAACCGATCCTGGCGCCCGCGGCTGCGACCAGTTCATCGGCGAGGCCGAGCTGTTGGGGCGCGGGCTGGGGACCGAGCTCGTGCGCCTGCTCGCCGACACGATCTTCCGCGATCCCGCGGTCACCTTCCTCCAGACCGACCCGGCGCCGGACAACGCGCGCGCCATCCGCTGCTACGAGAAGGCGGGATTCCGTCCCGAGCGCCGCGTCGTCACGCCCGGCGGCCCGGCCTTGCTGATGGTGCGCAGGCGCGTCAGTCCGCGCGGCGCGTGAGCCCCGCCCGCGCGTAGCCGACGAGCTCGCGCGCGACGAACCAGCAGATGCCCACCACCATGACGGTGACGATGTAGAGCGTGCTGCCGGGCAACTGGTGGACTTCCACCGCGACGTCCGAGCGCTGGAACACGCCGCCGAAGAAGAATTCGCGCGGGCCGCTCCACAGGCCCACGTGCTCGGGGTCGACGGCATGCCAGACCGCCGTCACGGCGACCGAGAGTCCGGCCAGCGCCACGAGGGCGGCGGCGGCGAGTTGGCCGAAGGCCTTGAGCTTGTCGAGTGTCATGGCGGCGGGCGGCTGTCGAAGCGCGAAAGCGCTAGTGTGACAGCGTCGTGGCACGCAGTCCGTCATCCCGCGCATACGCATCCGTCATCCTGCGCGCGGGATGACACCGGGTTGGCGCGGTGCGCGGTACCTTGGCCGTCGTGTACGCTGCCGACCCGTCCTGTGCGCACCGTGCCGTCGGGCGTGCACCCAGCCGGCATCCTGTGCGCGGCAGGCGAGCCCGCCTGGCCGCGCCCAAAAACGAAAAGCCCCGCCGAAGCGGGGCTCTCGAGAGAGATCAGGACGCGGCCGTCGCCGCGCGCGATCACTTCTTGGCGGCGGGAGCGGCAGCCTTGGCCGGGACGGCCTTGCCACCCTTGCCCTTGGCGGGCGCGGCGGCGGCGGCTTCGGCGGCGGCGGCTTCAGCGGCGGCGTCGACGGCGTCGACCTTCGGCTCGACGACCGAGACGACCACCGGGTTCTGCGTGCCGTGGCGCACGGCCTTGATGCCGGCCGGGAACTTCAGGTCGGACACGTGCAGCGACTGGCCCTTGACCAGGTCGCCCAGGTCGACCGAGATGAACTCGGGCAGCGCGGTGGCCAGGCATTCCACTTCCACGATGGTGGCGACGTGGTTGACCAGGCACTTGTCGGTCTTGACGGCCGGCGAGTTCTCTTCGTTCGAGAAGTGCAGCGGCACCTTCTTGCGCAGGCGGGTCGTGGCGTCGACGCGCTGGAAGTCGATGTGCTGGACGATCTGCTTCCAGGGGTGCATCTGGAAATCACGCAGCAGGACCTGCGAGGTCTTGCCGGCCACGTCCATCTCGAGGACGGACGAGTGGAACGCTTCCTTCTTCAGGGCGAAGTAGAGGGCGTTGTGATCGAGCTCGATCATCTGCGGCTCGCCGGCGCCGTAGACGATGCCGGGAACCTTGCCGGACAGACGCAGGCGGCGGCTCGCTCCGGTCCCCTGCAGGCTGCGCTCATAGGCGGTGAACTTCATGAATAACTCCATTCTTTGGGCCCCGCGACCAGGCACCCGGTTGAAACGATCCAGCGTCCGCTTCTCCGCTCGTGGGCGGACGGCCGAAGGATCGGGCAATGCGGATCAGAAGTTGTTGTTCTGTTCCGCAAAAAGGGAGGTGACCGACTCGCCGTCGGAGATGCGGCGGATCGTCTCGGCGAACAGGAAGGCCACCGACAGCTGGCGGATCTTCTTGCAGGCCTTTCCGGCGTCCGACAGCGGCAGCGTGTTCGTGATGACGACTTCGTCGAGCGCCGAATTCTTGATGCGTTCGACGGCCGGGCCGGAGAACACCGGGTGCGTGCAGTAGGCGTAGACGCTCTTGGCGCCGCGATCCTTGAGCACCTCGGCGGCCTTCACGAGCGTGCCGGCGGTGTCGATCATGTCGTCCATGATCACGCAGTTGCGGCCGTCGATGTCGCCGATGACGTGCATCACCTCGGACACGTTGGCCTTCGGGCGGCGCTTGTCGATGATGGCCAGGTCGCAGCCCAGCTGCTTGGCCAGCGCGCGGGCGCGCACCACGCCGCCGACGTCCGGCGACACGACCACCAGGTCCTGGTAGGCCTTGGACTTCACGTCGGTGAGCAGCACCGGCGAGGCGTAGATGTTGTCTACCGGGATGTCGAAGAAGCCCTGGATCTGGTCGGCGTGCAGATCCATGGTGAGCAGGCGCTCGACGCCGGCGGTCTGCAGCAGGTTGGCGACGACCTTGGCCGAGATGGGCACGCGCGTCGAGCGCGGGCGGCGATCCTGGCGGGCGTAGCCGAAGTAGGGGATCACGGCAGTGATGCGGCGCGCGCTGGCGCGCTTCAACGCATCGACCATGATCAGCAGTTCCATCACGTTCTCGTTCGTCGGCGCTCCGGTGGACTGCACGACGAAGACGTCGCGCGCGCGGACGTTCTGCTGGATCTCGACGTCGCACTCGCCGTCGGAGAAGCGGCCGACCTTCGCCTTGCCGAGCTCGGAACCGAGTTGGGTGGCGATTTCCTGGGCCAGGACAGGATTCGCGTTGCCGGTGAACAGGACCGTGTTGAACAGCACAGCGAAGACTCCGTGATGGCAGGTGCGGCTAGAACGAAAACCGGCCATGCGGCCGGTTTTGGGGCCGCGGCGTCATCGTGCGACGCCGGGCGGGATCATTTGGCAGGGGAGGAAGGACTCGAACCCTCGCATGTCGGAATCAAAATCCGATGCCTTTACCAACTTGGCGACTCCCCTACACAGGATCCGGCCGCGAAGCCGAACCCTCGAACCTGTCAGTCCGCCCAACCCTTCAACGGGTGCTGAGCCAGACTTTGGCACATTCGCGCGTTCCAGCCGTCGGGTACGTCACCCTCCAGCCACGAACCAGCGTCCGCGCCGACCGTTGCGAACACCGCGCTGCCCGAACCGGTCATCCGGCTGTTGCCGAACCGCGCTTGCAGCCAGTTTGCCACCTGCGCGATGGGCGGGCACAAGGCCTGGGCCACCGGCTGGAGGTCGTTCCGACCGAACGCGTTACCGTTATCGTGCTGCGCATTCAACTGTGCAACAGAGCCCGCTAGTGTAGCAGGCTCCGTGTCGCGTGCCAAGTCCGGATGAGAAAAGATGCCGGCCGTTCCCAGGCTTTCTGCCGGCTTCACGACGGCGTAGCGGCGCGGCGCCCAGGCGATCGGGATCAGTTTCTCGCCGATGCCCTCGACGAACGCGTTGTCGCCGCCCACGAAGAACGGGACGTCCGCCCCGAGCGGCGTGGCCAGCTCGAGCAGGCGGCGGCGCGGCCAGCCGAGGTTCCAGAGCCTGTTCAGCGCCAGCAGCACGGTGGCCGCGTCGGAGCTGCCGCCGCCCATCCCGGCCCCCCACGGCACGCGCTTCAGCACGGAGATGTCCGCCCCGTACGTGCTGCCGCTGGCCTGCTGCAGCGCGCGGGCGGCGCGCAGGCTGAGGTCGTCGGCGGGCAGGGCGGGGCCGAGGTCGTGCCGGCGCAACAGGCCGTCGTCGCGCCGTTCGATGTGCAGCGTGTCGGCCCAGTCGATCAGGATGAAGACGGACTGCAGCAGGTGGTAGCCGTCCGCGCGCCGCCCCGTGATGTGCAGGAACAGGTTCAGCTTGGCCGGCGCGGGCAGGTCATAGAGGGCTTGGACGGCCATGGAACGGAATGCAGGATCAGGAGGCGGAGGCGGCCGACGCGGCCGGCTCGGCCGCGTCGAGCTTGACGCGCACGTGCAGCACCGGACGCGGCTGCGGGCGCTGCGCGTCGATCAGGCGGTTGTCCGCGAGCTGCGCGAGGTCGACATGCCAGCCGAGCTGCTCGAAGGCCTTGCCGTCGGCGCTGCGCTGCACGGGCGCCGCGGGCCAGGGGCGGCCGTCGAGCCAGTCGAACATCGCGGCCAGCGGGAGCTGGTCGCCGATCGCGCGCTGCATCATGTCCTCCAGCGTCGCGTAGTGCGTGGTGCCGCCGTCGGCCTCGAGCTCGATATTGGACGGCGTGCCCTGCGAGCCGACCGGGTCCGACCAGCGTGCCCGCGCGATCGTCGTGCCGATCGGGCTCGTGAGCACCAGCTGGCCGCTGGACGCGTTGCCGCTCAGCTCGAATTCGCCGCTCATCGAGCGTGCGGGCAGGTTGGGCGCGGCGTCAGTGCGCACCGCGAGCCGGCCCGACCAGACATGGCCCGGCAGCGGCGGCGGATGGGTGGCGCAGGCCTGCAGCAGCAGCGCCAGCGCGAGCGGGGCGACGCTCGCGCCGCGGGCGATCAGCGTCACGGCGCGACCTTCAGCCGGGCCATCGTCTTCCTGAGGACCTCGTTGCCCGCGTCCAGCTTGTGCGCATCGCGCAGCACGCGCGCGGCCTCGTCTCGCTTGCCGTCGGCCCACAGCGCTTCGCCCAGGTGGGCGGCGATCTCGGTGTCCTTGCGCGACGAGTAGGCCTGCGCCAGCAGCGAGGCCGCGGTGTCGAAATGGCCCATGCGGTATTCGACCCAGCCGAGGCTGTCGACGATGAACGGGTCGGCCGGCGACAGCTCGTGCGCCTGGCGCACCATCGTCAGCGCCTCGTCCAGGCGCAGGTTGCGATCGGCCAGCGAGTAGCCGAGCGCGTTGAGCGCCTGCGAGTTGTCGGGCTGCAGCACGAGGATGCGGCGCAGCAGCTTCTCCATCTCGTCGAGGCGGTTCAGGCGCTCGTCGACCATGGCCTCCTGGTACACCAGCTCGACGTCGTCCGGATTCTCGGCGTTGGCCTTGCCGAGGATCTCGCGCGCCTCGCCGAGCCGCTTCTCGTCGATCAGCAACTGCACCTCGGTGAGCAGCTTGTAGCGCTGCTCGGCCGGCGTGGCGGCATCGGCGGCGCGGATCATCTTGAGCGCCTCGCCCAGCTTGCCCTGGCGCGCGAGCAGCGTCGCGCGCATCGAGATCACCTGCAGGTCGGCATCCTTCGCGTCGACCTGCGCGAGCCACTTCGCCGCGGCCGCATCGTCATGGCGCTGTTCGGCGGCGCGCGCCAGCAGCACCTGGATGTGCGACAGGCGGACCGGGTTGGCGCCGGCCTCGGCGTCCGGGGCGGACGTGGCCGACGCCTGTGCGTCGTCGTCATCGTCGGAGGCGCTCGAAGCCGCGGCGGCGGCCGACTTGCGCGCGGCGGCCTCCTCGGCAGCGTCCGCGGAGACGAGCGCCAGCGCCTTCTGCAGGTCGGCGTCGGCGGCCACCGGGTCGTGCAGCTCGAGGTCGATCTCTCCGAGGGCCAGCCACAGGGGCGCCTGCCTGGCGTTGTCCCGTACGGCCAGGCGCAGCTGCTCTGCCGCGTCGGTCAGGCGCTGCTGCGTCGCCAGCACGCTCGCGTAGGCCTGGCGCACGACCGGCTCGGCGCCGGGTTGCGCGAGGTAGCGGCGCACGAGGACCTCGGCCCGGGCGATCAGCTCGGTGGACGGCGCCGTGCCCTTCTCGGGCGTGGCGGGGGCGCTGGCCGCGCTCGCGGCCACGGCAGCTCGGGCGCTCGCGCGCGCCGGCGAGCCGTCGGTCGCCGAGTTCATCACGTCGAGCGCCAGCAGCACCGGCGGCAACGCCTTGGGATCGCTGGCGAGCGCCTGGTCGGCCAGGTCGAGCGCGAACATCGGCTGGCCCTGGTTCAGGCGGATGCGGCCGAGCGCGACGTGCGCGGCGACGCGCGTGTCGGGGGCGTCGATCCAGGGCTGCAGCAGCTGGCGGAACATCTCCGCGGCGGCGCCCTTGTCCTTGGCGCGCTGCTGGGCGCGCGGCAGGCTCGAGATCAGGGCCACGCGCTCGGCCGGCGTGCTGATCTGCAGCAGCTGCCTGAGCGGCTCGGCGGTGTCGGCGATGCGGTCGAAGCGGATCAGCAGCTGGATCTCGGTGAGCAGCGCCTCGGTCGAACGCGGCATCGCCGCGTGCCAGCTGCGCGTGATCGCCAGCGCCTTGTCGCCGGCGCCGGCTTCCGCGGCCATCTGCAGCGCGCGGCGGTACAGTGCGTCGTCCTTGTTCTCGCGCGCGGCCTGCAGCATCAGCTCGATGGCGTTGGCCGACTGGCCCTCGCGCATCGTCAGTTCGGCCTCGAGCAGCTGCCGCAGCAGCGGGCCGGAGAGGTAGGAGTTCTCGACCTTCGGAACGGGCACCGGGACGGTGGGCACCGACGCCGGCGCCGCCGGCGCGGCCGCCGTCTTCTGCGCCCAGGCGCCGGTGGGCCACAGCAAGGCGAAACCGAGGCCTGCCAGCAGGCTCGTGCTGCGCGCACGCGTCGCGCGGGAAAAGTGCTTCAAGCCTTGTGTTCGACGCATTGCCGCTCCATATCAGTCCATTCTAGGCTCCGAAAAAAACACCATGCCCGAGTTGCCAGAGGTCGAAGTCACGCGCCGCAGCGTCGCGGGTGGGTTGCTGGGCGCGCGGGTGCGCGACGTGCAGATGGGCCTGCCGTTGCGCTGGCCGCTCGGGCACGACCCGCGGGCGCTGGTGGGCACGGCGTGCGGCGAGATGTCGCGCCGCGGCAAGTACCTGTGGCTGCCGCTGTCGCGCGGGGGCGATGGCGAGGACAGGCATCTGCCGGGCCCGCCGCGCGCGGCGGCGGCACCGGCCGGGCCGGCGTCCGCGGGCGGGCTGCTGATCCACCTGGGCATGTCGGGCGCGCTGGCCTTCGGCGAGGCGCCGGCCGAGCGCGGGCCCTACGACCATTTCCGGCTCGTCACCGACCGCGGCTGCCTGTGGCTGACGGACCCGCGCCGCTTCGGGGCGGTCGTCTGGTCGCCGGCGCTGGATGCCGAACCGGCGCGCAAGCTGCTGGCATCGCTGGGACCGGAGCCGTTCGACCCGGCGCTCGACGAGGCCGGCTTCCACGCCGGGCTGAAGGCGCGGCGCACGCCGGTGAAGGCGGCCCTGCTATCGGGCGAGCTGGTGGTGGGCGCGGGCAACATCTATGCGTGCGAGGCGCTGCACCTGGCGCGCATCGACCCGCGCACGCCGTCCAACCGCATCAGCCGCCCGCGCGCGGCGCGCCTGCTGGCGGCGGTGCGGCTGGTGCTGCGCCATGCGATCGAGGCCGGCGGCAGCACGCTGCGCGACTTCAGCGCCAACGGCGCGGCAGGCCATTACCAGGACAGCGCGCAGGTGTACGGCCGCGAGGGCCGGCCCTGCAATACCTGCGGCACGGCCGTGCGCCGTATCGTCCAGGGCCAGCGCTCGACCTTTTTCTGCGGGGTTTGCCAGAAGCGCTAGCGATATTCCGCCAACGCGCGCCAGATACTACTCATCGGTGAGTATTTGCCGAGAATGTATCCGGAGGTTTCCCGCCGAGCAGGAAGCGCGCCGCCGAGCTGCCCGGCGACGCTACGCGATGCGACATACTTGGCATTCCGGCAGGTAATCAGGCGATCGGCCCGCGGGCAATCGCGTTACGATCTGCTGTCAACTGGTCCATATTCCGAACCAGAATCACCGCCATTGGCGCCGACTATCTAGCGACCATAAAGAGCTTGGGAATGACGAAAGATCACTCGCTGGTACCCGCCCTCGACGCACTGGCGAGCTGGCGCCAATCGCTCGCCCGCGAGCTGGCCGCTCTGACCAAGTTCTTCACCGCCAACGACCTGCTGTCGGTGCCGTCGGCCGAGATCGCCGAGTCGCTGCGCCAGCGCCTGCTGGCCGACAAGCTCGTCGTCGCCTTCGTGGCCGAGTTCTCGCGCGGAAAGTCGGAGCTGATCAACGCCATCTTCTTCGCCGACACCGGGCGCCGCATCCTGCCCGCCTCGCCCGGCCGTACCACCATGTGCCCGGTGGAGCTCGCATGGGACGACAAGGATGCGCCGATGCTCGATCTGCTGCCGATCGACACGCGCAAGGAAGGCCAGTCGCTGACAGAGCTGCGTGCCACGCGCGAGGGCTGGAAGCGCGTGCCGCTCGACCCGTCGAACCCCGATGCGCTGGCCGCGGCGCTGGCGGAAGTCACGCACACGCACCGCGTCACGCCCGACGCCGCGCGCGAGCTGGGCCTGTGGTCCGATTCCGATCCCGAAGACAACCCGCCGCTGGACGAGGAAGGCCTGCTCGAGGTGCCGGCCTGGCGCCACGCGATGATCAACTACCCGCACCCGCTGCTGGCGCGCGGACTGGTCGTCCTCGACACCCCGGGCCTGAACGCGATCGGCACGGAACCGGAGCTGACGCTGGGCCTGCTGCCCGGCGCGCACGCCGCGCTGTTCCTGCTGGGCGCCGACGCGGGCGTCACCAAGTCCGACCTGTCGGTCTGGAACGAGCACCTGGGCGGCCAGTCGATGGCGTGCTTCGTCGTGCTGAACAAGGTCGACATGCTGGCCGACCCGCTGCTGACGCCCGAGCAGAACGAGGCGCTGGTGCAGAAGCAGTGCGAAGTCACGGCGCAGACGCTGCAGATGCCCCGCGACCGCGTGTTCCCGGTGTCGGCGCGCGCCGCGCTGCACGCGCGCCTGAACCGCAACGAGGCCGAACTCGCCAAGAGCCGGCTGCCCGTGCTGGAAGAGGCGCTCACCAACGAGCTGCTGCCGGCGCGCCAGATGGTGCTGACGCATGCGCTGGTGCAGGGCGTCGAGGCGCTGCGCGCGCAGGTCAACGCGCGGCTGCGCGACCAGCGCCGGCAGAATTCCGAGCAACTGCTCGAGCTGCGCGGCCTGCGCGGCAAGAGCGGCGCGCGCGTGCGCCACCTGCTCGATCGGGTGCAGGAGGACGCCGCCGAATTCGAGCGCTGCGTCGCGCGCCTGACCGCGCTGCGCGCCGTGCAGTCGCGCCTGCTGCGCGACACGCAGAACCAGCTCTCCAGCGAGCGCATCCGCGCCGAGGTCAAGGAGCTGCAGTCGGCGCTGAACTCCGGCTGGCTGCACCTGGGTGCGCGCCAGGCCTTCCTGGGCATGTGCGACAAGCTGCGCCACGCGCTGTCCGACTCCGAGGTCACCACCGCCGAGGCGCGCGAGATGCTGCAGGGCACGTTCCGCCAGCTCAACGCGGAGTTCGGCTTCTCGCTGGCGATCGCGCTGCCGCCGGAGCTGTCGCAGCACCGCGAGGACCTCGCGGCCATCGAGCGCGGCTACAACCGCTACTTCGGCCTGAGCGAGACGCTGCGCATGGCGTCGTCGGCGTTCAAGGAGCGCTTCGTGCGCATGCTCGTGTCGAAGTTGCGCGTCGTCTTCGAGACGGCCGCACGCGACATCGAGCTGTGGAACCAATCCGCCAGCTCGCAGATGGAGGCGCAACTGCGCGACCGCCGCCGCAGCTTCCGCAAGCGCCGTGAATCGCTGGAGCGCATCCAGCAGGCCGCGGGCGACCTGGAAGAACGCGTGACCGACGTCGAGGCGCAATCCGCGCGCATCGAGGCGTTGATCACCGACGTGGGCCTGCGCTGCGAGACGCTGTGCGTGATCGCCCGCCGCGGTCCCACGGGCATCGAGTCCGAGCACATCGAGATCCCGTTCGACGCGTCGGCGACGGCCACGGTCTGAGCGCGCACTGCGTGAGAGGCCATCGCCCTGCACGGGACGACGGGCTCGGTGGCCATCGCCGCGCAGCGCCAACCCGGTGTCATCCTGCGCGCAGTCGCAGGATCCACCTCGTCCGTCCGCAATGCCGCCTCGGCGCGCCTCCGTGGATCCTGCGACTGCGCGCAGGATGAAGCTCCGTGGCGGATCACACCATGGCGGATGGCGATTCGGCGCCAACGCTTGAATCGTGCACGACCGGTCGTGCGCGGGTCGCCCACGCCGCGGCGTGCAGAATTCGAGACCTGACCCCGTTTCTGCCCCGCATGGACCTCTTTCCCGACGACGGCGCGCGCCGTCCCTTCATCGCCCGTGAGGCCACGCCCGAGTGGAACGCGCTGCCGTTCGCCGAGCGCGTGGTGGCCTGGCAGCGTTCGCACGGCCGCTCCGGCCTGCCGTGGCAACAGACGCGCGACCCGTACCGCGTCTGGCTGTCCGAGATCATGCTGCAGCAGACCCAGGTGACGACCGTGCTGGGCTACTACGAGCGCTTCCTGCAGCGCTTTCCCACCGTCGCCGACCTGGCCGCGGCTCCGGGCGAGGACGTGCTCGCCCTGTGGAGCGGCCTCGGCTACTACGCCCGCGCCCGCAACCTGCATCGCTGCGCGCAGGCGGTGGTCCGCGAGCATGGCGGTGCGTTCCCGCGCAGCGCCGCGCAACTGGCGGAGCTGCCCGGCATCGGCCGGTCGACCGCCGCCGCGATCGCCGCCTTCTGCTTCGGCGAGCGCGTCGCCATCCTCGACGGCAACGTCAAGCGCGTGCTCACGCGCGTGCTCGCCTGGGAGCGCGACATCGCGCAGGCCGCGTCCGAGAAGGCGCTGTGGACGATCGCCACCGAGCTGCTGCCCGACGCGCCGGCCGGCGAGCCGCTGCACGCCGCGATGGCTGCGTACACGCAAGGACTGATGGATCTTGGCGCCACGGTCTGCACCATCCGCAAACCCGCATGCGACGCCTGTCCGGCCCATGCGATGTGCCAGGGCCGCGTGTCCGGCGCGCCCGAGCGCTTCCCCGTCAAGACGCGCAAGCTCAAGCGCGGCAAGCGCGCCGGCGTGCTGCTGTGGTTGCAGGCGCGCGATCGCGTGTGGCTGGTGCAGCGCGCGGACTCGGGCGTGTGGGCGCAGCTGTGGTCGCTGCCGGAGTTCGACACCGCCGTGACGCTGGAACGCGCCGTTGAATCATGGCCCGGCACGCTCGAATGGATGGCGCCGTTCAAGCACGTCCTGACGCACTTCGACTGGATGCTGCAGCCGCTGCGCCTCACGTGGCATGGCGCGGTGTCGCCGGAGCAGCAGCGTGAGATCGAGCGGCTGGGGGCGGTCAACGGCGCCGTGGCGATGGCGGTGCCCGAACCCGGCGAGGCCGACGCGCACGGCGATGTCGAGGACACCGACGACGGTGAACGCAGCGTCGCCACGACAGCGACCGAGGGCCGCTGGTTCACGCGCGCCGAGCTCGCGGAGGTGGGCATCCCGTCGCCGATCCGCAAGCTGCTGGAGGCGGCGCTGCCGGATTGAGCCCGCCCTCGCAGGCGCGTACGCACGTGACGCTGGCGCGCGAGGTCGGCGCGCCATGCCTGTCCGGTGTTCAGGCCGCCCGTGTCATCGTGCGTGAGTCGATGAGATCGGGCAGATCCATCGCAGCCCGTGCGGGCGCGCGCTCACTCGGCCGCGTCGAGCTCGCGATGCCGCAGCAGCGTGGTGACGCTGCCCGAGAAGCGCTCGGCCAGCGTCTCGGCCATGAACACGGAGCGGTGCTGGCCGCCGGTGCAGCCGATCGCCACGGTGAGGTAGCTGCGCTGGTCGTCGGCGAAGTTGGGCAGCCAGCGGCGCAGGAAGCCCTCGATCTGGTCGAGCATCTCCATCACCTCGGGCTGCTCGCGCAGGTAGGTGGCCACCTCGATGTCCCGGCCGTTGAGCGGACGCAGCTCGCGCAGGTAGTAGGGGTTGGGCAGCACGCGCACGTCGTAGACCATGTCGGCGTCCAGCGGCACGCCGCGCTTGAACGCGAACGATTCGAAGACGAGCGACAGGTTGTGCGACTTCGCGCCGACCAGGTCGCGGATCCACTGGCGCAGCTGGATCGGGCGCAGCTGGCTGGTGTCGAGAATGGTGGAGCGCACGCGGATCGTGGCGAGCAGCTGGCGTTCGAGCTCGATGGCCTCGATCAGCGCGCGGTGTGTGTCGGTGCCGAACTGGCCCTTGGACAGCGGGTGCGGGCGGCGCGTCTCCGAGAAGCGGCGCACCAGCGTGTCGGTGCTGGAATCGAGGAACACCGAGCGCACCTTCACGCCCTCGTTCATCAGCTTCTCGAGCAGCGGCACCAGGCGCGGCAGCGAGCCGGCGGTCCGCACGTCGACGGCAACCGCCACGCGGCGCACCGCGCGCTCGCTCTCGAGCCGCAGGAACTCGGGCAGCAGCTCGGGCGGCAGGTTGTCCACGCAGAAGAAGCCGGCATCCTCCAGCGCATGCAGCGCGACGGACTTGCCCGAGCCCGAGATGCCGGTGATCAGGATGATCTCGCGCGTGCCGTCGAGGCCGGCGGCGGGATCCTCGGACTGCATGCCCGGGACGTGTGGGTCGGAGCCGGAGCTCATGGCCGTTCCTTGCTGAAGATGAGACGGGGCGCGGCCATCAGCGCGCGCCCGGACGGCCGCGCGGCGCCGGCGCCGCGGCGGTGCCCGCGCCGTCGACCGCCACGGCCTGGGCGATCAGTTCCTGCGCATGGGCGAGGCTGGTGCCGGAGCTGCGCTCGCCGCCCAGCATGCGCGCCACCTCGGCGACGCGCGCCTCGCCGGACAGCGGCGTGACCTGGCTGGTGGTCCGGCCGGCGACGCTGCGCTTGGCGACGACGAAGTGGTGGTCGCCGCAGGCCGCGACCTGCGGCAGGTGCGTGACGGCCATGACCTGCACGTGGCGGCCCAGGCGCTTCATCAGGCGGCCGACCGAGTCGGCCACCGTGCCGCCCACCCCGGAGTCGATCTCGTCGAAGATCAGCGTGCCTACCGCCTGCGACGCGCCGCGTGACGCCGCCGCGCCGTCACCGGCCGACGACTGCGCCGCCGTGACCGCGATGGCCAGCGCCAGGCGCGACAGTTCGCCGCCCGACGCCACCTTGGCGAGCGGCCGCGGCGTGCTGCCCGCATGGCCGGCGACGAGGAATTCCACCGTCTCCGCGCCCCAGGACTGCGGCGACTCCTGCGCCACCAGCGCGACGTCGAAGCGACCGCCCGCCATGCCCAGCTCCTGCATCGCCTCGGTGATGCGCGCGCCCATCTGCGGCGCGGCCTGCGCGCGGCGCGCGCTCACGCGCCTGGCCTCGGTGCGCCAGCGCGCCAGCGCGTCGTCGACCTTCTTCTGCAGCCCGGCGAGATCTGCGGCGGCGTCGAGCGCGGCCAGCGCCGCCTTCCATTCGCCCCACAGCGCCGGCAGGTCTTCGGGCGAGCGGCGGAACCGGCGCGCCAGGCTCATCCACGACGACATGCGCTCGTCCAGCTCGGCCAGGCGCTGCGGGTCGAGATCGGCGCGATTGAGATAGCTCGCGAGACTGTGCGCGGCGTCCTGCAGCTGCAGCTCGGCGCCGTCGAGCGCCTCGATGACCGGCGCCAGCGTGGCGTCGTAGTCGGCGACCTCGCGCAGCGTGCTGGCCGCGCGCGACACCAGCTTCAGCGCGTTCAGCTCGCCCTCGGACACGTCGTCCAGCGCCTGCTGCGAGCCCGCCATCAGCGCCTGAGCATGTGACAGCCGGCCGTGCTCGGCGGTGATGGCCTGCCACTCGTCGTCGGACGGTGCCAGGCGCTCGACTTCCTGCAGCTGCCACGCCAGCCGCTCGCGTTCGTTGTCGAGCTCGCCCTGGCGCTCGCGCGCGCTCGCGAGCGCCGCGGTGGCCAGGGCCCATGCGGCATGCGCGGCGGCCACCGGCGCGGCGTCGATGCCGGCCTGCTCGTCGAGCAGCGCCCGCACCGCGGCGGGGCGCGTCAGGCTCTGCCAGGCGTGCTGGCCGTGGATGTCGATCAGGTGGTCGGCCACCTCACGCAACTGCACCAGCGTGGCGGCACTGCCGTTGACGAACGCGCGGCTCTTGCCCTGGGCGTCGACGACGCGTCGCAGCAGCAGCGTCTCGTCGGCGGCGAAGCCGGCCTCGTCGAGCCAGCCGGCCAGCGACGGCGGGGAATCGAACTCGGCCGCGATCTCGCTGCGGGCGCAGCCCTCGCGCACGACGCCACCTTCGGCGCGCGCGCCGAGCGCGAGTTGCAGCGCGTCGACCAGGATGGACTTGCCGGCGCCCGTCTCGCCGGTGAGCACGGAGAAGCCGGCGCCGAACTCGAGTTCGAGCGCATCGACGATGACGAAGTCTTTCAGCGACAGGCGGCGCAGCATGATGCGGGCGGGGAAGTGGCGTTGCGTTGGAGCGAGGTCGCCGGGCAGGAAGCGCGACGGGTCGAGCCGCGGATGGTGCCGGAGCGCGGGCTCATGCCGTGAGCCTGCGCGACGGCGGATACGGCGACCGACCTCGATCGGCGCACGGCGTTGCGCATGTCAGGCCGTCCCTTCGTGTGTCGTCACGGGGTGCCTTCATGCCAATGCAGCTTGTGCCGCAGCGTGGCGTAGTAGCTCCAGCCGCGCGGGTGCAGGAAGCGCGCCTTGTGCGCCGAGCGCTGCATGCGCACGATGTCGCCCAGCAGCATGCTGGCCAGGCCGTGCATGTCGAAATTGGCACTGGCTTCCTTGCCCTGCACCAGTTCGAGCAGCACCTCCTGGTCGTCGGGCAGCACGATGGGGCGGTTGGACAGCGTGTGCGACGCCACCGGCACCATCGTCCAGCCCCCGATGCCGGGGTGGAGGATGGGTCCGCCCGCCGACAGCGCGTAGGCGGTGGAGCCGGTGGGCGAGGCCACGATGACGCCGTCGGAGCGGATGTTGGCCACGTGGTCGGCGCCCACCGACACGCGCACCTCGATCATGCTGGACGTGCTGCTGCGCACCACCACGTCGTTGAGCGCGAAGCCCTGGAAGATCTGCTCGCCGTCGCGCCAGACGCCGCCCTCGATCATGGGGCGGCTCTCGGCCTCGTAGTCGCCCTTGACGATGGGCGCGAGCGACTCGCGCCAGCTGGTGGCGGGGATGTCGGTGATGAAGCCCAGGCGGCCCTGGTTGATGCCCACCAGCGGGATGCCGTGGCGCGCGAGCTCGCGCCCGATGCCCAGCATGGTGCCGTCGCCGCCGACCACCACCGCCAGGTCGCAGACCTGGGCGAGCTCGTCGAAGCGCATGGCGCCGAAGTCGAGCCAGTCGGTGTTCATCGCGGTGTCGTGATCGACCGACACCTCCACGCCCACCCGCACCAGGAACTGCGCGATCTCCTCCAGGATGGGCTGCACACCCTGGGCCTGGTACTTGCCGAACAGCGCGACATGGCGGAAGGGGGTGGACATGCGACGAATTACACCACAGCGCCCTCGTGGAAAGGGGCGCCTCCACCCCTTGAAAAGGCCTGTTCCGCGCCGGGGAGCCGGGCGGGCGCGCACCCTCGGCGGAACCCGCGAATCGGCGGCTGCCCGCGATGCCGGCCGCGCGGTCGCCGGCGGCGGCCGTCGCCCTGCCGCGCCGACCCCGCCGGCGTGAAATCCTAGATTCCGCCGCCCCGCAATGCCCTTGCCATCTCCGTACAATCGAAGCATGCTCGACGAGCGCGCCAAGACACTGCTGAAGACCCTGGTCGAACGCTACATCGCGGACGGCCAGCCGGTGGGTTCGCGCACCCTGTCGCGCGCCTCCGGGCTGGAGCTGTCGCCGGCCACCATCCGCAACGTGATGGCCGACCTCGAGGATCTGGGCCTGATCGTCAGCCCCCACACCTCGGCCGGCCGCGTGCCCACGCCGCGCGGCTACCGGCTGTTCGTCGACACGATGCTCACCGCGCGCCCCGTCGACGCCGACGCCGCGCTGGGGCAGCTGCTCGCCGAGATCGGCGGCCCGCGCGAGCTGCAGCCCGACCAGCCGCAGCGCGTCATCGCGCAGGCGGCGGCTATGCTGTCCAACCTGTCCAGCTTCGTGGGCGTCATCACGGCGCCGCGCCGCGCGGGCGTGTTCCGCCACATCGAGTTCCTGCGCCTGGGCGAGCGCCGCGTGCTGGTGATCCTGGTGGCGCAGGATGGCGACGTGCAGAACCGCGTCATCATCACCGCCAGCGACTACTCGCAGGCGCAGCTGATTGAAGCGACGAACTTCCTGAATGCGCACTACGCCGGCCTGTCGATCGACGACGTGCGCGAACGCCTGAAGACCGAGGTCGAGGCGCTCAGCGCCGACATCGCCACCCTGATGCGCGCCGCGGTGCAGGCCGGCAGCGACGCCATCGCCGAGAGCGACGAGCAGGTCGTCGTCGCGGGCGAGCGCAACCTGCTGGGCGTGCAGGACCTGCACCACGACATGCGCAGCCTGCGCGACATGTTCGACGTGTTCGAGCAGAAGACCCAGCTGATGCGCCTGCTCGAGGGCTCCAGCCGCGCCGAGGGCGTGCGCATCTTCATCGGCGGCGAGAGCCGCGTGGTGCCGTTCGAGGCGCTGTCCGTGGTGTCGTCGCCCTACGAGGTCGATGGCCAGGTGGTCGGCACGCTGGGCGTCATCGGCCCCACGCGCATGCCCTACGACCGCATGATCCAGATCGTCGACATCACCGCCAAGCTCGTCGGCAACGCCCTGTCGCAGCGCTGAGCGGGGCACGCCACCCGCGGGGCCGTCCGGCGAAGTCGCCAGCGCCACGAACGTGCGCACCGGAACCCCGCGATGCGGTCATCCTGCGCGAAGTCGCGTGATCCATGAATCGGGGCGATGCGCCCGTCAGCGGCGAGCCGATCCCGCCGCCCGCGCGTCGCATGCGCGCGCGGGGCCTCATAGCACCGACGTGATCACCTTGATCGGCGAACTGCCCGTCAGCATCGCCACGCCCGCGGCCGCGCCGGCGACGGTCGACGCGGAGCCGAGCGCGGCCTGCGTGACGTCGGCGACGTCCGAGGCGATCGCCGCCGGCAGGTCCACCGCCACCGCATGGATCGCATTGGCCGTGCCCTGCGCCACCGCCTCGACGCCGTTGATCGCCGAGTGCACGCCATTGGCCAGCATGTGGATGCCGCCCTCGACGGCATGCTCGGCACCGACCGCGACGTCGGCCGCCAGCTCGAACGGATAGGCGACGACGTCCTCGATCCCGTGCACGACGGCCATGCCGCCGTTGGCCAGCGCCTGCATCGCGCGCTCACTGAACGACACGGTCGCGCTCGCGGCCTCGCCCACCGCCTCGCCGACTTCCTCGACGCCGTCGACGATCTTGCCCGGCACCGCCTCGATCGCCCGCAGCACGCCCCCGCCGCCCGAGCAGCCGGCGTTCACGGCCGCGTAGGGCGAACCGGTCGACGAATTGGTGGACAGCGACATGGGTGCACTTTCTCCGAATGTGTCAGCCATGCTACGGAAGGCCCGGGTGCGGCAAGCGAGGAACAGACCCTGAAACACGCCCGAAATCCCCGCCCGCCCCGCCGCCTGCCGCCGCAGCCCGCCCGCCCACGTCCGTACAATCGCCCGCTCACGGGCCGTTAGCTCAGTTGGTCAGAGCAGAGGACTCATAATCCTTTGGTCGTTGGTTCAAGTCCAACACGGCCTACCACCCCAGTCTTTGTCGCACGAAGGCTTCCTCGGCTGCTCCCAGCGAAGGGGTCTGCTCGGGCTGCGTGGCAGGCTCGCGCGAGGCGGCTCGCTTCCTGTCAGAATTCGAAGCCTCTTGACCCGCACTGGATCGAAGTCGTGACCAACTTCATCCTTGTTCCTGGCGGCTGGCAGGGTGCCTGGGCGTTCGATGAAGTGGCCAGCCTGCTCACGAAGAGCGGCCACCGTGCTCGGCCACTGACGCTGGCAGGACTGGGCGACGATCCGGTGCCGTGGGCCAATCTGGCGCAGCACATTCGAGAGGCTGCGGCAGCTGTCCAGGCGTGCGATGGCGAGGTCGTCCTCGCAGGCCATTCCTACGGCGGCATGGTCGTCAGCGGTGCGGCGGACGTGGCGCCGGAGAAGATCCGGGCGCTGGTCTATTCCGATGCGTACGTCCCGGCGTCCGGCGACTCCGTCTGGTCGCTCACCAGCCCGCGCTTCCGCGAAGCCTTCATCGCTGGAGCGGCCGCCGACGGCCTGAGCTGTGCGCCGCCGGCCGGACTGGACGCACGTTGCCGCCCGCATCCCATGGCAAGCTTCCTGCAAGCGATCCAGCTCACCGGGCGGTGGCGCGAGGTGCCGCGAAAGGTCTTCATCGGCGCCTTCGGGTGGGACGGCAGCCCCTTTCGCGAACTTCACGAGCGCCTCAGGAACGATGCGGATTGGCAGACCTTCGCCTTCGACTGCGGCCACAACATCCCGCGGCTGAAACCGGAGGCTTTCGTGGAGATCCTGCTGGCGCAAATTTGAGGCGGCAGCCAGCCGGCACGAGCCGACTGGGTTCCGATCGGGAGCACCCGGTCGCGAAGGAGGGCTTCGGGCCGCCGTGACCGGAGACCTTCGCAAGCGGAAGCTCGTCAAGGATCGATGTGCGACCGGCCACCGCGACGTCAGGCGCGCCACGCAAGCTTCCGGTCGTCGGGCGCCGTCGCAAGAAGCTGAATCGATCATGTCGATTCGGCGGCACCGTGCTCGTCGTACAAGAGCCCGTTCTGTCGGAAGCACAGGAGACTCGAATGTCCTCATCCGTACTATTCATGTCGATGTCGCTCGACGGGTTCATCGCGGGCCCGAACGACGAAATCGGCAACCCCGGAGGCGATGCCTTCGACCGGCTGCACGAGTGGTACGGGGACTTCTCCCGGCCGTCCGGAGCCGTCGGAGAATTGTGGGACGAGTGGAACGCGCCTGGGTCGATATTGGCGGGCCGGCGCACCGTGGAGCAAGTCGATCACTGGGGCGGTGACAATCGCGGTGTGCCGATCTTCGTGCCCAGTCACCGCCCGCCCGGCCCATCCGTCGCGAACTATCCGTTGGTGACGTATGTGCGCGACGGGATCGAGAGCGCGATGGCTCAGGCGAAGGCCGCCGCGGGCAGCCTGAATGTGCTGATGCTGGGTGCGTACACAGCCCAACGCGCGCTTGAGGCGGATGTTCTGGACGAGCTGCAGATCCATCAGATTCCGGTGCTGTTCGGTTGCGGCCGTCGCCTGTTCGACGTGTTGCCCTCGCGGATCGAGTTGGAGATCGTCCGGGTGATCGACACACCGGATGCCACGCACATCCGGTATCGAGTTCGTCGGTGAGTCAGCCTTCGAGGAGTTGACAGCGATGAGGTCATGGCATGACTTTCACATTGACGGCTATGCCGTCGACGGCCAGCGGCGTGAGATCGCCTTTGAGCTGACCTGGCCGAACGACAGGCCTGCCCAGGTGGGCGGCGCACGACTTGTCTTCGAAGGGGTCGAGGCCTACTTCCTCGAGCACGATCTCGGCTCCAACATCGTTCACGGTTTCGCGGAGCGGCCCTCGAGAGGATTTCTCGAGGAGTGGGCCGAACGGTTCGAGCTGAGCGCCAGACATGGCTGGCCCGCGTTCTGGCGTCCGGCGCCGTACCCGCCACGACCTGTCGAGGTCGAACCGGATGACGCGTTTCGACTGCTCGTGCGCCGAAACGCAAGGTGCACGCAGCTTTCCAGCTCGTACGGCTTGAGCGGATGGGTGATCGCAGCCAACGTCCGAGAGCAAGCGCAAGCGGCTGGCTGATGTCAGCCGATGGCTGGCGGTCGCTCTCGGCGACGCGAGACCAGACGACAAAGGCCGGCTTCGGGCAGGCGATCCCGACCAATCGCAGCGCGACCCTTGGCGCAGTGGTGCATCGGAACTGCAATGAACGCTGTCGCGCGCCGTCCAGCGGCTTGCTGGATACCGACCGCAGCCGGTCAGCAGTCAGAGACTGCTTTGAAGATGTACAGAGTGGCGACCGCGCAATGCCGCGTCCTTGAACCGGCATTCCGCCTGATCGGGTTCGGCCGGTTCTCTTTGAGCGTGCGCTGCTGCGCACTTGCTGCAGGTTCGCCATTTGCTCTCTGGGTTCGCCCACGAACTGCGGGAAGTGCTCACGCCATGAAGATCCTCCGCCTGCTTTCTTCCGTGCTGATCGGTGCCGTCGCCAGCGCACGATCCATGACGCCGATGGCCGCCCTGGCCGCGGCTCGCCTGGCGGGCCGCCGCACGCCAGGCCCTCTGATTTTGTTGGATCGCCCGATGGTGAGATACGGCGCCCTTGCAATGGGCGTCGGTGAGCTGTTGGGCGACAAGATGAAGACCGCGCCCGATCGAACCGTCGCGCTGGGGCTTCTCGCGCGAACGATGAGCGCGGGGATCGCGGGCGCAGCGCTCGCACCGCGAGGTCGCGGACAGGCAGGCGCCGCGATCGCAGTGGCGACTGCCGTGCCGCTCGCCTTCGTAACTCTCGCCGGGCGCAAGCGCGCCATGGCGCGAATCGGCCAGACGCGCAGTGGCCTGATCGAGGACGCGCTCATGGTGGCCGCAGGAATGGCGGTGGTGGCGATGGCCACCAGGTCGCAGCGCATCTGACGGTGCGCCAGACCGAGCGTTGGCTTCCGCGAGTTCGTCGCTGCAACGTCTGGGGATCAACCGCAGACCAAGCCACCGTTGACAGTCAGGAGCCCCTGACGGGTCGGCAAAGAATTGCCGTGACCCGCAAAGAGCCAGAGAACGACGAGTCAGCGACCCTCCGATCGAGCGACCGAGCCAGCGTGGTTGCGATCCGCCACGACCGCTTCGCGGATCAGCCGGCGGCTTCCGGGCACTGCCCGGTGCCCGGCTTCAACTCAGGACATGCACGCGAACTTCCGGGGGGGAAGCCGTGGCGGAGGCGCGCTCCAGCGAACGCGCCGGAGCGTGATGCCTCGGTGCGGAACCTGCCATCGAAGCTCGCTACCGCGCGATTTCCGGCGCCACGCCGATGATGCCGCGCTGGGCATATGGCTACATCCACTGCCGCGAACGCTTCCACTCGTCGCAGGAGATCGCCGACACACTGCCTCCGAGGCCGTGGCCAGGGTGGCCATCCCGTTCCTCGACGCGGCGTGAGACGCCACGGCCGGACGACGCCTCGCTCCCGTGCGAACCGGGAATGGAAAGCCCGGCGCTGTCGACGTGTCTCAGCCTTCGCGCGACGCGCCGGATCATGCGTGCGCTCCTGCGTCCGGCGTCGAGGAAATGCGGCGGCCGTGTTCATCGCAGCACCAAGGTGAACGAAGGATGAGGCTGCAGAGGTTGGCGCGCTGGAAGGACGAATCCTTGAAAGCGAGGAAGTCGTCATTGAACGTCCCGAACGTGCTGGCGGGCCGCTGCTTCAGACCCTCGTAAAACGTATCGATGACCTCGGCCGCGAAGCTGTCGCTTCTGGGACAAGCAGCGGCAACCTCCGCGCGTTCCTCGGGAGTGAGCTCACCATATCCGCGGCCGGTCATGTCGAGCCCGGCGCCCGCTTGCACCAGTGCGATCTCCGGATGCATGTGTTCCGGTATGCCGGGTGTTGTATGCAGTGCGATCGAAAGCCACACTCTCTCGACCTGGTCGGCGTCGACTCCTCGGCTGCGCAGGAAGTCGCGCGCCGCATTGGCGCCGTCGACCTCGAAGCGCCATGGGCTCTGGTGGAATTTCGGAGTGATGCCGATGTCGTGAAACATGGCCGCGGCATACAGCAGTTCAGGGTCGAACTTCAATCCCTCTCGTCGCCCGATCAGGCTCCCCCACACGAAGACGCGCCGCGAGTGATGGAAGAGCATGTCACTCTCCGTGTCACGGATCAATTCGGTGATGTCACGCGCCAAGGTGCTGTCCGGAATTCGGATGCCGGCAATGGAGGTTGGGTGCACCGTGTTGGCTCCTGGTCCACTATTGATGGTGGTCGGGCAGCACCAGTTGGCGCTCGTCCGGATTGGTGATGAAGATCACGAGCAGGCGGGCGGGCGTGTCCATGCTGGGATTGCGTGTCATCGTGTGGCGGGCGCCAGGCGCCTCATACCAGCTGTCACCGGGCTTGTAGACGCGGGGCGGGTCTGCATCGACCGCGCTGACGATCTCGCCGGACAGCACGTAGGCGTAGAGGAACGCCGAGTCCGGATGCGTGTGAGGCGGTGCCGCCGTACCGGGTGGAAAACTGACTTCAACCGTGACCATCGCTTTGCCGGGCACGTTGGGCAGGTCATGCTTGAACAACGGCGTGACTGTTTCGGGATGCTCCTTGGAGCCGGGGCCGGGTTGGTGTGCCCCTGCCGGCGATGCCGTCACGGCGATCGCCGCCACGCAGGCGGCAAGCATTCGGTGCTTCATGTTGCTGAACGTCATTGCGTTGACCAGGCTTACTTCGCTGCGGCAGCAGCTGCGGCTGCGGGCGTGGCCCGGAAGCTGATCGCCATCCGGTTATAGGCATTCATCAGGCCGATGGCGATGGTCAGATCGGCCAGTTGCTTCGGATCGAAAGCAGAGGCGGCCGCTTGGTAGGCGTCGTCCGGAACTCCGGTGCGGTCGACCAGGGTCACGCACTCCGCCCACGAAAGCGCCGCCCGCTCGGCCGCACTGAACAGACTGCCGCCTTCCCGCCAGGCGGGCACGAGGACCAGCTTCTTGACATCGATGCCTTCCTGCAGCAACTCGTGCGAGTGCATGTCGATGCAGAACGCACAACCATTGATCTGCGAGACGCGGAGAAAGACCAGATCGATCAAGGCCTTCGGCAGGCCGCACTGCATGACGTGGCCATACACGCCGCCGAGTGCCTTCATGCCGGCCGGGGTGGCGGCGTTGTAATCCATGCGTTGGGTCATCTCGGTTCTCCTTTGGTGTGAACGACACATGCCGTGGACGAAGAATGGTCCTTCCGCTGGTCAAAGAAAAGGGCCAAGATCTGTCAGTCTTGATGCACCATGAGGGATGGCTCCTCTATCCATCGGTGTCGACCGTGCGGCGAAGACGCCGTTGTCCATCCAAATCTATGCCTCGATCCGGGAGGCGATCGAATCAGGCCGGCTGGAGGCTCACGCCAAGCTGCCGTCCTGGCGAGACTTGGCGGCTCAACTGGGAGTCTCCCGGGGCACGGTGCGCATCGCCTACGAGCGCCTCATCGACGAGCAACTGGCGGTCGGGATGGGTGCGGCCGGGACGCGCGTCGGCGAACGCCCGCGACCCTCTCCGGCACGCACGTGGTCTGCGGAGCCGACACCGATGCTGGATCTGTTCCACGACTTCGGCAACACGCCGCAGGTCTTCCAGATGGGCGTGCCGGGGCAGGACGTGTTTCCCTACAAGCTGTGGTCACGCATCATGGTGCGTGAGGCCAGGCGCAGCGCCGCGGCGCCCGTCAGCTACCCGGACCCACGCGGCCTGCCGGCGCTGCGCCGCGAGATAGCCGCGTACCTGGCGATCGCACGCGGTCTGCGTTGCAGTCCTTCCCAACTGCTCGTCACCGCCGGGTTTGCCGGCGCGCTGGGACTTGTCACCCGCGGCCTGGGTCTGGAGGGCCAGAAGGCGTGGTTCGAAGATCCCGGCTTTCCGCTCACGCGCACGGCACTCGCAAAGGCCGGCCTGAAAACCGTCCCGGTGCCCGTGGATGCGGAGGGCCTGGATGTCGACGCGGGAAAAGCTTGCGCAGGCGATGCGGCGCTGGCGGTGGTCACGCCAGGGCAGCAAGCACCGCTGGGCATGACCATGTCGCTGGCACGACGGCGTGCCCTTCTCGAATGGGCGAGGCGCAACGAGGCCTGGATCATCGAGGATGACTACCTGAGCGAATTGCAGCTGCAGGGGCGTGCCGCGCCAGCGCTTGCCTCGCTCGACACCAGCGAACGGGTGATCCACATCGGCACGTTCAGCAAGACCATCAGCCCGGCCCTCAGGCTGGGATTCGTGGTGGTCCCGCCCTCGTTGTCGGAACGCTTTGGCGAACTGGCGGCATGCCTGGCTCCGGCGCCGGCGGCGACGGTCCAATTGGCAGTCGCCAGCTTCCTGCAGGAAGGCCACTACCTGCGGCACCTGCGCCGCATGAAACGGGTCTATGCCGAAAGGTGCGGGGCGTTGGTGACGTGCCTTCAAGAACATGCAGCCGGTGCGCTCGAGGTCCAGGCGACCGCGGGCATGGCGGTCGTGGCGCGCTTGCCGAGCTCGATGGAAGATACCGATGTCGCCCTTCGCGCACTGCCTCTGGGTCTGGCGCCTGTCCCGCTCTCTCCGTGGCATGTGCTGACGCCTCGCGCGAACGGGCTCCTGCTGGGGGTGACGAACGTGGATCCGAGCCGGTTGCCGGCCGACTGTCGGCGACTCGCGGGGGTGGTGCGGCGGGCTTGAAATCGACCGCGTGCTTGAGTCGAGGCTTCACAGGCCTCTTGAATGATCAGGTCTGGGCAGCGTCGATCAAGGCGTTCAGCTGCCGTTCTTGGTCGGAAACCGAAGTCGAGGCCCTGATGCGTCGGACGTCGGCTTTCTGGCGCCGAGTTCTGCATCCTCGAAGTCCGCGACGGGTCGACAACCGACCTGGCACCGCGCCGGAAGCGGTCGTCGAAGGGTCAGCGTCGCGCCCGGCTGCGCAACGCGGCTGACCATCGATGTGGCCTTCGACAGCGGTGCTGGCGTGTACGTGTCGACCTCACGGCGTCGGTGCCGCCAGCATCCACTCATGGGCCGGATCATTGCGGAACACCCACAGCCGCTGCGGCCCCGCCATCACGTTCAGGTAGTAGAGCTCGTAGCCGTGCGGCGCGACGACGGGGTGGTAGCCGCGCGGCACCAGCACGAGGTCGTGGTCCTCCACCGCGCACGCTTCGTCCAGGCTGCGGTCGTCGGTGTAGACGCGCTGGAAGGCGAAGCCCTGCGGCGGATCGACGCGGTGGTAGTAGGTTTCCTCGAGCTGCGTTTCCGTCGGCGGCGCCTCGACGTCGTGCTTGTGGGGCGGGTAGCTGGACGAATGGCTGGCCGGCGTGCGCACCTCCACCACGAGCAGGTGCGCGGCAGTCGGGTCGTCGTGGGGCAGGATGTCGCAGATGTAGCGCGTGTTGGTTCCGCGGCCGCGCACGCTGCGTCGCATGCTGGCGGGATCGAGGCGCCGCACCGCGCGCTCGGCGCCGTCGCCGGGTGCGCTGCACAGCGCGACCTCGGCGGCGCCGGTGGCGACGATCTTCAGCGAACGCCCCGCCGGCACATAGAGCGCCGCGGGCGCGATGTCGTCGAAGACGCTGGCTCGCGTGCCCAGTCCCGCATGCACGGCGCCCTGCACCTCGATGTCGACCGTGCCGCTCAGTACCACCACGCACAGCTCGCGCTCGCCCGTGTCCAGTGCCTCGGACTCACCCGCGGCCAGGCGCAGCGCGCGGAAGCCGACATGCTTCCAGCCCGCCTGCTCGGGCGTGACCGAAACGATCTCGCGGCCTTCGCGCCGCGCCTTCAGCAACAGCTTGCTCGTCATCACCGCTGCTTTCCGTCGATGGCGTCGACGATGCGCCGCAGCGTCTCGTAGCCCTTCCTCGCATAGGCGTAGCTGGGCGCGACGGCGGGATCCTGTTCGGCCTCGACGACCAGCCAGCCCTCGTAGCCGCCGCCGTGCAGCAGCCGCAACACGGCGTCGAAGTCGATCACGCCATCGCCGGGGACGGTGAACGTGCCGTTGATCACGCCCGTCAGGAAGCTCCAGCCATCGTTGCGTGCGCTGCGCACGACCTGCTCGCGAACGTCCTTGCAATGCACGTGCACCACGCGCGGCAGGTGGCGGCGCAGCAGCGCGGCGACGTCGGTCGCGCCGCCGTAGTACGCATGGCCGGTATCGAACAGCAGGCCGACGTCGCGGCCCGTCAGCGCCATCAGGCGGTCGATGTCCTCCGGCGACTCGACGTAGGCGCCCATGTGGTGGTGGTAGGCGAGCGTGAGGCCGTAGGTCGCCTTCAGGTGGGCGCCGAATTCGTCGAGGCGCTTCGCATACGCGGCCCAGGCGGCGTCGTCGATGAAGCGCGGCCGCCTGGCGAGCGGGGTGTCGATGCGGCCCTGGATCGAGCCCGCCACCTCGCCGTAGACCACCACCTTGCAGCCGTTGAACTGCAGCTTGGCCATGTGCGCCCGGCAGGCCTCGATCTCGTCGGCGAGCGTGCCCTCGGCCAGCCGTCCGGAGTACCAGCCGCTCACGCAGGCGACGCCGTATTCGGCGAGCTTGGCCTTGAGCGCCGCCGGTTCCTGCGGGAACTTGTTGCCCAGCTCGAAGCCCTGGTAGCCGATCTCCGCGCCTTCGCGCAGCGCGGTCTCGAGCGGCGTGTCGCCTCCGAGTTCGGGCAGGTCGTCGTTGCTCCAGGAGATCGGGTTGATGCCGATGCGAATGTTCCAGGTCATGGCAGGTCGTCTTCGGTGAAGGGGGAATCAGGGGCGCTGCGCGCGCTTGGCCTCGCGCGCGGCCGCGGCGGCGGCGTCGACGGCGGGACGCGCGGAGGCCTGCGGGACGGCGACCTCCCACCAGCAGCCGCCGTCGTCGGTGGTGCGGGCGTGCGTGGTGTCGATCACGATCACCTGCGTCTTCGTGGCGGCGCGGGCGCGCCGCATGGCCGCGCGCAGTCCGGCGATGTCCGGCACGTGGACGGCGTCGGCGCCGAGCGCGGCCGCGTGCGCGGCGAAGTCGATGCGCGCGTCGGCACCCTGCGCGGCCACGCAGTCGTCCAGCAGGTTGTTGAAGCTCGCTCCGCCGCAGGCGGCCTGCAGGCGCTGGATGCACCCGTAGCCGCGGTTGTCGAGCACGACGACGATCAGCTTGTGCCCCAGCATCACGGAGCTCGCGATCTCCGAATTCATCATCAGGTACGAGCCGTCGCCCACCATCACGACGACCTCGCGCTCCGGCCGCGCGATCTTGACGCCCAGGCCGCCCGCGATCTCGTAGCCCATGCACGAGTAGCCGTACTCGACGTGATAGTTGCCCGGCGCCGCGGCACGCCACAGCTTGTGCAGTTCGGCCGGCAGCGTGCCCGCGGCGCACACGACGATGTCGTCGGCGGGCGAGTCGGCGGCCGAATCCCGCACGGCGCCGATCACGTCGGCGTCGTAGGGCAGGTCGTCCGCGGCCGGCGCGGTCGTCAGCGCCGTGACGCGATCGTTCCACGCCGCGGCCGCGTGCCGCGCCCGCGCGGTCCAGCTGTCCTCCGCGCGCCAGCCGGCGACGGCGGCCGACAGCGCGGCCAGGCCCGTGCGCGCATCGCAGACCAGCGCTTCGCCATGCCACTTGTGCGCGTCGTGCGGCTGCACGTTCAGGCTCAGCAGCCGGGCCTGCGTGAACAGGCTGTGCGAGCCGGTCGTGAAGTCCTGCAGCCGCGTGCCGACCGCGAGCACCAGGTCGGCTTCGCGTGCGCCGTCGTTGGCCGCCGGCGAGCCGGTGACGCCGATCGCGCCCATGTTCAGCGGGTCGTTCCAGGCCAGGCCGCCCTTGCCGGCCTGCGTCTCGGCGACGGGCACGCCGTGCGTCTTCGCGAACGCAGCCAGGGCGCTGCCCGCCCCGCTGTAGAGGACGCCGCCGCCCGCGACGACCAGCGGCCGGCGCGCGGCGCGCAGCAGGGCGGCCGCACGCGCGAGCTCGGCGCCGTCGGGCGCGGGACGGCGCAGGTGCAGCGTCGGCGGCGCGAGGAAGCTCTCGGGGCAGTCGAAGGCCTCGGCCTGCACGTCCTGCGGCAATGCCAGGCACACCGGGCCGCACGACGCCGGATCCGTCATGACGCGCACGGCGTGCGGCAGCGCGGTCAGGATCTGCTCGGGCCGCACGATGCGGTCGAAGAAGCGGGTGACCGGACGCAGGCTGTCGTTGGCGCTGAGGTCGCCGTGGTGGAAGTCCTCGAGCTGCTGCAGCACCGGGTCGGGCGCGCGCGAGCAGAAGATGTCCCCGGGCAGCAGCAGCACCGGCAGCCGGTTGACATGCGCCAGCGCGGCCGCGGTCACGAGGTTGGTCGCGCCGGGGCCGATGCTGGTCGTCACCGCCAGCACGCGGCGGCGCATGTTCGCCTTCGCGTACGCGATCGCCGCGTGGGCCATGGCCTGCTCGTTGTGCGCGCGCCAGGTGGGCAGGCTCGCCCGCGACGCATGCAGCGCCTCGCCCAGGCCGGCGACGTTGCCGTGGCCGAAGATGGCGAACACGCCGCCGCACCAGGGCACGACACTGCCGTCGTCCAGTTCGACGCGCAGCGCCGCGAGATGGCGCACGATGGCCTGCGCCAGGGTCAGTCGGATCGTCTTCATCGGCGGGCTTTCAGGCCGGGCGCAGGGCGGGCTGCGCGATGTCGTGGATCGGGGCGCACGCCGGTGCGTCCTGCGCGGCGGGCGGGCGCGACGCACGCCACGCGTCGACCAGCGTCTCGAAGTTCGCGGCGACGGCGGCGACCAGGGCCTCGTCGTCGAGCACGCCGCACAGCCAGTCGCGCGCCGGCTCCGCCCACAGCGAGCGGCCGACCATGAAGCCCTTGACGACGGGATGCGTGGCCGCGGCGAAGTCGCGGGCGAGGTCGGCCAGCGGCTGGTTCAGGCCCAGGATGACGGCGCCGCGGCAGTACGGGTCGCGCGCGGCCACCAGCGCCGCGAGCGCGTTCCAGCCGGCCGAGCGCATCGGCGCGAGCTTCCACCATTCGGGCTTCAGGCCGATCGTGTAGAGGCGCTGCACGGCGCGCAGGACGGCCGCATCGACCTGCGCCGCATCGGTGCCATTGCGCGGCGGGATGACCTCGAGCAGCAGCTCGTGCCCGGAGTCGCGCGTCGCGGCCCACACTTCCTGCAGCCGCGATTCCTGCTGCAGCCGCAGGTCGACGGCGTCGTCCGGGTGGTACAGCACCAGGCACTTGACGACCTGCTCGCGCGGCCACTGCACGAGCCGCGTGCCCAGCGACGGGCCGCCGTCGAAGCGCAGCGGCCGCGAGCCGGGCAGCTCCACGGGCCGGCCCACCCACCAGCCGCGGCCGGTGGCGGCGTGCAGGGCGTCCTCGCCGTAGAGGTCGTCGACGAGCACGCCCATGCGGCCCTGCAGGCCGCGGCTCGCGCCGACGCGCTCGGCCGCGCGCAGCAGCAGCAGCTTGAGCGCCGGCAGCCGCGCCTCGGAGGCGCCGGCTGCGCGCGCCAGCTCGAAGAACTGGCTGCGATGGTCGAATGCCATCACGTTGAGTTCGTCCCAGCGCGCCCGCGGGGCCGTCACGCGGTGCAGATGCGCGAGCTGCGCGTCCGCGGCGACGTCGGCCCCGCGCCGGCCGCCGAACCAGTGCGCCAGTTCCGCCGGCGTGGGCATCGCGGGCGCGCACGCGTGGCGCGAGACGACGATCGCGCCGCACGCGTTGGCCAGGCGCGCGGCGCTGGCGAAATCCTCGCCGCGCAGCAGGCCGGCCATCAGCCCGGCGGCGAAGGCGTCGCCCGCACCGAGCACGTTCAGCACCTCGACGCGCTCGCCCGCGCAGGTGGGGGCGTCCGCCAGGCGCTCGGGCACCGCGCCCGCGACGAGGCAGCAGCCGAGCGGTCCCAGCTTGACGACCATCGCCGCGGGCGTGAGCTCGCGCACGCGGCGCAGCGACGCCGGCAGGTCGCCCGGCACGCCGCCGGCGATGATGAACTCCTCCTCGGTGCCGATCAGCAGGTCGAAGCTCGGCAGCATCTCCTGCAGGCTCGCGGTGACCCGCGCGTCGGGCACGAAGCGCGTCTGGCCGTCGCCGCGCTTGGTCAGGCCCCACAGCACGGGGCGGTAGTCGATGTCGAGGACGCGCAGCGTGCCGTGGCGGCCGGCATGCTCGAGCGCGCGCGTCGAGGCGGCGCGCACGCCCGGCTGCGACAGGTGCGTGCCGGTGATCAGCAAGGCGCGGCAGTCGGCGACGAAGGACTCGGCGATCGCGTCCGCGGCGATCGCCATGTCGGCGCAGTTCTCGCGGTAGAACAGCAGCGGGAACGTGTCGCGATCCTTCAGGCCGAGGATGGCGAGCGCGGTCAGGCGTTCGGGATCGACCTGCACCATCGACGTGTCGCAGCCCTCGCGCTGCAGCGTCTCCACGAGGAAGCGGCCCATCTGCTCGTCGCCCACGCGCGAGACCATGGCCGCGCGCAGGCCCAGCCGCGCCGCGCCGAACGCGATGTTGGCGGAGCTGCCGCCGAGGTACTTGGCGAAGCTCGCGACGTCCTCCAGCCGCGCGCCGACCTGCTGGGCGTAGAGGTCGACGGCGAGGCGGCCGAGGCAGGCCAGGTCGAAGCGGCGGCCGGAGGGGATGTTCAGGAAGCTCATGATGGGGTTGCCGTCAGATCGTCACGCCGTCGAGGTCGTGCATCAGCGTCTTCATCTCCGCGCCGCCGGCCATCATGTCGAGCACGGCCTCCTTGGAGACGCCGGGCTTGGCATGGGTGCCCATCGACTTGCCGCGATTGAGCAGCGTGAAGCGGTCGCCGATCGGGTAGGCGTGGTTGACGTTGTGGGTGATGAAGATGACCGAGATTCCGCGCGCCCGTGCGCGGGCGATCAGCTTGAGCACGTTGACGCTCTGCTTGACGCCGAGGGCGGCGGTGGGCTCGTCGAGGATCAGGACGCGGGCTCCGAAGTGGATCGCACGCGCGATCGCGAGGCACTGCTTCTCGCCGCCGGACATGTTGCCGACCAGCTGGCCGGCGTCGCGAACCCGGATGCCCATCTCGGCCAGCCGTTCGGCCGCGGTGCGCTCGGCGAGTGCGTGGTCCATCACCGGCAGGGCGCCGAACAGCCGGCGCTTGGGCTCGCGGCCCATGAAGAAATTGCGCGCGACGCTCATCAGCGGCACCAGCGCGAGATCCTGGTAGACGGTGGCGATGCCCGCGTCGAGCGCCTCGCGCGGCGAACGGAAGCGCACCGGCTTGCCGTCGACCAGGTACTGCCCCTCGTCGGGCGCGAACACGCCCGCGAGCATCTTGATCAGCGTGCTCTTGCCGGCGCCGTTGTCGCCCAGCAGGCAGTGCACCTCGCCGCGCGCGAGCTGCAGCGTCACGCCGGACAACGCGATCACCGGGCCGAAGTACTTCGAGACGTTCTCGAGCTGCAGGATCATGTCGGACATGCGGTCTCCGCCCCTCAGCGCCGGCCGAGCGCCACGCGCCGGCGGACGAAGTTGTTGAACAGCACCGCCACCAGCAGCATGCCGCCCAGGAAGACGCGGTACCAGTTGTTGTCGATGCTCGTGTATCCGATGCCGATCTGCACGATGCCGAAGATCAGCGCGCCGAGCGATGCGCCGATCACCGAGCCGTAGCCGCCGGTGAGCAGGCAGCCGCCGATCACCGCGGCGATGATGGCCTCGAACTCCTTCTGCAGGCCGCGGTCGGCGGCGGCCGAGCCGGCGTCGGCCACCTGCAGGATCGCGAACAGCACGGCGCAGAACGCGGTCAGCATGAACAGTCCGATCTTCACGCGCCCGACCGGAATGCCCACGTTCTTGGCGGCGTTGGGGTCGCCGCCGACGGCGAGGATCCAGTTGCCGACGCGCATCTTCGCCAGCATGAAGGCGCCCGCAGCCGTCAGGGCCAGCCACCAGACGACGACCTTCGGGACGCCGATCGCCAGCGCCGTGCCGTCGTCGCGCGCGGCGATCAGCCCCGCATGGGCCATCACGTTGAACAGGCCGGTCAGCACGTGGCCCTGGAACAGCGCGTGCACCACCGGGTCGGCCGCGATCATGTCGGCCAGGATGCTCGGGCCGTTGCTGGACAGGATCGTCTTGCCCGTCAGCATGACCGACAGCGCGAGGCTGAGGCCACGCAGCACGAAATAGAAGGCCAGCGTGACGATGAAGCTCGGCAACCCCGTGCGCACCACCAGCCAGCCATTGAGGGCGCCGAGCCCGCAGGCGACGGCGAACGCGAACAGCGCCGCGAGCCACACCGGCCAGCCCCAGTAGAGGCAGGGCACGGCCAGCAGCATGCCGCCGAAGCCGATCATCGAGCCGATCGACAGGTCGAACTCGCCGGCCACCATCAGCAGCGCGGCGCCGACGGCGATCACCCCCAGGAACGCGGCGACCGTGCCCCAGTTGACGATGCCTTCGGCGGAGAACATGCCGGAGCCGCCGGCGGCGACGCCGAACACGAGGAAGACCAGCACCGTGCCCGACAACGCCCCCGATTCGGGCCGGCCGAGCAGCCGGCGCCACGGGCCGACGCTGCGGACGCGTTCGTCGGCCGGGGCGGGCGCGGCCGGCCGCTCGGAGGCGACCGCGGTCGCAGGAGTGGTGGTGATCATCGCGCGTCGCCTCGGCTTACCGGTACTGTCCGGCGTACTTCTCGACCTTGCCGATGTTGTCCTTGGTCACGAAGCCGGGGCCCGACAGGATGTGGCGGGGGCCGTAGACCGGCGCCAGTCCGTACTCGTCGAAGCGCGCCTTGACCTTCGGGTTCGCCTGCACGGCGGCCGCGACCTTCTTGAGGTCGGTCGTGTGCATCTGCTTCATCGTCGCCATCACCGCCACCGGGATGTAGCCCTGCAGGTAGGGCTGCTGGTCGATGGCGAACTGCACCGAGCCGTCCTTGATGCCGCGCGCGATGTCGTCGCTCAGGTCGAAGGTCGCGAAGTAGATCTTGCCCTTCAGGCCCATCTTGTCGATCGCCTTCAGCGACGGGCTGGCCGACAGCGGCCCCAGGGCGAGCACGGCCTGCGTGTTCGGGTTCTGGCGCAGCCAGGCCGACACCTTCGCCTCGACGCCGCTCGGGTCCTCGCCCGAGTCCAGCGTCGACTTCTTGAAGTCGGCGCCGATCGCTTCGGCGAAGCCGCGGCAGCGTTCGAACGAGGCCGGGTTGGTCGCGTAGTGGTTCACGCACAGGAAGCTCTTGATGCCCGCGGCCTTCGCGCGTTCGCCCGCGCCCTTGCCGGCCTCGTACTCGGGCTGGCCGACGTGCATGATCGCGCCGAGCTCCTCGCTCTGCTGGGTCGTGCCGGAGTTGATCGTGACGAGCGGGATCTTCTTGTCGGTCACCTTCTTGATCGAGCCCTTGAGCACGTTGAAGTCGGCGATCGACGTGATCACGCCGTCGTAGTTCTGCGCCGCCGCCTGCTCGATCAGGCGCGACATGTCGGCGAGGTCGCCGCTGGGCGGGTTGCGGTAGTCGACCTGCACGTCGAAGTCCTCGCCGGCCTGCTTGATGGCGTTCTTGATCGTGTTCCACCACGAGTCGGAATCCGGGGCATGGCTGATCAGGACGTACTTGCCGGCCGCAGCCGCCGCGCCGGCGCTCAACGCCAGCACCGCCGCGACCGCCAGCGTCTTCAGGATCGAACGCTTGCTCAGTGAGTTCATGGATCGTGTCTCCTTTGTTGTGGGGTCGTCTCGGGCCTGCGCCGCGCGGCTGACCTCAGCCCTCGGGCCGGGACGTGACGCATTCTGGCGCCGTGGAAAGTGAATTCCATGCGTGCAACTACTTAGAAAAAGTTTTCCATATCACGCCGTGCGCCCCTATCATTCGCTGCATCGCAAGCAAGCGCAGCCCCTCGGGCGGGAGCAGTCACGATGGTGGTCTCGATGGAACAGCCGCTGAAGGTCGGGATCGCCGGCCTCGGCCGGCTCGGCAAGCGGCACGCGGAACAGCTGGCGTTCCGCACGCGCGGCGTCCGGCTCGTCAGCGCCTGCAGCCCGGTGGCGGCCGAACTGGCATGGGCGCGCGGCCAGTTGGGCGTGGCGACGCTGCACGAGGACTTCGACGCCTTCGTGCGCGACCCGCAGCTCGACGCGGTCGTGCTGGTCACGCCGACGTCGCTCCATGCGGACCAGACGATCGCCGTGCTCGAGGCCGGCCGCCACGTGTTCGTGGAGAAACCGCTGGCGCTCAACGTCGAGGACTGCGTACGCGTGGAGGCGGTCGCCCGCCGCCATCCTGAACTTGTCGCGATGGTGGGCTTCGTGCGCCGTTTCGACCCGAGCTACGCGCGTGCCGCGGCCGACATCGAGTCCGGCGCGATCGGCCGTCCGTTCGTGGTGCGGTCGCAGACCTGCGACCGCAACGACCCCGACGGCTTCTTCGTGCGCTTCGCGCCGACCTCGGGCGGCATCTTCATGGACTGCAGCGTGCACGACATCGACCTGGCGCGCTGGCTGCTGGGCAAGCCGCGCGCGACGCGCGTCTTCGCCAGTGGCACGATCGCGCTGCACGAGGGCCTGCGCCCGCTGGGCGACGTGGACAACGGCATGGCGATCGTCGAGTTCGACGGCGGCCAGCGGGCCGTGCTGTACGCCTCGCGCACCTTCGCGCACGGGCACGACACGCAGACCGAGGTCATCGGCACCGCCGGCCAGCTGCAGGTGGGCCACGGCGGCGAGCGCGATCGCATCGTGACGAGCGATGCGGCCGGCATGCACCGGCAGGCGGTGGCCGACTTCTTCGAGCGCTTCGGCGTCGCCTTCGAGCGCGAGCTGCAGGCGTTCGTGTCGGCGTGCCGCGGCGAGCAGGCGATGCCGCTCGCGCTGTCGGACGCGACGGAGGCGACGCGCATCGGCCTGGCCATCACGCGATCGCTGCGCAGCGGCCAGGTGGAAGCCGTGTGAGCGCCCGGCCAAGCACGGCGTTCCACGCGCCCTGAAGCCTGGAAAGCCTTTTCCATTTTCCGCGGCGCGCCGCCTATCATCGCCGGCGCCCGATTTCTCCAACTTCCCAGAACCGATGCCGCGTCCCGTTCCCAGCAAGAAGACCGCTCCGTCCAAGGGAGTGCCTGCGCCCGCGTCGCCGGCGAGCGGCCATTCGCCGGCGATCGACGCGCTCATCGAGCGCATCAGCGCCGAATTCGGCGGCCTCAGCCGCCAGCTCAAGCTGATCGCCCGCTACGTGGAGCAGCACCGCGACCACCTCGGGCTGGAGAAGATCCAGGACGTGGCGACGCGCAGCGGCGTGCAGCCGTCGGCCGTGGTGCGTTTCGCCAAGCACTTCGGGTTTTCCGGCTACACCGAGCTTCAGAAGGTCTTTCGCGACGGCCTGTCGCACCGGCTCGCGCCCGACCACAACTACCAGGCGCGCATCCGCGACGTCATCGACCACGCGCAGGGGCGGCTGTCCAGCGCCGACATCGCCAGCGAATTCATCGGGGGCGCGATCGCCGGCATGCGCGAGCTCGAGCGCGGGGTGCGCGGCTCCGCGCTGGACGCCGCGGTCGAGCTGCTCGCGCACGCCCCGGCGATCTGGGTGGCCGGCGCGCGCCGCTCGTTCCCGGCGGCGAGCTACCTCACCTACGCGCTGCAGCACACCGATCGGCCGATCCACCTCGTCACCGGCGTGGGCGCGATGCACGAAGGCCAGTTGCGCGGCCTGCGCGAGGACGACGTGATGGTCGCGATCAGCTACGCCCCGTATGCGGACGAGACGCTGCTCGCCGCCCGCCTCGCCGGCGAGCGCGGCGCCCGGCTCATCGCGCTGACGGACAGCCGCATGAGTCCCCTCGCGGCCGATGCCACGGTGACCCTGCTGGTCTCCGAGAGCAGCACGTTCGGCTTCCGTTCGCTGACCAACACCATGGCGCTGGTGCAGAGCCTGTTCATCGCGCTCGCGTACCGGCTCGAACTCGACATGGCCATGAAATGACCGCCCCTCGTCCCGCTTCCACTGATCGGAGTCCTCCATGAAGAACGTCGCCGTCTTCGGCGCCGGCCGCATCGGCCGCATCCACGCCGCCAACCTCGCCGCGCTGCCGGGCGTGGCCCTCAAGTTCGTCTGCGATCCGGTGGGCGAATCGGCCGCGCAGCTGGCGGCCCAGCTCGGCGCGCAGGTCTCGACGCCCGAGGCGGTGTTCGCCGACGCCGACATCGACGTGGTCGCCATCGCGGCGCCCACCGACGCGCACAGCGACCTCATCACGCGCGCCGCGCAGGCGGGCAAGCACATCTTCTGCGAGAAGCCGATCGACCTCTCCGTCGCGCGCGCGCAGGCCTGCGCGGACGCGGTGCGCGCGGCCGGCGTCGCCTGCATGATGGGCTTCCAGCGCCGCTTCGACCCGACCTTCAACGAGGCCCGGGAACGGCTGGCGCGCGGCGACGTCGGCAAGCCCGAGATGCTGGTCGTCACCAGCCGCGATCCCGGCGCGCCGCCCGCGCAGTACCTGAAGGGTTCCGGCGGCATCTTCCGCGACATGCTCATCCACGACTTCGACATCTTTCGATGGATCCTGTGTGCCGACGGCGACGAGGCCGAGTGGCTCGCGGCCACCGGCTCGTGCCTCGTCGACCCGGAGATCGCCAGCGTGGGAGACATCGACAGCGCCGTCGTGACGCTGCGCACGCGCCAGGGCCGCCTCGCCCAGATCAACGCCAGCCGCCGCGCCGCCTACGGCTACGACCAGCGCTTCGAGGTGCTCGGCTCCGCCGGCATGCTCCAGTGCGGCAACCACAAGCCCAGCGAGGTCGTGCAGTCGGACGCCCGTGGCGTGCATGCCGAAAAGCCCGAGCACTTCTTCCTGCAGCGATACCGCGAGGCATATCGGCTCGAGCTGGTGCATTTCTTCGAGACGCTGCAATCGGGCGGCACGTTCCGCACCACGATCGTCGACGGCGTGGCGGCGCAGGCGCTGGCGGACGCCGCGAGCGAGTCCTGGCGCAGCGGCCAGGCCGTGAGGCTCTGAAGCGCCGCGGCGGCCGACCGCCGCACGGCGCGTGCGCCTCCGCCCGCTTCACGCGCTCCCGGAGGTTCCGTCTCCGGCCGCGTGCCGGCGGACCGGGCGATCGTCACGCCAACGGCCTGCTGCCGTCCTTCGCTTCGCGCGAGCCGGACGGAGCGGCCGGATTCGCCTAGCCGAGCTTGAAGATGCGCACGGCGTCCGCGAGGTTCGCGGCCTGCGTCTTGAGGCTCTCGGCCGCCGCAGCCGACTCTTCGACGAGCGCGGCGTTCTGCTGCGTCACCTGATCCAGTTGCGCCACGGCGCCGCCGACCTGGCCGATGCCGGTGGACTGCTCGGTCGCGGCGCCGGAGATCTCCGCGATCAGCGCGCTCACCCGCTGCACCTGCGAGACGATGTCCGCCATCGCGCCGCCGGCGACGTTGACCTGGCGCGCGCCGACTTCGACCTTCTCGACGCTCGCGACGATCAGCGACTTGATCTCCTTGGCGGCCTCGGCCGAGCGGCTCGCGAGGCTGCGCACTTCGCTGGCGACCACCGCGAACCCGCGGCCCTGCTCGCCCGCGCGCGCGGCCTCGACCGCGGCGTTCAGGGCCAGGATGTTGGTCTGGAAGGCGATCCCGTCGATCACGCCGATGATGTCGGCGATCTTCTTCGACGACGCCGCGATGTCCTGCATCGTCTGCACCACGGTCTCCACCATCTCGCCACCCTGGGCCGCCGCGGCCGAGGCGCCCGCGGCGAGCCGGCTCGCATGGCCCGCGGTCTCGGCGCTGGTCTTGACCGTGCCGGAGAGCTGCTCCATCGACGCCGCCGTCTGCTGCAAGTTGCTCGCCTGTTCCTCGGTGCGCTGGCTGAGGTCGTGGTTGCCCGTGGCGATCTGCGCCGAGCCGGTAGCGATCGACTCGCTGCTGGCGCGCACCTGGCCGACGATCTGCGCGAGGCTGTCGTTCATCCGGGCAAGAGCCCGCAGCAACTGCGCGGCCTCGTCGTTGCCGTGCACGGCGATGCGCGAGCTCAGGTCACCGGCGGCCACGGTGCTGGCCACGGCCGCCGCGCGGCTGATCGGTCCGGTGATCGAGCGCGTGATCGTCACGGCCGCGAAGCTGCCGAGAGCCAGCGCGGCGACCACCATCGCGATCAGCGTGAGCTTGGCGTCCACATAGGTTTGCTTCGAGGCCTTCGTCTCGTTGTCGGACAAGTGCACGTTGTAGTCCCACCAGTCCTGCACGGCAGCGGAGGCTGCGCCGAAGGCCTGGGCGGACGCGCCGTCCATCAGGGCCGCGGCCTCGGCGAGCTTGGCCGGGTCGGTGCCGCTCTGCTCCGACAGCGGACGCGCCTGTTCCCAGACGGCGTAGTACGAGACGAGCGAAGCCCGCACCTTGTCCAGGCGCCGCTTGTCTTCCGCGTCGGAGACCGATTCCTTCTCGTACTTGTCCAGCAGATCGGACGCCATCTTGCGGGCGTCCAGGATGTGTTGCTGCTCCTTGTCCTTCTCCGCCTTGCTCGACGCCAGGACATGGCGGAACTCGGCCCGGCGCTCGTCGGCCACGGACAGCGTGATCTGGTGCTGCGCGGCGAACGAGGGCACGAGGTCGATCGCGTACTCGGCGGTGTTGGCCGCGAGCTTGCCCATCTGCCAGGCCGCGACGCCGGCCATCGCGGCGAGCAAGGCCAGCACCAGCCCGAAGGCCAGGGCCAGTCGCTGGCCAATTCGAATATTCAGTAGCATTCTCATTCCTCTGACCTCGAGCTCGGGCTGCGGTCCATGGCGCGCCGTGCAACGCCTTTCGGCAGCCTTCGGGCGGCCTGAAGCTGCCTTCAGCTCTCGGTCAGCGGGTTGCAAGGTTGGTGGCCAGATCGATGGCGGAGGAGCCGGTCTGGTCGCGAGGAATCGACTGAACCGCCGTCCAGCACAGCCGGTCTTCGGACGCGCCCTGTTGTCAGGGCCGGTTTCGTCCGGCGCGACTTTTCCACTCATGAACCGCCGCGACGGATCGCTCGGCCCAATCCGCCGGCAACGGCGTGATGCGCCACGTCCGCATGAGCCCCTTGCGACGCATCTCGTGCGCGACGGGAGCGAGGCTCGCGACGCCCGTTCGCCGGAAGTGGCCGGCTTGCTCGGGAGCGAGTTCGGCCGTGACCGAAAAGGACACCGCGCCGTTCTCGACGAGCACGTCCAGGTACAGCAGCCCCTCGTCCTCGAAGAGGAACCAGTTCCATGGGTCTTCAGCGATGACTTGCATCTGGAACGAAGGCTGTGGTCAAGCACCCAGTTTCGCGCAACCGCACGAGGCGGTCGACTCGTCAGATCGGCGAACTCGCCAGAACCGAACTCAGCGGCACGAAGGCGTTGCTGCAGTCGACGGCGGTCGATGTCCCCGGCGTGCCCGTCACGGTGACGTCGCTCGAGGTCGAGGCGGCGATCGCCGAGGCGAAGCTGACGGCGCCGGGGCCGAACGTGAAGTGCGTGCCGGCAGGCAAGGTGCCGGGGCCGCCGTTGTGGCCGGCATCGAACGTCGGTTGCTTGCCGTCGAAGACGACGTTGTCCAGCGTGATCGTCAGGGGATTGTCCTGGCCGTTGAGTTCGTAGCCCGCGAACGTGATGAGCCCGCCGCCATACTTCGCGCTGCCGAGGTCGTGGACGCCACTCAAGCTGATGCCGCTGAAGTCCGGGTACTTGGTTCCCGTGGCGCTGCTGTAGAAGGGATCGAACACGAGCGGGCGGTGCAGGTTGCGCAGGCAGACCTGGCGGTAGCTCACGCCTTGCACCTTCCCGCCGCGCGACGAGTCCGACTTGATGCGCAGACCGTTGCCGTTCGGGCTGTCGTAGCCGTCGATGGAGAGGTCCGTCACCGCCAGGTCGCTCAGGCCGGCGTCCGTCTCGCTGCCGATCGACATCCCGTGGCCGTAGTAGAAGTGGTTGTGCGCGAAGGTGAGCTGGGTCGACGCGGGGCTGCCGCCTGCCTTGACGGCGACATCGTCGTCACCCGTGCTGATGTACGAATAGGCGAGCAGCACCTTGCTGGACGTCCCCGGATCGAAGCCGTCGGTGTTCTTGACGGTGTCCGGCGTGAAGCAGGTGGCGGGGGTCAGCACGTCCGGGGTCGTTCCAGAGGCGCACGCATAGCCGGACCGGGTGTAGACCGAACTGGGCGACAGGATCTTGATGCCCCAGGCGATGACGCCCGAGACGCCGCTGGTGACGACGTGGAAGTTCGGCGAGTTCAGGATCGTGATGCCGTGGAGCGTGAAATTGCTGCCCTTGTTCACCTGGACCAGCCGTGGGTTCTGCTGGTTCAGCCCGCTCTTGCTCTGGTAGGCCACGTCCCACCAGCTGCGCTTGCCCGCATTGGGGCCGCTCGTGAGCAGGCTGCCGCCGCGCCCGTCGATCGTGCCCGCGCCGACGATGCCGCTGCCCGCGGTGCCGCTCGCGAGGATGAACGGGTTGCAGGCGTTCGGATCCGACGACGTGGCCGTGCCGCAGCTGCCGGGCCCGTTGTCGAAGTCGGCCGGGTTGCGCGAGGCGAACAGCGTCACGCCGCTGTCGATCCAGAGCTGGACACCTGATTTCAGGCTCAGCGGGCCGCTCAGGAATCCGCTCTCGCCGGCAGCGCCCGCGACGAGCTTGACGGCCTGGCCCGCCGGACAGGCCGTGATCGCCTGCTGGATCCTGGCGGTGTCGGGCTGCGAGCTCGAGGCGCTGGCGTCGGCCGCGTCCAGCGAGCCGCCGACCGGGCTGAGGCTGGCCTGGAGCGACGCGCAAACCACCGAGGGAAGCGACGGTTCATCGACCGTTCCCCACTGCGTGGCCACCGACGGGCTCGGCGCCGGAGTCGGCGTGGGTGAGGGCGTCGGCGATGGAGAGGGCGCAGGCGTCGGAGACGGCGAAGGCGCAGGCGTGGGTGTCGGCGCCGGAGTCGGAGCCGGCGCTGGCGCTGGCGTTGGCGTTGGCGTTGGCGTTGGCGTTGGCGTTGGCGTTGGCGTTGGCGTTGGCGTTGGCGTTGGCGTCGGCGTCGGCGTCGGCGTCGGCGAAGATGACGCCCCGCCACCGGCCGGCTCCGAACCGGAGCCGCCGCCACCGCATGCGGCAACGGCGAGGCAAAGAGCCGAGATGACGAGGAGTCGGCCCTCGAGCGGACTGCGCATGGAGGGACTCATGCGGGGGTCGTCGGCGGGGCAGGGAGGCGTCATGAGGTTCTCGGCGGTCACGTTTCGGGAAGGCGGGCTGGAGTCCGACGTTAGCGATCGGCCGACCGGATGACATGACCAACCGGTGACCAATGGTCGCCAAGTGATTCAGCCGTCACGCGCTCATGTCATATGATGTCTGATAACAATGCTGAAATGGCGGACCAGGCGGCGGCCTTTAGATGGCTCCCGCGGAAAGCCGGGAATACGCCTATTCCGGAGTCTGCGGCGGCCCAGGATAGTGCGCCCGAGTTGTAGGACAACATATGACTTGCTTTCACATCGAGACATCCAGCGACACGTCATCCCTCGTCGGGCCCGCCTTCGGCGAGCCGCCGGGCACCCATCCCGCCGGGCAGGTGCAGTCATGACGGACGCTTCTGCCGTGCCCGCCAGCGCCGAGGTGTCGTCCGACGTCGCGACGAGGATCCGCTACGTGGTCCTCGCGACGATCTTCCTGATCACGACGCTCAACTACGCGGATCGCGCGACGCTTTCGGTCACCGGCCCGGCGATGCGCACCGAGTTCGGCTTCGGCGCCGTGCAGATGGGCTACATGTTCTCGGCGTTCAGCTGGGCCTATGTCCTCGCGCAGGTACCGGGCGGCTGGTTGCTCGACCGCTTCGGCCCGCGCCGCGTCTATGCCTGCAGCATCTTCGCGTGGTCGCTGTTCACGCTGCTGCAGGCGGCGACGGGCTGGGGCTCGGTGATCGCGAGCGGCCTGGGCGCGGTCACGACGCTGTTCATCTTGCGCTTCGCCGTCGGGTTGGCGGAGTCGCCGGCCTTTCCGGCCAACGCGAAGCTGGTCGCCAGCTGGTTCCCGACCGCCGAACGCGGGACGGCGTCCGCCGTCTTCAATTCGGCGCAGTACTTCGCGGCGATGGCGTTCACCCCACTGATGGCCGCCATCACGCACTGGTTCGGCTGGCGCATGGTCTACGTCTCGATGGGCGTCGTGGGCATCGTTTTCGCGCTGCTGTGGGTGCGCTACATGCGCAGCCCGTCCAGGCACCCGTCGGTCAACCGCGCGGAACTGCGCCACATCGCCGATGGCGGCGGGCTGATCGACATGGGCGAGGCGGCGCCGGAGGCCCCCGTCCAGTCACGCACGATGAAGGAGGGCCGCACGTTCGTCTACCTGAAGCGCCTGCTGGCCAGCCGCATGCTGCTGGGCGTCTACATCGGCCAGTTCTCCATCAACGTGCTGACGTATTTCTTCCTGACCTGGTTTCCCGTCTACCTCGTGCAGCAGAGGCACATGTCGATTCTCAAGGCCGGCTTCATGGCGTCGCTGCCGGCGCTGTGCGGCTTCGTCGGCGGCGTGCTGGGCGGCCTCCTCTCCGATTCGCTGCTGAGGGCCGGCTGGTCGCTCACCGCGGCCCGCAAGCTGCCGATCATCGCGGGCATGTTGCTCTCGGTGAGCCTGATCCTGTGCAACTACGTCGACAGCGAATGGCTGGTCGTGGGCCTGATGGCACTCGCCTTCTTCGGCAAGGGCGTCGGCTCGCTGGGCTGGGCCGTGGTCGCCGACACCGCGCCGCGGGAGGTCGTCGGCCTGGCGGGCAGCATCTTCAACATGTTCGGCAACACGGCGGGCATCGTCACGCCCATCGTCATCGGCTACATCGTCGACACGACCGGTTCGTTCAACCTGGCGCTCGTGTTCGTCGGGCTGAACGCGCTCGTGACCGTCGTGGCCTACACGGTGGTCGTCGGCAAGATCCGGCGCATCGAATTCCAGGACACCCTCGCATGACCGCCACCGTCGCACGTCCGATCGAGGCGCCCCGCGCCGCCGCGCCGCGCCGGCGTCTCGCCGCCAGCCTGGCGGGGCTGCTCCTGGCCGCCGCATGCGGGGCGCAGGCGACCACGGTCGTCTACGTCTCGAACGCGGACAGCCAGGACATCTCGGTGCTGCAGCTGGACAAGTCCCGGGGCGTGCTCGTGCCGCTGGACACGGTGAAGGTGGGCGGCATGGCGATGCCGCTCGCGGTGAGTCCGGACAAGCGCTTCCTGTATGCGTCGCTGCGCTCGCAGCCGTATCGCGTGACGAGCTTCGCCGTCGATGCCGCGAGCGGCCGCCTGACGCGGCTGGGCGAGTCGTCGCTGGCCGACAGCATGGCCAACATCGACACCGACCGCAGCGGCCGCTGGCTGTTCTCGGCGTCGTACGGCGGCGGCAGGATCGCGGTCAACGAGATCGGCAAGGACGGCATCGTCGGCCCGACGCGGCAGCTGATCGAGACGGCGCCGAACGCGCATGCGATCCATGCCGATGCCGCCAACCGCTTCGTCCTGGCCACGAGCCTCGGCGGCGACAACGTGTCGGTCTGGCGCTTCGACGCGCAACTGGGCAAGCTGACGCCGAACGATCCGCCGCTGCTGGCCGCGCCGCCGAAGTCGGGCCCGCGCCATTTCGTGTGGGACAAGGCGCAACGCTTCGTGTACCTGCTCGGCGAGGTCGACGCATCGCTCGGGGTCTATGCCTGGGACGGCCAGCGCGGCACGCTGCGCGAATTGCAGCGCACGACCACCCTGCCGGCCGGCTTCGCCGGCAAGCCCTGGGCGGCCGACCTGCACCTGTCGCCGGACGGCCGCTTCCTTTACGCGTCGGAGCGAACCACCAGCACGATCTCGAGGTTCCGGGTCGATCCGGCCACCGGACTGCTGCAGCCGCTCGGCCAGACCCCCACCGAGAAGACCCCGCGCGGCTTCGCGATCGATCCGAGCGGCGCCTTCCTCGTCGCGGCCGGGCAGGAGTCGAACAGCGTGTCGGTGCACGCCATCGACGCCGCCAGCGGCGCGCTCGGCGCGCCCGTGCGCACGGCGGTTGGCAGGAATCCGAACTGGGTGGAGATCGTCGACCTGCCCTGAGCACCTGCGGCGGCCAAGCCCGCCAGGCGAGGGCACCGTGCCGCTCTGGCGACGCGATGCACGCGAGGGCGGAATGATGTATGATGAACGTCATGCGAAGCTCAAGGCACAACTCCCGATCGGCCGCCAAGGAGGCCTCACACGAGCGCATCGTGGCCGCCGCTGCGCGGGCGATCCGCCGGAGCGGTTATGACGGCACCGGCGTCGCCGACATCATGAAGGAGGCCGGCCTCACGCACGGCGCCTTCTACGCGCACTTCGAGTCTCGCGAGGCCATGCTGGCCGAAGCGGCGAGTCGGGCGTGCGCCGAGTCGGCGGCGTTCGCTGCGGAAGTCGCCGCCGGCGCACCGCCCGAGCAGGCATTCGCGGCGATGCTTCACGCCTACCTGTCCGCCGAGCACGTGAACAACACCGAGCACGGCTGTCCCCTGGCCGCCCTCGGCACGGAGACCGCCCGGCAAACCCCGGAGGTGCGTCGCGTGACCACGCGGCACGTCAAGGAGCAGGTCGATCTCGTCGCCCGCCAGTTGCCTGACTGGGGTCGCGCCGAAGCTCACGAGCGCGCCCTGCTGACCGTGGCCGCGATGGTCGGCACGCTCGTGCTGGCACGCGCCGTCGACGATCCCGATCTTTCGAACGACCTGCGCGCGGCCGCGCTGAAGTACCTCGGTCCTCGTTGAGAGCCGCCGGCAGGCTCGCCGTCTTCGTTGGTCGAAACATATGATGAACATCATCCGAAATCGATATCGATTCCCCACGGTCGCCCCGGCGGCCGACCATCCAACCACATTCCAAGGAAGCGCGATGAGCGATTCGAAGACACCCCGCAAGACGGCCCTCCTCACGGGCGCGTCGAGCGGCATCGGGCGGGCCACCGCCCTCGCGCTGGTCGAGGCGGGCTATCGCGTCGTCGGCACCAGCCGTTCGGCCAAGCCCGATGAGCGACGCGACGGCATCCGGATGATCGCGTGCGACGTGACCTCCGACGCCTCGGTGCAGGCCGCCGTCGCCCTCGCTCGCGCCGAGCTCGGCCGCATCGACCTGCTCGTCAACAACGCCGGCATCGGCGTGACGGGCGCGGCCGAGGAGAGCTCGATGGCACAGGTGCACGCGCTGTTCGAGACCAACTTCCACGGGATCGTCCGCGTCACCAACGCGGTGTTGCCGATCATGCGGGCGCAGGGCGGCGGGCGCATCCTCAACATGGGTTCCGGCCTGGGGTTCATCCCCGCACCCTTCAGCGCCTACTATTCGGCGACCAAGCACGCGCTCGAGGGCTATTCGGAATCCCTCGATCACGAAGTCCGCGGCTTCGGCATTCGTGTCGCGGTCATCGAGCCGGGGGCGACGAGGACATCGTTCGAGTCCAGCACGACCCTCGCGGACACGCCCCTCCAGGCCTACGAACCCAGTCGGGAGAAATATCTCGTGGCCTACGAGAAGGCGATGGCGGCCGCGGACACCGCTGAGAGCGTGGCGGACACCGTCGTGGCGGCAGCGGCCGACCGGGTTCCGCGCCTGCGCTACCCCTCGGGGAAGTCGGCTCGCCAGGGTGCGTTCGCCCGCCGCTTCCTGCCGCGGTCTCTCTTCGACAAGGTGCTGCACAAGCAGTTCGGCCTGGGCTGAGCTCGAGCCGCGGGGTGTCACGACATCGGCGGCGACCGGGGCCCATCGCCCGCCGCCGCGCGGGCGCCCTGCAGGCCTCCTGTCGTCGCCTCAAGCCAGGAATGCCGACCTGAGCTCCGGCAGCAGGCGCTGGGCGAGCGGCGTGAGCCGGCGCCCGGCCGGCGTCAGCAGGGCGATCCTGCGGCGCAATGGATGGCCGCGCAGCGCCACGGCCGCCACGCCGGCCGGCGCGGACTTCAAGGCCATGGCCGGCACCAGCGCGCCGCCGAGCCCGGCCTCCACCATCCCGATCAACGCCCAGATGTGCGCGGCCTCGTGCGCGACCTGGAGCGCGACACCGGCCTGCGCGAGCTGCTGGTCCAGCGCCGCCCGGTTTCCGCTGCCGGCCGCCAGGGACAGCAGGGGCTCGCCGGCGAGATCCTGCAGGCGGATCGACCGCCGCCGGGCCCAGCGATGCCCCGCGGGCAACGCCAGCAGGTAGGGCTCCTCGCCAAGCAGTTCGGCCTGCAGTCCGGGGATGGCGCTGTCGTCGAAGCCGATGCCGACATCGGCCTGGCCACCGAGCACGGCCAGGGCCGTGGCCTGCAGCGATCCGTCGAGCAGCCGCACGCGGATGCCCGGGTAGCGCCCCGTCAGGCGGGCCAGCGCCTGCGGGACGAAGCCGCACGCCGCCGAAGGAACCGCTGCCACCGTGAGGCGGCCGGCGTGCCCGGACGAGAGCTCGTTGACCCCGAGGATCGCGGCGTCCAGATCCTCCAGCGCCGAGCGCACGCGCTCGACGAAGGCCTCGCCCACGACGCTCAGGCGCACGGAGCGCGACGTGCGCTCCAGCAGGCGGGCGCCCACGCGCTCCTCCAGTCGCTCGATGCGCCGGCTCAAGGCGGGCGGCGACAGGTGCAGTTCGTCGGCGGCCTGGCGGAAGCTGCGCAGATCCGCCACGGTGACGAAGGCGCGCAGTTGATCGAGATCGAGACCGTTGCCAATCATGCAACGATCATAAGCAACGTTGCAATGGACGTCGATCGGCGAGCGGCCCATCATCGGCCGCATCGGAGACAAGACACGCGCAACGGCGTGGCCAGAACATGAAGTCGAGTCGCAACATCCCGGCCGCGCGCACCCGCCTCGCGCGCGCGGCGTTCCTGTCCGGGCTGCTCGCCGCCCTCCAGGCGCAGGCCGCGGACCTGGCCGTCGTGTCGTCGGGCGGCTTCGCCGAGGCCTTCAAGACGCTGGCCGACCGGTACGAAGCGCTCGCAGCGGACAGACGCATCCGCCGCGTCTTCGGGCCGTCGATGGGAACGACACCCGGGGCCGTGCCGGCCCGGCTGGCCCGCGGAGAGGCGCTGGACGTCGTCATCATGGTCGAGCCGGCGCTCGACGAGTTGATGTCGCAGGGCCGGCTGCTGCCGGGCAGCAAGGTCAGGCTGGCGCTGTCCAGGATCGCGTGCGCCGTCCCCTCCGGGGCCTCCCGGCCGCAGCTCGACACGGAAGCGGACGTGCGGCAGGCCTTCGTCAGCGCGCCGACGGTGGCCTGGTCCGACAGCGCCAGTGGCGAGTACATCCAGCACGAGCTCCTGCGGCGACTGGGCATCGAGGAGGCGATGCGTGGCAAGGGCCGCCAGATCCCGGCCACGCCGGTGGGCGAGATCCTGGCCCGGCACGAAGCGTCGTTCGGTTGCCAGCAGCGCAGCGAGCTCCAGCCGATTCCGGGCATCGCCATCGTCGGCGACCTCCCCGACTCGCTGCAGCGGACGACGCCGTACGCCGCCGCGGTGGTGGCCGACAGCGCGCACGCTTCCGACGCGAAGGCCTTCATCGCCTTCATCGTCGATGCGGCCAGTCGTCCCGCCATCCGCGCCACGGGCCTCGAGCCCGCCGCACCCTGATCCGCCCCTGCCCCCCGGCTGCGGCCCGGGGGTTTCGAACGCTGCCAGGAGACACCATGGCCGAGCTTTCCCGCGCCTCGAAGATCGCTGCAGTCGTCCGCGTCACGAGCGGCAACTTCATCGAGATGTACGACTTCTTCCTGTTCGGCTTCTACGCCAACGCGATCTCGAAGGCGTTTTTTCCGGCCGCCAACGAGTACGCCTCGCTGATGCTGACCTTCGCCTCCTTCGGGGCGGGCTTCCTGATGCGCCCCGTCGGCGCCGTGGTGCTGGGCGCATACGTCGACCGTGTCGGCCGCCGCCGCGGGCTGCTGCTGACGCTGGCGATCATGGCCGCCGGCACGGCGCTGGTCGCCTTCGTGCCGGGCTATTCGACCCTCGGCCTACTGGCGCCATTGCTGGTGCTGGCGGGGCGCCTGCTGCAAGGCCTGTCCGCCGGGGTGGAACTGGGCGGCGTCTCGGTGTACCTGTCGGAGATCGCCTCGCCGGGGCGTCGAGGCTTCTACGTGAGCTGGCAGTCGGCGAGCCAGCAACTGGCCATCGTGGTGTCGGCGCTGCTCGGTTATGGCCTGAATGCATGGCTCGACAAGCCGGCCCTCGAGTCGTGGGGCTGGCGCATCCCGTTCTTCATCGGCTGCCTGATCGTGCCCGTCATCTTCGTCATCCGCCGCCAGCTGCAGGAGACCGAGGCGTTCCGGGCGGCGAAGCACCACCCGACGTTCCGGCAGACGCTGCAAGGCATCGCCACCGACTGGCGGACCATCGTCCTGGGCACGCTGCTGGTGATCATGACCACCGTGTCGTTCTATCTCATCACCGTCTACACGCCGACCTTTGGCAAGGCCGTACTGAAGCTGTCGACCCGCGACAGCCTGCTGGTGACGCTGGCGGTGGGCCTGTCCAACCTGGTGTGGCTGCCCATCATGGGCGGCTTGTCGGACCGGATCGGCCGCTGGCCCATCATGCTCGCCGCGACGGCCCTCGCCGTCCTGACAGCCTATCCCGCGATGCGCTGGCTGGTCGACGCGCCCGCATTGGGCCGCATGGTGGCCGTGGAGCTCTGGCTGTCCTTCCTGTACGCGAGCTACAACGGCGCCGCCATCGTCGCGCTGACCGAGGTGGTGCCCGGCCGCATCCGCACGGCGGGCTTCTCGCTGGCCTACAGCGTCGCGACGGCGCTGTTCGGCGGCTTCACGCCGATGCTCTGCACCTGGCTCATCGAGGAGACCGGCAACCGCGCGGCGCCGGGCCTGTGGATGACCGTCGCCGCGCTCGCCAGCCTGGTCGCCACGATCGTGGTCTACGACCTGCGCCCCGGGCACCGGGCGCGGGTCGCGGCGACGCCCTGAAGGCCGACGCGCAGGCGCTCGTCACGCGCTCGCGGCAGCCTCCTGCGCGAACGCCGCATAGGTTCGCAACGGTCGGCCGAGGATGGCCTGGAGGCGGTCGACGGCGCCCGTATCGCCGTGCATGCCGATCCGCTGGATGCCGGCCATCATCAGCCGCATGTCATAGGCGAGCCAGGCAGGACCGAACGAGGCGAGCTGCTTCTCGAACGCGTCCAGCTCGCTGCCGCCGTAGGTCACGTCCCGGCCCAGCGCCCGGCTCCAGGCCTGCGCGGCGTCGGCGCCCGTCAGGGCCTGCGGGCCCACCACGTCCAGCGTGAGAGGCGGCAGTGCGGCGGCGGCCGTGTCGCGTCGCAGGAGCTCCGCCACGGCAACGTCGGCGATGTCGCGCGCGTCCACCATCTCGACGCCGGCCTGGCCGATGGGCATCGGGTAGACGCCGTAGTCGCGGATCACCGACCGGATCGTCAGGTCGTTCTGCATGAAGTACGCCGGACGCAGCACGGTGGCGGGAACGTCGAGGCTGGCCAGCATGCGTTCGACCGTGTGCTTGCCGGTGAAGTGCGGCACCTCGGTGTAGCGGTCGGCGTGGATGACGGACAGGTAGACGATGCGCTCGATGCCGGCCTCGCGCGCGAGGTTCAGCGTGACGAGCGCCTGCGTCACCTCGTCGGGCGTGACGGCGTTCAGCAGGAACAGGGTGCGCACGGACGACAGTGCCGAGCGCATCGATGCGACGTCGGTGAGGTCGCCGACGACCTCGCTGACGCCGGCAGGAAATCGCTGCTGGCCCGGCTTGCGGACGAGCGCCTTGACCTGCGCGCCGGCGCTGGCCAGGCCTTGGACGACGAGGGAACCGATGGTGCCGGTGGCACCGGTGACGAGGATGCTCATGGGAATCTCCTGGGTGAATGAGGGAAGGGTGTTTCAGCGCGTGAAGTCCGCGACGGTCTTGCCGCTGTGCGGGCCGACGCGGTTGCGCTCGATGGCCGCCGGGATGTCGGCGAAGCCGACGACCTCGCCGACCCGGGACTCGAGCGCGCCGCGGGCGACGTCGCCGGCGAGCTTGTCCAGCAGCGCCGCGTCGGGCTGCATGACGAACCAGTGGCCCTGACGGCCCTGCGGGGTGCGGGCGAGGATCTCCGGCGACGAGGTGCCCACCATCGCCCCCGTGCGCTTCATCACCTGCCACGAGCGGTCGATCACGTCGCCGCCCACGTAGGCGAGCGCGAGGTCGATGTCCGCGACGAGGTCCTCGAAGCGCTGCGAGCGGTAGTCGATGACCTGGTCGGCGCCGAGGCCGCGGACGTAGGCCAGGTCTTCGCCGGCCGCGGTGCCGACGACGAATGCGCCGGCCTGCCGCGCGAACTGCACGGCGAAGCCGCCGACCGCGCCGGCCGCGCCGTGCACCAGCACGCGCGTGCCCGCGGCGATCGGGCCGAGGAAGTTCAGGCTCTGCCACGCGGCCAGCGAAGCGACGGGCAACGCCGCCGCCTCGACATCGCCCAGGCGCCCGGGCGTGCGCGCGAGCCTGGCCTCATCGACCGCGACGAATTCGGCATAGGCCCCGAGGCCGCCGAGCGGCCCCATGACGCGGTCGCCGACCTGGAAGCGCGTCGCGTCCGGACCGGACGCCTCCACGACGCCCGCGAGCTCGATGCCCAGCACCGCCGGCAGTTGCAGCGGGAAGGCGTCGCGGACGGCCCCCTCGCGGATCTTCCAGTCGAGCGCGTTGATCCCGGCGGCGCGAACGCGGACCAGCACCTGGCCGGGCCCGGCGACGGGCCGCGGGTAATCGGCCACCTGGACGGCGGTCTCGCCGCCGTAGTCACGAAGGAGGATGGAACGCATGGTGTTCACCTTTGAAGTTGCAGTGAACGAACGATAGGGTGTTGCACCGAATAAACGAAGATCCGAAAATCGAGACAAGTCGTCTCAAATATGGAACACCCATGGACCTGAATGCACTGGCCGACTTCGCGCTCGTGGCCGCGAACGGCGGCCTGGGAAAGGCCAGTCGCGCCAGCGGACGCTCCAAGGCCACGCTCTCGCGCCGGATCGCCGACCTGGAGGACCAGCTGGGCGTGCGGCTCATCGAGCGCCACGCCCGCGGGCTCAAGCTGACCGAGGCCGGCGAGCTGCTGATGGGCCGGACGGAAGGTCCCATGCACGACGTCGCCGAGGCCATGACGGCCGTGCGCGAGGGCGTGTCCGCGCCGCGCGGGCGCCTGCGCGTCGCCGCGCCCGTGCTGTTCTCGCAGCTGGCCATGGGGCGGGTCTGCGCCGACTTCTGCGCCGCCTATCCTGACGTGACGATCGACGTGGTGTCCGAGGACCGGCTGGTCGACCTCGTCGAGGAGCAGTTCGACGTCGCCATCCGCCCCAATCCGCGGCCGGATACCGGCCTGGTGGGACGCTGCTTCGCGAAGGATCGCCTCGTGGTGGTGGCCGCGCCGTCGCATGCGATGCCGCGATCCCGCAAGCCGGTCTCGGTGCCGGGCATCGTCACGACCAGCTTCCGCGACAGCCGCTGGACGCTGGATGACGGTCGCCTGGTCCTGGAGCCGGTGCCCAGGGTGCGGCTGTCGTCCTTCCTGACGGTGCGCGATGCGGCGGTCGCCGGCGCCGGCGTGGCACTGCTGCCGCAGTCGATCGCCTGGAACGAACTGGCGCGTGGCGAGCTCGTCCAGTGGGGCGCGGTGTCCGGCGGCGAGGTCGCGCTCTGGGTGCTGCACACGTCCCGGCGGCTGCCCGCGCCGAAGGTCCGCGCCTTCGTCGAATTCATGTGCAGGCGCTACCCGGACGAGCTCCTCGTGCTGCGGGGCTGACGTCGCGCGAGCGGGCGGGAAGCCGCGCCGAGATGGTTGGTGTTCCCGGCCGGGGCCGCCGGCGTGTCGACATAAATCTACAATTTGTTGCGCGCTATATCGACGCGAATCGGCAGTTTTCCACGGCTGGGGCGGCGCATCCGTTTGCGTCCCCGGCTCGCACGCTGCAACACTGGGACCGTTGTCCGGCGGCTTGGCAGGACGGAGGCCGGAGGTGGCATAGATGACCCAACATGCGGAGCAAGGACTGGCGGGCACGCTGGACGACGTCCGCGACCTGCTGCAATGCATGGACATGCCGCGCGCCTTCGAGTTGGCGCGCGCCGCCCGGCAAGCCGCCGCCACGACCGGACAGGAGATCGCGGCCTGCTTCTGGCTCGCCAAGTGCCACTACGTGGCCGCGGAGCTGGACATCGCCATCACCCTGGCGGCCGAAGCCGGCCATGCGGCGGCCGCGGTCCAGGACGTCGAGTGGCGGGCGCGTGCGCATGCGCTCGAGGCCCGCTGCCTCGAGATGGCCGGCGAGACGGAAGCGGCCCTCGATGTGGCGCTGGTCGCCTGGAGCGAACTCGAGCGTGCCTGCAGCCCGGGCGAGGGCAGTCTCCTGGCACGCCAGGCCGTCGCGATGGCCCTGGCCGTCATCCAGCTGCGCCTGGGCGACCTCGCGTCCGCGATGACCTGGTGCGAGCGCGGCGCGGACCTGGCGGCCTATCTGCCGGAGGAGGGCGCGCTCGGGGCCGCCATCGACACGCGGGCGTGCATCCACGCGGCGCTGGCGTCGCAGGCGCGCGACGCGGGCGATCCGGTCGAGGCCGAGCGATGCGAACGCCTGGCCATCGCCGACTCGCTGCGGGCGGTCGACCTGGCCCGCGCCCTGGGCCATGTCGACTACGAGACCAGCGCCCTGCTGAACCTGGCGGAGTCGCTGACGCTGGTCGGCGAGGCCGAGCGGGCGCTGGAGCTGCTCCAGGACTGGGCTCGACGCCATCCGGATGCCCTGCCGCGACAGTGGGCGCACCAGCGCGATTCGCTGGGCACCGTCCTGCTCGCCTTGCAGCGCCCGGCCGAGGCCGTCGCCGCGTTCGAGCAGGCGCGCAGCCAATGCGAATCGCCCGCGTACCGGGTCGTCGTCACCGAGCACCTGTCCGCGGCGCTCGAGCGCTGCGAGCGCTGGCAGGAGGCGCTCGCCAGCTACAAGGATTTCCACACACTGCAGGCCCGGGTCAGCGCGGAGCGGGCGCAGCGCCACGCGCGCGTCGCGGCGGTGCGCCTGGACATCGGCCGCGAGCGCGCCAAGGCGCGCCAGCTCGCCTCCTCCAATCGGCGCCTGCGCCGCCGGGCGGACGACCTGGCGCGCCAGGCACAGGAAGACGGCCTGACCGGGCTCGCGAACCGCAGGCAGGTCGACAGCCTGCTGGAGTCCTGGCCGCGGCCGATGTCGCTGGCCTTGATCGACGTCGATCATTTCAAGCAGGTCAACGATCGCTTCTCGCACGGCGTCGGCGACGAGGTGCTCAGGCAGCTGGCGTCGATCATGCGGGCGAACTGCCGCCAGCGCGAGCTCGCCGCGCGCCTGGGCGGAGAGGAGTTCGTCGTGATCGTGGAGAGCGCCGACGAGGCGGACATCGCGCGCGTCGCGGAGCGCCTGCGTGCGGCGGTCGAGCGCTTCGATTGGTCGTCGGTCCGCGCGGGCCTGCAGGTCACGGTCAGCGTCGGCGTGGCGCGGCCGTCGGAAGTGGCTGCCGGCCCGGAGCTGCTGGCCGTCGCCGACCGCCGCCTCTATGCGGCCAAGCGCGCGGGCCGCAACCGCGTCGTGGTCGAGGGATGAGCCGGGTCCCGCCGCCGCGCGCCCCCCACCGCGACATCGATGCGCCTGCTTGAACGAATCGCGCTGGCCATGGCCCTGGCCGCTTGGACGGCTGCGGGGTGGGCGGCAGCCCCGGGCGCGCTCGCGTCGACGCGCGACTATCCGCGCGTGTTCCAGCATGCCGCCGGTCCGGAGCTCGAGTCGGGCTATGCCATGGCGCAGGATCGCGACGGCTTCGTCTGGCTGGGAACGCAGTCCGGTGTCGTCCGCTGGGACGGCCATCGGGCACGCGCCTACGTCGCCGACACCGCCGCGGGCGGCGGCCTGCCCGACTCCTATGCCAGGGCGATGCTGGTCGACCGGACGGGCACCCTGTGGGTCGGGACCAAGTCCGGCGGCCTGGCGCGCCATGACGCGGCGACCGACGCGTTCTCGCCGCTGCGCGATGCCGAAGGCCGGGTCGGAAGGGACATCGTCGCCTTGGCGGAGCGCCAGCCGGCGGGGATCTGGATCGCATCGAACCGCGGCCTCGCCTGGCTCGAGCCCACGAGCGGCACGATCACGCCCGAGCACCTGCCGCCGGCGATCGGCGCCCTCCAGTGCCTGCTGGTCGCCGGCGACGGCACCCTGTGGCTCGGCAGCGATCGCGGCCTCTGGGCGCGGCGCGCCGGCAGCGCGGAGTTCACCGCCGTTCCGATCGATGTCCCGAGCGGCACCGGACACGTCAGCGTCCTGCGGCTGCTCGCGGATCGCACGGGCCGCGTCTGGGTCGGCACGCGCCTGCAGGGCGTCTTCATCGTGGCGCCGGGGACGGATGCCGCGGGGCGCCTGCCGGGAGGCGACGCCAACCTGGCCAGCGACACCGTCTACGCACTGGCGGAGCCCGGCGACGGCGAGGTGTGGATCGGCACCTACGGCGACGGCGTCGTCCGTGTCGATCTCGAGAGCGGTGCACGGCATCGCGAACGTCACGATCCCGTGCGCTCGACGAGCCTGCTCGATGACGACGTGGGTGCCTTGATGACGGGGCGCGACGGGGTGGTCTGGGTCGCCTCGGCCTATGGCCTGTCGACCTGCGACACGCGCTTCGACGGCGTCGCGACGCTCGCTGGCGGGGCCGGCCGGACCATTCCGGATGCGAACGTCCCGGCCGTCATGGCGGGGAGCGACGGATCCGTCTTCCTGGCCACCGGCTCGCATGGGCTCGAGATCCTGCCGGGGGCCGGCGGCGCGCCCAAGCTCCTGGTGCCCGACCCGGCGCGGCCTGGCACGTCGCTGCCGCGGGCGCGCGTCATCTCGCTGGCGCCGGCCCCTGACGGGGGTGCGTGGGTCGGCACCCAGGGGGGCCTCTTTCTCAGCTCGGTGGACGGCAGTCGCGTGCGGCGGATCGACGTGCCCGGGCGCGGCGCCTCGGGGGACGTGTGGGCGATCGCGGCCGACGGGGCGACGCTCTGGGTCGGCGGCTCCGACGGGCTGTGGGCGCTGGACGCGTCCGACCCAGGCCACGTGAAGACCCTGCGCCACCTCGGCGACGAACTGCACAACGCGCAGGTCAGGGCGCTCGCGCCCGGCCCGCACGGCGAACTCTGGATCGGGACGAACGGCCATGTGTTTCGCCTCGACCGCACGCGCGACGAGTTGCGGGAACTGGCCGTCGATCCGGCGGACGACCGCACCCTGCCGGGGGGCCTGGTCAGTGGCCTGCTCGTCGACAAGGCGGGGCGGCTCTGGGTCGCGACGCTCGGTCACGGCGTGCAGGTGCAGGCCGGGCGCTCCCCGGATGGCGCGCCGACCTTCAGGCGACTGACCGTGGCCGACGGGTTGCCGAACGACGGCGTCGACGCGCTCGTGGCCGACGCGAGCGGCCAGGTCTGGGCGAGCACGGACGACGGCCTGGCACGCATCGATCCCGGCACCCTGTCGATCCGGTCCCTGCGTGCGGCGCAGGGCGCGGGCGTCACCACCTTCTGGACGGGCGCCGCGGCAGCGACGCCCGACGGCAGGCTGCTGTTCGGTGGCGAAGGCGGCCTGCTGCTGGTCGATCCCGGCCAGCTCGTGCACGCGGCGGGCCGGCTGGCGCCGCCCGTCGTGACGGACGCCAACCTGGGCGGCCACGCCTGGACGGGAGCCCAGCTGTCCCTTGCGGAAGAGGTCAGCGTGCCCGCATCCGCCCCGCGGGTGCAGGTGGAATTCGCTTCGCTGGCGTACGCAGAGCAGGACTTCCTGCGCTATGCCTACCGGCTCGTGGGCTTCGACGACGACTGGAACCAGACCTCGTCGCGCAGCCGGACGGCCAGCTATACCCGGCTGCCCCCGGGCCACTACAGGCTGGGCCTGCGGGTCGGCCGCCCCGCCGGCGATTGGTCCGACGCCACGGAGATCGCGTTCCGGGTCGAGCCGCGCTGGTACCAGCGTACGGAGGTGCATGGCGCCGCCATCCTCGCGGCCTTGGCCTTGGCATGGCGCCTGCATCGGTGGCGGGTCGGCCTTGCGGCGCGGCGACAGGCGTCGCTGGAGCGCGAAGTCAGCCAGCGGACGTCCGAGCTCGAACAGTCACGCAGCCAGGTCCGCCTGCTCAGCCTGCACAACGCGCGTGCGCTGGAACAGGAGCGGACCCGCGTCGCGCGCGAGCTCCACGACGAGATGGGGCAGCAGCTGGCGGCCCTGCGGATGGAGGTCTTTCTCATGCGGCGGTTCGCCGACCGGACGCTTCGCGGCGACGAGCTGCCCGTGCAGGGACTGGTGGGCCGGGTCGACGCCATCATCCGCAGCATCCGCGAGCTCGTCACGCAGTTGCGGCCACCCGCGCTGGACGGCGGACTGGTCGCCGCCATTCGATGGCTGGCCACGCGCTTCGAGCAGCAGACGGGCATCGCGTGCGAGCTGGAGCTGGCCGAGTGCCCCGTCTTCGCGCACCAGGACGCGGCGACGATGGCGTTCAGGGTCGTGCAGGAATCGCTGACGAACGTGCGGCGCCATGCCCGCGCGAAGACCGTCCGCATCCGGCTTGCCGTGCACGAGGACCGTGCCCTGCTCGAGATCATCGATGACGGCGTCGGGTTCGATCCGAAGGCGAGACACGGCGGCTACGGCGTGTTGGGCATGGAAGAGCGCGTCGCCGCCCTCGATGCGACCTTGGAAATCGTCAGTCGTGCGTCCTCCGGCACGACCGTGCGCGTGCGCATGGCCTGAGAGGGCAGCCGTTGCGCTCGCCGTCGACGCGCGGCGTCGCGGTGGGGTCGTGCGAGTGGCCTCCGGGCATTTGGTTCGCGGACGATTGAAGGCCATCATGCACGATCAACTTCGCGCGGAGTCGCAACAGGAATGGTCTTCCCATATCGTCGTCGGGCATCGATCGTGCCGCTCGCAGGCATCGACTTCGGCCGCGGAGGCATCGCTGGCGGCAGGATCGTGGCGGGCCGCCTGCTCGCCTTGCTGCTGCTGATCCTGGCCGCCATGCCCGGATGGGCGGCGGAGGCGCCGCCGGCCCGGCAGGTCGAGCCGCTGGAAGGCGCCTGGCACTTCCTGCGCGACGACGTGCCCGCGGCCAGTGCGCCGGACTTCGACGACTCGTCCTGGCCGACCGTGACCCTGCCGCATACCTGGAACGGTGTCGACGGCGAAGCAGGGGGCGACTACTACCGCGGCCCCGGCTGGTATCGCCGCGAGTTGCTGTTGCCGCCGGCGCCCGCCACGTCGCAGCGCTTCCTGCAGTTCGACGGCGCTGCCCTGGTGACGGACGTCTGGGTCAACGGCCATCCGGTGGGACGTCACGAAGGCGGGTACGCCGCGTTCCGCTTCGACGTCGGAGCGTGGCTGCATGCAGGCCGCAACGTCATCGCCGTGCGGGTCGACAACGCGCCCTCGCGCCGGGTGGCTCCCCTGGGCGGGGACTTCACGGTGTTCGGCGGCCTGTATCGGACCGTCGAGCTGATCACCGTGAACCCTCTCCACATCGACCTGCTGGATGATGGCGGGCCGGGTGTGTACGTCGCCACCCGAAGGATCACGCCGGAGCGCGCGGAGCTCGTGGCCCGGGCGCGGCTGTCCGTGCCCGCGCGCATGCGCGCCGGGCTGCGCCTGCGCTGGACGCTGCTCGACGCGGGCGGCCGCGTGGTCGTGCGCGTGTCGAGCCGCGTCGCGGCGCCCACGGCCGGCGTGCACACCGTCACGCAGGCCTTGTCGGTGCCGCACCCTCGTCTGTGGCAAGGCGTGGAGGATCCGGCGCTCTACCAGCTGCGCGTGGACGTGCTGGACCGCGATGAGCTCGCCGACCGGGTGGAGGTGCCGGTGGGGATTCGCGAGTTCGCGATCGATCCGCAGCGGGGGCTGCTGCTGAACGGCCGTCCTTATGCCGTGCACGGCGTCGACCTCTTCCACAGCGGCCGGCCTGGACGCGGCCTGGCGGTCACGGACGCGCAGGTCGACGAGGACTTCGACGCGCTCTCCGAACTCGGCGTGACCGGACTCCGGCTCGTCCACTTCCAGCATCCGCGGCGCGCGTACGACGATGCCGACCGGCTGGGCTTCGTGCTCTGGACGGAGATTCCGCTGAACTCCGCCATGGACGACAGCGGCGCATTCCGCGACAACCTCGTCCAGCAGCTGCGCGAGCTGGTCAAGCAGAACGACAACCACCCCTCGGTCCTGGTCTGGGGCCTGGGCAACGAGGTCTACAAGTCGGATGCGGCCAGCCACGCGCTGCTCGCGCAACTGCAACGCGAGGCCAAGGCGCTCGACCCGCACCGCCTCACGAGCTATGCGCATTGCTGCGCCGCCGACGACGACCCGCTGGCGCGGCAGACGGACGTGATCGCGTTCAACCGCTACTACGGCTGGTACGACGGCGAGCTCACCGACATCGGCCCCTGGGCCGACCGGGTCCACGCCGCCCAGCCGGGCCGGGCCATCGCCGTGAGCGAATATGGCGCCGGCGCCAGCGTGCTGCAGCAGCAGGAGCCGCCGGCGCGGCCGGTCCCGGCGAGCCACTGGCATCCCGAGCAGTACCAGGCGCTGTTCCACGAAGCCTATTGGCCGCAGCTCAGCGCGCGGCCATGGCTGTGGGCGACGTTCGTGTGGGTCGGCTTCGACCTGCCTTCCGCGGGCCGGGACGAAGGCGATCGCCGCGGCGTCAACGACAAGGGCCTGGCGACCTACGACCGGCAGACCCGCAAGGACGCGTGGTACTGGTACCAGGCGAACTGGAGCCGCCGGCCCATGCTGCACCTGGTCGATCGGCGCGCCCCGCCTCGCGGCGGCATCGGAACCAACGTCAAGGTCTACACGAACCTCGACGAGGCGACCCTCGTCGTCGACGGTGCGAGCCTGGGGCCACGCCGCGCGTCGAACCACATCGCGATCTGGGCGGACGTGAAACTGTCGCCCGGAGTCCACCATCTCAAGGCGACCGGCGCGGGTGGCGTCGACGATTCCATCGAGTGGACCGTGGCGCACGCGGACCAGTGAGCCTGCGGCCTCCGCATCCGCACCGCGCGCGTTCCGGATGGACGCGACGTCAGCCCAGCCTCGCGTACTCGCCCGTCACGTCCTCCATCACTTCCAGGATGCGTTCGCTGGTGGTGAACACATGGCTCATCGCCTCCGGGTCGGAGACGCCCGGGCGCAATCCGCGCAGCGCGGCGCCGAAGAACGTCCACTGCTGGTTCGCCAGCGCGAGTTCGTTCCTGATGGCCGCGGTCGTCTCCGGCGCCGACAGCAGGACGGCCTGAGCCGACTCGAATCTCGCGCTGGCGCTGGCGATCTCGGCTTGCGCGGAGGCTCCTCCCAGTCCCCAGCTCGTGCTGAGGTGAAGCATGGCGATGCGCTGGCTCAGCATGCGCTGGCGTCCGCTGGTATCGACGCACTGCCCGATGGCCCGGCTGGACGCGGTCACCAGCAACGCCGTGCACTCCTGGGCCCGCGCGAGCACGTCCGCGGCGCGGGCCAGCACCTCCGGTGCGCGCGTGCGATCCGGCGTGCCGGCCGTCAGGGCGGCTCGGTAAGGCCCCCAGCTGGCCTCCAGCTGCCGGAGCGACGCGGCGACCGCGGGTTGCGACGCCGCCGACCTGAGCTCGCCGAGTTGTCGCTCGAACATCGACATCGAGGCATCCAAGGCCCTCCGGGCCAGGCCGCGATCGACGTCCTGGCCGAGCGCCATGTAGCTCTTGGCCATGCGTTGGCTCAGCATGCGCTGCCGGCCTGCCTTGTTGATGACCTCGGACATCTCGTGCGTGTCGGCCAGGGCCGCGCCGCTGGCCAGCGTCGTCGCGAACAGCGCCAGACAGTCGCGCCGCCTCATGCCGCGCTCCCGCGGGCGAGCGGCTGGCCGATACGCCCCACGGGTACGGTGCAACGGGAGCGTGCGTGGCGAAGACAGGCGTGACGGGACATGGTCTGGGCTTTCCAAAGGACAGGCGACGGACGAGCGCCGCCAACGTCGGGCGGCGGCACGGCATGCGCATGGATGGGGTTGACGCCGCGCAGGACGCGGGCGGCGGAACTGAAGTAGCTGGCGCGATCGGAAGGAGGCGGCCCGGAGCTGGCCGGGCAGCGATCGCGCGCGAGGGGCTGCCGTCATGGCCGGCCCCGTTCGACTCAGGTGGTGCCTCGTTGCACCGCGCCGAACGAAGCAGGAAGCGTGCCTCCAGGGCGGCTGGCGTTCGTCGCCTCGGGCCCTTCACGCGGCGAGGGAACCAGGCCTCGGCGAGACCGTCCTTCCACCGCGCATGCGCCATGTCGGTGCCATGTGCGCGCCAAAGCGAGCCGCGACGGCCCGGGTCCGAATCGCGGGCGACGTCGTGACACCGATGGGACCGGTGCGCAGCGGCGTGGCGTGAGGGACGCCCGCGCGCGGCGTCAGCCGCCGAGGCTGTCCAACTCGCGCCGGGTCGGCAGCCCGTCGCTGTCGCCCGGGAACTGCAGCATCCGGGCGCCGATCGCGTTCGCGCGCCGCGTGGCGCCCCGCAGGTCCAGGCCTTCCAGGAGCCCGCTGATCACGCCCACGGCGAAGCCGTCGCCGGCACCGACGGTGTCGACCACGTCCTGCACGGGCACGCCCGGCACGAGGGCGCGCAGGCCGTCGCGGTCCGCGCAGAAGGCACCCTCCGCGCCCAGCTTGACCACCACCGCGCCCGCGCCGAGCGCGAGGTAGAACGCGGCGATGTCTTCCGCGCTGTCCCGTCCGGTCAGCAGCCGGCCCTCCGCCAGGCCGGGCAGCACCAGGTCGGACCGCGCCGCGAGCGCATTGACCGTGGCGACCATGTCATCCTGCGATGGCCACAGACTGGGGCGCAGGTTGGGATCGAACGACACGCGGCGGCCCTGCGCGCGCGCCGTCGCGGCCAGGGTGAACGCGAGTTCGCGGCAGCCGGCCGACAGGGCCGGGAGGATGCCGGTCAGGTGCACGTGCCGGGCGGCGGCGGGACCGGCGGCCGCGAGGTCGGCCGCGTCCATCGCGCTGGCCGCCGAGCCGCGGCGGTAATAGTCGATGCGGGGGTCCGCGCCATCGCGTGCGAGCGACTTCAGCATGAAGCCCGTCGATCGCGCGGGATCGACGGTGACCAGTTCGTGCGACAGGCCCTCGCGTTGCATCTGGGCGAGCAGGAACCTTCCGAAGCTGTCGTCGCCGACGCGGCTGACGTAGCCGACGCGCAGGCCGAGCCGCGCGAGTCCGATCGCCACGTTGAGCTCCGCGCCGGCACTGAAGCGGCGGAAGCGTTCGACGTGCTCGAGCGCGCCGGGGGTCTCGGCGGCGAGCACGACCAGGGCTTCGCCCGCGGTCAGGACGTCGAACTCGATCACATGACCGCTCCCAGCTGCCACGGCACGAACTCGTTGTTGCCCAGGTCGTGCTGCTCGCTGAGCGTGCGACGTCCCGACGCGGTGGCGAGCATCAGCTCGAACAGGCGCGCACCGGCGTCCTGCACGCTGGTCCGGCCGTCGATGATCTCGCCGGCGTTGAAGTCCATGTCCATGCGCATGCGTTCGTACATCTGGCTGTTGGTCGCCAGCTTGATCGACGGCGTCGGCTTGCAGCCGTAGGTCGAGCCGCGGCCGGTGGTGAAGCAGATGAGGTTGGCGCCGCCGGCGACCTGGCCGGTGGCGGACACGGGGTCGTAGCCCGGCGTGTCCATGAAGACGAGCCCGTGGACGCGCACCGGCTCGGCGTACTCGACCACGTCCATCAGCCCGCTGTTGCCGCCCTTGGCGACCGCGCCGAGCGACTTCTCGAGGATGGTCGTGATGCCGCCCGCCTTGTTGCCCGGCGACGGGTTGTTGTTCATGTCGCCGCCGTTCTTGCGGGTGTAGTCTTCCCACCAGCGCAGTCGCTGCATCAATCGCTTCGCGATCTCGGGCCGGGCGGCGCGCGCCGTGAGCAGGTGCTCGGCACCATAGATCTCGGGCGTCTCCGACAGGATCGCGGTGCCGCCATGGCGGACCAGCAGGTCGACCGCCGCGCCGAGTGCCGGATTGGCGCTGATGCCGGAGTAGCCATCCGATCCGCCGCACTGCAGGCCCACGGTCAACCGGCTCGCCGGCACCGTCTCCCGGCGTGCCGCGTTGGCGGAAGCGAGGAGTTCGCGCACGATGGCACAGCCCTCGGCGATCGCCTCGCGCGTGCCGCCGGCCTCCTGGATCGTCATCGTGCGGACGCGGTCGCCGGCGGCCACGAGCGGCTCGACGAGCGTCCCGACCTGGTTCACCTCGCAACCCAGGCCGATGACGAGGACGGCGGCGAAGTTCGGGTGCAGCGCATATCCGCGCAACGTGCGCCGCAGCAGCTCGATGCCGTCGCCGCTGCCGCTCATTCCGCAACCGCCGCCATGGGTGATCGCCACCACGCCGTCGACGCCAGGCCATTCGGCCAGGGCCTCCCCGTCGAACGCCTTCTCGATCGCCTTGCACACGGTGGCCGAGCAGTTGACGCTGGAGATCACCCCGACGAAATTGCGCGTGCCCACGCCGCCATCGGCGCGGACGAAGCCCTCGAAGGTGGCCGGCTCGGCCATCGGCGTGGTCGGCACGTAGTCGAGTCCGACGTCGTGCGCGGGATGCGCATCGCCCATGTCGAGGTTGTGCACGTGGACGTGCCGGCCGGCCTCGATGCCCGTGCTCGCGGCGCCGATGACCTGGCCGTACTTGCGCACCGCTGCGCCGGCGGCGATGGCGCGCAGCGCGATCTTGTGGCCGGCGGGCACGTCGTCCAGGGCGCGCAGGCGGCCATCCGGGCCGGCGAGCACCGTGCCGGCGGCGATCGCGGTCCGCGCGACCGCGACGTCGTCGGCGGGATGCAGTCGCAGCAGCGGCGTCGGCGCGATCTCAGTCGACATGGAACACCTCTTCCATCATCGCCCAGTGCTCGCCGGGCGCTCGGCTTTCCAGCGGACATTGGCAAGGATCCGTGAACGTCCACCAGCGCTGCGTCTCGGGGTCCGCGGCGATGGCCGCCATGTCCGCCTCGAAGTCGATGCCGTGGTATTCCCAGCATGCGAACAGCAGGTTCTCCGGCTCGCGCAGGAAGATCGTGTAGTTGCGGATGCCCGATGCCGCGATGCGTTCCAGCACGCCGGGCCAGACCGCGGCGTGCAGCCGCTTGTATTCGGCGATGCGATCGGGCGCGACGCCGATCACCATGCCCATTCGCTTCATTGCAGGGACTCCTTCGAATCGAGGCTGCCTGCGGCGGCCAGGGCGCCGCGCAGCCAGGGTTGGGGCAGGGCGGGTGCCCATCGCTGCGCGGCCGCGACGACGGGCGCCAGGCGGCGCTCCTTCTTGAGCTCGTGGTTGGCGGCGATGTCAGCGAGCCGGTGCGCGAACCACGGGTTGAGCAGGCGCTCGCGCAGGCGGACGAGGTAGGCGCGCGCCTGGCTGCCTTCGCCCAGGGCGTCGAACACGGGGAGCACCTCGTCGGCCCAGAGGCGTTCGAGCACGAGCCGCGTCGGCTCGTCGCGCATCGCGTCGAGCACCGTCCGGCCGCGCGGCTGCCCGTCGCGCAGCCAGAGCTCCGCGAGCGCCGTGTGGCCGAGGTTGAGCAGCCACAGCTTGAGGCGCTCGAACGGACCCAGGTCGTCCGTCAGGAAGATGTCGGCATGGCGGCAGGGCAGCACCAGGCCCGGCTGGCGTTCGATGGCCCAGAGCGCGTACGGTTCGGCCACGGCACCCACCGGGTCGATGGACTCGGGGACGATGCGGTCGACCAGGGAATTCGCCCACACCGGGCGCTCGCGCAGCCACGCCAGGAAAGCGTCGTCCAGTCCCCAGCGTCCGGCGAGTGCGACGACGAGGTCGCTCAGGCGTTCGCCGTTGCGGGCGACGAGCTCGCACGGCAGCAGTGTCAGCGCGGCCTCGGGCCTGGCCTGCCAGCGATCGTGCAGCGCGACCAGCAGCTTCGCCGGGAACGCGCGCGGCGCGGGGGCCTCCTTCGCCAGCGCCTGCGGCCCGTCCGAGTCGTCGAGCTGCCAGCCGGCGTCCCCCGTGTTGGAGACGACGACCTGCAGGCGGTCGCCCGTGAACTCGCGGCGCACCGCGGGCCAGTCGGTGGCGGTGCGCAGGGCCGCGCGCACGGCGTCGCAATGACGGTGTTCGTCGACCTCCTGCCCGTTCGCGAGTCCGCGGATGCGAACCGGATGGCCGTGCCCGGAGGCCAGCGCGGCGACGCGCGCTGCGCTGCGCGCATCAGCGGTGGTCTGGACGACGGTGATGCCGCCCAGGGCATCGCCACGCGTCATCGCCTCCGAGACGAGGAGGTCGACGTGCGCCTGCAGGAAGCGGCTGGTGCCGAACTGCAGGATCGGTTGGCCGAGGGCCATGGTCAGCATTCGACGATCGCCTTGATGACGTGCTGGTCGGGATCCAGCAGTCCGGCGAAGTCGCGCGGCAGGTCGGCGAGCTGCAGGCGGTGGGTTGCCAGGGCCGCGACGGGCACCTCGCCGGCGCGCATGGCGGCAAGCACGGTCTCGAAGTCGGCCGTGGTGGCGTTGCGGCTGCTCAGCAGGGTCGCCTCGCGCTTGTGGAATTCCGGGTCGGAGAAGGAGATGTCGCCCTGCACGATGGAAACCAGGACGTAGCGGCCTGCGTGCGCGATGAAGCCGAAGCCGCGCTCCATCGCCTGCGGGTTGCCCGTCGCATCGAAGACGACGTCGAAGTACTCGCCATCGGTCAGGCGCGCCAGCTCCTGCACGTCCTGCGGACCGGCCTCGACCGCCGCCTCGATGCCCAGGTGCGCGCGGGCGACCTCCAGGCGGTCGCGCCGGGCATCGAGTGCGACCACGCGTGCGCCGCGCCGCGCCGCGAACAGCATGACGGCCAGGCCGATCGGCCCGGCGCCGGCGACGAGCACGCGCTGGCCGCGCGCGACGTCGCCGCGCGCGACGGCATGGGCGCCGATGGCGAGGAACTCCAGCATCGCGGCCTGGTCCAGCGTGATGCCCTCGGCCTTGTGGACGAACGGCGCGGGAACGGCGAGGAACTCGGTCATCGCCCCGTCGCGATGCACGCCCAGCACCTGGATGGCCGTACAGCAGTTGGTTTTGCCCTGCCGGCAGGCGATGCACCGGCCGCAGGACAGATAGGGCATCACGTAGACGGCGTCGCCCGGCACCAGGCCGCTGTCGGCGTCGGCCTCCTCGACGATCCCCGAGAGCTCGTGGCCCATCACGCGGGGATAGGCCAGGAAGGGTTGCCTGCCGGTGAAGATGTGCAGGTCGGTGCCGCACACGCCGACGCGCCGCACGCGCAGCAGGACCTCGCCCGGTTGGCGCGGCGGGCGCGGGCGTTGCTCGGCGACGAGCTTGCCGGGGGTTTCGCAGAGGACGGTCAGCATGGCGTGAGGCTCAGAGTCGGTAGAGGGTGGCGGCGTTGGTGCCCAGGATGGCGGCGGTCTCGTCGGCGCCGGCCGCGGGCCGCACGGCCGCGAGCAGGGCCCGCGTGGTGGCGAGCCAGCCGGCATAGTCGCCGGCCAGTCGCAGCACGGGCCAGTCGCTGCCCCACAGCAGGCGCGACGGGCCGAACGCCGTCCACAGCGCCTGCACGTAGGGAAGCAGGTCCTCGACGCGCGTGCGCTCGCCGGCTTCGGTGAGCAGGCCCGAGATCTTGCAGTGCACCTGAGGAAGCTCGGCCAGGCGATCGAGGTCGTCCTGCCACGGCTGCATCTCGCCGCGCGCGATCGGTGGCTTGGCGGCGTGGTCGACGACGACGAGCAACTGCGGATGGCGCGTCGCGAACGTCCGCAGCGCGCGCAGGTGCCGCGGCAGCACCAGCGCGTCGAACACGAGCCCGTGGCGCGCCATCGCCGCCGCCGCAGGAGTGGTGGCAGGATCGGCGATCCAGTCGTCGTCCTCCAGGTCCTGCAGCATCGGGCGCAGGCCCTTCAACAGCGGGTCGCGGGCGAGCTCTGAGATCGTGTCGGCGGCGTCGGGCGCCTTCATGTCGACCCAGCCGACGACGCCGCGCACGAAGCTCGTGTCGCGGGCCTGCGCGAGGAGCTGGCGGGTTTCGGCCACGCTCGGGAGCGACTGCACGACGACGGTGCCGTCGATGCCGCTGGCCTGCAGCAAGGGGGCGAGATCCTGCGGCGCGAAGTCGCGATGGATGGCGGCGAGCGTCGGCGGCGGCCAGGCGCCCGCGCGCTCGGCCAGGCGCCAGAAGTGCTGGTGCGCATCGATTCTCATGGCTTGGCGTCCCGTTCGTGTGGACAGGGGGCGGCGCTGTCCAGCAACCCGCGTTCGCGCAGTGCAGCCCACAGCCCGTCGGGGATGGATCGTTCGAACCAGGCGACGTTCTCGCGCACCTGCGCCGGCGAGCGCATGCCCGAGCACACGCAGGCGACGGCGGGATGCCCCAGGGGGAACTGCAATGCCGCGGCTTCCAGCGGAACATCGAATTCGGCACAGGCGGCGCGCAGCTCGGCGGCGCGCCGCAGGATGTCCGGCGGCGCATCCGCGTAGTCGAACTTGGCCTGGCCGGCGAGCAGCCCCGAGTTGAACGGGCCGCCCACGACGATCGCGTGGCCGCGCCGCGCGCACTCATCGAGGAAAGCCAGGCTGCCCTGCTCCAGCAGCGTGTAGCGGCCGGCGAGGAGACTGCAGTCCAGCTCGCACTCCTGCATGGCGTCGCGCATCACCTGCCATTCATTGACGCCCAGGCCGATCGCGGCGACGCGCCCGTCGCGACGCAGCGCCTCCAATGCCCGGAACCCGCCGCCTCGCGTCAGGGCGTCCCAATGCACCTGGTGGGCGGCGCCGTGGGTCACCCGTCCGATGTCGTGGACCAACAGCAGGTCGACGCAGTCCAGGCCGAGGCGCTGCAGGCTGTCGTCGACGGAGCGCAGGATGGCGTCGTGTCCGTAGTCGAACACGGGCCGGAACGGCAGCGGCCGGGCCCAGCCGTCGCTGCCCGGGAGCACCGACGCGTCGGGCCGCATCAGCCGGCCGACCTTGGTGCTGATCGTGAAATCGTGGCGCGGCTGCTCCTGCAGGAACGCGCCCACGCGATGCTCGCCGAGCGTGTAGCCGTAGTAGGGTGCCGTGTCGACGTAGCGCAGGCCGGCGGCCCAGGCGGCGGCGAGCGTGTCCGCCGCCTCCTGGGTGTCGACGGGCGCGTACATGCCGGCCAGCGCCGCGGCGCCCACGCCGAGGGCCGTCAGGCGCAGGCGGCCCTCGGCCACGGTGCGGCGATCGGCGGCTTTCATCGCTTTCAGTACAGGACGTTCTTCGCCGCCGGCGTGTCGATGTTGGTCTTGGTGACCATCACGACGCCGGTGTCGCGGAACTTGGGGACCGGCTTCTTGTCCAGGACGTCCACGGCGGTCTTCACGCCGAGGGCGCCCATCTGGTAGGCGCTCTGCACCGCGATCGCCGCGATCGTGCCGTCCTTGACGAAGCCCTGGAGGTCGGCGTTGCCGTCGAAGCCGATGGCGACCACCTTGCCTGCCTTGCCGGACTGCACCAGCGCGCGCCCCATGCCGATGGCGGTGGGTTCGTTGGCGCCGAAGATGCCCTTCAGGTCCGGGTTGGCTGCGAGCACGTCGGTGGTCTGGTTCAGGGCCGTGCCCATCTGGGAGTTCGAGTAGAACGGTCCGACGATCTGCAGCTTGGAGTGGGTCTCGATGTACTTGCGGAAGCCGCCCACGCGGCCGATCTCGGAACCCGATCCCGCCGTGTACGACATGATCGCGATCTTGCCGGTCGTGCCGATGCGATCGATCAGCGCCTGCGCGCACAGCTCGCCGGCCTTGTTGTTGTCGGTCGCCAGGAAGGACTGGTAGTAGTCCTTGCCGCTGTCGGCCGCGGCCGAGTCGATCAGGATCACGGGGATGTGCGCTTCCCAGGCCTTCTTGATCGCCGGGATCAGCGCTTCCGGATCCGACGGCGCCAGCACGATCGCGGCGACCTTGCGGTTGACGGCGTTCTCGACCAGCGCGACCTGCCCGGCGAGGTCCGTGTCGGATGCGGCGCCCTGGAAGCTGCTGGTGTAGCCCTTGAGTTCCGAGGCGGCCTGGGTCGCCCCCTTGCGAACGTTCTGCCAGAAGTCCGAGTTGGCGGTCTTGACGATGACGGCGATCTCCTTGTCCGCCGCGGTGGCTGCGGCCCCTGCGAACAGGAGGGCGGATGCGAGTACGGCGTGGAAGAGTCTTTTCATGGCTTGTCCTTCTTGGAAGTGGGAGAACCTTGTCTCGAGGGTCCGCGGGAGGAGACGCACCCGCCGCGTTCATTCATCGTCGATTGCGCAGCTGGTCGATCCAGACGGTGACCAGGATGACCAGGCCGATGATGATCTGCTGGACGAAGGCGGACACCCCCGTCATGTTCAAGCCGTTGCGCAGGATGCCGATCACGAACGCGCCGATCAGCGTGCCCGAGACGGTGCCGATGCCGCCGGTCAGCGAGGTGCCGCCGATCACCGCCGCGGCGATGGCGTCGAGCTCGTACATCAGGCCCTCGCTGGGCTGGGCCGTCACCAGGCGCGACATCAGCACGCAGCCGGTCAGGCCCGCGAGCGCGCCGGACAGCACATAGGCGAAGAGCGTCACGCGGCGCACGTCGATGCCCGACAGCCGTGCCGCCTCGGCGTTGGATCCGACGGCGTAGAGGTGCCGCCCGAGCCGGCTGCGCCGGAGCATCAGCCCGGTCGCGAGCGCGAGCGCGACCATCAGAAGCACGGGATACGGGATGCCTGGAAAGGCGACGTCCGGAAAGCCGTCGGCGCCGATGCGCACGACCCGCCACAGCGACCCGTTGCCGAGTGCGGCGAACTGCTCGCCCAGGCCGCCGACGGCCTTCGCATCCGTGATCTGCAGCGCGACGCCGCGCGCGACCAGCATCATGGCCAGCGTCGCGATGAAGGGCGGCAGGCGCATCACCGTGACGCACAGCCCGTTGACGAGGCCGCAGCCGACGCCCGTCAGCAGCCCGAGCAGCATGGCGAGCGGCACGTTCACGCCGCCGCGCACCGCCAGCGCCGCGACGACGCCCGCCAGGGCGAGGATCGAACCCACCGACAGGTCGATGCCGCCGGTGATGATCACGCAGGTGGCGCCGATGCCGAGGTAGGCGATCGAGGTCACCTGGAGCGCGACGGTCATGCCGTTGCCGACGCTGAAGAACGCGGGGCTGGCGAGGGAGAAGACCGTCACCAGGACGAACAGGCCGCCGAGCGCGGCGAACTTCTGGACGAGATCCTTCTGGCGTTCGTTCATGAAGCGAGCAGCTCCTCTTGCGGCGCGGCGGCCTGGGGGGGACACGCCGAGGCGAAATGCATGATCTCCTCCTGCGAGGTGGCGCGGGTGTCGAGCACCTTGGTGATGCGGCCGCCATGGAACACGGCGACGCGGTCCGTCATGCCGAGGATCTCCGGCAGCTCCGAGCTGATCATCACCACGCCGATGCCCGCGCCGGCGAGCTGGTCCAGCAGCTCGTAGATCGCGACCTTGGCGCCCACGTCGATGCCGCGCGTGGGCTCGTCGAAGAACAGCACGCGCGATTCGCGGAACAGCCACTTGGCGATGACGACCTTCTGCTGGTTGCCGCCGGACAGCAGCCGGGCGACCTGGTCCGGCGACGGCGTGCGGATGCCCAGCTGCTCGATGTAGCGGCGCGCGACCGCGAGCTCCTCGCCGGCGCGGATCAGCCCGCGGCGATCGGTCACCGCCGCCGTGTTGGCGAGCGTGATGTTCTGCGCGACGGACATCTTCACCGCCAGCCCGTGCGCCTTGCGGTCCTCCGACAGGTAGGCGATGCCCTCGCGGATGGCGTCGATCGGCGAGCGCACGGTGAGCGGACGGCCGGCCAGCTCGATGCGGCCGCCATCGAGCGGATCGGCGCCGAAGACCGCGCGCGCCACTTCCGTGCGGCCGGCGCCGACCAGGCCGGCGAAGCCGAGGATCTCGCCGCGCCGCAGGTCGAAGTCGACCGGTCCGAAGACGCCGTCGCGGCGCAGTCCGCGCACCTGGAGCACGGTTTCCGGCGTCGGGCGGCGGCAGGCCGGCGGGAACTTCTCGTCGAGCGTGCGGCCGACCATGAGCGCGACGATCTCGGCCACCGAGGTCTCGGCGAACGGCTTCGTCGCGATGTAGCGGCCGTCGCGCAGCACCGTGACGCGGTCGACCAGCCCTTCCAGCTCGTCGAGCCGGTGCGAGATGTAGACGATGCCCGAGCCGGCGCGCCTGAGCTCGTGGATGACGCGGAACAGCTGCGTCGTCTCGGCGTCGGTGAGCGAGGAGGTGGGCTCGTCCATGATGAGCAGGCGCGCCTGCATCGACAGCGCCTTGGCGATCTCCACCATTTGCTGCTGGGCCACCGACAACCCGGCGACGAGCGTGTCCGGCGAGATGGAGACGCCCAGCCGGTCGAGGCAGGCCTGCGCGTCGGCGCGCAGCTTGCGCCGGTCCACCAGCCATCCGCGCAGCGGCTCGCGGCCCAGGTAGATGTTCTCGGCGACGCTCAGGTGCGGCACCAGGTTCAGTTCCTGGTGAATCATCGCGATGCCGTGCGCCTGCGCCTCCCGCGGCGAGGCGAAGCGCAGCGGCTCGCCGTCCAGGCTCAGCGTCCCTTCGTCGGGCACATACACGCCGCTCATGACCTTCATCAGCGTCGACTTGCCGGCGCCGTTCTCGCCGCAGACCGCATGCACCTCGCCGCGGCGGACGTCGAAGCTCACGCCTTCCAGCGCGACGACATTGAAGAAGCGCTTGGTCACGCCGCTCAGGCAGAGCAGCGGTGAGGCGGCAGCGTTCGACGAAGTCATGGGATGACGGGATTGGTCAGTCCAAAGTGGTCATGCCAATTTGCCATGAATTGAATTTGGCCTGACCAGTAGAAACCCGGAACGCCGGGGTTCCCGCCATGAGCGAGACTGCGGACGACGGGCGGCTTCCGGCTGGCGGATCGCATCGCAGCGGCGGCGTGGTCAGGCCACGGCCGGGCAGCCCGATGGTTCTTCCCCGTTCGGAGCGTCCATGACCGCCACGCCGAAGCCGGCCGACACCCGCCGCCTCTATCAACAGGTGGCCGATCGCATCCGCACCGTCATCCTCGAAGGGCCGTACGAAGCCGGCTCGCGCCTGCCGCCCGAGCGCGAGCTGGCGCTGCAACTGGGGGTGTCGCGTCCGTCGCTGCGCGAAGCGCTGATCGCGCTCGAGATCGACGGCCGGATCGAGATCCGCATGGGGTCCGGGGTCTATGTCTGTGCGCCGCCCGTCACGGCGGAGCGCCGCACGCCGGCCCTGGGCGAGAGCCCGACGGAGCTCATGCAGGCGCGCGCGACGCTCGAGGGGGCCGTCGTGGCGCTGGCCGCGGCGCGGGTGACGCGCGCCGGCCTCGATCGCGTCGCGGACAGCCTGGCGGCGATGAAGCGCGAGCACGCGCGCGGCCGGATGCCCGTCGAGGCCGACCGGCGCTTCCACCTGGGCATCGCCGAACTGGCCGGCAACACGGTGCTCGTGCGCATGGTGGGCGAGCTGTTCGACGGCCGCCACAGCCCGATCTCCTCGCGCATGAGCGTCCACGCCGAGACGGTGCAGACCTGGACCGTCGCGCTCGCGGAGCACGAACGCATCTATCGCGCCCTCGAGGCGCGCGACCCGCAGGCCGCGACGGCGGCGATGTTCACGCACCTGCGCGCCTCCGAGGAGCGCTGGGTGAGCGAGCCGGCCATGTCCATCGAGCCCGTCAGGGAACGACCGTGACGTTCGCGGGCTGACCGCCGCGCACCGGCAGGCGCATCGCCACGGCCGCTGCGGCGGGCGCGGCGCGGCGCGGCGGGAGCGGGCCTTTCAGGGCTTGACGGGCTCCAGCGTCAGCAGCGTGACGTCGTTGCTGCGCATCGGCACGGTGAAGTCCAGCGTCCCGTTGCGGCGCACGTTCACGAGGCGATGCACTTCGGGGCGGTCCTGCGTCAGCGACTGCAGCCTGGCGAGCTGCGCGGGGTCGAGCTGCCTGGGCGAGCCCATCTCGAGGTAGGCGGTGTGTGCGTCGTTGACCTTGTAGCCGACCCGGCGCAGCTCGAGCCGGTAGGCGCCCGGCTTGAGGTTGCGCAGCGCCAGCCTGACCGGCGCCGCGGGGCCGTTGGGCACCGGCTTGCCGAAGAAGATGCTGTTGCTGCTGCCCTTCTGGTCGGGATGCTGCCAGTCCCAGGCGACGACGGCCAGGCGGTCGCCGTCGGCCGCGGCCAGCACCTTGTCGTCGGTGCTCGGGATCTCGTTGCCGCGCAGCGCGTGCAGGTACTTGTAGGCGAACCAGGCCGGCTTGCGCAGGCCTTCGCGCGTCATCAGCCCGAAGCCGCCGTGGAACGGGGCGTCGGGCGGCCCCGGCTCCTCGAACAGGTCGCTGTAGGTCCAGTAGCTCATCGCCTGCGCGTAGCCGCGCGTGGCGCGCAGCTTGGTCAGGATCCACGGCGCGGTGATGTAGCTGTCGTGCACCTTGTCGCGCGGGCTGTAGCTGGTGCTCCACTCGGTGACGTAGAGCGGCAGGCCGGGGAAGGCCGAGGCCTCGATTTCCTGCCGGTTGCGGCGGACGTCGCCGACGATCGAGTTCGGGTCGATCGCGAGGATGCGGTCGGACTTGCCGAATTCGTCGAAGAAGCCCTCGGTCACCCCGTAGGTGTGGGTGGTGACGAAATCGACGGGCACGTCGTTGGACTTGGCGTACGCCAGGAATTCGGGCACCCAGGCCGCGCCGGCGGTCGCGGGGCCGCCGACCTGGAGCGCCGGATCGACGCGCTTGATCGCGCGCGCGGTCAGCGCGTAGAGCTCGAAGTAGTCGCTCGAGCGGCCGCCTTCGAAGAAGCCGGCCAGGTTGGGTTCATTCCAGACCTCGAACAACCATTGGTGCACTTCGTTGGCGCCGTAGTGCTGGATCAGATGGCGCATGAAGGCTTCGATCAGGTCGGCCCACGGCCCCGGCTGCGGGCGCGAACTGTTGCCTTTCCAGTAGAAGACCGTCTGCTCGGAGGTCTTCATCGCCGACGGCGTGAAGCCGAGCTCGACGAACGGCCGGATGCCGCGCGAGAGCAGGTGGTCGTAGAGCCGGTCGATTCCGCTGAAGTCGTAGGTGATGCGGCCATCGACCTGGCGCACGGTGCCGAGCGCGTCGTGGAAGATGTCGTGGAAGCGGACATAGCGGAAGCCGAGTTCGTCCACGGCCGTCTTGAGTTGCGCCAGGTTCTCCGGCCGGCCGGTGGTGCCGGGATAGTCGGCGCCGACGGACAGGTCGAAGAAGCGGTCGACCGGCCGGGCGGCCGCGGCGCGGTCCAGGGTCACCGCCCGGGCGTCGGGCGGCGCGGCGTGCGCGGCGGCGAACAGGCCGAAGGACAGCAGCGTGGCTGCCAGCGGGCGCAGCATGGAGAGCGACAGGGGAAGCCGGGCGGTCGTCATCGAGGCGGAGGGGTAGGTGGATCGCGGGGAAGGGGCCATCGTCGCGCAGACGTCCGGCGTCGGCGTTGACCCGGCGGGAGGCGGGGGAAAAGGCCGAGACCGGCGCCGGATCGATATGGCGATATATCTCGCCGCATGGTAAGTTTGTTTTGTGATCGAACTATTTAAGGAAAACACCTATCCGCCTGCATGCCCGGCTCCACGACGCGACGATCGATCGCCTCCGGCGAATCGTGGCGTGCGAGCAGGTGCGTGAGCCGACGCGCCATTGCCCGGCGACCCCGCCGGCGATGGCTGGCGCGCGAGCAAGGTCATCGGATTCCCGGTGCGGCGATGAAACACCGGTGACTAAATCAAAGCGTTAAATCACGGGGGCTGCGCTGTCCCGTTGGCCGCCGGACGCTGCGCAGCGCCCCGACATCCCGGCACCGCGGCCACGAGGGCGTCGACCGCCGGCGACGGCGTTCCGGGCCTCGCGCCAACACGCAAGCGATCGCTGTTCGCAGGCGATGCGGCGGGGCTGCACAGGTGTCAGGCCGCTAACACCTCGTGCAGTGATCATCCCTAACATCGACCTCAATCGCACTTCCAACCCCTCCTCTCCATGTCCAGCCCTCCTGATCGCATCGGCCCGTACCGCGGCTTGTTCAACCTGTTCATCGCCTGCGCGCTGGCCTCGTGTGGAGGCGGTGGCGGGGATGCCACGCCGACGTCGTCGAACCCCGGCGCGCCGTCTCCGAGCCCGGCGCCGGCGCCCGCACCCGCACCGGGGCCGGCTCCGGCTCCGGCGCCCGGACCTGCGCCTGCACCGGCACCTTCGCCTGCACCTGCGCCCGCGCCCGCGCCGGCACCCGCACCCGCACCCGCACCCGCGCCCGCGCCCGCACCGGGACCGGCACCGGCACCGGCACCGGCACCGGACTTCTCCATCAAATGGACCGACGTCCACCAGACCATGGACGGCTTCGGCGCCTCCGATGCCTGGCACGGCGCACTGACGACGGCGCAGGCCGACCTGTACTTCAGCCCGACGTCGGGCATCGGGCTGTCGTTGTTGCGCATGGGCATCAGCCCGGAAGGCGGCACGTTCTCCAACTGGAACAACGCGAAGCTGGCGATCGCCCGGGGCGCGAAGGTCTGGGCAGCACCCTGGTCGCCGCCCGCGAACCTCAAGACGACCGCGGACCTCAATTCCGGATCGTTGCGCACGGACGGCTACACGACGTGGGCCGGGACGCTGGCATCGTTCGTGACGAGCTTCAACGCGAATGTCGGCTCCCCGCTGTACGCGATCTCGGCGCAGAACGAGCCGGATTTCGACACCAAGGGCACCTACGACATGTGCCTGTACAGCTTCCCGCAGATGGCGTCCTTCGTCGACCAGCTGGGCTCGGCCGTCGCCGCGCTGAAGCTGCCATCGCCGCCCAGGATCATCGCGCCCGAAGCGGCGTCATGGAACGATCTCTGGAACTACAGCGCCGCCATCGATGCCGATCCCGTCGCCCGTGCGAGCGTCGGGATCTTCGCGTCGCACCAGTACGGCGGCGTCAGCAGCTACCGGCCGCTGGGCGCGCCCTTGTGGGAGACGGAGCAATCCTCGTTCGAGGCCTTCGACCCCTCCCTCGTGCACGCGCTGAAGGTGGGCGGCTGGATCAACGAGGCGGTCACCTCGGGCAATGCCAGCGCCTGGCACTACTGGTGGCTCAACGGGCTCAACGACGACAACGAGGGCCTGACCGGAAGAAAGGGCGACTTCCAGTTGACCAAGCGGCTGTTCGCCCTCGGCAACTACGCGCGCTTCGTGCGACCCGGCTGGGTGCGAATCGGGATCGATGGCGGCGTGACGGACGCGCTCGTGACCGCCTTCCGCGATCCCGCCTCGGGCGACTTCGCGATCGTCGTCGTCAACGCCGGCAGCGCCGCGACGCGGACCTTCGCGATCGATGGCGCGAGTGGCGATACGGTGTCGGCCTACGTGACGGCCGACACCGCGCTGGGAGCCATCGGCACCGATGGCAACCTCTCGCTGGGCTCCGCGTCGCAGCAGGTGCCGGCGTCGATCGCGGTCACCCAGGGCCGGTTCACGGCCACCGTCCCGCACGGCATCGTGACCTTCGTCGGGCGCGCACGCTGAGTGCGCCGCCTGCTTCATCCGCACCCGGCCACCATGCAGTCTCGCCGCGCCCCGACGCCTCTTCACGCCGGACGCGCCGATTCGCCCGCAGCCGTGCGGATCCTGTCCGTCTCCTTCGCGCGATGTCTGCTGCTGCCGCTCGTGCTGACGGCTTGCGGCGGCGGCTCGACAGACCCGTCCGCGAAGCCCGACCCTTCACCGGCACCCGCTCCGGCGCCAGCACCGGCGCCTGCACCTGCACCCGCGCCAGCACCGGCGCCTGCACCTGCACCTGCACCTGCACCCGCGCCGGCACCGGCACCGGCACCGGCACCGGCACCGTCGCCTGCGCCCGCACCCGCACCCGCACCCGCACCCGCACCCGCACCCGCGCCCGCACCCGCACCCGCACCCGCGCCCGCACCCGCACCCGCGCCCGCACCCGCGCCTTGCAATCTGCCCACGACCTTTTCGTGGGCCTCCACACCGCCCCTCATCGCGCCGCAGTCGGCCGACTTCGTGTCCATCAAGGATCCGACGATCGTTCGCTACAACAACCTCTACCACGTGTTCGCGACGGTGTTCGACACGTCGAGGAACGCGTGGAGCGCGGTGTATCTCAACTTCAGTGACTTCTCGAAGGCGGGCAGTGCCGTGCAGGTGCCGCTGGCCCACAAGGCCGCCGGCGACGCGGTGGCGCCGCAGGTCTTCTTCTTCCGGCCGCACAACAAGTGGTACCTGATCTCGCAGTGGGGCGCCAAGTACTCGACCAACACCGACATCGCCGATCCCGACGGCTGGACCGCGCCCAAGCCCCTGCTCAGCGGCGGGCCGCCCAACGCGATCGACTACTGGGTCATCTGCGACAGCGCGAACTGCCATCTCTTCTTCTCGGGCGATGACGGCAAGCTCTATCGATCCAGGACGTCCATCGACAACTTCCCCAACTTCTCCGGCTACGAAACGGTGATGTCCGATCCCGTGGCGGGCAGGCTGTTCGAAGCCAGCAACGTCTACAAGGTGCAAGGTACCGGCAAGTACCTCCTGATGGTCGAGGCCTATGGTCCGCGCTACTTCCGCTCCTGGACCGCGGCCAGCCTGGATGGCCCCTGGACGCCGCTGGCGGACCAGCAGTCCGCGCCGTTCGCGGGGGAGGCCAATGTCGCCTTCGACGGTGCGCCCTGGACGCGCGACATCAGCCACGGCGAGCTGATCCGCGCGGGCTACGACGAGACCCTGGCCATCGACGCGTGCAACTTGCAGTTCCTGTACCAGGGCGTCGACCCGGCTTCGACGGCGGTCTACGACCACCTTCCCTATCGGCTCGGGCTGCTGCGGCAGCGATGACGGTCCGTCAGTCGCCGCCGTCGCCGGTCTCGCCCGGCGCGGCCTTCTTCGGGGCCAGCCACGAGCGCGCTGCCGACGACTTCGCGTACGCCCGCGCCGCGGGAATGCGCAAGTCCACCTCGACGCCCGAGTCCGCCGGGCTGCGAACGGTCAGGACGCCGCCGACGACCGCGGCGCGCTCGCGCATGCCGCTCAGGCCGAAATGCCCCTCGCGGCTGCCCGCGTCCATCACCGCCGCATCCATGCCATTGCCGTCGTCGCGTACGCGCAGCCGGAAGTCGCGCACGTCATAGCTGATCGCCACGTCGACCCGCGCCGCGCCCGCGTGGCGGAACGCATTGCGCAGGGCTTCCGCGGCGATGCGGAACGTCTCGTCGCGCACGAGGGGATGCAGCGCCTGTGGCCGGCCCTGCACGTCGATGTGGGCCGTCGTCGCGTGCCCGTTCTCGTTGGCGAGATCCTCCGCGAGCGCGCGCAGGGATTGCGCGAGGCTGTTGGTTTCCAGCGTCGAGGCGCGCAGGCCCTGCACGGCGTCCCGCCCTTCGGTGATGGCCTCGGCGACCTGGTCGATGGCGCCCGAGAGGATCTGCCTGGAGTCCCGTGGCCGGTCGGGCAGGAGGTTGAAGGCGGCCTGGAACTGCAGCAGCAGTCCATGGAAGCGCTGCAGCAGGGTGTCGTGCAGCTCCCGGGCGATGCGGGTGCGTTCGGCGACGCGCGCCTCGAGCGTCGCCTCGAACTCGCGCTGCAGCCGGCGGATCCGCATGCGCAGCCGCAGCTGGAAGGCGCCCCACGCGAGCCCGATCAGCACGGCCACGCACGCCGCGCGGAACCAGGCCGTCTGGTAGAACGCCGGCAGGATCGAGAAGTCCAGCTGCGCGCCTTCCTCGCTCCAGACGCCGCTGTTGTTGGCGGCCGTCACCCGGAAGCGATAGTTGCCCGGCGGCAGGTTCGTGTAGGTGACCAGGCGGCGGTCGACCGCCTCCTGCCAATCGTTGTCGTGCCCTTCGAGGCGGTAGCGGAAACGGGTGCTCGACGGATCCGCCAGGGTGAGCGCGGAGAATTCGATCGCGATGTCGCGCACCAGCGGCGGCAGGCGCAGGCCGCTCCGGGCTTCGTAGGCGCGATGGTCGGCCACCAGGGACTCGACATGCACGGGGGGCGGCACCCGGTTCGATGGGATGTGATCGGGGTCCATCCACAGCAGCTCGGCGCCCGCCAGGAACCAGAGCTTGCCGTCCGCGGCCTGGGTCACCGGGGGATTGAAGTAGCCCTCCGCGGTGGCGACGGGCGGCACGCCGTCCGGCCCGTCCCACAGCGTCGCAGCCACCCGCCGCCGGGGATCGGCGATCCAGGCCGCCAGGTCGTCGCGCGGGACGCGCACCAGGCCGCAGGTCGCGTACATCCACATCGATCCGTCGCTGTCCACCATCGACCAGTGCACCTGGTCGCACGGCAAGCCGTTGGCCGACGACAGCATCGTGACGCGGCCGTCCAGGATGCGGGCGATGCCGTGGCCATCGGTTCCGACCCACATCGCACCGTCCGCGTCGAGCCGCAGCCCGGTGACGCGAACCGAGCCTGGGCCCTGCGCGGCCAGGTAGCTCGCCTCGAGCCTGCCGTCCTTGAAGTACTGCACCCCGTCGCGATCCCAGAACGACAGCCACAGCCCGCCCCGGTCGGCGACGATGGCCTGGGCCTGGTTGCGGTGGCCGAACGCGGACCACGGCGTGTTGTCGACGAGCCGGCCGCGATGCAGGTGCGCCAGCCCCTTGTTGCCGGCCAGCCAGAGGTTGCCTGCCGCATCGCCCGTGATGGAGTAGATCTCGGTGCTGGGGCCGCCGTCGACCGCGACGAAGCGATCCGCCGCGAAGTAGGCCGGCCCGCGCGCGGTGCCCACCCAGAGGCGGCCGTCGGCGTCCTGGTACTGCGATTGCACATGCGAGTCCGGCAGGCCGTCGCGCTTCCTGTAGACGACGAGCCGCCCGTCCTTCCATCGGGCCAGGCCGTCGTTCGTCGCCGCCCAGACGCTGCCGTCCGTCGTGGCGAGGACCGACTTCGTGACGTCGTCGGGCACGCCCTGCCTCGTCGACATCGTGGTGATCGCCAGCCTGCGGAAACGGTCCAGTCCCTTGTCGCTGCCGTACCAGATGTCGCCCTCGTGATCCTCGAACAGGCTGCACGAGATGTTGCCCGTCAGGCCGTCGGCCCTCGTGAACGTGTCCGTCTTGCCGTCCTTCACGTGGATCAGGCCCCGGCTCTCCGTTCCGATCCAGAGCCCGCCGTCGCGGTCGCGCAGCAGCTTGTTCGACCGGACGTCGCGATCGGCGAGCCAGCCGGGGGAATTGGCGACGCCGGGGATCGGATAGGGCACGAGCCGGTCGCCGGCCAGCTGCCTCAGCCCGCGGCCCGCGACGCCCACCAGGAATTTCCCCTCGGTGGTCGTGGTGAGGTCGCCCACGCGCAGCCCGGACATCTCGTATCGCCGCGGCGCCCCGGGGCGCCAGTGCCACACACCGTTATCCGCTCCCACCCACATGGCGCCCGAAGCGTCCGTGCCCAGGCTCCACACGAACGCACCGAAGCCGCCGTCCGGCGCGGAACACTGCACCTTTGCGGCACGCACCGAGCACAGCCGCCCGGGATCCGCGTAGAGGCCGGCCCAGATCGTTCCCTCGGCATCCTCCAGCAACGAGGACACGAACAGCCCGTGCAGCTCCGGGTACGCGGTGAGCTTGCGGCCGTCCCAGCTGAACAAGCCGTAGAAGGTGCCGATCCAGAGCGTGCCGTCGCGTGCCGCCAGCAGGGCATAGGGGGCGGAATCCATCACGGCGCCGGCCGGGGGCGCCCACTTCGTGAACCGCACCCCGTCGAAGCGGAACAGGCCGTACGAACCGCCGATCCACAGGTAGCCGTCGGGCGTCTGCGCCATGGCGAAGACGAGGCCCATGTTGATGCTGTTGCGGGTCCAGGACGTGTGCGCGTACTGGGCGACCTGCAGCGGCCGATCGGCTGCCCGGGCCGGCCAGGGCGAAGCGGCCAGTGCCGATGCCAGGACGAGGCCGGGCATCAGTCGCCTTCGAAGTCGGTTGTCTTGCTGTATCACTGCAAGTCCCTCGTCGATCCGCGTTGGGGCACGTCCGGCAGCGTACCGCGAAACGGTGCGCCGACCCGCCGACCGGATCGAGCCATCCGGCGGAAAATGCGGCTTGGATCCCGAGTGCCGGAGCCGTGCAGGATGACCCGGCCGGCCCCGCCGCTCGCCGTGGGTGCTACAGTGCGCCGCGCTGCGACACGCCGACAGCAGCGCCACGCCGGAACCCAGCCTCCGTGCCCACTTCAAAGCCGAAACAGCCGCCCGCATCGCCGCCGAAGACCCGGCGCGGCGGCAATGCGCCCACGCTCGTCGATGTCGCACGCGCCGCGGGCGTGTCGGAGATGGCCGCCTCGTCGGCCCTCAACGGCGGTCGCAGGGGGTCGGCGCGCGTGTCGGCCGAGACGCGCGAGCGCGTGCTCGCCGCCGCGCAACGGCTGCGCTACCGGCCCAACGCCACCGCGCGCGCGCTCGCGAGCCAGCGCACCAACGCGATCGGCTTCGTCGCCAACTTCCTGGGCGAGGAACCGAACCTCTACTTCCTCGAGGTCTTCAGCGGCGTCATCCAGGGTGCCGCGATGGCCGGGCAGACGGCGGCCGTGTTCACGCTGGGCAACTGGGCCGACGCCGCGGCCCGCATCCCCGCCTTCTGCGACGGGCGCGTCGACGGCCTGATCCTGCTGGGCCCGCGGCTGCAAGGCGACCCCCTGCCGTGGTGGCCGCAGCACACGCCGTTGGTCTCGGTGCACGCCGACCCCCTGGTGAGCGGGATGGTGAACATCGAGTCGGACGACGAAGCGGGGGCCTGCGAGATGGTGCGCCGCCTGATCGCCCTCGGCCATCGGCGCATCCTGCACGTGGGCGGACCGGCTGGCATGGCCGGCGCGGACCGGCGCATCGAGGGCTATCTTCGCGCCCACGCCGAAGCCGGCTTGGCGCCGGCCGCCGGCCACGTCGTCCGTGCCGAGCTCAGCGTCGATGGCGGCCGCGAGGCGCTGCAGGCGTGGCTGGGAGGTCGTCGCGGCCGCGTGCTCCCGGACGCCGTGTTCGGCTGCAACGATGCGATCGCCATCGGCTGCGTCGAGACCTTGCGGGCGCGCGGGATCCGCGTGCCGGACGACGTCTCCGTCGTCGGCTACGACCACAACCTGATGGCGCGCGCGGTCCAGCTGGCGACGGTGCGCCAGCCTCTGCACGAGATGGGGCGGCTGGCGGTCGAGGTGCTGGTGCAGCGCATCGATGCGCTTCGCCAGGGCGAGCCGTACGCAGGGCCTGCCAACATCGTCCTGCCCACGGAACTCATCCCCGGCACGACGCTGGCGGGCGCGCGGCGCAGCCGGCTGACGATCGCCTGAAGGCACCGGGCCGCGGCCGCGTCGCGATCGACGCTAGGTGTTTTCCTTGAGCCATTCATTCGATGACCGAACTATTATGCGAGGCCATGATTTAGCGCCAAATCAACGCGCGAGAACTCTCCAGGGCCGTCCGGCCCCATTGCCTCATGCCACTGCTCCTGACCCCTGCCTGCCGCCTCGGTGCCGCCGTTCGTGAGGCCGCGCGTCGCGCGCTCGCCGCCCTGCTCGCGGCGCTCCTGGCCGCCGCGGCGCCGGCCTTCGCGCACGAGACGCTGAAGCTCGATGCCCCCAAGCCGCTGCTCGCGCCCACGCCGCCGATGGGCTGGAACTCGTGGAACAAGTTCGGCTGCGACATCAACGAGGCGCTGGTGCGCAAGCAGGCCGATGCGATGGTGGCCTCGGGCATGAAGGACGCCGGCTACCGGTACATCGTCATCGACGACTGCTGGCAGAAGAGCCGGGACGAGAACGGCGACATCGTGGCCGACGCCGAGCGCTTCCCCGGGGGGATCAAGGCGCTGGCCGACGAGCTGCACGCCAAGGGCCTGAAGTTCGGCATCTACTCCGACGCCGGCGCGCTCACCTGCGGGGGTCGCCCGGGCAGCGCCGGCCACGAGTTCCAGGATGCGCGCCAATACGCGAAGTGGGGCGTCGACTACCTGAAGTACGACTGGTGCTACACCGGCACGCGCGATGCCGAGGCGGCCTACACGATCATGGCGAAGGCGCTTCGCGAATCGGGCCGCGACATCGTCCTGTCGATCTGCGAGTGGGGCAACAACCATCCCGAACGCTGGGCGGCCCCGGTGGGCCATCTGTGGCGCACCACGGGCGACATCTTCGACGGCTGGAAGGGCACGAAGGACTGGTCGCACGGACTGCTCGACATCCTCGACTTCCAGGTGGAGCGCTGGCGCGACTCCGGGCCGAACGCGTGGAACGACCCCGACATGCTGGAGGTGGGCAACGGCGGCATGACGACCACCGAATACGAGTCGCACTTCTCCCTGTGGGCGATGCTGGCGGCGCCGCTGATCGCGGGCAACGACCTGGCGGCGATGAGCGACGACACGCGCCGGATCCTGACCAACCCCGAGGTCATCGCCGTCGACCAGGACCGCCTCGGCGTGCAGGCCCGGCGCCTCTGGAAGCAGGGCGACCTCGAGATCTGGGCGCGTCCGCTCAAGGGCGGCGACCAGGCGGTGGTGCTGTTCAACCGCGGCGCCGCGCCGGCCGGCATGAGCGTCGATTGGGACCTGCTCAACCTGCCTGCCGGCCTGCGCGCCGACGTGAAGGACCTGTGGAGCAAGAAGGTCACCAAGCGCGTGCGCGGCAGTTATGGCGGCACCGTCGCCGCGCACGGCGTGCTCATGGTCCGCATCACGCCGACGCCTTGACGGTCGCTCGAAGACGTCCGGACCCGATGATGAACAAGCACTTCCTCCTGGCGGCCTGCGCCTCGTGGGCGCTCGCGGCGACCGCCGCGCATGGCGCCGGACAGACGATCACCTCGCCGGATGGGCGCATCGCGCTGCGCATCGCCGACGACGGCAGCACGTTCAGCGTCACCCGGCGCGCAGAGACCGTGATTGCCGTCTCGCCGCTCGGGCTCGAACTGGAGGGAGCGCCGGAGCTCGCCCCGCTGAAGCTCGAGTCGCGCGAGGACTCGGCCGTCGACCAGACGATCGTGCTCACCGCGACCAAGGCCGCCAGTGCACGCGACCACTACCGCGGCGCGACGCTCGCCTTTCGTGAAGCCGGCGGCGGCCGACGCGTCCTCATCGACGCGCGCGCCTACGACGACGGCATCGCCTTCCGCTACCGGCTCGACGACACGGGGCCGCTGAAACTGCATGGCGAGCGGACCGCGTTCGTGCCGGCGGGCGACCCGTCCTGCCTTGCCGCCCCGGCCGATGGCGCGCACGAGGTGTCGTTCGAGCAACTGCACTTCTCGCAACTGAAGGAGGGCGTGGCCTACGACGTGCCGCTGGCCTGCGCGACGCCGTCGGGCCGCACGCACTACGCCATCACGCAGGCGCAGCTCCAGGGCTACGCCGGTGCCTCGCTGTGGCGCGAAGGTGGCGCACTGCGCGTGCACCTGTCCCCGGTGCCGGGCCGGCCGGGCGCGCCCGTCGTCTCGGCCGGCGGGCTCAGGACGGCCTGGCGCGTCGTCATGATGGCCGATCGCGCCGGCGACCTGATCGAGTCGCCGCTGGTGGGCAACCTCAATCCGGCCCCGCAGGGGGACTTCGGCTGGGTCAAGCCCGGCAAGGCGGCGTGGGACTGGTGGTCCGGCCCGCTGGAAGGCGTGAAGCCGGACATGGCGACCTACGAGCGCTTCATCGACTTCGCGGCCGAGTCCGGCTTTCCCTACTACCTCATGGACGCCGGCTGGTCCCTCGGCGCCGGCCCCTGCTGCGAGGCGAGAGCCGGCACCGACGTCACCCGCGCCGCCGAGGGCATCGACATGCCCGGGCTCGTGCGCTACGCCGCGGACAAGGGCGTCGGGCTGTTGCTGTGGGTGCATTGGCAGCACCTGGCGCCGCGCATGGACGAGGTGCTCGACACCTACGCGCGCTGGGGCATCAAGGGCATCAAGGTCGATTTCATGAACCGCGACGACCAGGAGATGGTGGCGTTCTACGAGCGCGTCGCCGCGTCGACCGCGCAGCGCCGCCTGCTGCTGGACCTGCATGGCGCCTACGTGCCGGCCGGCCTGCAGCGCAGCTATCCCAACTTCATCACGCAGGAAGGCGTGCTGGGCGCCGAGTGGAACAAGATGGACCGGCGCGTCACGCCGCGGCACAACCTGATGCTGCCATACACGCGCATGCTGGCCGGGCCCATGGACTACACGCCCGGGGGATTCCGCAACGCGACGCCGCAGACCTTCGAGGTTCGTGCCGTGCTGCCCCGGACGCAGACCACGCGCGGCCAGGCCTTGGCCATGTACGTCGTGTACGACAGCCCGTTGCAGATGGTCTCGGACGATCCCGACGCCTACCGCGACGCGCCGGGCTTCGACTTCCTCCGTCGCGTGCCCAGTGCCTGGGACGAGACGCGGTTCATCCAGGGCGAGCCGGGCCGCGACATCGTCCTCGCGCGGCGCCAGGGGCGCGCCTGGTACGTCGGCGCGATGGCGGCCGACGAGGCGCGCACCGAGCGCGTGCCGCTGCGCTTCCTGCCGCCGGGGAAATATCGCGCCACGCTCTGGCAGGACGGTGCCACGCCGGGCGACTTGCGGCGCAGCGAGCGCATCGTGTCGCGCAGCGACATGCTGGCGTTGAAGCTGGCCGCGGCCGGCGGCGCTGCAGTGATTCTCGAACCGGCGCCCTGAGGGCCAGGACGAAGCAGACAGCATTCAAAGGCGCGAAGAGTGGCCGTCCAAGGCGACCGAGGCGCGAAGGTTCACACGGAGACAAGCACGTGAAACGGACGATCCTGCGGTCGATGTTGGCGGCCGCGTTCTTCGCCATGGCGTCGATGGCATGGGGGCCCGGGTATCGCCCCGCGGCCGTGTTTGGCGGTGCGCACGCATGACGCCGACGAACCGGCGTGACGTGTTGCGCGCGCTCGCGGCCGCGCCCTGGCTCGGTGGCGCCGCGCTGGCTCTGCCGGCGCGCGCGGCCGCGCAGGGCCGCTCGCTGCAGGCGTTCGCGCTGGCCGATGTGCGCCTGCTCGACGGCCCCTGGCGTCGCGCCCAGGCACTCGACGGCCGCTACCTGCTGTCGCTCGATCCCGACCGGTTGCTGCACAACTTCCGCGTCAATGCGGGCCTGCCGCCCAAGGCGCCGGTGTACGGCGGCTGGGAATCGCAGGAACCCTGGATCGGCATCCGTTGTCACGGTCACACCCTGGGCCACTACCTGAGCGCCTGCGCGATGATGGGCGCGGCCACCGGCGAACCCGCCTTCCGGCGTCGCGTGGACCATGTCGTCGACGAGCTCCAGGCCTGCCAGCAGGCGTCGGGCAGCGGCCTGGTCTGTGCCTTCCCCGACGGCGATGCCCAGCTGCGCAACGGCCTGGCCGGCCGGCCCGTCACGGGCGTCCCCTGGTACACGCTGCACAAGGTCATGGCCGGCCTGCGCGACGCCCACGTGCATGCAGGAAGCGACGCTGCACTGCCGGTCCTGCGCGACCTCGCGGCATGGGTGGAGGACGCGGCACGCGGGTGCGACGACGAGCGCTTCCAGCAGATGCTGGGCGTCGAGCACGGCGGCATGAACGAAGTGCTCGCCGACCTGCATGCCCTGACCGGCGACGCACGCTGGCTGGCCCTGGCCCGGCGCTTCTGCCACGAGGCCCTGCTCGACCCGCTGGCGCAAGGCCGCGACCCCCTGGACGACTGGCACGCGAATACCCAGATCCCCAAGGTGGTGGGCTTCGCGCGCCTGCACGAGCTGACCGGCGAACCGCGCTACGGCCGCGCGGCGAGCTACTTCTGGGGCCGCGTGGCGGACGCGCGCGCCTTCGCCACCGGCGGCCACGGGGACGGGGAACACTTCTTTCCCGCCGCGCAGGTGCGCCGGCACCTCGGCTCCGCGAAGACGATGGAGACCTGCGGCACGCACAACATGCTGAAGCTGACGCGCGCGCTGCTGCTGCGCGATCCGCAGCCGGCCTACGCGGACTGGTACGAGCGCGCGCTGGTCAACGGCATCCTGGCCTCGCAGGACCCGGACACCGGCATGGTCACGTACTTCCAGCCGCTGCGGCCCGCATACCCCAAGCTGTATTGCACGCCCGAGCACTCGTTCTGGTGCTGCACGGGCACCGGCATGGAGAACCATGCCAAGTACGGCGACTCGATCTGGTTCCGCGACGGCGAGACGCTGCTCCTGAACCAGTACATCGCCTCGGAGCTGTCGTGGCGCGAGCGCCGCCTGCGCATTCGCCAGACCACCGCCTTTCCCGACGGCACGCAGGCACGGCTCGTCGTGCACGCCGAGGCGCCGACGGCCTTCACGCTGCGGCTGCGCCACCCCGCGTGGTGCCGGACGATGACCGTCAAGGTCAACGGCCGCGCCGTGCACGAGAGCCGCGAGGCCGGCCGCTGGCTCGACGTGCCGCGCCACTGGCGTGACGGCGACACGGTGGAGATCGCACTGCCCATGCATCTTCACCTGGCGCCGCTGCCGGGCGCGCCGGATGTCTCCGCCGTGATGGTCGGTCCGCTGGTGCTGGCCGCCCGGCTGGGCCGCGAAGGCATGACGCCGGGCGACGACCTGATCGTCAACGAGCGCACCTACGGCGACGTGCTGGCGCTGGCCGATCCCGTGCCGCTGCCGCGCCTGAGACTCGGCGGCCGAGCGCTGGACGAGGTCGTCCGGCCGGGCGCCGACCCCTTCACGTTCCGCGTCCCCGCCGAGGCCACCGGCGGACGCGAACTGGAACTCATCCCCTACCACCGCATCGCCCATGAGCGCTACGCCCTCTACTGGCAGCTCGCCTGAGCAGGCCAGCCGCCGCGGCTTCGTCCGGGCCGCCGTCGCAGGAGGCCTCGCGGCCGTGGCCGGCGTGCCCGGCTTCGCCGCCTCCGGCGTGTCCGCCACGACCGCCGGCACGGCTGAAGCCGACCTGCCTTTCCACGCCTGGGCGCCGACGCCGCCCATGGGCTGGAACAGCTGGGACGCCTTCGGCGCCAGCGTCACCGAAGCCGAGTACCTGGACAACGCGCGCATCCTGGCCGAGCGCTTCCTGCCTTGCGGCTACGACGTCGCCACCGTCGACATCCAGTGGTACGAGGCGGGCGCCGCGTCGTCGTGGTATCGCCCGTTCGCCCCGCTGGCCCTGGACGCCTGGGGGCGGCCGCAGCCTGCCACGAACCGGTTCCCGAGTGCGGCGCAGGGACGCGGCTTCGCGCCGCTCGCCGCGCAGGTGCATCGACTGGGCCTGCGCTTCGGCGTGCACCTGATGCGCGGCATTCCGCGCCAGGCCGTCGGCCTGGAACTGCCGATCGCCGGCAGCCGATGGCGCTGCCACGAGGTCGCCGATCCGCACTCGACCTGCGCCTGGAACACCGACATGTGCGGCGTCAACGCCGACCACCCCGGGGCCTTCGACTGGTACCGTGCGTGGTTCGCGCAGCTCGCCGAATGGGGCGTGGACTTCGTCAAGGTGGACGACATCGCGGCGCCGGACTACCGTGCGCGCGAGGTCGAGTTGATCCGGCGCGCGATCGATGCCACCGGCCGTCCCATGGTGCTCAGCCTGTCGCCGGGCCCCGCGGCGCTCGAGCACGGGACGCACCTGCAGGCGCACGCCAATCAATGGCGGGTGTGCGACGATTTCTGGGACACCTGGCCGCAGCTGCGCGACAACCTCGCGAACCTGGTGAAGTGGGCCCCGTACGCGGGCGCCGGTGGCTGGCCCGACGCCGACATGCTGCCGGTCGGCAGGATCGGGCTGCGCAATTTCGACGGCGGCGGCCATGGCGAACGCGACACCCGCTTCACCCGCGACGAGCAGGTGCTGATGCTCACCGCCTGGACATGCGCGCGCAGCCCGTTGATCCTCGGGACGGACCTGCGCCGGCTCGACGACTGGACGCTGCGCCTGCTGACGAATCCCGAGGTGCTGGCGCTGCTTCGCGTGCGCGGCAACCGGGAATGGCACAGCACGGCGCAGGGCCACCGGTTCATCTGCAGCGGCTCGCAGGGCACCTGGGCGGCATGGCTCAACACGAGCGATGCCCCATGGCGTATCCGCTGGCCCGATGGGTTGCCGGACGCGCGGCGCGACTGCTGGACGCGTGCCGACCTGATCGCCGGCACCCGCAACCTCGACGTGCCGCCGCACGGCGCACGCCTGGTGCGCTGCCAATGACATGGATCGCCGACATGAAGCGCCGTGATTTCTTCGGGCTGCTGGCCTGTGCCTCTGCAAGCACGCTCGGCGCGCCTGCGGGCGCCGCCGCGTCAGCGCGCTCCGCGCTCGACGCCGCGGGCCAGTTGCGAGCCCTGCCCCTGGCGCCGGCGACGGACGGCTTCGCGTGGGCGTCGGTGGCGGAGGGCGTGCAGTTCAGGGTCGCGGGCATCACCAAGAGCGTGCTGTTCTACGGCCCGGGCCTCGTGCGCGTGGCCGCGCACCTGGGCGAGGTCTTCACCACCCAGCCCAGCCTGGTGGTGGTGGGCGTGCCGATGCCGGTCGAACTGGCGATCGACGACGCCGCCGACACGCTGACCGTCACCGGACCCGCCATGCGGGTGACGGTGGACAAGCGCAGCGGTGCGCTGGCGTTCTTCGGGCCCGACGGACAGCTCCTGACGCGCGAGCGCGAGCGGGCGCCGACCGAGCTGCAGCGCGTCGAGATCGCCGGTGGACCGAGCTACGCGCTCACGCAGACGTTCATCCTCACGCCTGATGAATCCCTCTACGGCCTGGGCCAGTACAACGAGCCCTACATGGACTACCGCGGCCGCGACGTGCTGATGGTGCAGACCAACATCGGCATCGTCGTGCCCTTCATGATCTCCACGCGGCGCTGGGGCCTGCTGTGGGACGTGTACTCGAAGATGACTTTCAGCGACCGGCCGGAGGGCGCCAGCTTTCGCGCCGAGAGCGCGCCGGCCGGTGCCGACTACTACGTGGTGGCGGGCGGCAGCATGGACGGCGTGATGGCCGGCTACCGCAGGCTGACGGGCGCCGCGCCGATGTACCCGCTGGCCGCCTTCGGCCTGTTCATGAGCAAGGAGCGCTACACCACGCAGCAACAGCTGCTGGACGTGGTGCGGCGTTTCCGCGCCGACGGTTTCCCGCTCGACTACATCGTGCAGGACTGGCAATACTGGGGCGGCGAGAAGGACGGCGCGTGGGACGGCAAGTGGAGCGGCATGGTCTGGGATCCGGAGCGCTTCCCCGACCCCGCCGCCATGACGCGCGAGCTGCACGGCGAACTGCATGCCAAGTTGATGGTCTCGATCTGGCCGTCCATCGGCAACGACACCGCGCTGGCGCGCGAGCTCGATGCCCAGGGCCTGCGCTTCACGCCGCTGCACTGGATCTCCAAGCGCGCCCGCATCTACGACGCGTTCAGCGAAGCGGGCCGCCGCATCTACTTCAAGCACGTCAAGAAGGGCCTGCTGGACGTGGGCGTCGACGCGCTGTGGATGGACGGCACCGAGGTCGAGGTCGGCGGCGCCGCCCATGACCCGGCCGAAGTCGAGGCCGACATCAAGCGCCTGGGCCGCAACGCCCTCGGCGATTTCGCACGCTACCTCAACGTCTACAGCCTGGTGACCACCCGGGGCGTCTACGAGGGCCAGCGCGCCGCGGGAGGGCCTGGCGGCAGGCGCGTCCTCACGCTCACGCGGTCGGCCTGGGCCGGGCAGCAGCGCTATGCCGCACTGCCGTGGTCCGGCGACACGACGGCCTCCTGGGCCACGCTGCGCGCGCAGATCGCCGGCGGCCTGAACGTCTCCATGGCCGGGCTGCCGTACTGGACCCAGGATACCGGCGGCTTCTTCGTCGACTTTCCCGGCGGCGAGCACAACGCGGCCTATCGTGAGCTCTACGCCCGCTGGAACCAGTTCGGCATCTTCAACCCGGTGTACCGCATCCACGGCACGTCGATCGAACGCGAGCCCTATCTGTTCAGGACGCTCGATCCGGCGCTCTACGGCTCGTTGCGGCGCGCCGCGCAACTGCGCTACCGGCTGCTGCCCTACATCTACGGCCTGGCCTGGCGCAGCACGCAGGAGGGCTACGTCATGATGCGCGGGCTCGCGATGGATTTCCCCGACCAGCCGGCGCTGCGCAAGGTGGACGACACCTACATGTTCGGCCCCGCGTTCCTGGTGCAGCCGATCACGCGGCCGATGTTCAACGCGGTGCTGCCGCCGCCGGCCACCGTCCCGCCGAGCCAGTTGCGCACCCCCGACGGCCGGCCGGGGCTGGTGCTGGAGTACTTCGACGGCATGAACTTCGAGCGCCCGGCCAGCCGCACGGTCGACACGGTCATCGAGCATCGCTGGCCCGATCCGCCGCTCGGCAGCGTGCCGCCGGGCCTGTCCAGCCTCGAGCGCTTCTCCGCGCGCTGGACCGGCGAGCTCGTCGCCAGCGAGAGCGGCGAGCACGAGATCGGGGTCGAGGGCGACGACGGCTTCCGCCTCTGGCTGGACGGCCGGCTCGTCGTCGAGGACTGGGCCAACGGCGGCCCCCGCTTCAAGGGCCATCGCGTGACCCTGAGCGAGGGGCAATCGCTGAGCGTGCGGATCGACTTCTACCAGGACACGCATGGCCGCCTGCTGCGCCTGGCGTGGCGCACGCCGAGCCAGGCACGCGAGCTGGGCGAATTGCAGCGAAAGCTGGACCAGCGCCAGGCGACGCTCCTGCCCGCCGGATGCGACTGGTACGACTTCTGGACCGGCGAGCGCCATGCGGGTGGACAGCAGGTCGCCCGCGCCTATGCGCTCGACGAGTTCCCGCTCTACGTGCGGGCCGGCGCCATCGTGCCCATGGGGCCGGCCGTCCAGTACAGCGGCGAGCACCGGGACGCGCCGTGGGAGATCCGCCTCCATCCGGGCGCCGACGGGCAATTCACCCTGTACGAGGACGACGGCGAGACCTACCGCTACGAACGCGGCGAGCGCGCCACCATCGCGCTGCGCTGGGACGACGCGCGGCGAACGCTGCACATCGGTGCCCGCCAGGGGCGCTACCCCGGCATGGCGATGCAGCGCGAGCTGCGGGTGCGACTGGTGGCCCCGGCCGGCCAGGCCGCGCCCCTGAAGACCGTGCAATACCGGGGCCGCGCAGTGACGCTGCATCTCGGCCACGACATCACCCAAGCAGCGCCGGACGCCGGCGCGAACCTGCCCGACATCACACCCCAACCCCTATGAAGACGATGGCTCTCATGAAGAAGACCGCGATGCCCCTGTTGCTGGCCCTGCTGGCGGGGACAGCCCAGGCGGAAGTGCACCTGTCCGAGGTGTTCGGCGAGCACATGGTGCTGCAGCGGGACCGTCCGCTCAATGTCTGGGGCCGTGCGACGCCCGGCCAGACGCTGACCGTGGAACTCGCCGGTCGCCAGGCCCGCGTGCGTGTCGGCGCCGACGGCCGCTGGCGTGCGCAGCTGGCGGCCCTGCCGGCCGGCGGCCCGCATCGATTGCGCGTCAGCGGCGACCAGGTCGTGGAGCTGGACGACGTCCTCATCGGCGACGTCTGGCTCCTGGGCGGACAGTCCAACATGGAATTCACGCTGGCGAACACGGACACCGGTCCGCAGGAGGTCGCGTCGCCCCAGAACTCGCAGCTGCGCCAGCTGCGCGTGCCCCTGCGGGCGAGCGTCCGGCCCGAGGCGGAGATCGCGCCCGCGCCCTGGGTCGTGGCGGAGCCCGGCCGTGTCGGCGACTTCAGCGCGATCGGCTACCACTTCGCGCGCCAGATGCAGGCGGTGCAGGGCGTGCCCATCGGCCTCATCGACGCCGCCTGGGGCGGCTCGATGCTGGAGACCTGGGTCCGCCGCGACGTCGCGTTGCAGGATCCCGACCTCGCCCCGGCGGTGCGTGCGCTGCCGTCCGACGTCGAGGCCTTGACCGCCGCGCTGCGCCAGCGCGTCCACGACCGCGTGGCCGCGTGGCAGCCGGGCCTGCCGCTGGAAGGCGTGGATGCGTCGCGGTGGTCCGCCGCCGCGGACATCGACAACGACTGGCCCACCCTGCAAGCGCCGCAGCTCTGGGAAGACCAGGGCCTGGCCGAACTCGACGGCGTCGTCTGGCTGCGCAAGCGGGTGCAGCTGAGCGCCGCCCAGGCGGCCGGCGCGGCCGAATTGCAGCTGGCCAAGGTGGACGATTGCGACGAGGTCTGGGTCAACGGCAGGCGTGTCGGCGGCCAGTGCGGCTATGACAAGTCGCGCCACTACAGCCTGCCGGCGGGACTGCTGCGCGCCGGCGCGAACTGGATCGCCGTCCGCGTGACCGACACCGGCGGCGGCGGCGGCATCTATGGCGATGCGGCTGCGCTGCGCCTGGACACCGCGGCCGGCGCCGTTTCGCTCGCCGGCGCGTGGCGCGCCCGCGTCGAGAAGGTCGACGTCTCCAGCCAGCCGAGTGCCAATGCGGCCCCCACCCTGGCCCACAACGGCCTGATCGCCCCCCTGCACGGCCTGTCCGTGCGCGGCGTGCTGTGGTACCAGGGCGAAACCAATGCCGGGCGCGCGGCCGCCTATGCCGACGGCTTCAAGCGCCTGATCCAGGACTGGCGCGGCCAGTTCGGCGACCCGGACATGCCGTTCCTGTTCGTGCAGCTGGCGTCGTACCTGCCGCTGGCCAGCAACCAGCCCGGCTCGGGCGGCTGGGCCGAACTGCGCGCGAGCCAGGCCGCGGCACTGGCGCTGCCCCATACCGGCATGGCGACGGCCATCGACGTCGGCGACGCGGACGACATCCACCCGCGCAACAAGCGCACGCTCGGCCAGCGCCTGGCCGCGCTCGCGTTGCACGAACTCGGGTTGCGGGCGGCGCCGGCCAGCGGGCCTCGGCTGCTGGCCCACGAAGCCCGGGGCAGCGAGTTCCGCCTGCGCTTCGGTGCCACCGCCGGTGGCCTGCGCACCGCGCGCGCCGGCGAGCCCCTGCGCGGCTTCTACCTGGCCGGCGCCGATCACCGGTGGGTGCCCGCGGAGGCCCGGTTCGAGGGTGACGCGGTCGTCCTGCGCAGCGCGGCCGTCACGGCACCGGTGGCTGCCCGCTACGCCTGGGTCGACAACCCGAGCGAGGCCAACATCGTCGGTGGCGACGGCCTGCCGCTGGCGCCGCTTCGCACCGACGACTGGCCGCTCGAGTCCGCCGGGCGTCGCTACCAGCCTTGAGGGCGAGCATGCAAGGCATCGTCGCCCTGCTCGAGCGCCGGTCGCGGCAGACGGTCCGGGCCAGGACCCGTCGCGCCCTGGCTCCGCTGGCGCTGGCCGTCTCGTCCTGGTCCTGCGCGGCCGCCGAGCCGGCCATCCAGGTCAACCAGGTCGGGTTCCTGCCGGGCGCCGCCAAATGGGCTGCCGTTCCGTCGACGCCCGCCGGCAGGTTCACCGTGCGCGACGAGGCCACGCGACGCACCGTCCTGAAGGGCCGGCTGGGCCCGCCCGTCGCCTGGGCGCCCTCGGACGGCAGCGTGCGCCTGGCCGACTTCTCGGCGCTGACGCGTCCCGGCGTCTATCGCCTGCATGTGGACGGCGTGCCCGATTCGCCGCGCTTCGTGGTCGCGGCCGACGCGTACGCCGCGCTCGAGGCCGCAGCGATCCGGGCCTACTACTTCAACCGCGCCTCCATCGCCCTGGACCACCGATACGCCGGCCCGTATGCGCGCCCGGCGGGCCACCCCGATACGCAGGTGCTGGTGCACGCGAGCGCGGCGAGCGCGTCGCGTCCGCAGGGCAGCGTCATCAGCAGCCCGGGCGGGTGGTACGACGCGGGCGACTACAACAAGTACGTCGTCAACTCCGGCATCACGGTGTACGAGCTGCTGGCCACCTATGAACACTTCCCGCGCTTCGTCGGGCCCTTGCGGGTCGGGCTGCCGGAAAGCGGGAACGGCGCGCCGGACCTGCTCGACGAGGTGCACTGGAACCTGGCCTGGATGCTGACGATGCAGGATCCGGACGACGGCGGCGTCTATCACAAGCTCACCAACAGGCAGTTCGACGGCATCGTGATGCCGCACGAGGCCACCGGCGAGCGCTACGTGGTCGGCAAGAGCACGGCCGCCGCGCTCGACTTCGCCGCGGTGATGGCGATGGCCAGCCGCGTCTACGCCCGCCATGACGCCGCCTGGCCCGGCCTGTCGCGCCGAATGCTCGATGCGGCGAAGGCGGCCTGGACGTGGGCGCAGGCCCATCCGGACGCGATCTATCGCCAGCCGCCCGACATCGTCACGGGCGAGTACGGCGACAGCCAGCTGGACGACGAGTTCGCCTGGGCCGCGGCAGAGCTCTACATCGCCACGCGGGACGACGCCTACTGGACGGCCATGCACGCCGAGCGCACGCCGATGACGGTTCCCGGATGGAACGATGTCGGCGCGCTGGCGTGGATCTCGCTGGCGCAGCACCGCGCCGAACTCACGCCGATCGCCGACCGCGCGCTGATCGAGCGCCGCATCCGCGGCCTCGCCGGCGAGCTGCTGGCGGACTGGCAGGCCTCGCCATACCGGTTGAGCATGCGCGACGCCGATTTCCGCTGGGGCAGCAACGCGATCGCGCTGAACCGCGCGCTGGTCATGATCCAGGGCTATCGCCTCGACGGCGACCGGCGCCTGCTGGACGCCGCGCAATCGGCGCTGGACTACGTGCTGGGCCGCAACCCGCTGGGCATGGCGATGGTGACGGGCTTCGGCACGCGTTCGCCGCACCATCCCCACCATCGGCCGTCGATGGCGCGCGGCGACGCCGGCCCGGTGCCGGGCTTCCTGGTGGGCGGCCCCAACCCGGGGCAACAGGACGCCAGGGGTTGCAAGGCGGCCTACCCGTCGGCCGCGCCGGCGCTGTCCTACCTCGACGCCGACTGCGCGTTCGCCAGCAACGAGGTGGCGATCAACTGGAACGCGCCGCTCGTCTACGTCTCCGCCGCGCTCGCCGCGCTGACGCCGCCCCCGCCGCCGCGCTGAGCCGCCGGGCCCGCGCCGGCGTGGTCGGCGGCGCCGTCGTGCCCGCCGTGCTCGTCCTGCGGGAACGGCGCGAACCAGGCGAACAGCAGCGGCGGGATCGAGGCGACGAGCACGAACGCGAAGTAGGGTGCGTAGTGATGGTCGAACGCCGCGTAGACCCAGCCGCTGACCGAGCCGGTCGCCCACTTGGTCAGCGCCATGACGCCCGTGGCGAAGGCGTAGTGCGTCATCTTGAACGGGCCGGGCGCGATCTGCTGCATCATGTACAACATCTGCCCGACCGAGCCCATGCCGAAGCCGAACTTCTCGGCGGCGACGATGGCGCCGATCCAGGCCACGTTTTCGGGCAGCGCGTGGCTCAGGTAGAAGTACGTCACGTGCGGCACGTTGAGCACGAGCGCCAGCAGGAACAGCGAGCGCCGCAGCGTCATGCGCGCGATCACGAAGCCGCCGAGGAACGCGCCGGCGATGAAGGCGATGGTGCCGACCGTGCCGTTGATGGTGCCCAGCGACTGGTTGTCCAGTCCCAGGCCACCGGCGCTGCGCGGGTCGAGCATGAACAGCGGCCCGAACTTCTCGATGAAGCCCTCGCCGAAGCGGTAGAAGAAGACGACGGCCAGCATCGTCCAGATGTGCGGCTTGCGGAAGAACGTGACCCACGATTCCCGCAGCGCGGGCCACGCCGCGTTCAGGCCCTGGCCCTGCAGTGCCGACGGCGCGCCGGGCGGCAGCACGCGCAGGTGCCACAGGCCGAACGCACCCATCACGAGCGCGGTGCCGGCCATCACGGCCATCCAGCAGTGCACCCAGGACCAGCCGAGCCCGCCGTGCAGCCAGCCGGTCAGCGAGACCAGCAGGCCCGACGCGATCACCGCGCCCATGTTCCAGCACATGCCCTGCAGGCCGGCGTAGCGCGCCTGGTCGCGCAGCGGCATCGTCGTCATGAACACGCCGTCGGCCACGATGTCCTGCGTGGCCGACGCGAAGCCGGTGATCCAGAAGAAGGCCAGCGAGGCGGCGAAGAAGCCCGGCAGCGGCAGGCAGAACGCGACCAGGCCGAGTGCGGCCATCATCACGAATTCCATGCTGATGACCCACCAGCGCTTGGTGCGGAACGGCTCCAGCAGCGGCGACCACACCGGCTTGAGCACCCAGGGCAGGTACATCTGGGAGGTGTAGAGCGCGATGTCCTCGTTGGAGACGCCGAGGTTCTTGAAGATGATCGCGGCGACGACGCCGACCGTCACGTTGGGCAGGCCCATCGCGAGGTACAGGGTGGGCACCCAGGTCAGAGGCGAGCGGGCAGGAGCGGAAGTGGTCACTTTGACTGGAAGCGGTTCAGGCCGGCAGGCCGCGGTAGAGGAAGTCGCGCACGCGGACCTGGCCCGTGCCCGCGCCGTGCACGGCGATCTTGAGGCTCAGGAAGCCGCCGAAGACGTTGTGGTGCATGCCCGAGGTCTCCATCTGCCAGGGATGCTGCACCCACGGGCCGTCGTCGAGCGCGTAGTGGAAGGTGACGACGTGGTCGCGGTTGGTCGCGCGCACGCGCACGCGCCGCGCGGGCGCGGGCTGCCGCATCCAGCGCTGCTCCTCGCCGTAGTTGAACGTGGCCATCGTCGCGCCGTCGAAGCCGAGGCCGCAGAACATGCGTTCGTTGTAGAACAGGGTGAGCCCGGCCTGCGCGCCGCCCTCGGGCTCGAGCGTGACCTCGGCCTGGTAGCGGCGGTCGCCGACGAGCATCGTCAGCGGCGACGTGTCGGCCGGCGTCGTGCCCTTGGCGGCGATCACGAGCGCGCGCGGCTCGCGCCGCACGCGCTCCATCTCGCGCGGGCCCGGGGCGAAGAAGGTCCACTGGGTGCCGAAGCGGTCCGTCGAGAAATCGTCGGACAGTGCCGTGCCGGCCGCGCCGGTCGAACGCGGCAGCGGCTTGCGCAGCGGCTTCGCGAGCGACCCGCCCGCGGCACGCGGCCAGCCGTCGGCCGTCCACGCGAGCGGCTCCAGCAGCGTCTGCCGCCCGAGCGTGCGAAAGCCGTTCTCGTAGCCGTGGTAGACCAGCCACCAGTCGCCGGCCGGGCCCTCGACGGCCGTCGCGTGGCCACGCGACCACCACGATTCGTCCGCGCTGCGCGTGTGCACGATCGGGTTGTGCGGGCAGTCGACCCAGGGGCCGTGGATCGAGTGCGAACGCGCCACGATCACCATGTGGCTGGTCGGCGGGCCGGAAGTGCCCCCGACGGCGGCCATCAGGTAGAACCACGCGCCGCGGCGGAAGATCTTCGGCCCCTCGGCCGCGAACATCTCGACCACCCAGTCGGCCGGATAGCGCCACGGGTCGTAGACGTGCGCGAGCTCGCCCACCGTGGACAGGCCGTCGTCGGCCAGCTGGATGCGGCGCACGCCGTTGAAGAAGAGATAGCGCTTGCCGTCCTCGCCGACCGCATGGCCCGGGTCGATGCAGCCGTCGACGTGCAGGTCGACGGGCTCGCTCCAGGGCCCGCGGATGTCGTCGGCATGGATGACGAAGATCGACTGCCGCTCGCCCGGGTTGGCGGGGATGTAGATGAAGTAGCGTCCGTCGTGCTTGACGAGGTCCATCGCCCACACCGTGCCCAGCGGCCGGGCGAGCGCCGGGCCGATCGGCGTCCAGTTCACCAGGTCGCGCGAGTGCCAGATCACGACGCCGGGATAGGAGAAGAACGACGAGAACGTCATGTAGTAGTCGTCGCCGTCCTTGAGCACCGTCGGATCGGGATGGTCGCCCGGCACGATCGGGTTGACGTACGTGCCGTCGCCGCGATCGGCGCGGCGCTGGCCCTCGATGCCGCTGGCCGATGGCGTCGACGCGGCCGCGGTGGGGTTGCCGCCGGCCACCAGTGCGCCGGCCACGAGGGTCCTGAACGCGTCGCGACGCGTGGGCGAGGTCATGCGCTGCGCTTTCGTCAGACGGTGCCGCGGCGCGCCTCGAGGCGCGTGCGGATCTCCTGCATGCGGCGCTCGTCGAGCGGGAAGCGCAGCGCGATCAGCAGCGCGATGATCAGGCTCGCGACCGGGATGCCGGACAACAGGATGCGGATCATGAAGATCGCGTGCTCGCTCTGCACCGGCAGCTTCGCGTTGAAGCCGGTGAACTGCAGGATCCAGCCCGAGCAGAAGACCCCGCACGCGATGCCGACCTTGGTGATCCAGGACTGGCAGGCCGCGAACGAGCCTTCGCGGCGGGCGCCCGTCTCGAGCTCGTCGGCATCGACGACGTCGGCGATGATCGAGCCGGTCAACACCCAGAAGCCCGCGCCGGTGAAGGCGACGCACCCGCAGGCGAGCAGCTGCAGCGCGGGGTGATCCGGGTCGTAGAACCACCAGTCGCCGACGAACGCGGCGATGGCCAGCGCCAGCACCGTGCACAGCGCGCGCGGCTTGCCGAAGTGGCGCGCGATCCGATTGAAGAACGGGATGCCGGCGAAGCCGAAGGCCATGCCCGCCACGCCCATCTTGAAGTTCCACGCCGCGCCGAGCGAGACGTCCCCCTTGCAGACGTAGTAGACCGTGGCGTAGTAGCCCAGGCTGCTGACCATCGACGTTCCGATGTTGTAGGCCAGCGCGGCGCACAGCATCTGGCGGAACGGCCGGCAGCGCAGGGTGCGCCAGAGGGTGTCGGCCAGCGGGATCTTCTGCTGCTTGCGGGCGACCAGGTGCTCGTAGTAGCGCTCGCGGGTGAGCACGAAGATCAGCACGGTCACGACGACCATCACTGCGCCGAGGGCGGTGCAGTAGACCTGCGCGCCGCGCAGGATGTCGGGCTTGCCGCTGGCGTCGCGGAAGATCGCCAGCGTCGTGAACTGCGCCGCGAAGAACAGCCCCAGCTCGGGCAGCTTCTGGATCGCGTTCTTGATCGACATCACGTTCGTGCGCTCGTGATAGGCGGGCGTCATCTCCGAGCCCAGGCTGACCCAGGGCATGTTGAAGCAGCTCATCACCGGCACGTACAGCAAGGTCGAGACGAGCATGAACGCGAAATATTCGGAGTCCGACCATCCCCGGCCGACCGCGAACATCAACGGCAGGCCGACGCCCGCGAGGATGCCGCCCACCAGGATGTAGGGCCGGCGGCGGCCGAAGCGCGTGCGGGTGTTGTCCGAGGCCCAGCCGAACAGCGCGTCGGAGGCCGCGTCGACGAAGATCTTGATGGCCTGCGCCGTGGAGATCAGCCCTGGAGCCACGCCCAGGAACATGTTGAAGACCTGCCACGACAGCGACGGGTACAGCCAGTGGCCGAACATGTCCAGGATGGAGCCGAGTCCGTAGCCCACCTTCTGCGGCAGCGGCACGCGATCGGCCACCGCCTCCGGCGCCGCCGTGGTGGGCGATTCATTTAGCGATAAATCCATGCTGGCCATCGTGTTCGATCTTTGAAGGGAATTCAGGAAATGGTGATGGATCCGGCGCGCGGCGCCGCCAGCGACTGCCCGAGCACGAGTTCGGTCGGCAAGACGATGTTAGAGGCCGGGCGGTAGCTCGTGTCTCGGTGTTTTGCCTCGATGCGGTCCATCAGGAGGCCCACCGCGCGGTGTCCCATCTCGCGCAGCGGCTGGCGCACGGTGGCCAGGTGGGCCGAGCGCGCCAGCATGGTGTCGTCGAAGCCGACGACGGAGACGTCCGACGGTGCGCGCAGGCCGCGCGCGGACAACGTGTCCAGGCAGCCGATGGCGACGGCGTCGCTGGCCGCGAAGATCGCATGGGGCATGGGCTCGCCGCGATGGCGCCGCAGCCAGGCCTCGAGTTCCAGCCGGCCCGACTGCGTGGTGAAGTCCCCGGGGATGATGTAGTCGTCGGGCGGCTTGACGGCCGCGGCGGCATGCGCGCCGAGGTAGCCCGACACCCGCCGCATCGCACCGATCGAGTCGGGCGGCCCGCCCACGTGCAGGATGCGTCGATGGCCCAGCTCCAGCATGTGGCGAACCATCTCGAACGCGCCCGACTCCTCGTCGGACTCGAGGTTGACCACGTTGGGCATCTCGTGATTGGCGTGGACGGAGACGATGGGCGTGTGGTCCGGCAGGTACTTCGCGGCTTCGGCCTCCATCAGCGGCGCCAGCAGGATCAGGCCGTCGATGCGGCTGTCGCAGATCGCGGGGATGCGGCTCGCGCCGTCCTTCCAGTCCGGCACGGCGAAGACGGTGGTGTTCTGCCCGAACTCCGCCGCGGCCTCGATCACGCCGTTGAACACTTCCAGGAAGTACTGGTTGTGCTCGTTGCGCGACAGCGTCGTGGCCACCCCGATCGCGTTCATGCGCCTGTCGACCAGCGCACGCGCCGTGGCGTTGGCACGGTAGTGCAGCTTCTGGGCCGCGGCCAGGATGCGGGCGCGGGTCTCGTCGGAGATGCGCGACGAGGTCCTCGCGCCGTTGAGCACCGCCGAGGCGGCCATGATGGACACGCCCGCCTCGCGTCCCACGTCGGCCAGCGTGGCGGCGTGTCGGGCGCGGGTGGATTTGGCGGGCGGTTTGGCCATGGCGTGTCAGACGATGCAGCGGGTGCGGATGGTGTCGGCGTAGTAGCGGGCGGACAGCTTGGGCGTGCGCACCTGCGTCTCGAAGTCGCAGTGCACGATGCCGAAGCGGCGCTGGTAGCCGTCCTCCCACTCGTAATTGTCGATGAAAGACCACAGGAAGTAGCCGTCGAGCGGGACGCCGTCCGCGATCGCGCGGTGCATCTCGCGCAGGTGGCTGCGCAGGTAGTCGCGGCGATGCAGGTCCAGCACCTCGCCGCCGACGACCGGCTCGTCGTTGTAGCCGCAGCCATTCTCCGTGATGTAGATGGACTTGTGGCCGTATTCCTCGTGCACCATGCGCGAGGCCCAGTAGATCGCCTGCGGCACCAGGTTCAGCCACGGGCTGTCGGCGCGCGGGTAGTTGGCGGGCAGCGGCAGCGCCTCGGGGCGGCCGTCGCGGCCGGCGCGCACGTAGGTGGCGGTGTAGATGTTCAGGCCGAGGAAGTCGGTGGGCAGGCTGATCAGGTCGAAGTCGCCCGGGTGGACGACCGGCGCGTCCGGGCCGGTGCGCTCGAGGTAGCGCGGCGCGTAGCCCTTGCCATGGATCGCGCCGAGCACGTGCAGGTTCTTCTCTACGAACCAGGCGCGCGCCGCGGCGATGTCGGCCGGCGTCTCGGTGACGGGCACGCTCACGTCGCAGTTGTCGGTCAGGCCCACGCGCGCACCCGCGCCGCCGTGCTCGCGCACCGCGCGCACGCCGTGGCCATGGCACAGCAGCGCGTGGTGGAAGGTCTGGTTGACGACGGCGTCGCTCTCCTTGCGGCCCGGGGCCTTGGTGCCGGCGCCGTAGCCCAGCCACGTGAAGCAGCGGATCTCGTTGAGCGTGATCCAGTCCTTGACGACGTGGCCGTACTCCTTGACGACCGTGTCGGCGTAGCGCGCGAACGCGTCCACCGTCGCGCGCGAGGTCCAGCCGCCGCGATCCTCCAGCGACTGCGGCAGGTCCCAGTGGAACAGCGTGACCCATGGCTTGATGCCGTGGCGCGCCATGCTCGCCAGCAGCCGATGGTAGAACTCGACGCCGGCGCGGTTGATCTCGCCGTCGCCGTCCGGGTACAGGCGCGGCCACGCGATCGAGAGGCGGTAGTGCTTGACGCCCAGCGAGGCCATCAGCGCGAAGTCCTCGTCGAAGCGGTGGTAGTGGTCGCAGGCGACGTCGAGCGTGTCGCCGTCGTGGATCGCGCCGGGCACGCGGGCGAAGCGGTCCCAGATGGACTCGCCCTTGCCATCCTCGAAGGCGGCGCCCTCGATCTGGGCGGACGCCGCGGCCACGCCGAAGACGAAGGAGGACGGAAACGGACTGGAATACGTGAGCATGGGGGAGTGGTTCTGGAACGACGGAGGGAGGGGGTCGGCGGCGCCGCCGCCTGGGGAATTCTCGGTGAGGGACATCGGCGGGCTCAGGCCGCCTGGCGCGGCTTGCCGACGATCACGCCGCGGCCGTGCGGCGCCAGGTACACGGTGCCGTGTTCGAGCGGGTCGGCCGCCAGCGACAGCAGCAGGCCGTAGCGATGGCGGTCGTCGTCGATGCGCATGAAATGGCCGCCGGCGTCGTCCGAGCGGAACAGGCCTTCCACCTGGCGGTCGCCGACCTGCAGCTTGCCCCACAGGTAGACGCAGTGGTAGTCCTGGCCGGGCGCAGACTTGCCGAGCGCCACCTTCCAGCACTCGACGACGTTGCGGATCGTGACGGCGGGCTTTTCCGGGCCGGGCAGGTGCAGCAGCGTGTCGTGCAGCGCCAGCCACAGGTCGCGCGCCGCGCCGGGCGCCGCCACGAGCTGCGACGACTGCCAGGGCGCGAGCTTGGGCAGGCCGGTGACACCGGTGCGGAAGCTCAGGCCGCCGTCGACGCTCGTCAGGATCTCGCCCGCGGCGCGATCGTGCACATGGAACACGCCCTCGACATGGCGGTCGGCGACGGGAACGGCGTCCACCTCGCCGCGGGGCCAGCCGGCGACCTCGACCCAGGTCTTGCCGTGGTCGCGCGAGCACAGCGCGGGCTGCTTCTGCGGGGCCCAGACGAACGAGCCTCCGCCCGCCGACACCGCGACGGTGCCGGCCTCGAGGTAGCCGCCGGTGGCCGACCGCGTCGTGCGCGGCGACTTGCCGAACGGCCGCCACGTCACCGAGCCGTCGTTGGACCACCACCCGCCGGTCTCCGCCTGGTCGGCGGTGCGTGCGAGGATGGCCGGGCGCAGCTGGGCGAAATCCACGGACCGGTTGGTCTGGTTGGACGGCGCGAACAGGCCGTTGCGCGGCGTCTTCGCCACGTCGTCCCACGCGGCGCCGCTGACGTCGCCCATCGCTCCGAGCAGCGTGGCGCCGCCCGACGGGCTGCGGATCTCCAGCGTGGCCGTCTCCTCGAGGTTGGCGACGGCGAAGTCCCACTGCACGGTGCCGCCCTTGTGCGCGGCGCCGAGGTTGTGCGTGAGCCACAGGCCATAGCCCGTGCCGTAGATCGCGCGTTCGCCGTCGAACGGGTCGAGCTTGATGTCGGCCAGCCAGTGGCCCATCTTGTCCTCGCCGCGCAGGTAGTTCACGAGCCAGGGGTAGTTGCTCGCGTCGTGGCGCGAGCGCGCGCCCACCGAGGTCCAGTGCGCGCCGTCGTCGGTCGACACGAACACGTCGTCGCCCGCGCTCCAGCGCTCGATGGTGGAGACGACCAGGCGGCCCGGCACCTGGCGGTCGACGTCGATGCCGGAGTAGCCGAAGCCGTGCGCATCCTTGGCGGGATCCTCGGGCGTGATGTCCGTCCATTTGCCGGACGGATCGCGCTTCCAGACGCTGCCGCGCTTCGCGTTGCCCGGGTTGCAGGCGACATCGCCGTCACCGACGGCGAAGGCGACGTACAGCGTGCCGTCGGCGCCGAACACGGCGTGCTGCGGCACCTGCGCCGGAGTGCCGGTCGCACGCTCGAAGCGACGGCCGCCGTCGCGCGAGACGTACAGGCCCGGATTGTCGTGGCTGCCCACCCACAGCACCTGCGAGCCCTTGCCCTTGCGACCGCTGCGCGGGTCCACCAGCACGAGCGAGACGTGGCGCTGCTCGAAGCCGAGCGGCGTGAAGCTGCGGCCGCGGTCGGCCGACACCATCAGGCCGTCCTGCGACGTGCCCAGATAGAGGATCTCGCCGTTGTCCGGGTCGACCTGCAGGCGCTCGCCCGAGCCGCGGCCCCACCAGTTGCCGCCCAGCTTGATCGGCAGTTCGTTGATCTGCCAGGTCGCGCCGCGATCGGCGGAGGCCAGCAACGCCGCGTTGCGCGCCGACGGGCCGAGGTACAGGCCGCCGGCCACGAACACCCGGTCGGGATCGTTCGGATCGAGCGCCAGGCTCAGAACGCCCGACAGGTCGGTCTGCGACTTCGTCAGCTGGTCCAGCAGCGGGATCCACGAGCGGGTGCCGGGATCGAAGCGGTAGGCGCCGCCGATGTCGGTACGCGCGTACAGCAGGCCCTTCTCGCGCGGATGGAACACGAAGCCGTCGACGAAGCCGCCGCCGCCGAACGGAACGCTCTTCCAGGCGTAGGGCGCATCGTTCGCGACCCCGGCGAACGCCATGGGCAGGCCGCCGCCGAGCAGGCCGAGCGCGCCGACCTGGCGGATGAAGCTGCGTCGTTGAATCATTTGCTGTCTCCGATGGCGGCCCCGCGGGACCGGGCGCCGCCGCCTGTTCTTGCCGTGGCCGCTTCAGTAGCGGCCCATGCGCACCTTGAGGATCACCGGCGAAGCGGTGAGGTTGAGCCCCCAGTCCGTCTGGTCGCCGTTCCAGTTGCGCTCCATCACCCAGCGGCCGCCCGCGTCGAACCGGCCTTCCTCGACGCGGGCGTACATGGCCCCGTGGCCCGGCGCGAGCGCCTGGGAGGGAGCGATGCGCACGCGCGCGTGCTGCCCCGTGATCACGAATTCGTCCGGCCCGATCTGCGCGATCGCGACGCCGCCGCTCGGCTTCTCGGTGCCCGGGGGCAGTTCGGTCGGGCGGTCGGGCCAGGACTTCTCGCCGAACTGCCACTCCTGGAACGAGACGGTGGCCGTCCACGCGCCGAGCGCGACCTGCCGGTCCTTGCGGTCGTCGCCCTCGGCCACGCCGTGCGTGCGGCCCTCGAGCGCCCACCTGGCCCAGAGCGAGTTCATCGATCCGAACACCGCGTAGCCGGCCGCGAACGGCTCGACGAGGGCCGGCCGCGTGGCCTCCTTGGCTCCCAGCGGGAAGTTGCTGTAGTTCGTGTAGTCGATGCCGAACGGCGCGATGCCCAGCGCGCCGCGCCCCAGCACCGCGTAGACGATGCGGCCATAGGCGGGCGCCTGGCTCATCTCGGGCACCCAGAGCGGGTTGTCGGGACGCTGGAACTTCGCGAGCGTCGCGTCGATCTGGGCCGATCCGGGGTTGTACAGGTCGGGCCCGACGATGTCGATGTGCGGCGCCGCGGCCTTGTAGATGCCGATGACGTCGTACGTGGGACCGCCGCTGGCGAAGTTGGCGTGCCACGGTGCCAGCGGCTCGACCGCGTCGCGCAGTGCGTTGTTCACGTACATGGGCAGGTCGAGCACCTTGCGGCCGGCGCTCGCCACCTGCTCGATGTAGCTGGCGATCGCCCAGGCGTGGAAGTATTCGTCCGCATAGTCGCCGTAGACCTCGCGCCACGTGCCCGTGGCCGCCCGCTTGACGGGGGCGGGCTGGTGCGCGAGCACCTCGGCGGGCACCGGCCTGTCGAACGCGGCCTGGGCCCTGGCCCCGAAGTCGCGGACGAGGCCGTAGGTGCCGACCTCGTTTTCGACCTGCATCATGATGACGGTGTGGCGGCTGCCGTCGACCTGCGCGAGGTGGGTCATCAGCGCGACGAAGGCCTTGCGGTCCGCCGCGAGGGTCTGCTCGCCGAAGGGCGACAGGCAGTAGCTCGGCTTGCCGTCGCGGTCGACCATGCGCGGGAAGCGCCTGTTGTCGAACTTGACCCACTCCGGCGCATACGACGGACTGGTGTTCTTCCAGGTGCCGAACCAGAGCAGCACCAGGCGCTTGCCGTGCTCGCGCGCCTGCGCCAGCAGCGTGTCGACGTAGCCGAAGTCGAAGCGTCCCTCGACCGGCTCGATCTGCTCCCACGCGACGGGAATCTCGAGCGTGTTGGCGTGCATGTCGTCCAGCGCCGGCCAGATCTTGGCGAGCTCCGCCGGATAGTTGCTGGAGTTGTTCGCCTGCGCGCCCAGGACGAGGAAGGGCGCGCCGTCCACAATCAGCGCGGCGTGCTCGCCGTTGTGCGCCAGGTGCGGCCGGTCGTCGGCCCTGGCGAGCGATGCGGCGCCGGCCAGCATCAGCGCCGCGGCCATGGCGAGGAGGGGAGGGAGGCTCTTGCGCATTCGACTGTCCTGGCGGAAGTGTCGGACGTGGCGGCCGGCAGTCGTGCACGGCCGATGTGCTGCAGGGCGGGCCCTGCAGCGCGTGGATTCGGGAGCGCGACGCGCGCCCGGGCAGGCGCGCGCCGCGCGGGCCGCCATGGCGCCGCGAGGCGCCGGTGGCGGCGAGGCTGCTCAGAACGAGTAGGTGGCTTGCGCGGTGTAGCGCGGCCCGGTGGAGAACCAGGCGCGGCCCATCATGCCGATGTGCTGCTGCATCTCCTGCTTGTAGATCGCGTTGAACAGGTTCTGGCCCTCGAGGCCGAGAGTGAACTTGTCGGTGACCTTGTAGGAGAGCGAGGCGTCCACCTGACCGTAGGCACCTGCCCAGGTCGGCAGCGCCCAGCCCTGGGTGTAGCCGCCGGACGAGTCGAGCGCGTCGGAGCCGTTCGTGCCGTTCACGTTGACCGCCTGCAGGCTGCGCGAGCGCCAGCTGTAGGCCATGCGTGCCGACAGCGGGCCCTGGTCGTACATCAGCGTCAGGTTGTACGAGTTGCGCGACAGGTTCTGCAGCGGCAGGTCGCCGAAGCTGCGGCCGTCGGTGTCGCAGCCGTTCAGGTTCAGGTTGAGGTTGGCCGTGCCGTTGCCGCCCGTGCAGGTCGCCGACGTGACCGGCGTGTAGAGCTGGCGCTTGCTGTTGACGTAGGTGTAGTTGGCCTGGACGCCGAACCCCGAAAGGAAGCCGGGCAGCGCGGTGAAGTAGGTCTGGAAGGCCACCTCGAGGCCGCGGGCATAGCCCTTCGCGCCGTTGATCGGGCTCGTGACGGTGAAATCGTGCAGCTGCCCCGTCGTGTCCGGCAGCGACACGATGGACGACTGGTTGATGACGATGTCGCGCAGCTGCTTGTCGAACAGCGCAGCGGTGAACGAGCCGGTCGGCGCGAAGTACCACTCGGCGGTGAGGTCGATCTGGTTGGACTTCACCGGCTTGAGCAGCGGGTTGCCGTTGGCCGTGCCGGTGTAGGTGATCGCGCTGACGGTCGTCACGTTGCCGCTGGTCTGGGTGGTGACGTTCTGCGCCAGCGAGGTGTAGGCCTGCATGTCGGAGAAGTCGGGACGCGAGATCGCGCTGGCGAACGCGGCGCGGAACTGCAGGTCGTTGCGGGCCTTCATCTTCAGGTTCAGGCTGGGCAGGACGTTGTCGTACGAATGCTGGAAGTCCGCCGCCTTCGCGAAGGCCACCATCGTCGGCACCGGCAGGCCGCCGACCGAGCCGCCCTGGGGCGGGTTGACCGTGGCCGGGGTGAGCACCGTGTAGCCGTGCGCGAGCGCGTTGGTGTGCACGTAGCGCAAACCGAGGTTGCCCTCGATCGGGTACTTCAGGTCATCCATGCTGAAACGCAGCTGGCCGTACGCGCCTTCGGTGTGCTCGTCCTGGTCGTTGGTGCCGGACGGGTCGATGCCCATCGTCGCGGGCTTCCACGTCGGGCAGCCGCTGCTCCAGCCTTGCGCCGCGGCCTGCTCGGCGCACAGGATGTCGTGGTAGCTGTGGAGCTTGGCGTAGCTGCCGGGGAAATCGGCGGCCACCGAGTCGTCCGGCACGATCAGCGACGGCACCGAGGCCTTGCCGTTGAAGAAATTGTTGAACGTGTGCAGGTGCGTGCCGCCGCTGAAGCGGGGATCGCCCAGCATGGCCAGATGGCTGATGTCCCAGCCGACCTGCCACGGTTGCGTGACGGCGGCCCAGTTGTAGCCCGGGGTGGAGTTCGTCGTGACCGCGTTGCGCTTGGTCAGGCGCACGCCGAAGCGCACCGAGTTGAAGAACGAATCGTCGAAGGTGTACTCCGCGTCGCCGCGCCACGCGTTCTCGCGTGCCGAACTCTTGTCCAGGTGCTCCATCGTGAAGCCCCAGTAGTAGTTGTTCGGGTTGGCCAGGTAGGTGCGGTCGGCGTCGCTGAAGATCAGGCTGGGGATGCGGCCGGAGAGGTCGAACGTCTCGCTCGGCAACGTCGCGCCTGTGGCGACAGTCGAATCGAAGCTGTTGGTCCTGGCCCGGATGAGCTGCAGGTCGGAATTGAAGGCCCACTTGTCCGAGGCCTTCCAGCGCACGTTCCACGCCAGGTCGCCGGTGCTCGAATTGCGCGTGGAGGCACGGGTGTCGTCGTTGAAGTTGATGCCGTTGTCCGCGGGGTCCAGGACCGTGCCCTTCTTGAGCACCCCCTGGCCGTCGTAGGCGGCGCCCGGGGCCACGCTCATGTTGTGCCAGGTGCCCCCCCCGAAGATCGCGTTCTCGTCCCACATCATCTTGTAGCGCGACTTGAAGTACGTGAGCGACGAGGAGACGGTGTCGTTCTTCCATTGGAGCGCGCTGTACAGGCCCGTGCGCTTGCGATCGAAGTCCAGGGTGCGCCACGAGGCGCCGGTCGGCGCCCAGACCGAGTTGCCTTCAGCGCTCTTGATGTTGAAGTACGGATTGACCTGGAAGCCATCGGTGCGGGTCGAGCTGTCCGAGTAGGCGAGGTCGACCAGCGCACCGAATTCGCCGATGGGCGTGTTCCAGCGGTCGGACAGCAGGCCCGAGTATTCCGGCGTCGGCTTGCCGCCCTTGAGCTTGGACCAGCTCGACTTGGCGGTGAGCGCGCCCTTGAAGCCCTTGTAGTCGAACGGCATCGCCGTGCGCAGGTTCACGAGGCCGCCGATGCCGCCTTCGATCTGCTCCGCCGACGGGTTCTTGTAGACGTCCACGGCCGCCAGCAGCTCCGGCGGCACATCCTCGAAGTTCAGCGAGCGGCCGCCGTTGGCGGAGAACGAGTCACGGCCGTTCAGCTCGGAACGGACCCAGCTCAGGCCGCGGACCATCACGCCGGAACCTTCGACCGAGAAGTGCTCCGGGTCGTTCTTGGTCATCGTGCGGTCGATGGTGACGCCGACGACGCGCTGCAGCACTTCGGTGACGGAGCGATCCGGCAGCTTCATGTCGGCCGCGACGATCGAGTCGACGACCTCCTCGGCGTTCTGCTTGATCTTCTGCGCGGATTGCAGCGCGGCGCGCTGGCCGGTCACCACGACCTGGGCGACGCCTTCCTGCGCTGGCGGCGTGCTGGCGGCTGCGGCCGGCGTGCTGGCTGCCGCAGCCGGCGGAGTCGCCGATTGCGCCATCGCTGCACCACTCCACAACAGGGCTACTTGCGCTGCGGCGACCGACAACGCTGTCCTCTTGAATTGTCTCATGTCGTTGTACTCTTTCTGATAACCATGGAATCCCCGCCAATGATGTGGGGGGCGCGGTGGGGCCAGTTCGGAAACTGCCGGGAAAATTGCTCGTTTCAGGACGGCGCGCGGCCTGTTCTCGGCGGCCGCGTGCGGTCGGGGAAGGACGCGTCGGGCAGCCCGGTCCGGCGCGATGCGCGCGCCTGGTTTCGGGAGGCTCGGGATGCCTGCGCGTGCCGGGTGTCGCTGGGGATGGGGCGCCTCCTGTCTCAGTCGCCGCAGAAGCGGTTGACGAGGTTCTCGAGCGCCTCCTGGCGGCCCGAGACGGGTTGCACGTCGATGTTGGCGGCCAGCGCCTGGTCGGCGAGCTCGGAAAGGGACACGCGGCCTGCCAGGACGGCCTGGCCGTGCGCGGTGTTCCAGCCGGCATAGCGCGCGTCGACGGCGGCCTTCAGGCGGCCGTCGAGGATCATCCGTTCGGCCACCAGCAGGCCGCGCGCGGAGACATCCATGCCGCCGATGTGGCCGTGGAACAGATCGACCGCGTCGATCGACTGGCGGCGCACCTTGGCGTCGAAGTTCAGGCCGCCCGAGCCCAGGCCGCCGGCCTGCAGGATGTGGTACATCGCCAGCGCGGTGTCGGGCACGTTGTGCGGGAACTGGTCGGTGTCCCAGCCCAGCTGCGGGTCGCCGCGGTTCATGTCGATCGAGCCCAGGATGCCGAGCGCGCCGGCGGTGGCGATCTCGTGCTCGAAGCTGTGCCCGGACAGCGTGGCGTGGTTGGCCTCGATGTTGACCTTGACCTCCTTGTCCAGGCCGTGGCGCAGCAGGAAGCCGTAGACGGTGGCGACGTCGAAGTCGTACTGGTGCTTGGAGGGCTCGCGCGGCTTGGGCTCGATCAGGATCGCGCCCTTGAAGCCGATGCGGTGCTTGTGCTCGACGACGAGGTTGAGGAAGCGGCCCATCTGGTCCAGCTCGCGGCCGACGTCGGTGTTGAGCAGCGTCTCGTAGCCTTCGCGGCCGCCCCACAGCACGTAGTTCTCGCCGCCCAGGCGTTGCGTCGCCTCGAGCGCGTCGCGCACCTGCGCGGCGGCCAGCGCGAAGATCGCGGGGTCGGGGTTCGTCGCCGCGCCCGACATGAAGCGGCGGTGGCTGAACAGGTTGGCGGTGCCCCACAGCAGCTTCATGCCGGTGCGCTGCTGGTGCTCCCCCAGCACGTCGACCATGCGCAGGAAGTTCTCGCGGCTCTCGCGCGGCGTGCTGCCCTCCGGGGCGACGTCGCGGTCGTGGAAGCAGTAGTAGGGCGCGCCCAGCTTGGCGAAGAAGTCGAATGCGGCATCGGCCTTCATGCGCGCCAGTTCCATGGGCGAGCCGCCCTCGAACCACGGGCGCTGGAACGTGCCGGTGCCGAACGGGTCGAGGCCGTTCCAGCAGAACGTGTGCCAGTAGCAGACGGCGAAGCGCAGGTGATCCTCCATGCGCTTGCCGAGCACCAGGCGGTCCTTGTCGTAGTGGCGGAACGCGAGCGCGTCCTCGCTGTCGGGACCGCCGAAGCGGATCGGAGGGATGTCCTTGAAATACGAAGTCATTGATGTTCTCGGTCGGGGAAATCGTCTGTCGCGCTCAGTCCGCGGCAGGCCCCCACAGGGGCTTGAGTTGTCGATAGATCTGGCGGAATCGCTGCAGGCGCGGCTCGAGCGCCGCGCGGCGCGCCGGGTCGGGCGTGAAACGCGTGGCGACCGGCGGCTTCGTGCAGGCCTCGGCCACGCTCGCGCCGGCGGCCATCCAGCCCAGGCGCGCGGCGCCGAGCGCGCCACCGGCGTCGGCGCCGCGGTGCAGCTCGATCTCCACGTCCAGCGCATCGGCGATCAGCTGCGCCCACAGCGCGCTGCGGGCGCCGCCGCCCACCAGCGACAGCCGCCGCACGGAGGTGCCGGAGGCCCGCAGTGCGGCGAGGCCGTCCGCCAGGCCGAATGCCACGCCCTCGAGGACCGCATAGGCGCCGAGCGCGCGGCCGCTCTGGTGCGACAGGCCGTAGAAGACGCCGGGTGCGAACGGGTCGTTGTGCGGCGTGCGCTCGCCGGCGAGGTAGGGCAGGAACAGGGGCGCCTCGGCCAGCACGTCGGGCGACAGCGCGGCCACCTCGGCCAGCAGCGAGGCCTCGTCGGCGGCGCCGCTGAAGTGCACGAACCAGCGCAGGCAGCTGGCGGCCGACAGCATCACGCTCATCTGGTGCCAGCGGCCCGGCAAGGCGTGGCAGAACGCGTGCACGGCGGAGCCGGCGTTGGCGCGGTGGCGGTCGTCGACGACGAACAGCACGCCCGAGGTGCCCAGCGAGATGAAGCCGTCGCCGGGCTCGGTGGCACCGACGCCGATGGCGCTGGCCGCGTTGTCGCCCGCGCCGCCGGCCACGACCACCTCCGGGCCGAGGCCCCAGGCGCGCGCCAGCTCGGGACGCAGGAGGCCGGACGGCGCGTTGCTCTCCACGAGCCGCGGCATGTGGCCGCGCTCGAGGCCGCAGGCGGAAAGGAGTTCGTTCGACCAGTCGCGCCGGGCCACGTCCAGCCACAGCGTGCCGGCGGCATCGGACGGGTCGGAGACCTTCTCGCCGGTGAGCTGCAGCCGCAGCCAGTCCTTGGGCAGCAGCACGCAGCGCGTGCGGGCGAAGAGGTCGGGCTCGTGGCGCCGCACCCACAGCAGCTTGGGCGCCGTGAAGCCGGGCATCGCGAGGTTGGCGGCGATCTCGTGCAGGCGCGGCGCACGCGCGGTGAGCTCGGCGCACTCGGCGTGGCTGCGGCCGTCGTTCCAGAGGATCGCGGGTCGCAGCACCGCGTCGTCCGCGTCGAGCAGCACGGCGCCATGCATCTGGCCGGACAGGCCGATGCCCTGCACGCGAGCGAATTTCAGGGGATATGCCGCGCGCAGGCGTGCGACGGCATCGTTCGTGGCGCGCCACCACTGCGCCGGATGCTGCTCCGACCACAGCGGCCTGGGGCGCTCGAGCTCCAGCGGTGCGCCGGCCTGGCCGACGATGTGCCCCTCCGCGTCCAGCAGCAGCAGCTTGACTTCGGAGGTGCCGAGATCGATGCCGAGGAACATCAGCAGGCTCCTCGAACGGGGCGCAGGAATGCGGGGGTCATGCGACAGCCTTGGCCGACGTGGCGGCGATGAGTGGACGGGTCGCGCGGTAGCGCACGAGGGCGGCGGCTCCCACGGCCACCGCATCTGCGCCGTGGCGCGAAAGCCGCACCGTGGGCATCGGCAGGTTGGCCGCCTCGCAATGCTCGCGAAGCGTGCGCAATGCGGGATCGACGAAGCCGGCGCCCAGCGCCACGCCCGCGCCGCCCAGCACGATGCACGCCGGGTCGTAGGCCGCCGCCAGGTTCTGCAGCAGTGTGCCCAGGTGGCTGCCGGCGACGGTGACGGACTGCAACATTTCAACGTCTCCCGCGGACAGCCGTGCCGCGATGCTGGCGGTGGTCGCAGCCCGACGGCCCGGCTTCGTTCGTCCGGAGGTCGACAGCATGGCGCGCATGCCGATCAGCGCTTCGGCGCAGCCGCGGCGGCCGCACGAGCACAGCGGGCCGTCGGGCTGCAGGATGGTGTGGCCGATCTCGCCGGCGAAGCCGCGGCTGCCGATCAGCAGGCGGTCGCCGACGATCACGCCGGCGCCGACGCCCTGGTTGATGCTCACGTACAGCAGCGGATCGGTCGCGCCGTCGGCGTCGAACTCGAGCTCGCCAAGGGCCGCGACATCGGCCTCGTTCTGCAGGAACAGCGGCACGCCCGCAAGCGCGGTGTCGGCGAGCGCCGACTCCAGCAGCGCGCCGACGGCGACCTCGCGCCAGCCGAGATTCGGCGCGAAGTGCAGGAAGCCGCTCGCTTCGTCGACGCCGCCGGGCAGCCCGATGCCGATGCCCAGCACCTCCTGCGCGCGGCCCTCGAACTGGCGGTGCAGCGCGGACAGCGATTCGGCCAGACGGGCGAGGCAGGCCTGCGCGTCGCGGTTGCCGCCGTGCTCGACCTGTGCACGCGCGAGCACGTCGCCCACCAGGGACGTGGCCACGAGGCGGGTCGACTCGATGCCGATCTCGACGCCGAGCAACACCAGGCGCGTCGGATCGATGTACAGCGGCGTCGGACGACGGCCGACTTCGCCGGTCGCGACGCTGTGGCGTTCCAGCAGCCAGCCTTCCGCGATGAGCTCGCGCACCAGCAGGCCGACGGTGGACTTGGTCAGCTGCACGCTGACCGCCAGCTCGGCGCGGGACAGGCCGGGCCGCGCGCACAGCTGGCGCACGAGCGTCATGCGGTTGATGCCCTTGAGCAGACGTCGCTGGCCCGTCGGATCCGCGCCGTCGGCGCCGCGGACGGCGCGCGGGCGCGCGCGCCGCGGCTCGGCGGGCGAAGGCGACAGGCGAGGAAGATCGGCAAGGAAGGCCAACGCGATTTAACCTTAAACTTACATGAACAAAAAATTGTGATTTAGCCTTAAATCGCACAGCGACATGAACGCGCCGATTCGGCGTTCGTGCGAAGGGCGGGTGTCCGTCGCGTGTCGAAATTATTAGTTTGATCGATGCACGAATAAAGCTCGTGGAAACACCTAGACGTTCGAAGCCCGATAGGCGGCAAGGTGCAACCCCATGTGTCAGCGCGATTCGGAAAGAGCCCCCGTGAGCGACAAATCGTTGCGCAAGATCGTGATCGTCGGCGGCGGAACGGCCGGCTGGATGGCCGCCGCGCCGCTCGCTCGACTGCTGCGGCAGGGCAGCGGTGCGCCGTGCGAGGTGGTGCTCGTCGAATCGCCCGACATCGGCACCATCGGCGTCGGCGAGGCCACGCTGCCCACGATCCGCTTCTACAACCGCAGCCTGGGAATCGAAGGCGCCGACTTCATGCGCCGTACGCAGGCCACGTTCAAGCTGGGCATCGAATTCCGGGACTGGGGCCGCCTCGGGCACCGCTTCTTCCATGGCTTCGGCGACTTCGGTCCGGCCATCGAGAACCGCTCGTCGTTCATGCATTGGCTGCGCCTGGCGCGCGCGGGCGGCATGGCGTCGTACGAGGACTGGTCCACCGCCACGGTGATGGCGCGCGAGAACCGCTTCGCGCCGCCGCAGGGCGAGGTCCCTTCGGCGGCGAACGGGTATTCGTATGCGTATCACTTCGACGCCGCGCTGTACGCCGCCTACCTGCGCGAGTACGCGCTGCGGCACGGCGCGCAGCGGGTCGAGGGGACGGTGGTGGACGTGCAACTGCGCGCCGGCGACGGCTTCATCGAGGCACTGAAGCTGGCTGATGGCCGCCGCATCGACGGCGACCTGTTCATCGACTGCTCCGGCTTCCGCGGACTTCTCATCGAGGGCGCCCTGCATGCCGGCTATGAGGACTGGAGCGACCTCCTGCCCTGCGACAGCGCACTCGCCGTGCCGAGCGCGCGCGCCGGCGCGCTGACGCCCTACACGATCTCGACGGCCAAGGCGGCCGGCTGGCAATGGCGTATCCCGCTGCAGCACCGCACGGGCAACGGGCACGTCTACTGCAGCCGGTTCATGGGGGACGACGAGGCGGCGCAGGTGCTGCTCGACGGCCTGGACACGCCCGCCCTCGGCGACCCGCGCGTGCTGCGCTTCACCACGGGGCGGCGTCGCCGGACGTGGGTGCGCAACTGCGTCGCGCTCGGCCTGGCCGCGGGCTTCGTGGAGCCGTTGGAGTCCACCAGCATCCAGCTGATCATGGACGGCGTGGGCCGCCTGATCGAGAACTTTCCCGATCGCGATTTCGCGCCGCACCTGGCCGATGAATACAACCGCCGCATCGGCTTGCAGTACGAGAGCATCCGCGATTTCATCGTGATGCACTACAAGCTCACCGAGCGCGACGACTCCGCGTTCTGGCGCCATTGCGCGGCGATGCCGATCCCGGACTCCCTGCGCCACCAGGTCGATCTGTTCCGGTCGTCGGGGCGCGTGGCGATCCTCGATCGCGACGGCTTCGCCGAGTCGTCGTTCATATCGATCCTGTTCGGCCTGGGCGTCGAGCCGCGGTCGTGGGATCCGCTCATCGACCGCATCGACGAACAGGCGCTGCGCACGCACTTCGCGCGCCTGCGCTCGGCCATCGCGGGGACGGTCGCCGGCATGCCCGACCACGCCGACTACATCGCCCGCCACGCGCGCGCGGAGGCGCCCATGCCCGCCACGGCGCCGCCGTGAACGCCCTACACTTCGCCTCCGCAGGAAATGGAACTGTTTCCACGATCCGGCGGATCGCCGACAGCGAGAGACGGACGGCGGCACCCGACGCATCGCGGAATCGATACCAAACACCTCTTCCGATTTAATGTTAAATCACCTAGACTGCGCGCAACCTCGAACAACCCGAACGATCGACGACCTATGAAATTCACGGATGGACAGTGGCTGCTGCAGCCTGGGGTCACCGCGCACTACGCGGCCCAGGCCTACGCGGTCGAGGCGTACCCCGACCGCCTGGTCGTGCTCGCGACGACGCGCCCGATCCGGCATCGCGGCGACACGCTCCAGGGCCCGACGCTCACGCTGACGCTGAGCTCGCCGATGCCCGGCGTGATCCGCGTGAAGACGGAGCACTTCAGCGAGTCCGACCCGCCGCGCCTGGGCATCCCGATGCCGGGCGCCGGGCATCCGCAGGTCGTCGTCGAGGACGGCGCGGCGCGCGCCACGCTGACCTCGGGCGGCCTGTCGGTCGACGTCCTCAAGGGCGACGACTGGGGACTGGTGTTCCGGGAAGGCGATCGCGTGCTCACGCGCAGCGGCTGGCGCGGACTGGGCTACATCCAATGGGCAGGCAAGGGCAACTTCGTGCACGAGGGCCTGGGCCTGTCGGTGGGCGAGACGGTCTACGGCCTGGGCGAGCGCTTCACGCCCTGGGTCAAGAACGGCCAGGTCGTCGAGAACACCAACCGCGACGGCGGCACGGCCTGCGAGCAGGCGTACAAGAGCGTCCCGTTCTACCTGACCAGCCGCGGCTACGGCGTGCTGGTGAACGAGGCCGGGCCGGTGTCGTTCGAGGTCGCTTCCGAAAAGACCGCGCGCGTGCAGTTCAGCCGCGAGGGCGAAAGCCTGGACTACCTCGTGATCCAGGGCCCGACGCCCAAGGACGTGGTGCAGCGCCTGACCGCGCTCACGGGCAAGCCGGCGCTGCCCCCGGCCTGGACCTTCGGCCTGTGGCTGACGACGTCCTTCACGACGAACTACGACGAGGCCACCACCACGTCGTTCATCGACGAGATGACGCGGCGCGAGCTGCCGCTGTCGGTGTTCCACTTCGACTGCTTCTGGATGCGCGAATTCCAGTGGTGCGACTTCGAATGGGACACGCGCCAGTTCCCCGACCCCAAGGCGATGCTGGCGCGGCTGCGCGCGCGGGGCCTCAAGATCAGTCTCTGGATCAACCCGTACGTGGCACAGAAGTCGCCGCTGTTTCCCGAGGGCGCGCGCGAAGGCTACTTCATCAAGCGCACGAACGGCCGGGTGTTCCAGACCGACCAGTGGCAGCCCGGCATGGCCATCGTCGACTTCACCAACCCGCGCGCGGTGGCCTGGTACCAGGGACACCTGCGCCGGCTCCTGGACATGGGCGTCGACTGCTTCAAGACGGACTTCGGCGAACGCATCCCGGATACCGGGGTGATGTACCACGACGGCTCCGACCCGGTGGAGATGCACAACCTCTACCCGCTGCAATACAACGAGGCCGTCTACAACCTGATCCGCGAGGTGCGCGGCGACGACGATGCCGTCGTCTTCGCGCGCTCGGCGTATGCCTCGGCCCAGCGCTTCCCGGTGCACTGGGGCGGCGACTGCTGGTCCACGTTCGAGTCGATGGCGGAGAGCCTGCGCGGCGGCCTGTCGTTGACGACCTGCGGCTTCGGCTTCTGGAGCCACGACATCGGCGGCTTCGAGGGCAACCCGCCCCCGGCCGTCTACAAGCGCTGGATCCAGTTCGGCCTGCTGTCGTCGCACAGCCGGCTGCACGGCAGCAGCTTCTACCGCGTGCCCTGGCTCGTCGACGAGGAGAGCTGCGACGTGCTGCGGGTCTTCACGCACCTCAAGCACCGCCTGATGCCCTATCTCTACGCGAAGGCGATCCAGGCCGCGGAGACGGGCGTGCCGGTGATGCGCTCGATGATGATGGAGCATCCGCGCGATCCCGCCTGCGCCCCGCTCGATCGCCAGTACCACCTCGGCGAGTCGCTGCTCGTGGCGCCGGTCTTCGACGAGAGCGGCGAGGTCGACTACTACCTGCCCGAGGGCACGTGGACGCACCTGCTGAACGGACAGGTGCGCCCCGGCGGCCGCTGGTATCGCGAGACGCATGACTTCATGAGCCTGCCGGTCTACGTGCCCGGCAACACCGTGCTGCCGTGGGGCGCGGACACCGAGCGTCCGGACTACGACTTCGCACGCGGGACCACGCTGCGCGTCTTCGCGCTCGACGACGGCGCCACCGCGCCGTTCGCGGTCGCCGCGCTGGATGGCCGCATCGCTGCGCGCGGCACCGTGACGCGGCATGGCGAGCGCTACGTGGCGCGCGTCACGGAAGGTGCATTGCGCGACTGGCGACTCGACGTGGGCGGCCGCGCGAGCGCGGTCGTGGCGGAGGGTTCGGAACTCGCCTGGTCGGCCTGAGGGGTCCGGGCTGCCGACGGGCGGCCTGGCACCCCGGCGCAGTGGCGCATCGAACGCCGGGCCGCCGCGCGGGTTGCGCCCGCCGCACGGCGCGGCCAAAATGTAGATATCAGTCTACGTCGGCGTAGATATTTTACTTGTTACTTACATAGAAGATACGACACGCAAACTAATATAGCGCTATATCACCCCGTGACCGGCACCGGCTGGCCTCCGCATTCGCTCTCGCGAGGCGCCGGCCGGCCGCGGCGGCGCGGCGGTGAAGGGTCTCCAGAGACAAGGGATCTCCGGCCGTGCCGGGGCCGCTTTGCAACGACAACATTTGCCGGGAACGTCACCATGCTTCGGATTCAGGATGCGATCACAGGTCTCCAACGAGGCGCCGCCCCGAGCGATGGCGCGCACCGCTCGACGCCGTGGCGGCAGTGGATCGCGGGCCTGTTCCTGGCGGTGCTCGCGGCCTGCGGCGGCGGGGGCGGCGGCTCTTCGGCGCCGCCCGTCACGCCGCCTGTCGCGCCCGCGGCGCTGACGGTGACGGCCGGCGACAGCAGCACCACGCTCGCCTGGGGGGCCGTGACCGGGGCGGTCTCGTACAACGTGTACCGCTCGACGACCGCGGGAAGCCAGGGCGCGAAGATCGGCACGAGCAGCACGACGTCGTACGTGGACTCGAGCGCGGTCAACGGGGCCACCTACTACTACGAGGTGACCGCCAGCGGCGCGGCAGGCGAGGGCGCCGCGTCGTCGCAATCCCTCGGCGTGACGCCCGCGGTGCCGGTCTCCGTCCCGGGCCTGCCTGTCGGGCTCAACGCCACGGCCGGAGATGCGCAGGTGACGCTCGGCTGGACGGCCGTCGCGGGCGCGAGTTCGTACAACGTCTATCGATCCACCAGCCCCGACTCGGCGGGCGCCAAGGTCGGCTCGAGTGCGACCACGCAATTCACCGACACCTCCCTGTCCAACGGCAGCACGTACTACTACGCCGTCGCCGCCAGCAACGCGGCGGGCGAAGGCACGCGTGCCACGCTGGCGGGCGGCGTGACGCCGACCGCCGCGAGCTCGGGCTCCCCAGCGCCGAAGCCCACCACGTGGACCAACGCGAAGATCGGCGGCGGCGGCTACGTCACGGGCCTGATCTTCCATCCGACGACGCCCAACCTGCTGTACGCGCGCACCGACATCGGCGGCGCCTACCGCTGGAACCAGGCGACGTCATCCTGGCTGCCGATCACCGATGGCTTCGGCGCGGCCGAGAGCTTCTTCCAGGGTGCAGAGAGCATCGCCCTCGATCCGAACAACGACCAGCTGGTCTACATGAGCACGGGCCTCTACGACTCGGCGAACGCGACCGCGCGGCTCTACATCTCGAGCGATCGCGGCGATCACTGGACGCACGTCAACCTGCCGTTCTCCGCCGGATCGAACAACGGCGGCCGGGCGATGGGCGAACGCATGATGGTCGATCCGAACCTGCCGTCGACCCTGTACTACGGTTCGCGCACTGCGGGCCTGTGGAAGAGCCTGGACTCTGGCCGCACCTGGGCGCAGGTGACCTCGCTGTCGGCGACCAGGATGAGCTCCGACCAGCTCAACGCGGTGGGCGGCACGGCGATGGGCGTCGAACTGGTGCTGTTCGACACGGGCAGCAAGAGCGCCGGGACCGCCACGAAGACGATCTACGCCGCCATCGCCCCGGACTACGTCAGCGTGGCCGGCCTGAGCTCGAACCTGTACAAGTCCGCGGACGGCGGCAGCACGTGGACGCCGGTCTCGACGCCGGTGTCCGGCTACCACATCCCGCACATGGTGCGTGCCGCGGACGGCATGTTCTACGTGGCGTTCACCAAGGGCGCCGGCCCGGGTGACAGCGGTCCCGGCCGCTTCTACATGTTCGACGGCACGACCTGGACGCTGCTGGCCAGCTCGGATTCCGGCGGCTACGGCGGAGTCTCCGTCTTCGGCAGCGGTGCGACCACCCGCATCGCGCTGGGCGTGAGCGGCACCTGGGGCAACTACGCCGGCATGAAGATCGTCCAGCTGTCCGACGACGATGGCAAGACCTGGCGCGAGATCGAAGCCGGGACGTCGGGCGAGACTGCTTCGGGCTGGGTGGACGATGTCGAGATCGATCCATCCAACCGCGACCACATCCTGCACGTCCACGGCGGCGGCATCATCGAAACCCGAAACGCCTCCTCGGCCACGCCGACCTGGGCCGGCGTGGTCGAGGGCATCGAGGAGAACGCCATCTCGGCCCTCGCCACGCCGCCGGTGGGCGCGCCCTACATCGTGATCGACAGCGCAGGCGACATCGGCACGTGGGTGCACACGGATCTCGCCAAGAAGCCGACCGAAGGCCCGAGCAACCAGTGGAGCAACGGCTACTCCGCGGACATCGCCTGGTCCGATGCGCTCTACATCGCCGGCATCGGCACGATCAACGGAACCGGTGCGGGATTCGGGTTCTGGTCCGGCGACGGCGGCAAGACCTGGGCGTCGTTCGCCACCAACGCGCCGGGCGGTGCCACCGGATCCGGCGGGAGCGTCGCGGTCACGGCGCGCAACAAGCTCGTCTGGGCGCCGACCGACTCGGTGCCGTCCTACACCACCGACAACGGCGCCAGCTGGACGTCGACCAACCTGCCGGCACTGCCCAGCGTGGGCACGGGCATCGGGCGCACCTACCACCTGGCCGCGGACCGCAAGAACCCGAACAAGGTCTATGCCTACGAGGCGGGCGGCGCGTGGTGGGCCAGCTCCGGCAAGGTCTACGTGTCGACGGACGGCGGTCACAGCTTCACGCTGAGCCAGGCATCGGTCGATGCCAAGCTGGCCCCCAACTACTTCTGGACCACCTCGCTGGCGGTCAACCCCAACGCCGAAGGCGACGTCTGGCTGGCCGACGGCAACACCGTCTACCACTCGCTGGATTCGGGCGCGACCTGGACGAAGCTCGCCAACTTCGCATCGATCATGGGCAGCAACGCCTGGCCCGACGTGCAGGGCGCCAGCTCGCTGGCCCTGGGCAAGCCGGCGCCGGGCGCCACCTATTCGGCCGCGGTCTACGTGGTGGGCGTGATCAACGGCGTGTGGGGCGTGCACCGCTCGGACGACGGCGGCGCCACCTGGACGCGCTTCAATGACGACGCGCATCAGTACGGCGGCATCGGCGCCATCGCGGCCGACCAGAACACCTATGGACGGATCTACGCGGCAGGCAACGGCCGCGGACTGTTCTACAGCAACTGACATCCAGGCCACGGGCGCGGAGTCGGTGCGCGCCACGGACACTGCGTCGAGCCGCGACGCCGCCTGACATGGAACAAGGAGGGTGCTTGCCACCGTAGGCGAGGTCGAGCCCGGGCATCGGGCCGCCTTCGCATAACGCTCGTGACCGGGGGAGACAACCGGCCGAGCCCTTCAACTGAAAGGTACAAACCATGAGACTGCAGCTATCAGCCATCGCACTGGCGTTCGGAGCCGCTTCGGGTTCCGCGGCCCTCGCGCAGACCTGCGCGCCCACCGCCATCACGCCATACATCAAGGTCAACGGCACGTGGACGCAGACGAGCTCCGCCACGCTCAAGACCGGCGCGTCGGCCACCTTCGGCCCGCAGCCGGTTTCGGGCGGGTCCTGGAGCTGGAGCGGCTGCGGCACCGGCGGCGCCTCGCGCGAGCAGACCATCTCGCCCGCCGCGGCCTGCACGGCCACGGTGACCTACACGAACTCGTGCGGCGCCAAGAGCCAGCAGGCGTTCTCGATCAAGGTCGGCACCTGGGCCAGCGCCAAGTTCGGCGGCGGCGGCTACGTCACCGGCCTCATCTTCCATCCGACGTCGGCGAACGTCCTGTACGCCCGTACCGACGTGGGCGGTGCCTACCGCTGGGACCAGGCGAGTTCGTCGTGGCTGCCCATCACCGATGGCTTCAGCGCCGCCGAGAGCTTCCAGCACGGCGTCGAGAGCATCGCGCTGGATCCGAACAACGACCAGCTGGTCTACATGGTCACGGGCATGTACGCCTCGGCGGACGCCACCGCGAGGCTCTACATCTCCAGCAACCGCGGCAGCAGCTGGACCGCCGTCAACCTGCCGTTCTCGGCGGGCGGGAACAACGTCGGCCGGGCCATCGGCGAACGCCTGGCGGTCGATCCCAACAATCCGTCCATCCTGTTCTACGGCTCGCGCACGGCCGGCCTGTGGAAGAGCGCCGACTCCGGCCGCACCTGGGCCCAGGTGTCGTCGCTGTCGTCCACCAAGCTGACCTCCGCCCAGATCAGCGCCTTGAACGGCCAGCCGATCGGCGTCGAGCAGCTCGTGTTCGACACCTCGAGCAAGGGCAGTGGCTCGCCGACCTGGATCCTGTGGGCCAGCATCGCTCCCGACTACGTCAGCGCGGCGGGCCTGACCTCGAACCTGTACAAGTCCACCAACGGCGGTGCCACGTGGACGCCCGTCGCGACGCCGGTGTCGGGCTACCACATGCCGCACATGGTGCGCACGGCCGACGGCGAGTTCTATGTCCTGTTCACCAAGGGCGCGGGCCCGGGTGACGGCGGGCCCGGCCGTCTGTACAAGTTCGACGGCAGCAACGGCAGCACCTGGACCTTGCTGGCCAGCAACGACTCCGCAGGCTACGGAGGCCTGTCCGTGTCCGGCACCGGTCCGACGGCCCGCATCGCGCTGGGCGTGAGCGGCACCTGGGGCAACTACGCCGGCCAGAAAATCGTCCAGCTGTCCGACGACGGTGGCAGGACATGGCGCGAGATCGAAGGCGGGATGCCGGGCCAGACCGCTTCGGGCTGGGTCGACGACGTCGAGATCGACCCGTCCAACCGCGACCACGTCATGCACGTGCATGGCGGCGGCATCGTCGAGACGCGGAGCGCCTCCGCGTCGACGCCCACCTGGAACGCCGCGATCAACGGCATCGAGGAGACCTGCACCCTGGCCCTCAACACGCCGCCAGCAGGCGCGCCGTACATCTTCCTCAACGGTTCGGGCGACGTCGGCACCTGGGTCCACACCGACCTCGCGAATACGCCGACGCTCAGCCCCAACAAGCAATGGAACAGCGGCAATTCCATCGACACCGCCTGGTCGGATCCGAACTACATCGCCGCGGCCGGCGTCATCAACTCGTCCGGCGCGGGTGTCGGCTACTGGTCGGGCGACGGCGGCAACAGCTGGGCGAGCTTCGCCACGTTGCCGGCCGGCGCCGCGACCAATACCGCCGGGGCGTCGAACATGGTGGTCACCGCGCGCAACCGGCTGGTCTGGGCGCCCGCCGATTCGGTGCCCTCCTTCTCCACCGACAACGGCGCGAGCTGGACGGCGACCAACCTGCCGGCGCTCAGCGTCATCGGCGGGTTCCCACGCAGCTACCGCCTGGTCGCCGATCGCAGGAACGCGAACAAGGTCTATGCGTATGACTCGGGCGGCGCGTGGTGGGGCAACCCGGGCAAGGTGTACGTCTCGACGGACGGCGGCCACAACTTCACGCTGAGCCAGGGCTCGGTGGCCGCCAACCTGCGCGCCAATCCCTTCAACGCCACCTCGATGGCGGTGAACCCGAATGTCGAAGGCGACGTCTGGCTGGCCGACGGCAACACCGTCTATCACTCGGTGGATTCGGGCGCCACGTGGGCCAAGTTCGGCAACTTCGCCTCGATCTGGGGCAGCCGCGATCCCTCGCAATGGCCCGACGTGCAGGGCGCGAGCGTCGTCGCGCTGGGCAAGGCGAAACCCGGCGCCCCGTATTCGGCGGCCGTGTACGTCGTCGGCGTGATCAACGGCGTCTGGGGCGTATACCGCTCCGACGACGGCGGCGCCAGCTGGGTCCGCCACAACGACGACGCCCACCAGTACGCCGGCCTGGGCGTCATGGCAGCCGACCAGAACCTCTATGGCCGGGTCTACGCGGGCGGCAGCTGCCGGGGCGTGGTGTACAGCAACTGAGATCCCGTCGTGACGAGACGGCGGCACCCACATGCTGCCGCTCCTCGTCGCGCGCGGGCCGCGGGCGTCCGATGTTCCGCCCGCGGCCCGCGATGGGCCACTTCGTTCGATCCGATAGAACCCGGTTAGCGCGCCGTAATGACTCCGGGCAGACGGCGCCTTAGCCTGCGCACACCGCGCGCGGCACCATTCGTGCGCACGAACGATGCGCCATGGCGGCGCGCCACGCACGTTTTCATGAGACAGAACCTTCGACCGTTCCATTTCGGTGCCACCCTGCTGGCGCTCGCCATCCTGCTCACGGGCTGCGCCTCCGGACGGCGCTCCGAAGGCACCACGGATCTCGTGGTACTCCCCGCGGCACCCGATGCCTGGCGCATCGTCGTCGGGCATTGGGACGCCGAGGCCGAATTGACCGGCAAGCGCGTCGAGGTGCCGCCTCCTCGCGACGAATACGCACGCTCGAGTCGCCTCGCAGCGAGCGCGGACGTCGGCGAGGGCCGGCGCGAACAGGTTCGCTTCGAGTGGAAGGACCTGTGGCAGTCGACGCTGCGCATCGAGAGCCGGCAGGCGCTCGATCTGCGAGCGTTCCAGGACGGCATGCTCGAGTTCGACCTCGATGTCGCCGACCTGGCCCACGGCGCCGTCAAGGTCAAGGTCGGCTGCGGGGACGGCTGCGGGCGCAGCGTCAACCTGCTGGAGCCGGGGCGCGCCTGGGCCGGCAAGGGCTGGCAGCACGTGGCGCTGGCGATGCGCTGCTTCATGCGCGATGGTGCCGACTTCTCGAAGGTGGCGCTGCCGTTCGCGCTCGAGGGCAACGGCAGCGGCAGCGTCGCCGTCGCCAACGTGCGCTTCACGCGCCAGGCCCGGGCCGGCCTGCCATGCCCGGACTACCGCACCGAGTCGGTGACGCCCGCCATGCTCGACGAGTCCTGGTCCGTCGACTGGTGGCTGCCGCGGCACCAGAAGAAGCTGGAGGAAAAGCGCCAGCTCGTCGCGGCCGGCACGCCACCGCAGGTCGTCTTCATCGGCGACTCCATCACCGAGGGCTGGGAGAAGAGTGGCAGCGCGGTCTGGCAGCGGCATTTCAGCCAGTACCACGCACTCGACCTCGGCTTCGGCGGCGACCGCACGGAGAACGTGCTGTGGCGCCTGCAGCATGGCGAGATCGACGGCATCGCGCCGAAGGTGGCCGTCCTGATGATCGGCACCAACAACACCGGTCATCGCGCCGAGGACCCGCAGACGACGGCGGCGGGCATCCGGCGGCTGCTCGACGAGATCCGGCAGCGCCTGCCGTCGACGAAGGTGCTGCTGCTGGCGATCTTCCCGCGCGGCGAGAAGCCGGACGACCCGCAGCGACGCCTCAACGAGCGCGTGAACGAGATCATCGCCGGCCAGGTCGACGGCCGCGACGTCGTCTTCCTCGATATCGGCAATGCGTTCCTGGATCCGGACGGCCGCTTGTCGCGCGATGTGATGCCCGACCTGCTGCATCCGAACGACAAGGGCTATGCCATCTGGCAGCGCTCCATGGACGCTTCGCTGCAGCGGTTGCTGGCGGCTGGCGCCCGTTGAAGCCGAAGGCCATGCTGCCAGCGGACGCCCCGGCAGGCCGGCGCGCTCGGCCGGATCGCCGGCGCCGCGCGCTCCGATGGACGGCCGCCTGGGCGGTCTGCCTGGGCGCGGCCTTCGGCGCCGTCGCCGAGCCGCCCGCGCGCAGCGGCGCGGATGCGCAGGCGGCCGCGCTGGTGGCCCGGATGACGTTGGACGAGAAGCTGGGCCAGCTCATCAACGTGGCGCCGGCCATCGACCGGCTGGGCATCCCCGCCTACAACTGGTGGACGGAATCGCTCCACGGCGCGATCGGTCCGTTGCCGACCACCAATTTTCCCGAACCGATCGGGCTGGCCGCGACCTTCGACGCGCCGCTGGTGCACCAGGTCGCCGCGGCCATCGGCACGGAAGTGCGCGCACTGCATTCGCTGGGGCGGGGAGGCGTCGGGCTCGACACCTGGGCGCCCAACATCAACATCTTCCGCGATCCGCGCTGGGGACGGGGCCAGGAGACCTACGGCGAGGACCCCTGGCTCACCGCCCGGCTGGGCGTCGCCTTCATCACCGGGTTGCAGGGCAAGGACGCCGAGCGGCCCGACGTCATCGCCACGCCCAAGCATTTCGCGGTGCACAGCGGGCCGGAATCGACCCGCCACAGCGCGAACGTCTTCGTGACGCCGCACGATCTCGAAGACACCTACCTGCCCGCGTTCCGTGCGGCCATCGTCGAGGCGAGGGCCGGATCGATCATGTGCGCCTACAACCGCGTCGACGGCCAGCCGGCGTGCGCCAACGATCAGTTGCTGCGACAGCGGCTGCGCGGTGCCTGGGGGTTCAAGGGCTACGTCGTGTCGGACTGCGACGCCGTCAAGGACATCGCCGAGGGCCACAAGTACGCACCGGACGGGGCCGCCGCCGTGGCCGCGGCACTGAAGGCCGGCGTCGACAACGAATGCAACACGTCGGTGTGGAGCAGCGCGGCGGCCGTGCGGCAGCGCTACAGGGACGCCCGCGATCGCGGATGGATCAGCGATGCCGACATCGACCGCGCCTTGGTGCGCCTGTTCTCCGCCCGCCTGCGCAGCGGCGACCTGGCCGGCCTCGGACCCCGGGCGCCGGTGCCCGCGACCGCGCTCGGCGCGCCGTCGCATCGCGCGTTGGCGTGCAAGAGCGCCGTCGAAAGCCTGGTGCTGCTGAAGAACGACGGCGTCCTGCCGCTCAAGCGGGGAGTCCGCATCGCCCTGATCGGGCCGCACGCGGATGCGACGCGCGTGCTGCGAGGCAACTACTCGTCGGAACGCACGCTGGCCGCGGTGTCGCTGCTGGAGGGGTTGCGACAGGCGATGCCGGAGTCCGAGGTCGTTCACGTGCCCTTCACGGCGTCGATCACGGACGGTGACCCGGTGCCGTCATCGGCCTTGCGAACCCCGGACGGCCAGGCCGGGCTCCAGGCCGATTACTTCGACGCTTCCGCCGACGGCGGCTTCGCCGCGAAGCCCGTCGCCACCCGCATCGAGCCGCAACTCGTGTCGAATGCCGCGCTGGCCCCTGGCGTGGACGGGCACCACAAGGTGGTCTGGACCGGCTTCGTGGTGCCGCCGGACAGCGGCACCTATCGCATCGCCGTGACGGGCGTGACGGGCACCGTGGCCACCGACGGCGCAGCCGTGCAGGCCGAGGAACGTTCCGGCTGGAACGAGCCGCTGAAGTTCACCGATGCCGTGCTGCAGAAGGGCCGTCCTTATGCCCTCCGGCTGGAAGCGGAGTCCGGCGGCCCCGCCCCCGGCCTGCTCTGGAAGCGCGTCAGCACCGATCTCGATGCCGAGGTGAAGGCCGCGGTGGCGCGGGCCGACGTGGTCGTGGCCGCGGTCGGATTGACGTCGGACATCGAAGGCGAGGAGATGCCGCTGTCGATCGACGGCTTTTCCGGAGGCGATCGCACCACGCTCGACCTGCCGGCCGACCAGCGCCGCCTGCTCGAAAGCGCACAGGCGCTCGGCAAGCCCGTGATCGTCGTGCTGATGAGTGGCAGCGCGATCGACCTGAGCTGGGCCAAGTCGCACGCCGCGGCGATCGTCGAGGCGTGGTACCCCGGCGAGGCCGGCGGATCGGCGATCGCCGACGTGCTGGCCGGCCACGCGGACCCTGGCGGACGCCTTCCGGTCACGTTCTATCGCAGCGTCGCCGACCTGCCGCCCTTCGACGACTACTCGATGAAGGGCCGCACGTATCGGTATTTCGGCGGCACGCCCGTGTACCCGTTCGGCTATGGGTTGAGCTACGCGACGTTCGGGTACGGCGGCCTGCAGGTCCAGGCCGTCGGCGGCAGGCCGGAGCAGGGTCTGCGCGTGACGGTGAGGGTGCGCAACACGAGTGCGCGCGCAGGCGACGAGGTGGTGCAGCTCTACATCACGCCCCCCGCGCTGGACGGCGCGCCGAGGCATGCGCTGCGCGGCGCCCGGCACGTCACACTCGAGGCCGGGCAGGCGCGGACGGTGACGTTCCAGCTGGTTCCCCGGGACCTGAGCTTCGTCGACGCAGCCGGAGCGCGCCGGCTCATTCCCGGACGCTATCGTCTGTCGGTCGGATCGGGACAGCCGGGCGGCGACGCGACGACGCTGTCCGCAACCTACAGCGTGCGCGCCGATGTGCATCTGCCGGAGTGATCGATGGATTTCGAGAACCAGCCCCCGCAAACGGCGTCCACGCCCCTGGACCGGCGTCGCTTCATGGCGACCGCGGGCCTCGCGCTGGCGCTGCCGGGGCTGGCCGGCGCGCGGGTGCTCGCGGTCGACCGCGACGAGCACCAGCACCTGTCGCTGTGGTACGACCGGGCGGCCGGCCCGTGGGTCGAGGCCTTGCCCGTGGGCAACGGCCGCCTGGGCGCCATGGTGTTCGGCCGCGCGGCGCAGGAACGCGTGCAGCTCAACATCGATACCCTTTTCGGGGGCGGCCCCTACGATCCGGACAGCCCGGCCGCCCTCGAAGCATTGCCGCGCGTTCGCGCGTTGATCGACGCGGGCCGCCATCACGAAGCTTCCGAGCTGGCCGGTGCGACGCTGATGGGCCGGCCGATGGCGCAGATGCCCTACGGGTCGGCCGGCGACCTGTTCATCGAGACACCCGGCCTGAAAGGCGCCGACGCCTGCTCCCGCTGGCTGGACCTGGACACCGCGCTGGCGGTGACCCGCTTCGCCGATGGCGGCGTCCGCCATCGCAGGGAGGTGTTCTGCAGCGAGCCCGACCAGGTGCTGGTGATCGGCCTCGACGCGCGGGGCGGCAGGCTCGACCTGGACATCGGCTACCGCCATTCGACCAAGGACGTCGCGTTCGGCGCCAAGGCCGACGCCACCGGCGCCGTCGCGCTCGTCGGCGCGCCCTGGGACGAGCGGGAGCCGTTGCGCGAGGACCAGCGTCCCGACACGCTCGTCCTCGGCGAAGATGCGGCCGATGCGCTGCTGATCCAGGGGCGCAACATCGCGGACGCCGGGATCGCGTCCGCGTTGCGCTACGCCGTGCGGGTGAAAGTCGTCGGCGACGGGCGCGTCTCGATCAAGGGCGACCGCATCGAGGTGCGCGAGGCCGGCACCGTGACCCTGCTGGTGGCGATGGCGACCAGCTTCGTGAATCCGTCGGACGTGAGCGCCGATCCCGTGGCGGAGGTCCGCCGGCGCACCGAGGCCGCCGCACGCGTGTCGCGCGCCGAGCTGAAGGCGCGGCACGTGCAGGCGCACCAGGCGTCGTTCCGGCGGATGTCGATCCGCCTCGGCCAGGGCGCGGCGGACCCCCGGCCGACCAACGAGCGCATCGTCGCCGCGGGCACCGGACTGCAGCCCGACCTCGCCGCGCTGTACGTGCAGTACGCGCGTTACCTCCTGCTCTCGTCGTCGCGGCCGGGCAGCGAACCGGCCAACCTGCAGGGCCGCTGGAACGAGGGCAACTATCCGCCCTGGGGTGGCAAGTACACCATCAACATCAACACCGAGATGAACTACTGGCCCGCGGGGCCGGCCAATCTCGGCGAGTGCGTGGAGCCGCTGCTGCGCATGGTCGAGGGGCTGGCCGTCTCGGGCGCGCGGACGGCGCGGACCTGCTACGGCGCGCGCGGCTGGGTGACCCACCACAACACCGACCTGTGGCGCGCCACCGCGCCGGTGGACGGCCCGCTGTGGGGCCTGTGGCCGTGCGGCGGCGCGTGGCTGTGCAACAGCCTCTGGGATCACTACGAATACCACCCGGACGCCGCGCTGCTGGGCCGCCTCCTTCCCCTGTTGAAGGGGGCGTCGCTGTTCTTCCTGGACACGCTGGTCGAGGACCCGCAGGGACGCGGCCTGGTCACGTCGCCGTCGCTGTCGCCCGAACACGAGCACCATCCCGGGGTCGCGGTGTGCGCCGGCCCGGCCATGGATCGCCAGATCCTGCGCGACCTGTTCGACCACACGCTGCAGGCGCATGCGTTGCTGGACGATCCTGACGAGGCGTTCGCCCAGGCCCTGCGCGCGGCGCGCGCGAGGCTGCCGGCAGACCGGATCGGCGCGCAAGGCCAGTTGCAGGAGTGGCTGGAGGATTGGGACGCGCAGGCGCCGGACCCGCACCATCGCCACGTGTCGCATCTGTACGCCGTGTACCCCAGCGGCCAGGTCAACCTGCGCGACACCCCGGCGCTGGCGCAGGCCGCCAAGGTGACGCTGAACCAGCGGGGCGACGAGTCCACCGGCTGGGCCACGGCCTGGCGGCTCGCGCTGTGGGCGCGGCTGGGCGACGGCGAGCGCGCGCATTCCATCCTGCAGACCCTGCTCGGCCCCAGGCGCAGCTATCCCAACCTGTTCGACTCGCACCCGCCGTTCCAGATCGACGGCAACTTCGGCGGCGCGGCAGGCATCCTGGAGATGATCGTGCAGTCCTGGGGCGGCGAGATCCATCTGTTGCCGGCCCTGCCGAAGGCCTGGGCCGAGGGCGCGGTGCACGGCGTGCGCGCGCGCGGCGGCATCGAGCTCGACCTGGCCTGGGCGCGCGGCCGCCCGAGTCGGCTGGCCCTGCGGGGGCCGCCGGGCCAGGCCGTGCGATTGCGCGTCAGCGGCCATCCGCTTGCCGTGACGCTCGATCCCGCGGGGCGTGCCGCCGTCCATCGGTTCCCGGCATGAAGGCCGGCCCCGTCCATCACTCGACCTCCCCGAATAGAGATCCGCGCATGCGTGCAACCTTCCGACTCCTGGCAGCGACCTTCATCGCGGCGCTCTTCGCCGCGGGCAGTGCCTGCGCCGCCCCCCGTGAGCGCCTGTCGCTGGATGCGGGCTGGCTGTTCCACCTCGGCGACGTGGCGCCGCCGGCGGTCAAGGGCCACGGCATGAGCTACGGCAGCGCCAAGGCGGGCAACGCCGGTGGCGCCGCCGCGGCCGACTACGACGATTCCGGCTGGCGTCGGCTCGACCTGCCGCACGACTGGGCGGTGGAAGGGCCGTTCGACCCGAGCGAGAACGCCTCGCAAGGCTATCGGCCGCGCGGCATCGGCTGGTACCGGCGCTACTTCAACCTGGCGCCGGCGGACCGCGGCCGCCACATCGAACTGCAGCTCGACGCCGTCGCCACGCACAGCCAGGTGTGGGTCAACGGCATCGTCGTCAATCGCAACTGGTCCGGCTACAACGGACGCAACATCGACATCACGCCCTACGTGCGCTATGGCGAAGACGTCAATGCGATCGCCGTGCGCGTGGACGCCGACGCGCAGGAGGGCTGGTGGTACGAGGGCGCCGGCATCTATCGCCATACGTGGCTGGTCAAGCGCGATGCGGTGCACATCGCCACCGACGGCGTCCATGCCGATCCGGTGCGCCGGGGCGAGCGCTGGACCCTGCCCGTCACGGTGGATGTCGAGAGCAGCGCGAAGGCGGCGCGCCGCGCCGAGCTCGAGGTGACCGTGCTCGATCCCGCCGGCCGCGAAGTGGCCAGGGGGCACGTGCCCGTGCAGGTCGGCGCGCTGGACGCATCGACCGCCCGGCTCGAGCTGGCGGTGAGCAAGCCCGTGCTCTGGACGCTCCAGCGGCCTGTGCTGTACCGCGTGCGTTCGGTGTTGCGCGATGAAGGCGGCGAACTCGATCGCGCCGAAGTGCAGACGGGTTTCCGCACCTTGCGCTTCGACGCGGACCGCGGCTTCTTCCTCAACGAACAGCCGCTCAAGCTGCAAGGCGTGGCGATCCACCAGGACCATGCCGGCGTCGGCGTCGCGGTGCCCGAGTCGATCTGGGCCTTCCGCCTGCGCCAGCTCAAGGCGATGGGCGTGAACGCGGTGCGCTTCGCGCACAACGCGCCGGCCGCGGAAGTGCTGGGCCTGGCCGACCGCCTGGGCCTGCTCGTGATGGACGAGAACCGCAACTTCAACTCGTCGCCGGACTACATGCAGCAGCTGACCTGGCTGGTGCGGCGCGATCGCAACCACCCGAGCGTGATCCTGTGGTCGATCTTCAACGAGGAACCGCTCCAGAGCACCGAAGTCGGCTACGAGATGGCGCGGCGCATGGTGGCGGCCGTCAAGAAGCTCGACACCACGCGCCCGGTCACGGCGGCCATGCACGACGGCATCTTCGGCGACGTGAACGTGACGCAGGCGGTCGACGTCGCGGGCCTCAACTACCAGACCTGGGCCTACGACCGCTTCCACCAGGCCCGGCCGAAGCAGCCGATGACGAGCACCGAGGACACCTCGGCCTACATGACGCGCGGCGCCTACCAGACCGACCGCGAGCACCATGTCCTGGACAGCTACGACGACGAGCCGTCTGAATGGGGCGCGACGCACCGCAAGGCCTGGCGCGCGATCGCCGAGCGTCCGTTCGTCGCGGGCGGCTTCGTGTGGACGGGCATCGACTACCGCGGCGAGCCCACCCCCTTCGAATGGCCCAGCGCCAGCTCGTTCTTCGGGGCGATGGACCTGTGCGCGTTCCCCAAGACGGCGTTCTGGATCCACCAGGCGCACTGGGTGAAGGACCGCCTCGTCCTCAAGGTGGTGCCGCACTGGAACTGGGCCGGCCGCGAGGGCCAGCCGATCCGCGTGATGGTGGCCACCAATGCGCCGCGCGTGCGCCTGCTGCTCGATGGCAAGCCGGTGGCCGAGGGCGACGTCGACCCGATCGACATGGTGACGTTCCAGGTTCCCTATGCGCCAGGCCGCCTGGAAGCGGTCGCCCTGCGCGACGGTGCCGAACTCGGGCGGGACGCGGTCGAGACCAGCGGGACGGCGGTGCGGCTCGTGCTCACGCCCGACCGCGCCGCGCTGGCCGGCGATGGCCTGGACGCGGTGCCGGTCACGGTGAGCGCGGTCGATGCGCAGGGCCGTGCGGTGCCGACGGCGAACCTGCCGGTGCACTTCGAGCTGCAAGGCCCGGGCAGCGTCATCGGGCTCGGCAATGGCGATCCCAACTCGCACGAAGCCGAGAAGGGCAGCGAACGCAGCCTGTTCAACGGTCTCGCGCAGGTGATCGTGCAGGCGCGCCGCGCGGGCCACGGACCGCTCACGCTGCGCGCCACGTCGCCGGGCATGCGGGAGGCGGTCGCCGTGCTCGACGTGCAGGCCGTGGCGGCGCCGCCCGCCGTGCCGGCGGCCGAGCCCTTCACCAAGATCGGCGGCTGGCGCATCTCGCCGTCGCAGGGCGATCGGCCCGACCCGGGCGTCGCTCCGAGCTATGGCGACATGAACACGTGGGGCTGGGGCGAGCCGCCGATGAAGCAGGAGCCGGACGCGCAGCCGTGGCGCGTCTACCGCGCGTCGTTCGGGGTGCGCGCCGATCGCAACGATGGCCGCGCACGCCTCGTGTTCCGCGAGATCGCCGGCCGCGCGGAGGTCTGGAGCGAAGGCGTCAAGCTGGGCGAGAAGTCGGATCCGGCGCCGGGTCCGCTGGTGATGCAGCTGCCGCAAGGGGCGGCATGGCGCACGCTCAGCGTGCTGGTGCAATCGCAGCCGGGACAGCCGTCGGGCATCGTCGGCCGTGTCGTGCTGGAACCGGGAGTCCGATGATGCTCAGGAAGACGCTTGCGGCCTGCGCGATGGCGCTCGTCGCGCTCGACCCCGCCGTCGCCCAGGGCGTCGACGGCCACGCCGGCTGGCCGGGCGCCGGCCAGCTCTTCGTGGGCACCAACTACCAGCCCTTCGACCGCAGCCGCGAGCAGATCCTGCGCGACATCGCCCGCATGAAGGCGGCCGGCTTCAAGGTCGTTCGCATGGGCGACCTGTCGTGGGATTCCTTCGAGCCGTCCGAGGGCAGGTTCGACTTCGGCACCTTCGACTGGATCATGGACCAGATGCAGGCCGCGGGCCTGAAGGTGCTGATGGACATCCCCGGCCAGCCGGCGCCGCTGTGGCTGCATCACCGCTATCCGGGCGTCGACATCGTCGACCAGCACGGCGCGCGCCTGGATGCGGCCGAGCGCTACATGGACGACACCAGCGATCCCGACTACAGGCGCCTGCTGGTTCGCCTGGCCGACACGATGACCCGGCGCTACGCGAAGCACCCGGCCCTGTTCGCCATCGGCTACGACAACGAGAGCGGCAATGGCATGGTCTCGTACTCCGAGGCGGACCGCCGCCGCTTCATCGCCTGGCTGCGGCACCGGTACGGCACGCTGCAGGCCCTGAACAAGGCCTGGGCGACGCAGCGCTGGTCGCGCCGCATCGGCGACTGGGACGAAGTGCGCCTGCCCTATATCGACGGACCGGGACCGTACGAGCGCTATCTCGACATGCGGCGCTTCTGGTCGGAGCAGACCATCGAGGTCCTTGAACTGCTGGAGAAGGTGCGCAAGAAGAACGTGCCCGACAAGCCGGCGATCTCCAACCTGTGGGACTCCGCCTGGCGCAAGGGCTTCGACTACCTGGCCACGTATCGCGGCTACGTGAGCTATGGCGCGATGGGCTTCTACCCCGGCGATCCGGTGAGCGCGGCGTTCGAGGCGACGATGATGCGCGCCGGCATGACGTCGCCGATCTGGTTCAACGAGTTCACGGCCGGCGGGCCCGGCTACTACGGCACGCCGGGCCGGTCCCGGATGTGGGCCCATTTCGGCCTACTGCTGGGCGCGCAGGCGGTCATGCCGTGGACATGGCACAGCCACCACGGCGGGGAGGAGCAGGCGCTGTTCGGGTTGATCGACCACGACGACCGGCCTTCCTGGAAGCTCGACGAGTTCGCGACGATCGCCAGGGAGTTCGCCACCCTGGAGAAGCTGGGATTCCCGCGCCTGCCGCAGCCGCAGGTCGCGATCGCCTACGCGTTCGACAACGTCATTGCCAGCGCGCCGCCCAAGGCCATGTCGAACACGGTGCTGCCCTACATCCGCCCGGGCTACCTGAAGCAGGCGCACGAGGCCTACGAGCCGCTGTTCCGGGACAATGTCGACGTCGCCATCATCCACGTGGGTCACGAGGACCTGAGCCGCTACAAGCTCGTCGTCGTGCCGGGCATGTACCTGCTGGACGAGGCCTCGACCGAGAACCTGCGCAGGTTCGTGGCCGGCGGCGGCACCGTCGTCATGACGGCGCAGTCGGCCAAGGTGGACGACCACGACCAATGGCACGACACGCCGCTTCCCGGCGGACTGGCCGACGTGTTCGGCTTGCGCACCAATGCGTTCTACGACGCCGGGGCGTTGCGGACCACGCTGGGCGGCGAGGACGTGCAGCTGAAGGAGGGCTTCTACGAGGTGCTGGAACCTTCCACGGCCGAGGTCCTCGCGCGCTTTTCCAATGTCGAGGGACAGGCGCCCGCGATCACGGTGAACAGGTTCGGCAAGGGCCGCGCCATCTATGTCGCCGCGACCGCGCAGTCGCCCTTGATGCGTGCGCTCTATCGGCAGCTCTACGCCAGCCTGCGCGTGGCGCCCGGGCCGAAGACGCCCGAGGGCGTGCTGGCGCGCGCCGTCGACGGACGGGTGCTGTACGTCAACACGACGGGCGAGACGCGGGTGGTGCCGATCGAGGGCGCGATGAAGGGCGTGTTGTCCGGCAGGCGCTGGACGCAGGCGCTGCGCCTCGAGCCGCTCGGCGTGGAATTGCTGGAGCCGGGCGACTGAGCCGGCCGCGCGCCGGGCTCAGCGGAAGATCAGCTGCGCGAAGCGATGGAAATTCTCCGCCCAGCTGTCGCGGTCATGTCCATGGTCGTCCACGTTCCAGACGTGCGCAACCGCGCGCTGCACCAGGCCGCGGTGCACCGCCTGCGAGACGCTGATCAGGCCGTCCTGGTTGCCGCACGACAGGTACAGCAGCTTGAGTTCGCGGCGCGCGCCGGCCGCGTCGGGAACGAGCTCGTCGATGCCGTGCGTGTTGGGTGCCGGTGAGAAGGCGCCGATCCAGGCGAACCGGTCGAGGTGGGCGAGCCCGAAGTTCAGGGCCTGGCCGCCACCCATCGAGAGCCCGGCGATGGCGCGGTGTTCGCGGTCGGCGAGCGTCGGATAAGTCGAATCCACCGCCGGAATCAGGAACTCCAGCAGATCGCGCTCGAACTGCTCGAAGCCGGCCGCGTTGGCCGGCGTGAACACCTTGTCCGCCGGCGGGGGCGCGTCGTCAGGCAGTGCGCGGCCATTGGGCATCACGACGATCATCGGCAGCGCCTGGCCCGACGCCTCGAGCTTGTCGAGGATCACGGGGCCGCGCACATAGCCGCGCCACTCGTCCTGGTTGCCGGCAATGCCATGCAGGAGATAGAGCACGGGGTATCTGTGGCCCGACGCGTAACCCGGCGGAAGGTAGATCCGGGCATGGCGCTGCGTGCCGGTGACGCCCGACCGATAGTCGAGGTCCTCGATGCGACCGCGCGGCAGGCCCGGAGCCGGGTCCGCGAAGCCGCGCGGCGGCGCGGGAAACGCACGCACGTCATCGGGCGCCAGTCGGATGGGACGATCGAAGTTGGCGCGTGCCTGCGCGGCGCTGACGGGCTCGCCGGCACGCGACCAGGCGCAGACCGCAGCCAAGGCGATGAGCACGCAGGTCGACCGGCGACGCGCGCGCTCGCGGCTCGAGGGCATCAGGCCTCGGCGCGATGCGGCCCCGGCTCGAACGCCCTGTCATCGCCGTCCAGCGCCGCCACGAAGCGATAGCCGACGCGATGATGGGTGCGGATGATCTCGCCGCGAGCATCGCCCAGCACGCTGCGGATCCGGTTGATCGCGACGGTGAGCGAACTCGGCTGGACGATCTGCTGGCCCCAGACGACGTCCAGGAGTTCGTCCATAGAGAGCACCCGGTCGCGATTTTCGATCAGGTAGACGAGGAGATCGAACGGGCGGGGCTGGATCTGCCGCATCTGTCCGTCGACACGTACCTCGCGCGACGCGGGGCGGACCTCGCAGCGCCCGAATCGCAGGCCGCCGTCCGGGGTCCGCCGGATCGGCCCTCCCGCATGGACGGCGAGGTGGCCGCGAGGGTCCTTGTTGAAGGCACCTTGGGAAACTTGGAGCATGAGAACCTCGGGTGATCGGCTGGCAACAAGCGCTTCGTCCGGCTCGTTCGCCGCAGGGCCCGCAGCGGTCGCCGGCGGCAATGCGGCTCGTCGCCATCTCGCTTGGCGGGAGTGAAATTTAGCGATAAATCAACTGGCGACTTTTCGCGGTGAAAACGACATCGATGATCCCCATATTAATTTGGTTGATGAACAAATAACGTAGTGCTTACCCGGTGCCGGGCCTCGGGGTCGTGTCGCCCGCAGGGGCGCCGCGATGCGCGCTGCGCCTGCCGCGTGACATCCCTCCGGCGCCGACTCCCATCGTGATATCTCGGTTATGACAGGACCCCCATCGGTCAATAGCATCGACTCGTCTCCTGCATGTGTGGTGCCGGACGCCTGCGTTCCGCTCGGCTTTGCCGCCCGGAAACATCGCGTCCGGCACGTTTTTGCATGTGCGGGACCTACCCGCTGCCTGCTCGGCCGTTCGCGCGCCGCAACTTGGCGCGGGTATCGTCGTGAACTTGGTTCGGGCAGCGCCCGAATCAGCATCCCCGAGCGGCCGCGACCACCTGCCGGCCGGGTTGGAAAGGGTGAGCATGAACAAGGGCGGCCAGGTCCGCGAACTCAGTCGTCGTCGCCTGCTGCGCGCGGGCGCCGCCGCGTCGCTGCTGCCTCGATGGGCCGCAGCGGCCGCGCAGGACGGCGCGACGGACGAGCAGCGCTCGGCGCTCAAGAGCGCGAACGCCGAGCCGGCGCTCGCCCCGGATCTGCTGTTGCCGGAGAAGGACCTGGCCTGGTGGCGCGACGCGAAATTCGGCGTGTTCGTGCACTGGGGGCTCTACGCGATCCCCGCGCGGGGCGAATGGCACATGTTCAACGACAAGGTGCCTGCGCAGGAGTACGCGGCACTCGCGCGGCGCTTCCATCCCCGCCACTACGATCCGGACGCCTGGGCAGAACTCGCAAGCCGGGCAGGGGCGCGCTACATGGTCATGACGATGCGCCATCATGACGGCTTCTCGCTGTTCGCGAGCCCGGCGAGCTACGGCCATTTCGACGCCCCGCACTCGGCCGCGCGCCGCGACCTCGTCGCTCCGTGGGTGCGCGCGGTGAGGCGCCACGGATTGCGGGTGGGCTTCTACTATTCGCCCCTGGATTGGCGCTTCCCCGCCTACTTCCATCCCAGGGAGATGCCGGACAACGCGCGCCTGCTGAAGCAGCAGACCTACGGCCAGGTCGAGGAGTTGATGCGCAATTACGGGCCCATCGACATCCTCTGGTACGACGGCGGCTGGCTGGCTCACCAGGGAACCGACGCGGACGCCGCCTGGTTCTGGGAGCCGGACAAGCTCAACCGGATGGTGCGACGCTACCAGCCCAGGATCGTGATCAACCCGCGCTCGGGCTGGCAGGGCGACTACGACGTCGAGGAAGGTGCCGCCCCGATCAGGGGGCCGATCAGGAAGAAGCCGTGGGAGAAGACCTTCAGTCTCAACGGCGCCTGGGGCTACGTGCCCGAAGCGAACGTGATGAGTGCCGATGCCGTCGTGACGCTCCTGGTCGACGCGGTGGTTCGCAACGGAAACGTGCTGGCCAATGTCGGCCCCGACGCGGACGGCGTCATCCCGCCGGTGCAGACGCGGACGCTGCGCGAGGTCGGCCGTTGGCTCGAGCGCTACGGCCGCGCGGTGTATGGCACCCGGCCCGGCCCCCTGGAGCCGGTCGACGGGCTGTGGGGCATGACCCGGCAGGGCGACCGGGCCTGGCTGTTCGTGCATGCGTGGCCGGCCGCCGAACTGCTGCTCCCGCCCATGCCGCGACGCGTGGAGTCCCTGCGCAATCTCTCGGGCGAAGGTGTCGCCTGGCGCAGCGGCCCGGAGGGCTTGAGCGTCTCCGTGGAGCCGCAGTACCGGGGACGACCGGTGACGATCCTCGAGATCACCATGACAGCCGCGTGAGAGTCGCCGTGCAGGCGAGAATCGGAAAGCGCGCCGGAACGACGATGGCAGTACGCCATCGGGCTGGCGCCGCGCGCTGATCGCGGCGTGCCCCCTCGTCGAGGGGCGCGCGTCGCGGCCGGGCGCGCGCCGGGCCTCCCTGCGGATGCCGCGACCGCGTCACCCGCGCGGACCGCCTGAAAAGAGCCGACCTCGAGCGTCTCGACCGGCCCGCACCTTGCTAGGTGTAAACTCCGCTTCATTCGTGCAGCGACCGAACTAAAAATCCGGTGATCTGCCTTGATCGATCGCGCCCGAGCGACTCGAGGCGTCGTCGTGTTTCATAACAAGCCAAGGGAACAAGCCGTGACAGCCGACTCCGCCGGACACCAGCAGCTGCTGAAGGACATCAACCGCATGTCGCTCGTGCGGCAGCTGTTCGCCCATCCGGGCATGTCCAGGGCCGACCTGGCGGTCGCCGTCGGCCTGACCAAGTCCACCGTCAGCACCATCGTGCGCGAGCTCATCGAGGAAGGCTGGCTGTGCGAACGCGAGGTCGTCGCGACCGGGGACCTGGGACGGCGGCCGACGCCGATGTTCATCGACCAGGAACGGCTGGTCTTGATCGGTGCGGAAGTCGACGTCGAGTCCGCGCGCGTCGTCGCGACCAGCCTGACCGGCGACATCCTGGCCAGCGCGGCGACGAACTTCGGCGCCAGCAGGAGCGCCAGGGCCTGCATCGGCGGGCTGGCGAACGCCATGCTCACGGTCCGTTCGCAGCTGAGCTCGAGCGAACAGCGTGTCGTGGGCATCGGCGTCGGGCTTCCCGGCGGCGTGGACGAGGACACCGGCTTCCTGCACTTCGCACCGAACCTGGGCTGGCGCGACGTGCCCGTGGAAACCATGCTGCGGGAAAAGCTCGCGGGCAGTGCGCTGTCGGGCGTGCCGATGTTCCTGCAGAACGAGGCGGACGTCGCCGCCCTGGGCGAGATGGAATTCAATCCGTCGATCGCGTCCGATCCGCTGCTCTACCTGAGCATGAACCAGGGGGTGGGCGCCGGCGTCATCTTCAGCGATCGCCTGCTCACGGGCCGGCGAGGCTTCGCGGGGGAGGTTGGCCACATGGTGCTGCATATCAACGGGCCGGTGTGCTCGTGCGGCCGCCGCGGCTGCGCGGAGGCGCTGATCGGCCCGCGCTCGATCCTGGGTGCGCCCGAGGATCATCCGCATCCGCTGCGCGAGATCCGGCGCCTGGTGCAGGAGCGGCATCCGGAAACCCTGCGTGCCGTCCGGAAGGCCGGAGGCTATCTCGGCGTGCTGCTGCAGAACCTGGCTTCCGCCTACGATCCCGGCTCCATCGTGATCGGCGGGCAGATGGCCGAGCTCGGCGATGTCTTCCTGCAGCCCGCCCTGCGCACGCTCACCGACTATGCCGCCGCCGCCAACCTTCCGCCGCCGAACGTGCGCAGCTCGCGCTTCGGCAGGGACGCCGTCGCCGTGGGAGCGGCGGCGCTCGTGCGCTATCGCCTGACGCGCCCGCTCATGGCCACGCTCGACAACGAGGCGTTCGTCGAGATGGCGGCCTGAGGCTGCACGCGGCGCGCGCGGCGTCCCGCTCATCGCGTGGCGCCCACGATCGCGTCGATGAGTTCAGGATCCTTCCGGGCGCCGGTGCGGCGGTCGACCAGCGCGCCGGTGTCCCACCACATCGGCACCAGGCCGTTGCTGCGGATCGCGCCGGTCACGTAGCGGGCCCAGTCCCTGACATACGGCTCCGAACCCGGGAATGCCGGCTTGGCATAGGCGCCGTACTCGCCGACGATCACCCCGACGCCGTGGTCGACATAGTGCGTCTTCATCAGGTTGAACTGCTTGTCGACCCAAGGCTCGTCGGCCCAGGGATCCGAAGCGGTGCGCTCGGTCGCCCGCCGGCCCCACTGCCACACGCTGCTCTTGCCGTTGATGGTGAAGTTGTACGGATCGTAGTAGTGCACTTCCATCAGCAGGTGGTTCGGCACCGTGTCTCGCGGCACCGTCGAGAACTGGATGGCATGGCCGATGTTCGTGCTGAAGCTCTGGACGACGAGATAGCGCGTGGCATTGCCTCCGCCGGTGGCGCGCACCGTGTCGACGAAGGTCTGGTTGAAGGCGTTCTGCACGGCCGCCTGCTCGGGCGTGGGCGGCGCCACGGAGTTCTCCACGCCGACCTCGTTGCTGCCGGCGAACAGCAGGTGTTCGTCGTAGTCCCTGAAGGCAGTCGCGATCTGGCTCCAGTAGGCGGCCAGCTGCGCCTGGATGGCCGCCTGGTGGTCGTAGGTGGGATGGTTCATCCAGCCCCCGTCCCAGTGCGTGTTGATCATCACGTAGAGCCCGGCCCGCCGCGCCTGGTCGACGACCTCCTTCACGTGCGCCATCCAGCGCGCATCGATGCGATGCTGCGAATCCTCGTAGGGCTGCCAGGACAGCGGGATGCGAACGCTGCGGAACCCCGCCGCCCTGTAGCCGTCCATCAAGGCCTGCGACGGCACCGGATTGCCCCAGGCCGTCTCGTTGGGCAGCGCCTCCATCGTGTTGCCCAGGTTGATGCCGGGGGTCATCCGTGCGGTGAGCTCCGCCATGCCCGATGCCGCGGGCTCCGCGGCGATGGGGTGGCCGGCCTCCGGCGCGGCGGCGCAGCCTGCCAGGAGCGCCGCCGCGGCGAGAAGCAGCGCCGGGAGGCGGACGCTCGCGCCCGTGTGCCGGATCATGGTCTCGTCCATCGCGGTTCAGTGCCGGACCGGCGCGCTGACGACGAGCACCGTCTTGGGAGGCAGGTCCAGCGTCCAGCCGTCGGTGCCGGCGCGGGCCGAGAAGGGCGCCGGCTCGATGGCGTGCGGCTGGTCGAACGTGTTGTGCGCGTCCATCTTCGCGGCGGTCAGGATGCTGCCGCGGAACTCGCCCTTCAGGTTCGTGCGGACGTGCGCCGGGCGCTCCGGATCGAGATTGACGAGCGCGATCACCGTGGTGCCCTCCGCGGTACGCGCGACGCTGGCATCCACGGCCGGCAGGTCATCCTCGCCGACATGCCACCGGGTCGTGCTCAGGCGGATCTTCAGCGGCGTCGCGCCCTTGAACGGCTTGTACATGTCGTACACGTGATAGGTCGGCGTCAGCGCCATCCGCCTGCCGTCGGCCAGCACCATGGCCTGCAGCACGTTGACCATCTGCGCGATGCTGGTCATGCGCACCCGGTCGGTGTGACGTTGGAACACATCGAGCGTCAGCGCGGCCACGAGGGCATCGCGCAAGGTGTTCTGCTGGTACAGGAAGCCGGGATTCGCGCCGGGCTCGGTGTCGTACCACGTCCCCCATTCGTCGACGAACAGGCCGATCCGCCGCTGGGGATCGCGCTTGTCCATGAGGGCCTCGATGGCCTCGATGCGGGGTTCGATGCCGCGCGCCAGCTTGAGCGTGTGCGCCCAGGCGGCCGCGTCGAAGCCGGTCGCCGACCCCTTCTTCGTCCAGTCGCCGGGGATGGTGTAGTAGTGCAGGGTCAGTGCGTCCATCTGGCCGATGGAGCGCTCCATCAGCACGTCGATCAGGTGGTCGTTGCCCGTGCCGTCGCCGGAAGCGACACGCAGCGCGCCGTTGTTCAGGAACGTGGCATAGCGGTTGTGCAGGTCGGCCTGGTATTCCGGCCGCATGTTGCCGCCGCATCCCCAGCTCTCGTTGCCGACCCCGATGTACTTGACCTTCCAGGGCTTGTCGCGTCCGTTGCGGCGGCGCTCGTCGGTCAGGGCGGAGGGGCCGGCGGCGGTCATGTACTCCATCCACTGGCTCATGTCGCGCGGGGACATCGAGCCCATGTTCCCGGCGATGACCACCTCCGCGCCGAGCTGCTCCGCCAGGTCCATGAACTCGTGGGTGCCGACGCGGTTGGACTCCGGCACGCCGCCCCACCAGCGGTTCAGCCGCACGGGCCGCTTCGCGGGATCACCGATGCCGTCGCGCCAGTCGTAGTCGTCGGCGAAGCAGCCGCCGGGCCAGCGCACCACCGGCACGCCGAGGTGGCGCAGCGCCTGGACGACGTCGTTGCGCCAGCCGCGGGTGTTGGGAATCGCCGATTCAGGCCCGACCCAGAGCCCGCCGTAGATGCCGGCGCCCAGCTGCTCGGCGAACTGGCCATAGATGTCGGGGTCGATGCGCGGCCCGGCCTCCTGCGTGTCGACGACGAGCTCGGCCTGGGCGGGTTCGATCGCGGCGGCGACGTTCAGGAAGGAGGCGAGCGCGCAGGCGGCGAGCAGGCTGCGGTGAAGGTGCAAGTTCATTTTGGTGGAGCGGGCTGACGACGGGGCGCGAGGGCGTCGCGCCGGGAACGGTGGGTGCCGCGGTGGCGCGGCCGGGCGGTGGCTTCAGGGCTGTGGGCAGGCGGTGGCGCTCGCCGCGAAGATGGCGCAGCGACTCATGCCAGCCCCGGGCCGCGGATCTTCAGCGCGACCGCGGGCATGCCCGCCAGCCCTGCGGGCAGCCGGACCTCCAGTCCACGGCTGCTGCGCGAGAACGGCAGGCTGTCACCCGAGCCGAGCGCCTCCACGCGCTCGATCACGCCGGGGGCGAGGGCGGAGCCCTGCGCCAGGGCCGCGACGCGCAGCGTGCCGCTCGCGGGCCAACCCAGCGCGATCGCGTACAGGGCGCCGTCCTTGGTGGTGAAGCGGATGTCCTCCGACGTGAGCGGTTGCGAGCTGCCTTCGCTGAACATGCCGCCGCCCACGCGCGTCGGCCCTTCGCCGTAGCTGCGCCATGGCCGCGTCCCGTGGATGGCCTCGCCGTTGCGCCCCATCCAGGCGGCGATGTCCTCCAGGACCTTGCGCTCGTCCGAGTCGATCGTGCCATCGCCGCGCAGCGGCACCGACAGCAGCAGGTTGCCGTTCTTCGACACGATGTCGCACAGGCGATGGATGACCGTGGTCGCGTCCTTGTAGCGGTGGTTGTCGAAGAGCGAGCGGTTGTAGTGCCAGTCGCCCAGGCAGGTGTCCGTCTGCCAGGGCAGCGGCTCGATGCCCTCGCGAAAGCCGCGCTCCACGTCCTCGACCAGCCCCGGCCGCCGCTCCGGCGGCAGCACCTTCGCGTTGACGACCGCTTCGAGCTTGCCGCCGTGCCAGGCCATGCTGGCGTTGTAGTAGTGAGCGGTGATGTCCAGGCCCGCCTGTCCGAGGGGCAGGCCCGAATTGTCGAAATAGACGAGGTCGGGCCGGTAGCTGTCGATGAGGTCTCGGCAGCGCAGGAACCAGCGCCGCGCGAAGGCCGGGTTCTGCAACGGGGCCTTCTCGTCCCATTGGCGGTCGTTCTGGCCGTGCCATTCGTTGGCCGTGCGCACCGTCTCGATGCCGTCGGGCATCACCATGTTGCGGCCGGTGTAGAGATCCTGCGGATCCAGCCCGTCCCACCATTTGCCGCGTCCATCGGCCGCGCTCAGCTTCCAGGCGTCGTAGCGCTGGCCGGCGCGCGGGCCCTCCGGGTCGTAGCCATACGCGGGCTGCAGCCAGTGCCAGGCATGCGCGGAATGGTTGCTGACGCCGAAGCGCAGCCCGCGCGCGCGCGCCGCCTTGGCCCAGGTGCCGACGATGTCGCGCCGAGGGCCCACGCGCACGCTGTTCCAGCCGTGGTACTTCGAGTCGTAGGCGTCGAAGTTGTCGTGGTGGTTCGCGAGCGCCACGAAGTAGCGCGCCCCGGCCTTCACGTAGAGATCGAGCAGCGCATCGGGATCCCAGTGCTCGGCCTTCCAGCGGTTCTGCATCTCCATGAAGCCCACCTGCGTCGGGTGGCCGTAGGTCTTCACGTGGTGGTCGTACTGCGAGTTGCCCTGGATATACATGTTCCTGGCGTACCAGTCCCCCATCTCCGGCACGCACTGCGCCGTCCAGTGGGCCCAGATCCCGAACTTGGCGTCGCGGAACCACTCTGGCGTGCGATAGCCGCCGACCAGCGAGTCCCACTCGGGCGTGAAGCCCGCCGATGCGGCCTGCGACACGGGCGTCGCGAGCGCGCTGGCGGCGGCGGCCGTGTGCAGGAACGACCGGCGCGTCAGTGCCGGTCCGAAGGGGAAGGATTTGTTTGCAGGCATCGCTGATCGTGTCGAGGAAGTCAGGAAAGGGCCGGCCGGCGTCGCGCGGGCGAGGGGCCGGACGGCGAGGTGAAAAGGCAGGCTCGGTGTCTCGGGACGTACGTGAGAGCGGTCTGCGGCGCGATCCTTCCGGCCGGTCGTCCCGCGGTGATATATCGATAAATCAACCCGTCGAAAAAAGCCTCGGCGTGCATGTCGCGTCCGATCGACGCGTGGCCCGAGCCATCGTGCCGCCGGGATCCGCGCAGAGGCGATGGCGCACGAGGGCGGCGGCGCCCATGGCGACGGCGTCGTCCCCGAAATGCGAGAGCGACAGCTCGACATGCGGCGTCCGGAGCGTGAAGTCGCTTCCGCCAAGGACGCTGCGGGCCGGGCGCAGCAATGCATCGCCCAGCCCGGTCATCGGACCGCCCACCACGATGCGCGACGGCCGGTACAGAAGCGCCAGGTTGTGCAGCAGCGTCCCCAGGCAGGCGCCCGCGCGCGCCACGGCGGCCAAGGCCTCCGGCGCGCCGGCATCGAGCCTGCGCCGGAGCGCCTCGACGGAATCCGGCTCGGTGCCGGCCAGCAGGCTGTCCGAGCCGATCATCGCCCTCGCGCAACCCGAGCGGCCGCAGGCGCATCGCGGCCCGTCCACCTGCAGGATGGTATGACCGACGCCGCCGACGGACGGTCGACGGGGCGTCAGCAACTGGCCGTCGACGACGATGCCGGCGTGCAGGTCTTCTTCCAGGCTCAGGTAGAGCAGGGAGGCCGGCCCGTCGATGGCGGGGCCGAACTCGAGTTCGCCGAGAGCCGCGACATCGGCCGCAGGACTCACGAGGAGCGGCGTTCCCTCGAGCGGGGAGCCCTCCAGCTCGCGTGCCAGCAGCGGCCCGAACGGAACATCACGCGTGCGCAGGAACGAGCCGTGAGGCGGTTCGCCGGCCGGTTCCTCCTGGTGGCCTGGAAGACCGACGCCCAACCCGACGACGTGCGGCGCCACCTTGCCCAGCTTGCCGCAGACCCGCAGCGCGGTCGTGGCCAGCGAGTCGATGCAGCTCATCGCGCTTCGTGCCTTGCCGTAGGGCTGCGTGGCGCTGGCCAGCACCTGGCCGGAAAGAGAGGTCGCGACGACCCGGAGCCGGTCGATGCCGACGTCCGCCCCGAGGAGGGCGAGCCGGGCCGGGTCCAGCCGATATCGGGGAAGGACGCGCCCCGAGGCCGTGCCGCGCTCGCGGCGTTCGAGGATCAGGCCTTCGAGGACGAGCTGGCGCAGCGAGGGAGCGACGATGGACATCGGCAACCCGAGCGCGATCGCCAGCTCGGGCGCAGAGCGGCCCGGCCGCGCGCACAGGCGCCGGATCACCGCGGTGCGGTGGGCGCGCCGCTGCATGGCGTGGTGGCGTTCTGTCGCGAGAAGCGCGGTGGATTGCAAGTGGATTTCCTCGTCTGCGTCGGGAGGGTAGTTCGTTCGACTGTCGAACTAAATAGGACAAATACCTATCCGCCCGACATCGATCGGCGCGCCGGTAACGGTTGGTGAGTCCTGCGTGTTGCCGTTGCGGGGTCAGTGCCCGGTCATGACAGTGCTTGGGCTTTGCGTTAGCTTGCGCGACCAATGAACGACAAGGGAGCCCACGTGTCCGAGCGATTGACCCGACCCACCGATGGAGAGGATCTCCCCGATCCTGCTCGGCGAGCGCTGTCCCTGGGCCTGGGCCTGTTCCCGATGCTGCCGCTGCTGCCGGCCTGCAGCGCTGGCTACGATGGCGATGGCCAGCCGTCGGGCAGCCAGGCCAGTACGCCGGCGGGAACGGCGTCGACACCGGAGTCGATACCGCCCGCCGCCACGCCATCGCCGTCGCCTGCGCCTGCGCCCGGACCAGCGCCCGCGCCCGCGCCCGTGCCGGCCTCGGTCAGTGGCGTCTTCCGCCACCCGGGCCTGCTGGTCACCGAGGACGATGCCACCCGTATCCGCGTGCTGATCAAGACGGGCCAGCAGCCGTGGACGAACTGGTGGAACACGCTGTGCACCGACCACTTCGACACCCTGGACACCAAGCCCTTCCCGCTGCCAGCGGTCTATCGGGCCGACGGCAGCAAGAACAACCTGTACGTCGACATCTGGCGCGCCTGGTCCATGACGCTGCGCTGGAAGCTGGGCGACCCGCAGGACACCCGCTATGCCGACAAGGCGGTGGAGTTCCTGGACGCCTGGGCGGGCACGCTCAAGGAGGTGGGCACCGTGCCGCCGGGCTCGACGGCCCACGACGACCACACCTTCATCATCCTGGCCGGCATCCAGGGGCAGCAGCTCGCGCAGATCGGCGAGATCCTGCGCACCTACCCGGGCTGGGCGCCGGAGAGCCTGAAGCGTTTCCAGGACATGCTGAGCACGGTCTTCGCGTCCGTCTCGTCGTCGTTCCTCAGCGACGGCCGCATCGGCTCCCACGCCAACTGGGACCTGGCCTCCATCGCCGGCGCCATGGCCATCGGCGTCTTCTGCGACCGGCCCGACCTGTACCGGCTGGCGTGCGATTGCTACGCCGCCAACAACCGCGGCAAGCTCAGGAACTTCGGCAACGGCTCGGCCCTGCACGGCGTCTACTACATGCACCCGGGCCACTTCGGGCAGTGGGAGGAAAGCGGCCGCGACCAGGGCCATTCGACGCTGGGCATGTCGCTCGGGGGCGACGTGATGGAGATGGCCTGGAACCAGGGCGACGACCTCTACGGGCTGTACAACAACCGCTTCCTCGCGGCCGCCGAGTACGTGGCCCGGTCCAACCTGCTGGACGAGAACGGCAAGACCTATCCGATGCCCTATGTGCCGGAACAGAATCCGTCGTCGCCGCACACGGATCGGTGGACGCAGGTGAACCAGTCGTTCCAGCACGGCCGCAACGCCTGGGAGCCGATCTACAACCACTACGTCAACCGCATGGGCATCGCGGCGCCGAATGTCGCGCGCATCGTGAAACTGGTCGAGCCGAAGTACGGCGGCAGCAGCGACGACGTCTGGTACCCGACGCTGATCCACCGGCGCGTCGACTACGCCGGGCCGATGAAGCCGGCATCCGGCCTCACGGGCTACTTGAACGACGGCCGCGTCCTGCTGTCGTGGTGGGGCAGCGTGGGGGCGGCTTCCTATGCGGTCAAGCGCGGCGCGACGGCCAACGGCCCCTTCTCCCAATTGAGCACGGTCGCGGCGGACCAGCTTCTGACCTACACCGATACGCCGCCCGGCGGGGTCTGGTTCTACCAGGTCGTCGCGCAGGGCGCGAGCGGTGCGGCGACGGCCGGCTCCAACGTGGTTCGAGTCGCGGCATCCGGTGAGTCGCGCTTGTCGATGCCGCTGAACGGCATGAACGGCACGGGCACCTCCGGCACCCTCCTGGCTGCCGACGGCACATCGAGCACCGTGCAGGGCACGCTGCTGGACAACGCGACCTGGGGCGACGGGCGCAACGGCGACAAGGCCGTCGCGTTCGACGGCAAGGCCTCGGGCCTGCAACTCCCGCAAGGCCTGTTCGCCGGCCTCGACGACTTCAGCGTGTCGCTGTGGGCCTACGCGAACGGCCTGCACTGGGACACCTGCATGCTCTTCGCAGGGACCGATGCCTTCTCCTGCCTCTTCATCGCACCCCAGGCCGGCCCAGGGGTCCTGCGTTTCGGGATCTACGGGGCCACGTTCAACGACGCCCACGTCGTCGACGCACCCAGCCCGCTGCCCACGAGGCGCTGGGTCCACGTGGCCGTCACGCTGCAGGGCACGACCGGGCGGCTCTATGTCGATGGCAACGAAGTGGCGAAGTCCGACGACATCCTGCTGACACCGCGCCAGGTCGGTGACCAGGTCATCTTCCTGGGCCGCAACTGGGCGCATCCGCCGTTCAATGGGCGCATCCAGGATTTCCGCATCCACGCGGGCGCCTTGAGCGCCGCGGAGGTCGCCGCTCTGGCGCGATAGCGCAGTGCCTCGGGAATCCACCCGCGCGTCCTCGTCGCATCCATGTCTTCCTACCGAACGTCCCTCCCCATGAGCACCCTCCACGTCCGCCTTGCCTTTGCCTTCGCCGCAGCGCTGACCGCCTGCGGCGGCGGCACGGGATCATCAACTGGATCAACCACGTCCGGCGCAAGCGGCGGCGCGTCTTCCCCCGCGAGTTCGCCGAGCGGCTCGCCACCCGCCAGCAGCCCGTCGGCCGGCTCGCCGCCCGCCAGCAGCCCATCGGCCGGCTCGCCGCCCGCGAGCAGCCCATCGGCAGGCTCGCCGCCCGCCAGCAGCCCATCGACCGGCACCGCCGCGGGCACCGGCGCCGCCGCCAAGCTTGCGGCGCAGCTGGGCATGCCCGGCCGCCTGCTGGTCGGAGTGGGGGCGGGCGGCTCCGACACCACGCTCATCCAGGCGCAGGGACTCAAGCCTGACTTCTACGAGCGCTACCTCGTGGGCATCGACACCCAGGGCGGCTGGACGACCTGGAACTCGCCCTCGGGCGCGTACGCGACCTACGTGATGCAGCAGGCCGATTCCGTCGGTGCCGTGCCGATGTTCACGCTGTTCCAGTTCTCGGCGGACAACCTGTCCGACATGGACTCGCTGGGCAGTGCCTCGTACATGCAGACGTATTGGAGCGACACGATCACGCTGTTCAAGGCCATCAACAGCTTCGGCAAGCCGGTGGTCATCAACGTCGAGCCCGACTTCTGGGGCTTCGCGCAGGCAGTGGTCAATTCGAAGTACGGCGGCGATCCGTCGAAGGCGCCCGCGGCGCTCGCGAGCGATGCGGCCTGCGCCGGCATGCCGGCGAACGCCACCAGCTACGGCCCCTGCCTGGTGAAGCTCGCCCGCAAGTACGCGCCGAAGGCGGCCATCGGCTTCCCGCCCAGCAGCTGGGGGGGTACGACCCTGGCCAGCGTGGTCAGCTTCATGAACGCGATGGGCGCCAACCAGGGCGACCTGATCATCATGCAGACCGTGGATCGCGACGCCGGGTGCCGTGAGCAGGCGGCGCTGACACCGGCCACGGCGCAGGCCGACTGTGTCGGCGGCGCGGGGCCCTGGTACTGGGACGAGACGAACCAGACCCACCCGAATTTCCAGGACAACCTCGCGACGGGCAAGGCCTACCACGACGGCATGGGCGGCCTTCCCATCGTCTGGTGGCAGACCCCGTTCGGCGCGCCGTCGTCGACTCCCGGCGGCACGGCGGGCCAATACCGCGACAACAAGGTCGACTACTTCCTGAAGCACCCGAACGAGCTGGTCGCCGTGGGCGCGCTGGGCATCGTGTTCGGCGCGGGGGCCGAGAACCAGACGACCCCGTCGACCGATGGCGGCCAGTACCAGACGCTGTCGAAGCAGTACCTGGCCAAGCCCGCGCCGCTCCCCTGATCGACGGGACACGACGGGCCGGTCAGGCGCATGCAGACGGCCGGCCGGCGTGACTGGGCGGCCTGTCGCTCAAGGCCCCGAGGCGGACTCGAGCCATTGCAGGCCCAGCTGATCCCCGATGGCCGCGAGAAGCTCGTCGAGCGACACCGGCTTGGTCAGGAAGAGGTTGGCGCCGGCGCGCAGGCAGTCGGCCCGGTGTTCCGCGCTGGCGGTCGCCGAGACCGCGATCACCGGAACTGCCCCGAGTTGCGGATCCCGCCGAAGCTGGCGCGTGGCCTCCATTCCGTCGACGGACGGCATCACGCTGTCGACGAGGATCAAATCCGGCTGCGAGTTGCGCGCCGTCCACAGGAGTTCGCCGCCGTCCCTGGCCTGTACCACGGCAAATCCGGCCTGGCGCAGGAAATCGCTCATCAGTGCGCGGTTCGCCGCCACGTCGTCGACCACCAGGATGCGTTTCACCGGCCCCTGGTAGCGCGGGATGGCCGGCGCCTTCCTGGAGACGGGCGGCGCGGGCTCCGCCAGCGGCAGCGGCAGCTCCAGGCGGAATCGACTTCCCTGGCCGAGTTCGCTGCGCACATGCACCTGTCCGCCCATGTCCTTGACCAACGCACGCGTGATCGCGAGGCCCAGGCCGGTGCCGCCGCTGCGCCGCTGGAGATCGCCGACCTGCTCGAAGGGCCGGAAGATCTTCTCCAGGTCCTCCGGACGCATCCCGACGCCGGTGTCCTCGATGTCCAGGCGCAGGAGCACCTGCGCCGGCCCCGTCGCGTCGGCGGACGCGCTCAGGCTGACCGAGCCGACGTCGGTGAACTTGATGGCGTTGCCCAGCAGGTTGAGCAACACCTGTCGCAGGCGCCGCTCGTCGGCCAGCACGACGTCGGGCAACCCGTCTGCGGCGACGAAGCGGAAGGCGAGCTGCTTCTCGTCGGCCTTGACCTTCATCAGGTCCACGACCGATCGCAGGAGATCCGGCAGCTTCAACGGCTCCGGCCGCAGTTCCGTGTGTCCCGCCTCGATCCGCGCCAGGTCGAGGATGTCGTTGATCAGGGCCAGCAGGTGCAAGCCGCTCTGGTGGATGGTGTCCACGCCGCGTGCCTGCTGCGCGCTCAGTCCGCCGTCCATCGCCAGCAGCTGCGCATAGCCCAGCACCGCGTTGAGCGGCGTGCGCAGTTCGTGGCTCATGCCGGCCAGGAACTCGCTCTTGGCGCGGTTGGCCGCCTCGGCGGCATGGCGGGCGGCGCGCTCGGTCTCGACCATCCCCTTGTTGAGCTCGTCCGCGGCCGCATGCGCGCGATCCTGCGCGTCCAGCTTCGACAGGATGACCTGGACATCGCCCGCGACCTTGTCTTCGCTCAAGGACAGCGCCCGCGCGATGTCCGCATAGGCCTTGCCATGCGCGATGAATCGCAGCAGGTTGATCTCGGCCTGCGTGAGGGCCTCTTCGGTGGCCTGCTCGGCCAGCTCGAACGACGACTCCGAAGGCAGGGCCTTGCGGCCGACGTGCACGGCCCGGATCGCCTCCAGCAGCTCCTTGTGCAGCGCGTTCTTCAACAGATACCCGCGTGCGCCGGCCTGCAGTGCCCGCTGGGCCTGCGCGTCGCCGGCATAGGTCGTCAACACGATGATGCGGGCCTGCGGGAACTCGGCCCTGATCGCGCTGATGGCGTCGAGCCCGTTCATGCCGGGCATCTGCAGGTCCATCAGCGTGATGTCCGGCCTGTGCGTCCGGTACTGCTGGATGGCCTCGCGGCCGTTCGACGCCTCCGCGACCAGCGCCATGTCCTCTTCCACGGCCAGCAGCATCGCGATGCCTTGCCGCACGATCGGGTGATCGTCGACGCAGAGAACCTTGATACGGTGCTGGCTGTCCGTCATTCCGCGATTTCGCCGCGCGCGACCCTCTCGCAATGCGGCCACGATCGAGCCGCTCGACCCCACTGTACGCCCGGGCTGCGAAGGCCACAAATCGATATCGCCGGCCTGCGCCCGCCACTGATGTCGACGCCCGGTCCATCCCGGCCGGCCCGGTCATAGGCGCTGCCAATCCGGCGCCTGCCGGGCCGGACAATCCACGAGCGGACGGCTACGATGCAGGACAGGGCCGAGCGGCCGCGACAGCCATCCCGGGGATGGCGGCCGCCGAAATGCGCGTGCGAACGGGGCGGCACCCGGATGCCCGCCGGGCCTTCCTGGCCTATGCTCCCATTTCGCAGTGAAAACGAGGTCGTGGGCCTGCAGGAGTCCGCCGATGCCAGCACCTGAACGGGATCCCCGCCCTCTCGCCGAATGGCGCCGGCGCCCCTTGGCGGTCGACACGAACGAGTCCGCGATCGAAGCGATTCCGTTCAGCCTGGACGACCTGCTCGAGGACGTCGGCGATGCCCTCGAGCCCGCCGCCGCGGCGAAGGGGCTGGAACTGCTCCTGCGCCAGCCGCTCGACGTGCCCGTGCTGCTCGTGGGCGATCCGGCCCGACTGCGACAGCTGCTTTGCAGGCTTGGCCGTCATGCCATCGAGGACACGCCGCGGGGCGAGGTGGAGCTGTCGGTCGACGAGGTGCGATCGCAGGGCGACGAGCTCCGGCTGGCGTTCGAGCTGCGTCATTCCGGCGCCGGGCGAGCGGGCAGTGCCGCCAGCCTGTCGTCGTGTCGCGAGGTCGTGCAGAGCCTGGGCGGCGACGTCGAGCCCCAAGGCGTACCCGGGTCGGGCGGCCGGATCCGTTTCACGCTGCCCTTCGCGTTGCAGCCCCTCGCGAGGCCGGCCGGGACGTCGTGGCCGGAGAGATTGCGCGGGAAGCGGCTCCTGGTCATCGACGACAGCGTGCGCGCCCGCGACGTCATGGGCGACATGGCCGCCGGCCTCGGGTTCGACGTCGTCGCCGCGTGCGGCCTGGAGGATGCCCTGCAGCCGCTGGCGCAGGCGGATGCGCAGCGCACGCCCTTCGACCTCGTGCTGATCGATTCGAAGTTGCTCGACGCCGATGTCGCATCCGTCGATCCGCTGCAGCGCCTGCGCGGCATCGGCGGCGGGTCGCCGATCTGCGTGCTGGGCGCCGCGCCTGGCCGCACGAGAGCCGGCGCGCCGCCCGAACAGGCCATGGCGGGGGCGCTGCGCGTCATCGCCAAGCCGATCACGCTGGCGAGGTTCCTGCAGGCTTGCGAAGCCATCCCGGGACTTCCCGCGCCGCCTGCGCCCACGGCCGCCGCGCGCGACACCGCCTCCCGGCATGCGTTGCAAGGCGTGCGCGTCCTGCTGGTGGACGACAACAGCTTCAATCGCGACATCGCCACCACGCTGCTCGAGCGCGGGGGCGTCATCGTGGCCACGGCCTGCGATGGCTACGAGGCCCTGGAAAAGCTGCAGCGCGACGAATTCGACGCCGTGCTGATGGATTGCCAGATGCCGGTGCTGGACGGCTATGCGACGACGCGCGCGCTGCGCGCACTCCCGCGCTTCGCGTCACTGCCGGTGATCGCGATGACGGCGGATGCGCACGCCGGCGATTCGGGCAAGGCCCTGGACTCGGGCATGAACGACCAGGTGGCCAAGCCCATCGATGTCGGGGCCCTGTACGCCACCTTGGCCCGCTGGGTGCGGCGGGACCAGGCCCCCGCGGACCCGGCGGGCTAGGCGCGGGCGCCCGCCCTGTCGAGCTGCTGCACCCGGGTTCCGGAGCTCCGGGTCACTCCGGGTGTTCGAACAAATTCTTCGTCGATGGAATGGCCTGCGCGTCGGGTGACAGCGTTGCCATCGGAGGTGTGTCGCCCGCGCGGAGCCGTCGCAGAACGGCCCTGCGCCCTTCCACGAACATCCACCATACGGAGACATCCATGCGTACGCGTCACTTCACACTCGCAGCAGCCGCGCTGCTTCCGCTCGCCTTCGCCACCCCCGGTGCCCAGGCCGCGACCTGGGGGGCCTCGTCGCCCGCCACGTCGTCATGCTCGGCCAGCAACCTGTTCGCCAGCTGGACCTTCGGCAGCTACACGTTCAACAACGACGTGTGGGCACCGTGCAGCAACGTCGCGGTGGGGCCCCAGACGATCTGGGCCAACTCCAATGCCGACTGGGGCGTCTGGTCGAACCAGCCCAACACCGGCGGCATCAAGTCGTATCCGCACATCGGCTACACGGTCAACCGGACGATCAGTTCGCTGTCGTCCCTCACCACGACCGGCGCCGCGACCACGCCCTCGGGTGGCGCCTGGGAGTCGACCTTCGACGTCTGGGTCGGCAACAACGCGCACGAGATCATGCTGTGGCTGAACTACACCGGCACCTCGGGCGGCTGCGGCAACGTCAAGCCGATCTCGTACAACTGGACGTCGGCGGGTTGCGCGATTCCCGTGTACACGAACGTGAGCGTGGGCGGCGGGACGTGGAACGTCTACCGCGGCAACAACGGCAGCAACATGGTGTACTCGTTCCTGCGCACGACCAAGACCAACAGCACCGCCGTCGACGTGCTCGCGATCCTGAAGTACCTGAAGAACCTGGGCTGGATGGGCGACCTGGCCGTGGGCGACGTGCAGTACGGCTTCGAGATCACCTCGTCGTCGGGCGGCCTGAACTACAGTTCGTCCAACTTCACGGTGAGCGCGAAGTGATGCGGACGCCGGCGTGGCACGCGCCGCGCCGGCGCTCGCATCGGAGCCCTGCATGGTGTCCGCCCCGTCCGTTTCCATTCTCCGAAAGGCCTTGACGCTGATGCTCGCGACAGCGACGACCCTGGTTGCCGGTGCCGCTTCGCCGCAGGTAGAGGCCATCGCCGCGTTGCCACGCGACGCCGTCGCGCTGGTCGACCGACCCGTCGGACGCGTCGAGCGCCAGGCGGGCACGGCGGGCTGGCGCTACCAGTGGCCCGGCACGTACTTCGAGGCGCGCTTCGCCGGCGACGCCGTCTTCGTCGACCTCGGCGCCGGCGAGAAGCACGCACGCGTGTCGATCGACGGCCACGAGGTCGCGGACCTGCTGCGGCCCGACCGCAGCGGGCTGCGCATCCACGGCCTGGCGCCGGGCGAGCACGCGGTGCGCGTGGACATCGTCAGCGAGAGCCGCGATGGCCCGCAGACCTTCGGCGGATTCGCCGTGCCCGCGCGGGTGCAGGCGCTGCCGCCCGCGCCAGCCCGGGCTCGCGCGATCGAGTTCATCGGCGACTCGTACACCGTCGGCTACGGCGCGGCCTCCACCGGACGCACGTGCAGCGACGACGAGGTCTGGCGCACGACGGACAACGCGCTGGCCTTCGGTCCGCAGGCCGCGCGCCGCTTCGACGCCGACTACCGCATCGTGGCGATCTCCGGCCGCGGCATGGTGCGCAACTTCGCCAACGGCCCGGGCGACACCCTGCCGGTGGCGCATGCGCGCTGGCTGCCGGGCGACGCGCGGCCCGGCCTGACGTCCGCAGACGAGGCCTGGTCCCCGCAGCTCATCGTCATCGGCCTGGGCACCAACGACTTCTCGACGCCCGTGGCCGCCGGGGAGCCGTGGCCCGACGCCGCGGCGCTGTCGGCGGCGTTCGAATCGCACTACGTCGACTTCGTGCGCGGCCTGCACCGGCGCCATCCGTCGGCCCGCGTGCTGCTGCTCGCCACCGACGTGGGCGAAGGCGCCGCGGAGCGCGCGGTCGGCCGCGTGCGCGCCCGCCTGGCGGCCGAGGGCGTCGTCATCGGCGACGTGCTCGCGCTGGGCCCGCTCGCGCTCGAGGCCTGCAACTGGCATCCGTCGCGCGCCGATCATGCGTCGATCGCGCGCCGGCTCGGCGCGGCGATCGAGGCGCTGCTGCCGCAGTGGCGTGCGGCGCCCTGAGCCGGGTCGGCGGCCCTAGTGCAGGCTGGACAGGAACTGCTGCAGTTCCGGTGTCCCTGGCGCGCCGAAGATCTGCTCCGGCGGCCCGATCTCGTGGATGCGGCCCGCGTGCATGAACACGACGCGATCGCTGACCTTGCGGGCGAAGCCCATCTCGTGCGTCACCATCAGGAGCGTCATGCCCTCGTCGGCGAGGCTCTCCACCACCTTGAGCACCTCGCCCACCAGCTCGGGATCGAGCGCGGACGTGATCTCGTCGCACAGCAGCACGCTGGGCTGCATCGCCAGCGCGCGCGCGATCGCCACGCGCTGCTGCTGGCCGCCCGAGAGCTGGTCGGGCCAGGCCTCGAACTTCTCGGCCAGCCCCACGCGCGCCAGCAGGCGCCGCGCCGTGGCGTCGACCTCGGCCGCATTCGCCTTCTTCACGAGCGTGGGCGCGAGCATCACGTTGCGGCCCACGCTCAGGTGCGGGAACAGGTTGAAGCCCTGGAAGATCATGCCCACGTGCTGGCGCAGCTCGCGCATCGCCTTCGCGTCGCCGTGCTTCAGCGGCTGGCCGTCCACGAGCAGCGTGCCGTCCTGGAATTCCTCGAGTCCGTTGATGCATCGCAGCAGCGTGCTCTTGCCGGAGCCGCTCTTGCCGATGATGGCGATGACCTCGCCGCGCCGGACGTCGAGGTCGATGCCCTTGAGCACCTCGTTGCTGCCGAAGCGCTTGCGCAGCTGGCGGATGTCGACGATGGCGAACGGGGTTTCAATGGTCACGGCGCATGCTCCTCTCGAGTCGCCTGCTGAATGCGGAGACGGGCCAGCACAGCGCGAAGTACATCAGCGCGACGCAGGCATAGACGGTGAACGGGCGGAAGGTGGCGTTGGTGATCATCGTGCCGGTCTTGGTGAGCTCGACGAAGCCGATGATGGAGGCCAGCGCGGTGCCCTTGATCACCTGGACCAGGAAGCCCACGGTCGGGGCGACGGCGATGCGCAGGGCCTGCGGCGCGATGACGTGCCGCAGCTTCTCGCCGAAGTCCAGGGCCAGGCTGTCGGCGGCTTCCCACTGGCCGCGCGGGATGGCCTCCACGCAGCCGCGCCAGATCTCGGCCAGGTAGGCACTGGCGTACAGCGTCAGCGCGCCGCCGGCCGCCACCCACGGCGACACGTCGATGCCGAACAGCCCGAGGCCGAAGTAGGCCAGGAACAGCTGTATCAGGAGCGGCGTTCCCTGGAACACGTGCACGTAGGCGGACACGGCCGTGGCGACGCCGGGCCGGCCGCGCAGCCGCGCCACCAGCAGCGACAGGCCGACGAGCCCGCCGCCGGCGAACGCGAGCAGCGACAGGGCCACGGTCCACCGCGCCGCGAGGAGCAGGTTGCCCAGGATCTGCCAGACGGAGAACTCGACCACGTCAACTCCTCGTCGGCGCCGCGCGCCCGAACAGCCACCGCGGCCCGGCCCACGCGAGCGCCTGCCGCAGCAGCACGGCCATCGCCAGGTACAGCCCGGCCGCGACGAAATTGGCCTCGAACGAGCGGAAGTTGCGGCTCATGATCAGGTTGGCGGAATAGCTGAGTTCCTGCGCGGCGATCTGCCCGCACACCGCCGAGCCCAGCATGACGATGACGATCTGGCTCACCATCGCGGGCCAGACGCGCCCCAGCGATGGCGGCAGCACCACGCGCAGGAAGACCTGGCGCTCCGTCATCGCCAGGCTGCGCGCGGCCTCCAGCTGGCCGCGCGGCGTCGCGTCGATGCCGGCGCGCACGATCTCCGCGGCGTAGGCCCCCAGGTTGAGGGTCATCGCGATGACGGACGCGGCCTCCGAGGACAGCCGCAGCCCCAGGCTCGGCAGCCCGAAGAAGATGAAGAACAGCTGCACGATGAAGGGCGTGTTGCGGACCAGTTCCACGTACGCGGCCGCGAGCGCGCGCACGGCGGGCGGGCCATGCGTGCGCGCCCGCGCGCAGGCGATGCCCGCGCCCACGCCCAGCACGGCGGCGACCGCCGTGAGCGCCAGTGTCAGCGCGGCCCCGCGCAGGAGCAGGGGCCAGTCGGCGAGGACGGCCGCGAAGTCGAGCTGCACCATGGCCTGGTTCCCGTGCCGGCTCGCGTCAGTTCGGCAGGTCGCCCGCCGGGCGGCCCAGCCACTTGACGCACAGCTTGTCGATCTCGCCGCTGGCCCGCGCCGACGCGATGATCTCGTTGACCTTCAGCCGCAGCTTGTCGTCACCCTTCGCGACGCCGATGAAGTTCGGCGAGTCCTTGAGCAGCAGCTTGAACTCCGCGCCCAGCTGCGGATTGCGCGCCATCATGTTGCCGGCCACCGACGCGCCGGTGGCGATCACCTGCACCTGGCCCGACACGAAGGCCGAGACCGTGGCGTTGTTGTCCTCGAAGCGCTTGATGTCCGCACCGGCGGGCGCGATCTTCGTGAGTTCCAGGTCCTCGATCGCACCGCGCGTGACGCCGATCGTCTTGCCCGCGAGCTCGGCCGGCGACTTCAGCACCATCGCCCGCGGCGCGAACACGGCCTGGAAGAAGGGCGAGTAGGCGGCGGTGAAATCGATCACCTTCTCGCGCTCGGGATTCTTGCCCAGCGTGGAGATCACCAGGTCGGCCTTGTGCGTCTGCAGGTAGGCGATGCGGTTGGCACTGGTGACGGGGACGAGTTCGACCGTCGCGCCGAGCCTGGCCGCGACGAGGCGTGCCATGTCCACGTCCAGGCCCTGCGGGGCCATGTCGGTGCCGACGAAGCCGTAGGGCGGGAAATCGGTGGGGATCGCGATGGCGATGGACCGCTTGGCGGCGATGGTGTCGAGGGCGCTGTCGGCGAAGGCCGAGGAGGCGCCGAGCAGGCCGAGGCCGGCCAGCACCAGTGCGAAGAAGGGACGTCGTTGCAGGCTCATTCAGTTCTCCTCGAGGCGCCGATGCGGCGCGCGTGTTGCGGGCGGGTGGGTGGCGAGCAGGTCCGTGAACAGCCGTCGCCCGCCGCGCGAGGCGCGCGCGGTCGTGGCGTCGGTGGCGCGAGGCTGCAGGGCCTTGCGCAAGGGAGCGAGCGGGTCGGCCCGCGCCGCGGCGGGGCCGAGGGCGGCGGCGACGGCGTCGAGGTGCGCGCGCATCAGTCCGGCCGCCGCGGCGGCGTCGCCGCGTTCGAGCGCGGCGACGATCGCCACGTGCTCGCTGCAGGACAGCGCGGCATCGTGCGTCGACTGGAACAGCGTGGCCACCAGCGTCGTGCGCGCCGTCAGGTCGCGCAGCATGTCGGCCAGCAGCGGGCCGCTCACGCAGTCGGCCAGGCACACGTGGAAGTCGCCGAGAAGAAAGCTGCGGTCGCCCGCGTCACCGGCCGCGATGGCCGCCCGTTCGGCCTTGTAGTGCGCCTTCAGGCGCGCCAGCTTGCTGCGCGCCAGCGGCTTGTCCAGCGAGCCGAGCATGCCCGTCTCGATCGCGATGCGCGCGGAGAACGCTTCGGCGGCTTCCGCGCGCGAAGGCTGTACCACGAACCAGCCGCGCCGGCTGCTGACTTCCACCATGCCACGCGCGGACAGCCGCGCCATGGCCTCGCGCACCAGCGTGCGGCTCACGCCGAAGACGTCGGCCAGCTCCTGCTCGCCCAGGCGCTGTCCCGGCGCGATGCGTCCGCACAGGATGGCGTCGACGACCTGGCTGGCGATCTGCGGCGCGCTGGAACGATCGCGAACGGATGTGGTGCTCGGCATGCGCTGGTTGGGGCCGTCGGCCCTGTCGTGGTGCATACGACGCTTGGATGCGTCCTTTGCATACAAGCTACGCAAGGCCCATGCCCGTTCGACGGATCCGCTCGGGTCGCGCGCATGCGCTCAGGGAAGGCGGTGGCGGTCATCGATTGATCGCGCGGGCGTCATGACCTCGAGGCGCGTGGTCGCTAAGCTCGAACGACAGCGAGACGGCGTCCCTGACGCGCGTGCGCACTGCTCGAGAACGCCATGCCCATCGAATCCACATTCCTGGCCCCTGTCCCCTCCCGCACGGCGGTCCTGTCCAGGCTGCCGAGGTCGTGGCGCCGGCTGCGGGACCGGCTGGGGCGCCTCGTCGGGCACGTGAAAACGAAGGCCGGCGTCCGGGCGCGCACGACGGCGGCGCCAGCGGCGACGACGGTCGCGGCGATGCGGCGTGGGTCCTCGCCGGCGACGCGATCCCCGGCCGTGCCGGCGGAGCCGCTCGCTCCCATGGATGCGGATCGGCTGCGCGAGGCGCGCCGGAGCATGCGCCGGATCCTGGACTGCCACGCCGCGGCCCCCGCGATCTGGCCGTCGATCGCCCTCGTCGATCGCTCGCTGTCGCGGCACGGGGCCACCGGCATCGAGCGCCTGTCGCCGCAGGTGCTGCAGGACGCGGCCCGGGTATTGAACCGCTTGATGGATGAGCTCTGCGAGCACGGCATCGTCGTGCTCCTGGAGCGCATCGACCGCGTGCTGCGCGTCGTCCATGGGAGCGCGATCGCCGTCGACATGCCGTGGCAGGCCGTGCGGCCCGCCGAGGTTCAGGTGCTCGAGTCGACGATCACCGAGTTCATGGCGATCGAGCGCGCCTGGGACGAGCGACAGGCGGCCGAACAGGACGGCGCACGTCCGGCGCTGGCGGCCTGATCGGCATGGGGGGACGCACCGCGCGGGGCATCGCCGTCGAGCGCGGCGACGAAGCGATAGCCGATGCCCTGGTGGGTGCGGATGATCGTCCCCGTGTCGCTCGCCGCATGGAACAGGGCCTTGCGGATGCGCATGATCGCGGCGGCCAGCGAGCCGGGCTGCACGAATTCGTCCTTCCAGATGCAGTCGAGCAACTCGTCCGTCGGGACCACCCGCTCGCGATGCTCGATCAGGTAGACCAGCAGGTCGAAGGGGCGCGGCTGCAGCGTGCGCAGCATGCCGTCGACCCGCACTTCGCGCCGCGCCACCGACACCTCGCAGCGGCCGAACACGACATCGCGGGGTCCGCGCGCGGACGGAGCCGGAACCGTCGCTGGCAGCGGCGCCGAGGCGAGCAAGGCCTCGGCGTCGTCGGGGGCGCCGGGGTGGCGGGGCCTCGCGCCCATTGGCTGGTGCATGTTCCAGGTGGTCATGGCATCCGCACCGGCTACATCGACGCCACGCCGGCGGGCGCGACGAATCGATATCCCACGCGCTGGTAGGTGCGGATGACGTCCTCGTGATCGGGGCCCAGCGCACGGCGCAGGCGCAGGATCGCGGCCGGCAGCGACGAGCGTTGCACGCGGGCGTCCCCCCAGACCTGCGACAGCAGTTCCTCGCTCGTCACCACGCGCTCGCCGTTCCGGACGAGATAGACGAGCAGGTCGAAGGGACGCGACTGGAGGCGCTGGCGGACGCCGTCCACGAACAGCTCGCGGTGGCCGATGCGCAGCTCGCAACGCCCGAACCGGACGACCGATGGGGGGCGCGCGAGCGTGAACGAGTCATCCACCTGGCCTGGCGGCGCGGGCTCGCGAGGAGGCATGGGGGCCGGGACGATGGACATGACTCGGACTCGTGTAGTGGCGTAGATGACATTGTGTAGTGATATATCTACACGTGTCTACACGACCGGACCTCGCATCCGGAACTTATTTCACGCGGCGACGCGACGGGAACCCGCCCGGACGCCGTCGAGCGCGACCCGCGCCGGACGGCCGAGTTCGAGCGTCATCTGAAGCCCCCAGGCCTGGGCCGTTCGCTGCCAGTCGGCCGGCAGCGTGCGTGCGACGACCTCCATGGCGTCGGCGCATTCGGGGTCGAACTGCGTGCCGCGCTGGGCCAGGATCTCCTCGACGGCGGATTGCAGCGGCCACGCCGCCTTGTAGGCGCGCACGCTGGTGAGCGCGTCCAGCACGTCCGCCACGGCGACGACGCGCGCGCAGCGCGGGATGGCGGCGCCCGCGAGTCCGAACGGATATCCCCGGCCGTTCCACCACTCGTGATGGGACAGCGCGACGGCGACGGCCGCCGTCGTCGTGTCGTCGCCGTCCGGCCGGCTGTGCGCCATGATGCGCTTCGCGCCCGCGATGCAGTGTCGCTCCACCAGGCCGCGCTCGTCGGCGTCGAGCGCCCCCGGCTTGGCGAGCAGTTCCGGCGGCAGGGCCAGCTTGCCGATGTCGTGCGTCAAGGCGGCGGTGGTCCAGTCGCGCGCTTCGTTGGGCATGACGCCCAGCACCGTGCAAAGACGCGCCGTGAGCCAGGCGGTGCGCCTGCCGTGCCGATCCACTTCGATGCTCATGCGGCTTGCCCTGGTTGTCGAGGGAATCCAATGTAGGCAAGGTCGTCGCGCGAAGCATGATCCGCTTCTGACCGCCGCGCGCCGCGCGGCGAAAACGTGAATTGCCTCGCGGCGGCGGAGCGCTCGCAGGCGCTCGTGCGCGCACGGGGAATCTCGAAAAGTCCTCGACATGGCGCCCGGACAGCCGCTCCCTTGCCGCCGGATCGCGGTCGGTCCGGTCCGGGCGGGGAGGGTCGTGCGCGCTCCGGTCCAGGGCATGATCACGGCATGACCGCGCGATGCCGGTCGCGGGCCCGCGGGCGCGGACGTGGCGCTGGTCACTGCCGGAGGTCGTGGCGGGCACGTCGAGCGCGAGGCCACGACGCGCGGGTTGCGCCCGGTGACGGGCCGCGAACCGCGGTTCACAATGCCGCTACCTCCAGACGCCCTCGATCGCGCACACCCATGGACCGGGCGACGCCCCCCCGCTCGCAGCCGACGACAACGCCGCCGGTCGACGTCCTCCTCGTCGAGGACAACGCGGCCGATGCCCGCTTCTTCGGCCTGCTGCTGGAGAGCTCGCCGACCGGCGGGAGTTTCCGCCTGCGCCATGCCGCCACGCTGGCCGATGGCCTGGCGATGCTGGGCGCGCGGCAGCCCGACGTGATCGTGCTCGATCTCGGCCTCGGCGAGACGGAAGGCCTCGCCACGGTGCAGCGCCTGGCCGCGTCCGGCGTGCGGCTGCCGGCCTTGGTGGTGCTGAGCGGACTCGACGACGAGGACGTCGCGATCGAGGCGCTTCAAGGAGGCGCGCAGGACTACCTGATCAAGGGGCAGATCGACGGGCGCCAGCTCGCGCGCGCGATCCGCTACGCGATCGGACGCCACCAGGCCGAGCAGGCGATCGCCGAGCGCACGGCCGAACTCGAGCACTCGCGCGAGCTGGTGCGCGGCCTCGGTGCGCGCAATGCGAGGCTGCTCGAGGAAGAGCGCCGGCGCGTCGCGCGCGAACTGCACGACGAGATGGGCCAGCAACTGGCCGCGTTGCGCATGGAGATCGCCGTGCTGCGGCAGGGGGGCGCGGCGGCCGGCCGGGCGTCGACCGACGCGGCGCTGGGCATGCTGCTCGGGCGGGTCGACGACCTCGTGGTCAGCGTCCGCCGCATCGTGGCGGAGCTGCGTCCGCCTGCGCTGGACGGCGGCTTGGCCGCGGCGCTCGACTGGCTGGTCTCCGACTTCGAGCGCCAGACGCAGCTGGACTGCCGCGTCGACGTCGACGCCTGCGCGAGCCTGCTGTCCGCGGACGCGGCGGCGATGGTGTTCCGCATCGCCCAGGAGTCGCTGAACAACGTCCGCAGGCACGCGTCGGCAGCGGCGGTCTCGCTGCAGTTGCGCCGGGCCGGCGCCGGGTGCGAGCTGCAGGTGCGCGACGATGGGCGGGGGTTCGACCCCTCCGAGCGGACGGCGGGCTTCGGCATCCTCGGCATGGAGGAGCGGGCCCGGGCGCTCGGCGGCACATTGACCATCGACAGCCGGGCCGGCCAGGGCGCCGACGTTCGCCTGCGGCTGCCGTTTTCCGATGCCGGCGCGGCTTCGCAGCCCGCGTGGCGCGACGCAGGCTGAGGAAATCGGACGGGTCCCGGGAGCGGACCGGCGCTCAGCGCGCCTCGGAGGCCGGACGGGCCTCCTGCAGCGGCAACCGCAGCCGGACGGTGCAGCCTTCGCCCGCGGCGCTGGTGATCGCCAGGGCCCCGCCGAGGGCGATGGCGCGCTCCTCCATGCCGAGGATGCCGTAGCCGGCGGTCCGGGCCGATGGATCGAATCCGATGCCGTCGTCGCCGATCGTGAGCTCGCAGTCCGGCCCGGTCCGGGCCAGGCGAAGCGAAGCACGGGTGGCCTGCGCGTGTCGGCGGACGTTGTTCAAGGATTCCTGGGCGATGCGAAACACCATCACCGCGGCGTCCGGCGAGAGCAGCGTCGCACAGTCGTCGATCCGGGCGTCGCAAGGCAGGTCGGCGTGGCGCTCGAACGCGGCGGCCAGCCACTCGAGCGCCGCAGCCAGGCCGCCATCGAGGGCCGGCGGTCGCAATTCAGCGACGACGCTGCGCATGGCCGCCACGAGGTCCTCGACGCGAGCGAGCAGCATGCCCAGCGCGTCCTGCGTGGACGACGCGTCGTTGCCGGGGGCGCGCCGCTTCAGGACCGAGATTTCCATTCGCAGCGCCGCCAGCTGCTGGCCCATCTCGTCGTGCAGCTCGCGCGCGACACGCTTGCGTTCTTCCTCCAGCAGGCGCGTGTTGTGCACGCCGAGGCTGCGCACCAGTTCGCGCGAGCGCTCGAGCTGCGCCGTCCGCTCCGCGATGGCCTGCTCGAGCCGGGTGCGCATCGCGGTGGCGCGCAGTCGCAGGAGCTGCATCGACAGGAACCACGCGGCGGCCAGGGCGAGCACGTACGCGATGCGCGCCGGCGTCGAGCGCCACCACGGCGGCGCCACCGTGAACGCCAGCTCCAGCGGGATGCCGGCCTGCAGCAGCGGCACGTTCGCGGCCGCGCGCACCTGCAGTCGATAGTCGCCTGCCTCGAGCGACTCGAGCTGCAGCACGTTGCCGACGAAGCCTTCCCAGGTCGGGGCGTCGTTCAGCCGGTATTCGAGGCGCATCGAGCGGCCGCGCGCGATCTGCGCGGTCTGGAGCGTCAGCCGCAGCCGGCGATCGTCCCAGTCGACCCGCGGCGGCACCGCTCGCGCACCCGGGCCATCGCCGAAGCGGGCCTCCTCGACGCGCAGCCTCGGGGTGGCCGCCGACAGCCGGCCGGCAAGCACATGGGTCGCGCCCTTGCTCGAACCGATCCAGACGCCGCCGTCGCGCTCGAAGAAGACGGCGCCGCTGTCCAGGTCGTTCCAGAGCAGTCCGGTGTCACGATCGAGCTGCATCCACCGGCCGTCGGCGCGGACGAACACGCCGCGATCGGTGCCGACCCACACCCGTCGCTCGCGGTCGGCACCGAGGAATTCGACGTCCGACGTGCCGAGCAGCGCGAGGGCGATGCGCTCCTCCAGGCGCGCGGTCCCGTCCGCGACCTGGTAGACCGCCAGGCCCTTCGCGTCGATCGCCCAGAACTCGGACGGGCCGTTGAACGTCGCCATGCCCTTGACCTCGATCGCGTTGCCGCGTTCGTCCCGCAAGGGCGCCCACCCGCCGCGATCGATGCGCCAGGCGCCGTTGTCGACCAGGAACCAGTCGCGCTGCCCGTCGCTCACCACCGCGACGAGCGAGCCCGGATCGGGCATGTGCTCGGGCAGCGGCTGGCGCACCGGACCCGCGGGCGAGGGCACGAGTCGATCGGCCGATTTCGCTCCCGACAGCACGACCGCATGGGTGGCCTGCAGCGCGATGTCGACCTGCGGATCCTGGAAGGCGACGCGCGCGCGGCGCATGCCGGGCGCCAGCGACATGACGTGTCCCGCATCCACCCACCAGAGCGTTCCGGCGTCGTCGGTCGCGAGGTTGCCGCCCGGCGTCGGTGCGAACAGCGGCTCGATGGCGACGAATCGTCCCGTGCGCGGGTCGAGGCCCGCCACGCCGTGGGAGGTGGCGACGCGCAACTGGCCGGCGCCATCGCGCGCGAACGACCAGACCACGGGCGAGGGCAGGCCCGACACCGACGTCCAGTGCTCGACGCGGCCGTAGCCCATCCAGAGATGCACACCACGGCCGGCCGAACCCGTCCAGAGTTCGCCGTCGGCATCGACGAGCAGGGCACGCACGGCCGTCTCCGGGATGCCTTCGCGCGGCGTCCAGCGCTGCCACGAGCGGCCGTCCCAGCGGGCGACGCCGTCCTGCGCCGCGGTGAGGATGCGCCCTTCGAGGTCCTCGGCCACGGCGATGGTGCCGGGCCACAGCGTCGCGGGCGGGGCATCGACGGTCTCGAATCGATCGGCCTGCGGCGCCAGCCGCGCGAGATGCCGATCGCCGCGTGCCCAGACGCTGCCGTCGTGGGCGCCGAGCAGGCTGGCCCAGGTGTCGGCCGGCAGGCCGTTGTCGGGGCCCCAGGCGCGGACCCGGCCGTCCAGCCAGCGGCAGAGCGCGTGGCCGCAGCCGAACCACAGCGCCGACCCGATGGCGCGCAGCGGCCCGCCGTCGGCGTCGTAGGCGCCCGCATAAGGCTCGTAGGCCGGCATCGTCATCCGGCTCGCAACCACCTGGCCGGGGAGGCGGGGCGGCACGGCGATGGTCCAGATCCGGCTGCGCCGATCCATCGCGTAGACGGTGCCGTGCTCGTCGACCGTGACGCGCTGTTTGCCCCAGACCGCCAGTCCCGCGCCGTCCGGGTCGACGATGGCGCTCCAGTGCGCGACCCCGGCGTCCTCGCGCCGCAGGTACAGGCCGGTGTCCGTCGCGATCCAGATCCGGTTGAACCGGTCGGCCTGCAGGTCGGTGATGGCCGCCCCGGCGCCCTTGGGCAGCGTTTCCCGGCGCATCCGGAAGCCGTCGAAGACGAACAGGCCGTTGTCCGTTCCGATCCACAGCGTGCCGTCGGGGCCCTGCGCCAGGCAGTCGACGGCCATGCTGGTCAGTCCGGTGCTCTCCTGGTACGGCTCCATGTCCGCGATCTGGCCGCGGCTCGCGCCGGCCGTGGCGGCCAGCATGACGGCGACGAGGATCGCGCGCAGTCTCTCAGTCGACCAACCCATGGCGCATCGCATAGCGCACCAGGTCGCTGAGACTGGCCTGCCCGAGCTTCTCCATGAGCCGTCCCTTGTAGGTGCTCACGGTGTTGGGGGCCAGTTGCAGGTCCTCGGCGATGTCCATCACCGAGCGGCCCGTGACGAGCGCGACCAGCACTTGCCGCTCGCGTGTCGACAACTGCTCCATCTGCTCGCGCGGGCTCGCGGGTTCGCCGCGGATCAGCGCGCCGCTGAGCGACGGGTCGACGTAGCTGCGGCCGGCGAGCACGTGGTGGACGGCGTCGACCAGCAGCTCGGGGGACGCGTCCTTCGTCAGGTAGCCGAGCGCGCCGGCCTCGAGCGCACGCCGCGCGATGTGCGGGTCGGCATGCATGGTCAGCACCAGCACCGGCACCTTGGGGTGGGCCGCGACGACGCGCTTGATGAGGTCGACATCGGTGGCGCCGGGCATGAGCAGGTCGAGCAGCACCAGGTCGATGCCGCCGCGCTTGAGCCGGGCGAGGACGTCGGCGGCCGAGACGGCCTCGCCGGCGACCACGAGGCGTTCGTCCAGGCTCAGCACCTTGCCGATGCCCTCGCGCACGAGCGCATGGTCGTCGGCGACGAGGATGCGATGCTTCTGGGTGGCTGCGGCGGCAGGGGCGGTCATGGCGGGATCTTTCGACGCGGGCAGGAAGCTCGAGGCGCTCGGCGGCTTCCTGGCTGAATGTAGATATTACACTACGACACGTTCGCCCTCGTCGCGGGCGGTGGCCCGAGGCCTCGCCCGGTCGGGCCGGCCCGTGACGGGCGGCAGCCGGTCCATGTCGATGTAGTCGGTCAGGCTGTCGCCGAAGCTCGCGGCCCGGTCCGCTCCCCCGGGGGGCGGCATGCGCGCCCAGTGCGAGGGGCGGTCGCCGTGCTTGCGGCGCAGGACGAGCTCGACGCGTCGCCGCAGGACGACGAGGCCCGGGCCGAACAGCTCGTCGCCCAGCTGGTCCAGCGCGCGCGCGGCGTGGCGCAGCACGGCGGCCTCCACGCGATGGATGTTGTCCGTGCATTCGGAGCCGAGCACCCGCTCCAGCAATGCGAGCGACGGCCAGACGCGGCGCGCGCCGGGCACGTGGTCCAGCAGGATGCGCAGCTCGTGGCGCGCCGCCGATGCATGCGCGCCGGGCATCGGAGGAAGCTGCGGATGCCGCGCGGGCCGCGGACGCGGCATCGGCAGGGTCGGGCGCCATGCGCTGGCGGGCTCGATCGCCAGCCGCCAGCCGCGGCCGTCGCGCCGCAGCCGGATGTGCCGCTGCAGGTACTCGGACACGCGGTGCCAGAGACGCCGGGATTCGGTGGCGGGCTCGCCCGTTCTGGGTTTCGACATCGCAGGAACTTTCATCGCATCGCACGACGCAGGCATTTCGTCACGAGATTGCGGTCGGGCAGGGTTGCGCAGGCCTGACTCACACAGTAGAGTTATATCTACAACGTAGATGATTGTCTATAACTGCAATGCCGTCACCACTTTCCAGGACGGTCGAGCGCCGCAGGTCGCAGCGCGCCGGCTTCACGCTGATCGAAGTGATGATCGTCATCGCGATCATCGCGATCCTGACGGCCATCGCGCTGCCGTCGTACAGGAACTACGTCATCCGCGGCAAGCTCGTCGCAGGCACGAACGCGCTGGCCAACATGCGCACGCAGATGGAGCAGTACTACCAGGACAACCGAACGTACGCGACCGTCTCGGCGCCGGGCATCGTGACACCCTGCGTGGCCAACGCCGTCGTCGCGAGCAACGGCACGCCGTTCAACGTGAGCTGTTCGGCAGCCTCCGATGCGCCCACGGCCACGACGTACACCTTGCGCGCCACCGGCACCGGCACGGTCGCTGGCGCGGTGTACACGATCGACCAGGCCAACAACATGACTACCGTCGCCTTCCCCACGCCGTGGGGCAGCGTGCCGGCGGGCAACGCCTGCTGGATCATGCGAAAGGGCGATTCGTGCTGAGGCGGACGACGCCGACGGCGCCCGGCTTCTCCCTCATCGAGCTCATGGTGACGGTGGCGCTGATCGCGATCCTGCTGGTGATGACCATCCCGGCCTACGGCACCTGGACGGCCGACGCGCACGTGCGCGCGGCCGCGGAGTCGCTGACGAACGCCATCCGCCTGACGCAGGCGACGGCCGTGGCCAAGGGCCGGACGGGCCTGTTCGCGCTAACGGCGGACGCGCAGCCGTCGGTCAACTCCGTGCCGGCCGCCTTCGCGCGGAACTGGTTCGCGACCCTGAACGTGCTCGGCGGCTCCGACGAGACCAAGGCCTCGATGGGCCTGATCCTGAAATCGACCGACGGAACGCAGCACCGGGTGACGATCAGTGGCCCGGCCATGGTCTGCTTCAACGCGCTTGGCCGCCAGACCAGCCTGGCCGCGTCGGCCAACAGCCTGTCGACCGCCTGCACGGCGGCCGATCCGGTGGTCTTCCAGGTGTCCCGCGACACGGGGGCGTCACGCTACTTCGAGGTGCTGGTCTACGCCGGTGGCCGCGTGCGCATGTGCGACGCCGCCAAGACGATCTCCAGCGCCGATCCGGACGGGTGCTGAGCATGCAGCCACGCCGCGCCTGCCTGCCGCGCCGACCGACGCGCGGGTTCACGCTGATCGAGGTCCTGATCTCGATCCTCGTCTTCTCGTTCGGACTGCTCGGAGCCGCCGCGATGCAGGCCGTGACCGTGCAGGCCGCGACGCAGAACGGCGACCGCTCGCGCGCCGGGCTCCTGGCCAACGAGATGGTCAGCATGCTGTGGGCGGCCCAGTCCGCCACGCCGGCATCGGCCGACCTGGACGCGTGGCGGGCGAGGATCGCCACGCCGGCGGTCTCCGGCCTGCCCAACGGCGCCGGCACGGTGACCGCCTGCAGCGGCGTCGCCAATTGCGCGGTGATCACGGTCACGTGGAAGGCGCCCTCAGCCAAGGCCGCCGCCGCGTCGAACCGGTACACGACCACCGTGGTGATCCAATGAAGCGCGGCCGCCCGTCGCAAGCCGGCGTGACCCTCGTCGAGATGATGGTGGCGCTCGTCATCGGCATGGTGCTGTCGATCGCGGTCATGATGGTGCTGTCGACGTTCGAGGGACGGCGACGCACGCTCGGCTCGACGGCCGACCTGGACCAGTCCGGCGCGCTGGCGATGTTCCAGCTGGATCGCTGGATCCGCAGCGCGGGCACCGGCCTGGGGCAGGGCAGCGGCTTCGCGTACGGCTGCACGCTGTACGCCGCGAAGTCGGGCCACCAGATCCTGCCTGCGACCGGGCCGCTGCCGGCGCCCTTTGCGTCCGTCGATCCCGGTTCCAGCGGGGTGTTCCGGCTGGCTCCGGTGCTCATCCTGCCCGGGCAGACGACGCCCGCTGTCAGCGGCCAGGCGTCGGACGTGCTGGTGGTGATGTCGGCCGGCAACGATGCGTCGCAGGTGCCTTCCGCACTGTCGGCACCGCCGTCGGCCGACCACCTCGCCACCGCCAACCTCACGGAGTTCTCGCCGGGCGACCTGCTTCTCGTGGCCGACCATCACCAGTCGCCGAGCGGCGGCGCCGCGAATTGCATGGTCTCGCAGGCGTCGACCTCCCTGGCCACCACGGGAACCGGCACCACGCTGCCCCTCGGCGGCTCCGACAGCATCTATCACGCCGAGAGCATCGGGGACGCGGCGATCACGAGCCTCACCGACGATCCGGTCGCATTCGACCTGGGAGCGCCGACCGCGTCCGGCACCGGCCAGCCGCCCGCGTTCCAGCTCATCGGCGTGGGCGACAACGACACGCTGTACGGCTACGACCTCCTGCGTCTCTCGGGAGATGGCGTGCAGGCCCAGGCGGAGGGCGTGTTCGAGATGCACGCCGTCTATGGCATCGATTCCACCGGGAACGCCGACAACCGGATCGACCAGTGGGTCGGGGCGGGCGCGTCCAGCGCGTATTCCGTCGCGGCCCTGTCGGACGGCAGCGCCGCCGCGATGGCGCGGCTGAAGAACATCCGCGCCGTCCGGGTGGCGCTGATCCTGCGCACGTCGCTGCCGGAAAAAGATGTCGTCACCTCGCAGGCGCCGACCCTGTTCGCGGACCTGACCGGCCTGGCGATCACGCGCACGTTGACGCCGGCCGAACAGCACTTCCGCTACCGCGTCGTCGAGACGACCATCCCCATTCGCAACAACGGCTTCTGATGCGCTCGCCGACTCTTCCCAGCGGGGCCTGTCGCTCGCGCAACATGCAGCCCCCGCGCGCGCAGCGCGGGATCGTGATGATCTTCACGTTGATCGCGCTCGTGTTGATGCTGATCGCGGTCGCGGCGGTGGTGCGCAGCGTCGACACGTCGTCGAGCGTCGTCGGCAACCTGGCCTTTCGGCGCGATCTCACGAACCGGGCGGAGCTGGCAATCGCGCAGGCGAAGGCGGCGCTCAATTCGGGCGGAGCGATCCAGGCCGAGAGCGCGCGCAGCGCCGACCTGGCATCGGCGCACTATTCGGCGACCCGCCTGGCATCGCCTGCCGGCGGCATCGGCGTGCCCGCGGTCCTCGTCAGCAACGCAGCCTACGACACGGCCGGCTATTCGTGCATGAACGGCGCAGGGGGCGCATTGCCGAACTGTTCGGCGCCGGGCGCCGACGGCATCGTGATCCGCTGGGTCATCGATCGCCAGTGCGTGGCAGGGACATCGACGTTCGGGACGAACGCGTGCGCCTACCTGAGCGACCCGAAGGACGCGGGAGGCAGCGCCCATTCCCTGACGCGCAAGCCCGGCGGCGGCGCGCACCCGGTATTTCGCATCAGCGTGCGGGTCACCGGTCCGCGCAACACCGAAGCCTACATCCAGACCACCGCGGGCTGACCCATGCCATCCACCTTGTCCATCCGAACCCGATCACGCCGGCCATCGTCGATCGCCTTCGTCCTCGCACTGCTGGCCGCCTCCGCGGCGGGCGCGCAAAGCGTCGACCTCGCCGACAAGCCGCTGTTCTCCACCACCAGCGTGCCGGGCAACCTGCTGCTGTCGCTGTCGGTGGAATATCCGACGGCCAACACGTCGGCCTACTTCAGCACGACACCCTACGCATCCGCGACGCCGTACCTCGGCTACTTCGACGGGGCGAAGTGCTATCGCTATCTCTACAACAGCACGTCGCCGGCCAGCAGCTACTTCCAGTCGTACGGCGCGGCATCGGCCAACCACCAGTGCGCGAGCTCGAGTGCGCTGCCGCTGTGGAGCGGCAACTACCTGAACTACGCGGCAATGCAGTCGCTGGACATCTTCAGGTGGGTGATGACGGGCGGCAACCGCCTGATCGACACCGCTGGCGCCGGCGGCATGACCATCCTGCAGAAGGCGACCCATTCCGGCCAGGGCGGTGCGAACGACGCACCCAACAAGAGCATCCCGTTCGCCGACCAGACAGGCTCGACACCGTTCAACTGGGCCAACGGCGTCAAGTCGCGCATCTGGGGCGCGGGGATCAAGCTCTGGCTGACCGGTTCGGCCGATCTCGATGCCGGCAGCATCACCGCCGTCGACTACCAGGACTCGCTCATGGCCAACGGGTCGCCCGATGGCAGCGCCGTCTATGCGCTGTACATGAACGTGCGCGTCTGCGATGCCACGGTCAGCCTCGAGGCGAACTGCGTCGCCTACGGCAGTCAGTCCAAGCCCGAGGGCCTGATGCAGCAGTATGCCGGCTCCCTGCGGTATTCGGCGTTCGCGTACCTCAATGACAGTTCGGCATCGCGCGACGGCGGCGTGATGCGCGCGCGCATGGCCTACATCGGCCCGAAGGTCCCGCAGGCGGGCGCCGTCGCGACGGCCAATCCGAATCCGGAATGGGATGCGACCACCGGCGTGATGATCGCCAACCCCGACCCCGCGGATGCGACCGCCACCAACACGGCCACCAACAACGCGACGACGGTCAGCCAGAGCGGCGTGCTCAACTACCTCAACAAGTTCGGCTACGCCTCGGGCAGCTACAAGACATACGACCCCGTGAGCGAGCTGTACTACGCGTCGCTTCGGTACCTGAAGGGACAGACGAACGTCGCGGCGTACACGGACATGGCGGGCGCCTCCACCGCCGACGCCAGCACCTGGACCGACGGCTTCCCCGTCGTGACCGACTGGTCGACCGATCCGATCATCTACGCCTGCCAGAAGAACTTCATCCTCGGCATCGGCGACGTCAACACGCACCGCGACGCCAACCTTCCCGGCAGTTCGCTGCGCAACCGCTCCGCCGAACCCGCCCGGCCGCCCGAGGTCACGGCCGACGCGACCGGCTCGTCGCCGGTCAACGTGACGGCCTCGACCAACCTGGTCGGCACGCTGGAGAACCCGACCAACACCAAGCTGGGGTCGACCGCCGCGACGGGCGACCACGGCACCTACTACATCGCCGGCCTGGCCTACGACGCCCACCTGCCCATCGCGGGCAAGGGCGTGCGCAGCTTCGCCGACGCGACCACCGGCGTGACGACGGTGAGCACGGTCAGCACCTACTGGCTCGACGTGCTCGAGTACCAGGCCTACGTCGACAACAACCAGTACTACTACGCGACCAAGTACGGCGGCTTCACGGTGCCGAGCGGCTACACGTACGGCGGCGCGCTGCCTGCGGACAGCTGGTACAACAGCACGAACACGCTGGGCGGCAACAAGCAGCCGGACAACTACTTCACCGCGAACAACGCCACCCTGATGCAGAGTGGCCTGACCAGCGCCTTCGCGAAGATCGCCTCGGAGAACAACGCGGCCAACGGCACGGCGCTGACACTGCCGACGCCCAACGTCACCGCCGGCGGCACGATGAGCTATTCGGCCACCTACGATCCCACGTCGTGGACGGGCCAGGTCATCGGCTCGACGGTCGCCTTCAAACCGGACGGCACGTCCAAGGTCACCCAGCAGTGGGACGCACGCGCACTGCTCAGCGCCTCGAACGTGACGGCGGACAGCCGCAGGATCGTCACCTGCTGCACGCTCGGCGCGGGGTCACCGGGCCTGCCGTTCACGCTGGCCAGCCTGCGCGCGGCGTCGCTGGACGCGCGCACCAACTATGCGTCGTTCGGCAACGTGCCGGGCGTCGCCGCGGCGTCGCAGTCGATCGCAAACTACATCGCGTACCTGCGCGGCGACCAGAGCAGGGAGACGTCCAATGGCGGTGTCTACCGCACGCGCAAGTTCCGCCTCGGCGACATCGTCGACGCCAAGCCGGTCATCGTGGGGCCGCCGAATTCCGGCTTCTACGATACCTACAACGCCGGCTATGCGGCCTTCAGGACGCAGTACCTGAATCGCAGGAATGTCGTCTACGCAGGCGCGAACGACGGCATGCTGCACGCGTTCGACGGCACGGCCGGCAACACCAGCCCCGTCTCCGGCAGCGAGCTGTTCGCCTACATCCCGAGCTTCGTCTATGGCACCGCCAGCACCGCCGCGGCCACTGGTCTGGCTTCGCTGGGCAACCCCGGCTTCACCCACCACTACCTGGTCGACGCCACGCCCGGGGCGTTCGACATCGACCTGAACCGCACCAGTGGCGGCAGCGGCGACCCGCAGTGGCGCACGCTCCTGATCGGCGGCCTGGGCAAGGGCGGCAAGGGCTACTACGCGCTGGACGTGACCGACCCGACGAGCTGGAGCGACGAGGCGACCGTCGCGAGCAAGGTGATGTGGGAGTTCACGGACTCGCGCATGGGCTACACCTACGGAACGCCGACGGTGGCCAAGACGAGGAAGTACGGCTGGGTCGTCATCTTCACCTCGGGCTACGCGAACGCGGATGGCCGCGGCTACTTCTTCATCGTGAACCCGTCCAGCGGCGCCCTGCTCGAGGCGGTGGCCACGCCGGCCGGCACGGGCTCGGCCTCGTCGCCCCTCAACATGGGCCAGGCGACCGCCTACATCGAGAACTACGCCGACATGACGGCCGACGCGATCTACGCCGGCGACCTGCAGGGCAACGTCTGGCGCCTGGACGTGAGCGCCACCGACGTCACGCTGCCCTATCCGACGCCCACCCGGATCGCCAGCCTGGCCGACGCGCGCGGCAATGCCCAACCCATCACGACGCGGCCGCTGGTCGAGGTGGCACCGAACACGTCGACCCGCTACGTGCTCGTCGGCACCGGCAGGCTGCTCGCCGACAGCGACATCAGCAGCGGCGCCCAGCAGAGCTTCTACGCCTTCGTCGACGGTCGCTCGACGTCGGGCGCGTTCTACGGCGCACCGTCGCAACCGCTGCCCACCGGCGTGTCCTTCCCGATCACGCGCAGCCAGCTGAATGCGGACACGTCGGTGCTGGACGGCATCGGCAGCGCGCCGAGTTCCGCGATGGGGTGGTACCTCGACCTGTCCGTCAGCGGCGGCATCGCCGAGCGGGTGAACGTGGACCCGATCGCCAGCGCGGGCGTCGTCGCCTTCATCGGCAACCAGCCGAACGGCTCGGCCTGCAGTCCCAGCGGGAACGGGACATTGCACGGGATCCGGTTCGCGACCGGGCAGACCATGCTGGTCGGCGCCGACCTGACGACCCCCGCCGTGCTCGCCGCGCTCAACGGCATCGGCACGGACGTCGCCATCGTCAACGTCGACGGCAAGCTCGAGATCACGTCCGGCAGCAGCAAAGGCGACGTCAAGCGCGACAGCCTCCAGAAGGACAGCGCGGGCGCCGTCAGGCAGATCAACTGGCGCGACGTGCCGGGCACGAACTGAGGCCAGGCATGCGCGGACGCCGGCTCCCGGCCGTCGCGGCGGTCGTCACGCTCCTGCATGCCGCCCTCCTGCTGGGCCTGGCACGACACGGAGCGACGGCCGCCGTCGCCCGCGCGAGCCCTCCCGCGGCGCGCTGGATCGTGCTTGCCGCCCCGAAGCAGGACGCCGGACCGGCGGTTTCGAGCGCGGCGACATCCGCGACGACGATGGCCGCGCATCGCGCCGAACCGCGATCGTCCCCGGCGGCAAGTGGCGCGATCGCCGGCTTGCAGGCCACGTCGCCGATCCCGGCGACGCCGGCTGACGATCGAACCGCGGCCATCGGGATCTATCGCGCGGCGACGATGCTCGACGTGCCGGTGCGGGCGCGCTCGGCGCCCGACATCAGCGCGCTCGCGGGGCTGCCCTGGTCGGGCCTGCCGCTGCGGCTGCGCCTGTTCATCGACACCCAGGGCACCGTGGTCGACGCCCGCATCCTCCAGAGCGCCGAGGACGACGACGTCGCCGAACGCGTGCGGCGGATGTTCCTCGCCACCGGATTCACGGCCGGCGTCGAGGGCGGCCAGCCGGTGCCCTCCTACGAGGACATCGAATTGACGATCGGCACGCCGTCGTGAGGCGCGCCGGCGCCGGTCAGGCGTCGCCGACGGCCATCTCCCGATCGAGTTCCAGGAAGACCCGGGCCAGCGCGTCCCGCACCTCGCGCAGCTCGTCGCCGGCCACGGCGTCGAGCCTGGCGTCCCGCGGTGCATCGCGCAGGACGCCCTCGAGCCTGCCCGCGCGCGCGAAGAGATCGCGCATGCCGAGGCTGCCGGCCGATCCGCACAGGCCGTGCACGATGTCGATGGCGGCGGTGCGGTCGCCCGCGCTGTCGGCCGCCTGCAGGCGCTGCGGGAAGTCGCGCTCGGCGTCACGGAACATGGCGAGCATGCGGCGGTAGAGCGCGACGTCTCCGCCGAGGTTGTCGACGACGCGGTCGACGTCGACGCCTGCCAGCTCCGGTCGTGCCCGGGCCGCGAGCGGCGCCTCGCCTTGCGGTGGCGGCCAGGCGGCCGACGGCTTCAGCCAGCGTGCGAGCGTCGCGAAGAACGGCTCGATGGCGACCGGCTTCGCGACGTGGTCGTTCATGCCGGCCTCCAGCGCGCGACGGATGTCGTCGACCATCGCGTTGGCGGTCATCGCGATGACGGGCAGCCGGGCCAGGTGAGGCAGGCAGCGCAAGGCACGGGTCGCCTCGTAGCCGTCCATCACGGGCATCTGGCAATCCATGAGGACGCCGTCGAAGCGCTCGCGCGCAAGAATGGCCAGCGCCTCGCGGCCGTTGCTGGCGAGCCGCACCGACACCCCCGCGGCGCCGAGCAGCTCCTGGGTGAGCTCCTGGTTGATCGCGTTGTCGTCGACGAGCAGCACGCGGGCGCCCCGCACCGCGGCCCGGTTCGCGGCCAGCCGCTCGCCATGGGCGGCGGGCGGCGCAGCCAGCGCATGCCGCGGGTCGATCAGGCGCGCGCTGCCGTCGACGAAGGCGTGGAAGGTCAATGGCCGCGCCACGATGCCGATCGATGCGTGGCCGCAGCGGTCGATGCCGGCCTGCAGGGACTCCTGCTGCCGCATCGGGCAGACGATGGCCACGGCCGGCGGCCGGCCCGGCGCCTTCTGGCGCAGCAGCAGGGCGCAATCCAGCGCGGACATGTCGGGCAGGGTGGTGCCGACGAGCACGATATCGACCGGGTCGCGCGAGCCCGCGGCTTCGATCGCCCGCACCGCTTCCATCGCGCTCGCGGCATCCTGCACGATCATTCCCGCGGCGCTGGCGTAGTCGCGGGCGACGCTGCGCGCCGCCGAACCCGCTTCCGCGACCAGGATGCGCTTGTGGGCGAGCGTCGCGATCCGCGCCTGGCGCGTGGCGTCGTGCGGCGCCTGCGACCGCTCGAACGCGAGCGCGAAGCCGAACCGGCTTCCGACGCCTTCACGGCTTCGCACGGCCACCTCGCCGCCCATGAGCTCGACGAGGCGGCGCGTGATCGCCAGCCCCAGGCCGGTGCCGCCGAAGCGCCGGCTGGTCGACGCGTCGGCCTGGGAGAACGGCTGGAAAAGCAGGCGGAGCTGGTCCTCGCGCATCCCGATGCCCGTGTCCGACACGGCGAACTCCAGTCGCACCCGGCCATCGTCGTCGCCGGCCTCGTCGACCTGCAGCACGACCTGGCCACGCTCCGTGAACTTGACGGCGTTGTTGACGAGGTTCAGCAGGGCCTGCCGCAGGCGCAGCGGGTCGCCGACCAGCTGCGTGGGCACGCCGGGGCCGCGCCCGATGAGGAGTTCCAGCCCCTTCTCGTCCGCGGCCAGGGCGGTCAGGGCGCCCACGCCTTCGAGCACCTGGTCGAGGTCGAAGACGGTCGACTCCAGCTCGAGGCGGCCCGCCTCGATCTTGGAGAAGTCGAGGATGTCGTTGATGATGCCCAGCAACGATTCGGCGGCGCGGTGCACCTTCGCGATCTGCTCGTGCTGGCGGGGCGGAAGCGGGCTCTGCAGCGCCAGGTAGGACATGCCCAGGATCGCGTTCATGGGCGTGCGGATCTCGTGGCTCATGTTGGCGAGGAATTCGCTCTTGGCGGCCGCCGCCACTTCCGCCGCCTCGCGCGCGCGGGCGAGGTCGGCGGTCCGTTCGCTGACACGCTCCTCGAGCCGGGCGTTGGCGGCGCGGATCGAGTCCTCGGCGCGCTTGCGCTCGCCGACGTCGGTGTAGATGGCGACGCCGCCACGCACCACCCCCGCGACATCGAGCAGCGGACGGGTGCTGACCGACAGCCAGCGGCCTTCCGGCAGGCCGGCATTGCGCAGCATCATCAGCACGCCGTCGCTCGGCTCGCCGAGCAGGGCACGCCGCAGCGGCAGTTCCTCGGTCGGAAAGGGCGTCACGCCGTCCGGCCGGAACATGCCGAAGTGGTCGGTCCAGCCTTCGTACCCCTGCACGGGTTCCGCGTCGACGCCGACCAGCGCGCGTCCGGCCGGGTTCAGCAGGATGATGTTGCCCGCGGCGTCCGCCACGGTGACGCCGTCGGCGATGCTGTCGAGGATGGAGCGCAGGAGTTCCGCCTGGTCCTGGAAGCTGCTGCGCGATTGCGCCAGTTGCGCGTTCAGCGAGCCGAGTTCCCGGTTGGAGGCGCGCTGGCGCCAGATGAAGAACGCCGCCCCGAGCAGGGCGATGCCGCCCGTCACGGCCAGCGTCCAGAGCCATCGCTGCTGGAGCGCGCGCCGCGTCAGTTCGGCGGCCTGGCGTTCGTTGCGCTGCGTCAGCTCGGCGATCTCGCGGCGGCGGCCTTCCCGCTCGTAGCGCTGCGCCAGCTCCACGATGCGATCGCCGCCCTTGTCCTGCTGCAGGCGCGCGCTGTTCGTGGCCGCCTCGTCGCCGAGCGTGTAGGCGCGCTTGTAGTCGCCGGCCGCCGCGGCCATGTCCGACAGGCGCCGCGCGCTCTGCGCGATGTAGACCGGCGAGCCGATCTGCCGGGCGAGTGCATAGGCGTCGTTGGCGAAGGCCTGCGAAGCCGCCGCGCGACCGAGCGATGCGCTCTCCTCGCCCAGCGCCATCAGCGTGTACCAGCGGCCGATCCGATTCGGGTGCTGCTCGTAGACGGCCAGCACCTGCTCCAGCAGGGCCATCGCCTCGGCGTGCCGGCCCTGCTTGCGCAGGTTCGTCGCCAGGTTGAACAGTCCGAAGTTGACGTAGAACGGGCCGCCGGCGCGCTGGTACAGCTTGACCGCCTCGCGCAGGTAGGCCTCGCCGCCCGGGAGGTCGTCCATCGCGGCGACCGCCGAGCCGATGCCCACCGTGGCGTCCGCCTCCATCAGCAGCGAGCCGGCATGCCGCGCCTCGATCTGCATCTGGGTGAAGTAGTCGAGCGCCTGGGCGTGCTTGCCCGCGGTGCTGAAGGAGATTCCCATGCCTTGCAGCGCGAAGACGACGGCGCGCGGGTTGTCCGAGCGGCGGGCCATCTCCAGGCCCTGGACGGACATGGCGACGGACTGCTCGAGATCGCCGAAGCGCAGGTAGCGCATGGAGGCCCTGAGCATGGCTTCGGACAGCAGCTCCGGACGATCGATGCCCTCCAGGCTGGTGAGCGCATCCGATGTCACGGCGACCAGGCCCTTCATGTCCGCCTGGTTGACCGTGATGAGGGCGAGGTTCAGGTCGGCCTCCGCGCGGCCTGCGCTGTCGCCCAGGCGCGTGGCGAGCGCGAGGGCCTCGTGGGCGCTGGCCGCCGCGAGCTCGGTCTGCGCGAGATAGTTCTCGATGCGCGACCTCACGTTCAGGGCGTGGACGCGATCGGCGGGCGTGGCATCGGACGGGATGTCGCGCCAGAGGGCCTGCATCTGGTCGGCGGCGCGAGGCACATCGTTGTCGGCGAGCAGGCGCGCGGCGTCCACCTGCGCTCGCCAGCCCGGGAGATCGGCCGCCATGCCCGCGCCGGTCGCCACCGCGAGGGCCAATGCGACGCTCGCCGCGCGCCAGCCAGCGGCCCTGCGTTCGACGAGACGACCGATCGTGGCGCCCATGCTGACCCTCACCGACGGTGCAGCCAGCGAGCCCTCCGCCGGCTGCGCCAGACTAGCAGAAATCGGAAATCGCGCGGTCTCAGACCTTCAAGGCGAGCGCGACGGCGAACTGGCGGCCGTTCTGCCAGGTGCTCTGCGGGCGGGTCGCACTGCCCCAGGTCGAGCGGCGGACGGTGTCCAGCAGGTTGCCCCCTTCGAGGCGAAGCGTCGTGTGTCGATCGATGCGCCAGGCCAGCGACGCATCGAGCCAGCCGAAACCCTGCACCTCGTTCGGCAGCGCACCCACGCCGACGACCTGCGTCACGCCGCTCAGGTAGCGGTCGCGCCAGTTCCACGCCACGCGCAGCGCCAGGGGGCCGCGATCGTAGATCCCGACGACATTGGCGCTCGTGCGCGAGAGGTTGGACAGCGGCACGTTGCCGCCGACGACGGCGTTGGGCGTGCGGCTGTTCACCAGCGTGGCGTTGGCCTGCAGGCCCAGCCCGCCCATCCAGCCCGGCAGCGACGTGTAGAACTGCTGGTAGGCGAGCTCGAAGCCGTGGATGTCGGCCGGCAGGCTGTTGCGGGGCCGGCTGACCTGGTAGGTGACGCCGCCATACGTCTCGGGGGCGCTGACGGCGGTCACGAAGCCGTCGACGTGGCGGTAGAACAGCGCGATCGAAACGGCCGCGGCGCCGTAGCTCTCGAACGCCAGATCCAGCCCCGATGCGCGGATAGGTCGCAGTGCCGGGTTGCCCGCGCTGCCCTGGTTCAGGCTGGGGTTCACGGAGTTGGGCAGCAGCGTCAACGACGGCGAGAGCTGGTCGAAGCTGGGCCGCGTGAGGGTGCGCGAGGCGCCCAGGCGCAGCAGCCGGTCCGGCGCGAGCGCGTAGCGCAGGTTCAGCGAGGGCAGCAGGTCGGTGGAGCGGCTGGACTGCGACACCGGGATGGCCACGGTGGACGGCGGCGCGCTCGCGTTCCCGTCGACCGCCTCCTTCGTCTGCGACAGGCGCAGGCCCGCGTTGCCGCTCAGGCGACCCTCGAAGGCGTCGATGCCGGCCTTCAGATAGGCGGACATCGTCCGCTCGTCGATGCGCCAGCGTCCCAGCGCGTTGCCCTGCACGGGCAGCGGCGCGGTGATCCCGAACGCCGACCGGAGCGCCGCGGGATCGCGCGCGTCGGCGAGGTTGCCGACCAGGAAGTCGCGCAGGCTGGCCGCCGCGCTTCCCGGCAGGAAGTCCCGGTACGGATTCGGTTCGACGCGGCCGGGCAGGGCGGCGACCGAGGGCCCGCTCAGGGCCACGTCGCCGAACACGAGTCCGTCCGCGTCGCTCGCCGACCGGCTGGCCCAGCGCAGTCCGGCCGACACCGAGCGCAGGCCCGGCAGGTCGACCGGCTGGTCCAGGTCGAGCCGCGCCGCATCCAGGTCGCCGCCGAACGGCTGCACGCGGTAGGCGACCCCGGTGTAGGCGTAGGTCGCCGGCGACAGCAGGTCGGTTCCCTCGACGACCGACGAAGGAACGCCCGTGGACAGGTCCTGCGTGAATCGCGCGGCGGTGCCGCCGAAGAACGGCCCGGAGAAGAACAGCGAGCTCGTGCTCGTCGTGCGCGAGAGGTCGCCGCCGACGACGGTGGCGCCGCGCTTCCACTGGCCGCTGGCCGCGACCTGGCGCGTGCGCTCGGCCGTGTCGCGGGCGAAGCTCAGGACGGAGATCGGCGCATGGGTCCAGGTGACGCGCTCGACGTCGCTCGTCCCGGGAAACAGGACCACGCTGGCGGCGTCGAAGGTCTTCGATGCGCCGACGTTGATCTGGTAGGAGTCCTGGCGGGTCGTGAGCCGGGTATCGCTGGCCTGGAGCAGGACGTTCCATTCGGCGGTGGGGCGCCATTGCACGGCGAGCTGGGCCGTGTCGCGGTCGCGCCGGCCGATGCTCGTCGTCTCCGACGTCCCGCCCGGCGCGACGACCGTGGTGCCGGGCACCAGGTCGCCCCGGCTGGCGGGCGTGCCCACGCTCTTCTGGTCCTCGCGCCAGGGTCGCGGCTCCACGGCGACGGCGGCCAGCAACCCGAGTTCCCCGCCGGCCAGCGCGAAGCGGGTCGAGGCCAGGCCGGAGAACTGGATCGCGCCGTCACGGGCCAGCGGTGCGCGCAGCGCGCGCGCCGTGAGCTCGAAGGCACCGTGCCGGAAGTCGAACGGCCGGCGCGTGCGCAGGTCGACCTGCCCGGCGATGCCGCCCTCGATCCGGTCGGCCGAGGGCGTCTTGTAGACGTCGACACCCGCCACCAGCGCCGCGGCCATCGATGCGAAGTCGAGCGTCCGTCCCGTGCCGGCGCTGAAGACTTCGCGTCCATCGATGGTCGTCTCCACCTGGCCCAGGCCGCGGACGACGACGGTCGCGCCCTCGCCGCGGTCGCGCGCGATCTGCACGCCCGCCACGCGCTGCAGCGCCTCGGCGACGCTGGCGTCCGGCAGCTTGTCGATGTCGTCGGCGACGATGGAATCGCTCACCTCGTCGCGCCGCTTCTTGAGCGTGGCGGCGGCATCGGCACTCGCCCGGATGCCGACGATCTCGACCTGCTGCAGCGGCGCCTCGTCGGCCTGGCAGGCGCAGCCGATCGCCGCGCACAGGGCACAAGCCGATCCTCGCGGCGACAGTCGTCGCCGGGGCGGGTCGGCGCAGCGCGCACACGGCGGGCGTGGCATGTCCGCATTGAAGCGCAATCGGCCTCGCCGCGCCAGACCCGACGCGCGCTGGCGCGCGGCGCCGATTCGTGGGTGGTGAATGTGCCTGCACGGGCTTAGACTCCAGGCAGGACGACGGAGGGACGCGACATGGACGCTCCTGCGCAGCTGGCCTCGGGTGGAACGATCCTGATCGTCGACGACATGCCGGCCAACCTCGAGGTGGTGACCAACCACCTGGAGCGCCAGGGCTATCGAGCCGTGGTGGCCTTGAGCGGCGACGAGGGCATCGAGCGGGCCGAGTACGTGCAGCCGGACCTGATCCTGCTGGACGTCATGATGCCCGGCACCGACGGCTTCGAGATCTGCCGGCGCCTGAAGGCCAGCGATCGCACGCGTGCCATCCCCGTGATCTTCATGACCGCGCTGGCCGACACCACCGACAAGCTGGCCGGCTTCGCCGCCGGCGCCGTCGACTACGTCACCAAGCCCCTCAACGGCGCCGAGGTGCTCGCGCGCATCGAGAGCCACCTGGCGCTGTATGCCTTGCGCCGGCAACTGGCGGCGCAGAACGCCCAGCTCCAGCAGGAGATCGCCGTGCGGTCGGAGACGCAGGCGGCGCTGCAGCGGTCCAACACGGAGTTCGAGCAGCTGGCCTATGTCGCGTCGCACGACATGCAGGAGCCCCTGCGCAAGATCGCCAGCTACCTGCAGTTGCTGTCCCAGCGCTACCAGGGCCAGCTGGACGCCGATGCGGACGAGTTCATCGGCTACGCGGTCGACGGCGCCAAGCGCATGCAGGCCCTGATCAACGACCTGCTCGCGTTCTCGCGGGTGGGAACCAAGGCCAAGCCGTTCGCGCCCACCGATTGCATGCACATCGTGAAGACGGCCTTGGCGGACCTGCAGTTCGCGATCGAGGAGTGCGGTGCGCGCGTCGACATCGGCGAGCTGCCGATGGTGATGGGCGATGCGACGCAGCTGTCCCAGCTGTTTCGCAACCTGATCTCCAACGCCATCAAGTTCCATCGCGACGAGCCCCCGGTCGTGCGCGTGAGCGCCGAGCCTGCGGGCGCGTTCTGGCGCTTCACGGTGAGCGACAACGGCATCGGCATCGCCGCCGAGTATTTCGAGCGCATCTTCGTCATCTTCCAGCGCCTGCACGGGCGTGGCCAGTACGCGGGCACGGGCATCGGGCTGGCCATCTGCAAGAAGATCGTCGAGCGGCACGGCGGCCAGATCGAGGTGCGCTCGGTCGTGGGCGAAGGCTCGGCGTTCGCCCTGACGTTGCCGGCCCTGCAATGATTTCTCAAGGCCCAGCCAGGAGGTGCCGGCCATGGAACACACGCTGAAATGGACAGCAATCCTGCTCGTCGCGGCCGCACTGTCCGCGCCGGCGCAGGAGGTCAAGCCGCCCGAGGTCGAGAACTACAAGGCCTCGATCGTCAGGCAGGGGGCGCTCGTCCCGCCGCGCGTGGTGCCGCCTTGCGCGCCGGGCCGCTGCCCCTTCGCCGGCCAGACGGTGACGGTGCTGATGGTCAAGGAACGCAACGGTGGCGCGCTGGGCGAGCTCAAGGACGAGTTCGAGGCCGCCACCGGCGCGAAGCTCGACCTCGTCCAGCTCGAGCACCAGGATCTCTTCCCCAACTTCCTGTCGGACCTGACGAACGGCGTCGGCAAGTACGACGCCGCCTATGCGGGCGCCTGGTGGCTGGGTGAACTGGTGTCGGGCGGCTACCTGCTGTCCTACGACAAGTTCTACGGCGACCCGCGCTTCCCGCAATGGAACATCGACGACGTGCTGCCGGGCCCGCGCCGCCTGCTGAGCTACGCCGGCAACAAGTACATGGTCGCCAACGACCATGACGGCCAGGTGATGTACTACCGGCGCGATCTCCTCGAGGCGCCGGCCCATCGCGCGGCGTTCCAGGCGAAGTACGGCTATCCGCTGGGCGTGCCCGCCACCTGGGCGCAGTTCCGCGATGTCGCCGAATACTTCGACGGCAAGGATCTCGGCGGCGACGGCGTGCCCGGCCACGGGCTGACCATGCACCTGAAGGTCGGCGCCCAGGGCATGTTCCACTTCATGTCGTTCTCGGCGCCGTTCGTGATCGGCCCCGACAACCCCGACCTCTACTGGTTCGACCCGCGCACGATGAAGCCGTTGATCGAGAGCCCGGGCCATGTCCGGGCACTCCAGTCGCTGGTCGACCTGGTGAAGTTCGGGCCGCGCGAGATGCTCAACTGGGACCTGGGCCGCAGCTGGGACTACTTCCTCGCCGGCCATGCGGCGCTGACGTTCACGTGGGGCGATCTCGGCGCGCTGGCGCAGGACGAAGGCAGCCGGGTCAAGGGCAAGGTCGGCTGCGCGCCGATGCCGGGCACCGGCGAGTACTACAGCCTCGCGAGCAGGCGCTGGATCAGGACGAGCCGGCCCAACGTCGTGGGCAACACCACGGGCGGATCCTGGGCCGGCGTCATCTCGCGCTACTCAAAGTCGCCGGAGGCCACCTATTTCCTGTTCGCGATGATGGCCACGCGCGAGAAGTCCAAGGTCTACGCCGTGCGCGGGTGGGACGGGATCGACCCCGGGCGCCTCTTCCACTTCCTGCCGCCGGACGGCACGGGCGACCTCCAGACCTACCTGCGTGCGGGCTGGAACGAGGCGGACGTCCGCCCCTACCTGCACGCGTACTTCGAGAACTTCAGCAATCCGCTGCAGTTCCCGTACCTGCGGATTCCCGGCGCCTTCGGCTACTGGCAGGCGCTGGACGTCCATCTCGCCGAAGCCGTCGCGGGCCAATCCACGCCGGAGGCCGCGCTGCGGGCGGCCGCGGTCGACTTCGAGGAGATCACGATCCGCCTCAAGCGCGACAAGCAGTTGCGCTCCTACCGGACATCGCTCGGCCTCAAGCAATGAAGGCATGGCCAGGCTTCGGGGCGCCGGGCATCGGCGCCAAGCTCACGCTGGCGTTCGCCGCCCTGGCCGGCATGACCTGCCTGGTCGTCGCGCTGGCCTGGGGCGCGGGGCAGCGCGTCGCCGACGACATCGAGCTGAGCGAGCTCGTGCGCCGGCCCGCCTCGCTCGCGTGCGCGCGGGCGCAGGCCGACCTGCTGCGGATGCAGCTGCACGTGCGCGGCTACCTGGTGCTCAGCGACCCGGCGGACATCGAGCAGTACCGTGCCGCGCGACAGGCGTTCGAGGTCGAGATGGCGGCGCTCCAATCGATGTCGAACCAATGGCCGGAGGCCGAGGACGCCCGGGCGGTGCGCGCGCTGGTGAACGGCTACCGCGCGTGGGCGGACCTGCCGCAGCAGCTGTTCGAGCTTCACGACAGCCCCTTGAAGAACCGCCCCGCGCTGCGGTTGGCCCGGGTGGAGGTGCAGGCCCGGCTGGTTCGCATCCTCGACGCGGTCGACGGCATCGTGGAGCGGCAGAAGCTGCGCGAAGGCGACGCGCGCGGCCGCGGGCTGCTCGCCGACCTGCTGAACTTCCAGACCTCGTTCGACGCCATGGCGACGAACCTGATGGCCTACGGGGCGTCGGGCGAGGTGAACTTCAAGCTGACCTACGGGCCGCAGCTCGCGACCAACGCCGCGGCCTGGAAGGCACTGTCCGCCAGGCGCGGTCAGCTCGACGCCCGGCAGCGCGAGCTGCTGGAGGTCATCGCGCGAAACCGGGCCGAGGTGACGGACCTGGCCCTGAAGATCGTGTCCATCGTCAATGGCGAGCGCGCCTACGAGGACCTGTACCTGTATCGGACGCGGGTGGCGCCGCAGGCGGACGTGCTGCTGCGGCGCCTGGCCGACCTGACGGGCCGCCAGCAGGCACAGCTCGGCAGCAGCCTCGCGCGGGCGCGCACGAGCCTGTCCTCGGTCAAGGTGGTGGCGGCCGTCGCCGGCGTGCTCGCGGTGGTCATCGCGGTGGCCATGGCGTTTGCGTTCCGGCGCCGGGTCGTGCTTCCGCTGCACCGCCTGACCCGCGTGGCCGAGCGCGTCACCGCAGGTGATCTCGAGGCGAGGGCCGAGGTCGAATCGAACGACGAGGTCGGCGTGCTCGCCCGCGGCATCAACACGATGACCGCGCGGCTGTCCGAGACCATCCGCCACCTGGAGGCCATCTTCGCCGAGGCGCAGGATGCCAAGGCGGCGGCCGAGGTCGCGAACCGCGCCAAGAGCCGCTTCCTCGCGAGCATGAGCCACGAGCTGCGCACGCCGCTCAACGCCGTGCTCGGGTACGCCCAGATCCTGCTGTCGGAGCCCGGCTTGAGCGAGTTCCAGGTCAACCGGCTGGAGAAGATCCGCGCCGGCGGGGAGCACCTGCTGGCGATGATCAACGACGTGCTCGATCTCTCGCGCATCGAGGCCGGCAAGGTGGAACTGCAGCCGCTGCCGGTGCGTCTGTCGAGCCTGCTCGGCGCCGCCTGCAGCGTCATTCGCGCGGCCGCCGAGCGCAAGGGCCTGTCCTTCGTCAGCGAGCTCGACCCCGACCTGCCGGCCGCCGTGCAGGTCGACGGCAAGCGCCTCGAGCAGGTGCTGCTGAACCTGTTGGACAACGCCGTCAAGTTCACCGAGCGTGGCCAGGTCGGCCTTCGCCTGCGCCGGCTGGAATCGACGGACCCGGCGCGCGCGTGCATCCGGTTCGAGGTGGCCGATTCCGGAGTCGGCATGGCGCCCGGGCAGCTCGCGGTGCTCTTCAAGCCGTTCGAACAGGGGGACGACACGCGCCGGCTGCATGGCGGCACCGGCCTGGGCCTGGCGATCAGCCAGCGCATCGTCGCGATGATGGGCGGCAACATCGAGGTCGAGAGCCGGCCCGGGTCGGGCAGCGTGTTCCGGTTCCAGATCGAGGTGGCGCTGGCGCAATCCGATGCGGCGGCGGAGCCGCGTCGAGGCGGCGGGGATCCTGGCGCCGTCTGGCGCCGGATCCTCCTGGTCGAAGCCGCGCCGGCGCGGGATGCCGAACTGACGGAGCGGCTGCTGGCCTGCGGGTTCGAATTGACGGTCGCCGACGGCGCGGCGTCGGCGGTGGCGAAGGCGCGCGAGCAGGTGCCGGATCTGATCCTGGTCGACGCCCGGATGCCGCACGCGCAAGCACTCGCGGCCGTTCGACGCCTGCGCGAGGACGCCCTGCTGCGCGGCGTGGCGCTGATCGCGCTGTCGCCGGCGGCCACCGCGCACGAGCTCGCGGGCTCGGGCGCCGACGCGGTGCTGCAGGTGCCGCTGGACCTCGCCGCGTTCGCGGCCACGATCGGGGAGCTGCGGCAGCGCCGGTCCGCGGGCGCCGGCCCCACCCCACCCGACGAGGCCGCCTCCGAGGCTTCGCTTCCCTGGGTGGTGCCGGGAGCCGAGGAGCTCGAACTGCTCCACGAACTCGCCCGGATCGGCAACATGCGCAGCATCGGCGAGCGGGCGGATCACCTGGCCGCGCTCGACCCGGACTACCAGCCGTTCGCCCGCCGCCTGCGCGACCTGGCCCAGCGCTTCCAGTCGCGCGCCATCCTCGAATGGATCTCCGAGCTGCGCAGCGCCGGGGCCGGTACCCGGGATGTAACTCCTCCTGTACGCGGTCCGACCGTCGGTCTATAGTGAATTCGGCGGTGGGTGGACGGGCGCCGCGAGGAGGCCGCGACATGGTCGGACAACGGACGGTCAGAACGATCGACATCCTGATGGTCGAGGATGACCCCGGCGACGTTCGCCTGACGCGCGAGGCGCTCAAGGGCAGCAAGCTGCTGCACAGCCTGAACGTGGTCGAGGACGGCGTCGCGGCCCTCGACTACCTGCGACGCAACGCGCCCTACCAGGAGGCCGTCCGGCCGGACCTGGTGCTCCTGGACCTGAACCTGCCCAGGAAGGACGGGCGCGAGGTGCTGGCCGCGATGAAGCAGGACCCCGCGCTGCGCGCCATCCCGGTGGTGATCCTGACCACGTCGCAGGCCGAGGAGGACGTGCTGCGCGCCTACAACCTGAACGCCAACTGCTACGTGACCAAGCCCGTGGACTTCGACCAGTTCATGCGGATCGTTCGAACCATCGAGGAGTTCTGGCTCAACGTCGTCACGTTGCCACCGAAATGAACACGGATCGCATCCGGTTGCTGTTGATCGAGGATTGCCCGGCCGACGCCAGGCTGATCAGGCTCATGCTGGAGCAATCGTGGGCGGTGAACATCCAGTGCGACTGGGTCGACAACCGGACCGAGGGCATCGAACGGCTGCGCACGGGAGGGTTCGACGTCGTGCTGCTCGACCTGGGCCTGCCGGAGAGCAGCGGCCTGGATACCCTGAAGGTCGTCTGCCGCGAGACGGACGTGCCCACGCTGGTGGTGATGAGCGGATCGAGCGACGAGGAGGTGGCGCTGCAGGCGCTGCAGGCCGGGGCGCAGGACTACCTCATCAAGGGCCATGTCGACGGCGCCGCGCTGGCGCGGTCCATCCGCTATGCGATCGGGCGGACGCAGGCCGAGCGGGCATTGCGTGCGCGCACGGACGAACAGCGGCAGCAGGCGAAGTACCTGCGCACGCTGATCGACCTGCTGCCGATGTTCGTGTGGCTCAAGGACACGCACAGCACCTACCTGACCGTCAACCAGGCGACGGCGGCCGCGCGCGGGACGACCGTGGAGCAGATGGAAGGCCGCAGCGACGCCGACTTCTGGCCGCGCGAGCAGGCGCAGGCGTTCCAGGCCGACGACATCGAGATCATGACCTCGCTGCAGCGCAAGACCGTCGAGGAGACGCTGGGAACCGTCGACGGCGACGTCTGGGTCGAGACCTACAAGGTGCCGGTGCTCGACGAGGACGGCAGCGTGCTGGGCACGGTGGGCGTGGCACGCGACATCCGCGAACGCAAGGCCGCCGAGGCCGCCCACAAGGCGGCGTTGGCGGAGGCCGAACGACTGGCGCGCCAGCGCAGCGCCTTCCTGGCGCAGATGAGCCACGAGCTGCGCACGCCGCTCAACGGCATCCTGGGCTTCGCCCAGCTGCTGCAGCAGGACAAGGGGCTGGACGAGCGCCAGACGCGCGGACTCAGGATCATCCGCGAGAGCGGGCAGCACCTGCTGACGCTGATCAACGACATCCTGGACCTCGCGCGCATCGATGCGGCCAAGGTGGAGCTCAACCCGACCGACATCGCGCTGCCCAGCTTCCTCGCCATCGTGACCGACATCGTCCGTGTCAAGGCCGAGGAGAAGTCGCTGCTGTTCGTCGAGCGCTTCGCGCCGGACCTGCCCGCCAGCGTGCGCGCCGACGAGAAGCGCCTGCGCCAGGTCCTGCTGAACCTGCTGTCCAACGCGATCAAGTTCACCGACCGTGGCGAAGTGCAGCTGGGCGTCTCGCTCATGGGGCGCGGCGCGGGCAAGGCGAGCCTGCGCTTCGAGGTTCGCGACAGCGGGATCGGCATGAGCTCCGCGCAGCAGGAGCGGCTGTTCAAGCCGTTCGAGCAGGTGGGCGCGGCGAAGCGGCGCGAGGGCGGCTCCGGCCTGGGGCTGGCCATCAGCCGCGAACTGGTCCGTCTCATGGGCGGCGACATCACCGTCAGCAGCGAGCCCGGCAAGGGCAGCCGGTTCTCGTTCGACGTGGAACTGCCGCTCGGGACGGACCGGCGCCTCGAGCCCGCGGTGTGCGGCCGCCCCGCGGGGTATGCAGGCCGGCGCCGGACCGTGCTGATCGTCGACGACGTCCCGCAGAACCGGGCCGTGCTGGTCGACAGCCTGAACGTGCTGGGCTTCGACCTCGTCGAGGCCGTCGACGGCCAGCAGGCGCTGGCCTGCGCCGAGCGCGTGCGCCCGGACCTGATCGTGATGGACATGACGATGCCCGTGATGGACGGCCTGGAGGCGACGCGCCGGATTCGCCAGTCTCCGGCCCTCGCGGGGATTCCGGTCATGGCCTCGTCCGGCAGCACGAGCGACGAGACGGAGGCGAAGTGCCGCGCGGCCGGCGCGGACGCCTTCCTGCCCAAGCCGATCGACCTCCAGGCCTTCATGGCCGAGATGGGCCGGTTGCTGTCGCTGACCTGGATCTACTAGGCAAACAGGCCGGCCGCGCGATCGTCGCCGAGCCGGAACGCCCCGACGGCCTCGACGAGGCGTGCCGCCTGCTGGCTGAGGCTTTCGGCCGCGGCCGCGCTCTCTTCCACCAGCGCCGCGTTCTGCTGGGTCACCTGGTCGAGCTGGCTGACCGCGTCGCCGACCTGCCCGATGCCCTGGGTCTGCTCGAGCGTCGCGGCGCTGATCTCGGCGATCAGGTCGTTGACGCGGCGCACCTGGGCGACGATGTCGTTCATCGCGCGACCCGCCTCGGCGACCTGCTGCGTGCCGGCCTGGACCTTCTCGACGCTGTCCGAGATGAGGCCCTTGATCTGCTTGGCGGCCTCCGCCGAGCGCTGCGCGAGGCTTCGCACCTCGCCCGCGACCACCGCGAAGCCGCGGCCCTGCTCGCCGGCGCGCGCCGCCTCGACGGCGGCGTTCAGGGCCAGGATGTTGGTCTGGAAGGCGATGCCGTCGATCACGCCGATGATTTCCGCGATCTTGCGGCTGGAGGCATCGATGTCGCCCATGGTGGCGACGACCTGGTCCACCACGGCGCCGCCCTGTGTCGCCGCCGCCGCCGCGGATCCGGCGAGCTGCGTCGCCTGGCGGGCCGTGTCGGAGTTGTTGCGCACCGTGGACGTGAGTTGCTCCATCGATGCGGCGGTCTGCTGCAGGTTGGACGCCTGTTCCTCCGTCCGCTGCGAGAGGTCGGCGTTGCCCGTGGCGATCTGGCTCGAGCCCGTGGCGATGCAGTCGCTGCTGTGGCGCACCTTGCCGACGACGGCGACGAGGCTCTCGATCATCGTCTTCAGCGCCGCGAGCAGCTGGCCCGTCTCGTCGCGGCTCGTGGCCTCGATGCGGGCGCTCAGGTCGCCCGAGGCGACGGTCTGTGCCAGCGCCACGGCCCGCGCGATGGGCCGGGTGATGGAACGCGTGATGGCGAAGCCGAGCGCCGCCGCGAGCAGCGTCGCCGTCGCGGACAGGGCGATCATCATGATCGTGGCGCTCCGGGCCTGCGCCGCCGCATCGGCGGCGAAACCCTGCATGCCCTTGACCTGCGAATCGACCAGTGCCTGCAGCGCGGCCAGGTAGTCGTTCTGCACGGGGATCAGGCGCTTGACCAGGAAGGAGGCGGCCTCCTCGCGTCGGCCCGCGAGGGCGAGGTCGGCGAGCTGCTTGCTCGCGTCGATGAACGGCGTGCGCGTCTCCACGGCGCGCTTCAGGGCAGCCGTCCCCTCCGCCGTCCGGATGGTGGCCTGGAGCCTGGCCAGGGCGTCCTCGATGGCGGGCGCGACGGACATCGCCTTCGCCACCTCTTCCTTGATGACCTCGGGGTCGGTCGAGATGAGGGCCGTCCGCAGTGCGCGCGCACGGACATTGACCTTCTCCTGGATCAGGTTGGCCAGGGCGATCTTCACGTAGCGATCGTTGACGATCACGTTCGTGTTGGCGTCGACGGCCTCGATCCGCGAGATGCCGACGACCGCCATCGTGACGAGCAACGCGATCACGGCAGCGAAGCCGATGGCGAGGCGGGTGCCGATAGTCCAGTTCCTGATGGTGTCCATTGATGTCTCCGATCTGCTAGCGACGACGATCCGGGAGAAGCCCCGGGAGGCGCCGAGGCCGGGAGCGGCCCCGCGCGGGGTGGGGCGGGCGCTTGTCCACGAGCGTCCTGCCTGCTTTGCAGTGTAGGAATCATCAAAATGGATAGATCGGTTGAAATGGGCATTATGGGTCGGTCATTTCGCTGCGGCAGAATCCATGCGGGGAGCGCCGGCCGATCGGCCGCGGCAGATCAACTCATGGGTGCAAGCAAGACGTCCTATTCGCCGCGGCAACTCGCGCAGGTGCTGGGCGTGTCCGTCCAGAGCGTCCAGCGCTGGGTCGACGCCGGCAGGCTCAAGGCCTGGAAGACGCCCAGCGGCCACCGCAAGATCGACGGCGCCTCGGCGCAGGCGCTGATCGACGCGATGCGTGCGGGGGGCGGCGAGCCGGCGGCCGCGTCCGGCGGTTCGTCGCCGCGCGTCCTCATCGTCGACGACGATCCGGCCGCGCTCGAGCTCGTCGAGATGCTGGTGGAGGAGGCGTTTCCGCAAGCCGCCGTGACCAAGGCGCGCAACGGCTTCGAGGGACTGCAGGCGCTGGGCCGCGTGACGCCGGACATCCTGGTCACGGACATCGTGATGCCGCACATCGATGGGCTGGAGATGCTGCGCTACGTCGCGACGCAGGCCGATCGCCCCGGCCTGGTCATCGCGACGTCGTTCCTGCAGCCCGACGAGCTGGAGCGGCGTGGCGGCCTGGACCCCGACGTGGCGTTCCTGCCCAAGCCGCTGGATCCGGCCGCCTTCCTGGCGCTCCTGCGCGAGCGGCGGACGGCGCGCTGAGGCGCCCGCCGACGGATCGACGCTTCACGGTGCTGCCAGCGCCGATGTCCGGCACGAAGCCGGCCGGCGGCGCCGTGATTCGGCGACCCGCACGTGACCGCGTGGGCGGCCAGGCGCCGGTCGGCCGCGCGTAGTGACATATCGACGTAACAGCCCGCTCTTACTCTACGTCGGAGAACGGCGCCCGCCCGTCGCGCGGACGTGCGCGCGACGTTCGAAAGGACGTGTCGCGTCGTGCCTGGCGCCCGAGGGCACCGGTCGGCACCGACGTCCGTCCCCCTGCCTCCCCTTTTCCCGATGCCTCGCCCATGTTCAAGCGCTCCCCGCTTTCCTTCGCCGTCCTGCTCGCCGCCGCCGTCCTGTCCGCCTGCGGAGGCGATGACGACACGGCGCTGACGATCCCCGCGCCCCCCGCGGGCACCGGCCGCACCGACAGCGCCCCCGTCGCCGATGCGGCGGCCGTGCCGCCCTATGTCGACAATGCCTACACGAACCAGCGCGGCGACGCGCGCTACGCGACGCTGTCCACGAACGCGGGAGTCCGCGTGGTGTCCGGCTTCCTGGACTTGTGGAAGCCCAGCACGCTGGTCGTGGACGCGGGCGTGACCGCGCCCGCGAACGGCAGCTTTCCGGCCGTCACCGCGTCGGCCTGGACGGGCATTCCCGGCGACCCGACCGACGGCACGGTGCTCAACGGCGCGGTGCTGGACGCCAACGTGCAGTACGTCGTCGCCGCCACCGCGGCGCGCAGCGCCGACCAGTCGACCGCGGCCTATGTCGATGACCGCCGCGCCAAGGGCTACAGCGTCACCGATGGCCTGGGCCCCCTGACGGCGGCCTGGCGCGCGGCGGCGCAGCAGACGACGTCGATCACGGGCGTGCCCGCCGATGCGACGGCCGTGCTGTACAACGACAGCGGCAACAACACGGGCGTCGGCAGCGCGGCGGGCAACACGGCCTTCGGCGGCGTGGTCGACTTCGTCAACAACGCTGGGGAGAACGCTTCGACCGAACCGGCCAAGCGCTTCTACAAGTACGCGCGCCCCTGGCGCTGGAGCACCGCCGTGCAGGTGGTGCCGGCCCTGGTCCCCGCGAAGAGCTCGACGCCGGCGACCGACGGCGGCTTCATCAGCGGCCATGCCGCGGAGGCCATGCGCGATGCGATCGCGATGGGCTATGTCGTGCCGGAGCGCTACCAGGAGCTGCTGAGCCGTGCCCTCGAACTGGGCGAGAACCGCATCCTCGCGGGAATGCATTCCCCGCTGGACGTCATGGCCGGCCGCGTGCAGGCGCAGGCGGCCGCGACGGCGAGCATCGCCACGGGTGCCGATGCCAAGCTCACGACGTCGGCCTATGCGCAAGCGCACGCCGCATTGATGGCGGCCGTCGGCGCCAGCAGCCCGGCCGCGTTCAACGCGTTCGCGCATTCACAGCCGTCCAGCGTGGACCGCTTCGCGGACCACGCGGCGAACAAGGCCGGCTTCCGGCGCCGCCTGACCTATGGCTTCGCGCAGATCGGCGACAAGAACCGGCCGGCGGTCGTTCCCAAGGGGGCGGAGGTCCTGCTGGAGACGCGCCTGCCGTACCTGGACGCCGCCCAACGCCGCGTGGTGCTCCAGACGACGGCGCTGCCGTCGGGCTATCCGGTGCTCGACGACGCCGAAGGCTGGGGCCGCCTGAACCTGTTCGACGCCGCGGACGGCTACGGCGCCTTCAACGGCGACACGGTCGTGACGATGGATGCCGCGCAGGGCGGCTTCTCGGCGGCCGACAGCTGGAACAACGACATCTCCGGCAGCGGAAAGCTGACCAAGAAGGGCAGCGGCACGCTCACGCTGACCGGCGGCAACACGTTCGGCGGCGGCCTCGAGGTCGATGACGGGACGCTCCAGGCCGCGTCGGCGACCGCGCTCGGGGCGGGCGACGTCTATCTCGCGGGCGGGACGCTGGCCAGCGCCGCGACCTCGGCCGTCGCGGTCCGCGGCGCCTTCACGCAGCTCGCGGGCAGCACGCTGGAACTCGATCTCGGCGATGGCGGCGCGGGCCGCCTCGTCGTCACGGGGACCCTGACGCTGGCGGGCGGAACGCTCGACGTGACGTTCGCCACCGGCCATGTCCCGTCCGTCGGAGACACGCTGGAGGTGATCGGCGCCGGCGCGATCAAGGGCCGCTTCTCCGACATCCACGTGGCCGGCTTCAAGGTGACGCCGACCTACACGTCCACCGGCCTGTTGCTGCACATCGACGGCTGAGGGCCGGCGACGCGGGCCGTCATCGGTTCGTCAAGACTTCGCGCGGCGGCGACCCTACAGTGGCCCGATGCACGAAGTCGCCGAAGTCCGTTCCTGCCGCCGCCCTGCCATCGCACGGGAGGCGGGCCGGCGGCATGATTGACGCCTTCTCGCTGCTGCCCGGCGTCGGCCTGGCGTCGATCGTCTGCGCCGCCGGCTGGTTCCACCTGCGCCGACGACACCGCGACCAGGTCGACAGGCTCGCCGCCCTGCACAGGCGCCAGATCGGCGTGACCGCGCAGCGCCTCGCCGATGCGGTCAGGCGCTCGGATGTCCTGAAGCAGGAGGTCCTGCTGCTCAAGAAGGAGATCGTGCAGCAGCAGAAGCGATGGGATCGCGACAGCATGCGCATGCCGGCGCCCGCCGCAGCGGCCGACGGGCCGCGGCCTTCGAGCGTGCAGGCGCGCGACGAGCGCTGGCAAGACGGCAGCGCGTTCGCCGATACCCAGCCGTGGGATCCCGCTTCCCCTTGAGCCTCATCCGCCGCGCGCCTCCGGCCGACGGCGTACGCGTCATGCCAGATTTCTTCAGTTCCCGACTTCGCCGGCCCGGATCGCTGCCGCCGCTCTCGCCTCGGCGCCCGTCCCGGCGATTGCGCCGCCGTCGAGCGCTGCCCACCCTGGCGCCCTCGTCCCGATGGGCGCGCCTGCTGCAGGCGCTGGGCTGGGTGACTCGTCGCTGACGCCGGCGCTGGCCGGCCGCGGCATCAATGCGCGAGCAGCCAGAGCACGAAGACGACGGTGACGCCGCACAGCAGCGCCGTGTTGACCACCAGGATCGCGAGCAGGCGGAGCAGGGTCGGCCACCAGCGCCCGCCGTAGACGCGCCGCAATGCGATGAAGCCGTAGAACGGCATGGCGATCAAGGCGCTTCCTCCGTCATGCGTGGGCGTCGCGAGCGCGAGCACCGAGGCGAGCAGGAAGGCGAACGTCTGTCCGTGCATCGCGAAGACGAGGTGCTCGCCGAACGCCCTTCGCCGATTGGCGTAGGCGATCCCGACGACCCCCGCGAATGCCGGCACCATCAGGAACAGGACGTACGGCGCGATGCCCAGTCCGTGCAGGACGAGGGCGTCCTGCGCGGCACGCGGCGTGACCTTCGCATGCTCTGCCGACGAGGCGAGATCGGCTCGCGCGGTGGGACGCGACGTGTCCGGCGACGGCGCACCCGCGTCGTCGGCGCGCAGCGGCGTGCCGGAGGGTCGGACACCCGCGGCGGTGTCGCCCGCGCGCGCGGGCGCGCTGGCGGCCGGCCGCGCGAGCGGGGCCGCTCGCGACGCGGGCTCCGCGACGGGCGCCAGCAGCTTGAGGACGAGGAACAGGATGAAGCTCGCGCTGAGGTAGAGGCGCAGCGGCGGCAGGTACTGGCGGCGCTTGCCGGCGAGATAGTTCGCGGTGAGCTGGCCGGGATGCCGCACCAGCAGCCACAGCGTGCGCCACAGAGGGCCCTCCAGCGCGACGTAGTGGCCCACGAACTCGTGCGCGAATTCGACCACCGAGGGCGGGTGCAGCGTCGTCTCCTGGCCGCAGCTCGGGCAGAAGCGCACGGCCTCGGGCGCGACGCCCAACAGGCGCAACGGGAAACGGCAGTTGGGGCAGGCCGCCAGCGGCTCGTGGGCGTGGGGGCCCGCGTTCGCAGGCAGGGTGGAAGTGACGTCGGTCATCGCGAGCATCGCATCGGGAAGGCCCGCGGGTTCGAAGCCTCGGTGCCGCCGATCATGCCATGCGAGCCTGTCCGCGGCACGAGCGCCTTGCGCCCGACGGGCCTGCGCGCCCGACCGTCAGGGGCACTCGCGCGGTCGCGTCACCGGGCATCCGCACGGGATCGATCGGCGCCTATCGATAGACGGGCCTGCGCAGCCCGCGCGCCTCGGCCGGTTCATCCGCGCTGCGGTCATACACCATCAGGCATTGATGGCACTTGGCGAATCCGAACTGGCCGCGGGCGGCTTCGGACCAACCGAACAGGCGCGGCTTGCCGCCGTCGGCGTAGTCGACGACCTGTTCGGTCTGGCCGCAGTTGTTGCAGCGGAGAAATAGATCGCGTCCGCGCCACTCGGACGACACGTGTCCAATCGTCTTCACGATCAACCACCCTGCTCAATGTGGTCGCCCTTGGGCGCCACGGTGCTCGAAAGCTCCTGACGAAGCCTGATGTCGCCTGGCCTGCTCTGTCGGCGGGCCTGTGCGGACTGCACCCTCTGGCAAGGATTGTGGCCCGATTGTCTTGCGCTGTCTTGACAGGAATCGTGGGGAATTGCCGCTTCGTGAGGATGTTGTGCGGCCCGCGGCGGGGACGGCGCGCCATCGGGTGCATTCGTCGGTTCGGCCGGCCCTTCCTGTGACGGGGCGTGCGCGCCGGCGCCGGCGCGCCGCGTCTCAGGACGTCGCGTCCGGCTGCGCCGCGGGGACGATTTCCTCGAAGTAATGGATGCCGACGCCCACGCGCGCGGTGGTGCCCCAGTCTTCCTCGGGGACGCCGGACAGGTCGTGATCGGCCAGCCAGGCGTCGAGGCTCTCGAGGACCTTCTGCGCCTGCTTGCCGCTCAGCGCGCGGAACGCGGGCAGCGCCTCGGGGGGGATGCCGACGTGCATGACCTTGCGCTGGTAGCGCGCCGCCTGGGCGTCGGGCTGCTCGATGTTGAAGGTGATGGTCTCGACGAGATCGGCGACGTCCGTGCCGAGGAACGAGATCTTGGCGACCATGTTCCGGTTCGGAACGAAGCCGCGCTGCACGAGCTCGACGCTGCCGTCAGGCCGCGGGCGCACGCAGCCCAGGCGCACGAGTTCGTCGAGCACGGCGCGGGTGGGGACGTCGCCGCCGTGCAGGCGCACGAGTTCGCCGAAGCCGTCCGCGCCTTCCATGGCGAGGGCGCGGGGCGTCCCGCCGGTCCCGGCGAAGCGCGCATCGCGCACCCACGCGGTGACGACGCGCGCGGCGCGGTTGTAGTGGGTGCTGTCCGCGTCCACGCCGCTCCACGGCTGGGTGAGCAGCGTGTTGACTTCCTTGCGCGTCAGTCCGGTGAGGATGGCCGCGCGCGAGACCGAAGGCTTGCGGCCCGGGAGGGCGAAGTCCTCCATCGCGCATTCGGCGTAGACGCGCTTGGCCACCGATTCGAAGGCGCTGTACGAGAACGAGTGCTTGAGCATCAGCCGCACGAGCGGGCGCAGCAGCCTGGCGAGCGCCGCGCCGAGCGCCTGGGTCAACGCGGTGTCTTCGAGCATTGCCGAACTATAGAGCGCAGGGGCGGCTCGCCCTGCGTGCGCTGCTTCATCCGGGCCGGCACCGTGGCGCCGATGGCACTGCACGGCGACTGTCGGCGCAAATCCCTATTCAACTCCGGCCGCGGGTGTCCTGCGGCGCCGACGGGCGCATCGACCGGGCGACCATGGTCGCGTGCGTCGGGCCGGCACTCGACGCGGCGCAAGCGGCGTCGCGCCGCGCAGCGGATGAAGGCCGCAAGTCCCGCGCGGCCGGAGGGCGCCGGCGGCGTGTGTAAAGTCGGGGCTGCCGCCGTCGCGCGCCCCGAGATTGCCCGCCAAAGTGACCCCCCTGCACATCGCCGTCCTCGATGACGAGGCCGACATCACCGACCTGCTCGCCGGCTATTTCGGCGGCCAGGGCTACCGCGTGACGCAGCTGCATCGCGGTCGCGACCTGCTGGCCGTGATGACCGCCGATCCGCCCGCGCTGGTGCTGCTGGACCTGGGCCTGCCCGGCGAGGACGGCTTCGCCATCGCGCGCCAGCTGCGCGAGCATCACCGCTGCGGCCTGGTGATCGTCACCGGCCGCGGCGATTCGATCGACAAGATCGTCGGCCTCGAGGTGGGCGCCGACGACTACGTCACCAAGCCGTTCGACCTGCGCGAACTGGCCGCGCGCGTGAAGGCCGTGCTGCGGCGCACCGCGGCTGTGGCCGAAACGGCGGCTGAGCCCGTCGCGCCCGCGCCGGCGTCCGCCGTGCGCGAGCGCTTCGCGTTCGCGGGCTGGATGCTGGACATCGCCGCCCGCACGCTGCACGACCCGAGCGGTGCGGAGGTGGCCGTCACCGGCGGCGAATTCGACCTGCTGGGCGTGCTGGTGCGCCACCCGGGCCGCGTGTTGTCGCGCGACTTCCTGCTGGAGCAGACGCGCGGCCGCGACGCCGCCCCGTTCGACCGCACGATCGACGTGCAGATCGGGCGCCTGCGTCGCAAGATCGAGGCCGACCCCGAGCGCCCCGAGCTGATCAAGTCGGTGCGCGGCGCCGGCTACGTGCTGGTGCCGGCGGTGACGCCCGTGCCCTGAAGGACCCCGCATGCGCCGTGAGAACGCCAAGTCGCTGTCGTTGACGGGTTTCGATGAGCGCACCGTCTTCCGCTCGATCTTCGGCGCGCATCCGGACGCCATGCTGCTGGTCGACGCGTCGGGCGCGATCGCGATGAGCAATCCCGCGGCCGAGGCGCTGCTGGGCTACAGCGCCGACGAGCTCTCCGCCATGGGCGTCGACGCGCTGGTGCCGCAAGCCATCCGCGGACGCCATTCGTCGTACCGGGCGGCCTACGCCCAGGCGCCGCGGGCGCGGCCGATGGGCGACCAGACCGACCTCGTGGCGCTGCGCAAGGATGGCAGCGAGGTGCGCGTGGAAATCGCGCTGAGCCCGCTGCAGGACCACGGGCTGCCGTTCGTCGTGGCCTCGATCCGCGACATCGGCGAGTACCCGCGCGTGAAGAAGGCGCTGAAGCAGGCGCGCTACAGCGAACACCTGGCGCAGCTGGCGCGGCTGGCGGTGGACGAGCGCAGCCCCGACGCGGTGCTGGCGCATGCGCCGCGCATCGCCGCCGAGGCGCTGCAGCTGCCGTCGGCCATCGTGCACCTGCTCGAGGACGGCGGCCGCCAGTTCCGCGTGGCGGCGGGCGTGGGGCTGCTGCCCGGCCTGCCGGTCGGCGCGCGCCTGCCGGCCACGCCCGACACCCCGCCCGGCCTCATGCTGGCGCAGGGCCGCACCGTGCTGCTGTCCGACGACGCCGACGCGGCGGGCTCGCTGCACCCGCGCCTGCGCGAGGCGGGCCTCGTCGGCGGCGCGGCCGCGCCGTTGAGCGACCGCGGACGCATCTTCGGCGCATTGGTCGTGCACGCCGACCGCGCGCATTCCTTCGGTCCCGACGAGATCCGCTTCCTCGAGTCGGTGTGCGGCCTGCTCGCCACCAGCCTGCAGCGCGCCCGCACCGAGGAGGCGCTGAACCATTCGCAACGCCTGGAGAGCGTGGGCCAGCTGACCGGCGGCATCGCGCACGACTTCAACAATCTGCTGACCGTGATCCAGGGCAACCTGCAGATCCTGGAGACGCTGCCGCCGCTCGCGGCCGACGCCCGTGGCCAGAAGCTGCTCGACGCGGCGAGCCGCGGCACGCGCCGCGCCGCGGAGCTCACCAGCAAGCTGCTGGCCTTCTCGCGCCGCCAGGTGCTGCAGCCCAGCGCGGTCGACGTGGGCGCGATGCTGCACTCGCTGGCGGACATGCTGCGCCGCACGCTCGACCAGCGCGTGCGCATCGCGATCGATGTCGAGCCCGGCTGCCCCCCGGTGCTGGCCGACCCGGTGCAGCTCGAGTCGGCGCTGCTCAACATCGCGATCAATGCACGCGACGCGATGCCCGACGGCGGCGAGTTCGTGTTCCGCGCGCGCGGCGCCGCGGGGTTGCCGGACGCGGTCGCGGTCACCGCGGCGGCGGCCGGCGAGGCGCCGGGCTTCGTGTCGATCGCGGTGTCGGACACCGGCACGGGCATGCCGGAAGGCGTGCGCGAGCGTGCGTTCGAGCCCTTCTTCACGACCAAGGGCGCGGGCCGCGGCACCGGCCTGGGCCTGAGCACCGTCTACGGCTTCGCGACGCAGTCCGGCGGCACGGTGACGCTGGACTCCGTTCCCGGGGCCGGCACCACCGTCACGATGCTGCTGCCGCAGCCGACGACGCGGGCCGCCGCAGCCGCCGCCGACGAGGTCGCGGCGCCGCGGCCCGTGCCGCGCGGCCTGCGCGTGCTGCTGGTGGAGGACGATTCCGCCGTGCGCGCAGTGGCGCTCGAGTTCCTGGAGGCGCTGGCCGCGCGCGTGACCGCGTGCGTGAACGGCGAGGAGGCGCTCGCCGCGATCGACGCCGGCGCGCCGTTCGACCTGCTGCTGTCGGACATCGCGCTGGGCGCCGGCATGCGCGGCACCGAGCTCGCGCGCCAGGCGCAGCAGCGCCGGCCCGGGCTCGCGGTCCTGCTGGTGTCGGGCTTCTCGGCGGAGCTGATCGACGTGGACCGCGTGGCGCCGCCGGATTGGGCGCTGCTGCCCAAGCCGTATTCGCGCAACGACCTGAGCGGGGCGATCGCGACGGCGCTGGGCGGCGCGGCGGGTTGAGGCGCGGGGGGCGAAACGCCGACTCCGTCATCCTGCGCGATCGGGCACGGAAACGCCTACGCCGTCGTCCTGCGCGGTCGGGTACGGAAACGCCGACTCCGTCGTCCTGCGCGATCGGGCACGGAAACGCCGACTCCGTCGTCCTGTGCGATCGGGCATCGAAACGCTGACTCCGTCATCCTGCGCGAAGTCGCAGGATCCACGCATCACGAGGCGCTTCCTCCAAGGTGGATCCTGCGACTGCGCTTCGCTCCGCGCAGGATGACGAGGTCTCGGGATGCCCCCTCAATGCAGCGGCATCACCGGCGCCAGGCACTGCTGGACGAAGCCGTCGAGCGCGGCGACGTCGTCGATCACGATGTCGCGGCGGCACTTGTCGGGAAAGCCGATCAGCCCTTCGCGCACCAGCTTCGACAGCGCGCGGCTGACGGTCTCCAGCGAGATGCCCAGGTAGTTGCCGATCTCGGCGCGCGTCATGTGCAGCTGGATGTGGTCGTTGCGCAGGCCGCGGCGGGCGAGCGCGCCGGCCCAGTTGCTCAGGAAGTCGGCGACGCGGGCGTCGGCGGGCAGCGTGCACACGGTCATCAGCGAATTGCGATCGCCGGTGATCTCGCGGCTCATGCCCTCGTGCAGCACCGCCATCAGCGCCGGGCGCGTGGCGCAGGCCTGCAGCAACGCGGCATAGGGAATGGCCCAGACCTCGCCGATGTCCATCGCGACGACGTCGCAGGCGTGCGCACCCTCGGCGATGCCGTCCAGGCCCAGCCAGTCGCCGCGGAACTTGAAGCTGACGATCTGCTCGCGGCCGTCGGGCGAGAGCGTGACGACCTTGTAGAAGCCGGAGTTGGCGACGAACAGGTGCGTGAAGCGGTCGCCCGAGCGATAGACCTTCTGGTCGGCGCGCACCAGGTGGCGCTGCACCTCGACCGACGACGAGATCAGCGCCAGGCGCTCGCCGATCGCGCGGCTGTGGGCGCCGGCGTCCGCCAGGTCGCGCCGCGCGTTGCGATGCGGCGCCGGGGCGGCGGCGCGCGCCGCGGGCAGGGTGGCTTGGCGGGGCGTCGGGGCGTCGTACAGCATGGGGATTCCTTCGGGTTCGGGCGTTCTTCAGCGGATGGATGAATTCTGGGCAACGCCCATGAGCGGACGACGACCTGCCGGCGTCACTCGGTAACGCCCGGTGAACGAACGGTGACAGTCGCGCAACCGGCGTTCGCCCGGGCGTGGCGATTGACGCGGCGCAAGGCGCCGGCCCCGGCGGCAACTAACCTTCGCGGACCGCTCCCATTGGCGAATCGCGATGTCCTTCTCCCTTTCCCGGCAACTGCTGGCCGGCGACGCGCTCGGCTCCGACGAGGTGCGCGCCATCGTCGAGGCGGCCTGCCGCCTGCACGAGGCCGGCGGCTCGCTGCCGCTGAGCGGACGCCACGTGGCCATCGCCGGGGAAGACCACGACACGCCGTCGGCCCGCCTGTTCGAGCGCGCGGCCACGGGCCTGGGGGCGCGCGTGTCGCGCATCGGCTCGGCCGCGCTGCTGGAGGGTCGCGAACGCGCCCACCACGCGGCACGCATGCTGGGCAGCCTGTACGACGCGGTCGACGTCCTGCCGTTCGCCCCCGAGCAGGCGCGCGAGCTGCAGGAGGTCGCCGGCGTGCCCGTCTATGCCGACCTCGGCGGCGACGCCGGCCCGCTGCAGCGCCTGCTGCCGGCATTCGCGGGCGTCCAGCCCGCTTCCTGCCCGCCCGACGAGACGCTGCTGCGCCTGGTGCAGGCCGTGCTCGTCGAGACGATGTCCTGAGCGAGCACCGGGTCGCCGGGCGTTTCAGACCACCTTGGAGAAGCGCTCGCGCGACGCGCCGTCGCGCAGGTAGCGGTCGAACACCATCGCCACGGCGCGCACCACGAACCAGCCCTGCGGCGTCACCTGCACCGCGTCATCGCGCAGCTCGACGAAGCCGTCGGCCACGAAAGGAGCCAGCGCGGCGAGCTCGGGCGCGAAGTCCTCGCGCATGCCGCCGGCGTGGCGGGCGTCGATGTCGGCGAAGGCGACGCGGCCGTGGCACATCAGGGCCATGATGACGTCGCGCCGGCGCAGGTCGTCGGCCGTCAGCTCGATGCCGCGCACGACAGGCAGGCGACCCTGCTCGAGCGATTCGTAGTACTCGGGCAGCGTCTTCGCGTTCTGGTAGTAGCTGTCGCGGATGCGGCCGATGGCCGACACGCCCAAGCCCACCAGCTCGCAATCGGGGTGCGTGCTGTAGCCCTGGAAGTTGCGCTGGAGCCGGCCCTCGCGCCGCGCGATGGCCAGGGCGTCGCCGGGCAGCGCGAAGTGGTCCATGCCGATGTAGTCGTAGCCGTGCTCGAGGAAGCGCGCCATCGCCAGCGCCAGCATGTCCACGCGCTGCGAAGCGGCGGGCAGGTCCTGCGACGCGATGCGGCGCTGAGGCTTGAAGCGGGACGGCAGGTGCGCGTAGGCGTACAGCGCGATGCGATTCGGACGCAGTTCGATCATCTGGTCGATGGTGCGCGCGAAGCTCTGCGGCGTCTGCAGCGGCAGGCCGTAGATCAGGTCGGCGTTGATCGACTCGAAGCCGCAGGCACGCGCCGCGCGCATGACCTCGCGCACGCTCTCGTACGGCTGCACGCGGTGCACGGCCCGCTGCACGTCGGCGTCGAAGTCCTGCACGCCGAAGCTGACGCGGTTGAAGCCTTGCCCGCGCAGGAACGCGAGGCGCCCGGCGGTGACCGTGCGCGGGTCCACCTCGATCGACAGTTCGGCGTCCGGCGCGAAGCGGAAGGCGCTGCCGAGGCGGCCCATCAGCCGCGCGATCTCGGGGTCGCCGAGAAAGGTCGGCGATCCGCCGCCGAAATGCAGTTGCGAGATGGCGCGACCCGTGCCCAGGCGCGCGACGACGAGCCCGATCTCGCGCTCCAGCGCGTCGAGGTAGGGCCCTGCGCGGTCGTGGTGCTTCGTGATGATCTTGTTGCACGCGCAGTAGTAGCACAGCGATTCGCAGAACGGGATGTGCACGTAGATCGACAGCGGCGCGTGCTCTCCGCGGTCGCAGGCGTGGCGGTGCTCGTCCAGCAGCACGCCCAGGCGTTCCGGGGCGAAGCCGTCCGCGAAGCGGTCGGCAGTCGGGTAGGAGGTGTAGCGCGGGCCCGGGCCGTCGATGCGGCGCAGCACCGGCTCGGGCGGGATCCGGCGATCGGGCAGGATGGAGATGACTTGCGTGGACATGCCGCCATCGTGCGGTCGCCGCGCCGGTGCCGGCTTGCGCGGCGTCAAGCGCGGCTTCGCTGGCCGCCGGCGGCCAGCCGCTGCAGCGCCGCAGGGACGAGGATGCGCACGTCGCGGTGGCGCATGTCGAGGATGCCCTCGTCGCATCGCCAGGTGAAGCGGCGGGTGACGTCTTCAGCCGGCAGCCGGGCGTGCACGACCCTATCCGCGCCCGAGTCCGAGCGGGGGCGGCACCGTGAAGACGATGCGGTCGAACAGCGCGCGGTAGGCCGCCTCGGGCTCGAGCCCGGTGAGCGGGTCGGGCTCGGGAGCGAGCGCGTCGTCGAGCTCGTTCCAGTCGGCTGCCGTGAGCGACTGCAGCGCGAGCGGCATGACCTCGCGCTCCTCGAGCGCCATGTGCGCGAGGTAGAACTCGGTGTAGCGCTGCACGGCCGTCTCGAACGCGGCACGCCGCGCCTCGCCGATCACCTCCCACGCGGTGAGCGCGTGCTCGAGGGTATGGATCCAGAACTCGCTGCGCGCGTGCTCCTCCTCCAGCCGGTCGAGCAGGTCGCGGGACCAGGGCGCGCGCGCCCGCAGCTTCGGGAACAGCAGCTCGGACTCCTTGCGATGGTGCTGGCGCTCGGGGAAGTCGGCGACGTAGAACACCATGTCGCGCAGCAGGGCGAAGTCGGGCGCGCGGCCGTCCTTCGTCGCCGACACGAGGAGGGGCAGCGTGCGCAGCATCGAGGCCAGCGCCGCGTGCTCGTCGCGCAGGATCTTCAGGGTGGCGGTCATGGCATCCTCGTCGTCGATGCGAGATTCGCACGTCGGAAGGCGTCCGCCTTGCGCAGCGTCAAGCCGCGCCAGGGTCGGTCGCCGGGTGCGGCGCGTCCGGCGATGGGCGCTCCCATTCCATCCAGTCCGCGCCGAACAGCTCGGACAGGTGCGGGGTGCGCTCGGATCCGTTGCCGCAGGCCAGCGAATCGGTGGGACAGTAGCGGTCGCAGCCCCAGCAGACGCGTTCCGGATGGGCCGGCAGGATGGGGAACTTCTTGTGCATGGCGCTAGACCGATTTCGCCGCGGCCACCAGCGCGGGGTCGACGTCGCCGACGAGGGTCGTGCGCCTGACGATGCGGCCCTCGGCGTCGAGCAGGCTGATCACGCTCGAATGGTTGAACTCGCCGCTGGCCAGCCTGCGGTACTGGATGCCCAGCAGGGCCGCGATGCGGCGCGCGTCGGCCTCGGTGCCGCGCACCAGGCTCCAGCGCGCATCGCAGTGATGCCTGGCGGCGGTCTCCTTGAGGACGGGCACGGTGTCGCGCTGGGGGTCGAAGCTGACCATCACCACGCGCACCTTGTCGCGCACCGGCTTGTCGAACGCATCGACGGTGCGGCGGATCGATTCGAAGATCAGCGGGCACACCATCTCGCACGAGGTGTAGAACATGCTGGCCAGGACCGGCGCGCCGCGCGTCGAGCCCCAGTCGAACGGGTGGCCGTCCTGGTCGACGAGGCGGAGGTGCAACTGGTAGACGGAATCGCCGGGCACGGGCACGGCGGCGCGGGCGGCGCCGGCCAGCGCCGCACAGGCGAACAGGCCCAGGGCATCGCGGCGTGTCAACGAGGTCATCGAGGTTCTCCGGTGGCGGGGCGCACGCAGCGGAAGCCGAGCGTGCGCAAGGTGTCGGGCGCCGACAGCGAGGACAGCAGCGCGACGCGCATCAGCACGGCGTAGTTGTCGCGGTCGGCCATGCTGATCGCGCCGGCGCCGCAGAAGCGCAGCGTGTCGGGGTCGCCCTGGTTGCGGCTGTCGCCGGCGACGAACAGGGCGTTGAAGTCGTCGACCCACTCCCACACGAGGCCGTGCAGGTCGCGCACGCCGTGCACGTCGGGCGGCCCGCCAACGTCGCGCGGCGCGGCGGTGGCGGGCTGCGCGTACCAGGACAGGATGCGCTGGCGCCAGGCGGGGTCGCCGCGCGCGTCCGCGCGGGTCTCGTCGGCCGCGGCGGCGAACTCCCACTCGAGCCACGTCGGCAGGCGCCCGCCCTCGCTGTCGCAGAAGGCCTGGGCCGCGAACCAGCTGACCTCGGTGACGGGGCGGCCGTCGGCGACGTCCGGGCCGTCATCGGCCGCGGGCCCGTCGACCAGGTAGGCAGCGTCGGCGAAGACGGCCGGGGCCCGGCCCCGCCGCCACTCGGGGTGCAGCGCCAGGAAGGCGCGGAACTCGGTGCGTGTCACCGGGGTGGCGCGCAGCTCGAACGGGGCGACGCGGGCGACGGCGGTCGTGCCGGGCGTGGCGCCCTGCGGCAGCACGCTGGTGAACTCGCCGCCCGGGAGATGCGCGTAGTCGGCGGCCGGCGCGATCACGCCCGCGCCCGCGAGCGCGATCGCCAGGGCGCCGGTGCGCACGCGTCGCATGGCGGCGCTCAGTGCGCGGCCGGGGCAGCGGGCGGGGTGCCTTGCGCGCGCGACTTCTTCACGTCGTCGGCGGACACCTGGCCGCCCGGGTTGCCCCAGCTGTTCAGGACGAAGGTGAGGATGTTGGCGACCTCGTCGTCGTTGAGCTGGCTCATCGGCGGCATCACGGAGTCGTACGGCGTGCCGTTGACGGTGACCTTGCCGGTCAGGCCGCGCAGCGGGATGCCGATGGTGCGCTGCAGGTCGGACGCGAGGAAATCGGACTTCGCGAGCGGCGGGAACACGCCCGGGATGCCCGCGCCGTTGGCCTGGTGGCACACGGAACAGGTGCCCGTGAACAGCGCCTCGCCGGCCTTGACCTGGTCCTGCAGCGACAGCGTGCCCTGGCGCGCCGACTCGGTGGCCCGGGTGACGGCCTCGAGGTTGGGCCGCGAGCGGTCGCCGAGGTAGACCGAGTCGAGCTCCTTGCCCGAGTAGATCGCCTTGTCCGGCTGGCCCTCGACCTTCAGGATCGCCAGCGCTCCCTTGTTGAAGGCGCGGAAGATCGAGTGGTCGACCATCACGTAGCTGCCCGGCACGCGGGTGCGGAACTTGGCGATGGCCGCGCCGCCCGCGGGGATCAGCGTCGTCTGCACGTTCTTCTGGACGTTGGTGCCGCCCTCGAAGCGCACCTCGTCGAAGATCGCGCCGATCACGTGGAAGCTCGACACGAGGTTCGGGCCGCCGTTGCCGACGAACAGCCGCACGGTCTCGCCGACCTTGGCCTTGAGCGCCTTGTCGCCGGTGAGCGCGCCCTCGGCGCCGTTGAACAGCACATAGGTCGGGCGCTCGTCGATGGCCTTCTCCATGTCGAACGGCTGGTCGCCCTTCTCGCGGTACTTGCCGCCCGTGTAGAAGTCGCCCTGCATCACGTAGTACTCGTGGTCGACCTTGGGCATGCCCTGCGGCGGCTCCACCAGGATCAGGCCGTACATGCCGTTGGCGATGTGCATGCCCACCGGCGCGGTGGCGCAGTGGTAGACGTAGATGCCCTCGTTGAGCGCCTTGAACGTGAACTTCGATTCATGGCCCGGCGCGGTGAAGCTGGAGGCCGCGCCGCCGCCCGGGCCGGTCACGCCGTGCAGGTCGATGTTGTGCGCCATCTTGTTGGCCGGGTCGTTCTTGAGGTGGAACTCCACCGTGTCGCCCTGGCGCACGCGGATGAAGCTGCCCGGCACCGTGCCGCCGAAGGTCCAGAACGTGTAGTTCACGCCTTCGGAGATCTGCATCGTCTTCTCGACGACCTCGAGCTCGACGATCACGTGGGCCGGATAGTTGCGGTGGATCGGCGGCGGCACGAGCGGGGGGCTGGTCAGCACGGCGTGGATCGGCTCCCCGCGCGGCGGCCCGAAGTCGCCCGCGCCGCCGGGCCCGTTGGCGGCGAACGAGGGCGCGGCCATGAAGGCGATGGCGGCGAGGCCCAGGAACGCGCGCGTGCGCTGCAGTGCGCCGCGAAGCGGTTGGAGTTCCATAAACATACCTCTCATATAAATCTTTTCGATGGTTCGCAAGTTACCGCCGCGCTGGATGCGCGTGTTGACGGCCGTCAACGGTGCGCAGGACGTGGACGGCGGAGGTCACCCCCCGGGGGTCATCGCGCCGCCGGTCGATGTGGTGGCCGCGCAGCGGCCAGGCCGCTCGGCGAGCGGATCGCGCACCCGCAGCCGGGGTACCTGGTCGAAGAAGGCGGGCAGTGTCATGCGCCGCATTGAGGCATCGACGCCAACGCCCGAGCTTGATGCGCGTCAAGGCGGCGGAAGCCGATCGGCATCTCCCGACGCGGATCGTCCAGGATTGCACGCCGGCCCGAGCGGAGCTTGTCCTGGGTCAAGGCCTGGCGGATGCGATCTCCCTAACGTGCGGCGGCATGAACGACTCTTCGATCCGGATCGAGCCGGAGCTGCAGGCCGCCTTGCGCCAGTCGGGGCTGCGATCCCTGGTCCTCGGCGGCCGCGAACTGCTGCCGATCGTGCAGGGCGGCATGGGCGTGGGGGTATCGGCGCATCGCCTCGCCGGCACCGTCGCCGCGTGCGGCGGCGTCGGCACGCTCAGCGCCATCGACCTGCGTCGCCTGCATCCGGACCTGATGGAGCGCACCCGTGGGCGCGGCGTCGGCCCCGAGGTCAAGGCCGCGATGGAGCAGGCCAACCTCGAGGCGCTCGGGCGCGAGATCGCTGCAGCGCGGCAGCTGTCCGGCGGGCGCGGCCTGCTCGCGGTCAACGTGATGCGGGCCGTCGGCCAGTACGCGGCCTACGTCCGGCGCGCCCTCGAGTGCGGCATCGACGCGGTCGTGGTCGGCGCCGGCCTGCCGCTGGACCTGCCCGAGCTCGCAGCCGGGCACCCGGGCGTGGCGCTCGTGCCGATCCTGTCGGACGCCCGCGGCGTGCAGCTGGTGCTGCGCAAATGGGAGCGCCGCAAGCGCGTGCCCGATGCCATCGTGCTGGAGCACCCGGCACTCGCGGGCGGACACCTCGGCGCCGCGACGGTGGCCGACCTGCGCGACCCGCGCTTCGACTTCGAGCGCTGCGTGCCCGAGACGCTCGCCGTGCTGCGCGCCGCCGGCCTCGAGCGCACGCCCATCATCGCGGCCGGCGGCATCCGCAGCGCGGCCGACGTGCGCCGCCTGCAGGACCTCGGCGCCGCCGCCGTGCAGCTGGGCACGCCGTTCGCGGTCACGCGCGAGGCCGACGCGCACGACGCGTTCAAGCAGGTGCTGGCCGACGCGCGCGACGAGGACATGGTGGAGTTCACCAGCGTCGCCGGCCTGCCGGCGCGCGCCGTGCTCACGCCCTGGCTGGCGACCTACCTGCGTGCACTGCCGCGGCTGCAGGAGAACGCGCACGCCAAGCCGCGCTGCACCGAGGTGTTCGACTGCCTGACGCAGTGCGGGCTGCGTGACGGCAAGCCGACGTGGGGCCAGTTCTGCATCGACCACCAGCTCGCCGCGGCGTTGCGCGGCGACGTCCGGCGCGGGCTGTTCTTCCGCGGCAAGGGCGCGCTGCCGTTCGGGCGCGAGATCCGCGGCGTGCGCGACCTGATGCACCACCTGCTGTCGCGACCCGGATCGGCTTGACACAGGTCAAGGCCGTGCGGGGGCACCGTTCCTAATATAGATGCATCTTTAATGCATCTTTAGTCCGAATGGAGCAAGCCATGGTGCAAGCCGTCAAGAAAGCCGTCCTCGACGCCCGCGAGATCCCGCCGCGCGAACGCCACCCGCGCATCTTCGCGACCTTCCGCGCGCTGCAGGTCGACGAGGCGATGGAGCTGGTCAACGACCACGACCCGCGCCCGCTGTACTACCAGTTCCAGTCCGAGATGCCCGGCACCTTCACCTGGCGCTACCTCGCGGCGGGTCCCGAGGTCTGGCAGGTCGAGATCGTGCGCACCGCGGCCGGCGAAGCCGGGACGTGCTGCGGCGGCGGCTGCAGCGGCGGTTGATCCGTCCGTCACCCATCCATTCATCGGGGAACAACATGACCAGCAACAACAGGCTGTGGCGATGGCTCGGCCTCATCTTCGTGCTGTCGTTCGGGGCGCTCGGCTACCTCGGATGGCAGATCTACCTGGCGGCGCCGCCCATTCCGGAGCAGGTCGTGACGGCCGACGGCAAGCTGCTGTTCACGGGCGAGCAGATCCGGCATGGCCAGCAGGCCTGGCACGCCGCCGGCGGCCAGCAGCTGGGAACCGTGTGGGGCCATGGGGCCTACGTCGCGCCCGACTGGTCGGCCGACTGGCTGCACCGCGAGGCCACCGAGCTGCGCGCGCTGCGGCTGAAGTCGCGTGCCGGCGCGCTGCCGCCGACGATGGAGCAATCCGCCGCGGTCGAGGTGCTGCTCAAGGACGAGATGCGCCGCAACACCTACGACACGATCGACAGCCGCATCACCGTCTCGCCCGAGCGCGGGCAGGCGATCCGCGCCGTCGAGTCGCACTACGAGGGCCTGTTCGGCACCGACCCGGCGCTCGACCAGCTGCGCGACCAGTACGCGATGACGACCGGCATCCTGCCTTCGGCCGACGACCGCAAGGCGCTGTCGGCGTTCTTCTTCTGGAGCGCCTGGGCCGCCACGACGGATCGTCCGGACGAGCCCGGCGTCTCGTACACCAGCAACTGGCCGCATGAGCCGCTGGTGGGCAACACCATGACGGAGTCGGCGGCGGTGTGGTCGATGGTGTCGATCATCCTGCTGCTGGCCGGCATCGCCGCGATGCTGTGGGTGCACGGCAGCGCGAAGCACGACGCCGAGCTGCTGCCGCCGGCCGCCGATCCGTTCCTGGGCATCCAGGCCACGCCGTCGATGAAGGCCACGCGCAAGTACTTCTTCGCCGTCATCGGCCTGATGCTGCTGCAGATCGGCATGGGCGCCCTCACCGCGCACTACGCCGTCGAGGGCCAGTCGTTCTTCGGCATGCCGCTCGCCAAGGTGCTGCCCTACGTCGTGAGCCGCACGGTGCATACCCAGGTGGGCATCTTCTGGATCGCGACCGCGTGGCTGGCCACCGGCCTTTACATCGCGCCGCTGCTGTCGGGACGTGAGCCGAAGTTCCAGAAGCTCGGCGTCGATGTGCTGTTCTGGGCGCTGATCGCCATCGTGGTGGGCTCGATCGCCACCGGCTGGCTCGGCACGATGCAGCACCGCGGCTTCGACTACGGATTCTGGATCGGCAACCAGGGCCTCGAGTACACGAGCATGGGCCGCGTCTGGCAGTACCTGCTGTTCGTCGGCCTGATCCTGTGGGTGGTGCTGCTGGCGCGCGCGCTGTGGCCCGCGCTGACGAAGCCGTCGGAATCGCGCGGCCTCATCGCGATGGTGTTCCTGTCGGCCACCTGCATCGGCGGCTTCTACTCGACCTCGCTGACGTGGGACCAGCACTCGCAATATTCGATGATCGAGTACTGGCGCTGGTGGCTCGTGCACCTGTGGGTGGAGGGCTTCTTCGAGGTGTTCGCCACCGCGGTCGTCGCGCTGATCTTCACCAAGCTGGGCCTGGTGCGCGCCGCGAGCGCGAACCGCGCGATCGTCGCCGAGACCATCGTGTTCCTGTTCGGCGGCATCCTGGGCACGCTGCACCACCTGTACTTCACGGGCGCGCCGACCTCGGTCATCGCCGTCGGCTCGGTGTTCTCCGCGCTGGAAGTGGTGCCTCTGACGCTGATCGGCCTGGAGGCGCTGCAGACGTACCGCCAGTCGAAGTCGGTGGGCTGGCTGGGCGCGTACAAGTGGATCGTCATGTGCTTCGTGGCCGTCGGCTTCTGGAACACGGTCGGCGCCGGCCTGCTGGGATTCGCGATCAACCCGCCCGCGTCGCTGTACTACGTGCAGGGCCTGAACATGACCGCCGCCCACGGGCACGCCGCGCTGTTCGGGGTCTACGGCATGCTGGGCATCGGCCTGATGCTGTTCTGCCTGCGCGGCCTGTACGAGCGCGGCCTGCACCTGGACCGGTTCCTGAAGCCCGCGTTCTGGTCGCTCAACGGCGGCCTGGCGATGATGGTCTTCCTGTCGATCCTGCCGGCCGGCATCTACCAGGCCTGGGCCTCGATCGCCAAGGGCATGTGGTACGCGCGCTCGCCGGAGATCGTGCACTCGCCGGTGATGGAGATGCTGGTGTGGCTGCGCGTGCCGGGCGACATCCTGTTCGCCGGGGGCGCCGTGCTGCTGGCCTGGTATGCGCTGAACCTGTTGCGCCAGCCGCGCAAGGCCCCGGTCGCCGGCGCCGGCGTCCGCGACGCGCAAGCCGCGGTTCGCTGAGCACACGGACCGGAGCGCGCTCCGGCCCCGTCGCCACCCTGTCCATGTCCCGGCCGAGCGCGGCCGGATTCACGGGAGTCGCGTCATGAATGCCATTGCTGCGCAGGACCGCGTCGAGTCCTGCGATCCCTTCCCCTACGCCGGGCCGGCCGCCCTGCAGCCGGCTGTCGCGGCCGCGCTGCGTCGCGTCATCGACCCGGAGATCGCGATGAGCATCGTCGACGTGGGGCTCGTCTATGGCGTGGACATCGATGCGCGCCAGGCGCGCGTGCGCGTCACGATGACCTCGGCCGCGTGTCCGGTCGTCGACGTCATCATCGACGACATCTGGCACGAGCTGTCGCGGGTGCTGCCCGAGACGCTCGCCATCGATGTCGAACTCGTCTGGGAGCCGCCGTGGATGCCCGCCCGCATGAGCGACCGCGCCAAGGCCGTCATGGGCTGGTGAGCGCCGCGCCGGCCGTGCTGGCGGCCGCGGCGGTGTCGCTGGTCGTCGCGGTGTGCGGCGGCCTGCTGCGCGCCTGCCCGGCGACGGCGCCGCCCGGCCTGCCGGGCTGGCTGGTCGCGGGGGCGTCGTCGCACGCGGCGCTGATGATCTGCGGCTTCCTCGGGACGATCGTCGCCACCGAGCGCGCCGTGGCCGTCGGCCGCGCCTGGGGCTGGCTCGCGCCGGCCGCCTCGGCGCTCGCCGCGGCGCTGCTGGTCGCGGGCGACGCCGGCCACGGCCGGCTCGCGCTGCTGCTGGCGGCCGTCGCGTTCCTGGGCGTCAACGTGCACATCGTGCGGCGGCAGCCGGCGATGCACACGGCGTTGCTCGCGATCGCCGCGGGCGCCTGGCTCGTCGGCGACGCCCTGTTCCAGGCCGAGGCCGGCACGCCGCTGCCGTGGTGGTTCGGGTTCCTCGTGCTGACGGTGGCCGCCGAGCGCCTGGAGATGACGCGGCTGCGGCGCCGCGCGCGCGGCACGCAGGCGCAGCTCGCGGCCGTGGTCGGCGCGCTGCTCGCGGGCGCGACGGGCGCGTCGCTGCCGGGCGATGCCGGCACGATCGGCCTCGCGCTGTTCGGTGCCGGCCTGGTGCTTCTGTCGGCCTGGCTGTTCGCGCACGACATCGCCACCCGCACGATCAGCACGAAGGGCCTGAGCCGCTACATGGCGGCCTGCCTGCTGCTGGGCTACGGCTGGCTCGCGGTGTCGGGCATCGGCTGGATCGGTCTTTCGTTCGGCCGGCCCTGGCGCGACATGGCGCTGCACGCGCTCGGCCTGGGCTTCATCGTGAGCATGATGATGGCGCACGCACCCGTCATCCTGCCGGCGCTGACGCGCGTGCGGCTGCGCTTCGGCGCGTGGTTCTACGCGCCCGTGGCGCTGCTCCACGCGTCGCTGGCGCTGCGCCTGCTGCTCGGCATGGACGACCTGCTCCTGCGTGGCGTCGGTGCCTTGCTCAACGCGGTCGCGCTGCTCGTGTTCGTCGCGACGATGGCCGGCGCCGCCGTGGCCTGGCGCGTCGCACGGATCGGGGCCGCCGGCCCGGAGGTGGACTGATCCGTGCGTCGTCCTGCGATACCCTCGACACGCTTGCCGACACGCCGCGCGCCGGCCGAATCCATGGACTATCTCGCGATCCGAACCTTCCACGAAACGAGCGTCGCCCTGTCGGTGACGGGCTTCGCCTTGCGCGGCGGCGCCGGCCTGGCCGGTGCTCGCTGGGTTCGCGGCCGGCTCGCGAAGACGCTGCCGCACGTGGTCGACACCGCCTTGCTCACCTCGGCGCTGATGCTGGTGACGATGCTGCGGCTGAACCCGTTCGCGACGCCGTGGCTGCTCGCCAAGCTGTGCGGGCTCGTCGTCTACATCGGACTCGGCGTCGTGGCCTTGCGGCCGACGGTCGCCCGGCCGGTGCGCGCCGCGGCCTGGCTGGCCGCGCTCGCGGTGGCGGGCTGGATCGTCTCGGTGGCCTTCACCAAGACGCCCTGGGGCTTCCTCACGCTGATCTGACAGGCGACTCGCGTGCCGGCGACGGGGCCGGCGTCGCGTTCACGCCTTCTTCGCGTAGGCGCTGCACCAGCCCTTGGCGGCCACCTGCTTGGCGCCGAACAGCGGACACGGGCCGGCGGCGTCGCCCGCCTTGCCCTGGTACAGCTGGCAGGCGCTGCAGGACTGGCCCGCAGCGTAGCGGGGGTACTTGGCCTTGTCCGCCTTGGCAGCGTCGGCCACGTAGCCCAGCGCGGCGGCCTGCGGGTCCTTCTCGTCGACGCGGGCGGCGTCGGCGTGCGCCGCGCGCGCGAGCAGCGCCAGCGAGGCGGCCGCGGGGATGATCTGGATGAAGGTGCGACGGGAGGTCATGCGGTTTCCTCGGGAACGACGGGATGTTCGACGCGCCGCGGCCGGCGTGGTCCGCGCGCCGGATCGGCATGCGCCGAGGATAGGAAAGCCGCGTCGGCGCGGCTTGATCCACGTCACGCCGTCGACGCGATTGGCGCGATCGCCACAGGTGCGCCTGGCCGGATCGCACGTGAGCCGTGCGCATTGCGAATGACTCTCGTCGCGGGCGCGCCGGCGACCCAGCTCAGGCCTGTGCGCCGCGCGGCTTGCGAAGCAGCGACCACGCCATCGCGCCCATCACGGCCAGTCCACCCAGCAGCGCGGCCCACAGCCAGCCGGTGCGTGGCGCGGAGGCCGCCGCGGCGGGGGAGGCGGCGGATGCCGGCGTGGCGGCCGCGCTCGCGACCGCCGCCGGCGCGAGCGCCGCGCTCGCCGCGGGCAGGGGATCGTCCGCGGCGCGCCCGGGGATCAGGCTGGCCAGCGTCATCGCCGCCGGCGCTCCGTCCGCGCCGGCGCGCGCGAGCTCGAACGGCGGCGCACCGCGCGCGACGAAGACGAGCTGGCGCCGGTGGACGGCGATGCGGATCGACGGCGCCGCGTGGCCGAGCTGGGTGATCGGCCCGAAGGTCTCGATGCGCAGCGCACGCCAGTTCGCACCGTCCAGCCGCAGTGGCGGCGAGCGCAGGTCGGGCCCGCCGGCCGGCTGCGAGAGCCAGTAGACGCTGCCGGTGGCCGCGCTGTCCCAGGCCGGGCCCGGTGGCGACGCATTCCGGGCCTTCAGCCGCAGCGCATGCAGCGATCCGCGCAGCAGCGAATGGTGCCGCGGCGTCGAGCGGCCCGCGTCGGCCTGGCCCAGCACCATCACGTCGCCGATGGTGTCGATGTCCGACGGCATCACCTGCACCGCGGCGACGGGGGTGTTGGCCGGCAGCGTGTAGTCGCATGCGTTCGACTCGCAGGCGCTGGCGGCGATGGGGGCGCTCCATTCGAGCGGTGGGGGAGCGGGGCGATGCGCGCTGCGGATCACCGCGGCAGATACAAGGGGCGGTATCGCCGAGCGCGGCGCGGTCGTCAGGCGGAGGTAGCGCGCCGGCCGCTCGTCGAGGTCGATGCCGGTCGCGGCCAGGCGCTCGCGCTCGGCCTGCGGCGCTGGCGTGCCCGCGGCGCCCACCTGCGGCAGCGCCTGCAGCTGGACCAGCTGCGCATCCTGCTGCAGGGTGCGCCAGCGCTGGAGATCGTCGCTCGCCTCGATGCGCAGCGTCCACACGCCCTGGGTGTCGGACTCGAGCCCGAGCTCCAGGCGCAACAGGTCGTCGCCGACGTTCTTCGTGTCGACGATCCAGGCCTGGCGCTGGGGCGCGCCGGCGGTGGTCGCGGACGCCGCGTCGCCGGGCGGCAGCGGCACCTTGTAGAGACGGGCCGGCACGCGCTGTGGCGCCGCCGCCGGCTGCGGCGGGTCGACCCAGGCGAACGGCAGCGGCTCGCCCGCGCCGTTGCGCACCCGCAGGTCGCCCAGCCCGGGCGCAGCCGACAGCTTGCGCGCCTGGGCGTCGATGTCCAGGACGTAGTACGGCCCGGTGCCCGACAAGGCCAGCGGCAGCGACGCCGGGGCGTCCGTCGCGGCGCCCGCGCCCGCCTGCGCGCAGGCGAGCGCGAGCGTCGTGAGGGCGGCCGGGGCGATCTTCATGCCGGATCTCCGAGAGGACGATCGTGCGCCGGCTCGTCGTCGCGTGCCGGCGGCATCGGCGCGAAGTATCCGACAGCCAGCATCAACCCGCCAACCACGATGAACGAGACGATGCGGTACAGGCTGCCGCGGTCGGCCAGTTCGACCAGGAACAGCTTGGCCACCACGATGCCCAGCAGCGCGGCGCCGACGGCCCACACGGCGCGGCGCGAGCGGCGATGGCCGGTCACCATCAGCCCGACGCCGACCAGCGACCACGTCACCGACAGTGCGGCCTGCGCCAGCGTGGACTCGAACAGCGCCCCGGGGGTCCAGGGCGCGCCCGCCAGGTGATGGCATGCGCGCAGCACGGCCGCCGTGACGAGGCCGAAGGTGGTGGCGCCCCCGACGGCCGGCAGCAGCGTGGGCGAGAGGCCCTGGCGCCACGCCGACGGCAGCGCGCGGAACCAGGCGGCCAGCGCCAGCAGCACGATGACGGCGGCCATCTCCAGCGGGTTGAGCAGCGGCAGCCACGACAACGGCGCGGCGTTGCCGGCCCGCGTGTCGGACACCCACAGCCACCCGAACAGGTATAGCGCGATCGCACCGCAGCCGGCCATGCGCCAGGCCGTGTCCGGCCAGCGCCGCGCGACCGCGGGCTGCACGCTCGCGAACAGCACGAGTGCCGGGACGGCCACGCCGGCGAGGTCGACCCAGGACGAATCCGGCGCGACGATGGCCGCCATGCGCAGCACGCACTCGCGCGTGGCCAGCGCGACGAACAGCCACCAGCCGGCCAGGCGCAGCGGCGTGGCCAGGCCTTCGGGCACCCAGCGCGCCTGCTCGCGCGCCAGCCAGGGATGCGCGAGCAGCGCGAGCGGCCACGCGATCCAGCCGAAGCTCGCCGACGGCGCGACGCCCTGCGGCGCCACCAGGGCCAGCGCGAACCACAGCGGCACGGTGGCCAGCGTGGCCTGCCCCGGCACGCGCCAGCCGCGCCAGCGTGCGATCGCGGCGGCGGCCGCCATCGACAGCGCCAGCCAGATCACCTGCCAGTGGGGCCACGCCACCGCGGCGTCGGGCCGTTGCGCCAGCGCGCGCCAGATCAGCGGGGGCAGCGTGCGCGACCACCACAGCGCGCTCCAGCCGACCATGGCCCACTGCAGCAGCGTCGCATGCCACCACGCGCGCGACGTCTCGTCCGGCGCGGCCCGCACGCGCTCGCCCAGCGCGAGGCCGGCGGCCGCGAGCAGCAGCGGGATGCGCCACGTCGGGCCCGGGGCCACCGCCGTCCAGACCGAGGGCTCGTAGACCAGGCTCGCGGCGCCCGCTGCCAGCTGCAGCGCGAGTCCGGAGCCCACCAGCGCGCCGCTGCGCAGGCGCAGGCCGATCCACGCAGCGGCCAGGCCAATGACGGGCCAGGCGAGCGCGGCGTCGGCCGGGGCCAGCTCGAACAGCAGGCTGGCGCTGGCCACGCCCAGGCCCAGCACGAGCCCGACGCTGCTGCCCAGCGGGATCGGGCGCGGCGTGCCGCGCGTGGCCGCGCGCCACGCGTCGCGAATCCCCAGCCAGCCGGTGGCCAGCAGCGCGCCGCCGATCAGCAGGGCGCCGGCCAGGTCACGTGCGGCGTGGGCCTGCGCGGGCGTGCCGCCCGTCACCTGCAGCGACAGCAGCATGGCGGTCAGCGCGCCCAGGTGCAGCAGCGCGCTGGCCACGCGCAGCGTCGGCGCGGCGAGGCGTCCGGCCAGCGACGCGCAGCCGAAGGCGATCCACGCGGTGGCCGCGGCGGCCCACAGCACCGGCAGGGTCATCCACGCCAGCGCGGCGACGGTGAACGCGGCGGCGAACGGCAGCACCGGTTCGGCGAAGGCCTCGACCGCGCCCTGTGCGTCGGCGTCCAGGCGGCGGCGCACCGCGTCCATCGCGCACAACGCCACGGCCAGCATCGCCATGCCCAGCGTCGATCCGGCGACCAGCGGCACGCCGTCGCGCAGGTCCAGCGTCAGGCCGGCGACCAGGCGCGCGGCGGCGCCCAGCATGACCGCCAGTGCGAAGGCGCGCGCATACGTCCGGTGCTGGCGCGCGCCCAGCCAGTACATGCCGGCGGCCTCGACGGCCCAGGTCGCGCCCGTCCACGCGCCCTGCAGGGCCAGCGGCACGGCGAGCGTGCCGAAGATGGTGCCCACGATCACGTGCGCCTCGCCCAGCAGCGCGTAGCGCGCCGGGCCGCGCCGCATCAGCGAGCCGCCCAGCAGGATGTGGAACAGCGCGAACGCCGCGGCCGACCAGGCCGGGCCCCAGGCCGTGTCGCGCACCAGCAGGTACTGCAGCGAGAACGCCGCCAGGGGCACGCCGAAGGTCAGCGTGCTGTCCACGCGGCCCACCAGGCGCAGCGCGGCGGCGGCGCGTTCGGACAGCGGACGCGCCGCGTCCGGCGCGTCCCCGAGCGCGAGCGCGCGGCGCGCGAACAGAACGCCGGTGATCGTGAACAGCAGGAAGAACAGCACGAGGAAGGCCTGCACGCCCGCATAGTCGGACGGCAGGTAGTGCGCATGGGCCCAGGCGGCCGCGAGCGCGAACGTGGCGGCGGCGCCGACCAGGTTCAGCGGCCGCCAGGCCTTGAACCACGCGATGGCCAGGATGCCGGCGTCCAGGATGGCCATGTACGACATCAGCGGCACGTACGCGTCGCTGCCGGTGCTCACCAGCGCGGGTGCGGCGAAGCCTTCGGCCACCGACACGAACGCGAGCCACGGCGCGTCCTGCAGCACGGCCAGCACCGCGCCGAACACCGCCACGGCCGCCATGAACGCGAACGCGAGACCGGGCGACAGCAGCGGGTCCAGCCGCAGCGCGGCCAGGCTCGTCAGGTAGAAGATGCCGATGCCCGCGCCTTGCAGGATGACGCCGTAGCCGCTGCCGCCCGCGGCGTCGCGGCGGTCGCGCAGGCGCCAGCCGAGCGCGGTGAGCGCCATCCCGACCAGCGCGACGCCGGCGTAGCGCAGCTCGATGGGCACCGTCACCCGTTCGGCCGTGTAGCGCAGCAGGAAGGCCAGCCCCAGGAACAGGATCAGCACGCCGGCCTTGACGATGGTGTTGCCGCCGAAGATCCAGCGCGCGGCCCACGGGGGCAGCTGGTCGCGCAACGGCACGGCCGGCGCCGGGGTCGCCACCGGTCGACGCGCTGGTGCGGGCGCGGGCGCAGCGGCGTGAGTGGACGCAGGGACCGGGCGCAGCGCCGCGCGGTCGATGGCGGGTGCCGGCGGGGGCGCAACGGCGGACGGCTTGTCGGTGATGCGCGCGGCCGCGGAGACCGGCGCGCGGACGGGCTCCGCTTCGGCGGGGGCCGTCGCCCGCGGCCCGGGCACCGGCGCGATCGCGTCCGCGGCCGGGGCGGCCATCTGCCGCGCGGCGTCCCCCGGCAGCGGCTCGGGGCGCAGTTCAGCGACCGTCCTGCGCAGCGCGTTGATCTCGCGTTCGAGCGCCAGGACGCGCCGCAGCAGGGTCGGCGCGTCGAAGTCGGCGGCCGGCGCCGGCGTGTCGCCCGCCCGTGCGCTCCACCACCGCCAGCCGATCGCGGCGCCCAGCAGCACCATGCACAGGGCGGCGGACAGCTGGCCCAGCAGGCCGCCGAGGACCGCCCCCATCAAGGCGAACAGCAGATTCAAGCGATTCCCCGCACTGTCGAGATGCGTGAATTATGGAGACGCGCCACCCCGATGCGCGTCCGGCGCGGCGTTCGGCGCGCGCGGTATCGCGGGATGCGCCCGGCGGCAGCGTGGCGAGCTGCCCGCATCCACCCTCCGGCAGCCGCGCCGGGGGCGTGCCCGCTCAGAACACGACGCCCGCGCGGAGGATCACGTTCGCGTACGGCGAGAATTCGCCCGTGCGCACGATGGCGCGCGCGCCGCGCGTGGCCGCCTTGAACTGCTCGTGCGACAGCGCGGACACCGGCGTAGCGGCCAGCTGGCGCAGCAGCTCCGCGTGGACGTCCGGGTTGCGCGGGGCGAGCTCTTCGGCGATCACCGCGCCCTCGACCTGCATCTCGGCCAGCACCGCGGCCAGCACATCCTGGAAGCGCGGCACGCCGGCACTGACGGCCAGGTCGATGCGGCGCGGGCCGTCGGGGATCGGCAGACCGGCGTCGCCGATCACCAGCAGGTCGCCGTGGCCCAGGCGGGCGATGACCTCGGACAGCTCGGCATGCAGCAGCGTCGTGCGCTTCATGGGATGTTGACCCCCGGCATGGACGGCAGCACCTGGCGGCGATACGGGATGGAGGTCTGCGCGCCGCGGCGCGTGACGCAGATCGCGGCGGCGGCCTGCCCGAGCGCGACGGCCTCGTCCAGCGACTGGCCCTCGCACAGCGCGGCGGCCAGCGCGCCGATGAAGGTGTCGCCAGCGGCGGTGGTGTCGATCGCCTTGACCTTCTTGGCCGGCGTGTGGCGCGCGCCGGCGCCGTCGACCACCACCACGCCTTGCGCCCCCAGCGTCACGATCACGCGATCCGGGCCGCGCGCGCGCAGCAGGCTGCCGGCCTGGGCGGCCGTGTTCGGATCGACGACGTCGAGCTGGGCGTAGGCGGTGGCCTCGCTCTCGTTGAGCACGAGGATGTCGATCTTCGGCCAGAGCTCGTCGGGCAGCGGCGCGGCGGGCGCCGGGTTCAGCAGCACCGGCACGTGCGCCGCATAGGCGCGCTCGATGGTGGCCTGCACGGCGGCCATCGGCACCTCGAGCTGCAGCAGCACCATGCTGGCCATGTCGATCATCGTGTGGGCGCGCGCCACGCTGGCCGGGTCGAGCAGGCCGTTGGCACCGGGCGAGAGCACGATGCGGTTCTGGCCGTCGTCCTCGACCCAGATCGAGGCGACCCCGGTGTGCGTCGACGCCAGGCCGCGGACCTCGCGCGCGTCGACGCCGTCGGCGGCCAGGCCGGCCTTGAGCACGTCGCCGTTGGGATCGATGCCGACGCGGCCGACCATGATGACGTTGGCCCCCATGCGCGCGCACGCCACGGCCTGGTTCGCGCCCTTGCCGCCGGGCAGCATCGCGAAATCGAGCCCGGGCACGGTCTCGCCGCCGATGGGCGCGCGGGCCATGCGCATGACGAGGTCCATGTTGAGGCTGCCGACGACGACGATGGAGGAGCTCATGGGCGGGCCTCGCGATGACGATGGTGGGAAAGGATCATGGCTCAGGCGCGGGGCGGGGCAGTGGATGCCCGCAGGTGCAGTGCGGGTTGGAGGATGGTGCGGCGCGGTTCGACGCGGCCTTCGCGCAGCCGCTCGAGCAGCAGCCCGGCGGCGCCGGTGCCGATCGCTTCCTTGGGCTGCGCGACGGTGGTCAGCGGCGGCGACGTGTACGCGGCCAGCTCGATGTCGTCGAAGCCGACGAGGGACATCTGCTCGGGCACGCCGATGCCGGCCTCGTGCGCGGCATGCAGCGCCCCGATGGCCATCATGTCGTTGCAGACGAACACCGCGGTGGGCCGCTGCGGCGAGTGCAGCAGGCGGCGCATCGCGGCGGCGCCGCTTTCGGGTCCGAAGTCGCCGCGCACGCACTCGTCGGTGCGCGGCTCGATGCCGGCCTTGGCGAGCGCGCGCCGCCAGCCGGCCTCGCGCTGGTGGCTGGGACGCAGGTCGGAGGGCCCGACGATGCAGGCCACGCGCTGGTGGCCGAGGCCCTGCAGGTGCGCGGTGGCCAGCTCGCCGCCGGCGGCGTGGTCGACCTCGATCAGGTCGGCGGCGATCGTCTCGATCTCGCGGTCGACCAGCACCAGCGGCAGGCGCAGGTCCTTGCAGACGGCGACGATGGCGTCGTCGTGGCCGGAGGCCACCAGCACGATGCCGTCGACCCGGCGCTCGGCCAGCACGCGCAGGTGGTCGGCCTGCTGCTGCGGGTCGTCGTTCGAGTTGCACAGCAGCAGGCTGAAGCCGGCCGCGTAGCTGTGGTGCTCCACGCCGCGGATGATCTCGGCGAAGTACGGATTGGAGTTGTTGGGCACCAGCATGCCCAGCGTGCGCGTCGTGTTGTGCTTGAGCCCGCGCGCGACCTCGCTGGGCACGTAGCCGAGCGCGTGCGCGGCTTCGTGCACCTTGGCCTTGGCCTGCTCGCTGACGAAGCGCGTGCCGTTGAGCGTGTGCGAGACGGTGGTGACGGACACGCCCGCGCGCGCCGCCACGTCGCGGATGCTGGCGCGCCCGGTGGGCAGGGCGGCGTGGCCGCGGGGATGCGTCGTCATGCCCGCTTCTTCCTGCGCTCGCGCAAGGTGTCGAGAACCACCGCGAGGATGATGACGAAGCCGGTGATGATGCGCTTGGTCGGCTCGCTCGCGCCGACCTGCGCGAGGCCGGCCTCCAGCACCGAGATCACCAGCACGCCGAAGAACGTGCTCGCCACCGAGCCGCGGCCGCCCATCAGGCTGGTGCCGCCGATGACCACCGAGGCGATCACCACCAGCTCGGCGCCGGTGCCGGCGTTCGGGTCGGCGGCCTCCAGGCGCGACGACAGGAACACGCCGCCGAGTCCGGCGAGCAGGCCGGCGAGCGCGAACACGGCGATCTTGATCGGGCGCGGGTCGACGCCCGCCAGCCGCATCGCCTCCTCGTTGGTGCCGATGCCCACGAGGCTGCGGCCGAACACGGTGCGCGTGAGCACCACCTGCGCGACCGCGACGATCGCGATGGCGATGAAGAACTGCGGCGACAGGCCCAGCACGATGGGCTTGCCGAGCCAGTCGATGCGGCCGCCGATGTACTGCGTGCGCGAGTCGGTGGCCAGGTAGGCGGCGCCGCGCGCCACTTCCAGCATGCCCAGCGTGACGATGAACGACGGCAGCCGCCACGCGACCGTCACCGCGCCGTTGACCGCGCCCACGACCAGGCCGGTGGCCATCGCCAGCAGCGTGGCCGGCACGAGCGGCCAGTGCCACTGCAGCATCGCGATGCCGGCGACCGCGGCGGCCAGCGCCATCGTCGAGCCCACCGAGAGGTCGATGCCCGCGATGATCAGGATGAAGGTCATGCCGACCGCCGTGACCGCGGTGGCCGGGATGTCGTTGGCGATCGTGACGAAGGTGTCGGCGGTGAAGAAGTACTCGCTCTGCCAGCTGAAGAAGCCGATCATGAGCACCAGCGCGGCCAGCAGGCCGGCGACGGTGCCGATCGCGCTGGTGAGCGCCGCGCGGGTGGTCAGGGGTTTGGAGGACGTCATGCGAGTTGTTCTTGCGGAGCCTGTTTCTCGGCGGCGGTATAGGCGCTGAACGCGGCCTCCAGCAGCAGCTGCTCGGTCCACTGGCCGCGCTCGAAGATGCGCACGAGCCGGCCCGCGCTCATCACGCCGATGCGGTCGCACTGCGACATCAGCTCGCGCAGGTCCGACGACACCATCAGCAGCGCCTTGCCGGCGGCGGCCAGCTTGTCCATCTGCGCGTAGATGTCGGCGCGGGCGCCGATGTCGACGCCGCGCGTGGGTTCGTCCAGCAGCAGCACGTCGCAGTCGCGGTGCAGCCAGCGCGCGAAGACGACCTTCTGCTGGTTGCCCCCCGACAGCTCGGCCACCGGCTGCTCGATGGACTCGCTGCGCACGCGCAGCAGCTCGCGCAGGCGCTGCACCTCGGCGCGCTCGTCGTCGCGGCGCAGCCAGCCCGCGCGCGACACCGCCGCGAGGTTGGCCAGCGTCGCATTGACGCGGATCGACTGCGGCAGCAGCAGGCCCTGCGACTTGCGATCCTCGGTGACGAAGCCGATGCCCTGGCGCACCGCCTGCATCGGCGAGGCGATCCGGGCCGGGGCCTGCGATTCGCCCAGCAGCACCTCGCCCGCGTCCTTGCGGTCGGCGCCGTCGATCAGGCGCAACAGCTCGGTGCGGCCCGAGCCGACCAGCCCTGCCAGGCCGAGCACCTCGCCGGCGTGCAGGTCGAACGAGACGTCGCGCACGACGTTGCCGCGCGCGAGCCCGCGCACCGCGAGCGCGCGCCGCCCGCGCGGGCGCACGTCACGCTCGAGGCCTTCGTGCACGTCGCGGCCCACCATGCTGCGCACGATGTCGGCCTGCGTGAGCTCGCGCATCGGCCGGGTGTCGATGTGGCGTCCGTCGCGCAGCACCATCACGCGGTCGGCCACCTGCTGCAGCTCGTCGAGCCGGTGCGAGATGTAGACGACGGCCACGCCGCGCGCCTTCAGCAGCGCGATCTGCTCGAACAGGTGCGCGATCTCGCGCGAGGTCAGCGTGGCGGTGGGCTCGTCGAGGATCAGCAGCCGGCAGTCGCCCACCAGGCTGCGCGCGATCTCCACCATCTGCTGGTAGCCGACGCCGAGCGCGCTGACGGGCAGCCGCGGATCGACGTCGTCCAGGCCGATCAGCGCCATCTGCTTCGCGGCGGCCTCGTTGAGCGCGTCGCCGCGGATGAAGCCGAAGCGGTGCGGCAGGCGGCCCAGCAGCAGGTTCTCGGCGACGCTGAGCGTGGGCACCAGGCTCAGCTCCTGCATCACCATGCGCACGCCGTGGCGTTCGGCATCCTTGCGCGAGGCGGGTGCGAACGGCTGGCCGGCCAGCGCGAGCGTGCCGGCCGTCGGCTGCACGAGGCCGGCGACGATCTTGGACAGCGTGCTCTTGCCCGCGCCGTTCTCGCCGGTCAGCGCCAGCACCTCGCCGGCGCGCAGCTCGAAGTCCACGCCGGCGAGCACCGGCGTGGCGTAGGTCTTGCCGATGCCGCGGCCCTGCAGCAGCACGGGCGGCGCGCCCGTTCCGCCCGGGGCCGGCGACATCGCGGCGCTCACTTCGTGACCAGCGTGACCTGCGTCTCGACGACCGGCGCCAGGTCCTTCTGCGACTTCTTCTCCTTGATCGCCTTGAGCGCCGTGTCGATGCCGAACACGGCCTGCTTGGCGCCGTACTGGTCGACGGTGGCCAGCACGCGGCCGTCGGCCAGCATCGGCTTGATGGCACTGATGTTGTCGTAGCCGACCACCAGCACCTTGCCCGTCTTGCCCGCGCTCTTGATCGCGGCGACGGCGCCGAGCGCCATGTTGTCGTTGCCGGCCAGCAGGGCGCGCAGGTCCGGGTGCTCGCGCAGCATCGCGGCGGCGACGGCGTTGGCCTTGTCCATCTCCCACTGGCCCGACTGCACGCTGACGATGTCGGCGCCCACGGCCTTCATCGCGTCGGTGAAGCCCGCGGTGCGCTGCTGCGCGTTGAACGTGGTGGATACGCCCTCGAGGATGCCGACCTTGTCGCCCGCCTTCAGCTGCTTGGCGAGGTAGTCGCCGGCCAGCTTCGCGCCCTTGCGGTTGTCGGGGCCGACGAACGGCACGACGAGGTTCTTCTCCTTGAGCGCATCGGCGTCGAGCTTGTTGTCGATGTTGACCACGATCACGCCCTTGGACGCGGCCTCGGCCAGCACCGGCACCAGCGCCTTGGAGTCGGCCGGCGCGATGACGATCGCGTCGACGTGCTCGACCAGCATCTGCTGCACGATCTTGATCTGCGCGGCGGTGTCGGTCTCGTCCTTGATGCCGTTGGCGATCAGCGTGTACTCGCCCGAGCGCTTCTTCTGGTCGGCCTTGGCGCCGTCCTGCATCGTCTGGAAGAACTCGTTGGCGAGCGACTTCATCACCAGCGCGACGCGCGGCTTGGCGTCGGCGGCGAGGGCGAACTGGGGCAGCAGCGCGAGGACGGCGGCACCGGCGAGGGCGCGCAGCGCCAGGCGGCGGGACGAATGGATCATGGGTGTCTCCTGATTTTTGGGCCGCGCCGGCTGGATTCGGGCCGGAGGAAGCCGGGGGTATCGATCGCGCAAACGTTTGCGCAAACGATTGCGGCGGACTGTACGCCGGCGGTCGCGGGCCCGCAAGGCCGCGCTCATCCGGGTTTTCGCGAAGACCGGAGGGTCCGATTGACCCCGCCGCGGGTGCGGAAAGGGCTTGTTCGTTGTTAGATTGCGACGTTTTGGGGCAACAAAAAGCCACTTGTCAATTGGGTGTCACACCTGATGAGCACCATGAGCGAGCTGGTCGAAACGGCCCAAAGCTCAATGAATTCATAAGCTTAGGAACGATTCGACGAGGCTGAACGCTGGCTGTGGTCGGTCGCCGATCCCACAATTCGCGTCGGCCGACGTCGTTGTCGGGCCGTGAGAACAAGTTCAAATGCCGGCCGGGCCCCCCTCCGGCCTACCCCACTCACAGAAAGAACATCACATGAAGTACACCCTCGGCGCCATCGCCCTGGCTCTCGCCGCTCCCGCCGCCTTCGCGCAGTCGAGCGTCACCATCTACGGCATCGTCGACCTCGACGGCCAATACCTGTCCGGCCATGCCAAGCAGGCCCTCGTGACCTCCGGCGGCCAGTCCGGCAGCCGCATCGGCTTCAAGGGCAGCGAAGACCTGGGCTCCGGCTACTTCGCCGACTTCGTGCTCGAAGGCGGCCTGAACGTGGACACCGGCGGCTCCGGCCAGGGCGGCCAGCTGTTCGGCCGCCAGGCCTTCGGCGCGCTGCGCACGCCGTTCGGCACCGCCAGCGCGGGCCGCCAGTACAGCAGCATCTACACGCAGTCGGGCGACTTCAGCGAGTTCGCCAACACCAGCATCGGCGCGACGACGGCCGTCATCGGCGGCTTCGCCGGCGGCTACGAGCCGATCCGCGGCAGCGCCAACGCCGCCGCGACGTCGACGGCCACCGGTTCGGAGCTCAACGGCAGCCCCGCCCGCGTGAACAACTCGTTCCGCTACACGAGCCCGACCTTCAGCGGCTTCAAGGCCAGCTTCCTGGCGGGTGCCGGCGAAGTCACCGGCGACACCACCGGCACGCGCCTGTTCGACTACTCGCTGCGCTACACCGGCTACGGCCTGGACGCGATGGTGTCCTACGTCGACGACAAGGCCACCAACGGCGCCACCGCCGCGACCCCGAACGCCAAGACCAGCGTGGGCATCACCACCGTCAGCGCGGCCTACACCATCGGCGCGTTCAAGGTCGAGGGCGGCTTCCTGAACGTCAACGACAAGCGTCCGGCCGACCTCGACGGCAAGGGCTACTGGGTCGGTGGCGACTACAAGTTCGGCCAGAACGTGATCCGCGCGCAGTGGGTCGAGAGCAACCCGAACAAGAAGATCACGACGCTGGGCAAGACCAACGCGTACGGCGTGGGCTACGAGTACGACTTCTCCAAGCGCACCAATCTGTACACGTCGCTGACGCGCTTCCAGAACGACGCCAGCGCCAGCGGCACGTTCGTCGGCCGCATCGGCGGCTCGATGCCTGCCGGCCTGACGACCGCGACCGACCGCTCGGTCACCGAGTTCGTCCTCGGCGTGCGCCACGCGTTCTAAGACGCGACGCCGGCGGCCTGTCTCGGCAGGCCGTCCAGCGCCTTTCGCCCGCCCGGCCCTGGCCGCGGCGGGCTTTTCTTCGTCCGGCGTCCGCTCAGGCGGCGCCCAGGCTCGCGATGCCGGCGCTGGCGATTTGGGCGTCCTGGGCCGACTTGACGCCCGACACGCCGACGGCCCCGACCACCTGACCGTCGACGACCACCGGCACGCCGCCCTCGATCATCCCGGCCAGCGGCGCCGACAGGAAGGCCGTGCGGCCGCCGTTGATCATCTCCTCGTAGGCCGCCGACGGACGCCGCCCGAGCGCCGCGGTGCGCGCCTTCTCGGTGGCGATGTACGCCGAGGCGGGCGACGCGCCATCCAGGCGCTCGAGCGCCAGCGGATGGCCGCCGTCGTCGACGACCGCGATCGTCACGGCCCACTGGTTGGACTGCGCCTCGGCGCGCGCGTGGTCGAGGATGCGGACGACATCGTCGTGCGCGAGGACGGGCTTGTGCTTCATCTCGGGCCTTTCAGGGAAGTCCGGGTTGTAGCATCACCGCGCCGCCCGCACCGCCGCCCGGGCTCTGGCGCCGAGTCACGCAACCGTCACGGCGCTGTCGCGGCGGCATCATGCGCGCAGCGCACGATGGGCGTCCATGGATCGCCATGCCCACCCCCTCGACCCGCCGACCGAAGACCAGCGGCCGCGCGACGGCGCGACGGCCCGCGTGCGCACGGTCTGGATCTCGGACCTGCACCTGGGAACGCCCGGCTGCCAGGCAGTGGCGCTGCTGGACTTCCTGAAGCAGGTCGACTGCGACCAGCTGTTCCTGGTGGGCGACATCATCGACGGCTGGCAGCTGCGCCGGTCGTGGTACTGGCCGCAGGCGCACAACGACGTCATCCAGAAGCTGCTGCGCAAGGCGCGCAAGGGCACGCGCGTGATCTTCGTGCCCGGCAACCACGACGAGTTCGCGCGCAAGTACGTCGAGCACGAGTTCGGCGGCGTCGAGGTGCACGGCGAGTGGATGCACGTCACGGCCGACGGCAGGCGCCTGTGGGTCACGCACGGCGACCTGTTCGACGGCGTGATCCAGTGCGCCAAGTGGCTGGCCTACGTCGGCGACTCGCTCTACACGGTGATCCTCAAGCTCAACAAGCACTTCAACTCGATGCGTGCGCGCATGGGGCTGCCGTACTGGAGCCTGTCGAAGTATCTCAAGCACAAGGTCAAGCGCGCGGTCAGCTACATCGGCGAGTTCGAGGTCGCGGTCGCGCGCGAGGCGCGCAAGCGCGGCGCCGACGGCGTGGTCTGCGGCCACATCCACCATGCGGAGATGCGCGACATCGACGGCGTGCTGTACTGCAACGACGGCGACTGGGTCGAGAGCCTGACGGCGCTGGTGGAACACGCCGACGGCCGCCTCGAGATCCTCGACTGGTCGACGCGCGGCCACCCCGGCGTGCGCGCGCTGCCGGAGGAAGAGGTGCTGGCCGCGCAGCCCGGCGTGCGCGAGCCGGAACTGGCGGTGATGTCCGAGGTGTTGTCGGCGCGTTGAGGCGGCGCGCGGCGGGCCGGGGAGGGCGGAAGTGGTGCTGCGGGATGCGTGAATCCTGCGACTTCGCGCACGATGACCGCCCTGCGTGACGCACGCCAGCATCGTCGCATACGGCATCGGGTATCACCGAACCGTCACCGTCGCGGCATGGGGGCGTCATCGCGCGGTCACCGCGACAGCCGACCATGGGAGCGCTCACGAAAACGGAAAGAGGCTTCCACCCCATGTCACCCCGCCACGCCACCCTCCTCAAGCTGGTCCCGCTGTTCATGTCGGCCGTCGCGCTCGCCGCCTGCGGCGGTGACGGCGACACCACCCCCGCGCACGCCGGCACGCCCGCGCCGCAGCCGCTGCTCACCCTCGACGGCAGCGCGCCGCTGGTGATCGGCCACCGCGGCCTGCCGGGCCTGTACCCCGAGGAGACGCTGCCCGCCTACGAAGGCGCGGCCGACGCCGGGGCCGACTCGCTGGAAGAGGACATCCACATGACCAGGGACTGCGTGCTGGTCGCGCGGCACAACCCCTGGCTCAGCGACAACACCAACATCGCGACCATCGCGCAGACCAACCCGACCGTCGCCGCGCGCAAGCGCACGACGCCGGGCGTGCTGGTCGACGTGGCCTATGACGTGTCCAAGTACGGCGGCCCCGCGCAATACCTCAGCGACCGCATCGACCCGGCCGACCCGAAGTCGGTGCTCAAGGCGCTCGTCGTCGACGGCGAGGACCACACCAACGACTGGTCCGTCACCGACTTCACCGCCGCGGAGCTCAAGCAGTGGATCGGCGGCACGACGTACGACGCCGCCAGCCAGCGTCCGTCCGCGCTCAACGGCCAGTACCCCATCCTGACGATGCAGGAGATCATCGACATCGCCAAGTCCAAGTCGACGGCGCTGGGCCGCACGCTCACGGTCTATCCCGAGGCCAAGAACCCGGTGTGGAACGACGCGCAGGCGATCGCCAACGGCTGCGGCACGGGCCCGCACCCGTACCTGGACGCCTTCGTCAAGCTGATCGTCGACAACAACCTCAACTCGAAGACCGCGCCGATCTTCGTGCAGAGCTTCGACCCGGCCGCGCTCAAGTACATGCGCTCCATCGGCCTGGCCACCCGGGTGGTGCAGCTGGTCGACGGCAACGACGTCGACTACAGGACGGGCGCGATGATCTACCGCAGCGACGACGCCTACAACTTCGTCGACGGCCGTCCGTACAGCTGGACGCTGGCCGGCGACCCGCGCTACTTCGGCGACATGCTCACGCCGGCGGGCCTGCAGGAGATCAAGACGTATGCCGACGGCATCGGCCCGTGGAAGCCGCAGGTCATGAAGCTGACGGTGGCCCCGTATCCCGACAAGAACGCCGACGGCACGCCCTACGTGGGCAAGCTGGCCGACGTCAACACGATCGCGCCGACCAGCCTGATCGCCGATGCGCACGCCGCCGGGCTGTTCGTGCACACGTACACCTTCCGCAGCGAGGCCAAGTACCTGGCGGGCGTCTACAAGGGCGATCCGACGGCCGAGTACCTCGCATTCTTCCGCGCGGGCATCGACGGCGTGTTCACCGACTTCGCCAACACCGGCTTCGCGGCGCGCAAGGCCTACCTCGCCGAGACGGGACGCTGAGCCCGGCCGGCGAACACGGCGCGAAGCGCGCAGAATCGGGCGCTTCGCTGTCGTGATCCGAGGCCGCCCATGAGCAAGCACTGCACCCACACCCACCTCATCGCCACCGTGACGCCGAGCGCGCTCGGCTGCGAGGAATGCCTGCAGACCGGCGACGAGTGGGTGCATCTGCGCCTGTGCCGCATCTGCGGCCACGTGGGCTGCTGCGACGACTCGCCCAACCGCCACGCGACGAAGCATTTCCACGCGACCGGCCACCCGATCATCGAAGGCTACGACCCGCCCGAGGGCTGGGGCTGGTGCTTCGTCGACAAGCTGATGCTGGACCTGCCCGACCAGACACCGCAGCGCGGGCCGATTCCGAAGTTCTTCTGAGGCGCTGGCGCCGCAGAATCGTCATCTGCGCGCAGGATGACACTGGGTGGGCGCAGTCGGCAACGGCGCGTCACACGGAGTGCCGACCCGCCGTCCTGCGCGCAGGATGGCGCCGGGTAGGGCATGCGGCAACGGTGTATTACACGCAGTGCCAACCCGTCATCCTGCGCGCAGCGAAGCGGAGTCGCAGGATCCACCCTGAAGGGGCGTTTCGCGACGCGTGGATCCTGCGACTGCGCGCAGGATGACACTGGGTGAGCGCATGCGGCAACGGTGCGTCACATGCAGGCGCATGCGGCAACGGCGCGTCGCACGCAGTGCCAACCCGTCATCCTGCGCGCAGCGAAGCGGAGTCGCAGGATCCACCTCGGACGCAGCGCTTCTCGAAGCCTCTCCGTCAATGGCGCGCCACCATCACCGGCACGCCCGCGGCCTCGCCTTCGGCCCACGGCTCGTCGATCACCAGCGCATGCACCTGCGACCACGGTGCGACGTGGAACGGCGCGGTGTTGCCGACCTTCGAGTGGTCGGCGAGGATCAGCGTGCGGCGCGCGCAGGCCACCATCGCGCGCTTGAGGGCGGCGTCCGTCTCGTCGGGCGCGCTGACGCCCAGGCGGGCGTCGATGGCGCAGGCTCCCGGCACCGCCCAGTCGGCGCGGCAGTTGGCCAGCATCGCGACGGCCGCCGGGCCCCACAGCGCGCGGTTGTCGCGTTGCCAGCTGCCGCCGGTCAGCGCGATCTGCACCCGCGGGTCGTCGGCGAACAGGGCGGCGACATCGAGCGAGCTGGTGATGATCGTCAGCGGCCGCACGGTCAACGCGCGTGCCATGGCCAGGGGCGTCGAGCCGGCGTCCAGCACCACGGTCTGGCCGGGCTCCACCAGCGCCGCCGCCGTGCGGCCGACCGCGGCCTTGGCCTCCGGCAGGACGGCGGCCCGGTCGCCCAGCCCGAGGCGCTGGGTGTCGAGCGTGACGGCGCCGCCGTGGGTGCGCTGCAGCAGGCCCTGGTCCTGCAGCGCCACCAGGTCGCGCCGCACCGTGTGCTCGGACACCTGCAGCAGCCGAGCAAGTTCGAGCACTTCCACGCGGCCTTGCTCGCGCAGCATGCCGGCGATGCGGCGCTGGCGTTCGGCGGTGAAGCGGGGCGATTGCGAGTCCGTGTTCAAGGAGCGGTTCCGATGCGGGCGACAGCCCGCGCGACACGACCATTCTAGTGAGATTCGTTTCAAGGTGTGCTCGAAGATGCTCGAATATGCTTGACTGTGGCGAATCTGCCGCTACGATCCGGGCATGGACGATCACGCCGCGCCTGCCGCCCCGCTGTCGCCGGGCGCGCTCGCCCGCGCTCGCTGGGGCACCGGCCTCATCTTCTTCGTCAACGGCGCGGCGTTCGCGTCGTGGGTGTCGCGCATTCCCGCGCTGCGCGCCGGCCTGGACCTGGGCGACGGCGCGCTCGGCAGCGTGCTGTTCGCGATGTCCTGCGGCGTGCTGCTGTCGTTCCCGCTTGCGGGCAAGGGCGCGCAACTGCTGGGCGCGCGCCAGCTCGCGCTGCTGGCCGGCGTCGCGCTGCTGCTCATGCTGCCGATGCCCTTCCTCATCGGCATCCTGCCGTCGCTGGTGCTGGTGATGCTGGAGGTGGGTGCCGCGCTCGGCACGATGCAGGTCGCGATGAACGTGCTGGCGGTCGACGTGCAGTCGCGCGTGACGCGGCCCATCATGTCGTCGCTGCACGGGGCGTGGAGCGCCGGCGGGCTCGTGGGTGCCGGCGTGGGCAGCCTGGCGGCGCACGCGGCGCTGTCGCCGTTGCTGCACCTGGCGGGCGCGGGCGTGGCGCTCGGCGCCTTGCTGCTGCTGGCCCTGGTGCTGCTGGCGGGCGCCCGCCTGCCGGCGCGCGCGGGCGCGACGCCGCCACGTCCGTCGATGTCGTTCGGGCCGCCGTCGCTGCGTGGAGATCGGGCGTTGCTGGGCCTGGGTGTCATCTGCCTGTGCGCGTTCCTGGTCGAGGGCGCGCTGGCCGACTGGAGCGCAGTCTGGCTGCACGACCACGCGTCGGCCAGCGAGTCGCAGGCCGCGCTCGGCTACGCCGTGTTCGCCGGCGCGATGACCACGATGCGCCTGGTCGGCGACCGCGTGCTCGAGGTCTTCGGCACCGTGCGCGTGCTGCGCGTCCTGACCGCGCTCGGCGCGGCGGCGCTGGCAGCCGCGCTGCTGCTGGCGCGCGTCGACGGCGCCCTGGTGGCGTTCGTGCTGCTGGGGCTCGGCATGGCCACCGTCGTGCCCAGCGCGTTCGCCGCTGCGGGGCGCCGGGCCGATGCGCTGGCCGGCGGCGCGGCGGGCGAGGCGGCGGCGGCGCGCGCGGTGGCGCTGCTGTCGGGCTTCGGCTACTCGGGCCTGCTGCTCGGGCCGCCGCTGATCGGCTGGCTCGCGCAGGCCACGAGCCTCACCTGGGCGCTGGGCCTGCTGGTGCTGCTGGTGGCGGCGATCGTCGCGCTGGTGCCGCTGCTGGGCGGGCGCGGACCGCGACGCGGCGCGGCGCGCGAGGCCGTCGTCACCGGCTAGCGTCCCCGCCGCAGCGCTGCGGCGGATCGTCGATCGCGGGCGCCAGCGCCACCTTCGGCGCATGCCACGAGCCCTCGGCATGGATGGACTTGTCCAGCGCCAGCAGCGCGAGCTTCTTGTGCGCGGGCATCAGGGTGGCATCGAGCGACTCCCCCGCCAGGTCGATCGACCCGCGCACGGCCAGCGCGGTGCCCGGCGTCTCGAACGCGAAGCGGCGCGGCGTGGCCACGCCGTGCGCCAGCGCGAGCGTCGCGGACGCGCACTGCACCGGCACGCGCGCCGACTTGTCCAACAGCGTGCGCAGCCACTCGCCGCCGTTCAGGCCCAGCTTGGCATCCAGCCGCCTGGACACGCTCGCCCCCGGCGCCAGCGACAACGTCAGCGTGCCGCTCGAGCCGGCCACCAGCGCGTGCGGCGTGTCGCCGCGCGCATGCACGTCGGCGCGGCCGTCGATCGCGCCGGCCAGCGCACCGTTGGCCGCCAGCGCCGGCGAGATCGCCTCGACGCGCAGCCCGCGCGCCGCCAGTTCCAGCGCCACGTCGGGCGGCGTGCGCGACGCATCGACCTTCGCGCTGCCGCTCACGTGGCCGCCGGCCAGGCCGATGTCCAGCGAAGCCAGCGCCAGGACGCCGTCCTTGAGCACAGCATGGCCGCGGACGCTCTGCCAGAAGCCGCGGTCGGAGCCGGTGATGCGCGCCGGACGCAGCTCGATGTCGGCGTCGAGCGAGCGCAGGCGCTCGAAAGGCAGCGGCCGCGTCGACCAGGCATGCGAGGCGTCCGCCGGCGCGCCGGGCGGCGTCGGCTCGCCGGGTGGCGCCGTGCCGCGCAGCGGCGCGAAGTCGTCGAGGTCGATGACCGCGTCGCGCAGCGTCGCCTGCAGCGCGCGGCGCGGCGTGTCGCTCTTGAATCCGCCCGTGAAGCTCGCGTCGGCGACCACGCTCGTCCCGCGGCCTGCGTGCACGCGCATGCCCGAGCCCGTCCAGCGCCCGTCGGCGTGCGCCACGTGGCCCTGCGCCGACAGCGGATGCAGGCGCGCCAGCAACGCGGGCAACGGCCAGACGTCGCCCGCACCGGCCGTGGCGAGCGACGCGTCGACGTCGACGTCGCCCAGCGCGTGCACGTCGTTGCTGGTGCCCGCCGCCTGCAGGGCCAGCGCTCCGAGGCGGGCCTGCGCGCGCAATGCGAACCGCCGCGGCGTGGCGCCGAAGGTCAGCACGTCGCTGACGTCCGCCTGCCCCTCGAATGCACGATCCTGGTAGCGGCCGGCGACGTCGAGGTGGCGCGTCAATGGCAGGTCGGGATGCGCGGGCAGCGCGCGCGGCGCGGGCAGCGGCGACGAGCGCGCGTCCAGCACCAGCGGGAGGCCGGCGTGCACCAGATGCAGCGTGCTGTCGCGGGCGTCGAGCTCGAGCACGCGGATGCGCGGCGGCCCGCGGTCCTCGGGCCGCGTGATGCGCCAGTTGCGCAGGCCGTCGGCCTGGCGTTCCATGTCGACCTGCGCGTCCTGCAGCTCGATGCGGCGGACGACCTTCACGTCGGAGGCCAGCGTGCGCCACGACACGGTCGCCGCGAAGCGTCCCGCGCGGATCAGCGGCGCCTTCGAGGCCGCCCACGGCGCGTTCTGGATCACGAGGCCGCGGAACTCGAACGTGGGATCGAGGCCGTCGTGGAAACGCAGCTTCAGGTCGTCGAACTGGACGCTTCGGCCCGAGCGCGCCATCACGTGGTGCTGGATCAGCGGTCGCAGCCAGTTCCCGTCGAAGGCCACACCGAGTGCGACGACTGCCGCGAGCACCGCGAGCGCGACCCACCCGGCGCGCCGGCGGCGCGGCGCGCGCGGGGACGTCGAGGCGGGGCGGGACAGGAGGCGCATCCCGCGCCAGAGCATGCGGCGTGCCCTGTCGGCGAACCGGAGAATCAGGTGCGCCGGCACCCGCCGTTTCCCGGGGTGGCGGCGCCTGAACGCCGGCTTGCGCGGGCCGCCGCGTGCGCGAAGTGGCTTGACCCGACGGCGAGGGCCTGCCGATAATCCGCGCTTCTCCAACGACACGCACCGACCATGGACTGCCATCCCAGTCGCGTGCCTTCGTCGTCCGCGGCGCGCGCCTGATCTCCCGGGCCTGCGACGGGCGGTGGAAGGCACCCCGCCCTGACCGCCCGGCAGGCAAGCCCTTTCGCGACGCGCTCCGCGTCCGCCGCGCTTCCTTCCGGTTCTCCGTTCCCCGACGCCTTCGCGCGTCCATCCGCCAGCGCCACGAACGGCGCGCGGAGGAGTTCCGCATGCGATTCGAATCCAGCCTCCACCCCCTGGCGGGCCCGGCGCCCGCCACGGCCTTCGCCGCACGACGCCGCGCCGCGGAACCCGGCACCCCGCGCGCGCTCCCATCCGCCATGCACCGCCTCGCCGTTCGCGGCCGGGTGGACGATCGCGGGGAAGCCTGACATGAACGTGAAGCTCAACGGCCGCATCGACGGCTTCGCCCGGCGCCTCGGCCCCGGCCTGATCACCGGCGCCGCCGACGACGATCCGAGCGGCATCGCCACCTATTCGCAGATCGGCTCGCAGTTCCGCTTCGGGCTCGTGTGGACGCTGCTGCTCACCACGCCTCTGATGATCGGCATCCAGATGCTGTCGGCGCGCATCGGCTGGGTCACCGGCGAAGGCCTGGGCGCCAACATCGCCAAGATGTGCCCGCGCTGGCTGACACTGGCGCTCGTCGGCCTGCTGGTGGCGGCCAACACCATCAACATCGCCGCCGACATCGGCGCGATGGGCGAGGCCGTGCGCCTGCTGGCGGGCGGCCACGCGATCGTCTACGTGGTCGCCCTCGGCGCGTTGTCCATCGTCGGCCAGGTGGCGTTCTCGTACGAGCGCACGGTGCGCGTGCTCAAGTGGCTCACGCTGGGACTGTTCGCTTACGTGGCGGTGATCCTGTCGGTGGCGGTGCCGTGGCGCCAGGTGGCGGTCGAGGGCCTGACGCCGTGGCGCTTCGTGCCGCCGGGCACGGCGATGACCGACTACGCCTCGATGGTGGTGGCCGTGCTCGGCACCACGATCAGCCCCTACCTGTTCTTCTGGCAGGCCTCGCAGGAGGTGGAGGACAACGCGCGCCGGCCCGAGGCCGCCAACCTGCGCGACCATCCGGAATACGCGGCGGAGCACTTGTCGCGCATCAAGCAGGACACGGCGTTCGGCATGGTCTTCTCCAACGTGATCGCGCTGTGCATCGTCATTGCCACGGGCGTCACGCTGAACCTGCACGGCGTGACCCACATCCAGACCTCGTCGCAGGCGGCCGAGGCGCTGCGGCCGGTGGCCGGGCAATTCGCGTTCGCGGTCTTCGCGCTCGGCATCATCGGCACCGGACTGCTGGCCGTGCCGGTGCTGGCCGGCTCGGCCGCCTACGCGGTGAGCGAGACGTTCGGCTGGAAGTCGGGCCTGTCGCGCGGCTTCCACGAGGCGCGCGGCTTCTACGCGATCATCATCGCGGCCACGCTCATCGGCACGCTGCTGAGCGCGCGCGAGGTCGACCCGATCAAGGCGCTGGTGTGGAGCGCCATCGTCAACGGCGTCATCTCGGTGCCCATCATGGTGGTGATGATGTGGATCGGGCAGTCCAAGCGCCTGATGGGCCGCTTCACGATCAGCCTGCGCCACCGCATCTTCGGCTGGGCCGCCACGGCGGTGATGGCGGCGGCCGTCGCCGGCCTGTTCTTCACCAGCTGGCGCGCCGGGCAGTAGGCGCGCGGCTCAGGGCGCCATCACGAAGCAGTTGCGGCCCGCGCGCTTGGCCTGGTAGAGCGCCGTGTCGGCGCGCGCCACCAGCGCTTCCACCGCCTCGCCGCGCACGCTGGTGGCCACGCCCGCCGACACCGTCACGCGAAAGTCGGGCGGCAGCCCGTCGATGCCCGTCCATCCGTGCGCGGCCACCGCGCTGCGGATGCGCTCGACGGCCAGCGAGGCGCTCTCCACCGGCGTGGTGACGGGCATCAGCAGCACGAACTCCTCGCCGCCCCAGCGCGCGAAGCGGTCGGTCACGCGCATGTGGGCCTGCACGAGCGTGCAGAAGTCGCGCAGCACCGCGTCGCCGGCGGCGTGCCCGAAGCGGTCGTTGATCGTCTTGAAGTGGTCGAGGTCGAACAGGGCCACCGAGTAGGGCTGCTGCGTGCGGTGCGAACGCTCGCGCTCGTCCTGCAGCAGCTCCATGAAGTGGCGCCGGTTGAACGCGCCGGTCAGGTCGTCGTGGCTGGCGAGCTCCTGGATGCGTGCCAGCGACAGGGTCAGCTGCTTGTTGCGCTGCGACAGCTCGGCGCGCAGCGTGCTGAACTGCATGCCGATCAGCGACAGCCGGCGCACCGCCAGGAAGAAGAACAGCCACATCAGCACGATGTTGACGTTCGTCAGTTCCGGATACGCGAAGCGCGCGCGGCCGATCCACAGCGCCAGCGCGGTGGTCGCGCCGAAGCCCAGCCACGTCCAGCGGAACTGCTGCGGCGTGAAGCCGAGCATCGCGTAGTTGAACGACACCAGGCTGGACGCCAGGAAGATCATCCACAGCCGCGGCGCCGCGACGATGAAGATCAGCTGGATCAGGTAGTTCGCGAGCAGTTGCGCCCACGGCAGCCAGCGGTCCTTGAAGCGCAGGTTCCAGCCGCGCACGACCGCCAGCAGGAAGAAACCGGTGCTGCCGACGCTCAGCACGAAGAACCAGCCGGCGACCGTCCAGCTGATGGTGCCGTTCCAGGCGAACAGGGCGATCAGCAGGGCCTGCAGCAACGAGCTCACCACCGTCATGGTGGTCGTCTTGACGCGCTGCGCCTGGAGCTGCGGGTGCTTGGAGTTCATGGGAGCGGGCGACTCCCGGTCTGCGGAGGGGCCGGCGCGAGCATACGGGAAGCGCCGCCGCTTGCCTGTGCTCGGAAACGCCACGTGGCGACCGGGCGACAACGCGCGCCGCCCTCGCGTCAGGCGGTTGACGCGGCCGCGCGTCGCGGCAGGGTGCCCCCCGGCCTAGTGTCGCGGACGGCGGGTGATGTCGATCGCGCCGGCCTTGGCGAACGCGAGCTCGGCCCGCGCGGCCTCGGGCTGGTCGTCGACGTCCACCCGCACCACCGCGCCACCGCGCCGCATGGCGGCGGCGTAGGCGCTGACGTCGTGGCCGATGCCCAGGAGCCCGGCGAAGAAGTTGCGCAGGTGGTCGACGACGTTGTCGTCAGCGGCCGGTGCCGGCGCGGCGGGCTCGCCGGCGTCGTCGAACGCCGGCACGCGCGTCTCGATGGCGTGGACGCGGCGTGGGTCGAAGCGGTCATTGGCGAGTGCGACGATTGCCGCGCGTGCGGCCGACTGCTGGTCGAACGTTCCGACGACGATGTGGGGCATGGTCGATTCCTGTGGAAGTGAGGGGGGCGCCTGCGCCGCGCGCGACGGCGCGGCGGGGAAGCTCAGGACTTCGGCTCGGCGTCCGTCTTCGCCTTGAGCTGGCGTGCCATTTCCAGGTGGTGCTGCAGCGCGGGCAGCGTCTTCTGCGCCCAGGCCTTGACGTCGGCGTCGGTGCCCTTGTCGACCTCCTTCTGGAACAGCTTGACCGTGTCTTCGTGCGCCTTCACGCCGATGGAGTCGGCGTAGTGCTGGTCGAAGCTGGAGCCCTTGCGGCCCGACAGCATCTTGATCTCGGCCTTCTTCACGGTCGACGGGTCGTCGGGGACCTTGACGCCCTTCTGTTCGGCCAGCGCCTTGAGCTCGCTGCCGGCCTTGCCGTGGTCGTCGACCATCTGCTGGGCGAACGACTTCACGTCGGCGCTGGACGACTGCGAGACCGCCACCTTGCTGGCTTCGACCTCGGCGTTGCCGCCCTCGGCGGCGTCCTTCAGGAACGACTTGTCCTGGTGCGACAGCTTGGCGGTGTCCGCCGCATGGGCGCCCAGGCCGACGGCGAGCGCGACGGTGGCGGCGGACAGCAGGGTCAACGACTTCGATTGCATGGAGAACTCCTGGTGGGTGGACGATGCCCGTCGCGCGGGGCGGCGGAAGGTGCGCCACGTGCGGCAAGGTCCATGCCCCGACAAGAGCACGGGACACGCCCGCGGTGCCAACATGCGCTCATGACCTCCGCCGCCGCCCGCTCGTTCACTGCTCGGCTGGGCCTCGAGCTTCCGATCGTCCAGGCCCCGATGGCCGGCTTCCAGGGCGTGGCGATGGCCGCGGCCGTGGCCGGCGCCGGCGCGCTCGGCTCGCTGCCCGGCGCCGCGATGACGCCGCCGGCGCTGCGCGACGCCGTGGCCGAGATCCGCCGCGGCGGGCGCCTGCCCGTCAACCTCAACTTCTTCTGCCATGTCGTGCCGGCGGCGGACCCGCAGCGCGAGGCCGCCTGGCGCGAGGCGCTGCGGCCGTACTACGACGAGCTGGGGGTGCCCGGGTCGGCGATCCAGAACGGCCCGGGCCGGCTGCCGTTCGGCGAGGAGGCCACCGCCGCGATCGAGGCGCTGCGGCCCGAGGTCGTCAGCTTCCATTTCGGCCTGCCTCCGGCGCCGCTGCTCGAGCGTGTGCGGGCCACCGGCGCGCAGGTGTGGTCGTCGGCGACGACGGTGGCCGAGGCGCAGTGGCTGGCCGCCCACGGCGTGGACGCCGTCATCGCGCAGGGCGTGGACGCCGGCGGCCACCGCGCCCTGTTTCTCGACGACTGGCGTGGCGTCGATCTCTCGACCCAGCTGCGCACGCTGCCGCTGCTGACGTCCATCCTCGAGGTGGTTCGCCTGCCGGTGATCGCGGCGGGCGGCATCTCCACGGCCGACGGCGTGGCCGCCGCGCTGCAGCTGGGTGCCAGCGCCGTCCAGCTGGGCACGGCCTTCCTGCTGTGCCCGGAGGCGAGCACCAGCGCCGTGCACCGCGCCGCGCTGCAGGGCGAGCGTGCACGCGACACGGCGCTCACCAACCTCTTCAGCGGGCGCCCCGCGCGCGGCATCGTCAACCGGCTCATGCGCGAGCTCGGCCCCATGAGCACGCTGCCGCCGGAGTTCCCGTCCGCGGTCAACGCGATCGCGCCGTTGCGTGCCGCGGCGGAGCAGGCCGGGCGCGGCGACTTCTCGCCGCTGTGGGCCGGGACGGACCCGAGTGGCTGCCGTGCGGTCCCGGCGGCGCAGCTGGTCAGGGAGCTGGCTTCGAAGCTGTAGCGAGTGTGGCGTCATCCTGCGCGCTGTCGCAGGACCCACGTTTCCCGGCCGAAACGCCGCGTCGGCGCGCATCGGTGGATCCTGCGACTGCGCGCAGGATGGCGGCGTGGGTGCGCCGCAGTGTCAGCCCGCCTGGTCCGTCTCGAAGCTGAACGCGCCCGGCAGCAGCGCACCCGCGGTGGTGACGACGAGCGTGCCGTCGGCCGCGTCGCTGGCCACCGGCGCCCCGGGGTCGGCGAACTCGCGGATGACCTGGCGGCAGGCGCCGCAGGGCGTGATGGGGTGCAGTTTCGCGGCCGTGACGCCGACGGCCAGGATGCGCTTCGCGCCGGCGGCCACCGCCACGCCGATGGCCACGCGCTCGGCGCAGTTCGTCAGTCCGTACGATGCGTTCTCGACGTTGACGCCCAGGTGCACGCGGCCCTGCTCGTCGAGCACCGCCGCGGCGACGCGGAAGTCGGAATAGGGCGCGTGCGCATGGGGCAGCACGGCGCGGGCGCGCGCCACCAGGTCGGCCAGCACGGCCTCGTCGACGGAAGCAGGCGCGGCGCTCAGGATGCAAGGCCCGCGCTGCGCACCGCCTGCTCGAAGGACTCGGCGAGCTCCTTCGGCGCCGCGCCCAGCAGTGCGCGGGCGTGCGCCAGCAGGCCCGGCGATGCGGCCGAGCGGAACACGAACTGCACGATCTCCTCGTGATGCTCCGTGGCGGCGGGATGGGTCGCGGGGAGGTCAATCGTCATGCAGCGGTTCTCCGGTGTCGGCCAGGGCCAGCGATTCACGGATTTTCTCCGTCGACGCCCACAGCGTGAACACGAGGGTCTTGAGCGTCGGGTTGCCGGGAGTCTGCAGCAAGGGCGGGACGCTGTCGAGCCCGTCGACGTTGAGCACGCCCACGACGTCGCGCGCCTGCGTGATGTCGCCCTGGGTGTCGATGCGCCCGATCGGCAGCGACAGCACCCATTGCAGCCGCGGGTTGAGCTTGGCCTGCTCCGGGCCGGGCAGCACGCCGGCCGTCCAGCTCGCGCCGAGCCGGCGGATCGAGAACGGCGTGCCGTCGGTGAACGCGCGGCCGGTGCTGCCGTGGTCGAGCTCGAGCTCGATGTCGTGCTCGGGCGCCCAGGTCATGTTGTCCCACGCGCCGGGGATCATGCGCAGCGCGTTGGCGTTGGGCACGAAGATGTTGGCGCGCACCAGTTCCGCATCGACGCCCAGCCGCGAGGCCGCCAGCGCGCGGATCTGCTGCACCAGCATGCGCACGCGGCGCAGGTGGTCGTCCGGCAGGCGCGGGTAGGCGATGAAGCGCGCCCACTTGTCGTAGTTGGCGATGTTGAGCACCTCGCTGTGCCCGCCGGCGATCGAGCGCTCGTGCACGCCGGGGCATGCGGTGTTGAAGCCGATCGCGCCGCTGGCGCCGGCGCGCGCGGCGATCGGGCCGGCCAGGCGCGAGAACAGCTCGGCGGCGCGCACCACCCAGTCGCCGGTGGCGCGCTCGTTGCGCAGCGCCTGGATCCAGCGCTTGCGCAGCAGCGTCGCGCCCCAGGGGAAGTCGCGCCGCACGATGCTGCCGGTGAGCACGACGCGGTCGAAGCGGATGTTGCCGTTCTCGGCCTCGAGCACCTCCAGCGCGAGCCAGGTCCCGAAGCTGTGCGCGATCAGGCTGACGCGCTTGGCGCCCGTGCGATCCATCAGGTCGCGCAGCTCGCTGCGCAACCACTGCACGCGGCTCGCACGCGCCCACGGCACGAGGAACGACACCAGCCCGAAGAAGCCGTAGTCGAGGTGGTACGGAATGAGCCCGTGGCGGGCGAGGTAGGGCGTGATCTGCTTCTGCCACTGTCCGCGCGTGCGGATTCCATGCAGCGTCACGACGATCTTGTGAGGCACGGTCTTGAACTCCCGCCGCCTCGCGTCTTCCGGAACCGCCGGAAAGAAAAAATGCGAGCCGTAGCCCGCATTCTTCAGGGTCGGTGGCTCACGGCGTGAGGCGCCCGCAAGACGCCTGCCGCGGCCGCACCGGCGTTCATTGCGGCGCGGGCGCCGGATACGTGGCCGGGTAGGCCGGCTGGGCGCTGCCGGTGACCGGCGGGGCATGCATCACGCGCGTGCGGCCGCCCGTGGTGACCAGGATCACCGGGTCGCCGACGGCGAAGACGTCGCCGCCCAGCGGCTGCACGACCGCGCGCCGGTCGCCGTTCTTGAGCTGCAGCAGGATCTCGTCGGCCTGTCGCGTGGTGGCATCGCGCTCGACGGCGTTGCCGATCAGGCCGCCGACCACCGCGCCCGCGATGCCCACGATGCCGCCCGTGCGCGGGCCGCCGACGTTGGAGCCGGCGATGCCGCCGATGACGGCGCCGCTGACGGTGCCCACGCCGGTGTCGCGGCCCTGCAGGGTGACGGGCCGCACCGACAGCACCGTCGCGTCGATGACGGTGGACATCCGCTGTGCGTCGTAGGCACTGACCGTGTTCGGGTTGGCCACGACGCAGCCGGCGAGGGAACCGGCGCCGGCGATCGCGGCGATCAGGGCGAGTTGCTTGAACATGTTCTTTCTCCGGGGGATGAGCCGCCAACGCCGGCAAGTCGCCCATCGTTGACAACCCTCAGATGCCTCCACTGTGCAGCAAAGCAATTGCCCTCGGTGGCGGCAGTGCGTAAAGAAGTGTGCCCGCACGACAGCCCGCCTTCAGCCCCGGCGCCCGTTCGGCCATTCAGCCGTGCAGGCGGCTGCTGCGCGGCACGCTGGCCAGCAGGAACTCCATCTGGTCGGCCAGGATGCGGCGCCCGCGCAGGATCATGTCCTCGTGCAGGCTGGGCACGTAGGGCAGGTACATCAACGCCATGCCGGCTTCCTCGGGCAGGCGGTTGCCCTTGCGGCCGTTGCAGGAGCGGCAGGCGGTGATGCAGTTCATCCAGGAATCGAGCCCGCGGCGCGACACCGGCACGATGTGCTCGCGCGTGAGCTCGTCGGCGGGCAGGCGGCTGCCGCAGTAGGCGCAGACGTGGCGGTCGCGCGCGAACAGCTTGCCGTTGGTGAGCGCCGGGCTCTGCCGCCAGGCGCGCGAGGGGATGGTGCCGCGGACGGCGACGATGGAGTGCACCTCGATGCGCGACTGCCGCCCGGTGGCCCGCTGCACGCCGCCGCGCAGCACGTGGCAGGGGTCGCCCAGCGTCCAAGCGACCGCGTCGCAGGCGTACAGGATGGCGGCCTCCTTGACCGTCATCCAGGCTTGCGGCCTTCCCGATACGTCCAGCTGCAGAACATCCATTTCCAGGGCGCTCCTTCGTCCGTCAAGGATACAACTACTGGATGAAACCTCAACGGTGGGCCGCCCGACCGTCGCACGGCGTCGCCGCGCGACGCGGCCGGGGACGGTCGCCGCCGGGCTTCAGGGTTCACCACTATGGAAATCGCACGATCGTTCTAATCGGTTGCGAATTCGTGACGATGTGCCGGTCTTTCTAGGAACGCGACCCTAAAAAAAGTGATCGACGGCATTGGCGCCGAGGCCGGTCCTATGCAAAATAGCACGACCGTTCGATTTATTCCGTCCGCCGGCGACCCCGGCGGCCGGGCAGATCGGCAGGCACTCAACGCACTCCGGTTCGCCCCGGCAGATCCCGTGAACGACGCAACCGCTCTTCGCCGCCCGCCCCGCCCCCTGCAGAAGGGTCTGCAGACGCGCGCCACGATCATCGAGGCCGCGCTCGGCCTGGCGGCCAACAAGGGCCTTGAGGGCCTGTCGATCGGCCTGCTGGCCGAGGTCACCGGCATGAGCAAGTCGGGCGTCTTCGCGCACTTCGGGTCGCGCGAGGAACTGCAGATCTCGGTCATCCGAGACTATCACGTGAAGTTCGAGGAGGAGGTGTTCCTCCCCGCCATCCGCGAGCCGCGCGGCCTCCCCCGCCTGCGCGCGATGTTCGAGCGCTGGGTGCGCCGCGTGTCGTACGAGATCGACTCGGGCTGCATCTACATCAGCGGCGCCGTCGAGTTCGACGACCGCCCGGGCCCCGTGCGCGACGCGCTGGCCACCATGGTGCAGACCTGGCAGGACGCGCTGACGCGTTCCATCCAGATGGCCATCGACGAGGGCCACCTCACCGGCGAGACGCCGCCCGAGCAGCTGATGTTCGAGATCCACGGCCTGATCCTCGCGCTGCACCACGACGCGCGCTTCCTGCGCAACCCGGGCAGCGTCGAGCGCGCGCGCCTGGGCTTCGAGCGCCTGCTCGCGCATTCGATTTCCCCGCTCTCCGCCACCGCGCCCGACGCCGCGGCGCAGGCCGGTCCGTCCCGATCGAAGGAGGCGCGCCCGCCGCGCCGCTGATCGTCCTTTCTCTCCCGCTTTCCTTCCCGACCCGTTCCAGGAGCTCCGACATGCCCCAATACAACCCGCCGCTTCGCGACATGCAGTTCGTGCTGCATGAAGTCCTGAACGTGGTCGACGAGCTGAAGGCGATGCCGCAGCACGCGGACATCGATGTCGACACGTTCAACGCGGTGCTGGAAGAGGGCGGCAAGTTCGCCTCCGAGGTGATCTTCCCGCTCAACCTCAGCGGTGACGCCGAAGGCTGCAAGCTGGACAAGACGACGCACGAGGTGACGCCGCCCAAGGGCTTCAAGGAGGCGTACAAGACCTACGTCGAAGGCGGCTGGCCCTCGCTGTCGGCCGACCCGGAATACGGCGGCCAGGGCCTGCCCATCTCGCTGAACCAGTGCTTCTACGAGATGCTCAACAGCGGCAACCAGGCGTGGACGATGTACCCCGGCCTGTCGCACGGCGCGTACGAGGCGCTGCACGCGCACGGCACGCCCGAGCAGAAGAAGATGTTCCTGCCCAAGCTGACGTCGGGCGAATGGACCGGCACGATGTGCCTGACCGAGCCCCACTGCGGCACCGATCTCGGCCTGCTGCGCACCAAGGCCGAGCCGCAGCCTGACGGGACCTACAAGATCACCGGCGCCAAGATCTTCATCTCGGCCGGCGAGCACGACATGGTGTCCAACATCCTGCACCTGGTGCTCGCGCGCCTGCCGGACGCGCCCGCGGGCTCCAAGGGCATCTCGCTGTTCGTCGTGCCCAAGTACAAGGTCAACGCCGACGGCTCGCTGGCCGAGCGCAACCCGATCTTCTGCGCCGGCCTGGAGCACAAGATGGGCATCCACGGCAACGCCACCTGCCAGATGGTGCTCGAGGGCGCCACCGGCACGCTGGTGGGCGAGCCCAACAAGGGCCTGAACGCGATGTTCGTGATGATGAACGCGGCGCGGCTGGGCGTGGGCATGCAGTCGCTGGGCCTGACGGAAGTGGCGTACCAGAACGCCGTCGCCTACGCGAAGGACCGCCTGCAGATGCGCGCGCTGTCGGGCCCGAAGGCGCCGGACAAGGCCGCCGACCCGATCATCGTGCACCCCGACGTTCGCAAGATGCTCATGACCGCCCGCGCCTACGCCGAAGGCGGCCGCGCGCTGGCCATCCACACCGCGTTGCTGATCGACAAGGAACTGCACCACCCGGACGCCGACGTGCGCAAGGAATGCGCCGACGAGGTCGCGCTGCTGACGCCCATCGTCAAGGCCTTCATGACCGACAACGGCTGGATCGCCACCTCGCACTGCATGCAGGTCTACGGCGGCCACGGCTTCATCCACGAGTGGGGCATGGAGCAGTACGTGCGCGACGCGCGCATCAACATGATCTACGAAGGCACCAACACGATCCAGTCGCTGGACCTGCTGGGCCGCAAGGTGCTCGGGGACAACGGCGCCAAGCTCAAGCGATTCGGCAGGAAGATCGCCGAGTTCGTCGAGGAAGAGGGCATCAGCGAGGAGATGCAGGAATTCGTGAACCCGCTCGCCGACCTCGGCGACAAGGTCACCAAGCTCACCACCGAGATCGGCATGAAGGCGTTCCAGAACCCCGACGAGGTCGGTGCCGCTGCGGTGGACTACCTGCGCGTCTGCGGCCACCTGGTGTTCGCGTACTTCTTCGCGCGCATGGCCAAGGTGGCACTCGACAAGAAGGACTCCGGCGACAAGTTCTACGCCGCCAAGCTGACGACGGCGCGCTTCTACTTCGCCAAGCTGCTGCCCGAGACGGCCGGCCTGATCCGCACCTGCCGCGCCGGGCTGAAGCCGCTGATGGAGATGGACGAAGCGCTCTTCTGAACCGGCCGCTAGGTACTACCCGCAGGCGACCGGGTCGCCTGCCGGACACGAAATCGCCGCTTTCAGAGCGATCATTGGTCCGCGGCCCCGGGCCGTTTCAACAATCCAGGAGACACCCTTGAAAAAAGCAGCAGTTGCATTCGTTCTCGCCACCGCCAGCGTCCTCGCGATGGCGCAGAACACGCCGGCGGGCCTGTGGCGGACCATCGACGACGACGGCAAGACCGAGAAGTCGACGGTGCGCATCACGATCACCAACGGCGTCCTGTCGGGCAAGGTCGAGCACATCACCGACCCGGCCAAGGCCGCCGAGAAGTGCACCAAGTGCGAGGACGAGCGCAAGGACCAGCCCATCGTGGGCATGACCATCATCAACGACGTGAAGCAGGACGCCGAAGAGCCCAACCTGTGGACCGGCGGCCTGATCCTCGACCCGGCCAAGGGCAGCACCTACAAGGTGCGCCTGAAGACCATCGATGGCGGCAAGAAACTGGAAGTGCGCGGCTATATCGGTTCGCCGATGTTCGGCCGCACGCAGACCTGGATCCGCGCCGAGTAAGCGCGCATCCCTGACCCGGGGCCGGGCAGCAGCGTGCTGCCGGCCGACCCCGTTCACCCCTGGAGAGAAAAAGTGAGTCGATTCCAAGTTCGCAAGGTGGCCGTGCTCGGCGCCGGCGTGATGGGCGCGCAGATCGCGGCGCATCTGGTCAACGTCAAGGTGCCCGTCGTCCTGTTCGACCTGCCCGCCAAGTCCGGCCCCAAGAACGGGATCGTCACGAAGGCCGTCGACGGCCTCAAGAAGTTGAAGCCCGCGCCGCTGGGCGTGGCCGACGACGCATCGCTGATCCAGCAGGCCAACTACGAGGACCACCTCGAGCTGCTGCGCGACTGCGACCTGGTGATCGAGGCGATCGCCGAGCGCATGGACTGGAAGCTGGACCTGTACACCAAGGTCGCCCCGTTCATCGCGCCGCACGCGATCGTCGCGTCCAACACCTCGGGCCTGTCGATCACCAAGCTGTCCGAAGTCCTGCCGGAAGAGATCAAGCCGCGCTTCTGCGGCATCCACTTCTTCAACCCGCCGCGCTACATGCGCCTGGTGGAGCTGATCCCCACGCCGACCACGCAGCCGCAGATCCTCGACCAGCTCGAGACCTTCGTCACCACCGCGCTCGGCAAGGGCGTCGTGCGCGCCAAGGACACGCCCAACTTCGTCGCCAACCGCGTCGGCATCGCCGGCATGCTGGCCACGATCATCGAAGCCGAGAAGTTCGGCCTGAGCTACGACGTCGTCGACGACCTGACCGGCAAGAAGCTGGGCCGCGCGAGCTCGGGCACGTTCCGCACCGCGGACGTCGTCGGCCTCGACACGATGGCGCACGTCATCAAGACGCTGCAGGACAACCTGAAGGACGACCCGTTCTTCCCGAGCTACGCCACGCCGCCGGTCGTCGGCCGCCTGATCGAGCAGGGCGCCCTCGGCCAGAAGGCCGGCGCCGGCTTCTACAAGAAGGTCGGCAAGGACATCCTGCGCCTGGATCCCTCCAAGGGCGAGTACGTGCCGGGCGGCGCCAAGGCCGACGCGATCGTCGACCGCATCCTGAAGAAGCCCGCGGCCGAGCGTCTCAAGCTGCTGCGCGAATCCACCAATCCGCAGGCGCAGTTCCTGTGGGCCATCCTGCGCGACGGCTTCCACTACGCCGCCGTGCACCTGGCCGACATCGCCGACTCGGCGCGCGAGATCGACTTCGCCATGCGCTGGGGCTTCGGCACGAAGCAGGGCCCGTTCGAGCTGTGGCAGGACGCCGGCTGGAAGCAGGTCGCGCAATGGATCAAGGAAGACATCGACGCCGGCAAGGCGCTGTCGACCGCGCCGCTGCCGGCATGGGTGTTCGACGGCCGCGACGGCGTGCACACCGCCGACGGCTCGTGGAGCGCCGCGCAGGGCAAGTACCTGCCGGCCTCGACGCTGGACGTCTACAAGCGCCAGCCCTTCCCCGAGACGGTGCTGGGCGCCGGCGCGGCCAACCCGCTGAAGTCGGGCACGGAAGAATTCAAGAACGACGAAGTGCGCGTGTGGACGCTGGACGGCGAGGTGCTGATCGCCAGCATCACCGCCAAGCTGCACCTGATCTCGCCGACCGTCACCGAGGGGCTGCTCAAGGCCGTCGAGATCGCCGAGGCCAAATACAAGGGCCTGGTGATCTGGTCGCCGGACGAGGTGTTCTCCGCCGGCGCGAACCTCGAGGCCCTGATGCCCGTGTTCATGAAGATGGGCGCCAAGGGCATCGCGCCGGAGGAAAAGAAGCTGCAGGACATGATGCTGCGCATCCGCTACGCCGCGGTGCCGGTCGTGGCGGCCGTGCGCGGCATCGCGCTGGGCGGCGGCTGCGAGCTCGCGGTGCACTGCGCGTCGCGCGTGGCCGCGATGGAAAGCTACATGGGCCTGGTGGAAGTGGGCGTCGGCCTGATCCCGGGCGGCGGCGGCCTCGCCTACATCGCGCGCCGCGCCGCCGAGAACGCGGCCAAGGCGCCGGGCACCGACCTGCTGGCCTTCCTGAAGGACGGCGTCGTCGCCGCGGCCTCGGCCACGGTGGGCACCAGCGCGCTCGAGTCGCGCAAGATCGGCTACCTGCTCGATTCCGACATCATCGTCCCGCACATCGACGAACTGCTGCACGTGGCCTCCACGCAGGCCAAGGCGATGTACGACGCGGGCTACCGCGCGCCGGTCAAGCGCCTGATCCCGGTGGCGGGCCGTTCGGGCATCGCCACGGTCAAGGCCTCGCTGGTGGCGATGCGCGACGGCGGCTTCATCAGCCAGCACGACTTCTTCATCGGCAGCCTGATCGCCGACGTCTGCTGCGGCGGCGAGGTCGACGCGGGCACGCTGGTGACCGAGGAATACCTGATGGCGCTCGAGCGCAAGCACTTCTGCGCCCTGCTCGAGAACCCGAAGACGCAAGAACGCATCATGGGCATGCTCCAGACCGGCAAGCCGGTGCGCAACTGATCGGACGAATGAACATGAGCAAGCAAATTTCCGACGCCTACATCGTCGCGGCCACGCGCACGCCGATCGGCAAGTCGCATCGCGGCTACTTCAAGAACACGCGCCCGGACGACCTGCTGGTCGCGGCGCTGCAGGGCGCGCTCAGGCAGGTGCCCAACCTCGATCCGAAGTCCATCGAGGACGCGATCGTCGGCTGCGCGATGCCCGAGGGCGAGCAAGGCCTGAACTTCGCGCGCACCAGCGTGCTGCTGGCGGGCCTGCCGAACTCCGTGGGCGGCATCACGGTGAACCGCTTCTGCGCGTCCGGCCTGTCGGCCGTGCAGATGGCGGCCGACCGCATCCGCGTCGGCGAAGCCGACGTGATGATCGCCGCCGGTGCCGAGAGCATGAGCATGGTGCCCATGAGCGGCAACAAGCCGTCGTTCAACCCGCACGTGTTCGACAAGGACGAGAACATCGGCATCGCCTATGGCATGGGCCTGACGGCGGAGAAGGTGGCCAACCAGTGGAAGGTCTCGCGCGAGGCGCAGGACGCCTTCGCGCTGGCTTCGCACCAGAAGGCGCTCGCCGCCATCGCGGCCGGCCAGTTCAAGGACGAGATGACGCCGGTGGAGGTCTTCTCGCGCGTGCCGAACCTGTCCACGGGCGAGATCGACGTCACCAGCCGCTGGGTCGACACCGACGAAGGTCCGCGTTCCGACACGTCGCTCGAAGGCCTGGCCAAGCTGAAGGCCGTGTTCGCCGCCAAGGGCTCGGTCACCGCCGGCAACAGCTCGCAGACCTCCGACGGCGCCGGCGCGCTGATCGTCGTCAGCGAGAAGGCGCTCAAGCAGTACAACCTGACGCCGCTGGCCCGCTTCGTGAGCTTCGCGTCCAAGGGCGTGCCGCCCGAGATCATGGGCATCGGCCCGATCGAGGCGATTCCCGCGGCGCTGAAGTCCGCCGGCCTGAACATCTCGCAGATGGACTGGATCGAGCTGAACGAGGCCTTCGCCGCCCAGGCGCTGGCCGTGATCAATACCGTCGGCCTCGACGCCTCGAAGGTGAACCCGATGGGCGGCGCGATCGCCCTCGGCCACCCGCTGGGCGCCACCGGGGCGATCCGCTCGGCCACGGTCGTGCACGCCCTGCGCCGCAACAACCTGAAGTACGGCATGGTGACGATGTGCGTCGGCACCGGCCAGGGTGCGGCAGGCATCTTCGAACGCCTCTGATCGACAGTCATGACGACCCCCGGCCGCCGGGTACGGCGGCCACCCCCCGAGGGGGGCTCGGCCTTGATCCTGAGCGGCCGAGCGCGGCGGCCGAGCGCTTACGCCCTTCGCTCGACGTGACCCTCCTCCGAACTGCCGCCTTACAAGGGCGGCAGTTCGCCTTCCGGCAATCCCTGTTGGAGAACCCATGACCATCCGCACCGTCAACACCAACGGCGTCGCCGTCATCGAGATCGCGCGTCCCGAGAAGAAGAACGCGCTGACGCAGGCGATGTACACCGCGATGGCCGAGGCCATCGTCGCGGCCGACGCCGATGCGGCGATCCGCGCCGTGCTCATCACCGGCCAGCCGGGCATCTTCACCTCGGGCAATGACCTCGAGGACTTCATGACGCGTCCGCCCCAGGGCGAGGACTCGCCGGTGTTCCAGTTCATGAAGGCGCTCGCGGAGTGCGCCAAGCCCGTGGTCGCGGCCGTCACCGGCGGGGCGATCGGCATCGGCACGACGATGCTGCTGCATTGCGACCTGGTCTACGTCAGCGACGAGGCGCGCCTGGCGATGCCGTTCGTCGGCCTGGGCCTGGTCCCGGAATACGCGTCGAGCCTGCTGGTCACGCAGCGCGTGGGCCATGCCAAGGCCACCGAGCTGCTGCTGCTGGGCGAGCCCTTCAACGGCGAGGCCGCGGTCGAGATGGGCATCGCCAACGCGGTGCTGCCGGCCGCCGAGGTGGTCAACCACGCACGCCGCATGGCCGAGCGGTTCAACGCGCTGCCGCCCGGCGCGGTGCGCGAGAGCAAGGCGCTGATGCGCCGCGCACAGAAGTCGCTCGTCGAGGAGACGATCCGCACGGAGGCCGAGATCTTCGGCAAGCGCCTGCGCAGCCCGGAGGCGATGGAGGCGTTCCAGGCCTTCTTCCAGAAGCGCAAGCCGGACTTCTCGAAGTTCTGATGCGGCGATGAGCGCCTCCGAGCTGCCGCCGCTGCCTGCGCGCCGCGGGACGCCTGCGCCGTTCACGCCCGCGCCGCTGCGCTTCGCGACCCAGGCGTACAAGCTCGCGCTGCTGCCGGTGCTCATCGCGCAGGGCCGGCGCGTGCGCGACAACGCTCTGCGCCTGCCCGAGGCCGCGGGCGAGCGCCATGGCGTCGCGGGCCGCGGCCGCGTCGCGCTGCGCGTGCTGATCGTCGGCGATTCATCGGCGGCGGGCGTGGGGGTGGGCACGCAGGACGAGGCGTTCGCGGGCCAGCTCGCGCAGTCGCTGGCCGAGCGCACCGGCGCGGCGGTCGGCTGGCAGCTCGTGGCCACCAGCGGCCACACCGCGGCCGACGCCGCGCGCGCACTCGCGGGCGCGACGCAGCAGGCGGCCGACCTGCTGGTCACCGCGCTCGGCGTCAACGACGTCCTCGACCAGACGCGCCCCGCGCAGTTCCTAGCCGCACTCGACGAGATCCACGCGCTGGCCGTCACGCGCGCGCAGGTGACGCACACGTGGCACTGCGGACTGCCGCCTCTGGGCACGTTCGCGCTGCTGCCGCGGCCGCTGCGCTGGATCCTGGGCCGCGACGCCGCGCATCTCGATCGCACGCTCGTGCGCCATCTCGAGGGCCAGACCACGCGGCTTCATCTGCCGCTGCCCGATGCGCCGCGCATGCCGGGCAAGGACGACGCGACGCCCGAAGGCTGGATGGCGCGCGACGGCTTCCACCCGGGGCTGCTGGGCTACCGGCAGTGGGGGCGCCAGGTGGCCGAGGCGATCGGCTGATCGGGCCGGCGGGCGGCAGCGACGCCGGCCGCGATGGATCCTGCGACTGCGCGCAGGATGACGCGCTGCTCAGCGCGGGATCTGCCGCGGCTTGCCGTCGCGGTCGATCGCCACGTAGGTCAGGTTGGCCTCGGTGACCTTGACCACCTGCACGTCGGCCGGGTTGCGTTCGGCGTAGACCTCCACGCGCACCGTGATCGACGTGTTGCCCACGCGTTCGACCGTGGCGTAGAAGCTGAGCAGGTCGCCGATCGACACCGGCTGCTTGAAGACGAACTGGTTCACCGCGACCGTGGTGATGCGTCCCTTGGCGATGCGCGAGGGCAGCACGGAGCCGGCCAGGTCGACCTGCGCCATGATCCAGCCGCCGAAGACGTCGCCGTTCGCGTTCGAGTCGGCCGGCATGGGCAGCACGCGCAGCACCAGCTCCTTGTCGGCGGGCAGCGCGGCGGGCGCCTTCGAGGAGGCTTGCATTTCGGCGTGGGTCATCGGGGGCTTTCTCGGGATCGGACTCGTCGGGGATTGTGCGTCAAAGGGTTTACCCTGTGTTTTCGATTGTCCCGCGCATCCGTCGGCTGTCGACCCTAAACTGCCCCGCCGACGCCGGCCCGCGGGCATTGTTCACGCTTGTCGTCGCGCCGGCCGTCCCCATCTGCACTGTCCCATGCACCCGAATCCACCTTCCGCCGCCCGCGACGCCGCGGCTGCCACCGAACCGCGCAGCGACCTGGCCACGCTCAAGCGGCTGATGCCGTACTTCTGGGAATACCGCCTGCGCATGGCCGTCGCGCTGGCGTTCCTGGTCGGGGCCAAGGTCGCCAGCGTCAGCGTGCCGATCCTGCTCAAGAAGCTGGTCGACGCGCTCAACATCTCGGTGACCGACCCGCGCGCGCTGCTGGTGGTGCCGCTGGGCCTGCTGCTGGGCTACGCCGGCCTGCGGCTGGCGATGACGCTGTTCACCGAGCTGCGCGAGATCGTGTTCGCGCGCGCGACCTTCGGCGCGGCCAAGCGCGTCGCGCTCGAGACCTTCGAGCACCTGAACGCGTTGTCGCTGCGCTTCCACCTCGAGCGCCAGACCGGCGGCCTGACGCGCGACATCGAGCGCGGCACGCGCGCGCTGCAGACCCTGGTGTCGTACTCGCTGTACACGATCATCCCGACGCTGGTCGAACTCTCGTTCGTGCTGGTGCTGCTGGGCCACCGCTTCGACATGGGCTACGTGTGGATCACGCTGGCCGCGCTGCTGGTCTACGGCACGTTCACGATCTCGATCACCGAGTGGCGCACCAAGTACCGCAAGGCCGTCAACGAGCTCGACTCGAAGGCGAACACGAAGGCGATCGACGCGCTGATCAATTTCGAGACGGTCAAGTACTTCAACAACGAGCAGTTCGAGTCGGCGCGCTACGAGACGGGGCTGGAAGCCTTTCGCGCCGCGCAGATGAAGTCGCAGGCCACGCTGTCGATGCTCAACACCGGCCAGCAGCTGATCATCGCGGGCAGCCTCGTCGCGCTGCTGTGGCGCGCCACGGGCGGCGTGATCGCGCATGCGATGACCCTCGGCGACTTCGTGATGGTCAACGCGCTGCTGATCCAGCTGTACGTGCCGCTGAACTTCCTGGGCGTGCTGTACCGCGAGGTCAAGCAGGGCCTGACCGACCTCGAACGCATGTTCGCGCTGCTGGAGAAGGAGCGCGAGATCGCCGACGCACCCGACGCGCAGCCGCTGCGCATCGAGGGCGGGGCCGTGCGCTTCGAGCACGTCAGCTTCGCGTACGACCCGGCGCGGCCGATCCTGCACGACGTCAGCTTCGAGATCCCCGCCGGCAAGACGGTGGCCGTGGTCGGGCCCAGCGGCGCGGGCAAAAGCACGCTGGCGCGCCTGCTGTACCGGTTCTACGACGTCACCGGCGGCGCGATCCGCGTCGACGGCCAGGACGTGCGCCAGCTCACGCAGCACAGCCTGCGCAAGGCGATCGGCATCGTCCCGCAGGACACGGTGCTGTTCAACGACACCGTCGCCTACAACATCGCCTACGGCCGGCCGGGTGCGTCGCAGGCCGAGGTGGAGGGCGCCGCGCGCGCCGCGCACATCCACGACTTCATCGCCGCCACGCCCAAGGGCTACGAGACGATGGTGGGCGAGCGCGGCCTGAAGCTGTCGGGCGGCGAGAAGCAGCGCGTGGCGATCGCGCGCACGCTGCTGAAGAACCCGCCGCTGATGATCTTCGACGAGGCGACGTCGGCGCTGGATTCCGCCAACGAGCGCGCGATCCAGGCCGAGCTCGCCCAGGCCGCGCAGGGACGCACGACGCTGGTCATCGCGCACCGGCTGTCGACGGTGGTCAACGCCGCGCAGATCCTGGTCATGGCCGAGGGCCGCATCGTCGAGCGCGGCACGCACCCCGAGTTGCTGGCCATGGACGGGCGCTACGCGCACATGTGGCGGCTGCAGCAGACGCACGGCGACACGGCCGCGGCGTCCGATTCGCCGGAGTCGCCGACGCTGGGCGACTCGGCCTTTGCGCACTGACGTCCGGCATGCCGGAGGCCGGTCCTGCCTTTTTCGCAAACGGAGTATCGGCGCTTGTCCGGGAACGGATGCGCGAAAGGCAGGACCGGACACCGGCTAACATTGACGCGTGGAAACCAAGTGGCTTGAAGATTTCGTCAGCCTGGCCGAGACGCGCAGCTTCTCGCGTTCCGCGCAGCTGCGGCACGTCACGCAGCCGGCGTTCTCGCGCCGCATCCAGGCGCTCGAGGCGTGGGCCGGGCTCGACCTGGTCGACCGCTCGTCCTACCCCACGCGGCTGACGCCCGCCGGCGAGACCTTCCACGGCCAGGCGCTGGAGGTGCTGGGCAGCCTGCAGGCCACGCGCAACATGATGCGCGGGCTGCAGGCCGGCGGCGCCGACATGATCGAGTTCGCAGTGCCGCACACGCTGGCGTTCACGTTCTTCCCGGCCTGGGTGATGGACCTGCGCAAGCGCTTCGGCGAGCTCAAGAGCCGCCTGATCGCGCTCAACGTGCACGACGCGGTCATGCGAATGACCGAGGGCAGCTGCGACCTGCTCGTGGCCTACCACCACGCGTCGCAACCCCTGCAGCTCAGCCCCGACCGCTACGAGATGCTGAGCCTGGGCGCCGAGACGCTGGCTCCCTACGCCAGGGGCGGCGCCGACGGCCAGCCCCTGTTCCGGCTGTCGGCCACCGGCGGCGCCCGCATCCCCTTCCTGGGCTACGCCTCGGGCGCCTACATGGCCCGCCTCGTCGACCAGATCCTGAAGTCCACGCCCGTGCTGCCGCACCTGGACACCGTCTACGAGACCGACATGGCCGAGGGCCTGAAGGCGATGGCGCTGGAGGGCCACGGCGTGGCGTTCCTGCCCTCCAGCTCGGTCAAGAAGGAGCTGCGGGCGCGGCGGCTGGTGTCGGCGGCGCCGCTGCACGACGACACCGGCCACGCGTGGGAGGTCACGATGGAGGTGCGCATCTACCGCGAACGCCCCGAGCTGGCGCGCCATCCGAAGCCGGGCGCGCAGGCGCTGTGGGACTTCCTTCGCCAGGGTTGAAACACTTGCGGCCGCAGCGCAGCCGTCGCATGCTGGCAATAGTTGGCCGCTAGCCGATATTTCTGGTACTAACCCTTATGGGGTGATGCAAATGATGCATGATGCCGCCTCCAAAAGGCATTGGCGTCGCTCGGCGGCGCCGCATAAAGTCCGCGACCATGCAAGTTTTCCCGTGTCCTAGCGCTATCCGCGCCCCCCAGGCGCGCGCCCACCAGGCCCGCAGCCTCCTGGGAGTCACGCTCGCAGCCCTCGTGTGCCTCGCCCCGGCGGCGCACGCCAAGCCGAAGGACGCCGTGGCGTCCGCGGCCGCGCCGGCCGATGCCGAACCGCATCCGGTCCTCGATCGCATCCGCAGCAGCGGCAGGATCGTGCTCGCGCACCGCGAATCGTCGGTGCCGTTCTCCTATTACGACGCGAACAAGAAGCCGGTGGGCTATGCGCTGGACCTGTGCAAGGACATCGCCGAGGCCGTGCGCAAGCACCTGGGCCTGGCCAAGCTGGACATCGCCTACGTGCCGATCACCACGGCCACCCGCATCGACACGATCGTGACGGGCAAGGCCGACCTCGAGTGCGGCTCCACCACCAACAACGCCGAGCGCCGCCAGAAGGTGGCATTCACGATCCCGCACTACATCACCGGCACGCGCTTCGCCGTGCGCGCCGACAGCCCGATCGCCGAACTGAACCAGTTCGAGCACCATGTCCTGGTGTCGACGGCCGGCTCGACGCCCTTCAAGTCGGTCGACCAGGCCAACAAGGACCGGCTGCTGGGCATCGACGTGAGGCCGGTCAAGGACAACGCCGAGGCCATGAAGATGCTGGCCGACAAGACGGCCGACGGCTTCGCGATGGACGACGTCCAGCTCTACGGCCTGATCGCCGAGTCCCAGAACCCGGCGCAGTTCAAGGTCGTCGGCAAGTTCATCACGATCGAGCCGCTGGCCATCATGATGAGCAAGGACGACGCGGCGTTCAAGAAGGTGGTCGACGACGAGATGCGCCGCATCATCCGCTCCGGCGAGGGCGAGAAGATCTACGACCGCTGGTTCATGTCGCCCATTCCCCCGCGCAACGCCTCGATGAACCTGCCCATGAGCTACCTGCTGCGCGACTCGTGGAGGTATCCGTCCGACATCGTGGCCAACTAGTGCTGTTGCATCGCTCGACCGCCGGTCGCCGTCCAGTCCAGGCTCTCGGGAAGCGAGGATCGCATCCGAGCCGAACCGAGCGCCCCCTCGGGGCGCAGCGACTGGAGGAGCGTGGGGGTCGTCCGATACGTGGTTTCACGAACGGTCTGGGGGCTGGATAGCTCCTAGACTTGGTTCAGGCTGCCGTCAGGCCGCCCAGATTTTTCCCGCAATCCGTCATTCCTTCTCCCTGAAACCAGGAGCTCACATGAAGAAGTCCCTTTTGGTCGCCACCTTGCTGGCCGTCGCCGCTGCGGCGCACGCGCAGACCGACACCCTCAAGAAGATCAAGGACACGGGCACCGTGGTCATGGGCGTTCGCGGTTCCTCGGGCGCGCTGTCGTACACGCTGGGTGAAGGCAAGTACGTGGGCTACCACGTGGAGCTGTGCCAGCGCGCGATCGACGACATCGCCAAGCAGCTGGGCAAGAAGGTCGAGGTCAAGTACCAGGAAGTGACCTCCGCCAACCGCATCCCGCTGGTGCAGAACGGCACGGTCGACATCGAGTGCGGCTCCACCACCAACAACGACGCCCGCGCCAAGGACGTCGCCTTCGCCCACACCGCCTACGTCGAGGAAGTGCGCATCCTGACCAAGGTGAACAACGGCATCAAGGGCATCGCCGACCTGAACGGCAAGACGGTGGCCACCACCACCGGCACCACCTCCGTGCAGCTGCTGCGCAAGCATGAGCGCGCCACCGGCGTCGACTTCAAGGAAGTGTTCGGCAAGGACCATGCGGACAGCTTCCAGCTGCTCGAGTCCGGCCGCGCCGACGCGTTCGTGATGGACGGCCAGATCGTCGCCGGCCTGGCCTCCAAGGCCAAGAACCCGGCCGACTTCCACATCGTCGGCGAAGTGCTGTCGGTCGAGCCGATCGCCATCATGGTGCGCAAGGACGACCCGGCCTTCCTGGCCGCCGTCAACAAGACGCTGGACGGCCTGATGAAGTCGGGCGAGATCGCCAAGATCTACGACAAGTGGTTCATGAAGCCGATCCCCCCGACCAACACCACGGTCAACCTGCCGGCTTCCGAGGCGACCAAGTGGGCCTGGGCGCATCCGAACAACATGACCACCGAGCAACTGGCGGCGTCGACGAAGAAGTGATGCCGCGGGCCACCCGGCGCGCGTGACGCGCGCGCGGTGGCCTGATTCGAGAGCATGATCGCGTGCGGGCCCGGAGACGGGTCCGCACGTTGCATGATGGAAGCGGCGCGCCCCCGGGCGCGCTGCGCGCAAGTGAGTGCGACCGGCCCACGTGCCGGCCGGCAACGAGGAGAAGAGGGTGAGCGCCTGGGAGCAGATGCGGGAGAGTGCGACGTTGATGTGCAAGAGCACAGTCGACGAGACCGTCTATTCGGGCTGTTTCGCGGGCAAGGGCGACCTGACCTACCTGCAATGGCTGCTCCATTCCTGGGGCTGGACGCTGGTCGTGGCGCTGGTCGCGCTGGTGATCGCGCTGGTCCTGGGCCTGGTGATCGGCGTGATGCGCACGCTCCCCAACAAGGCTGCGGTGCTGTTCGGCGAGGCCTGGACGGAGTTCTTCCGCAACATCCCCATCCTGATCCAGCTGCTGATCTGGTACCACATCGTCCCGGAGGTGGTGACGCCGCTGAAAGCTGTCTCGCCGGTCGTGCTGGCGTGCATCGGGCTGGGCCTGTTCACCTCGGCGCGCATCGGCCAGCAGGTCAAGGCCGGCATCGCCACCATTCCCAAGGGCCAGCGCTACGCCGGCCTGGCCATGGGCATGACCCTGACCCAGACCTACCGCTTCGTGCTGCTCCCCGTGGCGCTGCGCGTCGTGCTTCCGACGCTGACGTCGGAGTCGATGAACATCATCAAGAACTCGTCGGTCGCCTATGCGATCGGCGTCACCGAGATGATCTACTTCGCCACCCAGGCCGGTGAGGAAACGTCGTTCCACAGCACGATGTACCTCGGCGTCACCATCCTGTACTTCATCTCCGCATTCGCGATCAACCGCGCGGCCGCCGTCGTCGAGAAGCGCACCCGCCTGCATGGCGCGCTGGGAGGCAAGTGATGGCCCTCAATCTCGACCTTTCGTTCCTGACTGCCGACGTCGTCAAGGCGAACCTGCTGCCGGGCCTGTACTACTCGCTGCAGCTGACCGTCGTCACGATGGTCTGCGGCGTCGTGCTGGGCACGCTGGTGGCGCTGATGCGGCTGTCGTCCAGGCCCTGGCTGCAGCGCATCGCGGCGGTCTACGTGGACACCTTGCGGTCGATACCGCTGCTGATGGTGATCCTGTGGTTCTACCTGCTGATCCCCGCGGGCTTCTACTCCTTCATCGCCGGTGGCTACGGCCTCGCGCACCGGCCCGAGTTCTCGGCGGTGATCACGTTCACGATCTTCGAGGCGGCGTACTACTCGGAGATCATGCGCGCCGGCATCCAGTCGGTGCCGCGCGGGCAGGTCTATGCCGGCTATGCGGTGGGCATGACGTATTCGCAGTGCATGCGCCTGGTCGTGCTGCCGCAGGCATTCCGCAACATGCTGCCCGTGCTGCTGACGCAGACCATCGTGCTGTTCCAGGACACCTCCCTCGTCTACGCGATCGGTGCCTACGACTTCCTCAAGGGCTTCCTGACCGCCGGCCAGATCTACAACCGCCCCGACGAGGTGCTGCTGCCGGCTGCCGCCTGCTACTTCGTCATCTCCTTCAGCCTGTCGATGCTGGTGCGTCGCCTGCAGGCCAGGATCCAGATCATCCGTTGAGAGTCTTCCCATGATCGACATCAAGAACATCTCCAAGTGGTACGGCAGCTTCCAGGTGCTGACCGATTGCACGACGACGATCAACAAGGGCGACGTGGTCGTGGTGTGCGGGCCGTCCGGTTCGGGCAAGTCCACGCTGATCAAGACGGTCAACGCGCTGGAGCCGATCCAGCAGGGCGACATCGTCGTCGACGGCACCTCCATCTCCGACCCCAAGACCAACCTGCCCAAGCTGCGCTCGCGCGTGGGCATGGTGTTCCAGCATTTCGAGTTGTTCCCGCACCTGTCGATCACCGAGAACCTGACGCTGGCGCAGATCAAGGTGCTCGGCCGCACCAAGGACGAGTCGATCGCGCGCGGCATGAAGATGCTGGATCGCGTGGGCCTGTCCGCGCACAAGGACAAGTTCCCCGGCCAGCTCTCCGGCGGCCAGCAGCAGCGCGTGGCCATCGCGCGTGCGCTGTCGATGGACCCGATCGTCATGCTGTTCGACGAGCCCACCTCGGCGCTCGACCCCGAGATGGTGGGCGAGGTGCTGGACGTGATGGTGCAGCTCGCGCACGAAGGCATGACCATGATGTGCGTGACGCACGAGATGGGCTTCGCCAAGCGCGTCAGCAACAAGGTGATCTTCATGGACGCCGGCAAGATCGTCGAGGACTGCAGCAGCGCCGACTTCTTCGGCAAGCCCGAAGAGCGGTCGCCGCGCGCCAAGGACTTCCTCTCGAAGATCCTGCAGCACTGAGCTGCAAAGGCCCGCGCCGCGGCCCTTGTCGCTCAGAGCGTCAGGGCCATGTAGCGGATGTGCGCCCGGAACGCCTCGGGCATCTCCACCGGATAAGGAGCGCAGTCCGTGAACCCGAGCGACTCGTAGACGGCCTGGGCCGCGCGCATGAACGGCAGCGTGTCCAGCCGCAGCGTGCGATAGCCGAACGCGCGCGCGTCGTCCAGCAGCCGCTGCGTGAGCGCCTCCCCCAGCCGGTGGCCGCGGCCCGCGGGCCGCACGTAGACGCGCTTGAGCTCGGCGACGCCGTCCTCGCTGCGGCGCAGCCCGCCCATTGCCACGACGCGGCCGTCGTGCTCGACGAGATAGAACGCGCCGCGCGGCGGCGGGTCGCCGCAGACCTTGTCGATGACGGTGGGCACGTAGTCGGCCACCTCCGCCCCCAGGATCTCGCGTGCCGTCATGCCGGACATCGCCTCGATCTCCGCGAACACCCAGCCGACGTACTCGATGTTGATGTCGAGCAGGGCGGCGCGGTCGGTGATGGGGTCGGCGAGGCGGAAGGTGGGAGAACTCAATCTGGTGACCTCGGGGGAAGCGAAACAGCGATTTTGCCCACCAAGTCGTCATCCTGCGCGCAGTCGCAGGATCCACGCGCCGCGTGGCGCCTACCGGGGAGTCGCCCGCCCATTCAGTCGGCATCCGTCCAGCCTGTCGCGAGATCCTTCCAATTCGGATTGTCTTTCTCGATCAGATCGATCTTCCATCGCCTGCTGCGGTTCTTGATCTTCTTCTCGAGCGCGATGGCGGCGGCGATGTCTTCGCCTTGCAGGAACCCGACAAGGCGCGTCACTTCGTACTTGCTGGTGAATCCTCCGAGGAGGTGCGCCCGATGCTGATGCAGGCGACGCGCGATGTCACTCGTCACGCCCGTGTAGAGCGTGCCGCGTCGATCGCTGGCGAGGATGTAGACATAGGCAGTCCTGGGCATGAGGCGGAGATGGATCCTGCGACTGCGCGCAGGATGACGGATCTTTTGGACGGCCGCCCCGCGCAAGGGCGCCGGTTTCTCCACGTTCCGTCATCCTGCGCGAAGTCGCAGGATCCACGGTGGCGCGCCGTGCCGCATCCCAAGTGCGAAAATCACCCCATGACCACGCCCAGCGAACTCTCGATCCAGACGCCCGACGACTGGCACCTGCACATCCGCGACGGCGCCGCGATGGCGGCCGTGCTGCCGTACACCGCGCGCCAGTTCGGCCGCGCGATCATCATGCCCAACCTGCGCCCGCCGATCACGACGACCGCGCAGGCCGTGGCCTATCGCGAGCGCATCCTGGCCGCGCTGCCCGAAGGCAGCACGTTCGAGCCGCTGATGACGCTGTACCTGACCGACAACCTGCCGCCCGACGAGATCAGGCGCGCGAAGGACGCCGGCATCGTGGCGGTGAAGCTGTACCCCGCTGGCGCGACGACGAATTCCGATGCCGGCGTCACGGACCTGCGCAAGACCTACAGGACGCTCGAGGCGATGCAGCGCGAGGGCATCAAGCTGCTGGTGCACGGCGAGGTCACGAGCCCCGACATCGACCTGTTCGACCGCGAGGCCGTCTTCATCGACCAGGTGTTCGAGCCGCTGCGGCGCGACCTGCCCGAGCTGAAGGTGGTGTTCGAACACATCACCACGAAGGAGGCCGCGCAGTACGTGGCCGAGTCGAGCGCGTCCACCGCGGCCACGATCACCGCGCACCACCTGCTGTACAACCGCAACGCCATCTTCATGGGCGGCCTGCGCCCGCACTACTACTGCCTGCCCGTCCTCAAGCGCGAGGTGCACCGCCGGGCGCTGGTGGACGCGGCCACCTCCGGCAGCGCGAAGTTCTTCCTCGGCACCGACAGCGCGCCGCATGCGTCGGTAATGAAGGAAGCCTCGGTGTGCGGCGCCGGCTGCTTCACGGCGCTGTCGGCGCTCGAGCTCTACGCCGAGGCTTTCGACGGCGCGGGCGCGCTCGACAAGCTCGAGGGCTTCGCCAGCCACCATGGCCCCGACTTCTACGGCCTGCCGCGCAACGCCGGCACGGTCACGCTCAGGCGCGAGTCGTGGGCGCTGCCCGCCAGCGTCCCGTTCGGCGAGGCCGCCGAGCTCAAGCCCCTGCGCGCGGGCGAGACGCTGGGCTGGAAGCAGGTCTGAGCCGCCCGGACGTCACCTTCGAGCCGGCCGACGCTGCCGACGCCGAGGCGCTGGTGGCGATCCGCATCGCGGCGATGCGCGAGAGCCTGGAGCGGCTGGGCCGCTTCGATCCGCAGCGCGCTCGTGACCGCTTCCTGTCCGGCTTCGATCCCGCGCTGACGCGCCACGTGCTGGCCGACGGCGAGCGCGTCGGCCTCGTCGTCGTGCGCCCGCAGGACGATGGCCTGCTGCTGGATCATCTGTACCTGCTGCCGCGCGTCCAGGGCCGCGGCATCGGCGCCGCCGTCCTGGCCGAGGTCCTCGCGCGCGCGGACGCGTCACGCCTGCCCGTGCGTGTGGGCGCGCTGCGCGGCAGCGACGCCAACCGCTTCTACGCGAGCCACGGCTTCGAACTCGTCGCGGAAGGCGAGTTCGACAACCACTACCTGCGAGCGGCCGTGCCCGCGGCCGGTCGCGGTCAGTCGCAGCTGTAGCGCAACGATCCGTCGAGCGCCAGCGGCAGGACCAGCGTGCGCAGGTCGGCCGCCTTCGCGGCGACGCACAGCGCGTCGCGCGCGCCGTTCGTGTTGTTCACGTAGCTGCTCTCGTACTCGGCGTTGAAGACCGGCTTGTCCTGCGCCGTGAAGACCGCGTAGCCATCGCACTCCGAGTACTCATGGCACTGCTCGTTGACGGCGAAATCGAAGGAAGGCTGCAGGGCCGAGAGCTGGCCGACGTCGTTCTTCAGGGCGACGGCCAGGCCCTGCGCGTGCGCGCCCGCGGCCAGGTAGCGGTCGTAGTCGAGCTGGTCATCCGCGGTCAGCGGAAATCCGGTCGGGTTGGCATAGCCGTCGACGTTGTCGGGCTCGACGCCATCGCACGCCTTGGATCGCGCCAGCGCGAGGCGGGCGGCCATGACCGCGCGCACGTTGCCCGAGCGGGTGTCGAGCCACCGCTCGCCCGCCCAGCCGTCGAGCGCGTTGCCCATGTCGGCGGCCGCGAACTGCGCGTAGTCGGGGCGCCAGTTCTCGGCGCTGCCGGCCGAGAAGTAGCAGACCACCTTGTGCCCCGCGGCCTTCAGTGCCGTGATCGTGGCGGCGCTGGTATCGACCAGGTCGACGTCGTACACGGTGGCGCGAACCGAGGTGTCCAGCGTGCCGGTGAGCTGCCATTGCCACGTGGTCGAGGCGGTGGGCCTCCACCACGCGCCGGGCGAGGGCGGCGGCGAAGGCGCGGGTGACGGTGACGGGGCAGGCGCGGGTGCCGGCGCCGGTGCTGGCGTGGGCGTGGGCGCGGGCGACGAAGTCGGCGTGGGGGCCGGCGCGGAACTCGAGACCGTGGTTCCGTCCGAGCCGCCGCCGCAGGCGGCCAGGAAGAGCGACAGCAGGACGCTGCCGGCCGGGTGGGATGCGATGGGTGGCTTGTTCATCTTGTGCTGGTCGCGGGACGCCCGTTTCCTGGCGTCATCGATGGGGGCCGGTGCCCTGTCCGAGCCGGGCCGGGCGGTGTCGGCTCGATTGCAGCATGCAGCCCGGCAAGGCCGGTCTCCAATGATTTCAAGGATCCGGCGCGTGGCCTGCCCGGACGCGGTGCGTCTCGAGCGGCCACCGTCGCGTCCGTCCTCCGGCGGCGGCCCTTTTGCGTCGTCGTCCCGCGTTTCAGCCGGATACAGTTCTCCCCACGCCTGTCCGGCTCGCGACGCCATGGGACAATCCATCCCGTGAAGCGAGCCAGACCGCCGCTGGCACAACCGCCGAAAGGCCGTGCTGGAGGAAGGTCCGGACTGCACAGGGCAACGCAGCAGCTAACGGCTGTCCGCCGAGTGCCGCAAGGCACGAAGGCGAGGATCAGAGCAACAGAGACGAGCCGATTGAGTTCGGGTGAAACGGGCAATCTCTGCGTGCAGCAACATCAAGTAGGCGGACGTCGACCTGGCCCGGGGAGTCCGCGGGTAGATGGCATCGAGCCGTGCTGGCGACAGCCGGCCCAGACGAATGGCGGTCACGGCGCGCGCCCCCGCAAGGGAGTGCGCGACGCACAGAATCCGGCCTATCGGCCCGCTTCACACATACACGCGCGGCACGCCTGGACGGCGGGCCGCCAACGAGCCGCCTTGCCTGATGAATCCTGACGCCGCAAACCTCTGGCGCCGACCGCGGTCGGCGCTGGCGGCGCTCCTTGCATGCCTGGGCATGCTGGGTGCGTTCTCGATCGACACCTACATCCCGGCCTTCGCCGGCATCGCGCGTGCGCTCGACGCCACGCCGGTGCAGATGCAGCAGACGCTGTCGGCCTACCTGTTCGGCTTCGCGGTGATGAACCTGTTCCACGGCGCGCTGGCCGACAGCTTCGGCCGGCGGCCGGTCGTGCTGTGGGGCATCGCCGTGTTCACGCTGTCGTCGCTCGGCTGCGCGCTGTCGCAATCCATCGGGCACCTGGTGTTCTTCCGGCTAGCGCAAGGCATGAGCTCGGGCGCGAGCATGGTGGTGGGCCGCGCGATCATCCGCGACATGTTCCCGCCCGACGAGGCTCAGCGGGTGATGTCGCAGGTCACCATCTACTTCGGCGTGGCGCCGGCGGTCGCCCCCATCGTCGGCGGCCTGCTGCTGGTGCACTACGGCTGGCACTCGATCTTCATCTTCCTGACCGGCGTGGGCGTCACGCTGTGGACGCTCAGCTGGCGCCTGCTGCCCGAGACGCTGCATCACACGCAGGTGCAGCCGTTCCACCCGGCGCACCTGCTCAAGGGCTACTGGGAGATGTTCACGAGCCCGCGCTTCCTGGCGCTGGCGCTGGCCTCGGGCGTGCCGTTCAACGGCATGTTCCTGTACATCCTGTCGGCGCCGGTGTTCCTGGGCGACCTGCTGCACCTGGACCCCACCCACTTCTTCTTCCTGTTCCTGTTCACCATCGGCGGGATCATGGGCGGCGCCTTCCTGTCGGGCAAGCTGGCCGGCAAGATGAAGCCGGCGCGGCAGATCCGCATCGGGTTCACGATCATGTTCTCGGTCGCCGTGCTCAACCTGGCGCTGAACGCGCTGTTCGCCGCCCGGGCCTGGTGGGCGATCCCGCCGATCGGCGTGTTCTCGTTCGGCTGGGCGCTGATGGTGCCGGTGGTGACGTTGCTGGTGCTGGACCAGGCGCCGCTGCGGCGCGGCATGGCGTCGTCGCTGCAGGCCTGCATCGGCAGCGTGGCCAACGCATTCGTGGCCGGCGTGATCTCGCCGCTCGTGATGCATTCCACGCTGCTGCTGGCGCTGGCTTCGCTGCTGATGTCGTGCATCGGCATCGTGTCGTGGATCTTCGTGCGCAAGGCCGTGCTCCCGGCGGGATAGGGCCTCAAAGGTAACGGCGCTCAAGTCGCGGCCGATCCGGCCGATCTGTGGAGGGCACACCGTCCGTGCGGAGCCCTCATGCCGTCCCGATTCCTGCTCGTCCCCATCGCCGCCCTGTGTCTGGCCGCCGCGCTGCCCACCGCCGCGGAGCCGGGATCGGCCGTCGTCGTGGCCCAGCTCGGGCCGACCTCGCCGGGTTTCCGGATGAACGTCAAGCGCAATGAGACGGGCGCGCCGGAAGCCACGGCGGTGGGCGCGACGCCCATCGAGCGACGCCCCGCGGCGGCGAGCAGCGCCGAGTGGCGCAGCGCCGCGTCGCACCCGTCGACGAAGAAGGACGAGCCCGAGCGCAAGGCGGACGAGCAGGCGCCGGCCGGCGCGAAGTCCGCCAAGGCGGCCCCCGCGGCGTCAGCCGCCAGCGGCAGTCCGATGGACCAGCTGCGCGAGAAGCTCGCCGCGCGGCTCGGCGCCACGCCGTCGCCCAACGGGCACTTCGCGATGCAGGTCTCCAACCGCGGCGAGTCGGGCGAGAACGTCGTCACGTCGGTGCGGCCCAGCGCGGCGGCCGTGGCCCATGCGCGCCACAAGCACGCCGCCGCTTCGGCGGTGGCAGGCGACGCCAACATGGACATCGCCGCCAACGCCGGCCAGTCGCTGCTGCCCACGCACTGGGATTACGAAGGCAGCGCGGGCCCCGAGGCCTGGGGCCAGCTGCGCCCCGAGTACAGCAAGTGCGCGACCGGGCAGCGCCAGAGCCCGATCGACATCCGCGGCGGCATCGCCGTCGACCTCGAGCCGATCCGGTTCGACTACCGGCCCAGCGCCTTCTCGGTGATCGACAACGGCCACACCGTGCAGGTCAACGTCGAGCCGGGCAACGCGATCACGATCACGGGCCGGCGCTACGAGCTGGTGCAGTTCCACTTCCATCGTCCGTCCGAGGAGCGCGTCAACGGCCGCCAGTACGACATGGTGGCCCACCTGGTGCACAAGGATTCCGAGGGTCGCCTCGCGGTCGTGGCGGTGCTGCTCGATCGCGGCAGCGCGCAGGCCATCGTGCAGGCGGTGTGGAACAACCTGCCGCTCGAGAAGGGCGACGAGGTGCGCGCCGGCACGCGCATCGACCTTGCGCAGTTGCTGCCCGAGGACAGACGCTACTACACCTACATGGGCTCGCTCACCACGCCGCCATGCAGCGAGGGCGTGCTGTGGATGGTGATGAAGCAGCCGGTGCCGATCTCGCCGGAGCAGGTGGCGATCTTCTCGCGCCTGTACCCGATGAACGCGCGGCCGATCCAGCAGGCCGACGGGCGGCTGATCAAGGAATCGAACTGATTTCCGTGCGGACTTCGTGAGGCCGGCCGCCCGGCCGGGGTGGATCCTGCGACTGCGCGCAGGATGACACCGGGGGGGCGCGTGCGGCGACGCTGCCTCACGCGGAGCGCCCAGCCGCTCAGCCGGCGATGCGGCCTCGCGCGGACGCCCACCCGGTCATCCTGCGCGGAGCGAAGCGCAGTCGCAGGATCCACGCGCCGCGAGGGTATCCTCCCCGCATCTCCCGATGCGGCCCCGCGCGCCTTCATGAAACCCATCCGCCTCCTGATCATCGCCGGCAGCGAACGCGCCGGTGCCTACAGCCGCCGCCTGGCGCGCGTGGCCGCGGCCGCCGCGCGCCGCGACGGCTGCGACGTCACCGAGTTCGACCTGCGCGCGCTCGCGCTGCCGGTCTACGACGGCGACCTCGAGCACGCTTCGGGCGTCCCGGCCGCGGCGCTGCAGCTGCGCGACGCGCTGAAGTCGCACGATGCGATGCTGCTCGTCACGCCCGAGTACAACGGCTTTCCCACCCCGCTGGTCCTCAACGCGTTCGACTGGATGTCGCGCATCCCCACCACTGCCGACGGCGGCGCGGGGCTCGTGGCCACGGCCAACAAGCCGGCGGCGCTGCTGTCGTCCTCGCCCGGCGCGCTCGGCGGCCTGCGCGCGATGACGCTCATGCGGCAGTACCTGCAGGGCAATTTCGCGATGATCGTCGCGCCGCAGCAGTTCGCACTGTCGCGCGCCGGCGAGGCGTTCGACGATGCCGGGGCGCTGAAGGACGCGAAGGCGCAGCAGTCGGTCGAGCACGTGCTGGCCGCGATCGGCGAGCTGGCGACGGCGTTGAAAGGCGGCGCGACGGCGTGAGCTCGCAGGGCGGCTGACCGGCCGGCCGGCGTGGATCCTGCGACTGCGCGCAGCGCCAACCCGGTCATCCTGCGCGCAGCGCAGCGGAGTCGCAGGATCCACGCCAGCGACAATGCCAGTCCATGGCCAAGAAACCCGCCCCACCCGTCGTCTTCGCGCGCCCGCCATCGTTCGGCGCCGTCCCGCCGCTGGACGCGTTGATGGCGCAGGCGCAGGCCTTGCATCACGGTGGCCGGCTGGCGCAGGCCGAGCCGGTCTACCGCGAGGTGCTGCGGCGCTCGCCGCGGCACGTCGACGCGTTGCACGGGCTGGGCATGCTGGCGCTGCAGGCGGGCCACGTGCAGGCCGGCGCCGACCTGATCGCGCAGGCGCTCGCGGTCGACCCGGCGCACGCGAGCGCGCACGGCAACCTCGGCTACGCGCTGCACCTGCTCGGACGCCACGAGGACGCGCTGCGCAGCCTGGATCGGGCGCTCGAGCTCCAGCCCGCGCTGCTCGAGGCCCTCAGCAACCGCGGCAACACGCTCAGCGCGCTGGGCCGCCACGACGACGCGCTCGCGTCGTTCGAACGTGCGCTGGCACTGCGGCCGGACTACATCGAGGCTGTCTACAACCGCGGCAACGCGCAGCATGCGGCGGGCCGCCTCGGTGACGCGCTGGCCAGCTTCGACGCCGTCGTCGCCGCGCGGCCCGACATCGCCCAGGCGCACAACAACCGGGCCCGCGTGCTGCAGGATCTCGGCCGCCAGGCCGAGGCGCGCGACGCCTACGACCGCGCCGTCGCGCTCGTGCCGCAATACCTGCAGGCCATCGTCGGGCGCGGCACGGCGCGGCTCGCGCTGGAACAGCCGTCGGCCGCGCTGGCCGACTTCGACGCTGCGATCCGCATCAATGCGGACCACGCCCCTGCGCACGAAGGCCGCGGCAGCGCGCTGTTCGCGCTGCGCCGCGCGCTCGACGCGGTGCAGGCCTTCACGCGCTGCCTGGCGCTCGACCCATCGCGCCTGGATGCCCGCCTCCAGCGCGGCAACGCGCTGCACGAGCTGCGCCGCCACGAGGACGCGATCGCCGACTTCGACGCCGTGCTCGCCGTCACGCCCGACGCCGCCGGCGTCGTCTGCAACCGCGGCAACGCGCTGCTGGAACTCAAGCGCTACGACGAGGCGGCGCGGGCGTTCGAGCGCGTGCAGGCGCTCGACGCGAGCTATCCGTACGCGGCGGGCAAGCGCTTGTACGCGCAGACGATGGCGTGCGACTGGCGCGGGCTGGACACTCTTGTGGCCGAGGTCGAGCGCGGCCTCGATGACGGCCGCGCCGTCATCGAGCCCTTCGCGTACGCCGCCATCGCCACCGACCCGATGGCGGCGCGGCGCTGCGCCGAGCTGTTCGCGGCCGACCAGTTCCCCGCGCAGCCGGCGCTTGTCGCGCCCGGCACGGCCCTCGGCAACGCGCGGATCCGCGTGGGCTACCTCGGCGGCGAATTCCGCAACCAGGCGACGTCCATCCTCGCCGCGGAGCTGTTCGAGCTGCACGACAAGCAGCGCTTCGAGATCGTGATGTTCGACAACGGCTGGGACGACGGCAGCACGCTGCGACGGCGCATGGACGCCGCGTTCGACGAGGTCGTGCCCATCTCGGCGCTGACGGACGACGCCGCTGCGCGCGCGGTCGCCGAGCGCCGCATCGACATCCTCGTCAACCTCAACGGCTGGTTCGGACTGGGGCGCACCGGCGTGTTCGCGCGCCGGCCCGCGCCGGTGCAGGTCAACTACCTCGGCTTTCCAGGCACCCTGGGTGCACCGTACCTCGACGTGATCGTGGCCGACGCCGACGTCATCCCGCCGGGCGAGGAGGCCGCCCATGTCGAGCGCGTCGCACGCCTGCCGCACAGCTACCAGCCCAACGACCGCCGGCGCGCGGTCGCCGCGGCGCCGGCGCGCGCGGCGCTCGGGCTGCCCGAGGGCGCGATGGTGTTCGCGTGCTTCAACAACACCTACAAGATCACGCCCGCCATGTTCGCGTCGTGGATGCGCGTCCTGTCCGCGGTCGGCGGCAGCTTGCTGTGGCTGCTGCAGGACAACGACGCGGCGACGGCCAACCTGCGCGCGGCGGCCATGTCGCATGGCATCGATCCCGGCCGGCTGCACTTCGCTCCGCGCATCCGCCTCGACGAGCACCTCGCGCGCCACGCCTGCGCCGACCTGTTCCTCGACACGCTGCCCTACAACGCGCACACCACGGCCAGCGACGCGCTGTGGGCCGGGCTGCCGGTGCTGTCGTGCCGCGGGACGACCTTCCCGGGCCGCGTCGGCGCGAGCCTGCTGCACGCGCTGGATCTCGCGGACGAACTGCTGGTGGACGACATGGCCGGCTTCGAGTCGCGCGCGATCGCGCTCGCCCGGGAGCCCGCACGCCTCGCGCGCGTGCGCGAGCGCCTGGTGCGCTCGCGCGCGACGGCGCCGCTGTGGGACACGCCCGCCTACGCCCGCGCGCTGGAAGCGCTGTACGAGCAGGCGCTGGGGCGCTAGCAGCTATCCCGCGATGAGCGAGAGATCGAACGCGCGCTGCACCAGCCACAGCGCGGCGACGCCGGCGATCGCCAGCGAAGCGCCGGCGAACGCGCCGCGATAGCTGCGGGTCGCGCGCAAGGACCAGGCCAGCGGCAGCACCAGCCCCACGATGCACAGCTGGCCGATCTCCACGCCGACGTTGAAGCCCAGCAGGGGCGAGACGAGGTCGCCCTGCGCCAGCCCCGCGTCCTTCAGCGCCGACGCGAACCCGAACCCGTGCACCAGGCCGAAGACGAAGGTGAGCTTCCAGCGCGCCTCGGCGATCAGCGGCCACACGTTGTTCAGCGCGGCCAGCACGACGCTGGCGGCGATCGTGGACTCGACCCAGCGCGACGGCGGGTTCATGACGTCGAACACCGACAGCGCCAGCGTGATCGAGTGCGCGAGCGTGAAGGCGGTGACGACCTGGAGCACGCCCACGAGCGCGCGTCGTGCGTCGGTCGCCGGCGCCCAGTGCGCGCGGATCCGCCCCGTGGCGCGATCCGCCTCGCGCCGGCGCTGCCAGACCGAGGGCAGCAGCAGCGACAGCAGGAACAGGATGTGGTCGTAGCCGATCAGGATGTGATGGACGCCTTCGCGCACGAAGCCGCCGAACGCCGCCAGTCCCGAGCTCGCATCGGCGTCGGTCGCTTGCGCGGCCTGCGCCGACACGAAGGCCGATGACGCAACGTGCGCCTGCGTGGCGGCGGCCGCGGCGGTCGCGGTGTCGGGCGCGACCGGTGCGGCCGCGGGCGGCGGCGCGGGCAGGTGCAGCCGGACCGGTCCCCCGCCGGCGCTCAGCACGACGAGCTGCAGCGGCCCATCGTCGCGCGCGTAGCGGACGATGCCGCGGTGGGTCGGATCGGTGCGCGCGAACAGGCGGTAGTCGGCGTCGAGCCGCTGCACCGCTGCCGCGCAGTGCCAGGACAGGCGCACGACGGCGTAGCGTCCGTCGCTGTGCATGGCCAGGGCGGGCGCGGCCTCGGCGCCGGCGGCATTCCCCGGCGTCGCGAGCGTGCATGCCGTGCCGTCGGCGATGGGCACGAGGCCGGCGCGGGCGAGCGCGGCGATGTCGCGCCAGCGCGTGCGCACCTCGCGCCAGCTGAGGCGATCGTCGGCATCCGCGTCGAGGTCGAGATCCCGGTCGAGGTCGCGCAGCGCGACGTCCATGCGCGCGGAGACCTCGGTGCCGGCGACGCGCAGCGTCACGTAGGCGTCGCTGGCCTTGTGCGCGGCGGCGGGGCCGGCGAGCGCGATGAGCGCGAGCGCGGCGATCAGGCGGCGGATCATGAGGCGCTCCCGTTCGTCGACGGACGTTCCCGCGCCGCTGTCGGGCCGGGCAGGAAGGGCGCGGATGCGGCGCCGCCGGCGGCCAGTCGGGCGTCGCGGCCACCCGTCTCGCGCAGGAAGCGCCAGACATCGTCGGCGGCCGCGTCGCGTCCGGCCGCACGGGCCGCGCGCACCAGCGCCACGGCGTCGGCAGGCTCGTGCTGGACGCGCCAGTTGGCCTGTGCGAGCCGCAGCGCCGCCGCGGGGTCGCCACGCAGGTCGAGCTCGTAGCGCGATTGCTCGCGCCCGTGGCTGCGGTCGCCGCGCAGCAGCGCCGCGTCGAAGCGTTCGCCGAGAAGCCGGGTGTCGCGCCGCGTGCGTGCATCGCCGGCGCCGTATGCCGCGCGCTCCGCCAGCGCGATGCGCAGCAGCACCGGATCGGCGGCCTCGTGGCCGGCCAGCAGCGCGAGCACCTCGCCCGGGCGGCCGGCGTCGAGCAGCCAGTCCGCGTAGGCGCACAACGTGTAGACGTCGGGATCGGACTGCAGCGCCGCCGCGAACAGCGGGCCCGCGGCCGGATCGCCGCGCCGCTGCGCGAGTTCGGCACGCATCAGCTGCAGCCAGCCGGGCGCGTCGCCGGGAACGTCGGCGCTGGTCGCGTTCGCCAGGCGGGCGAGGGTGAGGGAGGCCGCGGCGTCGCGCCCCTGCAGGCTCGCGAGTTCGGCCAGGCAGGCGAGCGCGTTGCGGCGCGCGCCGTCGCCCAGCGCGATGAACGCCGGGCCGGCGAGGCGCCGGCAGCCGGCCTCGGCTTCGGCGAGACGGCCCAGCACCTGCTGCACGCCGGCGCGCGTGAGCTCGGCCTGCGCCCGCACCGGCAGCGCCAGTGCGGGCTGGGCCAGCAGCGCGTCGAGATCGACCAGCGCCGCCTGGAACTCGTGCTGGCTCTGGTGGACGGTGGCCCGCATCAGGCGCACCTCCGGCGGTGGCTGCGCGAGCTTCCACCAGGGCGCGAGCACGGCCTCGACGGTGCCGAGCTCGCGCGGGTCGCCGCGCCGGCGGCCGCGGGCCAGCGCGTCGCGGGCGGCCTGCAGCGCGAGCGCGAGCTCGTCCGGATGCGCCTGCAGTCGTGCGCGCTGCGCCCGCTCGGCCGCCCGCGCGGCGCGGCGTTGCGCGGCGTCGCCGACGTGCGCGGGCAACAGCTCGACGATCTCGTCGTCGCGCGCGGGAATCGCCGGCCCGGCGTCGACGGCGCCGGCAGCGAGCGAGGGAAGCGAACCCGCCGCCGACCACCCGACGAGGGTGGCCAGGGACAGGCCGCGCAGCAGGGCGGCGGCGCGGGCCATCGTCAGGGCAGCGCGATGGGCTCTTCGGTCTCGCTCGTCGGCAACGCCGAGACCTGGTCGAGCATCAGGGGCTGCGCCGTCTCGCTCGGGGCCTGGGCGAGGGCGAAGGCCACGAGCGCGCTGTCGGACGCGGTGGCGCTGGCGGGCAGTTCGTTGGACGCCGCGGGCGGCGGCGCGGGCGGGCTGCTGTCGCCGCCGCAGCCGGCCAGCAGGCCGCCGGCGGCGACGGAGGCCGCGAGCGCGGCAAGGAGGGGAAGTCGGGTCATGGCCTGGTCCTCCTCGTGCTCACTTCGACGCGCCGCGGCGGGCGGCGGCGGCCGCGGCCGTCGCGCCCGTGCCCGGCACCGGCGTGTTCAGGTACGGGAACGCCGGCAGCAACGGCCGCACCGCCTGGTCCACGTTGTCGTTCAGCTTGAACACGTCGGTGCCCAGCGGGACGGCCGACGGGTTGCAGTCGGTGCCGAAGCCCAGCGTGTTGCCCGTGCCGTTGGCCACGCACAGGCCGCCCATCGCGGCCACCAGCGTGATGTCGACGATGTCGTCCTTGGGCCGGCGTCCGTTGGGGTAGCCCGCGTTGTCGCTGCCGCCCGCCAGGATGTTGCCGACGATGCCCAGCCGGTTCTGCTGCGCGAATGGCACCGCGGCGATCGCGGTGTTCAGGCGCATCTCCTCGGCGGGCGCGCCGGCCGCCGGCTTGTTGACGCCGGCGATGCCCGTCAGGAAGACGGTCACGAGGTCGTTGCGTGGCAGGTTGGTCGGCGCGATGCCGGGCGCGCCGAGATAGCTCTCGAGCAGCTTCGGGTACGACGGGTTGGTCACGTAGCTCAGGAACTGCGCGTCGTCCTTCGGCCGGGACGCGTTGAAATGGTCCTTGTCCTTGAGCCCGATGACCAGCTCGTTGACGAGCGGGTTGCCCAGGCGCGAGACCTGCGTCCAGGCGCCGCCCTCGCGGTCGGTCGTCTGCCAGCCGGGCTTGGGCGACGGGTCGAGCACGCGCGCCTGGCGCAGGCTCGCGGTGGTCCATGCGCCGATGACGGGATCGCTGCCCGCCACCAGGCAGGCCTTGGGCACTTCGAGCGCGATCGACGTCACGTTGAATTCGTCGAGCGTGCTGGGGGAGGCGCCGATCGCGCTCGGGTCGAGCAGGGCGCCGACCGGCGCGTCGACCATGTCGAACACGACGCCGAGGTTGACCGCGAACGGATCCTGGCGCTGGCCCACGAAGACGCGGCCCGTGCCGCTGCAGCCGGGGATGGCGACGTCGTAGATGTGCGCGGCCGCGTACGCCGCATAGTTGGGGATCGTCTTCTCGCCGATGTTGTCGAACGGCTTGGCGAAGGTGCTGGCGCCCCCGCTGGCATTGGTGAGCGCGGCGGCGGTGCCGGTGCGGCGGTCGCCGCGCACGAGCGTCACCGTATAGGACTCGTTGACCTGCAGGTGCGGATCGCCCGGCATCGTGACGACGCCGTTCTGCATCGGCGCGATCTCCTGCTGCACGCTGCCCACCGGCACCGTCAGGCCGGCGCCGTTGTTGGCGAGCGTCGCCTTGAAGCGGAACTGGAAGGTGAGGTCCTCCTTGCCGTCGCCGTCGTTGTCGACGTGGATCTCGTAGAGCGCGTTCGGATCCATCGCGTGGTAGTTCGGGCCGTCGTAGCCGCTCTGCAGGGGCTGGTAGTTGGCGATCAGCGTCACGTAGTCGGAGCGGCCCGCCTCGTAGCTGTCGAACATGTAGAAGTCGGACGCGTCGACCTTGGGCGCGCCGGAGATGAAGGGGGCTTCGCGATGGCTGGAGGCGTGCGCGGCGCCAGCCAGGGCCAGCAGGGTCGCGGCCGCCAGCGGCGCGACGGGCAACGGGGGCAGGGGAAGGGATCGCATGTCTTGGCTCCTGGAGTTGTCGTGATGGGCGCCGCCGCGGGGCAGGCCATCCCGAATACGCACGAAGCGGGTGTCGCGGATGCATCGCACGCCTTGTCCACCTTGCGCGCAGAGGCTTGCATCCGGGCCCTGCCGTGGCGCGTAGGCGCCGGCGCGCAGGCCGTGATCGGCCGCGTCAGGCCAGCGCGTGCCGCACGACCAGCTCCGTCAACGCCCGGCACAGGGGCGGCTCGAACGTCCAGTGATGCCAGTGCAGGGCCACCGGCACCGCCACGTGCAGCGGCAACGCCGCGAGCACGCCGTTGGCCACGCGCGCGACTGCAGGAGCGGGGCAGGCCGCTGGCGCGCGGTTCAGGAAATGTGCCGGTGGATCAATGGCGCTAACCGCGAGCGCGCCATTCGCTGCAATGGCCCGATGCGGGCGCGACGATCCTCGCCAAGGTGCCCGCGAGCAGGCGTCAAATGCCCCAGCGCAACGATCCCGTGCGGACGGGCGCATCCCAGAGCGCCTTCAGCTCGTCGTCCAGGAGGGTGACGGTCAGAGACGCGCCGGCGGTGTCCAGCGATGTCGTGTGGTTGCCGACCAGCCAGCGTACGACCGCCAGCCCGCGATCGCGCAGCGCCTGCGTCGCGAGCTTGTTGAGCAGGTAGAGCTCGATCATCGGCGTCGCGCCGAAGCCGTTCACGTGCAGGAGCACCTCCTGGCCGCGGGCCGGACGCAGGTCGCGCAGGATGCCCTCCAGGAGAAGTTCGACGATGTCCTCCGCGGGCAGGATGTCGCGTCGATAGCGCCCCGGCTCGCCGTGGATGCCGACGCCGACCTCCATCTCGCTGTCGCCGATCTCGAAGGTGGGCGCGGCCGCCTCCGGCACGACGCAGGCCGTGAAGGCGACGCCCATCGAGGCGGTGCAGCCGTTCACGCGCTGGCCGATGGCCTGGCAGCCGCGCAGGGCGTCGCCGCGCTCGGCGGCGGCGCCGACCATCTTCTCGACGACCAGCGTGCCCGCGATGCCGCGGCGGCCGGCGGCGGGCGGGCCGTTGCCCACGGTGACGTCGTCGTCGACGACGATCATCGCGTGCTCGACCGAGAGCATCTCGGCGGCCTTCTCGAAATTGAGCAGGTCGCCGGCATAGCTCTTGGCGATCAGCAGCACGCCCTGGCTCGCATGCACGTGCTCGGCGGCCATGGCGATCTGGTCGGGGTGCGGCGAGGTGAACACCTGCCCGGGACAGGCCGCATCGAGCATCCCGAGGCCGACGTAGCCGACGTGCAGCGGCTCGTGGCCGGAACCGCCGCCGCTGACGAGCGCGACGCGATCCTGCTTGCCCTGGCGGCGGTGCACGAACAGGGGCGCCGGATTCACGGCCAGGAACTCGGAATGCGCCATCGCGAGACCCGCGCAGGCGTCCGGCACCAAATCGTCGACGAACCCGATGAACTTCTTCATGGTGCTCTCTGCTGTAAGCACCATTCTGGCGCACGAGTTTCGAGATGTCACGCGAGGTTCTCTGCGGTGAGGATCTCCACGCGAGGGTTGCCCAGCGACAGCGCGCCGCGCACGCCGTCGCACAGCCCGCGCAGCACGCGGCTGGCGCTGCTGATCGAGCTGTACAGATCCTGGTTGATCACGTAGCTGAGGGCCCCGGACATCAGCATGGTGCGATGCACCTCCAGCAGGTCGTTGGCGACGAACATCGGCGGTCGGGCGGTCTTCATCTCCGCCAGCGCCCGCGCGACGCCGAACGAGGCGGGCCCGACGTTGTAGACGCCAGCCAGGTCGGCCGCCACGGGTGTGAGCAGCTCGCGCGCCATCTCGTAGGCGGCGTCGTCGGCTTCGGGCATCTCGAACAGGCGCGTGACCACGGCGTCAGGGAAGCGCTCCTCCATCACCTGCTGGAAGCCGATGCGGCGATCGATCTCCGCGGCATAGCGCGTGGCCGGCGACAGCAGGGCGCAGGTGCGCCCGGCGTCGCGCGGCAGCGAGTTGCCGATCAGCAGGCCCGCGGTGCGGCCCGCGGCGCGGTTGTCGGCGCCGATGGCCGTCGCGCGCATGGAGCCGGGCACGTCGGAGAACAGCGTGACGACGTGGACGCCCGCCCGCACGAGTTCGTTGATCGCCAGCTTGACGGGGGGCAGGTCGGGCGCGATGAGCGCCAGGCCGTCCAGGTCCGACAGCTTGGTGAGCTCCGCGGCGAACTGGTTCACGTCGGCCACGGGCAGGCGATGGGTCACCTCGGTGATGTGCTGGTGCCGGAACTCGCCGGCCGTCTGCGCGATGACGCGGTCGACCTGGTCGAAGAAGCCGCGCCGCGCCGATGGCAGGACGAAGCCGAAGCGGTAGTTGCTGCTCGAGCGCGGACGCCCGCGCGCGGGCGTGCCGCCCCCGAGCGCCGCGATGGCCTCGCGCACCTTGCCGACCGTGGCCGGATTCACGCCGGCGCGCTCGTTGAGCACGCGGTCGACCGTCGCGGTGCTGACACCGGCGGCCTCGGCGATCTGGGCGATGGTGAGTGGATTCGCCATGGGGCGGCTGGATCGATCGAACAAGTAAATACATCGCATTGTCACCGATCCGGGCGCCCTGCCGCTACTTAGGGACTTCCGTTCACGGCCCCCGTACTGTCGGGCTGGCCCGCGCCCTGACTTCCCTGGCGGATTCGATCGTGAAAACTGACCATGATGTTGAAGTCTTTTTTGCTTGATTTATTTTTTGATTGCGATACATTGGCCATCAGCGGTCGCCGAACCGCCCCTTCCGATCAACAGGAGACAGACTGATGACCACCACGAAGAAGGCCGCCGCCGCGGCTATCGCCGCGTTCCTGGGCACAGCGATGTGCACGGGCGCGCAAGCCGCCGACCAGAAGCAACTCACGCTGTGCTGGGCGGCCTGGGATCCCGCCAACGCCCTGGTCGAGCTCTCGAAGGACTTCACCGCCAAGACCGGCATCCAGATGAAGTACGAGTTCGTGCCCTGGCCGAACTACGCGCAGCGCATGCTCAACGAGCTGAACTCCAAGGGAAAGCTCTGCGACCTGCTGATCGGCGACAGCCAGTGGATCGGCGGCGCCGCCACCGAGGGCCACTACGTCAAGCTCAACGACTTCTTCGACAAGAACGGCATCAAGATGGGCGACTTCATGCCCGCCACGGTGCTGGGCTACTCGGAGTGGCCCAAGGGCACGCCCAACTACTGGGCACTGCCGGCCATGGGCGACGCCGTCGCCTTCAGCTACCGCAAGGACTGGTTCGCGCGTCCCGAGCTGCAGGCCGAGTTCAAGAAGAAGTACGGCCATGACCTGGCGCCGCCGGCCACCTGGCCCGAGTTCAAGCAGATCGGCGAGTTCTTCCAGGGCCGCGTGATCGACGGCAAGAAGGTCTACGGCGCGGCGCTCTACACCGAGCGCGGTTCCGAAGGCATCACGATGGGCGTGACCAACACGATGTACGCCTACGGGTTCGAATACTCCAACCCGAAGAAGGCGTACGACATGAAGGGCTGGGTCAACAGCGCCGGCGCCGTCAAGGGCTTGCAGTTCTACAAGGAGCTGTACGACTGCTGCACGCCGCCGGGCCATTCGAACGCGTACATGACCGAGAACCTGGACGCCTACAAGTCCGGCCAGGTCGCGATGCAGATGCAGTTCATCGCCTTCTTCCCGGGCATCGCCAAGGACCCGCAGGTCGGCGGCGAGAAGACCGGATTCTTCCCGATCCCGCGCGGCGACAAGCAGTTCGCGATGCTGGGCGGGCAGGGCATCTCGGTGGTGAAGTACTCGGACAAGAAGGACATGGCGCTGGAGTACATGAAGTGGTTCGCCCAGCCGGCCGTGCAGAAGAAGTGGTGGGACGCGGGCGGCTTCACGTGCCTGAGCTCGGTGCTGAACGCGCCCGGCTTCGACAAGAGCACGCCGTACGCGAAGGTGTTCCTCGACTCGATGAAGATGGTCAAGGACTTCTGGGCCGAGCCGAGCTACGCGGCGCTGCTCGAGGCCATGCAGTCACGCGTGCATGACTACGTGGTCGCGGGCAAGGGGACGCCGCAGGCCGCTCTCGATTCGCTCGAGAAGGACTGGGAAGAGACCTTCCGCGAGGACGGAAAGCTGAAGTAGGCAACGGCCTTTGCGGGACGCGCGGCCTGGTCGGGGCCGCGGCGGCTCCTCCGGCCGCCGCCCTCCGCTGCCGCGCGCGGATCCCAAACACCGCACGCGGGGCCCGCCTCCCGCCCTTTTCCTCAGGTTCCCATCATGCAAACCCTTCAATGGCAACGGCGCGGACTCTCGGACCGCGGCATGGCGTGGCTGTTCGTCACGCCCACCATCGTCCTGCTGCTCGCGTTCAACATCTTCCCGCTGTTCTGGACGATCCTGCTGTCGCTCACGAACTACCGGGCCAACCACCCTGGCGCCGACCTCGTGTGGACCGGCATCGAGAACTACCGCCGCGTCCTCGCCAACGAGGAGATCTGGGCCCACCTGCAGGCCACCGCGCGCTTCCTGGTGTGCTCGATCACGCTGCAGCTGCTGCTCGGATTCGGCCTTGCGCTGATGCTCAACCGGCGCTTCCGAACCCACGGCTTCTGGAGCACGGCGATCCTGCTGCCGATGATGCTCGCGCCGGCCGTCGTGGGCACGTTCTGGAAGTACTTCTTCCAACCCCAGTACGGGATCTTCAACCAGGCGCTGCGGCTGTTCGGTGCGCCCGAGGACCTGTCGATGCTGGCCGACTCGAGCCTCGCGCCGTGGGCCATCGTCCTGGTCGACACCTGGATGTGGACGCCGTACGTGATGCTGCTGCTGCTGGCCGGGCTGCGCTCCATCCCGCCGTATCTGTACGAGGCCGCGGAGATCGACCGGGCCTCCGAATGGACCCGCTTCTGGCGTGTCACGCTTCCGATGGTGATGCCGTTCATCGTGCTTGCGCTGCTGTTCCGCACGATCGAGAACTTCAAGATGTTCGACCTCGTCGACCAGCTCACCAGCGGCGGCCCCGGGTCGGTCACGGAGCTCGCGTCGATCACGCTCAAGCGCGAGGCATTCGAGAAGTGGCGCACGGGCTACGCCTCGGCGCTCGCGATCATCCTCTTCGTCGCGGTCTACGGGCTGTCGCTCGTCGCGGTGAAGTTCCTCGAGAAGGTGAAGCAGAGATGAACACCGTACTGCAACGCGAGGCGCCCATGGTCGCGCCCGTGCGCGATGCCGATGTGGCTGCGCCGGCCGCCGTCGCCGTCCCCCGTCATCCGCTCGAGCCCAGCTCGCGCGCCCGCTGGTTCGCCGGCATCATGGTCGCGGTCTACGGCGTGATCTCGCTGATCCCGCTCGTCTGGATCATCATGACCGGCTTCCGCTCGCCGGAAGACGCGATCGCCTATCCCCCCAAGATCGTCGCGCAGCCGTCGCTGATCGGCTACGTGAACCTGTTCACCACGCGGTCGCGCGTCGCGCCCGAGGCGCTCGCCGCGCTGCCGCCGGCCGCGACCTGGTACGAGGGGCTCGTGCGCAAGGAGCAGATGGTGCTGGCCGGCCCGTCGCGCTTCGCCGACCGCTACCTGAACTCGCTGATCATCGGCTTCGGATCGACGCTGCTGTCGATCGTGCTGGGCACGCTTGCCGCCTATGCGTTCTCGCGCTTTCGCGTGCCGGGCCGCGACGACTGGCTGTTCTTCATCCTGTCCACGCGGATGATGCCGCCGATCGCCGTCGCGATTCCCATCTACCTGATGTTCCGCGGCGTGGGCCTGAGCGACACGCACCTGGGCCTGGTGCTGCTGTACACGGTGGTGAACCTGTCGCTGTCGGTGTGGCTGCTCAAGGGCTTCATGGACGAGATCCCGCGCGAGTACGAGGAAGCGGCGATGGTCGACGGCTACACGCGCTGGCAGGCCTTCCTCAAGGTGGTGCTGCCGCAGGCGGCCACCGGCATCGCGACGACGGCGATCTTCTGCCTGATCTTCGCGTGGAACGAGTACGCGTTCGCGCTGCTGCTGACCAGCGGCACGGCACAGACCTCGCCGCCCTTCATCCCCACCATCATCGGCGAAGGCGGCCTCGACTGGCCGGCGATGGCCGCCGGCACGACGCTGTTCCTGCTGCCGGTGCTGTTCTTCACCGTCGTCCTGCGCAAGCACCTGCTGCGCGGCATCACTTTCGGAGCGATCCGCAAATGAATATCAAGCGCTTCTTCCGCCGCGCGCACTGGGAGCGGTCGACGTCCTCGCTGATCGCGATCGGCCTGGTGATGCTGACCCAACCCCTCTCCGCGACGGTGTACTCGTACTCGTTCACGGTGCTGCTCGCCGGCGTCGTGGGTTACTCGATCGCCGGCAAGCTGCCGGAGTGAGACCGCCATGGCTGAAATCCGAATCAATCGCCTGCGCAAGAGCTTCTCCGACTTCGTCGCGGTGAAGGACTCGAGCCTCGTCCTCGAGGACGGCCGCTTCGTCGTCCTGCTGGGGCCCTCGGGCTGCGGCAAGACCACCACGTTGCGCATGATCGCCGGCCTCGAGTACCCGAGCTCGGGCCAGATCCTGCTCGATGGCGAGGACGTCACCTGGCGGCGTCCGCGCGAGCGCGACATCGCGATGGTGTTCCAGCTGTTCGCGCTGTATCCCCACATGGGCGTGCGCGAGAACCTCGAGTTCCCGCTGCGCAACGAGGGCCTGCCGCGCGCCGAGATCGATCGCCGCATCGGCGAGGTCGCCGGCATCCTGCGCATCGAGCACCTGCTCGACGGCCGCATCGGCGGGCTGTCGGGCGGCGACCGCCAGCGCGTGGCGCTCGGCCGCGCCATCGTGCGCCAGCCCAAGGCCTTCCTGATGGACGAGCCGCTGGGCACGCTGGACGCCGAGTTCCGCGAGCTGATGTGCGTCGAGCTCCGCAAGCTGCACGATCGCCTGAAGACCACGACGGTGTTCGTCACGCACGACCAGAACGAGGCGATGGCGCTGGCCGACCACATCGTCGTCATGAACCAGGGCGAGATCCTTCAGTCGGACACGCCCGAGGGCGTCTATAACTTCCCGTCGTGCCTGTTCGTGGCGCGCTTCATCGGCCGCCCGGCCATGAACCTGCTGCCGCTGGACGAGCGCGTGATGGCGGACTGGGACACCGTGCGCGTGGCCGGCGCCGACATCACCGTGCCGACGCCGCTGGCCAGCGTGCAGCGCGCGCTGCTGGGCGTGCGTCCCGAGCACGTGAACCTGCGGCCGGCGGGCGAGGGCATCGCCGCGCAGGTCGCGCAGGTCGAGTACTTCGGTTCGCACTGGGTCGCGAGCCTGGCCACCGCCGCCGGCAACGTGTGCGCGCTGGTGAGCAAGGAGACCGCCCCGGCAGTCGGCGACGCCGTCGGCATCACGTTCGACACCCAGCGCACCGTCCTGTTCGACGCGAGCACCGAGCAAATCATCCCGAGCGCCACGACGCTCGCTCACCACGCGGGGAAAGCACCATGTCAAGCCTGACGCTGCAGTCCGCCACCAAGCACTTCGGCGCGGTCACGGCCGTCGCGGACCTCGACCTCGACGTGCACGATGGCGAGTTCTTCGTCCTGCTGGGCCCGAGCGGTGCCGGCAAGACCACCACGCTGCGCCTGGCGGCCGGCCTCGAGACGCCCGACCAGGGCCGCGTGCTGATGGACGGCCAGGACGTCACGCACCTGCCGCCCGCGCCGCGCGACGTCGCCTTCGTCTTCCAGCAGTATTCGCTGTACCCGCACCTGACGGTGTTCGACAACATCGCGTTCCCGCTGCGCTCGGCGATGCGGCGCGTGGATGCCGGCGAGCTCAAGCGGCGCGTCGAGCGCGTCGCAGAGACGCTGCACCTGGAAAGCAAGCTCCAGCGCAAGGCGACGGCGCTGTCCGGCGGCGAGATGCAGCGCGTGGCCATCGGCCGTGCCCTCGTGCGCGAGCCGCGCGTCTTCCTGATGGACGAGCCGCTGTCCTCGCTCGACGCCAAGCTGCGCGAGGAACTGCGCGCCGAGCTCAAGGCCCTGCAGCGCCGCACCGGCGCGACCGTGCTGTACGTGACGCACGACCAGGTGGAGGCGACGACGCTGGCCGATCGCATCGCCATCCTGGAGGACGGCCGCGTCAAGCAGGTCGGCACGCCGCGCGAGATCTACGACCAGCCGCGCTGCCTGCACGTCGCGCAGCGCCTCGGTTCGCCCGCGTTCAACGTGCTGCCGGTCAGCTGGTTCGAGGGCAGCGTCGATCCGCGCACCGTCCATGTGGGCATCCGCCCCGAGGACGTGGAACTCGCGGCGGGCGACGGGCCGTCGCACTTCGACGTCATCGAATGCTCGCTCGTGAAGCACCTCATCGTCGCCGAGCGCGGCGGCGTCGAGGTGCGGATCCGCCGCGTGATGGATCGCGCCTTCGCGCCCGGCGACCGCGTCCACGTCTCGTTTCCGCTCAAGAACTGCCTGCGCTTCGATGCCGATGGCCGGCGCCTGGATACCTGAAGGGAGTACCTCACCATGAACACCATGCTCATCATCCGGTCGGCGCGCGCCGTCCAGCAGTCGATCCTGTCACACGAGGCCGACATCGAGATGCTCGATCGCGCGATCGGCGACGGCGACCATTTCATCAACGTGCGCCGCGGCTGCGAGGTCGTGGCCGCCCTGGCCCCCGAGCTCGAGCCGCTGGCGCCCTCCGAGGCGCTGCAGAAGATCGGCATGAAGCTGCTGGGCACCATCGGCGGCGCCTCGGGACCGCTGATCGCGAGCTTCTTCCTGGCCATGGGAAAGACGCTCGACGGCATCGTCGAACCCGAGCGGCACGACTTCGCCGCGGCCTTCGCCGCGGGCGTCGAGGCGATCAAGCTGCGCGGCAAGGCCGACGTCGGCGAGAAGACGATGCTCGACGTGCTCATCCCGGCGGCGCGGATGCTGACGCGGCTCGTCGACGAGGACGTGGCCCTGTCGGACATCTGCGCGCAGATGTCCGACGAGGCCCACCAGAACATGCTGGCGACCAAGGACATGATCGCCACCAAGGGGCGCGCGTACTTCCTGGGCGAGCGCGCGCTCGGCCACATCGACCCCGGATGCAAGACCTGCCAGGTCGCGATCGAGGCGGTGTGCGACGTTGTCTTGCAACCTGATCTGAAGCAGGAGGCCGTATGAAGAAGTTCGTCAACGACATCGATGACGTGATGCGCGAGTCCCTGTCGGGCCTCGTGTCGGCCCACCCGGACCTGATTCGCGTCGAATTCGAACCCACGTTCATCGCGCGCCGCAACAAGACGCCCGGCAAGGTCGCGCTGATCTCCGGTGGCGGCTCGGGGCACGAGCCCCTGCATGCCGGCTTCGTCGGCAAGGGGATGCTCGACGCGGCGTGCCCCGGCCAGGTGTTCACTTCGCCGACGCCCGACCAGATGCTTGCGGCGGCCGCGGCCGTCGACGGCGGCAAGGGCGTGCTGTTCATCGTCAAGAACTACGCCGGCGACTTCATGAACTTCCAGATGGCGTCGGAGATGCTCGACATCGAGAACGCCACGGTGCTGGTCAACGACGACGTCGCGGTCGAGAACTCGACGCACACGACCGGCCGGCGCGGCGTCGCGGGCACGGTGATCGTCGAGAAGATCGTCGGCGCCGCGGCGGAGCTGGGCGCCACGCTCGCCGAGTGCAAGCAGGTGGGCGACCGCGTGAACAAGTCGACCGCGTCGATGGGCCTGGCGTTCACCAGCTGCACGGTGCCGGCCGCCGGCCGCACGACGTTCGACATCGGCGACGACGAGATGGAGGTCGGCGTCGGCATCCACGGCGAACCGGGGCGCCGCCGCGAGAAGATCAAGCCGGCCGACGCGATCGTCGACGAGCTGCTCGCCGCGATCCTGGACGACCTCAAGCCCCGGCACGGGCGCGAGCTGATCCTGCACGTCAACGGCTTCGGCGGCACGCCGCTGATGGAGCTGTACCTGCTGCACCACAGCGCGCTGTCGCGCCTGCGTTCGGCCGGCCTGGCGCCGGTGCGCTCGCTGGTGGGCAACTACACGACCTCGCTGGAGATGGCCGGCGCCTCCCTGACCGTGACCCTGCTGGACGACGAGCTGCGGGGCCTGTGGGACGCGCCGGTGCATACCTCGGCGATGCGCTGGTAAGGAGACGGCCATGCGCAGGCGACAAGCTCTTGCCGGGACCGCCGCCGCGGCGGCGTCGTGGTCCTTCGCGCCGGGCCGCGCGCTGGCTGCCGTCGCGGATCGCGCGCCGATCCGCCTGGGCCAGTCCGCGCCTATCAGCGGCCCGCTCGCGCGCCAGGGGCTTGCGTTCCGCGACGCGGCGCGCGCGGTGCTCGATGACACGAACGCGCTGGGCGGCATCGGCGGCCGGCGCATCGAGCTGGTGACGATGGACGACGAGAACAGCCCCGAGCGCACGGCCGTCAACGTCAAGCTGCTCGCCTCCGAGCAGCACGTGTCGGCGCTGTTCGGCTTCGTCGGCGCCGGCGCCCATCGCGCTGGCCCGGGCGGCGCGCGCGAGGAGGGGCTGCCCTACATCGCGCCGGTGAGCGGATCGCAGGAAATACGCTCGGGCGCGTTCCCGTGGGTGTTCAACGTGCGTGCCGGCCATGTCGACGAGATCCGCTTCATAGCGCGGCATACGAAGCTCATCGGCATCGAGCGCATCGCGCTGCTGACCGAATACAACTCGCAGGGCTGGGAGCTGCGCGACGCGCTGATGGCGGCGGCCGGATCGCAGGGGCGCAAGGTCGCCTCGATCTCGAGCGTCGACCACGAAGGCGGCAGCTACAGCCTGACCGGCGCCGTGTCGTCGGTGCTGGCGGGCCAGCCCGAGGCGGTGCTCGTGGGCGCGGACTATGTCGCCTCCGCCCGCTTCGTCGACGCCGTGCGCCGCGGCGGCTTCAACGGGCTGTTCTACACGCTGTCGACCGTCGGCGGCGATGCGCTGATGGAGCGCCTCGGACCGCTGGCCGTGGGCGTGTCGGTCACGCAGGTGATGCCGTTCCCGTGGTCGTTCGCCTCGCCCGTGGGCCGGCATTTCCAGGCGTTCTGCCAGCGCCACCTGCTGCAGCCGTCCTTCCCGGCGATGGAGGCCTACGTCTCGACCAGCCTCCTGGTGGACGCGCTGCACGGCGCGCGCGGGTTCGCGCCGGCGCAGATCGCCGAGGCGCTGGCCGTGCAGGCGCCGCGCGACCTGGGCGGCTTCGTGGCCGCGTTCACCGCGGGCGAGAGCGATCGCCGCGCGCCGCCGCAGGTCGACCTCACCGTGTTCTCGCGCGGCGGGAAGTTCATCCAATGACCTCCGCCAAGCTCGTCGTGGGCAACTGGAAGATGACGGGCGACGTCGCCCGCGTCCAGGTGTTCGCCGGGCAGGCGGCCGGCGAGCTGTCGGCGCTGGCGGCGCAATGCGAGGCGGCGATCTGCGTGCCGCATCCGCTGCTGCACGTGGCCCAGTCGGCCTGGTGGTGCACGCCGCTGCGCTGGGGCGCGCAGGACTGCTCCGCGGTGGACGACGGCAGGTCGACGGGCGACGTCAGCGCCGGGATGCTGCGGGCCGCGGGCGCGCGCTACGTGATCGTCGGGCATTCCGAGCGGCGGCACGGACGCGGCGAGACCGATGCGGACGTGTCGGCCAAGGCGCGGCGCGCGCTGGACAATGCCATCACCCCGATCGTGTGCATCGGCGAGACGGCCGCGGAACGCGACGACCATCGCGCCGAGGAGGTGCTGCGGCGCCAGCTCCAGCATCTGGTCGCGACGCTGGGCGGCAGCCTGTGCTCGATCGTGCTGGCCTACGAACCCGTCTGGGCCATCGGCACCGGACGGACGGCATCGGTGGGAATGATCGAGGACGTGCACGGCTTCATCGAGCACGTCCTGCGCTTTCACGGGCAATGCGACGTGCGTTCCGTGCGTCGCTTGTATGGAGGGAGTGTGGATCCGCGCAACGCAAGGGCCATCATGGCCTGTCCGGGCGTCGACGGCGTGCTCGTCGGCGGGGCGTCGCAGCGCGCGGCCGATTTCCTCGACATCTGCAAAGCGGCGACGGGCGGTACCGCGGGCACGACCCACGGCAGCGAAGACGGCTGAGCATGCATCTCGCTGGAGGCGGGTATGTGCAAGACGGCAACGGGCGAAGAGCTGAGGGCGCTGCGCCTCCAGGTGAGTGAGCTGCGTCACGCGAAGGAGCAGGCCGAGGCCGGCACGCGGGCGCACTGGATGCTGGTGTGCAAGATCGCGCACGAGCTGCGAACGCCGCTCAATGCGATCGTCGGCTTCGCCGAGCTGGCCAGGGGCGGCGACCGCCACGTCAGCGCGGGCGGCCTGCCGGCGAACGAATGGGTGGGGCACATCGCGTTCGCAGGCTGGCACATGTCCGGCGTCATCGACACCTTGATGTCGCTGGGCCCGCTGGCGGACGGCCGTTTGCGCGGCCGCAGCGAATCGCTGGACCTGCGCCGCACGCTCGAGGAGGCGATCCGGGTCGTCGAGCCCGCTGCCCGCCATCGGGGCATCTGCGTGGACGTGCAGGCGCCGTCGCTGACCTGGGTGCGCGCCGATGCCTGCGGCCTGCGCCAGGTGCTGGTCAACGTGCTGTCCAACGCAGTCAAGTACAACGTCGACGCGGGGCGGGTGTGGGTCTCGGTGCAGCCCGGCGCGGACGTCGAGATCGCGATCCGCGACTCGGGACCCGGCCTCACCGCGGCGCAGCGCGAGCGCCTGTTCCAGCCGTTCGATCGCCTGGGCGCGGAGCGCTCCAAGGTCAAGGGCCACGGGCTGGGCCTGATGATCACCAAGGAGCTCGTCGAGGCGATGGGCGGCGAGATCCGCGTCGAGAGCCCGCCGGACGGCGGCTGCGCGTTCCGCATCATCCTGCCCGGCACCCCTGCCGCGGCGGCGGCCTGAGAAGCTGTGAACGAATCCCGCACGCCCGCCAGGCCGAAACGCGCCTGCTCTTCGTTGCAAATGCTCGTCGTGGCCCGGGCCACGTCTGTGCTTTGCGCCTCGATCAGACTCTACCGCGCTGGTCTGCGCTGAAGATACAAGCCCACCGTCGATGCGATGTCGCCGGGGGCGCCCCGTCCCCGGGGCGGCTCGTCCTGGCTTACCAGCTGTAGATCATGCCGACGTCGTAGCCGGTCTTGTCGGAAACCGCCTTGGAATCGTTGGCCACCGTGGCGAACAGCTTGGCGTTCTTGTTGAGGCTGTACTGGTAGCCGAGCGCCGCCTTGGACGTGACGGTCACGCTCGAGACGCGATGCTGGTCGAAGGCGCCGATGACGTGGCCGTCGCCGACGGGCACGTCGAAGCCGACGATCGCGTTGCGGTGGCTGGCGCCCGCGTTGTCCTTGCCCGTGCCGTAGCCCGAGTACAGCTTGACGGCGCCGAAGTCGTAGTTGACCGTGGCGCTGCTCCACGACGAGTCATCCACGCCGGACTTCTCGTAGCCCAGGCCGACGTACAGCCCGCCTTGCGCGTAGCTGACGCCGCCGTTGACGGGGTTCTTGTCGCCAGGGGCCGGCTTCTCGGCCATCTGCACGCCCACCGACACCGGGCCGAAGCTGTTCTCGTAGGAGACGCTGTTGTTGACCCAGAACGCGCCGACGCAGCTGCCGCCCCCGCAACCGACCGTGCCGTAGTTCAGGCCGACGGTAGCCTCGCCGAACGGGTCGGCCGCGAACTGCGACTTGAGGAAGGCCTGCGACCACCAGCGGCCGGCGATGACCTTGCCGAAGCTGCCGGCGAGCGCGCCGTACGCCCCGCCCTTCCAGAACGGCTTGGATTCCTCGCCGGTCTGCGGCGTGAAGCGGGCCTCGATCTGGAACGAAGCGGTCAGGCCGTGGCCGACATCCTGCTCGCCCTTGAAGCCGAGGCGGCTGCCGGCGTCGTCGAGCATGTGGGTGCCGCCCTGGCCCGTCTCCTTGCCGACGGCGACGTCGACGAAGCCATAGATGTCGACCGCGGGCTCGGCGGCGTGGGCAGCGCCCGCCGCGGCGAGCGCCAGGGTCAGGACGGAAAGGGGTCGCAAGGACGTCGTCATGGAGTCTCCAGATGATGGAATTGATAGATTGAATTGATAAGCCTCACGATGTAAAGCGATCATCTGGTGGCAGATGACGGTCTTTTTCCTGCGATACAGCCGATGAGAAGTGGCGATAATAAATCAATCAACGACAATCACAATAAGAAAATTCGCATCAATTTGGCAATCAATCACATCTGACGGAGACGACTCATGACCCAGTCCCCCGAGCCCTTCCCCGCTGCGGACCCGGCGCAGCCCACGTCCCTGGCCCGCTCCGTCGCGCTGTTCGGCGGGGCCGCGTTGCTCTGCGTCCTCGGTTGCATCTGCGCCGTGATGACGGCGATGCTCATGGCCCAGGCGCAGGAGCGCACCGTGGCCTGGATGGATGCACGGGTGGCCTCCGTCGCCGATTCGCTGGACACGCACGACCAGACCGCGCGCCTGCTCGTGGAGCGCTTCGCCAAGGTGTTCGCGGACCAGTTCGGCCGCAACTTCGCCCTCGACGAGGCGGCGGGCAAGCTCAGCCAGCTGGGCATCCCGCTCAACGAGCGCCACGGCCCGTGCGACAAGTTCAAGGAGTTCACCGGCGGGGAGGCCGCGGTGCTGATTGCGCAGGGCGGGCGCTTCGTGGCGATCAGCACCTCGCTGGTCGATGCCAAGGGCGAGCGCTCGCTCGGCTGGGCGATCGGGCAGGGGCATCCGGCCTACGCCGCGTTGCAGAAGGGCGAGACCTGGGCCGGCCGCGGTCAGCTGCTCGGGCGCTCGTTCGAGCAGCGCGTGCAGCCCGTGCGCGACCTGCAGGACCGCATCGTGGGCGCGCTGTACATCGCCTTCGACCTGGCGGACTTCGACAGCGCCATCGAGCGCCGCGTGAACGCCACGCGCTTCTTCGAGTCGGGCGCCGCATACGTGGTGGATCCCGGCCGCAACGGCGAACCGGCCCGCATCGTCGCTCCGGCGCGCCTGAGCGGCGTGCGGCTGGACGCCGCCGCCAGCGCGCCGGCCTCGCTGCCCGCGGCGCTGCGCAAGGCCGAGAGCGGCAAGCCGCTGCCGTGGTTCCATGCCGCCACGGGTGTCAACGACGACCAGCGCCTGGCCGTCGCGCAACGCAGTGAGGCGACGGGCTACTGGGTCGTCGGCGAAGCGGCCAGCGCCGAGGCCCTGCGCGGCCAGTGGCGCACGCTCGCGCCGTTCCTGGCGCTGTTCGGCGCGGTGGCGGTGGCGCTCGTCGCCGGCCTTTACGTGCTGCTGCGGCGACGGGTCGGACGGCCGCTGGCCGCGGTGACCTCCGCGCTGCACCACGTGGCCGCCGGCGACCTCTCGCAGCCCGTGCCCGAGGGCGGCCGCGACGAGATCGGCGCCATGCTGCGCTCCGTGGAGGCGATGCGCATCCGCTTCATCGACATGCTGGGCGACGTGCGCGCGGCCGCCGGCGCCGTGGCGACCGCATCGGCCGAGGTGGCGGCGGGCAACCTCGACCTCAGCCATCGCACCGAGCAGGCGGCCGCGCGCCTGGAGCAGGCGAACGCGACGATGGACTCGGTGCACGGCGCGCTGCGCGAATCGGCCGCGGAGTCCAAGGACGCCAGCGGCCTCGCCTCCAACGCCGCCGACGCCGCGCACCGCGGCCAGGCGGCGATGGACGACCTCGCGGCCCGCATGAACCACCTGTCCGCCGGCAGCGCGCGGATGTCGGAAATCGTCGGCGTGATCGACGGCCTGGCGTTCCAGACCAACCTGCTGGCGCTCAACGCGGCGGTCGAGGCGGCCCGCGCCGGCGAGAGCGGCCGCGGCTTCGGCGTGGTCGCCGGCGAGGTGCGCAACCTGGCCCAGCGCTGCGCCTCGGCGGCCAAGGAGATCGACGGGCTGCTCACGGCCAGCGTCGCCGAGATCCATGGCAGCCACGAGCTGACAGATGTGGTCGGCCAGCGCATGGCCGTCATCGTCGGCGGCGTGCAGGCCGTGCACGCGAGCCTCGAGAACATCGCGCACCGGGTCGAGCAGCAGACGTCGGGCCTGGGCGACCTCGCCAATTCGGTGAACCTGATCGACCGCATGACGCAGCAGAACGCCGCGCTCGTCGAGCAGTCGATGGCGGCCGCGGAGAGCCTCAACTCGCAGGCCGGCCGGCTGGTCGAGATCGTCGGCGTGTTCCGGCTTGAGGCTTGAGGCGCACCTGGCGCGCGTGACGCACGCCTCGCGCGCGCGGGGCCGCTGTCAGGGCGTCTCGCGCCGCAGCTGCATCACCTGCGCCGTGACCATGTGCGACATCACGCGGCCCACTTCCTCGGCGTCGAGCGCGGGGTCGTCGAACATCAGCTCGTGGGCGGAGTACATCACTTCCACGGCCAGCCGCGAGACGAGGCGGACACGCGACTGCGACACGGCCGGCCAGGCCACCGCGAACGCGGCCACCAGCAGGCCGGTGACGTGGGCGTGCGACTCGAGGCGCACGGGCGCCAGCGAGGGGACGGCGCGCAACGCGCGGGTGATCCATTCGCCGGCGATGGCCTGGCGCGTCATCTCCAGCGTGTCGAGGAACAGCCGGCAGATGCGATCCTCGAACTTCGCGGCGGGCAGCTTCATCGTCGCCGGCGTGGCCCAGCTCTCCAGCAGCGCGTTCTGGCTCATCATCAGCCGCACGCCCAGTTCGGCCAGCACGGCGTACTTGTTCGGGTAGTAGCGGTAGAGCGCGGGCGGCGACAGGCCGGCGCGCTCGCAGATCAGGTTGGTCGACAGGCGCTCGATGCCGACCTCGCCCAGCAGGTGCGCGGCCGCGTCCAGGATGCGCTCGCAGGTCTCGAGTGCGCGGGTCTGCGTCGGGGCGCGCTTGCGATCGAGTTCCACGCCGGCGGCGGCGCCGGGAGTCGCGTCGTCGGGGGCCTGGGGTCTGCGCGGCATGCGATGGGTGGGATCTCGGGGGGGAGTGTATCCACCGTGAAGGTGGCCTGAGGAAGATCAATACAGTAGCCATGACTATGGTGTTCCCGGTTCCGCTTTCGCAGCACAGGGAAATCACCGAGACCATCAATGGTAGCGATTGCTATCTTTTAACCTGACGTGCCTCGCGAGGAATCGCCATGCTTTCGACCCGCTCTTCCCGTCGCCGGATCGCTCTCGCCGCCGCCCTCGCGGCAGCGCTCGCGGGCCTGCTCGCAGGCTGCACCCGGTCCGCCGATCCGAACGCGCGCGCCGGCGACCTGCCGGTCGACGTCGAGTTCGCCAAGAAGCTGCAGGGCCAGCTGCTCGATGCCAGGCCGGGCTCCGTCATCGAGATCCCGGCAGGGCGCTGGCATCTCGACCGCGGGCTGTCGCTGCGCGTCAACGGCGTGACGGTGCGCGGCGCCGGCATGGAGCAGACGATCCTGTCGTTCCGCAACCAGGTGGCCGGCCCCGAGGGGCTGCTCGCGCAGGCGAGCGACTTCACGATCGAGGGCCTGACCCTCGAGGACACCAAGGGCGACGCGCTCAAGATCAACAGCGGCGACAACATCACGATCCGCAACGTGCGCGTGCGCTGGACCGACGGCCCCAAGACCAGCAACGGCGCGTACGGCCTGTACCCGGTCAAGACCAACAACGTGCTGATCGAGGGCTCGCAATCGTTCGGCGCGGCCGACGCGGGCATCTACGTCGGGCAGTCGCGCAACGTCATCGTGCGCAACTGCCGCGCCGAGCAGAACGTGGCCGGCATCGAGATCGAGAACACGATAGACGCCGACGTGCACGACAACGTGGCCACCGGCAACACCGGCGGCATCCTCGTGTTCAACATGCCCAACCTGTCGCAGCCGGGGCACAGCACGCGCGTGTTCCACAACAAGGTCGACGCCAACAACCTCGGCAACTTCGGCGCCAAGGGCACGGCCGTGGCCAGCGTGCCGGCGGGCTCCGGCATCGTCGTCAACTCGAACTCGCTGGTCGAGATCTTCGACAACGACGTCACCGACAACGCGACGGCCAACGTCATCATCTCGAGCTACTTCTCCACCGGTTACTTCAGCAGCAAGGGCACGCAGCCGGGCTACGACCCGTACCCGCGCGGCATCCATGTGCACGACAACCGCTTCAAGGGCGGCGGCGACTCGCCCGACGGCATGGACCTGAAGGTGCTCAAGACCGCGATGTTCGGCCTCACGGGCCGCTTTCCCGACGTGCTGTGGGACGGCTACACCGACCCCAAGAGCGCCGACGTGCCCGAGGAGCGCCTGTGCGTCGACGCGACCGCGTCGGGCGTGCTCGATGCCGACGGGCCGGACAAGTACAAGAACCCGCGCATGGTCAGCGACTCGCTGCGCTGCAAGCTGGCGCCGCTGTCGCCCGTCGTGCTCAAGGCCGCCGGTGCCGCGGCGGCTTCCTCCGCGGCCTCGTCCGCGACGTCCCCGGCGTCCCCGGCGTCCGCCTGAGCATTCCATGCGACTGCGCTTCCTGACCGCGACTGCCGCCGGCCTGCTCGCGCTGCTCGCCGGCTGCGCCCGCACCCCCGCGCCCGTCACCTTCATCGCGGACGGCCGGCCCGAGCACCTGTCGGACTGGCACCTGCTCGAGGTGTCCGGCGGTCGCCTGACGCCCAACGCCGGCGTGCTGCCGTACGACCTCGTCACGCCGCTGTTCAGCGACTACGCGCACAAGCTGCGCACGGTGTGGATGCCGGCCGGCGTATCGGCGAAGTACTCGCCCGACCAGGCCTTCGACTTCCCCGTCGGCACCGTCCTGTCCAAGACCTTCTACTACCCGCGAGCCGGAGCCGCCGATGCCGTCCTCAAGACCTACGACGCCGAGCCGGGCGCGCCGGCCGCCGGCCTGGATCTTTCGCGCGTGCACCTGGTCGAGACGCGCCTGCTCGTGCGCCGCGCCGACGGCTGGACAGCGCTGCCCTACGTGTGGAACGCCGGCCAGACGGACGCCGAGCTGCAGCGCACGGGCGACACCCAGGCTCTCGACCTGGTGGACGCGCAGGGCCACGGCGAGAAGTTCGCGTACGTCGTCCCCAACGAGAACCAGTGCGCCTCCTGCCACGTCACCAACCTGAGGGGAGGCACGTTCACGCCGCTGGGCCCGAAGGCGCGCAACCTCAATCGCACGCTGGCCTACACGCAAGGCAGCGAGAACCAGATCGCGCGCTGGGTGCGCGCCGGCTTCCTCACGGGCGTGCCCGCGGGCGAGCTGCCGCGCGCGGCCGACTGGCGCGACGTGCAGCAGCCGATCGCGGCGCGCGCGCGCAGCTACCTCGACGTCAACTGCGCGCATTGCCACCAGAACACGGGCACGGCCAGCAACACCTCGCTGCGCCTGGATTCGCTCGGCCCGGCCGACTGGTCGCTGGGCATCTGCAAGCCGTCGGTGGCCGCCGGCAAGGGCACGGGCGACCGCATCGACGACATCGTGCCCGGCAAGCCCGACGAGTCCATCCTGCCGTTCCGCCTCGCCAGCACCGAGGGCGGCGTGATGATGCCCGAGCTGGGCCGCAATACCGTCCACCAGGAAGGCGTGCAGCTGATCCGCGACTGGATCGCCTCCATGCCTCCCGGTTGCAAGACCGACAACACCACCAAGGACTGACATGCATCGACATCCTGCCCGCCGTCCGAGCCCCGTCGCCCTCGCCGCCGTCGCGGCCCTGCTCGCGGGTGCCAGCGCCGGCGCGCATGCGCAGGCGGCCGCGCCCGCGCCCGAGGCGTCCGCATCCGCGCCGGCCGGCGACGTGCAGGTGATCGAGGTCACGGCGCAGGGGCGCAAGCAGGAAGTCCAGAAGGTGCCGATCTCGCTGCAGCTGGTCGGGCCGGAGGAGATCGCCAAGTCGGGCGCGGTCAACCTGTCCCAGGTGGCCGACTTCGTGCCCGGCCTGAGCGTGGACGCGAGCCAGCCCACGCAACCGAGCTACGCGCTGCGCGGCCTGGGCAATGGCGACTTCGGCATCGGCACCGACGCGCCGGTGGGGGTGTACGTCAACGGCATCTACACCGGCAAGACCGGCGGGGCGATGCTCAACTTCAACGACGTCAAGCGCATCGAGGTGCTCAAGGGCCCGCAGGGCACCCTGTTCGGCCGCAACAGCGCCGGCGGCGCGATCTCCATCGTCACCAACGACCCGGACGGCCAGCACACGGCCTCGGGCCTCGTGCGCGTGGGCAACTACGGCACGGTGCACGCCGAGGGCGTGCTGAACCAGCCGCTCGGCGAGGATTTCAGCATCCGCCTGTCGGCGGTCGGCGAGAAGAGCGACGGCTGGGCCACCAACACGGTCGACGGCAAGAAGAACCCGCAGGCGCACACCTGGGGCACGCGCCTGGGCGCGCGCTGGTCGCCCAGCGATTCGACCAGCGTCGTGCTGACCTGGGAGCACGAGGACCTGAACGAACGCCCGCGTCCGGTCTGGGCCGTCGCCACGTCGGACGGCGCCGGCGGCGTGGCCTCCTGGATCGATCCGATCCACGCCCCGCTGTCCAACGACGTCGTGGGCGGCAAGGAATCGCGCCTGTTCAACGGCATGAACCTGCGCATCGAGCAGGAGCTCGGCGACAAGGTGCTGCTGACGTCGACGACCGGCTGGCGCCATTTCAACTCGGTCAACCTCGAGGACAACGACGGCACCGCCGACCCGGCCACGTACCTGGCCACCGGCAACTTCGAGAGGAGCACGACCTTCGAGCAGGAGTTCCGCCTCAACGGCAAGAGCAAGCTGGCGGACTGGCTGGTCGGCGCGAGCTTCGCGTCGGAGCATTCGGCGCAGACGAGCCGCGTGGACACCAACACGACGACGCTCGATCCCGTGCTGTTCAACGTGCTCAACGGCGAGGGCTTCGGGCTGCCGGCGCCGCCGTTCTCGCTGTTGAACGGCATCGCCCAGCAGGCGGCCATCCCGGGCTTCGACCTGCTGGGCCAGGACTGGAGGGAAGGCATCCAGAACACGTTGTCGTCGCATTCCGAGGCGCTGATGGGCGATGTCATCTGGCACGTCGGCGACCGCACCAACGTGACGACCGGCGTGCGCTTCACGCAGGACACCAAGAAGTTCAGCTGGTACAACCCGCTGCGCTCGGCGCCTGGCCTGGATGCGCAACTGGCGGTGCTGTCGCCGGATTTCTTCCAGCAGCTCGTCGACGCCGGCGCCCTGGATCCGGCCACGGCCGCGCAGCTGACCCAGCTCGCGCAGGGCCTGCAGGCGACCAACATCGAGTTCAACAACCCGGCCTGGGCCACGGCTCCGGTCTACACCAGCAAGACCTGGCACAACACCAGCCCGCGCCTGGTGATCGACCACCAGCTCACGCCCGACACCATGGTGTTCGGCTCGGTCACACGCGGCTACCAGGCCGGCGGGTTCAACTCGGTCAGCACCGACGCGAACGGCGGCCGCTTCGACCCCGAGACGATCACGAGCTACGAGCTCGGCGCGAAGGGCCGCGTCCCCGGGGCCGGCATCAGCTACAGCGCGTCGCTGTTCCACTACCTGTTCAAGAACCTGCAGTCGATCACGCTGGACCACTCGACGGCGGTGCCGGTGTACGTCATCACGGTCAGCGACGTCGAGGCCACGGGACTGGACGGCGAGCTCAGCTGGCAGGTGGCCGCGCCGCTGCGCCTGTACCTCGAGGGCGAGTGGATCGACCAGAAGTACAAGTCGCAGAAGAACCTGGCGCCCGGCGCCAACGACCTCACCGGCCAGCCCTACGGCACGCCCAGCCTGTCGCTCGCCGCCGGCGTCGACGTCAGCGTCGCGCTGGCCGGCGGCAAGGCCGCCTGGTCGCTGCAGGGCAGCCACATCGGCGCCACGCGCTGCAACGACGATTCCCAGGCGCAGGGCAATTGCGCGACGACGCCGGCGTTCAAGGTGGGCCAGGCCCGCGACCGCTTCGACACCCGCCTGGGCTGGGCCAACGACCACTGGGGCGCGGCCCTGATCGTCACCAACCTGTTCGACAAGCGCTACGTCAGCGGCCTGAGCAACCTGTCGGCCGCCGTCGGCGTGCCCTACACGGCCTCGGTCAGCGACCCGCGCAAGTTCCAGATCGAGTTCAGCGCGCGGCTGTAAGCGTGCCTTTCTCGAGCGGCCAGCCTGCCGGCGTCGCTTGGGACTGTCCTTGGGGGGCGGTGGGAGCCGCCCCCGTTTCTTTTGCACGCTCGCCGGGTGCGCTCGCCTCTGCGGTGTCGGCGGAGCCGTCGAAATGCCGGCAACCCATTCCGGGAGAATCTGGACAACCTGCCCAGATTAATGGCGCACGTTTGCGAGATACCGCGATCGCGGTATTGGGGTGCGAAAAGCGACCGGCCGCAAGGGCTTGCGGTTTCCGTCGCGATATTCCTTTGCTGTAATACGGTCCGGTTCGCAGCGATTGCAGTCGCCGCGAGATGTTGAACCCTCCACAATCGGCTGAGCTTCAGGTTCCACCCCGGAACGTCCCGAAGACGCTGATTGACTCTTGGGGTGCCGACGGATCGTCGGCACCCCGCTTTTTTGCCTGCGTGGCGGGTATGCGCCAAACCGCAAACGATTGCATGGCCAGCGCTTCGCGATTTGGGCAATTCGCCATCGATACCCCGGCCGCGGTTGGCCTCGTCTTCGAAAATCCGGTCGGGATCGCAATTCAAGATCCGCGCTTGTCGGTGGATTCGCAGGTATCCACGATGAATCTCGGCGTCATCGCGGAGGAGTTCCGGCCTCTTGCCTGGTCGGCGCGCATGCGGTTCCTCGGTCATGCTGCGCGCAGTCGCGGGGTCCAGGCATCGCAAGGTGCCGTCCTGGGGTGGATCCTGCGACTCCGCTGCGCTTCGCGCAGGATGACGGGCTTGGCGCTCCGCGTGACGTGGCCTGGGATGGGCCTCGCGCTCCCGCGTAGCGCCGTTGGATGGCGTTTGGCGTCTCGCGCGACGTGTGCCGGCCGCGTCGCGCCGACCACGTGTCATCCTGCGCGCAGTCGCAGGATCCACGCCAGCCGAGGGATACATCCTGACCCCCGGCTCGCGTGCGAGGCGCTGGCTCATCCCATGAGCCTCTGACCTGCCAGGATCCGCTCACCGTGAGTTGCGGTCCCCGACTCGGCCGCGCCCCCTTTCGACCGGATTTCGCTCGGCATTAGCGACAATGCGGGAAATCCCCCACGAACAAAGCCGGGTGAAGTCAGCTAACACTTCACTTTCATAGCCACGCGCAAGTCCTTAATTTAGAACGACATTCGCTTGCAGAACGTCATCTAAGTGCTTGATTTCATTGATTTTTTCAGGCGATGACGCGTTGACCCCGTCCAAGTGAGTCGTTAAAGTGCATCAAAGTGCACTTTTGTGGTGGGTCGTGGCATCTCTGATTTTCGAAGGTCCTTCAGCGTTGACGCTGGACGGCAAGGGGCGAGTCTCCATGCCGTCGCGTTACCGCGAGGATCTCCAGTCATTGTGCGGCGGCCGCCTCACCGTCACGAAGCACCCGCACGGGTGCCTGATGGTCTTCCCGCGCCCGTACTGGGAGAACTTCCGCGACCAGGTCGCGCAGCTGCCGTTCTCGCAGGTGGGCGTCAAGCGCGTCTTCCTCGGGCATGCGGACGACGTCGAGTGGGATGCCACCTCGCGCATCCTCATCCGCCCGGAACTCCGCACCTGGGCCGGACTCGAAAAGGACGTGACGCTGCTGGGCATGGGCAGTCACTTCGAACTGTGGGCGACGCCTGCCTACGCGGCCCACGAGGCGCGCGTGATGCAGGAGCAGGCCACCGCCGCCCTGGACAACCTGATCTTCTAGAGCATCGTGGAACACTCGGGGTTGCATACCACCGTCCTGCTCCACGAGGCCATTGACGCACTCGTGACGCAGCCGGACGGCATCTACGTCGACGGCACGTTCGGCCGCGGCGGGCACACGCGCGAGCTGCTGTCGCGCCTGGGGCCGGGTGCGCGCGTGATCGGCATCGACCGCGACCCCGTCGCCGTGGCCGCCGCCAGGGACGGCCCCGATGCCGTGCGCGACCCGCGCTTCGAGATCGTGCACGCGAGCTTCGCGCAGCTGCCGGCGGCACTGGCCGAGCGCGGCATCACGCGGATCAGCGGCCTGCTGCTGGACCTCGGGGTGTCCTCGCCGCAGATCGACACGCCCGAGCGGGGATTCAGCTTCCGTTTCGACGGCCCGCTCGACATGCGCATGGACACCACCCGCGGCGAGACCGCGGCCGACTTTCTCGCTCGGGCCGACGAGCGTCACATTGCAGAGGTGATTCGTGACTACGGCGAAGAACGGTTTGCTGTGTCGATTGCAAAGGCGATTGTGGCTCTCCGCGAGGCAGGAACGCCCGTGCGAACCACGCGCGAGCTGTCCGCCGTCGTGGCTCGTTCGGTCAAGACCCGTGAAGCGGGCCAGGATCCTGCCACGCGCACGTTTCAGGCTCTTCGGATTTTCGTCAATGCCGAGCTTGAGGAGCTCGAACAGGTCCTGAACGCTGCGCTGGACCTGCTGGAGACCGGCGGCCGCCTCGCGGTCATCAGCTTCCATTCGCTGGAAGACCGCATCGTCAAGACCTTCATCGCGCGCGAGAGCAAGGCCGAGATCGATCGCCGCGCGCCGTTCGCGCCGCCGGCCAAGGCGCTGCGCCTGCATGCGCTCGGCCGCATCAAGCCGGGCCCGACCGAGGTGCTGAACAACGGCCGGGCGCGCTCCGCGATCCTGCGCGTGGCGGAGAGGCTGGAATGACCGGCCAGTCCTTCATGGTGCGCCTCAACGTGCTGCTCGCGATCGCACTGATCGTGAGCGGGCTCTATCTCGTCAAGATCAGCTACGAGTCGCGCCGCCTGTTCGCGGAGATCGAGAACGCGCACGGCACGGAGCGCCAGCTCGAGTCCGACCGGCGGCGCCTCGAGGCCGAGCGGCAGGCGCAGGCCACGCACCTGCGCGTGGAGGCGACCGCGCGCACCAAGCTCAACATGCGTGCCGCCACGCCGGCCAACACGCAGTACGTGGTCGACGCGGGCCTCGCCGCGGCGCCGCAGTCGGCGCCCCTCGCACGCCTGCCGGCGCCCGCCAGCGCACCGGACTCGGGGGCCTCGCAATGAACAGGCCCAACAAGCGCTTCCAGACGCCGCGCGGGCGCGCGGTCAGCAACGTCACGTACGCCAACAGCCCGCTGCTGGCCTCGAAGACGCCGCTTTGGCGCAGCCGCTTCCTCGTCGTGCTGGTGGGCATCGGCTCGCTGATCCTGGTGGGCCGCGCGGCCTACATCCAGATCGTCGCCACCAACTTCTACCTGAAGCAGGGCGAGGCGCGCTACGCGCACACGCTCGAGATGCCCGCCAGCCGCGGCCGCATCGTCGACCGCAACGGGCTGCTGCTGGCCACCAGCGTGCCCACGCCGTCGATCTGGGCGATTCCCAAGGACGTCGACGCCGACGCCGGCGAGAAGAAGCAGCTCGCCAAGGCGCTCGGCATGACGGTGGCCGAGCTCGACGACCGCCTCGACGGCAACCCGAACTTCGTGTGGCTCAAGCGCCAGGTCGACGACAGCGTCGGCGCGGCCGTGAAGGCGCTCGACCTGAAGGGCGTGCACCAGGTCAGCGAGTTCCGCCGCCGCTATCCCGAAGGCGAGGCCGCCGCGCACGTGGTCGGCTTCACCGGCGACCAGGACAAGGGCCAGGAAGGCATCGAGCTCGCCTACCAGCAGCAACTGCAGGGCCGCGACGGCCAGCGCGAGGTCGTCAAGGATCGCCTGGGCCGCATCGTCGAGGACATCGGCGACCCGCAGCGCCCGATCAACGGCGAGGACATCGAGCTGTCGATCGACTCCAAGGTGCAGTTCTTCGCCTACCAGCGCATCCGCGACCAGGTGATCGCGCAGAAGGCCAAGGGCGGCAGCGTGGTCGTCATCGACACGCTCACCGGCGAGGTGCTCGCGCTGGCCAACTACCCGAGCTACAACCCGGGCGACCGCCATCACCTGTCGGGCGCGCAGCTGCGCAACCGCGCGCTGACCGACGTGTTCGAGCCGGGCTCGACGATGAAGCCGTTCATCGTCGGCACCGCACTCGAGAAGGGCCTGGTCACGCCGACGTCGATGGTCGACGCGACGCCCGGCTCGCTCGTCATCAGCGGCTTCGCCCCCAAGGACGCCGAGCCCAACGGCTGGCTGACGGTGCAGCAGGTGATCCAGAAGTCCAGCAACATCGGCGCCGCCCGCCTGGCGATGAAGCTCACGCCCAAGGAAGAGTGGGAGAAATTCTCGTCGATCGGCCTGGGCCAGAAGCCGCAGATCAATTTCCCGGGCGTCGTCACCGGTCGGCTGCGCCCGTACAAGACCTGGCGCCCGATCGAGCAGGCGACGATGGCCTATGGCTATGGCCTGTCCGCCTCGCTGTTCCAGCTGGCGCGCGCCTACACGGTGTTCGCCAACGACGGCGTGCTCGAGAACGTGTCCATGCTGCGCCAGAAGGCGCCCGGGCCGGGCCCGCGCGTGTTCAAGCCCGAGACGGTCAAGGAACTCAACGCGATGCTGCAGATGGTGGCCTCGCCCGGCGGCACGGCGCCCAAGGCGCGCACGCTCGGCTACAGCGTGGGCGGCAAGTCCGGCACCGCGTACAAGGCCGAGGGACACGGCTACTCGCAGAACAAGTACCGCCCGTGGTTCGTCGGCCTGGCGCCGATCTCGCACCCGCGCATCGTGGTTGCCGTGATGGTGGACGAACCCACCGCCGGCCTGCACTACGGTGGCGACGTGGCCGCACCGGTGTTCAGCCAGGTGGTGTCGCAGACGCTGCCGCTGCTGGGCGTCGCGCCCGACCTCGACGTGCGCACGCAGATCACCCAGACCAACGTCGTCCAGATTCCCGAGAACTAGCATGGCTCTCACGCGTCTCAAGTCCCCCGCCGCCGCCGCCCGCTGGCTCAAGTCCTGGGTCACCGGCACGCTGCGCACGGACAGCCGTGCCGTGCAGCCGGGCGACGCCTTCATCGCCTGGCCCGGCTACGCGAACGACGGCCGCCGCTTCGTCACCGCCGCGCTCGCCGCGGGCGCGTCGACGTGCCTCGTCGAGCAGGACCAGGTCGACGCGTTCGGCTTCGAGGATGCGCGCATCGCCACGCTGAAGTCGATGAAGGCCGCCACCGGCCAGATCGCCGCCGCGTTCTTCGACGAGCCCAGCCAGGCGCTGTCGGTGGTCGCGACCACCGGCACCAACGGCAAGACATCGACCGCGTGGTGGACCTCGCAGGCGCTGAACCTGCTCGGGCGCCGCGCGGGGGTGGTGGGCACGCTGGGCATCGGCGTGCCGCCGCTGCCGCTGCCGGTCGCCGCGGGGGATTCGAAGCAGGACTGGACCATCCGGGCCACCGGGCTGACGACGCCCGACCCGGTCATGCTGCAGGCCGCCTTCCGCCGCATGGTCGACGACGGCTTCACCGCCTGCGCGATCGAGGCGAGCTCGATCGGCATCGTCGAGCAGCGCCTGGCCGGCACGCGCATCGAGGTGGCGCTGTTCACCAACTTCACGCGCGACCACCTCGACTACCACGGCAGCATGGACAACTACTGGGCCGCCAAGCGGCTGTTGTTCGGCTGGGTCGGCCTGAAGTCCGCCGTCGTCAACATCGACGACGACGCCGGGGTGCTGCTGGCCGGCGAGCTGCGGCTCGGCCAGGTCGACGCCTGGACGTATTCGACCCGTGCCGACTCCGGCGCGCGCCTCGTGGCCGAGGACATCGGCTACCGCGACGGCGGCCTGGCGTTCACGCTGGCCGAGGACGTGGCCATCGGCGGCCGCGCGCGCCGCGAACCTGTCGTCACCACGCTGATCGGCGACTACAACGTGCACAACCTGCTGGCCGTGATCGGCGGCCTGCGCGCGCTGGGCGTGCCGCTGGTGGACGCCGCGCGCGTCGCGGGCCTCGTCACGCCGGTGCCGGGACGCATGCAGCGCGTGGCCGCCAACGCCGCGGGCCAGCCCGAGGTGGTGGTCGACTACGCGCACACGCCCGATGCGCTGGAGAAGGTCATCGCCGCGCTGCGTCCGCTCGCGGCCGACCGCGGTGGCAGGCTGCACTGCGTGTTCGGCTGCGGCGGCGACCGTGACGCGACCAAGCGCCCGCTGATGGGCGGCATCGCCGCGCGCCTGGCCGACGCGGTCGTCGTCACCAGCGACAACCCGCGCACGGAGGATCCGCAATCGATCGTCGACCAGGTGGCCGCGGGCGCCACCGGCGGCGCGCCGGTGCAGGTGATCGTGGACCGCCGCGCGGCCATCGCGCAGGTGCTGGCGGCCGCGGACGCGCGCGACGTCGTGCTCGTCGCCGGCAAGGGCCACGAGGACTACCAGGAAATCAATGGCGTGCGGCAGCACTTCTCGGATGTCGAGGAAGCGCTGGCCGGACTGAAGAAGCGGGGGCTGGCCGCATGACACGGATGATGACGCTCGCGGAAAGCCTCGCGATGGTGCCGGGTGCGGTGCTCGTCGGCGACGGCGCGCGCGCGTTCGAGCGCGTGCACACGGACACCCGCACGCTGCGCGCCGGCGACCTGTTCGTCGCGCTGAAGGGCGAGCGCTTCGACGCGCACGACTTCCTGCCGCAGGCGCGGGCCGCGGGCGCGGGCGCGGTCGCGGCGATCGGCACGCACGGCGTGGCCGAGGCCGGGCTCGACGGCCTCGTGGTGCCCGACCCGCTGCAGGCGCTGCAGGCGCTGGCCACCGGCTGGCGGCGGCGTTTCGCGGGGCCCGTCATCGCGGTCACCGGCAGCAACGGCAAGACGACCGTGACGCAGATGGTCGCGTCCATCCTGCGTGCCGCGCACGCCGACGCCGCGCACGCGACCGCGGGCAACCTCAACAATCACATCGGCGTGCCGCTGACGGTGCTGCGCATGGACGCGTCGCACAAGTCCGCGGTCATCGAGCTGGGCATGAACCACCCCGGCGAGATCGCCGTGCTCGCGCGCATCGCGCAGCCCACGGTCGCGCTCGTCAACAACGCGCAGCGCGAGCACCAGGAGTTCATGGGCACCGTCGAGGCGGTGGCGCGCGAGAACGGCAGCGCGATCGAGGCGCTGCCGGCCGACGGCGTCGCCGTCTTCCCCTGCGACGACGAATACGCCGACATCTGGCAGGCGCAGGCCGCAGGCCGCCGCTGCCTGCGCTTCGCGCTGGCCGGCGAGGCCGACGGCCCGTGGCCGCGCGCCGAGATCTCGGCCCGCGCGCGCTGGGCCGGCGATGCCTGGCAAGTGGAGATGACCACGCCCGAGGGCCAGGCGCGCCTGACGCTGCGCGTGGCCGGCCGCCACAACGTGCGCAACGCGCTGGCCTCGACGGCGGCCGCGCTCGGCGCCGGGATCGCGCTGGCCGACGTGGTGCGCGGCCTGGAGTCGTTCGCGCCGGTCAAGGGACGTTCACAGCTGAAGTCGCTGCGGCGCGGCGGCCGCACGCTCCCGCTGGTCGACGACACCTACAACGCGAACCCCGACTCCGTGCGCGCCGCCATCGACGTGCTGGCCGGCCTGCCCGCGCCGCGCTGGCTGTTGCTGGGCGACATGGGCGAGGTCGGCGACCAGGGGCCGGCCTTCCACCAGGAGATCGGCGCCTACGCGCAGGCCCGCGGCATCGACGCCTTCTGGTGCGCCGGCGGCCTGTGCGCCCACGCCGCGCGCGCCTACGGCCCCGAGGCGCGCCACTTCTCCGACACGCCCGCGCTGCTGGCGGCGCTCGGCGACTCGCCGGCCGGCGAGCCGGCGTTCGCCTCGGTGCTGGCCAAGGGCTCGCGCTTCATGGGCATGGAGCGCGTGGTCGCGCTGCTGCAGGCGCACGACGACGGAGGCGGCCATGCTGCTTAGCCTCACGTCCTGGCTGCAGGAACACTATCCGCAGAGCTTCGGCTTCCTGCGCGTGTTCCAGTACCACACGTTCCGCGCGGTGATGGCCGCGATGACGGCGCTGCTGATCGGCCTGTTCTTCGGCCCCTGGGTCATCCGGCGGCTGACCGAGCTGAAGATCGGCCAGCCCATCCGCGAGTACGGCGTGCAGTCGCACATGGTCAAGCGCGGCACGCCCACGATGGGCGGCGTGCTCGTGCTGATCGCGATCGCGATCGCCACGCTGCTGTGGAGCGACTGGAGCAACCGCTTCGTCTGGATCGTGATGATCGTGACCTTCGGCTTCGGCGCGATCGGCTGGTCGGACGACTGGCGCAAGGTCGTGCAGAAGAACCCGGAGGGCATGCCCTCGCGCGAGAAGTACCTGTGGCAGTCGCTGATCGGCCTGATCGCGGCGCTGTACCTGGCCTTCAGCGTGTCGGAGACGTCCAACCTGCGCGTGCTCGAGCTGTTCCTGCGCTGGGTCACGAGCGGCTTCGCCAACGACCTGCCGCCCAAGGCCGACCTGATGCTGCCGTTCTTCAAGACGGTGAGCTACCCGCTGGGCGTGTTCGGCTTCATCGCGATGACCTATTTCGTGATCGTGGGCGCGAGCAACGCGGTCAATCTCACCGACGGCCTCGACGGCCTGGCCATCATGCCGGTGGTGCTGGTGGCCGGCGCGCTGGGCCTGTTCGCCTACGTGGTCGGCAACGCCGTCTACTCGAAGTACCTGCTGTTCCCGTACATCCCCGGCGCGGGCGAGCTGCTGATCTTCTGCGCCGCGATCGCCGGCGCGGGACTCGCGTTCCTGTGGTTCAACGCGCACCCGGCGCAGGTGTTCATGGGCGACGTCGGCGCGCTCGCGCTCGGCGGCGCGCTCGGCACGATCGCCGTGATCACGCGCCAGGAGATCGTGCTGGGGATCATGGGCGGCGTGTTCGTCGCCGAAGCGCTGTCCGTGATGGCGCAGGTCAGCTACTTCAAGTACACGAAGAAGAAGTACGGCGAAGGGCGGCGCATCCTGAAGATGGCGCCGCTGCACCACCATTTCGAGAAGTCCGGCTGGACCGAGACGCAGGTCGTGATCCGCTTCTGGATCGTCACGATGCTGCTGTGCCTGGTCGGCCTGGCGAGCCTGAAGCTGCGTTGAGATCATGAGCGATTCGCCCGACAACACCGTGCTGATCCTGGGGCTGGGCGCCTCGGGGCTGGCCATGGCGCGCTGGTGCGCGGGCCAGGGTGCGCGCGTGCGCGTGTGGGACTCGCGGGCCGACCCGCCGCAGGCGGCGGCGCTCGCGGCCGAAGTCGAGGGCAGCACGTTCATCACCGGCGAGCTGGTGGCAGACGCGCTCGACGGCGTCGTGCGCGTCTACAAGAGTCCCGGCCTGAGCCCCGCCGACCCGCGCCTGCGCGCACTCCTGCAGGCCGCCAAGGACGCGGGCGTGCCCGTGCGCGGCGAACTCGACCTGTTCTCGGTCGCGCTCCGGCAGCTGAAGGCCGAGCGCGGCTACGCGCCGAAGATCCTGGCCATCACCGGCACCAACGGCAAGACGACGACCACCTCGCTCACCGGCCAGCTCGTCGAGCGCGCGGGCCGCAGCGTGGCGGTGGCCGGCAACATCGGCCCGACGATGCTCGATACGCTGGCCGCGGCGATCGCCGCGCAGGCCGTGGCCGATGTCGAGGCGGCCGAAGCCGCTGCGGCGCAGGCCTTGATCGACGCGGAGGAAGCCGCCGCGAAGGCCGCGCAGGATGCCATCGATGCGGAGGCCGCCCGCGTGGCCGCCGAGAAGCAGGCGCGCCTCGATGCCGAGCTCGCGGCCGCGGCCGCGGCGAAGCAGGCCGAGGAAAACGCGAAGGCGCAGGCCAAGGCCGAGGCCGCTGCCGCCAAGGCGGCGCGCGCCGAGGCCCGGGCCGCGAAGGCCGCGGCCAAGGCGAATCCGGACGCCGAACTCGAGATGCCGGTCGAAGCCGAGGTGCCCACCGACGTCGCGGCGGCCGAGGCGGTGCCGGTCGACGCCGACACGCCCGTGGCCGACGCCGACGCGCGCGAGCTCGTGCAGACCGAGGACGCCGACGAGTTGCGCGAGCTCGCCGCGCTCGACGGCAGCGACGTGCCGGCGCAGTTGGCGGAGGACGTCGACGAAGCGCATGCCGACGAGCAACTGGCCGAGGACAGCGCCGAGCTCGCCGAGGCGGCGGCCAAGCTGCCCGACGACGACGCGCCGTCCATCGTGCTGATCCCGCCGCCCGCGCCCGATCCCGTCTTCAGCCACCTGCCGCAGGTGTGGGTGCTGGAGCTCTCGAGCTTCCAGCTGGACGAGGTGCAGGATTTCAATCCTTCCGCGGCCACGGTGCTCAACGTCACGCAGGACCACCTCGACTGGCACGGCTCGATGGCCGCCTACGCCGCGGCCAAGGCGCGCATCTTCGGCACCGATGCCATGCCCGATACCATCATGGTGATCAACCGCGACGACCCGGCGGTCGAGGCGATGATCCCGCCGCCGGTCACCGCCAAGCCGACGCGCCGAGGCGAGCGTGCGAAGCAGGTCTCGCGCCGCGTCGTGCGCTTCGGCCTGGACGCGCCGCGGGAGCCGGGCGACTTCGGTCTCGTCGAGGAGTCCGGCATGGCCTGGCTCGTCCGCGCGATGGAGCTCGACCCGACGATCCGGCGCAAGCCCGGCGACGAGGTCGACCTGGTGATCCAGCGGCTCATGCCGGCCGACGCGCTGCGCATCCGCGGGCGCCACAACGCGTCCAACGCGCTGGCGGCGCTGGCGCTCGCGAGCTCGGTCGGCATCCCGCTCGCGCCCATGCTGCATGGCCTGCGCGAATACCGCGGCGAGCCGCATCGCGTCGAGCCGATCGGCATGATCGGGCAGGTCGAGTTCTTCGACGACTCCAAGGGCACCAACGTCGGCGCCACGGTCGCCGCGCTGAATGGCCTGGGCCAGGACCGCGCGCCGGCCAGGCTGGTCGTCATCCTCGGTGGCGACGGCAAGGGCCAGGACTTCGCGCCGCTGGCCGAGCCGCTGCGCCGCCACGCCCGCGCGGCGGCGACGATCGGCAAGGACGCCGAGGCGATCGAGGCGGTGCTGCGCACGGCCAGCGTGCCGTTCGAGCGCTTCGCGACGCTGGAAGAGGCCACGCGCTGGGCCCACGGCCAGGCCGCGGGCTCCGACGCCGTGCTGCTGAGCCCGGCCTGCGCGAGCCTCGACATGTTCCGCGACTACAAGCACCGCGCCGACGTCTTCGTCGCCACGGTGCACGACATCGCGGACGATGCAGGCGAGGTGCTCGCACCATGAACGCGGCAGCCACCTTCATCCGGGCGCAGCGCTCGGCCGCTCCGGCGCAGGCCCGGGCCCCCTCGGGGGGCGGATCGATGGTCTCGTCGAGCCGGGGGTTGTCATGAGCGTGATGGCCAGCCTCAAGCAGCACCTGCCCGAGTGGCCGGGCTTCCGGCCCGCGGAGTGGTTCCGCAAGCGCCGCGAGGCGGCGTCGGGCGACGAGCGCGTGCCGATCCGCGACTGGGTCGACGCGGGCCGGCCCACGCGCGTGGTGGGCGTCGATTCCGCGCTGATCTGGGTGACCGCTGCGCTGCTGGCGTTCGGCCTGGTGATGGTCTATTCGGCATCCGTGGCGCTGCCCGACAGCCCGCGCTTCGCGCTGTATTCGTCGACGCACTTCCTCGGCCGCCAGGCGCTGTTCATCGCCATCGGCTTCGTGTGCGCGTTCGCCACCGCGCAGGTGCCCATCGCGATCTGGGAGAAGTGGGCGCCGTGGATCTTCGCGCTCGCGATGGTGCTGCTGCTGATGGTGCTGCTGCCGCACGTGGGCAAGGGCGTCAACGGCGCCAAGCGCTGGATCCCGTTGGGCGTGCTGAACTTCCAGCCCAGCGAGCTCGCCAAGCTGGGCATGTGCATGTACGCGGCCAGCTACATGGTGCGCAAGATGGACGTGAAGGAGAACTTCATCAAGGCCGTGTGGCCGATGGCGGTCGCCCTCGGCGTGATCGGCGTCCTGCTGCTGGCCGAGCCGGACATGGGTGCGTTCATGGTGATCGCCGCCATCGCGCTCGGGGTGCTGTTCCTGGGCGGCGTCAACGGCCGGATGTTCCTGCTCAGCGTGGCCGTGCTGCTCGGCGCGTTCGTGCTGATGATCGTCTTCAGCGAGTTCCGCCGCCAGCGCATCTTCGCCTACCTCGACCCGTGGAACCCGACCTACGCGCAGGGCAAGGCCTACCAGCTGACGCACTCGCTGATCGCGTTCGGCCGCGGCGAGATCTTCGGCCAGGGCCTCGGGAATTCCATCGAGAAGCTGCACTACCTGCCCGAGGCGCACACCGACTTCCTGCTGGCCGTGGTCGGCGAGGAGCTGGGCTTCGTCGGCGTGTTCATCATCGTGGCCGCGTTCTTCTGGCTGACGCGCAGGCTGTTCATCATCGGCCGCCAGGCGATCGCGCTGGACCGCGTGTTCGCCGGCCTGATGTGCCAGGGCGTGGGCCTGTGGATGGGCGCGCAGTCGTTCATCAACTTCGGCGTGAACCTCGGCGTGCTGCCCACCAAGGGGCTGACGCTGCCGCTGCTGAGCTACGGCGGCTCGGGGGTGGTGCTCAACCTCGTCGCGCTGGCGCTGGTGCTGCGCGTCGACATGGAAAGCCGGGCGCTGATGCGGGGAGGGCGGACATGAGTTCGGGACTCGCGACCCGCGCCCCGCGCCACCTCGTCGTGATGGCCGCAGGCACCGGCGGCCACGTCATGCCGGGCCTGGCCGTCGCCCGCGAGGTGCTCGCGCGCGGCTGGACGGTCAGCTGGCTGGGCACTCGCCACGGCATGGAGAACCGCCTCGTGCCGCCGTCGGGCATCCCGATGGACACGATCGACTTCGCCGGCGTGCGCGGCAAGGGGCTGCTGGGCACCTTCAAGGGCCTGCTGCAGCTCGTGGCCGCCTTCGGCGCGTGCAGGCACATCCTGCGCACCCGCAACGCGTCTGCGGTGCTGGGCATGGGCGGCTACGTCTGCGTGCCGGGCGGCAAGGTCGCGCGCCGGCTGCGCAAGCCGCTGGTGCTGGTCAACGCGGACGCGGCGCTGCTGCTGTCGAACAAGTCGCTGCTGTCGTCGTGCGACCGCATCGCCTTCGGCTTCGACGGCGACGACGCGCGCGCCACGCCCAAGGCGCTGGTCACCGGCAACCCGGTGCGCGCGGAGATCGAGGCCATCGCGCCGCCGGCCGAGCGCCTGGCCCAGCGCGCGGGCCCGCTGCGCCTGCTGCTCGTGGGCGGCAGCCTGGGCGCGAAGGTCCTCAACGAGACGCTGCCGAAGGCGCTCAAGCTGATCCCGGCGGGCGAGCGGCCGCGCGTCACGCACCAGACCGGCGAGAAGAACTGGGAAGCGGTGCAGGCCGAGTACCTGGCGCGCGGCATCGAGGCCGAGGTCGTGCCCTTCATCGACGACATGCCGCGCCGGCTCGCCGAGTGCGACCTGGTCGTGTGCCGTGCCGGCGCGATCACGGTCAGCGAACTGTGCGCCGCGGGCGTCGCCAGCATCCTGGTGCCGCTCGTGATCAGCACCACCTCGCACCAGCGCGACAACGCCGAATACATGGCCGGCCGCGGCGCCGCGCACCACCTGCCCCAGGCCGAGCTGACGCCCGAGCGCCTGGCCGCCGAACTGCGCGGGGCGACCCGCGCCCACCTGCTCGCCATGGCCGAACGCGCGCGCTCGCTCGCGCGCCCGCAGGCCGCGGCGCGCGTCGCCGACGAACTCGAAAGGCTCGTGGCATGAACACGATGCTGGCACTGAACATGAAGCGGAGGTGCGCATGAAGCACGCCGTCAAGAAGATCCATTTCGTCGGCGTCGGCGGCGCCGGCATGTCGGGCATCGCCGAGATCCTGCACAACCTCGGCTACGCCGTCTCCGGTTCCGACCAGGCCGACAGCGCCACCTCGCGCCGCCTCGCGACACTCGGCATCCACGTGTTCACGGGCCATGACGCGGCCAACGTGGCCGACGCGCAGGCTGTGGTCACGTCGACCGCGGTCAAGGGCGACAACCCCGAGGTCATCGCCGCGCGCGCCAGGCGCATCCCGGTCGTGCCCCGCGCGGTGATGCTGGCCGAGCTGATGCGCCTGAAGAAGGGCATCGCCATCGCCGGCACGCACGGCAAGACGACGACCACGTCGCTGGTCACCAGCGTGCTGGCCGAGGCCGGCGTCGACCCGACCTTCGTCATCGGCGGCAAGCTCAACTCCGCCGGCGCCAACTCGCGCCTGGGAGCGGGTGAGTACATCGTGGTCGAGGCCGACGAGTCCGACGCCTCGTTCCTGAACCTGATGCCGATCCTGTCGGTGGTGACGAACATCGACGCCGACCACATGGACACCTACGGCCACGACTTCGCGCGCCTGAAGGCCGCGTTCGTGGAGTTCCTGCACCGCATGCCGTTCTACGGCTCGGCCATCGTGTGCGGCGACGACCCCGGCGTGCGCTCGATCGTGCCGATGATCTCGCGCCCGGTGATCACCTACGGCATGAACGACGATGTGCAGGTGCGCGCGGTCGACGTCGAGGCGATCGAGGGCGGCCGCATGCGGTTCACCTGCCAGCGCCGCAACGGCGTGCAGATGCCCGACCTCGCGGTGACGCTGAACCTGCCCGGCGAGCACAACGTGCGAAACGCGCTGGCCGCGATCGCGGTGGCCACCGAACTGGAGCTGCCCGACGACGCGATCGTCCGCGCGCTCGCCGGCTTCACGGGCGTGGGCCGCCGCTTCCAGAGCTACGGCCAGCAGCCGGTCGACGCCGACAAGGGCGGCGGCAGCTTCACGCTGATCGACGACTACGGCCATCACCCGGTGGAGATGGCCGCCGTCATCGCCGCCGCGCGCGGCGCGTTCCCGCGCCACCGGCTGGTGCTCGCCTTCCAGCCGCATCGCTTCACGCGCACCCGCGACTGCTTCGAGGACTTCGTCAAGGTGATGGGCCAGGCCGACCAGGTGCTGCTCACCGAGGTGTATTCGGCCGGCGAGGCGCCCATCGTGGCCGCCGACGGCCGCTCGCTGGCGCGCGCGCTGCGCGTGGCGGGCAAGGTGGATCCGGTGTTCGTCGACGACGTCGGCGAGCTCGCCGAGGCCATCATCGACCACGCGCGCGACGGGGACGTCGTCATCTCCATGGGCGCCGGCTCGATCGCCGCGGTGCCGCAGAAGGTGGCGGACCTGAAGGCGCCCACACGCCATGGAGGCGCGCAATGAACTTCATTTCATTGAGCCGCGACCAGGCCGCCAGGCTCGGCAAGATCGCCGTGCTGATGGGCGGCACGTCCGCCGAACGCGAGATCTCGCTGCTCTCGGGCAACGGCGTGCTGGCCGCGCTGAAGTCGGGCGGCTTCGACGCGCACGCGTTCGATCCCGCGGAGCGTCCGATGGACGACCTCAAGCGCGAGGGCTTCCAGCGCTGCTTCATCGCGCTGCACGGCCGCCTCGGCGAGGACGGCGCGATCCAGGGCGCACTCGAGCTGATGGGCATCCCGTACACGGGCCCGGGCACCATGTCCTCGGCCATCGCCATGGACAAGGTGATGACCAAGCGCGTCTGGCGCGCCGAGGTGCTGTCGACGCCACGCGGGCGCGTGCTGGGCCCCGACCAGCAGGACGAGAAGACGCTCTCCAAGGTGCCCGACGAGCTGGGCCTGCCGCTGATCGTCAAGCCGCCGCACGAGGGCTCGTCCGTGGGCGTCACCAAGGTCCGGAGCTGGGCGCAGATGAAGGAGGCCGTGGAGCTCGCCGCGGGCTACGACGCCGACGTGCTGTGCGAGGAGTTCATCGACGGCGACGAGGTCACCGTGGCGGTGCTGGGCTCCGGCATGGACACGATGGCGCTGCCCGTCGTGCGCATCGTCGCCCCCGAGGGCAAGTACGACCTGCAGAACAAGTACTTCACCGACGTCGTGAAGTACCACTGCCCGAGCGGCCTGCCCGATGCCGAGGAGAAGGCGGTGCAGCGCCTGGCCGTGGCCGCCTACCGCGCGCTCGACTGCCGTGGCTGGAGCCGCGCCGACCTGATCATCCGCGCGTCCGACCGCAAGCCGTTCCTGATCGAGATGAACACCTCGCCGGGCATGACCTCGCACTCGCTGGTGCCGATGGCCGCGCGCGCGGTGGGCGTGTCGTACGAGGCGCTGTGCGCGCACCTGATCGCATCGGCCGCGCTCGACCCGAAGGGCAAGGGCGGCAAGCCGGCGAAGAACGAGCAACCCGGAAGCTGAAGCCATGCTGCTGCGCCAACCCGCCACCCCCGATGCCGCGCCCGTCCAGGCGCTGCCGGTGGACGTGCGCCTCATGAATGCGATCGCCGCGATCGTGTTCGTGCTGGCGCTGGTGGCGCTGGCGGCCGCGGCGATCGCCTGGGCGGCGCGGCGTCCGCAGTTCCAGTTCGCCGACGTGCGGCTGGAGGGTGACCTGCAGCGCAACAGCGTGACCACCGTGCGTGCGAACGCCTTGCCGCACCTGGCCGGCAATTTCTTCACGATGGACCTCGCCCGCACGCGCGCCGCGTTCGAGCAGGTGCCGTGGGTGCGCCACGCCGTCGTGCGCCGCGTGTGGCCCGACAGGCTGGTCGTCGCGCTCGAGGAGCACCAGCCCGTCGCGTTGTGGGAGGGCGACGAGAACTCCGACAAGATGGTCAACAGCCATGGCGAGGTCTTCGAGGCCAACGTCGGCGACGTCGAGGACGACAGCCTGCCGCAGTTCGCAGGCCCCGAGGGCACGTCGGCGCAGGTGCTGGACATGTACCGCCGCCTGCAGCCCGTGTTCTCGAGGATGGACGCGGAGATCACCGCCCTGCGGCTGTCGGGACGCGGCAGCTGGAAGGTCGACCTCGACGACGGCGCCGCGATCGAGCTCGGGCGCGGCACGCAGGACGAGGTCGTCGATCGCACCGCGCGCTTCGTGCGCACGGTGCCGCAGCTGCTCGACAAGTTCCACGCGCCGCTGGAGACCGCGGACCTGCGGCACGCGGAAGGCTATGCGGTGAAGTTGAAGGGCCTCTCGGTGAACGCTGACGCGAAGCAGCCGGCAGGCAAGCAATAGGGAAACGGACAGCAATGGCCAAGGAATACAAGGATCTCGTCGTCGGCCTGGACATCGGCACCGCGAAGGTGATGGCCGTCGTCGCCGAGATACTGCCGGGCGGCGAGCTGCGGCTCGCGGGCCTGGGCGTCGCGCCGACGCATGGCTTGAAGCGCGGGGTCGTCGTCAACATCGACGCCACGGTGCAGTCCATCCAGCAGGCCTTGAAGGAGGCCGAGATGATGGCCGACTGCAAGATCTCGCGCGTCTACACGGGCATCACCGGCAGCCACATCCGCGGCCAGAACTCCACGGGCATGGTGATCGTGCGCGACAACCGCGAGGTGACGCCCACCGACATGGCGCGCGTGGTGGAGACGGCCAAGGCGATCAACATCCCCAACGACCAGCGCGTGCTGCTGGTCGAGCCGCAGGAGTTCGTGATCGACGGCCACGAGGTGAAGGAGCCGATCGGCATGAGCGGCAGCCGGCTCGAGGTGCGCGTGCACATCGTCACCGGCGCGCAGAGCGCGGCCGAGAACATCGTCAAGTGCGTGCGCCGCTGCGGCCTCGAGGTCGACCAGCTGGTGCTCAACCCGAGCGCCTCGAGCCAGGCGGTCCTGACGCAGGACGAGATGGACCTCGGCGTCGCGCTGGTGGACATCGGCGCCGGCACCACCGATGTCGCGATCTTCACGGGCGGCTCGATCCGCCACACCGCGGTGATCCCGATCGCCGGCGACCTCATCACGAGCGACATCGCCATGGCGCTGCGCACGCCGACGAAGGATGCCGAGGAGATCAAGGTCGAATACGGCGTGGCCAAGCAGCTGCTGGCCGATGCCACCGAGCAGGTCGAGGTGCCGGGCCTCGGCGACCGGGCGCCTCGAATGCTCTCGCGGCAGGCGCTCGCGGGCGTGATCGAGCCGCGCGTCGAGGAGATCTTCTCGCTGGTGCACCAGGTGATCCGGGAGTCGGGCTGCGAGGAGCTGCTGTCCTCGGGCATCGTGCTCACGGGCGGCACCGCGGTGATGCCCGGCATGGTGGAACTCGGCGAAGACATCTTCCTCAAGCCCGTTCGAAAGGGTCTGCCGACCTATTCGGGCGCGCTGTTCGACATGGTCGCCAACCCGCGCTCGGCCACGGTCATGGGCTTGCTCGAGGAAGCCCGCGTCGCGCACAGCCGGGGCCACAAGGCCGCGGCGCAGGCCGGATCGATGCAGACCTTCTTCGGCAAGGCGCGCGACTGGTTCATGGGGAATTTCTGATGAAGGCGATGACGAAGAGAAGCAGAGGCGTCATCCACATAAGACCCGGCGCGCACGACGCGATCGAGTCGCTGGCTCTTTGGGATCTTGGGTACGGTTTCGGAAACAGGCAACTGCAACAGGTTTTTAGGAAGGAAGGCACATCATGGCAATCGAGATGATCGAACCGTTTGATCAGGGCACGCAGATCAAGGTCATCGGCGTGGGCGGCGGCGGCGGCAACGCCGTGGAGCACATGCTCAACGAAGGGGTCCAGGGCGTCGAGTTCGTCTGCGCGAACACCGATGCGCAGGCACTCAATCGTTCGGGCGCGACCCAGATCATCCAGCTGGGCTCGAAGGGCCTGGGCGCGGGCGGCAAGCCCGAGGTCGGCAAGGCCGCGGCCGAGGAGGCGGTGGAAGAGATCCGCAACGCCATCTCGGGCTCCAACATGCTGTTCATCACGGCCGGCATGGGCGGCGGCACGGGCACCGGCGCCGCACCGGTGATCGCGCGCGTGGCCAAGGAGATGGGCATCCTCACAGTGGGCGTGGTCACCAAGCCGTTCGAGTTCGAGGGCGGCCGCCGCATGAAGTCGGCCGACGCAGGCGTCGCCGAGCTCGAGGCCAACGTGGACTCGCTGATCGTCGTCCTCAACGAGAAGCTGCTGGAAGTGCTGGGCGACGACGTCACCCAGGACCAGGCCTTCGCTTACGCCAATGACGTGCTGAAGAACGCCGTGGGCGGCATCAGCGACATCATCCACATCCCGGGCCTCGTCAACGTCGATTTCGAGGACGTGAAGACGGTGATGAGCGAGCCCGGCAAGGCGATGATGGGCACCGCCATCGCCACCGGCCCGGACCGCGCCACCAAGGCCGCCGACGCCGCCGTGGCCTGCCCGCTGCTCGAAGGCATCGACCTGTCGGGCGCCAAGGGCGTGCTGGTGCTGATCGCCGCTTCGCGCTCCACGTTCAAGCTGTCGGAGAGCAAGCTGGCGATGAACACCATCCGCCGCTACGCCGCCGAGGAGGCGCACGTGATCTTCGGCACCGCCTACGACGAGACGCTGGGCGACCAGCTGCGCGTCACGGTGATCGCCACCGGCCTGTCGCAGTCGCGCCGCGCCCAGGCGCCGCTGACGGTGGTGCAGACGACGCAAGCGCTGCGCACCGGCACCGACAACCTGCCGATGATGAACACCGCGATGCCGCAGACGATGGCCAATGCCCCGGCGATGGGCGCGGCCCACACGCAGGCCGGCATGGGCGCGCCCGCGATGCCGACGAACCCGGACTACGGCCACCTCGGCACGCCCAGCGTCTGGCGCCACCGCCAGCACGCCGCGGCCAAGGTCGAGGCGCTGAGCTCGCACGGCATGGACGAGATCGAGATCCCGGCGTTCCTGCGCAAGCAGGCGGACTGAGCTCGCGCATTCGGCCGAAGGCCAATGCATCGGGCACGGACCGACCGCGCCGGCAGGTCGACCGCGATCGCGGCGGGGACGGGACGGCGGTCGCTCGCGACCGCCGCGCTCGTCGTCGCGGTGGCCGCTCCGGCGTCCGCCGCGAACGAGGCCGCGCTCGCCAACCAGGTCTGGGAGGACGCGGCACGGGCCGCGAGCAAGGGCCCGGTCGACGTGCCCCTGCTCGACCAGGCCGTGCTGGCGCTGCCGGCCGGCGAGGTCTTCGTGCCGCAGCCGCAGGCCGAGCGGCTGCTGTCCACGCTGGGCGAGCGCACGCCGCATCCCGGCCTGGTCGGCGTGGTGCTGCCGCGCGATCCGCGCGCGACCTGGCGCCTGACGCTGCGCTTCCGGCACACGGGATTCGTGCGCGAGGATCCCGCGGCCTCGTGGGACGCCGACGCGCTGTTGCAGGCCGTGCGCGACGCGGCCGCGGCGGAGCATTCCGATCGCGACATCGTCGGCTGGATGCAGCCACCCTCGCATGACGCCGGCCGCCATCGTCTCGCCTGGGCGCTCGCGTCGCGCGCGGGCGGCGCCGCGCCCGATTCCCCGGCCGATGTCGACGTCGAGGCCGAGCTGCTGGGACGTGACGGCGACTTCCGGCTGAGCCTGGCGGCCAAGGACGCCGGCGCGACCTCGGCGCAGGCGGTCGTCGCGCAGCACGCGGACGCGATCGCCTTCGTCGCCGGCAAGCGCCATGACGACTTCGCCCCGGGCACCGACCGCATCGCGCCCGGCAGCCTGGCGACGCTGCTCGTGTCCACCGCGGCCTCGGCGCAGGACGCCGGCGCGCCGCGCGGCTTCGCGCGCCGGCACGCCGTGGCGCTGTGGGCGGGCGGTGCGGGGCTGCTGGTGCTGCTCGCCGTGTCGGCCTGGTGGCGGCTGCGCCGACGCAGGCGGCGGACTGGCGCGCCGTCGTTCGCGTCCACCCTCGCCGAGGGCGGGCCCGGCGTCGGCGACAATCGGGATCCCGCATCGCGCCGCGACGCCTGAACCGCGCCGGGCCACGCCCCTTTTCGATGTCCCGCATCTTCCTGCTGCTGCTCGCCGCCCTCAAGTTCGGCAAGCTCGTCCCCACCGTCCTGAGCCTGGTGCTCGCGGTGGGCGTGTACACGCTGGTCTTCGGCTGGCGCTACGCCGTGGGCATCGTCGCGATGCTGCTGATCCACGAGATGGGCCACTACATCGCGGCGCGCCATCGCGGGCTGAAGGTGCGCCTGCCGATGTTCATCCCGTTCGCGTTCGCGTGGACGACGCTCGAGGACGTCCCCCACGATGCGGAGACCGAGGCCTACATCGGCCTCGGCGGCCCGATGCTGGGCACCGTCGGCGCGATCGCCGCCTGGTGGCTGGCCCACAGCACCGACACGACCTGGCTGCTCGCGGTGGCCTCGACCGGCTTCTTCCTCAACCTGATCAACCTGATACCGCTGCCGCCGCTGGACGGCGGCCGCATCACCACCGTGCTGTCGCCGCGCATCTGGCTGCTGGGCGTGCCCATCATCGGGATCCTGCTGTGGTACCAGTTCAGCGTCATCCTGCTGCTGATCGCGATCCTGGCGCTGCCGCACGTGATCGCCGCGTTCCGTTTCGACCCGTCGTCCAGCCCCGAGGCGCAGCGCTATCACGACGTCAGCGCGCGCACGCGCTGGGAGTACGGCCTGATCTATGTCGGCCTGATCGCCTTCCTGGCCTACATGACCAACGACCTGCACCGCGAGCTGCGTGGCGTACGGTCCCAGGACATCGAACAGAGGCAGTCCGGCGACGTCTGACCGCGATCCGCGGACGCCCATGCTGAACTTGATGCGCCTCACGATCGACCGCGTCAGGAAGGAGCGCCTGGCGCAAGTGGCCGGCAGCCTGACGTTCACGACGCTGCTGTCCCTCGTGCCGCTGCTCGCGGTCAGCCTCGCGCTCCTGTCCCGCTTCACCGTCTTGCACCGGTTCGAGCGCGCGATCGACGAGTACGTGGTGAAGGGCCTGCTTCCGGCCGAGATCTCGCGCACCATCCTCGGCTACTTGAGCCTGTTCGCCGCGAACGCGCGCAGCCTGACGTGGGCAGGGGCGCTCTCGCTGTTGTTCACGGCCGTCGCGCTGCTGCTCACCGTGGAGAACGCGCTCAATCAGATGTGGCAGGTGAAGCGGAACCGGCCGTTCTTGCGAAGGGTCGGCATGTACTTGCTGGTGCTGGCTGCCGGGCCGCCCGTCCTGGGCCTGAGTCTCTGGGCCACCTCGTATGTGCTGGGGACGTCGATGGGCCTCATGGGCGCACTCCCGCCGTCGATGTCATTCGTGCTCGGCATGGGCCCGCCGATGCTCGGGATGGCGGCATTGGCCGCGCTCTTCCACTTCGTGCCGAACACCCGGGTGCCGTGGAGCCACGCCGTCGCGGGCGGCCTGATCGCGAGCGTCGCCCTTGAATTGGGAAAGCGCGGCTTTGCCGCGTACCTCGTCCAACTGCCGACGTACAGAGCGGTCTACGGCGCCTTCGCGGCGTTTCCTCTCTTCCTGCTCTGGATGTACTTTTCGTGGCTCGTGACGCTGGTCGCCGCCATGATCGCCGCCAACCTGGCGATCAAGCCGCGGCGCGCGGCCAGGAATGGGGCTGCAGCGGGAGCAGCGGGGCGACGACGAGCAGGTTGATCTGCCGGCCGCCCGCTTCGAGGAGCCGGCAGCGAATGGGGTCTGGGCGGTGGCACCAACCCCCAGGGCGATCGTTTGCTTTTGGCATACGGAACGTCTACCCACCGGCGGTTTTTCTTCCTGCTCTCCCGTCCTACCATGGCCCTCATCCGATCCCCGGGAGAAGTCGTTGAGTCGCACGCTCTACTACCTGTTCGACCCGCTTTGCGGGTGGTGCTACGGCGCCGGCGCGGCGGTGGCTGCGCTCGCCGGCTCCGACGCGGTCGATCTCGAGCTTCTGCCGAGCGGCCTGTTCCAGGACGAAGGTGCGCGCCCGCTGGACGCTGCCTTCGCGGCATACGCCTGGGCCAATGACCAGCGCATCGAGCGCCTGACCGGCCAGCCTTTTTCCCGGCGCTACCGGGAGGAGGTGCTGGCCAATCGCACGCAGCGGTTCGACAGCGGCCCGGCGACCCTTGCGTTGACCGCCGTGAACCTGACGGCGCCGGGCAGCGAGGTCGAGGCATTGAAGGTGATCCAGCACGCCCGTTATGTCGAGGGGCAGGACGTCACGCAGCAGGCCGTGCTGTGCGAGGCGCTGCGCTCGCTCGGCCTGACCGACGCGGCGCAACGGATGCAGGCGAGCGACGACACGTTGCGCGCCGCCGCGAAGGCTCGCATCCACGAGGCCCGGGCCTTGATGCGCCGTGTGGGCGCACAGGGCGTCCCGACCTTCGTCCTCGACTCCGAAGTCGGCCCGCAGTTGCTGCCTGCCGGCGCGGTTCATTCCGATCCTCAGGCGTTCCTGGACCGGCTCACGGCTTCCCCGGCCTGAAAGGAATCAGGTGACGACTCGTCGTCATGTGATCCTGGCCGCTGCCGTACACGATCGGATGTCACTGAGGCCATCAAGCGAATCGTCGAAGACATGGGCCCGAAGTCGAAAGCGGCGCTCGATCGCGTCGCGGCCCAAGACAACCGCAGCCGAAGCCGGGCAGCGCGCCATGCAGGGTGCGTCCCCGTCCGAAGATCATCACCTTTCACGAATCCGAGCCAGGAGTAGCAGCCATGTCGCTTGTCGACCGTCGTACCGTGCTGGGCCTTGCCGCCGCCGCCGTGCCTTCTCTCGTGACCGCAGCGCCTCAGCGGCCTGCGCCGGAGGTGGAGACTCGCAGCCTGGACGAACTGCATCGGGCTGCGCTCTCCGATGGCGGCAAGCTGGTGGTCTATGCCGGCGGAGACGTGCCCGATGCCGGCGCGCCGGTGGAGAAGTCGTTCATGCAGCGCTTCCCGGGCATGCAGGCCCGCGTGATCACCGACCTCAGCAAGTACCACGACGCGCGCATCGACCAGCAATTGGCGCGCGGCCGGCTGGAGTGCGATGTCGCCGTCCTCCAGACGCTGCACGACTTCGATCGCTGGAAGTCCGAGGGCCAACTGCTGGCCTACAAGCCGCTGGACTGGGAGGCCGTCCTGCCCGAGTTCAAGGACGCCGACGGCGCGTTCTTCGCCATCGGTGTCATCGCGTTCAGCAACGTCGCCAACGTCAACCTGATCCCGGAGGCCGATGCGCCGCGCGATGCGCCCGACTACCTGGACCCCAAGCTGCGCGGCAACCTGGTGCTGACCTATCCGCATGACGACGACGCCGTGCTGTTCGAGTTCGACCGCATCGTCGCTGCCTACGGATGGGAATGGTTGGACCGGCTGCAGCGGCAGGACGTGCAGTGGATCCGCGGCACCGTGCCGGCCCGACTGGTGGTGCAGGAGGGCAAGAAGGCGGCCACCTTCACCTGTTCGGGGCCTTTCGCCGCGCCGGCCGGCAGCCCGCTGCGCTTCCAGTTGCCGAGGCGCGACGTGTTCCACAGCTGGGGGCAGACGGCGGCGATCTTGCGCGAAGCGCGTAACCAGGCCTCCGCTCGCCTGTTCGCCAGCTGGCTGTGCTCCAAGGAGGCCACGGCGTCGCGCACCACCCAATGGTCGGTGCGCCGCGACGTGCCGGCCGCCGGCGGCTACGGGCCGGTCGATCGCTACAACACCGATCCACAGGCGTTCCGCCGCTTCATGCAGGACCGCGCACGCATCGAGCGCCTGAAGACCGGGTTCGAGCACCTCATCGGCCCCGTCTCCGGCCCGAACCCGACGGGTGCGCGGCCTTTACCTGCTTGCCACATGAGGGGGGCCGCGCCTGCTGAAGCTCGAACTGCACGTGGCTGGCTTGCGAGCGACATGGCTGAAGCTTGGTCACCCGACCGGCATTCTCCATGGCACACCGCGTCTGAAGTCGGCATGGCAGGGATCGCGCATGTCGAATTCGAGATCGATGGCGTTCCTGAGCGGGTCGAAGGGATGAAGGGTCCGCGTATCTGCCGGAGGGATCCGGATCTGGCCTCAGTGCAGATCGTCATCGGCCGGCCACATCAGGATGCCAGCGCCCGAGCAATTGTTCCCACCGTCTTGATCGCCGCGTGAAACTCCTTGTGGTCGGGATGCCCGAAGTTGATCCGCACATGGTGTTTGAAGCGATGATCGGCCGAGAACAGGTGGCCCGGCGCCAGGCTGATGCCTTGCGAAAGGGCCAACCGGTGGAGTTCCAGCGCGTCGATCTTCGGGGGCAGTTCCACCCAGATGAAGTAGCCGCCTTCCGGCCGCGTGGCCCGCGTGCCGGGCGGAAAGTGCTTCGCGATGTCGCGCAGCGTCGTTTGGCGATGCTGCGCCAGCGTCGCCCGCAACTGGCGCAGGTGCCGGTCGTAACCGCCATGTTCAAGGTATTCGCTCAAGCCCTCCTGCGAGGGCAAGGGCGCGGCGATGGAGCTCATCAGCTTGCGCTGGGCGACCTCGCCGGCGTAGCGCCCCGCTGCGACCCAGCCGACGCGGTAGCCCGGCGCCAGGGTCTTGGAGAAGGAACTGCAGTGCATGACCCGGCCCGCGCGATCCCACGCCTTGGCCGGCCGGGGCCTGCGGACGCCGAAATACAGCTCGCCATAAACGTCATCTTCGATCAGCGGCACCTCGCGCCTGGCGAGCAATTCCACCAGGGCTTGCTTGGCGTCGTCTGGCATCAGGCTGCCAAGAGGATTCTGGAAGTTGGGCATGAGCCAGCATGCCTTGACCGGATGCCGTTCCATGACCGCGGCCAGCGCGGCCACGTCGATGCCCGTGCGCGGATGGGTGGCGATCTCGACGGCGCGCAGGCTGCGGCGTTCCAGCGCTTGCAGCGCGGCATAGAAGGTCGGCGACTCGACGGCGACCAGGTCGCCGGGCTGAGTGACGCTCTCCAGGCAGAGGTTCAGCGCCTCCATCGCGCCGTTGGTGATGACCAGTTCCTCGGTGTCCACGCTGCAGCCCATGCCGAGATAGCGCAGGCCGATCTGACGGCGCAGCGCGGCGCTGCCGGGCGACAGGTCCTCGACCGTGCGCCACGGGTCCAGCCGCCGCAGCGCCTTGCCCGTGGCCAGCGCGAGCTTGGGCAAGGGGAACAGCAATGGACTGGGAAAGGCCGACCCCATCGGCACGAGCGCCCGGTTCTTGGCGTGGCCCAGCACCTGGAAGACCAGCTCGGACACCTCGACGGTGCGCTCGCTGGCCACTGGCGTGGAACTCTCCGGCTCCTGTTGCCAGTTCACCGCGTGGCTGACGAAGTAGCCGGAACGGGGGCGGGCCTCGATCTGACCGCGCGCTTCCAGCAGGTAGTACGCCTCGAAGACGGTGGACGGGCTCACGCCCCGGCTGCGGCTCGCCTCCCGCACTGAAGGCAGACGATCGCCCGGCCGCAACGTGCCGTGGGCGATGGACTCGGCGATTTCCTGTGCCAAGGCTTCATAGCGCTTCATGGTGCCTCATCGACGTGTGCAACTGATATGCACAATTGATGGAATGATCACCACTGTACTTGCGCGGAACTTGTCCTGGCAACTCTTCCATGCCGTCGATCTGATCCGCATTTTCTTTGCGAATCTGAGTCTGTGATCCCGGCGACATTCTTGGCACAGTCACGGCTGAACCAGAAGGATCGCCGCGGGAGCCCATGCCGCGTCGAATTCGGCTCGAACCATTGTCCAAGCTGCCGATGCAGCGTATCGAGGAAGTCATGGAGTGGATCCCCATCGTCTTGATCACGTTCAAATTGCTCGTGTTAGGCGCAGCCATGTTCTTCTCCATCAAGTCTCATTACGACAAGGAGAAGGAGGAGCAAGAAGAAGAACGACAGAGGCAGAAAAGAAGCAATGCTTCCCAAGCGCCCGCCGTCCATGACGCCGGCGCGAACATGAGGCCCGCCCACACTTCGGTGGAGCGCGCCATCACCAAGGATCGACCAGGCGACGGGACGTCGACAGCGACCAGCTGAGGAACGCAGCACGGAGCGCCCGACCCGCACGTCGGTGTCCTTGTCGCAAGCCGCGACGGCGATGACGCCTGAAGCTACCGCCCAACGGTGGCGCCAAGGGCGAGACCCGAGGCTGTTCCGTACCCAGCGAAGTCGATGAGGGGTCCAGCAGCGAGAGAACAATCGACAGTGCAATCGCATGTCGCCTGTCTGGAAAGCGGATGCCGATTCAAGGTCGCGTGGCTGCGCAGCCGAGGCCTCAGCGATCCCACTGGCACAGGTGGAGCAACACCCCGCTCGGGTCGTGCACGAAGACGGTGGTCGCTCCGTAGTCCTGGCGCTTCGGCGGCTGGACGCGCGCGGAAGTGAAGTTCCCGGCGGGCAGCGCGGCGGCCACGTGCGCATGCCACGCGTCCGCATCGTCGACGGTGACGTGCAGCATCGTGTTCTCGGCGAACTCCTTGACGTAGTAGTCCTGGAGATAGAAGTGCTGCCCCTCGCCCACGCGCACCAGCGCGAGCTTGGGGTCGACGTCGAGCGTCTCCCAGCCGAGCGCGGCGTAGAAGCGCTTGGACAGCGCGAAGTCGCGGGCGGGGATGAACGAGCGGACGTCGGTGGCTTTCAAGTCGGACATGAGGGCTCCCTGTCTCATTGCACGATGACGGGCAGGCGCTTGCGCCGGTCCTTGTCGGACCAGGTGCCCACCAGCGAGCCGCCGGCGATCGTGAGATCGAAGACGCCCTGGCTGGCGGCCTGTTCGGTCGCGCGGATCTGGTCGCCGTCGCGGCTCACCACGAGGTCGATCGGCGTGCGGTACTTGTCGTAGGCGTAGCGGCCGGGCTCCCGTGCCCCCGCGCGCAGCGGTCCGAGCGTCATCGTGATGGGCGCGCCCGCCAGCTGGCCGTGCAGCTCGCGCCGGCCGAAGTCGACCGCGGGCGCGGGGGCGTCGCCGCCGTGTTGGAGGACGGCCCGCCCATAAGGCGTCAACCAGGGCGTCAGGTCGGCGGCGGAAATGCGCGTGACGATCTCTCCGACGTCGTCGAGCGCGCGCATCGCGTGGTTGCTGCAACGTCCCTTGGTCAGCACCAGGCCGCCGTGGCCGTCGATCGCGACATCCTCGCCCACCAGCGACGAGGGCGTCGAGGGCGCGGACGCCACCTCCGCCAGGCAGGACCGGTTGAGCTCGAGACGCTCGTCGGCGTCCCCGTCGTCGTTGCCCTTGCGCGCCGCCTTCACCGCCGCGCGAAGTTCGCGCAGCTGCTTCTGGAAGGCGCGCCGGCGCTCGGCGTCGACGCGGCGGCCCACGGCGGCGAAGCCGTCGACCGTCAGCAGGTCGCCCAACGAGAGCTCGCGGCCGTCGCGCAGGTCGAACAGGTGCGTCGTGGTGAAGTCCTCGCAGTACGCGCCGCACGACTCGCCACTGAAGGCCAGGGCGAGCAGCCGCGGGTCGCCCGCCGGAACCATCCGCGCGGTGTATCGCAGCGACGTCGTGCCTTGCGGCAGCTTGTCGGCCGGCGGCGTCCAGGTGCTGCCGGGCGTGGCAGGGGCCGCCGCGCCATCGAGCATCGCCTTCCAGACCGCCGCGTTGATGCGTTGCGCGACACCGGGGGAGCCGCCGGTGACGTACGGCATCCTCACCGCGCCGTCCTCTGGCACGTTCATCGGCATCTCGGCGCCCGCGGGCAGTGCGGGGCGCATCAGTGGCCGTTCCTGCACCACGAAGGACGCGGCGCCGGCGGCCGACACGCCCACGGCGACGAACAATGAAGACGCGAGCAGGGTGAGGCGATGGCGCATCGGCCGATTGTGCATGCGGCCGCTGGTGACGGATGGAGGGGCGGCGTCGTGACCGCCCCCCAAGGTCATCGTGCGCGCAATCGCAGGGCCACGCAGCGCCCCGTCAACCAGCGGACGCCGACAGCTGTGCCGCGGGGAACGTCCAGGTGTGGTCGATCGTGCCGTCGTTGCCGTCGTCCACGGTCAGCACCACCAGGCCGTTGGCCAGGGTGGTGGCGACCGTGGCATGCGGGCGCACGACCGTCCAGGTGCCCGAGACCAGCGCACCGCCGGCGTCGTAGCCCACGTCGCCGGTGGTCGACACGGTCATCGAGAAGCTGCGGCCCCAGGCCGTGCCGGAGAGCGTGTGGCGGCCGTCGTAGCGTGACGCGGTGACGACGCCGGCCACCGCGGTCACGCTGCGCGTCGCGTCCAGGTCGGTCAGCGTGAAGGCGCCGCTGCGCGCGTTGAAGGCGGTGGTGAGCGTCGCGGCGGGCACCGTCACGTGCGACGTCGTGATCGTGGTGTCGCCCGCCGTCGCCGCGTTGCGCGAGAGCGTGGCGGTGCCGTCCAGCGTGGCCTGGCCCGCGGGCAGGCGCAGGACGAGGTGCGTGACCGTGAGGTCGACCGTCACGGATGCAGGCGACGTGGAATGGTCGGCGGCAGTGACGGCCATGTCGACACTGCCGTCCAACTGCGCCAGCCCCGCGCCGCCGCTGCACTGCGAATAGGCGACCTGGTAGCGTTCGCCGGCGTCCAGTTGGCCGTTGCGCAGCAGTTCCAGCGTGCCGCTCACGGTCATGGTCGCGGTGCCACCGCCGGGGCAGGCGACCGTCCCGCTGATCGAAGGAGGTGCCGGACTGGTCTGGGGCCGGGCCGACTCGGCCTGCGCGCGCTCGGACGGCGACAGGCCGGCGGTGGCCGCGAGCATCGGCGCCAGCGCGGTGGTCGTGTCGACGAGCGCGTCGAGCGCGGTGGCCGTGTCGCTGCCGGTGGACGACGCGTTCGCGGCGTCGGCGGTGGCGTCGGACTGCGACATCGGCGTCACCGGGTTGCCGTGGTCGTCGCCACCGCCCCCGCCGCAGGCCGCCAGCAGCATGCCGCAGGCGAGTGCGGCGGCGCCGGCCTGGCGGTGCGCCACGAAACGGCGGATCGAAGTGATTCGGGCTTGCGGGGTCATGCTCTCGTTCCTGGGTGAGTGGAGGTGGGCGCAGTCTGCGCGCGCGACGCCGCCGGGCGATCGACGTTCGGTGAATTGTTGCGACAGGCTTGTCATGCGGAAAGACCCGTCGTTTCAGCGCCGCGGCAGCCGCACGCGCACGCGGGCCTGGCCGGCCGCCGTGCCCTCGAACGAGAGCGAGCCGCCCATGCGCCGGGCGATCTGCTGCACGATCGCCAGCCCGAGGCCGGTGCCCGGCGTGCCGCGGCTCGCGTCCCCGCGCGCGAACGCCTGCGTCAGGCGCTCGCGCGCGGCGGGCGCGATGCCGGGCCCGTGATCCTCGACGTCGATGAGCGCCTCGTCGCCGTCGGCGCCGAGCCGCACCATCACCGGCGGCTTGCCGTGCCGCATCGCGTTGTCGACCAGGTTGGCGAGCAGCCGCTCCAGCAGCAGCTCGTGCGAGCGCGGCACGTCGAGCCGGCCGGGCGCGGACAGCGCCAGCACATCGGCGGGCTCGTCGCGCGCCTGCAGGAGGTGGCGCGCGACGGCCACCACGTCCACCGTCGACACCAGCGGCAGTTCGGCGGCACGCACGTAATCGAGGAAGCTCGCGATGAGGCGATCGGCGACGTCGACGTTGCGCACGATGCTCGCTCGGCGCGCGGCGACCTCGGCGGTGTCGGGCATCAGCTCGGCGGCCATGCGGATGCGCGAGAGCGGGCCGCGCAGGTCGTGCGACACGCCCGCCAGCAGCATCGCTCGCTCGCTCTCCTGGCGCGCGAGGCGGCTGGCCAGCGCGGTCCAGGCACTGTCGATGGCGGCGATCTCCAGCGTCGGCGTGCCGGCCGGCGGCGCGCCCTCGCCGGCGTCGGCCGAGGCGTCGTGCGATTCGATGCGGCGCCGCAAGGCCTCCAGCGGACGGCTGAGGCGGCGCGCGATCGCCCAGCTCGCGACGACCACCGCCGCGAAGCCCAGCGCCAGCGCGAGCAGCAGCCTCCTGGCGACATAGGACTCGACCACCTCGTCCTGCATGCCGTACCAGCGCAGGTGGCCATCGGCGGCGGGCACGGCGACCCAGGTCAGCGGCCGCGGCAGCGCGCGTGTGAACACGACATCGTCGACCGGCAGGCCTTCGGCCCGCAGCGTGGCGCGCAACTGCGCGATGCGCGGCGCCCAGGCGTTCGAGGGGATCGCGTCGTCGGGACGTTGCTCGCTGACGCGCAGCGTGAACGCCGCCGGCGCGCTGGCCGCGCCCGCGGGCAGCCCGGCCGCGGCGCGCAGCGCAGGCGCCCAGCGCTGTGCCGTCAGCCGTGCGACGACGCGGTTGCGCTCCACGTAGAACACGCTGCTGAACACGAGCAGGAGGGCGAACGCACCGATCGTCTGCGCGACGACCAGGCGGCGGAAGAGGGTGGTCATGGCCAAGCGCGCGTCCTCCGGCGTCGTCAGCGCGGCACGAACACGTAGCCTTCGCCGCGCACCGTGTCGATCCAGTCGGCGCCGCCCGGCCGCACCTCCTGCAGCTTGCGGCGCAGGCGCGCCACCTGCACGTCGACGGTGCGGTCCTGCGGCCGGTAGCTGCCGGCCTGCACGGCGTCGCTGAGCGCTTCGCGCGACAGCGGCGTGCCCGGCACGCGGGCGAGCGCCACCAGCAGCTTGAACTCGACGCTGGTCAGGGCCAGCACCTGTTCGCCGGCGCGCACCTCGCGCCGCACCAGGTCGATGACGAGGCCGTCGAAACGCATCAGCGGCGATTCGGCGCGGCCAGGCGCCGCGCGGCGCAGCAGCGCCCGCACGCGGGCGACGAGCTCGCGCGACTCGAAGGGCTTGGGCAGGTAGTCGTCGGCGCCGATCTCCAGGCCCAGCACGCGATCCAGCGGATCGCCGCGCGCCGTCAGCATCACGATGCCGAGCGCCGGATGCAGTGCGCGCCAGCGCCGGCACAGGTCGTAGCCGTTGGCGTCGGGCAGCATCACGTCCAGCAGCACCAGCTCCGGATGCAGGGCGGCCAGGTCGCGCTCGCCGTCGCCGCCCGTCAGCACGGCGTGCGTCGCCCAGCCCTCGCGCTGGAGGAGCTCGACGACCATGCCCGACAGCTCGGCGTCGTCGTCGACGATCAGGATCAGCGGCTTTGAGTTCATCGCGGGCGCAGGCGGCGTCGTGGGGGACGACCGGAGTGTAGGGCGCCGCCTCGTGCGCGGAGCGCATGTTTCAGCGCTGTCGCATTTCGTCGCCGCGCGTGGTCGTGGCAGCGGCGGCCGGCGCGTTCAATGAGAGCCAACGAATGGCAATCCTCATCCACCCTGAACCGACGGAGTCCCTCATGAACGCCACCCTCGCCTTTGCCGGCGTCGTCATCCTCTCGCTCGCCGCAGCCTCGGCCCAGGCCGGCACGCGCCACACCACCATCACGGGCCCGAATGGTGCGAGCGCGGTGCGCACCGTCGAACGCGGCGGCGGCCACGTCACCGACACCATCACCGGCCCGAACGGCCGCACCCGCACCCGCCAGGTCGACCGCAGCGCCGGCAGCACCACGGCGACGATCACGCACGTCGATGGCAGCACCACGACGCGCGATACCGAGCGCTCGGCCACCGGCTCGACGACGACCGTGACCGGCCCACGCGGCGGCACCGGCACCGTCACCGTGTCGCACTGACGGCCGGCGCGCACGCCCATGGGCCGGCATCCCTTGCTGCCACGCGCCATGGCCGGCGTGCTGATCGCGCTGCTGGCCATCGTGGTCGCCGAGGCGCTGTTGCGCCGCTACGTGTGGCGCCGGCCGACCGACCTGCGCGCCGTCGCCGCGTCACTGGTGGACGCCCTGGTACGGCGCGGCGGCGACCTGCTGGGCCTGTCGATGCTCGCACCGCTGCCGGCGTTCGCGTTCGCGCATCGTCTCGCGACGATCCGCATGGAGTCGGCCGCAGCCTGGGGCGTGCTGTACCTGCTGGTGGAATTCGCCTACTACTGGCACCACCGGCTCACGCACCGCGTGCGCTGGTTCTGGGCGTCGCACTCGGTGCACCATTCGTCCAACGAGCTGATGCTCGCGTCGGCCGTGCGCCTGGGCTGGACGGGGCGGCTGGGCGGCGCGGTCGCGTTCTTCACGCCGCTGGTGTGGCTCGGCTTCCCGCCGCAGGCCGTGTCCGGCCTCGTCGCGGCCGGCCTGTTCTGGCAGTTCTGGCTGCATGCCGACTGGATACCGCGCCTGAGTCCGCTCGAATGGGTTCTCAACACGCCGGCGAACCACCGCGTGCACCACGCGAGCAACCCGGAATATCTCGACTGCAACTACGGCAGCTCGCTGATCGTGTTCGACCGGCTGTTCGGCAGCTTCGTGGGCTGCGCGACGACATCGAGATCCGCTACGGCCTCACGACGCCCGTTCTGAGCCACAACCCCGTGCGCATCGCGTTCAACGAATGGCTCGCGCTGGCGCGCGACGTGCGCGCCGCGCGCGGGTGGCGTGCGCGCGTGCGGGTGATGTTCGGGCCGCCCTGAGCGCGCCGCGGCCCTGATACGTGGTGACGTATCCGGGGGCGTCTGTCCGGCGTTTGATCGCATGGCGCTCGAATGCATGCCACGCCGTGGATTCTGCGCCGGCGGAGGCCGATCTCCGATGGCGGATGGCGACGCCGAAACGTGTGTCGAGATCTCCCTACGGCGTCATGCATCGCAAGCGGATGCTTGCTGCATCGCGGCACTTCTATCGAGGCGTTGATACCCATACCTGTATATGTAGCTGGGAGAAGTTGCAACCAAGTGCGTCGTGCGTAATGACCAGCAATGTTTGCTAATCGATGAAGGCGGCGAACCGAAGAGAGGAGCACGCCGCAGCTCGTGGCGAGCAGGGAGATCAATATGAAGCGCCGGACCTTGTTGCTTGGTTGTGGTTCTCTTGCCGGTGTCCTGGCTGCGCCGCTCGCCAGGGCAGGCGCGACAGGGCCGCGCGTGATCCGCTTCGGCCAGTCGGCCGCGCTGTCGGGCCCGCAGGCGGTCTACGGGCGTGACGTGCAGAACGGCATCGCCGCGGCCTTCGCGGCCGCCAACGCCAACGAGGCCGGCACAGGCATCCGCTTCGAGCTGCAGACGCTCGACGACGGCGGCACGCGCGTCAAGTGCATGTCCAACGCGCTGCAGCTGCTCGAGTCCGGCACGACCGCGCTCATCGGCTTCACGAACGGCGTGGCGGCGGAGGCCTGCATGCCCATGCTCGAGGAGACCGGCGTCGCGATGCTCGGGACGGCCAGCGGCAACATGGGGCTGCGCACGCAGGGGGCCAAGGGCGTCTACAACGTGCGCGCCGGCTACGACGCCGAGTTCTCGCGCATCGTCAACTACGTGCGCAGCGTCGGCATGCAGCGCGTGGCGCTCGTGCGCCTGAACGACACCTCGCAGGCCAACCGCGACGCCATGAGCGCCGCGCTCGCCGGCGCCGGCATCACGCCCCAGGCGTCGATCGACATCGACCGGCACGCCACCGACTTCTCCGGCGTGGCCAACGAACTGATGGCGGCACGTCCCGACTTCGTGCTGCTGGTCGCCAACGCCGGTCCCGCGGCCGCGATCATCTCGCACATGTCGCAGGCGAAGTACCCGGGCCTGTTCTACGCCTCGTCGTATGCCGGCCAGGACCTGCTGGACACGCTCACCGCGCGCCACCAGAGCTGCGTCATGAGCGTGGTCGTGCCGCGGCCGTCCGCCATGGGCGTCAACGTCGTCGCGAACTGCCGCCGCGACATCGCGCTGCTGCGCAACGGCGACCGCTTCGGCATCACGACGCTCGAGGGCTACATCGCGGGCCGCACCGCCGTCGAGGCGACGCTGGCGGCGGCGCGCGCGGGCGGCGCCACGCGCGGCCGGGTCAAGGAGGTGCTGTCGGGGCTGCGCAGCGACCTCGGTGGCTACAAGGTGGAGTTCGCGGGCACGACGCAGGGATCGCACTACGTCGACCTGATCACCCTCGACAAGTACGGCCGCGTGATGGGCTAGCCCTGGCGCCGCGGTCCGTTCCTCGCGGACGGACGCGGTCGCGACCTGACCTGGGAGAGCGACGGTGAAGAAGTCTCGCATCGGCATCATCGGGGTGGGCCCACGCGGCCTGACCCTGCTGGAGCGCATCGTGGCCAACGAGCGGCAGCGGCCCTCGGGCCCGATCGAGGTCGTCCTGTTCGACCCGAACGTGCCGGGCGCCGGCTGCCACGATCCGGCACAGGCGGAGTTCCACCTGGTCAACACCGTGGCCGGGCAGCTGACGTTGTTCGCGGACGCCTCGGTGGTGGACGCCGGCCCGGTGATGGAAGGCCCGTCGTTCCATCGATGGCTCAACCAGCAGAGCGACATCGGCGCCGGCAACCTGGTCGGCGGCGAGCGGGCGTCGCCCGACGGCTACTACGGCCGCGGCCTGTTCGGGCGCTACCTGCAGTGGGCGTTCCGCTACGTGTGCGCGCTGGCGCCGTCCAACGTCGAGATCATCGTCAAGGCCGCCGAGGTGCTGCGCGCGCAGCGCGAGGACGACGAGGCCTGGGTGCTCGAGACGGCCGACGCGAAGATCCGCGTCGACTACCTGTTCCTCACGACGGGCCACACCCGGCCGGCGCGTCCCCCCGTGGCGGAGCCGGCGCCCGGTGCGTGCGCCACGCGGGTCATCGACGACCCCTATCCGGTGCAGGGCAGCCTCGAGTCGATCCGTGCCGGCATGGCGGTGGCGGTGGAGGGCATGGGCCTGACGAGCTTCGACGTGATCGCCGAGCTGACGGTGGGGCGCGGCGGGCGCTTCGTCACGGACGCCGCGGGCAAGCGCTGCTACGTGCGCTCGGGCCGCGAGCCGCACCTGCTGCTGTTCTCGCGCTCGGGCATTCCGCTCAGCGCGCGCGCCTTGAACCAGAAAGGCATCTCGAACCAGTACCGCGCGAAGTTCCTGCTGCTGCAACACGTGCGTGACCTGCGGACGGCGCGCCGTCTCGACTTCGTCGAGGACGTGCTGCCGCTGCTCCTCGCGGACATGGAGTACGCATATTGCGACGCCTGGCTGCAGGAGCACCGCGGTGCCGCGGCGGCGGCCGCCTTCTGCGCGAGCTTCGCGGCCGCGGGCGCGTCGCAGCGCCGGGCGCTGGTGGAGCGGACGCTGCCCGAAGTCGAGCGCTTCTCATGGGAACGCCTCGTCGCGCCGGTGCCCCGCACCGCCCTGGCCAGCCGGCAGTCTTTCGGCCAGTGGCTGCGCTGGCACCTGCATGGCGACGTGCGCGAGGCGCGCCGGGGCAACCTCGGCAGCCCGCTGAAGGCCGCCTGCGACGTGCTGCGCGATCTGCGCGACAACCTGCGCGCAGCGATCGAGTTCGGCGCGCTCACACCGGCATCGCACCGGTGGGTGCTGTCCGAGTTCATGCCGGTGATGAACCGGCTGGCGGTGGGGCCGCCGATGTCGCGCATCAGCGAGATGCTGGCGCTGATGGAGGCCGGCGTGCTCGAGGCCGACTTCGGGCCGGGTGCCGAATGCGTCGTGCCGCCGGAAGGCGGGCCGATGCGGCTCTCGGCCGCGCGCTGGCCCGGCGAGGCGGTCGAGGTGGACGTGCTCGTGCGGGCGCGCATCTCGATGCACAGCCCGCAGGACGACGCCTCGCCGCTGCTGCGCGGCCTGCTGGCCGACGGCCACGCGCGCCTGTTCCGCAACGGCGACTTCCACCCGGGCGGCATCGACATCGACCGCCAGCACCACTGGATCGCCCGCAACGGCGAGGTCCTTCGCAACGCCTGGGCCCTGGGCATTCCGGTCGAGGGCGCCAAGTGGTGCACCTTCGTCGTGCCGCGGCCGGGCGTCAATTCGACCGCCATCGTGGACGCGGGCCGCGCGGTGGCGGCCATGCTGGAGGCCGTCCGCAGTCGCGAGGGCAGACGCGAGCCGCGCGTCACCCTGCGCCTGCGCAGCGAGGCGGAGGCGTCGCAGTACGCCTCGCTCCACGGCGCGCTGTGAGCGGACGGATGATCGCCCGCGTCTTCAATCGCCTCAGCCTGGCCGGCCTGTGCGCGACGCTGGTCGGCAACGGGCTGGGCCGCTTCGCGTTCGTCGCGTTGATGCCGGCGCTGATCCAGGCCGGCTGGTTCAGCAAGGCCCAGGCCTCGACGCTCGGCGTCGCGACGCTGGTGGGCTATGTGCTCGGCGCCGCGGTCGCCGACTCGCTGGCGGCGCGCTGGTCGAGCACGCGGCTGCTGCGCGCCTCGATGCTCGTGTGCGCGCTGTCCTTCCTCGCCTGCGCGTTCGAGGGCGCCGGCATGGCGTGGAACCTGCTGTGGCGCGCGGCGGCCGGCGTGGCCGGGGCCCTGTTGATGGTGCTGCCGGCGCCGCTGGTGCTGCCGCGCCACGAGGCGTCGATCCGGGCGCGCACCGGCGGCGTCGTGTTCTCGGGCATCGGACTCGGCGCCGCGTTGTCGGGATGGCTGGTGCCGCTGCTGGTCACCGGTTCCACGGCAGGGGCCGCCGTGCCCGTGCACGGCGTGACGATCGCGTGGCTGGGCCTGGGTGTCGTCTGCCTGGCGCTCACGGCCGGTGCGTGGCGCGCGTGGCCGGCCGAGGCTGCTGCCACGCCCGCTGCGGGCGACCGACCGCCACTGCCCGCCTGCCTGCGGCGCACCGTCGCGCTCGTGCTGCTGGCGCACGGGCTCAACGCCGTGGGCTACCTCGCGCACACGCTGTTCCTGCCGGACTACGTGGTGCGGGAACTGGGCCTGCCGCTGGCACAGGGCGGGTTCTACTGGTCGATGTTCGGCCTGGGCGCCGCCCTCGGCCCGATGGCGGCCGGCACGCTCGCCGACGCCTTCGGTCTCAGGCGCTGCCTGATCGCCGGCTTCGCGCTCAAGGCCGTCAGCGCGATCCTGCCGGTCTGGGGCGGCGGCGCGCTCACGTTGCTGGTCTCCGCGATCCTCATGGGCCTGTGCACGCCGGGCGTCGTCGTGCTGGTGTCGGCCTACACGCTGGAGCAGGTCGGCGCGGCGCACCATCGGCGCGCGTGGGGGCTGGCGACCTCGAGCTTCGCCATCGCGCAGGCCGCGGGCGGCGCCCTGATGGCGCTCGCGGCCACGCACCTGGCTTCCTACCAGCCGCTGTTCTGCGCGAGCGCCGTCGCGCTGGCCGGATCGGTGGCCTGCATCGCGCTGGTGCGCGAGCGGGCCGCGCCGGCGGCCGTCCCTTCCGGCAATCGACTGCTGCCGGTCGTCATCACCGCACCCCATCCATGATCAAACACCTGAAGCCCGCCACCTTCCTCGCCGCCGCGCTGCTGGCTCTCGCCTGCACGGGCGCCGGCGCGCAGATCCGCATCGGCCAGACCTCCGGGTTCACCGGGCCTGTCGCGGCCTCCGTCGGCGAGATCAACATCGGCGCCAGGCTGTACCTGGATCATGTCAACGCGACCGGCGGCATCGGCGGGCAGCCGATCGAGCTGGTGTCGCTCGACGACAAGAACCAGCCCGACCTGACGTTGCAGAACGCGACCCGGCTGGTGGCCGACCCGAAGGTCGTCGCGCTGTTCCTGAATCGGGGGACGCCGCACACCCGCGCGCTGATGCCGCTGCTCGCGGAGGCGCATGTCGTGCTGCTCGCGCCCTCCAGCGGCGCGATGGAGCTGCACACGCCGGTCAACCCGTGGATCTTCAACGTGCGCGCCACCTACCAGGCGGAGACCGAGCGCCTGACGCGCCATCTCGGGATGACCCGGCTCGACAAGGTGGGCATCTGCTACGTCAACGACAGCTTCGGCATCGACGCGCTGCAGGGCGCGTTGAAGGTGTTCGGCCAGGGCGGCACGACGCCGCCGGTCGTCGAGGCGATCGACAAGGCCCGGCCGGACTACACGGCGTGCGTCCGCAAGATCGTCGAGAACCGGCAGCTGGGCGCGGTGTTCATCGGCACCCCGGTGTCGGTGGCGGCCGGCGTGAAGGCCTTGCGCGCCGCCGGCTCGAGCGCCACGGTGGCCACGCTGTCGAACAACGCGTCCTCCGGCTTCATCAAGGAGCTCGGCGCCGTGGCGCCCGGCGTGGTGGTGAGCCAAGTGTTCCCGTCGGAGCGCAGCCAGGCCACGCCGATGATCGCCGAAGCGGCCAAGCTGGCGGCCGCCAAGGACATCAAGCAGCTCACCCCCGCGATGATCGAGGGCTACGCGGCCGCGAAGGTGCTGGTGCTCGGCCTGCGCAAGGCCTCGGGCGACGGCAGGACGCCCGTCACCCGCGCGTCGTTCAAGAAGGCGCTGGAATCCTTCGACCAGGTCGACATCGGCGGCGGCATGGGCGGCACCAGCGTCAGCTACAGCCCCACCGACCACACCGGGCTGGACTACGTGGACCTGTCGTACATCGGCGGCGACGGCACGTTCCGTCGTTGAGCGGGCACCCCGGGCGCCGCCGCAGCCGCCCGGGCCTGTTCGGCTGCCCGGCCGGGCCCAGGACGATTGATTCGCTGCATCGCCGCGATGCGCAGACTCATTGCCCCCGCCGGCGCGCGGCCGGCGGGCAATGCCTACAATTCGCGGATGCTCCAGCAACGCACGCTCAAGTCCATCACCCGCGCCGTCGGCGTGGGCCTGCACAGCGGCCAGAAGGTGGAGATGACCCTGCGCCCGGCCGCGCCCGACACCGGCATCGTCTTCCGCCGGGTCGACCTGCCGCAGCCCGTCGAGATCCCCGCCAACGCGGGGTCGGTGTCCGACACGCGCATGAACTCGACGATCTCGCGCGGCGGCGATCCCGGCAGCCCCAAGGTGCAGACCATCGAGCACCTGATGTCGGCCTGCGCCGGCCTGGGCGTGGACAACCTGGTGGTCGACATGACGGCCGACGAGGTGCCCATCCTCGACGGCTCCTCCGCCAGCTTCGTGTTCCTGCTGCAGAGCGCGGGCATCGTGCTGCAGGACGCGCCCAAGCGCTTCATGCGCGTGCTCAAGCCCGTCGAGGTGCGCCGCGGCGAGGGCGCCTCGCTCGCGTGGGCACGTCTGGAGCCGTACCACGGCTTCAAGCTCACCTTCGAGATCGAGTTCAACCACCCGGCCGTGGACGCCACGGGCCAGCAGGTGAGCTTCGACATGGGCAGCGGCAAGTACAAGAGCGACATCGCGCGCGCCCGCACCTTCGGCTTCACGAAGGATCTCGACCTGATGCGCTCGCGCGGCCTGACCATGGGCGGCAGCATGGACAACGCCATCGTCGTCGACGACTCGCGCGTGCTCAACGCCGACGGGCTGCGCTACGACGACGAGTTCGTCAAGCACAAGATCCTCGACGCCATCGGCGACCTGTTCGTCGTCGGCCACCCGCTGCTGGCCAGCTACACCGCCTACAAGAGCGGCCACGCGATGAACAACATGCTGCTGCGCGCGCTGCTGGACGACCCCACGGCGCACGAGCTGGTCACGTTCGAGGACGAGCGCAAGGCGCCCCCCGGCTTCGCCGAACTCGCGCCGGCTTGGTAGGACGCGTCAGCGGCCCGAAGGCCGGCGGTAACAAGCCGAGATGGCGGGCCGCCCGGCCGCGGGCGAAAATGGCGCTTTGCTCATCCGCCTGCCGGCGTCCATGTCCTTGCGCTGCTTCATCGTCCGCCGCTGCCTGCATGCCAGCCTCGAGGCCGTCGGCCTGCGTGCGGTGAACCTGCCGCTGGTCGTCGACGCCCGGCGCCACGTGCATCCGCCCGTGCCGCTGGATGCCGGCTACCTGGTCGTCGACCGCCGGGCGTTCGCGCGCATCACCTTCCCGCGGGCCGACGGCAGGGAGGCCGCGACGATGCAGACGGTCGGCTTCGCGTCGCTCTCGGGCGTGCTGCGCGCGATCTGCGCCGAGCGCATCGGCCTGGCCGGCCGCGCCGCCATCCCGGGGCCCAGACGCGCGCTGGAACTGCGGCGCGAGGGCCGCTGGAGCGAAGTGCTGGAGGCCAGCGAACGGGTCGAGGCGCCGATGCGCGCCCGGCTCGACGCCTGGCTGCGCAGCTGGCGCTTCGCCACCTGGCGCTTCGCGCTGCAGGCGTTCAAGCGCCTCTGAGCCGGCACCGGCTCGTCCCGAGGACCCTGGGCGGCATCGTCCCGGGGCCTGCGCGCGCCCAATCCCGACTGCGCCGCGGGACAACGTAAACTAGCTTATTATTTTTCCGCTCAGGATCCTGGCGGCACCTCCGTGCCCGGGGGGAACGTGCCGAGGCTGGCTGGAGGAGAGGGTGCCGGCCGCGGCCGATGGGGCTGCGGGCCGTCCGTCCGTCGGGGGCGGACGCGCCGCGCGACGCCCTTTCAGCGACCTCTTGCGCCGCGTGTCGCCTGGCGTGGCGCACGGCATGCCCTGTCCTGCGCCGCAGCCCGAATTACCAGGCGGACACCGTCGTCCGCCGCATCCGAAGAGACAAACCGCATGCCGCATTCCCTGGCCGCCCGATTCTTGCGCCTGACCCCTGCAACCGCTTCCGTCCTGGCCGCCCTGCTGGTGCTCGGCGCCTGCAGCGACAAGGCGCCGCCGGCCGGTCCGCCGCCCGCGCCCGAGGTCGGCGTCGTCGTCGTCGCCCCGAAGACGCTGGACGTGCCCACCGAGCTGCCGGGCCGCGTCGAGGCGGCGCGCGTGGCGCAGGTGCGCGCGCGGGTGACGGGCATCGTGCAGAAGCGCCTGTTCGCCGAGGGCAGCGACGTCAAGGCGGGCGAGACGCTGTTCCAGATCGACCCGGCGCCGTACCGCGCCGCGCTCGACAGCGCCAAGGCCGCGCTCGCCAAGGCCACGGCCAACGAGCAGCAGGCCACCGGGCTGCTGAACCGCTACAAGCCGCTGCGCGAGGCCAACGCCATCAGCCAGCAGGACTTCGTCAACGCCACCTCCGCCGCGGCACAGGCCGGCGCCGACATCGCCGCGGCCCGGGCCGCGGTGCAGACCGCCCAGCTCAACCTCGACTACGCCACCGTCACCGCCCCCATCAGCGGCCGCATCGGCCAGGCGCTGGTCACGGAGGGCGCCCTGGTGAGCGCCACCGAGGCCACGCAGCTGGCCCTCATCCAGCAGGTCGACCAGGTCTACGTGAACTTCTCGCAGCCGGTCAGCGACATCACCAAGCTGCGCAAGGCCTTCGCCAGCGGCAAGTCGAAGTCGCTGGGCGTCTCGATTCCCGTGCGCATCGTGCTCGATGACGGCAGCGTGCTGCCGCAGTCCGGCAAGCTGCTGTTCTCCGACCTCACCGTCGACCAGACCTCGGGCCAGGTGAACGTGCGCGCCAAGGTGCCCAACCCGGACGGCGCGCTGATGCCCGGCATGTACGTGCGCGGCCGCATCGCGCAGGAGCAGGTCGACGCCGCGGTGCTGCTGCCGCAGCAGGCCGTGCAACGCACCACGTCGAACGACACGGTGATGGTCCTGGGCGCCGACGGCAAGCCCTCGGTGCGTCCGGTCAAGCTCGGCGGCAACGAGAACGGCAACTGGATCGTCCTCGACGGCCTGAAGCCGGGCGAGCAGGTGATCGTCGACGGCTTCCAGAAGATCCGCCCCGGCGGCAGCGTCAAGCCCGTGCCGTGGAGCGCGAGCGCGCCCGGCGCGACGGCGCCCGCGGCGTCCGCGCCGGCCTCCGGCGCCAGCCGCTGATCGGGCACCGACATGGCCAAGTTCTTCATCGAACGTCCGATCTTCGCGATCGTCATCGCGCTGTTCGTGCTGGTGTTCGGCGCGGTCGCGATCACGCAGCTGCCGATCGCGCAGTACCCGCCGGTGGCGCCGCCCACCATCGTGCTGAACGCCACCTACCCGGGGGCGTCGGCCAAGACGATGGACGAGGCCGTCATCTCGGTCATCGAGCAGGAGCTCAACGGCTCGCCGGGCATGATCTACATGGAGTCGGTCAGCCAGTCCAACGGCACCGGCAGCATCACCGTCAGCTACGAGCCGGGCACCAGCCCCGACCTCGCGCAGGTGGACGTGCAGAACCGGCTGTCGCGCGCGGCGCCGCGCCTGCCGTCGGCCGTCACGCAGCAGGGCGTGCGCGTCGACAAGGCGCGCTCGAACTTCCTGCTGTTCACGATCCTGTCCTCCGACAACCCGGCCTTCGACCCCGTCGCCCTCGGCGACTACGCGTCGCGCAACGTGCTGCCGGAGATCCAGCGCATTCCCGGCGTGGGCCAGGCGCAGCTGTTCGGCACCGAGCGCGCGATGCGCATCTGGGTCGACCCGGCCAAGCTCGTGGGCTACAAGCTGTCGATGGCCGACGTCACCGCCGCGATCGCCGCGCAGAACGCGCAGGTCTCGGCAGGCGCGATCGGCGACATCCCGAACGTGCGCTCGCAGGGCATCACCGCCACCGTGGTCGTGCAGGGCCAGCTCACCAGCATCGAGCAGTTCGGCGCGATCGTGCTGCGCGCGAACCCCGACGGCTCGTCGGTGCGCCTGCGCGACGTCGCCCGCCTCGAGCTGGGCGCGCAGAACTACGCGACCTCGGCCCGCCTGAACGGCCAGCCGTCCACCGGCATCGGCGTGCAGCTGTCGCCCTCGGGCAATGCGCTGGCCACGGCCGAGGCGATCAAGGTGCGCATGGGCCAGCTGTCGAAGTACTTCCCCGAAGGCGTGAAGTACAGCATCCCCTACGACAGCTCGCGCTTCATCAAGATCTCGATCCGCCAGGTGGTGGAGACGCTGCTCGAGGCCGTCGCGCTCGTGTTCGTCGTGATGTTCGTGTTCCTGCAGGACTGGCGCTACACGCTGATCCCCACCATCGTGGTGCCGGTGGCGCTGCTGGGCACCTTCGGCGTGCTGCTCGCGCTCGGCTACTCGATCAACGTGCTCACGATGTTCGGCATGGTGCTGGTGATCGGCATCGTGGTCGACGACGCGATCGTGGTCGTCGAGAACGTCGAGCGCATCATGAGCACCGAGGGCCTGCCGCCGCTGGAGGCCACGCGCAAGGCGATGGGCCAGATCCAGGGCGCCATCGTCGGCGTGACGGTGGTGCTGATCTCGGTGTTCGTGCCGTTGGCGTTCTTCGGCGGCGCGGTGGGCAACATCTACCGCCAGTTCTCCACCGTGATGGTGGCGTCGATCGCCTTCTCGGCCTTCATGGCGCTGTCGCTGACGCCCGCGCTGTGCGGCATGCTGCTCAAGCCGGTCGAGGCCGGCCACCACCACGCCAAGCGCGGCTTCTTCGGCTTGTTCAACCGCAACTTCGAGCAGGTGTCGCACGGCTACGAGAGCATGGTCGCCCGCGCGCTGGGCCGCATGGGCCGGCGCGTCATGATCATGCTGTTCGTGGTGATCGTCGGCGGCGTCGTGCTGTTCTTCGTCAAGCTGCCCGCGTCGTTCCTGCCGGGCGAGGACCAGGGCTACCTGATCGTCAACGTGCAGCTGCCGCCGGGCGCCACGCGCAACCGCACGCTCGAGGTGATGAAGCAGGTCGAAGGCTACATGCTCAAGCAGCCGGAAGTGCAGGACATGGTCAGCGTGCTGGGCTTCAGCTTCTCCGGCTCGGGGCAGAACGCGGCGCTGGCCTTCGTGCCGCTCAAGCCCTGGGACGAGCGCCATGGCACCGAGCATTCGGCGCAGGCGCTGGCCGGGCGCGCGTTCGGTGCGCTCTCCCGGGTGCGCGACGCGTTCATCTTCCCGCTGAGCCCGCCCCCCATCCCCGAACTCGGTACCGCGTCGGGCTTCAACTTCCGACTGCAGGACCGCGGCGGCCTGGGCCACGAGGCGCTGCTGGCCGCACGCAACCAGCTGCTGGGCATGGCGTCCAAGGATCCGCTGCTGGCCGGCATCCGTCCGGACGGCCTGGAGGACGCCTCGCAGCTGGAGGTGACGGTGGATCGCGAGAAGGCCGCCAGCCAGGGCGTGGGCTTCGCCGCCGTCAATGCGGCGATCTCCACCGGCTTCGGCTCCTCGTACGTCAACGACTTCCCCAACGCCGGCCGCCTGCAGCGCGTGGTGGTGCAGGCCGACCAGCAGTCGCGCATGCAGCCCGACGACCTGCTCAAACTGAACGCGATCAACGCGAATGGGCAGCCGGTGCCGCTGTCGTCGTTCGCGAGCGTGCGCTGGGTCACCGGCCCGGTCCAGAGCATCCGCTACAACGGCTATCCGGCCATGCGCATCGCCGGCGACGCGTCGCCGGGCCACAGCACCGGCGAGGCGATGGCCGAGATGGAGAAGCTCGCCGCGCAGCTGCCCGCGGGCATCGGCTACGAGTGGACGGGCCAGTCGCGCGAGGAGAAGCTCTCGGGCTCGACCGCGCCGATCCTGCTGGGCTTCTCGCTGCTGGCCGTCTTCCTGTGCCTGGCCGCGCTGTACGAGAGCTGGTCGATCCCGATGGCCGTGCTGCTGGTGGTGCCCATCGGCGTGCTGGGCGCGCTGCTGGGGGCGTGGTCGCGCGGCTTCGCCAACGACGTGTACTTCAAGGTGGGCCTGATCACGATCATCGGCCTGTCGGCGAAGAACGCGGTGCTGATCATCGAGTTCGCGAAGGACCTGCAGGCGCAGGGCAAGAGCGTCGTCGAGGCCGCCCTCGAGGCGATCCGGCTGCGCTTCCGTCCCATCATCATGACCTCGTTGGCGTTCATGCTGGGCGTGCTGCCGCTGGCCATCTCGCGTGGCGCCGGCTCGGCCAGCCAGCGCGCGATCGGCACCGGCGTCATGGGCGGCATGGCCACCGCCACGCTGGTCGGCGTCGTGTTCGTGCCGCTGTTCTTCGTGCTGGTGCGCTCGATGTTCAAGGGCAGCCAGCGGCAGCACGACTTCGATCTCGCGCATTCGTCGCGCTCGTTCAAGGAGTGAGCGCGATGGCCGACAACCTCCTCCGGAAACCTCTCGTGAAGCTTCCCTTCCGCGCCGTCGCGGCCGCCGCGCTGGCATGCGGCCTGGCCGCGTGCAACACGATGGCCCCGCGCTACGAGCGCCCCGCCGCGTCGGTGGCCGCCGCCTTCCCCGCGGCCGCCGCGTCGGCCGCGACCACGGGCGTCGCGCCCGCGGCGCAGCCGTGGCAGGCCTACTTCCACGACGAGCGCCTCGACCAGCTGATCGCCGCCGCGCTCGCCAACAACCGCGACCTGCGCGTCGCCGTCCTCAACATCGAGGTCGCGCGCGCCCAGGTGGGCCTGAGCCGCGCGAGCGAGTTCCCCACGATCAACCTGCAGGGCACGCGCACGCGCGAGACCGGCCTGCAGACCGTCAACACCGTGGGCCTGGCCGTGGCCGGCTACGAGCTCGACCTGTGGGGCCGCGTGCGCTCGCTGACCGACGCGGCGCTGGCGCAGCTGTCGGCGACCGAGGAGGCGCGCAAGGCGGTGCAGATCTCGCTCGTGGCCTCGGTGGCCAACGCCTACTACGCGATGGCCGGCGACCAGGCGCTGCTCGACGTGGCCAGGCAGACGCTGGACACGCGTGCGCAGACCCTCAAGCTGGTCCAGCTGCGCTTCGACAACGGCGTGGCCTCCAGCATCGACCTGCAGACGAACAAGTCGCTGGTCGAGAGCGCGCGCATCGCCTTCGTGGCCGCGCAGCGCCAGCGCGCGCTGGACCAGAACGCGCTCGAGCTGCTGGTCGGCGGACCGCTGCCCGCGAACCTGCCGGCCGCCCCGGCCTGGGACGACATGGCGCTGCCCGACGTGCCCGCCGGGCTGCCGTCGGACGTGTTGCTGAATCGCCCCGACGTGCGCCAGGCCGAGCAGCAGCTGATCGCTGCCAACGCCGACATCGGCGCGGCGCGCGCGGCGTTCTTCCCGTCGATCACGCTCACCGGCAGCTACGGCACCGCCAGCAAGACGCTGGGTGGCCTGTTCGACCACGCGGCGTGGAGCTTCATCCCGCAGGTGACGCTGCCCATCTTCGACGCCGGCCGCACCCGCAACAACCTGCGCGTCAGCGAGGCGCAGCGCGACATCGCGACGGCGCAGTACGAGAAGGCCGTGCAGAGCGCGTTCCGCGACGTCGCCGACGCGCTGGCCGGCCGCGCGACGCTGGTCGAACAGCTCGCCGCGCAGCAGGCCCAGACGGAGGCCGAGTCCGCGCGCTTCAAGCTGTCCAACCTGCTGTTCACCAACGGAGTGGCCAGTTCGCTGGACCAGCTCGACGCCCAGCGCTCGCTGTTCGCGTCGCAGCAGGCGCTGGTGCAAGTGAAGCTGGCGCTGCTGCAAAACCGCATCGCCGTCTACCGTGCGTTGGGCGGCGGCTGGACGGGGCCGGCCCAGCCGGCGTCCTGAGCCCCGGCGTTCAGGCCGCCGCGGGCGCCGGCGCGGGCGCGCGTCCGCGCGTGGCGCCGCCCAGCAGCAGCCACAGGATCATCGCGGGCTCGCCGAGTTCGAGCACGAACGTCGGCATCGCGAGGGTCGATTGCAGCGAGGGCAGCAGCAGGTCGGTGGTGGCACCGAGCACGTAGCCGATGCCTGCGGCGATCACCGACGCGCCGAACACCTTCGGGATGAAGCCGCTGCGCAGCGACAACAGGCCCAGCGGCAGCAGCCACAGTCCCCAGAAGAACGCCGCCAGCTGCAGGCCGTGCGCGTGCAACTGCATCGACAGCAGCGCGAAGGCGTCCAGCTGTGCCCGGTCGAACGCGTGCAGCCACGCCGGGCCGTTGGCGAACAGGCCGGCCGCCACCTCGGCCAGCACGTTGAGGAACACCATCGGGATGGGCAGCAGCCCCAGCACGAGCATCTGGCGCGCCAGCATGCGGTGCACCGGCTTGAACAGCTGGTACAGCACCAGCACCATGAAGACCTCGATGGCCTGGTGCAGCAGCTCGGTGGCCATGCCCAGGTGCAGCACGCCCGGGTGGGCCGCGAGGCGCTGCGCCGTGGCCTGGGCGTCGCCCGCCACCAGCAGCTTCGCCGGCACGACCATCAGGCCATAGGGCGCGATGAGCGCGACCAGGAAGTACAGCAGCCCGGCCAGCCGCGCCTGCCCGCGTTCCTCGTTCATGCCGCGGCACGCCAGCGCTCGCCCTGCTTGCGAACGTAGTGGTCGACCACGTAGCCCCAGGGGATCGCGAGCGCGATCAGCACGACGACGGAACACTCGATGGCGGTGGCCACCGTGTCCTCGTCCATCCGCCCGCTCAGCCACAGCGGCGCAGCGATGGCGCCGAACCAGACGAGCTTCCACAGCAGCTCCCACAGCAGGATCGGCAGCATCTGCAGCGGGTAGCGCAGGCCCAGCACCGACAGCAGCGAGAACGACACCATCATGCAGGACTTGACGCCGGCGGCCAGCGGCCAGGGCTGCGTGCGCCCGAAGAACTGCGGCCAGACGACCGACGCCAGGCCGACGATGACCAGCGCGTACATCGCGCGCAACAGGTGTAGCCGCCAGGCGGGCACGGCGTGCGGTGCGGGTCGGGTGCGCATCATTCCACCGCCTTCAGGATCTTCTCGATGCCGGCCAGCCGCGCCTGGACGTCGGCCATCGTGGCCGCGATCTTCTCCAGCGCCGCGGCGTTGGCCGGGTTGCCGGCCGCCTGGGCCCGCGCCTGCAGCACGAGCGCGCGATAGCGCATGCCGAACACGACAAGGATGGTGGCCAGCGGCAGGCCGAGGGTGAGGAAATAGACGCTTTCTGACATGGGCACCTCTAGGAATCGTTGGAGTTCGTCAGGGACGCGGCAGCCTGCGCGATCGCGGCCGGGGACAGTTCGAGCAGGAAATCGGCGACCTCGAAGAAGTTCAGCGCCTTGCCGTCGGCCGACAGCTCCAGCCGGCTGGTGACCAGGCCGGCCTCCTCCAGCTTCTGCAGGTGCAGGTGCAGGAGCGGCCGGCTCAGGCCCAGCTCGCGCGCCATCTGGCTGACGTAGTTGCGCCCGCCCGCATGCAGCGCCGCGATGACGCGCAGCCGGTGCGGGCTGGACAGCGCCGCCAGCATCGCGAGCAGGTGGTCGCCGTCAGGAATCGCGGTCTTCGATTTCACGTGTAAATAATATCTGACACATGAAATGAACGCAAGTCGAATTCGGTGCAATTCGCTGAAAGAGGAGGGCGGTGGCGCTCAGCCGGCGTACACGACCGCGACGCCCAGCACGACGATCGCGGCGGTCAGCACCATGCCGTAGAGCGCGATGACCAGCAGCGCGCGCAGCAGGGTCGGCCACCAGCGCCCGCCATAGGTCTCGCGCATGGCCCACACGCCGTAGGCCGTCACGGCGAACTGCGCGAGATCGGAGACCGCGTCCGGCAAGGCGATCAGCACCAGCCCGGCGAGGAACCAGAACGCGTGCAGGTGCAGGCTGAACACGAAGTGCTCGCCGTAGGTCATGCGGCGACCGCGGTAGGCCAGCATCATGATCCCCGCGAATGCCGGCAGCAGGAAGAAGATCGCGTACGGTGCCCAGTGCAGGAAATGGTCGCGCACATGGGCCATCTCCTCCTGCGGATGCTCCTGCAGCCGCTTGAGCGATTCGTTGAACACCGCCTCCACGGGGCCGCAGGCATGCTGGCCCGGTCCGCCGCATTCACCGACCTGCATCTGCTCGAACTTCGGACGCGCCGTGCCCGAGGCGGTGGACGGGGCGGCGGCACCCGATGCGACGTCCGCCTCGTACTCGGCGACGGGAACCTTGCGGCCGTCCACCTTGACGTCCATTTCGGGGTGCACGCCGGCCGCCACGAGCTTGAGCACCAGGAAGAACACGAAGCTGGCGGTCAGGTACAGCCGCAGCGGCAGGACGTAGCGCCGGCGCCGGCCGTCGAGGTACTCGCGAGTGAGGCGGCCGGGCCGGCACAGCAGCAGCCCGAGCGTGCGCCAGAGGGTGCCCTCCAGCGCGACATAGTGCCCGACGAACTCGTGCACGAACTCGCCCAGCGTGGGCGGATGCAGCGTCGTCTCCTGCCCGCACTCGGGGCAGAACTTCAGGGGTGCCTGCGTGCCGCAGTTGCGGCAGGCGAAGTCGGTGCGGGTGGAGGCGTGCGACACGCCGGGGACTCTACCGCATGCCGCCGGCGCTCACTCCGGCCACTGCGGCTCCTCGCCGCTGTCGTCGAAGCGCGGGAAGATCGTCATGTTGACGACCTTGCCCTTGGCGGCCCAGAACATCAGGCCGTGCTGCTCGCTCTGCCAGCACTGGCCGGAGTCGGCGAAATCGTCGGTCAGCTCGAGGTCGTGGATGTCGGCCTGCTTCGCGAGCCGCTGCAGGTCGCCGAGCTCGCAGCCGATGATGGCCACGCCGTTGACGGTGGTCTTGTCCGACCAGGCGGTGATCGATTCGAGCTTGGCCTCGGGCGCGGGGTCGAACTCGAGCTCGATCTCGCCGCCGTCGTAGAACCAGGTCTCGACCGCGGCGCCCTCGTCGTCGCTCGTGGTCTCGACGGAGTCGGGCTTGCCGGCGGCCGCGCGCGCGAGCTCGCGGGTCATGCCCAGCACGAAGGGGGCGATTCCGAAATAGGGAGTGGCGTCGGCCATGGGGTCTCGTGAGGAAGCGATGGAGGTCGGTGGCGGTGCGCGAACGCCGGTCCGCCCGCATTGTCCTCCCGTGCGGGGCGGCGCGGTCCGCGCGATACGGGGGTCAGTATGTCCGACCGCCGCGGTACTGGGCATGCTGGCGTCGCGCGAGCGTGGTGCCGGCGGCCAGCGCGGCCATGGTCGTGCCTGCGTGGGCGTGCGTGATCGCCAGGCCCAGCGCGTCGGAGGCGTCCTTGCCGGGCAGGCCGGGCAGGGCCAGCAGGCGCGCGACCATCTGCTGGATCTGCTCCTTCTTGGCCTGGCCGTGGCCGACCACGCCCTTCTTCATCTGCGTGGCGGTGTACTCCGACACCGGCAGCCCCGCCGACACCAGCGCCGCCAGCGCCGCCCCGCGCGCCTGGCCCAGCAGCAGGGTGCTCTGCGGGTTCACGTTGACGAAAACGATCTCCATCGAGGCCTGTTCGGGCGCATAGCGCTGCACGACCTCGCGCACGCCCTCGAAGATCACCTTGATGCGCGCCGGCAGGTCGCCCCGGGCCTGCCTGGCCGTGCTGATCGTTCCGCTGGCCACGTAGCGCAGTGTGGCGCCCTCGGCCTCGATCACGCCGAAGCCGGTGGTCTGCAGTCCGGGGTCGATGCCGAGGATGCGGGTCATCAGGAGTCCCTCCGCGCTTCGCACTGCGGGAATCGCGCTTCGGGGCGGCCGTGCGCGCTCATGGCCTGAGCTGGAAGTACCAGCGCACCGAGTGGAAGAACACGGGCGCCGCGAAGCACAGCGGCGCGACGCGGTCGAGCAGGCCCACCGCGCCCGTCACCTGGCCGGTGTTGCCCCAGTAGTTGACGCCGGCGTCGCGCTTGAGCGCCGTCATCACGAACTCGCCCAGGGTGCCGGCCGCGCCGGCGATCAGCGCCATCACCATCGCCTGCGGCAGCTTGAACGGCGTGATCCAGAACAGCAGCCCGCCGACGACGGCCGCGCCCAGGCAGCCCAGGGCCCACGACTGCCAGCCGAAGCTGCGGTCGATCTGGCGCGCCACGGGGCGCCGGCGCAACCGCGCGCTGGCGAAGGTCTCCAGCATCTGCGCGGTCAGCGTCACGATCACCAGGAAGAACACGAGGAAGGGCCCGCGGTCGTGCATCTGCGGGAAATCCAGCAGCAGCAGCGCCGGGGCGTGCGACAGGCCGAACACGCACACCATCACGCCCCACTGGATCTTCGCGTTGCGCTCGAGGAAGCGCAGCGGGTCGCCGCCGAGCGCGCTGAGCACCGGGATCGCGAGGAACACGTAGACCGGGATGAACACGGTGAACAGGTCGAAGCTGCGGCTGCCCGCCAGCACGTACTGCATGGGCAGCACCACGAAGAACGCGAGCATCAGGCTGCGGTGGTCGGCGCGGCGCGTCTGCATCAGCGTGACGAACTCGCGCAGCGCCAGGAACGAGAACACCGCGAACAGGATCGTCGCGCCGGCCGCGCCTGAGACCCACGCGAGCCAGAACACGACCGCGCCGACCCACAGGGCCCGCAGGTCGGCGGCGAACTTGGTCAGGCCGTGGTCGTCCTGCGGCGACTTCTCGCGCATCGCGAGGAACACCGCGCCGGCCGACACGAGCAGCAGCCCGCCGAAGACGATCAGGAAGAGCAGGCCGACCTGCTGCGTGGCCGTGAGCGATTGCAGGAACTTCATGCCGCGACCCCCGGCTTCAGCGCGATCACGGCGTCGCGCGCCCGCGCCAGGAAGTCCGCCTTGGCTTCATCGGGGCCGAGGTTGCACGGCGCGCCGAACGTGACGGTGCACAGGATGGGCACCGGCACGACCTCGCCCTTGGGCATCACGCGCTGCACGTTGTCGATCCAGCACGGGATCAGCTGCACGTGGGGGAACTGCCTCGCGAGCCGGAAGATGCCGCTCTTGAAATCCTGCGGCAGGCCGAGGTTGCTGCGCGTGCCCTCCGGGAAGATGACGAGCGAGTCGCCCTGCTCGAGCGCGGCCACGAGCGGCTCCAGCGGATCGGGCCCGCCCTCCTTGCGCTCGCGGTCGACATAGACGGCGCGGAAGACCTCGCGCGTGAGCCAGTGCTTGAGCGGCGTCTTCGTCCAGTAGTCGGCGGCGGCGATGGGGCGCGTCTGCACGCGCAGGTCGGCGGGCAGCGTGGCCCAGATCAGCACCCAGTCGAGATGGCTCTGGTGGTTGGCGAAGTAGATGCGCTGTTCCGCCTTCGGCGGGACGCCCTTCCAATGGCCTTGCGCGCCGGTGATCAGTCTCGCGACCGCCGCCAGCACGAAGCCCAGTGCGTCGGCTTTGTTCATGGCGGCAGTGTAGTGGGCCGGCGGCGCTCGGCTAACATCGCGCGCCATGGCCAACCCCTCGAGGAGACCGCGCTTGGACATCGCTCGTGCACAGGAACAGATGCGCCACGCCTATTTCGGCGGCGCGCCGGGAATGCTGGTGTCGGCGGCGGTGTGGACGGCGTCCGCCGTCGTCGCCAGCGGCGGCGCCTTCACGCACGCCGTGTGGACGCTGTTCATCGGCGGCATGGCCATCCATCCGCTCGGGCTGGTGCTGGCCAAGGTGCTGGGGCGTCCCGGCGCGGCGAAGGGCAATCCGCTGGATCGCCTGGCCTTCGAGAGCACGGTCGCGATGCTCGCGGCGATGCCCATGGCCTGGATGATCTCCCTCACGCACGAGGCCTGGTTCTTCCCAGCGATGCTGCTGATCATCGGCGGGCGCTACGTGATCTTCGCCACGGTGTACGGCCTGCGCGTGTACTGGGCCTGCGGCGCGCTGCTCGTGGCGGCGGCGTTGCTCGCTGCGACACGGCACCTGGACGCGCCGGTCTCGGCCGCCGCGGGCGCGGCGATCGAGGCCGCCTTCGCGCTCGTCCTGTTCACCCGGATGCGCGGCCGGGCTGCCCCGGCGACGGACGCGAATCGCGCATGAGCGCCCGGCCGCGCATCCTCGCCTGGCTGGCCTACGCGGCCTTCTGGGCGGGCGTCGGCCTGTTCTTCTCGCTGGCCGAATGGCAGCACTACGTGCGCGGCGGCGGGCGGCACCCGTGGGAGCCGTTCCTCTGGGAGATGACCGGCGCGCTCACGACGGCCCTGCTGGCCGTCGCGGTCTACCGCTGGAACGAATGGCTGCTGGTGCCACAGCGCGGTCGCGTGGCGGCGGCCGCCGGCTACCTCGTGGGCTTCGTCCCTTACACGCTGGCGCATTCGGCGCTGATGTTCGGCTCGCGCGATGCCGTCTATCGCCTGGCCGGCCTGCACTACGAGCCGGGCAGCCTGCTGTCCGTGCTCGGCTACGAAGGCGCCAAGGATGCCGTCTCGTACACGCTGGTGCTGGGCCTGTCGATGGGATGGCGCGCATTCCTGCGCGGCCAGCGCCAGGCCGCCGAGGTCGAGCGGCTGAACGCGCACCTGGCCGAGGCGCGGCTCGCGCGGCTGCAGGAGCAGGTGCAGCCGCACTTCCTGTTCAACACGCTCAACCTGATCTCGTCGGTCATGCACGAGGATGTCGAGCGCGCCGACCGCATCCTGTCCGAACTGGCCGACCTGCTGCGCCAGTCGATGAGCGCCGCCGCCCTCGCGGAGCATCCGCTCGCGCAGGAGCTGCGCTGGGTCGAGCCGTTCCTGTCCATCATGCGCCAGCGCTTCGGCGAGCGGCTGCGCACGCGCGTCGAGGTCAGCGAGGCCGCGGCCCGCTGCATCGTGCCGACGCTGCTGCTGATGGCGCCGGTGGAGAACGCCGTCAAGCACGGCGTGGCGCGCAGCGCGGCGGGTGTCGAGGTGCAGGTGCTCGCCGACGTCGCCGACGGCCGCCTGCACATCGACATCGTCGACTCCGGCGACGCGCCGCTGGCCGGGCAGGGGGGCGGCACCGGTCTCGCGAACCTGCGCGCGCGCCTGGCCACCCTGCACGGCGACGCGGCCCGCGTGACGCTCGCGCGCGAGGGCGATCGCACCCGCGTGCGCGTCACGCTGCCCGCGCGCGCGGAGGCCGCGGCGTGAACCTGCTGCTGGTCGACGACGAGGCGCCGGCGCTGGCCAAGCTGCGCCGCTTCCTGGCCGACGATCCCGGCGTGCGCATCGCCGGCGAGGCCGGCGACGGCGATGCCGCGCTGGCCTTCGTCGCGGCGCAGCCCGACGCGGTCGATGCTGTCCTGCTGGACATCCAGATGCCCGGCCGCAGCGGACTGGCGGTGGCGGCCGCGCTGCCCCCCCACGTGCTGGTGGCGTTCGCCACGGCCTTCGACGAGCACGCCGTGCAGGCGTTCGAGCTCAACGCGGTCGACTACCTGCTCAAGCCCTTCACGCGCGAGCGCCTGGCCGCGTGCGTGGCGCGCCTGCGCGACCGCCTCGCGCCGCCCGAGCGCGCGCAGCAGCGCCAGCGCCTGGCCACCGCGCTGCACGCGCTGCAGCCGGTGGCCGAGCACTGGCTGGTGGCCGATCGCGGCGAGCTGCGGCGCGTGCCGCTGGCCGAGATCGAATGCGTCGCCGCGGCCGACAACTACATCGAGCTGCACTCGGCCAGCACGTCCTGGCTCGATCGCACGACGCTGGCGGCGTTCCTCGCGCACCCCGCTGCGGCCGGCTTCGTGCGCGTGCATCGCTCGTGCGCCGTGCAGCCCGCGCGCGTGGCGGCGCTGGAGCCGCTGGGCAGCGGCGACGCGCAGCTGCGGCTGGCGTCGGGGCGGGTGATCCGGCTGTCGCGGCGCTATCGGGACGAGTGGATGAAGGCGCTGGGGCGCTGACCGGTCGTCCTCGCCGGGTGGATCCTGCGACTGCGACTGCGACTGCGACTGCGCTTCGCTCCGCGCACGAGCACAGGCCATGGGAAGCCCGTCGCCAGGCGCGCAAGACAGGGACGACGGAGCCGTCATCCTGCGCGCAGTCGCAGGATCCACCCCTGCCAGCCAAGCCCCGGCTCCGCCAGCGTCGCCATTCGCCCCAGGGCAAATGCGACTCGCCCCAAAACGCTCGCGCGAGCGGCGGCGCGCCGCGACGATGCGGTCTCCACCACTCCAGAGCCGCGCGCCATGGCCTCCACCGACCGCCGCATCGATCTCGACTGGGTCCGCATCCTGGCCTTCGGCCTGCTGATCTTCTTCCACGTCGGCATGTACTACGTGACCTGGGGCTGGCACGTGAAGTCGCCGTTCTCGTCGCACGCGATCGAGCCGCTGATGATGCTCAGCTCCCCGTGGCGGCTGAGCCTGCTGTTCTTCGTCTCCGGTTGCGCGACGGCCTTCCTGCACCGCAAGTCGAGCGAGGGCTTCGTGCGTTCGCGGACCCAGCGCCTGCTGATCCCGCTGGCGCTCGGCCTGTGGGTGATCGTGCCGCCGCAGTCCTGGGCCGAGGTGACCGAGGCGGTGGGCTATCACGGCGGCTACCTGCACTTCATGTCGCTGTACGCCCAGGGGTATGGCGGCTTCTGCCGCGACGGCTGCCTGCGCCTCCCGACGTGGAACCATCTGTGGTTCGTCGCCTACCTGTGGTGCTACACGATGGTGGCGGCGCTCGTATGGTTCGCCGTGCCTCGAGCGCGCATCGATCGCTGCGGCGTCGCGCTCGCGCGCCTGCTGCGCGGCCCGGGCCTGGTCGCGTGGCCGGTGGCGTGGCTGGCGGCGCTCCGGCTGCTGCTGGTGGCGCGCTTTCCCGACACGCACGCGCTGGTCGACGACTGGTTCCTGCACGCCAACTACTTCAGCGTGTTCGCCCTCGGCGTCCTGCTGGCGCGCGAGGCGAGCGTCTGGGAGGAGATCCGGCGCCAGCGCTGGATCGCGCTCGGCTTGAGCGTCGCGGGCTATGCGGTCATCGAGACCTGGTACGGACACTACGACGCGCTGCAGTCGCTGGACTGGCTGCGCCAGTTGCAGCGCGTGGCCTACGCCCTCGACGAGTGGTGCGCCATCGTCGCCGCGCTCGGCTTCGCACGCCAGTGGAACCCCGCCGACTCGCGCGTGCGGCGCTACCTCACCGAGGCGATCTTCCCGTTCTACATCGTGCACCAGACCGCGATCGTGCTGCTGGCGCACTTCATGAAGCCGCTGGGCCTGCGCCCGCTGGTCGAAGGCCCGCTGCTGGTCGCGGCGACGGCGGCGATCTGCGTCGCGAGCTTCGAGCTCGTGCGGCGCGTCGGCTGGATGCGGCCGTTGTTCGGGCTGGCGCCGAAGGCAGCGGCCAGGGCGCCCGCGTCCGGTGGCTATGGTGCGCTTCGCGTCGACCGACAAATCCCGTGATTGCCCTCGCGGCATGGCGCCGGCACGTCGAGGACGTCGCGGCCGATGCGGATGCGGCGATCGGCGTAGACTGGCTGAATTCCAGGAGGAGAGCGGGTCCGTCACCAGGAGCCGTCCATGCACCGCTTCCGTCCCGTCCATGCGCTGCTGGCCGCCGCGGCGCTTCTTGCAGCCATCCCGGCCCATGGCCGCGCGACGTCGTCGGCCACGCTCGCCGATTTCCACATCGATCTGACCGATCTCGACCCGTCCGACGGCGTCGCGCCGTCGTTGACGCTGGATCCCCAGGCGTACAGCATCGTCGGGGTCATGGCATCGAACGACGTCGATTTCCATTCGAGCCGGGGCGATGGGGCGTTCGCCCCGGTCGCGACAAGCCGGGAAATCGACAGCTCGGGCGGCTCGGCCTCCTTTTCCGGCGATCCTTTCGGCGCCGGCGCGGTGATCACCGCCAGCGCCTTCGCGGACAACGGCGGCGGCGCCACGAGCATCGCCGAGGTCGACGGGCCGCCCGTCGCGCTCTACTTCGGCGACTTCGTGCTCGGGCCGCGATCGCAGGTCACGTTCTCGGGAACGGGCTCGATAGACTGGGCCGCCAGCGGCGCCTACCCGTCGACCTATGCCGTGCTCGGCATGGCCTTCCTGCGCCTCGTCGACGGCCAGCAGGATTGGGTCGGCCAGGATTATCTGACGGCGAGCTACAACGGTTTGGGGGCGCCGACGGGAACGATCTCGGCACCTGTCGAGCTCAGCTTCGCCAACACGACCGATGCCGCCGTGGTCGTGATCTATGCGATGGGCGCGCGCGCCGACGCACTCGACGCGCAGATGGATCCCCCGTCGCCGATCGACGAGCCCGCCGGCGCGGCGTTGCTGCTCGTCGGGGCGCCGATCCTGCTGTGGGGCGCGCGGCGGCGTCGGCGCTGAGCCGGCGTGCCGGCGCTTCAGTGCCGGAAGTGCCGCGTGCCCGTCAGCACCATCGCGATGCCGCGCTCGTCGGCGGCGTTGATCACTTCCTCGTCGCGCATCGAGCCGCCCGGCTGGATGACGCAGGTGGCGCCGGCGTCGCAGACGACGTCCAGGCCGTCGCGGAACGGGAAGAAGGCGTCGCTGGCGACGGCCGTGCCCTTCAACGTGAGGCCGGCGTTCTCCGCCTTGATGCTGGCGATGCGCGCCGAGTCGATGCGGCTCATCTGGCCGGCGCCCACGCCCATCGTCATGCCGCCCGCGCAGAACACGATGGCGTTGCTCTTGACGAACTTGGCCACCTTCCAGGCGAACATCAGGTCGACCATCTGTTCGGCCGTGGGCTGCACCTTGGTGACGACCTTCAGCTCGGACGGCGCGACGTTGCGCGCGTCGGTGGATTGCAGCAGCACGCCGCCGCCCACGCGCTTGAAGTCGAGCGCGTTCATCGCGTGGGCACCTTCGGGCAGCGCCACTTCCAGCAGGCGCACGTTCTGGCGCGGGGCAAAGACGGCGCGCGCCTCCGGCGTGATCGACGGCGCGATCACCACTTCGACGAACTGGCGCACGACGGCCTCGGCCGCGGCGCCGTCCAGCGGCCGGTTGAAGGCGATGATGCCGCCGAAGGCCGAGGTCGGGTCGGTCTTGAAGGCCTTGGCGTAGGCCTCGGCGACGTCGGCGCCGATCGCCACGCCGCACGGGTTGGCGTGCTTGACGATCACGCAGGCGGGCACGTCGAAGGTCTTGACGCATTCCCACGCCGCGTCGGAGTCGGCGATGTTGTTGAACGACAGTTCCTTGCCCTGCAGCTGCTTCCAGCTCGCGAGCGTGCCCGGCGCCGGCTGCGCGTCGCGGTAGAACGCCGCGCTCTGGTGCGGGTTCTCGCCGTAGCGCATGTCCTGCACCTTGGTCAGCTGCAGCGTGAAGGTGGCGGGGTAGTCGCCGCGCGCGGGCACGGCCTCGCCCTTCAGCTCGGCATCCGCGCCGAGCGCGGTGAGGTAGTTGGTGATCATGCCGTCGTAGGCAGCCGTGTGCGCGAACACCTTCTTGGCCAGCGCGAACTTGGTCTTCTTCTGCAGGCCTTCGGGCGACTTCAGCTCCGAGAGCACCTGCGGGTAGTCCGCCGGATCGATCACGACGGCGACGTCCTGCCAGTTCTTGGCCGCGGCGCGCAGCATCGCCGGGCCGCCGATGTCGATGTTCTCGATGGCGTCCTCCAGCGTGCAGTCCGGGTTGGCCGTGGCCTTGGCGAACGGGTACAGGTTGATGATCAGCAGATCGATCGTGCCGATGCCGTGCTCCCTGAGCGCGGCCATGTGCTCGGGCACGTCGCGGCGCGCCAGCAGGCCACCGTGCACGCGCGGGTGCAGCGTCTTCACGCGGCCGTCCAGCATCTCGGGAAAGCCGGTGATCTCCGAGACCTCGGTCACGGGCAGCCCGCTCTCGGCCAGCAGCCTGGCCGTGCCGCCGGTGGACAGCAGCTTCACGCCGCTGTCGTGCAGGGCGCGGGCGAAGTCGACGATGCCGGTCTTGTCGGATACGGAGAGCAGGGCGGTGAGGGACATGGCGTGGTGCGGGTCAGGATGGGAATTCGGGGGCGGCGCTCGCGCTGCGGCGCCGGAGGGTCACTGGTCGACGAGCTTGTGCTCGAGCAGCTTGCGGCGCAAGGTGTTGCGGTTGATGCCCAGCCACTCGGCGGCCTTGCTCTGGTTGCCGTCGGCGTGGCGCAGCACCACGTCCAGCAGCGGCTTCTCGACGGTGTTCATGAACATGTCGTGCATCGAGTGCGGCTCGACGCCGTGCAGGTCCTTGAAATACTGTTCCAGCGTCTCGCGGACGCAGGCTTCGATCTGTTTCTTGCTCATTGGAGCCCCTCCCGCGCCGGGTACGGCGCTCCGTCCCCCGAGGGGACCGCGGGCCTCCCTGGGGCGGCCCGGCGCACGGCCCGCGAGTTCTTCTTGCGATCAGCGTTCATCTTTGCTCGGTCTTGTTGTCTCGTGGAACCCGCCGACCCTCGTCCGCGGGTCCTCAGGCTTCTTGTCGAAGCAGGTCTTCGTTGGCCGCCGGCCACAGGGTATGGTGGTCGGCCAGCTGGTCGAAGTAGTCGATCACGCCGGCCAGCTGCGTCTTGCAGTCGGCATGCGTGTTCATCACCGCGCGGAACTCCGGCCCTCCCGGCAACGCGTGGACGGCCCAGCCGATGTGCTTGCGGGCCGTCCGCACGCCCAGGTCCTCTCCGTAGAGGCCGTAGTGGTCGTGGAGATGTTCGGTGAGCCAGCGCGCGACGTCGCGCGTGGCCGGCGGGGCGAGCAGTTCGCCCGTGGCCAGGAAGTGGGCGACCTCGCGGAAGATCCACGGGCGGCCCTGCGCCGCGCGGCCGATCATCAGCGCGTCGGCGCCGGTGGCCTTCAGCACTTCGAGCGCCTTGTGCGGCGAATCGATGTCGCCGTTGGCCACGACGGGAATGCGCAGCGCGGCCTTGACGGCGGCGATGGTGTCGTACTCGGCGAAGCCCTTGTAGCCTTGCTCGCGCGTGCGGCCGTGCACGGTGACCATCGCCACGCCGGCGCCCTCGGCCGCGCGCGCGATGCGCACGGCGTTGCGCTCGGCGTCGCACCAGCCGGTGCGCATCTTCAGCGTGACGGGCACGTCGGCCGGCGCGCAGGCGGCGACGACGGCCTCGACGATCTCGAGCGCCAGCGGCTCGTCCTGCATCAGCGCCGAGCCGGCCCACTTGTTGCAGACCTTCTTGGCCGGGCAGCCCATGTTGATGTCGATGATCCGGGCGCCGCGGTCGATGTTGTAGCGCGCGGCATCGGCCATCATCTGCGCGTCGGTGCCGGCGATCTGCACCGAGATCGGCGCCGTCTCGCCGTCGTGGTTCGCGCGGCGGGACGTCTTGAGCGTGTGCCACAGGTCCTTGCGCGAGGTCACCATCTCGCTGACCGCGTAGCCGGCCCCCAGGCGCTTGCACAGCATGCGGAACGGCCGGTCCGTCACCCCGGCCATGGGGGCGACGAACAGGGCATTCGGCAGCTCGATCGCGCCAATGTGCATGGATGGATCCGGGGGAGGAGGTGGCAGCGACCCGCTGTCGAGCCGGTCTGGACCCGGCCGAGGTGCTGAAAAACGAGGCAGAAGTATAGCCGGATGGCGGCGCGACGTCCGCTCCGGCGATGTGCATTGCGCACGCCTTCGGCGCGGCGGCGGGCACGCCGGTGCCGGCTGCAGGGCCCCTGCGCTGGCCGGGCGCCCCGCTCACGCACAATCGCCGGCATGGATCACTGGTTCGCCGGCGTCGTCGCCTGGCTCTCGCTGCCGCAGTACGGCCTGCTGACGCTGTTCGTCGTGTCGCTGGTATCGGCCACCCTCCTGCCGCTGGGATCCGAGCCGGCGCTCGCCGGGCTGGTGCTGATGAACCCGTCGCTGATCTGGTGGGCGATCGTGGTGGCCACCCTCGGCAACACCATCGGAGGCGCGATCAGCTGGGCCACGGGCTACGGCGTCGAACGGGCCTACGAGGGCATCGCCCACAGGAAGCCGCCCGGACCGGCCAGCCGGCGGGCGCGCGCGTTGATCGACCGCTACGGCGCTGCCGCCTGCCTGCTCAGCTGGCTCCCGGTCGTCGGCGACCCGCTGTGCGCCATCGCGGGCTGGCTGCGCCTGCCGTTCTGGCCGTGCGTCGGCTACATGGCGATCGGCAAGTTCCTGCGTTACCTCGTCTACACCACGGCGCTGGTGTGGCTGTGGCCGCACCTGAAGCCCTGGCTGGTGCTGCACGGGCTCTGACTGGGCCATGCGCGTCGGCGCGCGTGTCGAGGTTTCCCTCGCCCCAAAGGGGGATACCGGGCAAATGGGGAGCGGCGAGCATGACGGGCGCGCCCAAAATGTGCGGATCGGCCATCACACCACGCGGGTACGGCCGGAACACTGACCTCCGGGAGACACAATGACAACGACCGCCACGCCGTCCTACGACGCCCTCGCCGCCAACTGGCTGCGCCTGTACCGCCTGGGACACCTCCAGAGCATGGCCAGCTGGGACCAGGCCGCCAACATGCCGCCCAAGGGCAACACGGCACGTGGCCAGGCGCTGGCCGAGATCGCCAAGCTCACGCACGCCATGCGTACCGACCCGGTGCTGAAGGACCATCTGGCGCGCGCGAAGGACGAGCCGCTGAGCGATGCGCAGCGCGCCAACCTGCGCGAGATCGAGCGCGACTGGTTCCGCGCCAACGCGTTGCCCGCCGAACTGGTGGAGCGCCGCGCGCTGGCCACGTCACGGTGCGAGTACGCCTGGCGCGCGCAGCGCAAGGCCAACGACTGGGCCGGCTTCGCCGCCAACCTGAAGGGCGTGCTGGAGGTCGGCCGCGAGGAGGCGCGCCATCTCGCCGACAAGAGCGGCCTGTCGCCCTACGACGCGATGATCGACCGCTACGAACCCGGCATGCGCGGCGCCGCCATCGACCGCCTCTTCGGCGAGGTGCGCAAGTGGCTGCCGGGGCTGATCGCGCAGATCACCCAGAAGCAGGCCTGCGAGAAGACGCTGCAACCGCAAGGCCCGTTCGACCGCGGCGCGCAGCGCGCGCTGTGCGAGCGCGTGATGCGCGAACTCCAGTTCGACTTCGACGGCGGCCGGCTCGACGTCAGCTCTCACCCGTTCTCCGGCGGCGTGCCGGAGGACGTGCGCCTGACCACGCGCTTCCGCGACGACGAGTTCGTGCAGAGCCTGATGGGCACCATCCACGAGACGGGCCATGGCCGCTACGAACAGAACCTGCCGCGCGAGTGGCTGGGCCAGCCCGTGGCCGAGGCGCGCTCGATGGCCATCCACGAGAGCCAGAGCCTGTCGTTCGAGATGCAGGTGGGCTGCCACCCCGGCTTCGTCGCCCACATCGCGCCGCTGATCCGCGACGCCTTCGGCACCCAGCCCGCACTCGAGACATCCAACCTGCAGCGCCTGCTCACGCGCGTGCAGCCGGGCTACATCCGCGTCGATGCCGACGAGGTCACCTACCCGGCGCACGTCATGATGCGTTTCGAGATCGAGCGCGGCCTGATCGAGGGCCGCTACGAAGTCGAGGACATCCCCGCGCTGTGGGACGAGCACATGATGGCGCTGCTGGGCGTGGACACGCGCGGCAATTACCGCGACGGCCCGATGCAGGATGTCCACTGGCCCGAGGGCCTGTTCGGCTACTTCGCCTGTTATTCGCTGGGCGCGATGTACGCCGCGCAATGGTTCGCCGCGATGCGCCGCCAGATGCCCGACCTCGACGCCCGGATCGCCGCCGGCGACCTGAACCCGGTCTTCGACTGGCTGCGCGACAACATCTGGCTGCAGGGCAGCCTGTGGACGACCGACGAGCTGAGCGTGCGCGCATCGGGCGAGACGCTGAATCCGGCCCATTTCAAGGCGCATCTGGAGAAGCGGTACCTGGGCTGACTCGCCCTCCCGTCTCGAAGCGTCGCCGAGGCGAGCCCCGCTCAGGCGGCCGGTCGGAACCGCAGCGCGATCAGCTGCGAGCCCAGTCCGCTGGCCACGAAGACGGCGCGCCGGTTGGACGTGAGGCGGTCCAGCCAGTCGAAGGTGCCGCCGTCCCCGAGCGGCGTCTCCGTGCCGTCGGGCGCGGTCACCCAGATGCGATAGCGCAGGCCGCCCGAGTAGTACGGGTGGTCGAGCGCGCCGAGCTCGGCATCCAGCAGCGCGGCGAGTCGTTCGCCGAGCGGCCTGCGTGCCGGCGTGGCGAGGATCTCGATACGCCGCCGGCCGAGGGCATGGCCGTCCTGCGCGAGGCGCTCCAGGCCCGCCAGGATCGTGCGCACGTGCAGCGCGACGGTGTCGACGGTGAAGGCGTGGTCCTGGCGCTCGACGCCGCCGCTCGCGAGCGCGAACAGGCGGAAATGCTGCGCGTGGCCCGGGAGCCTGGGCACGGGTTGCGCGCGCAGGACGCGATGGCTCGTGGCGAGGTGGTGCTGCGCGTCGCGGCGCGCGCGCAGCCGTCGTGCGCACTCGAGCGCGAGCACGTTCGTCGGATCGGGGACGACCTCGGTGCCGCGCAATGTGGAGAGCACGCGGTTCTGGTCGGTCGGGCCGACCACCGAGCACGCGCCCAGCGGCGCGACGGGCGAGAGCTCGATGGCATCGAATCGCGCGGCGGCCGCGAAGAGGTGGGCGTCGACGGCGAGCATCGCGCGGGCGTCGACCTGCGCCGGCGCGCAGAACGCGTCGCGGCCGTACTGCGCCACCAGCTCGCCCGGGCCGCGCGCCGCGGCACGCGCCTGCATCACCTCCAGCAGCAGCGACTGCAGTTCCGAGCCCGCGAGGCCGGACGCGAGCCGTTCGAACGCCGGCGCGCCGACGAGGTCCACGATCCAGTTGCGAGCTGCCATCGCCAAAATATACAGGCGCCGACGCACGCGGGCGACGATCTCACCGCAGCAGCTTGAACGCGTGCATCCACGATCCTTCGCGGAAGCCCGGGATGCACCACAGCATGGCCAGCGGTTCGATGGCACGCGCGGCGGCGGCGGTGCCCATGTCGGCGGTGTCCCAGCCCAGTTGCGCGAGCAGCGTGGTGGCCGTGGCCTTGGCCCCGGCGTCGTTGCCGGCGATGAACATCGTCGGGCGCGTGCCGCCGAAGTCCGGGTCGACCATGCGCCCCGCGCCGACCGAGTTGAACGCCTTGACGAAGCGCGCCTTGGGGTGCGCCTCCTGCAGCCACTCCATCAGCGACTCGTTCCTGCCGGTGAACCAGGGCAGCACGCCGTCGACGGGCGCCGTGTCCCCGATCGGGTTGGTGGCGTCGAGCACGGGCTTGCCGTCGAGGCCAGCGCCCGCGTCGCGCGCCGCCTGCAGCGCGGCGCCGCCCTTGACCGCGAGCACCACGACGTCGCCGAAGGCCGCGGCCTCGGCGCTGCTGGCCACGCGCGCGCCGGGGGTCGACACGGCGAAGTCCGCGAGCTTGGACGCGTCGCGCGTGCCCAGCGTCACCTCGTGGCCGTGGTGGATGAAACCCGCCGCGAGCGTCCGGGCGACGACGCCCGACCCGATGATGCCGATCTTCATGGTGGAACTCCTGGTTGGCGCCCCGGGACGTCCGGGGCATGGGACGAACTCTAGGCATGGCCGCCATGTCTGGAAAGTCATCCCGAGTTGATGCCGCAGTGACTTTCGGTTGAGAATCGCGCGCATGAAGCAACTGCAGGGATTGCTCGCGCTGATCGAGATCGCCGCCGCCGGCAGCTTCGCGGGCGCGGCGCGCCGCCTCGGCGTCACGCCCGCGGCGGTCAGCAAGAGCCTGGCGCGGCTGGAGGAGCAGCTGGGCGTGCGGCTCGTCCAGCGCAGCACGCGCACCGCGCGCGTCACCGGCGAGGGCGAGCGTTTCATCGCCAAGGCCCGCGACGCGCTGCGGCTGCTGGACGACGCGGTCGCCGAGGTGTCGCAGGCGGCGCGCGAGCCGGCCGGCGTCGTGCGCCTGTCGATGGGCGTGGCGTTCGGCCGCCTGTGGGTGCTGCCCGCGCTGCCGGCGCTGGCCGAGCGTTTTCCCAAGCTGACGCTGGAGGTCGAGCTCGACAACGCGCCCGTCGACCTGGTGGCCAACGGCATCGACATCGCGATCCGCGGCGGCGCCGCGACCGACGCCGGCTTCGTCGCGCGGCGCGTGTGCAAGCTGCCGCTGGTGCTGGTCGCCAGCCCCGGCTACCTCGCGCGGGCCGGCGTGCCGCAGTCGCACGCGGAGATCGAGCGCCACCGCTGCATCCAGCTGCGCTTCGCCGACGGCACCGCCGCGCCATGGGCGTTCCGCGTGAATGGCCGGCGCGTCGCCGTCACGCCGCATGCCGCCCTGGTGGGCACCGACAGCGACGCCATCGTCGAACTCGCGCTGGCCGGCGGCGGCATCGCGCAGTGCGCCCTGTACCAGGCCTTGCCCCACCTGCAGGCGGGCCGGTTGAAGGCGGTGCTGGCGGACACCCACGACGCCGGCACGCGCGAGTTCGTGCTCGTGTATCCGCATCGCCAGTTCCTTGCGCCGCGGGTGCGCGTGGTGGTGGACGCGCTGCTGGCGCACTTCCGCGACACGGCCTCGCTGCACGTGCAGCCGGCCGACCTGCCCGCGGCCTTGCGGGCGAGGGCGCCCGAGCCGCGCCAGCGTCGGGCCGCGTGAGATCACGCCGCCGTGGCCGGGCGGCTGGACACAACTGTTGCGAACCCCGCGAGGCTGATACGGCGCCGCGTCACGATTTCCCGCGCCGCGCTGGCTAGCATGCAGCCCGCGAGGCGGCGGGTGACCCCTGCCGTCGCGCCACGGAATCGCCGCGACGTCCTGGCCGGTTCCACGAATTCGACGTCGCGACACAGGAAACGCCGCCATGAGCACCAGCAATCTCTACCGTGGGCTGTTCGAACTCCTCACCCTGCCCGACGGCGACGCCGCGGCCCAGATGCTGCTGACGTCCGGCCGCGTGGCGCGCCGCGAGCTGCTGGTGGTGGCGCGCCAGGAGGGCTGCCTGCCCGAGCTCTACGCGCGCTGGGCCGCGCAGAGCCTGTTGTCTCCGACCGAGATCAACGAACTGGAGCAGATCACGCGCCGCCGCGCCGGCGTCGACGAGGTCCTGCGCGCGCTGCCGCCCGGCAGCCTGCTGGCCGCCCCGGACGCGGCGCGCTCGTCGGCCGCCACCATCGAGGTGCTGCTGCCCGACTTCGCGGCCATCGGGCCGCTGCACGAGGCGCTCCGCCGCCTCGAGTACCGGCTGGGCGACGCCGGCCAGTGGCGGGTGCCCCCGCGCGGCCCCCTGCATCATGGCCTGGCCGCCTTCGGCTACGAGCCATCGCTGGGCGCGGGCCTCGCCGTCCGCGTGCAGGTAGGAGGCGCGCCGATCGACGCGCGACGGCACGTCGCTTTCGCCGATCTCGCCGCCGACGCGACGCGCCTGCAGGGCCTGGCTTGCCGGTCGCTGGCACCCACGCGCCAGCTGCTTCACCGCATCGCCTCGTTCGGCGCGCGCGCCACGCCGGTCACGCTGCGCGAGATCGCGGACCTGCACCTGTTGCTGAAGGACGCCGCGCCGCGCATCGACACCCCGTGGCTGCACGCGCGCATCGAGCAGCTCGACGTGTGGGCGGGCCTGCGGCAGCTGCGCGACGCGATCGTCGCCAGGCGCCTTGGTGCGCTGCTGGGTTGGGGCGCGTTCGGCCGCCTGGTCGACGCGAGCGCCGCGCACGCCGAGGCGGCCGCCGGGCCGCGCGCCGGCGCGCCGCGTCTCGCGTCGTTCATCCGCGGCGCCTTCGAGGCGATCCGCAGTCCGCGTGCGAACGACGTCGCGGCGAGGATGGCGCGCGCGCCGTGGCTCGTATCGCAGGTGCTGCAGGCCGGCTATCGCGTGTGCGGCGTCCCGGTGTCGACCAAGGCGTTCGACGCGCCGCGCTTCATGCGCATCGACGGCGCGCTGTACGTGGCGACCGGTGCGGGCGTGTTCCTGCTGTCGCTGGTCGATCTCGCCGACCCCGCGCGCGCCGAGCTGGGCGAACGCGTGCGCACGGCCGGCCGGCCGGTGGTCCTGGCACGCTGGACCGCGGCGCGCGCGGTGCGCCGCGGCGCGCGAACCTAGAGGTCAGGCCGGCCGCAGCGAGGACTCGAGCTCGTCCAGCACGCCGCCCAGGCGCCGCAGCGCGCCGCCCAGGCGGCCGGGCGCGACGTCGTGCCATGCCGGCGCGAGCCGCGGCGTGTAGGTGACGAGCCGGCGCGACGGGTCGTCCAGCACGGCGTCGGCGATGCCGATGCCGTGCGGCTCGAACATCGCGTGCAGCGCGCGGCGGCGCGTGCGCAGCGTCTTGCGCGTCGACTGGTAGGCGTGCTCGGCGAGCTGGCGGCGCGCGGAGTAGCTGAAGGTGTTCGCGCCGAACATCTCGGGGTCGCGGTGGTCGGGCTCGAACAGCGCGATGTCCACGTGCGGGTGGCTCAATCCGTAGCCCTTCATCCCGAGCTCCAGCCGCGAGTGGATCAGCGAGCGGAAGCCCTGGCTCGCCACCAGCGGCAGGCCGCCCTCGACGAGGCGCGGGATCGGATCGGTGCCCAGGCGCACGGTGTGCGTGGGCGCGTACGTGGCGTCGAACGGCACCAGCGGGTTCAGGCACAGCACGAGGCCGATGTCCTCGTCGAGCAGCACGCGGGCGTGCAGCGTCTTCTTCAGCGCGCCGTCGACATAGTGGCGCTCGCCGATGCGCACCGGCGGATACAGGCCGGGCAGCGCGGCGCTGGCGGTGACGGCGCGCGAGATCGGCACGTCGTCCCAGCCCGGCAGGCCGAACGGCGCGACGGCGCCGGTGTCCAGGTCGGTGGCCACGAGCACCAGGCGGCGTGGCAACGCGCGGAAGTCGTCGGTGCGTCCGGGCGCGGAGAACACCCGGCGCAGGTGCGCCTCGATCGGCGCGTTGCTGAACACGCCGGTGGGCAGCACGCGGCCCAGGCGCTCGATCACCTCCACGCCCGAGGCCTGGCCCAGCGCGAAGCGCACGGCCGATTGCGCCACGAGCGACGGCAGGCGGCCGAGCCGGCCGGCGAGCTCGCCCCATGCGGGGTGCACGAAGATCGACGGGTGGATCAGGTCGTCGTCGCCGCCCTCGTTCTCGATGAACGCGGTGCACATCTGGCGCGGCGTCATCCCGTTGGCCAGGCCCGCGGCGATGAAGGCGCCGGCCGAGATGCCGACGTAGCCGTCCATGCGCGTGAAGTCCACGCCCACCAGGGCTTCCTCCAGCGCGCACAGTGCCCCGATCTCCCAGATCGCGCCCAGCGGCCCGCCGCCGGCCAGCGCGAGGCCCACGGCGCGCGCGCCGTGGCGCCGCATGCGCGCGGGCGCCGTCGGGCGCTTGCGTGACGCGCGCGGGCGCGAGGAGGTGTCGGGCGAGGTGGGATCGGCCATGGGAGCGGGCATCGCAGGAGTGTCGAGGGTGGATCGGCAGGTCGCGGACCCGTTCACTGGAGGCAGCTCTCTACCTCAGGCCTGGCCCCAAATGACGAAGGCGCCAGCGGTGAGGCTGGCGCCTTCGAGGGCGCCGGGCCGCGGGAGGGGCGCGGCCGGCGAGCGATCCGGACGATCAGGCGGCCGTGGCGGCGGAGGCCGAGGCGGCCTTCTTCGCCGGCGCGCGCCTGGCGGCGGCCTTCTTGGCAGGCGCCTTGGCAGCGGCCTTCTTCGCCGGGGCCTTGGCGGCGGCGGCCTTCGTGGCGGCCGGGGCCTTGCCCGACTTCGACAGCTTCGCGACCGCGGCGCTCAGTTCCTCGACGCGGCGCGTCAGTTCGGCCACGTCCTTGGCGGTGGGCACGCCCAGCTTGCCGAGGGCCTTGGCCGTGCGCTCCTCGAAGATGTTCTCGAGCTTGTCCCACGACGCGCCGGCCTTGCTGGTGACTTCCGAGGCCATCGAGCTCATCTTGCCGGTGACGTCGCCCAGCTTCTCCTCGGCGACGGCCTGCGTCTTGCGCTGGAGGCTGACGCCTTCCTTGACCAGCGCCTCGAACACCTTGCCGCCTTCGGCCTGGGCCTTGGCGAACGCGCCCATGCCGGCCAGCCAGATCTGCTGGGCCGAATCCTTGACGGAGCTGGCGAGCTGGCTGTCGAGCAGGCCGGCGGGAGAGGCGGCCTTCTTGGCGGCGATCTTGGAAAGCTTCTTGACCATGGCGTGATCCTTTGTTGCTTGAATGGGGTTCGGGCGACTGACCACCACTCGTGGTCGAGGCTGAAATATAGGCGCCGCGCCTGGAGCGCGAAACCTAATCGCGTAGGGCGGCCGCTCTATCCGCGTCAAGGGATCGCGGGGCAGGGCGTTGCATCGGACAAACACGTGTGCGCCCACGCTCGGCCTTGTCCCACAATCACCCGCGAAGCGACAGTTCAACCAGAGGAGACACCGAATGCAGTATTTCGTGACCGGGGCCACCGGCTTCATCGGCAAGCGACTCGTCAAGGCCCTGCTGGCACGACGCGGGGCGACGGTGCATTTCCTGCTGCGGCCCGGATCCGAAGCCAAGCTGCCCGAACTGCTCGAGTACTGGGGCGCCGCCAAGGGCCGCGCCGTGCCGGTCATGGGCGATCTCACCGGCAAGAAGCTGGGCGTGGCCGCCGACCAGGTCAAGGCGCTCAAGGGCCAGGTCGACCACGTGTACCACCTGGCCGCCGTCTACGATCTCGACGCCGACGAGGAGTCGCAGGTCGCCGTCAACGTCGAGGGCACGCGCAACGCCGTCGAATTCGCCAAGGCGATCGACGCGAAGCGCTTCCACCACGTCTCCTCGATCGCGGCCGCCGGCCTGTACGAGGGCGTGTTCCGCGAGGACATGTTCGACGAGGCCGAGAACCTCGACCACCCGTACTTCGCCACCAAGCACGAGTCCGAGAAGATCGTGCGCACCGAGTGCAAGGTGCCGTGGACCGTCTACCGCCCGGCGATGGTCGTGGGCGACTCGCACACCGGCGAGATGGACAAGATCGACGGCCCGTATTACTTCTTCAAGCTGATCCAGCGCATGCGCCAGATCCTGCCGCCGTGGATGCCGTCCATCGGCCTGGAGGGCGGGCGCATCAACATCGTGCCGGTCGACTACGTCGTCGCCGCGCTCGACCACATCAGCCACACGGCGCTCGAAGGCAGCGGCCAGTGCTTCCACCTGGTCGACCCGGAGGGCCTGCGCGTGGGCGACGTGCTGGCCATCTTCTCCAAGGCCGCGCACGCGCCGAAGATGAACGTGTTCGTCAACGCCGCGCTGCTGGGCTTCATCCCGCGCGGCGTCAAGAAGAGCCTGATGGCGCTGGCGCCGGTGCGCCGCGTGCGCAATGCGGTGATGAAGGACCTCGGCCTGCCCGAGGAGATCCTGACCTTCGTCAACTACCCGACGCGCTTCGACGACCGCGACACCCAGAAGGCGCTCAAGGGCACGGGCATCGCCTGCCCGCCGCTCAAGGACTACGCGTGGCGCCTGTGGGACTACTGGGAGCGCCACCTCGACCCGGCGCTCAAGATCGACCACAGCCTCAAGGGCACGGTGGCGGGCAAGGTGGTGCTGGTGACCGGCGGCTCGTCGGGCATCGGCCTGGCCGCGGCCTGCAAGTTCGCCGAGGCCGGCGCCATCACGGTGATCTGCGCCCGCGACGAGGACAAGCTCGCCGAGGCGAAGAAGGCGATCCTCGAGTTCGCGAAGAACGGCGGCCGCGCCGACGCGCAGGTGCACACCTACGCGGTCGACATCGCCGACGAGCCGGCCACCAAGGTCTTCATCGACTGGCTCAACGAATCGCTGGGCGGCGTCGACTTCCTGATCAACAACGCCGGCCGCTCGATCCGCCGCGCCATCGAGGCCAGCTACGACCGCTTCCACGACTTCGAGCGCACGATGCAGCTGAACTACTTCGGCTGCATCCGCGTGACGATGGGGCTGCTGCCGGGCATGGTGGCCAAGAAGAAGGGCCACGTCGTCAACATCAGCTCGATCGGCGTGCTCACCAACGCGCCGCGCTTCTCGGCCTACGTGGCCAGCAAGGCCGCGCTCGATGCCTGGACGCGCTGCGCGGCCAGCGAGTACGCGGACGTGGGCGTCACGTTCACCACGATCAACATGCCGCTGGTACGCACGCCGATGATCGCGCCCACCAAGATCTACAACAACGTGCCGACGCTGTCGCCGGAAGAGGCCGCCGACATGATCGCGTCGGCGTGCGTCGAGAAGCCGGTGCGCATCGCCACGCGCCTGGGCGTGTTCGGCGAGGTGCTTCACGCGTTCGTGCCGCGCGTGGCGCAGATCGTCAGCAACACGACGTTCCGCATGTTCCCCGACTCGGCGGCCGCCGCGGGCGACAAGAGCGGCAAGCCCAAGCTGTCGGCCGAGGCCGTGGCGATGCAGCAGATGATGCGCGGCATCCACTTCTGACGGGTCGGGCGCTTCGCCTGGGATGGATCCTGCGACTCCGCTTCGCTGCGCGCAGGATGACCGGGTTGGAGGCTTGGCTGCGTGCAGGATGACCGGGTCGGGGGCTTGGCTGCGCACAGGATGACCGGCGAGTGAGGATCTCAGCGCCGAAAGAGCTTGTGCCACCACGCGAGCTCCAGCGCGGTCACGAAGACCACCGCCATGCCCAGTGGAACGAGTGAATCGTCGTCGGCGGCCCAGGTCGCCCCGATGAACAGCGACAGCGTCGCCACGAGATGCACGAGCATCGCGACCAAGGGGTTGTCCAAGGGGTCGGGCTTGTGGCGGCGGGTGGGGTGCATGGGATTCGCCGGTGGCTGCCGCGATCCTAGCGCGACGGCGCCCCCGACGCGACGGTCCGATGAAAAACGCCGCGTCCGGTGCGAACCGGCGCGGCGTTTCCCGTTGGTGCGGCAGCCTTCGCAGCGAGCGAAGGCGGCGGCCTCATTTCTGGACGTCGATCTTGGTGATCGTGTAGACCGAGTTGACGCGGTCCAGCTGGAACTGGACGTGGTCGCCGACCTGCACCTTGTCGAGCATGGATGGATCCTGCACCTTGTAGGCGCCGGTCATGCCGGGCATGTCGTAGGCCTTGATCTCGGCGTGCTTCAGGGTGATGCGGCCGGCCGGCTTGTCGATCTTCTTCACTTCGCCGGACACGAGGGCCTGGGCGGAAGCGACGGCCGAGACGGCCAGGAGGGCGACGGTGGCGATGAGGCGTTTCATGATTCCATTGTCCTTCGTATTCCCATAACGCGCCGGGGGCGCCGGAGGAATACCGCCGCCCGCGACTGCGCGACCGTCCAGCCCCGGCCGGCCGTGCAATCGGACACGCATCCGACGCGCAACGTCCCTAGAATCGCCGCATGACCACGCCCACCGCCTCCAGCCCCGCCGAGCCGGCACCCCACGACCTCTCGCACGTCGCCCCGCGCGACAAGGCGGAGATCCTGTCGCAGGCGCTGCCCTACATCCGCAAGTTCCACGGCAAGACGATCATCATCAAGTACGGCGGCAACGCGATGACCGAGCCCGCGCTGCAGCAGGACTTCGCCGAGGACGTGGTCCTGCTCAAGCTGGTCGGCCTGAACCCGGTGGTGGTGCACGGCGGCGGCCCGCAGATCGACACCGCGCTGTCCAAGCTCGGCAAGAAGGGCACGTTCATCCAGGGCATGCGCGTCACCGACAAGGAGACGATGGATGTCGTCGAGTGGGTGCTGGGCGGCGAGGTGCAGCAGGACATCGTGGGCCTGATCAACAACGCCGGCGGCAAGGCCGTGGGCCTGACGGGCTTCGACGGCGGCATGATCCGCGCGCGCAAGCTCAAGATGAAGGACAAGGACAACCCCGAGATCGAGCACGACGTCGGCCAGGTGGGCGACATCGTCTCGATCGACCCGGCGGTCGTAAAGGCGCTGCAGGACGACCAGTTCATCCCGGTCGTCAGCCCCATCGGCTTCGGCGAGGGCAACGTCAGCTACAACATCAACGCCGATGTCGTCGCCGGCAAGCTGGCCGAGGTGCTGGGCGCCGAGAAGCTGGTGCTGCTCACGAATACCCCGGGCGTGCTGGACAAGCAGGGCAAGCTGCTGACCGACCTCAGCGCCCGCGAGATCGACGGCCTGTTCGCCGACGGCACCATCTCGGGCGGCATGCTGCCCAAGATCTCGTCGGCGCTCGACGCCGCGCGCTCGGGCGTCAACGCCGTGCACATCATCGACGGCCGCGTGCCGCATGCGATGCTGCTGGAAATCCTGACCGATCAAGCCTACGGGACGATGATCCGGGCACGGTGAACGGCACAGGACTTCGCCTGGGAGCGGCGTGCGGCGCCGCGTTCCTCTGGGGCACCGGGTCGCTGGTGGTGAACCTGCTGGTCGCCCGCCACGGCTACCACCCGCAGAGCATCTCGTTCTGGCGCTTCGTGCTCGGTGCGGCGTCGCTGCTGCTTGTGTTCGGTCGCGGCATGCCCTGGCGGCAGCTGTTGCGCGAGGGCGCGCCGCTGCTGGGCGCCGGCGCGGTGATGGCGTCGTACGTGCTGCTGTGGTTCATCGGCATCGCGCACATCGGCGCGGCCATCCCGACGCTGATCGCGCTGTGCCTGCCACCGGTGTTCGTCACCGCCTGGGCCCTCGCGCGCGGGCGCCAGCGCGCGAGCCTCGCGCTGCTGGCGATCCTGGCCGCGTCGCTGGCTGGCACCGTGCTGCTGATCGTCGGCGGCGGTGCCGAGGGCGGTGCGCGGCCGGGCGCGACGATCGATGACTGGGTCCGGGGCGTGGCGGCGTCGATCGGCTCGGCGCTGCTGTACGCCGGCTTCACCCTGGTGAGCCCCGGCATCTCGCGGAAATGGGGCGCGGGGACGGCCACGACCGCGCTGACGCTGGCGGCCACCGTGGTGATGGGCCTGTCCGGCCTGATCTGGCCGCTGCAGCTGCCGCGCGAGGCGACGCCGGAGGCGTGGCTGCTGTATCTGGGCATGGTCACGGCGGCGCTGGCGCTGCTGGCGTTCAGCTGGGGCGCGGCGCGCCTGAGCCCCACGGCGCTGACGGTGGCGACGCTGGCCGAGCCGTTGACGGCGGTGCTGCTGGCGGCCGTCTTCCTCGGCGAGCACCTGCATGCGGCGCAGTGGCTGGGGGCCCTGCTGCTGATGGCCGGCATCTACGGACTGGGTCGCGACATGTCCCACGGAGGCAGCGCATGAGCGACCGCGTCTGGCTGTTCGACCTCGACAACACGCTGCACGACGCCGGCGCCTGGGTGTTCGCGCAGATGAACGACACGATGCGCAACTATGTGGTCGACACCCTCGGCGTCACGCCCGCGCAGGCCGATGCGCTGCGCGAGAAATACTGGCGCCGGTACGGCTCGACGATGCTGGGCCTGGTGCGCCACCACGACGTCAGCCCGGCGCATTTCCTGCACGAGACGCACCGCTTCCCCGGCCTGGAGCAGCGCGTCACGGGGCATCGCCACGACCTGGCGGCCATCGCGCGCCTGCGCGGGCGGCGCATCGTGCTGACCAACGCGCCGCGCGCCTACGCGATGCGCGTGCTGGGCGCCCTCGGCATCGTGCACCTGTTCGAGCAGGTCCTGTCCATCGAGGACATGCGCATGTTCGGCGACTGGCGACCCAAGCCCGACCGCCGCATGCTGCGCCGCATGGCGGTGCGGCTGGGCGTGCATCCGTCGCGCTGCGTGCTGGTGGAGGACTCGCTGGACAACGTGCTGGCGGCGCGCCGGGTGGGCATGCAGCCGGTCTGGATGCAGCGCTTCGCGCGCCGCGGCGCCCACGCCGGGCCGCGCGTGGGGCGCTGGAGCGTGCATCCGAGCGGGGTGCGCATCGTCCGGACGCTGCGGTCACTGGCGCAGGAACGTCCGCCCGGCCCCTGAACGGTCGCCGCGGGCCCGTCCGTGCGGGGCTTCACGAAAAACTTGCTTGGTGTTTACCTGCACGCGGCAGCGCGGCAGTGGTGTGCAAGAATTGCCGGACGACCTGCTTCCTTCGGCAGCTGACAGCAATGCCAGACCTTCCCACCGCCCTTTCTGCCGTTGCCGATCCCGGCGCCCCGGCGCCCGAGACGACGATGACACCATCCCCAGCAGGTCGGGACACCACGGACGAGGACGACGCCGCCGAGACGCGCGCCGAGTCCGCCAGCGCGCCCGACGCGCCGGCGCGCAAGCGCCCCAAGCCGGGCGAGCGCCGCGTGCAGATCCTGCAGACGCTGGCCGCGATGCTGGAGGAGCCGGGTGCCGACCGCATCACCACCGCCGCGCTCGCCGCCAAGCTGCAGGTCAGCGAGGCCGCGCTGTACCGCCATTTCGCCAGCAAGGCGCAGATGTTCGAGGGCCTGATCGAGTTCATCGAGCAGAGCGTGTTCTCGGTCATCAACCAGGTCTCCGAGCGCGAATCCGACCCGGCCCAGCGCGCGCGCCGCATCGTCTTCATGCTGCTGCAGTTCGGCGAGAAGAACCCCGGCATGGCCCGCGTGATGGTGGGCGACGCGCTGGTGTTCGAGAACGAGCGCCTGTCCGCACGCATGAACCAGTTCTTCGACAAGATCGAGTCGCAGCTGCGCCAGGCGTTGCGCAGCGCCGCCGAGAATTCCGGCTCGCAGACGCCCACGGTCGACGCCAACGGCCGCGCCTCCGCGCTGACCGCGCTGGCCGTCGGCCGCCTGCAGCGCTTCACCCGTTCGGGCTTCAAGCGCAGTCCGACCGAGCAGATCGAGCTCGCCCTCGGCCTGCTCACCTGAAGCCGCCGCGAACGCGGCCGGCACGCCGGCTCGTTCTGCCAGCCGGATTCACGGCCTCTCGCTCTCCCCGATCGCCTCGCGTGTCGCGCGCGCGGCTTCCTGCAGCCACGCGCTGAAGCTTTCCAGCTCGGGGCGCGGGCGCGCCCCCGTCAGGCCGATCTGCCAGTAGGCCCACGGCGAGGCCAGGCGGCCGTCGCGGCCGAAAGGCTCGATCAGGTCGCCGCGCTCGAGCGCATCGTGGATCAGCGGCAGGCGCGCGAGCGCCACGCCCTGGCCGGCGAGCGCCGTCTGCACCTGCTGGTGCGTGAAATTGACGCTGATCCAGCGCCGCGGCTCCAGCTGCGCGAGGCCGCGCTGCTGCAGCCAGAACGGCCAGCCCAGCACGTCGCTGCTGGGGCGGTCGTCATCCATCTCGATGAGCGTGCAATTGACCAGGTCTTCCGGCGTGCGCAGCGGCGGGGCGGCGCCGCGCGCGATGGCGTCGGCCAGGCTGGCGCCGATCACCGGGGTGCAGACCTCGCCGAACATCCGGATCGCGCCGGGCGGCGCGTCCTCGGGGCGGCACTGGCGCAGCACCAGGTCGTGGTCGGGGTCGTCGAGCTCGACGAGACGGTCGACGGCGGAGATGCGGATGTCGATCGCCGGCTGGCCCTTCTCGAAGGTGGGCAGGCGCGGCAGCAGCCACAGCGACGCAAACGACGGGAACGTGGACAGGCTCACCTGCGCCCGTCCGCGCAGCTGGCGGATCTGGCGCACGGCGCTGTCGATGCGGCCGAGGGCCGGCGTGATCGCGCGCAGCAGCAGCTGGCCGGCCTGCGTCAGCTCGACGCGGCGCGTGCCGCGCGTGAACAGCGGCGCGCCGAGCTCGTCCTCCAGGCTCTTGATCTGGCGGCTGACGGCCGACTGCGTCACGTGCAGCTCCTGGGCCGCCGCGCCGAAGCCCGCGCGGCGCGCAACGGCTTCGAAGCTGCGGAGGTGGTCGAGGACCAGCGGGCGCTGGCGGCCGATGTTCATGCGCGCGCCGCCTTCTTCGCGGCGGGCGTGCGGGCCGGCGCCTTCTTCGCGGCGGCTGTCTTGCGCGCCACCTTCTTCGCGACGGGCGCTTTCGCCGGGGCGGACTTCTTCGCGGCGCCCTTGGCCGGCGCCTTGCTCACCGCCGCGGTCTTCGCGACCGCCTTCTTCGCGGGCGCCTTCGCGCGCGCCGCCACGGCCGCGGCCAGCGCGCGACGCGCCCACGGCAGCATCTCGGCGGGCGACTCCATGGACTCCTCGGGCGCGGTGTAGTAGCCGAGCGCGGCCCGTTCGCCCTTCTTCGTGTCGTAGGTGAACGGCTTGCAGCCGGCGCGCTCGGCCAGCGGGCGGCTGCTGTCGTCGACCTTGAGGTAGAGCGTGTCGTGGATGATCAACGCCATGCAAAGGCCGTCGATGTAGAGCGCGTGGCCGCCGAACATGCCGCGCGACGAGGTGCGCCCGAGCGGCGACAACAGCTCGAGGCAGTGGCTGACGAATCCGGAATCGTTCATCGATCGACCTTTTGTTGCGCGCACCGTCGAGCAGTGCTTCTCGACTGCAGTTTAAGGGGCGGATTTGCAGGAAGCTGAAGGCCCCTCCACAATCCGGAGCATGACCACGCCGCCCTGGAAGTTCTCGCTCGAGCCCGCCCGCGACAAGCCGACCTTGCGCCGCCAGCTGAAGGCCGAACGGCTCGCGATGCCCGATCGCCACCAGCGCTCGGTGCACATGCAGGAAGTGCTGCGCGTCTGGCTGGTCACGCGGCCCGAGACCTCCATCGGCGCCTATTGGCCCATCAAGGGCGAGTTCGACGCGATGCCCGCGCTGTTCCGCTGGACGGAAGGCGAGCCCTACCGCCTGATCGGCCTGCCGGTGATCGACCGCGAGACCAGGCAGCTCGACTTCCACGTCTGGTACCCGGGCTGCCCGATGGAGGATGACGCCTACGGCATCCCCAAGCCCAAGGGCACCGACAAGTTCGAGCCCGAGCTGCTGTTGGTGCCCTGCGTGGGCTTCGGCGACAACGGCGTGCGCCTGGGCTACGGCGGCGGCTTCTACGACCGCACGCTCGCGGCGCTGGCGCCGCGGCCGTACACGGTCGGCATCGGATACAGCCACGGGTATGTGCCGTGGCTGGAGGCCGAGCCGCACGACATGCCGCTGGACGCCATGCTCACCGAGGACGGCGTGTTCTGGGAACGCGAGCGCGATACCTGACCGGCCGTCAGTCCCGATCCGGCGCCCCCAGCGGGAAGTACGGCCTGAACGGCCGCGCCTCGTCCACCGCCCGCGCGAACGACTGCCGCGCCAGCAGACGGGTGCGATACGCGCGCAGGTGCTCGAAGCGGGCGTCGATCGGGTGCGTCCAGTCGGCATAGAACAGCGCCGGCGCGGCCGCGCAGTCGGCCAGGCTGAACTGGCCGGCAGCGGCCCACTCGCGCGTGGCCATGCGCGCGTCCAGCCACGCATAGACCTTCTCCAGCATGGCTCTGGCCTCGGCCACGCCGTGGGCGTCGCGCACCTCCGGCGGCCGCAGCGCGTCGTAGACCACGCGCTGCTGCGGCGTCGAGACGTAGTTGTCGAACACCCGGTCCATCATGCGCACGTCGATCGCGGCCTGCGGATCCTGCGGGATCAGAGGCACGGGCCCGGGATGCGCGACGTCGAGGTACTCGATGACGGTGGTGGCCTCGAGGATCGTGCGCTCGCCATCGACCAGGATCGGGAAGCGCCGGATCGGCCAGTGGTCGGCGAACTCGGCGCCGGTGGCCGGGTCGTCGGGCGACAGCGTGCGCGGCGTGAACGGCGTCGCGTTCTCGTACAGCGCGATCAGCGCCTTCTGCGAGTACGACGAGAACGGATGGAAGAACAGCTGCAGGGCCATCGGGGATCCTTGGCCGGCGGATGGCCGGCGCGTTGCACCGAGTGTCGCCCAAAGCCGCGGCCCGCTGCCGGCCGGCGTTCGGCGAGCGATGCCGACGCCCCTTTCGAGGCCGCGTCGCGCTCAAATTCGAAGGGACCTGACGTCCTGTCAAGGACCGAAGCACCTTGTCACTGCTAACCCGTAACAGCGTGAATCGGGCGTCGGCGTTTACCCGAGTCGCCGTGATTTTCGGCACGGTCGACAGGTATGCTGCTGGTCAGTGAACACGAATGTGTTTCCGGCCCAGGCGGCACGAGCGCATGCCGCCGGATGCACCGACACAGCAGGATCCCCGTCATGTCGAACACGATCGATCTCAAGGTGCCCGGAACGCGAGCTCGCATTCCGGTCCGCACGGCCGGCCAATGGAGCAGCCGCTTCCTGGGCCTGAAGGGCGCGCCGGAGCTGAAGAAGTCGCGTGGCGTGTGGGTCAAGCGCTGCCGCTCGATCAACACGTTCGGCTTCGCGCAGGCGATCGACGTCGTGTTCCTGAGCGCCGACGGCGTCGTCACCAAGGTGGTATCCGGCCTGAAGCCGTGGCGCGTGTCCAGCTGCCCCGACGCCCGCACCGTGCTCGAACTGCGCGCCGGCCTGGCCACCCGCATGAATCTCAGCCCTGGCGTGGAGATGGGCCTGCTGGCCTGACGTCCGGCTCCCCCGCACGAACGGCGACGCGCCACTGCGTCGCCGTTTTGCATTCGGGCGTCGTGCTCAGGCGCCGGTCGGCAGCTCCGCCGCGGTCGGCCAGTGCCGGCCGAAGACCAGCGCCACCGCCGGATGCGAGTCGATGCGTTCGAGCAGCGCCGCGAACGCGGGCCGCGATTCGCGGGCGTGGAGCCGGGCCTTGCCCCAGTGCGTGACCACCGCCGCGTACAGGTCGAGCGCGCCCGGCTGGTCGCCCGACAGGAAACGCCCGCTCGCCGGCGCGAACTGGTCCGCGAACAGGTCCCAGTGGTGATGCAGCCGCGCCCGCGTGCCGTCGCGGATCGCGGCCATGGCCGCGCCGTCGGTGGCGGTGGTGAAGCGCTCCGGATAGTCCAGGATCGTGATGCACGGATAGCAGTTCGCGGCGATGTAGACCATGCCGCGCAGCGACTGGTCGCGGCCTGCGGGATCCGTCGGCATCAGGCCGGCGTCGGGGAACGCGAAGGCCAGGTGCGCGAGGATGGCGGCGCTCTCGGTCAGGATGGCACCGTCGGGCAGCTGCAGCGTCGGGATCTGCTTGAGCGGATTCACGCGCGCCAGTTCGGCCAGCGCGTCGTTGTTCTCCCACGATGCCGCCTCGACGATCCGGTAGGGCGCCCCCGTCATCTCGAGCGCGCATTCCACCGAGGCCGAGCCCGAGCCCTTGAATCCGTACAGCGTGTACATGCCTGTCTCCTGTCGCGCTGGTCGGCGCGGCGTGGTTGCGGGAGCGGCGATCTTGGCACGCGGCCCGGCGGATGACGGAAGTCACGCCAGCGCCCTCGCTGGCGGCGGGGATGTGACCGATTGATGCATTGCGCGCGCTTCCGCCCTCCGGAAGCGGGGCGCCGGTGCCGATAGGTCCTGGGCATGATCCCTCGCCCAGGAACGCCCTTGTCCTCGCATCGCCGCCCCGTCGCCATCCCCTCGCCGTTGCTCGCCTGCCTGCTCGCCGCCGCACTGGCCGCGTGCGGTGGGGGCGGCGACGCCGCGCCCGAGCTCGTGCCGGACGATGCCGCCGGCGTCACGGCCCGCCCGGCGTTCCACATGGCCCCGGTGCAGCTCGACGAGCCCGTCGACACGGGCCTCGCGCCCCATCGCTTCGAGATCCCCGCCGCGCTCGCCGGCCTCGCGACCGCGCGCCTGACGCCCGCGCGCCTCGCGGGCGCGCTGCGCGAGCGTGCAGCCGCGGCGGGTGATGGCAGCGCCGGGCCGGCCGTCGTCGCCACCGTCTATTCGCCCGCGCAGATCCGCGCCGCGTATGGCCTGCCGCCGCTGTCCGACGCCAGCGCGGCCGACCTTGGCGCGGGCCAGACGATCTACATCGTCGACGCCCACGACCACCCGAACGCGTTCGCGGATCTTGCGGCGTTCTCGGCCGCCTTCGGCCTGCCCGGCTGCGCCCGCGTTCCGCTGGCGGCGTCGGCCGTTTCGCCGCCGGCCCCGGCGGCCGCCGGCTGCACGTTCTCCGTCGCGTACGCCGATCACGGCGGCCAGTTGCTGAAGTCCGCGCCGACCTACGACGCCGAATGGGCCGCGGAGATCGCGCTCGACGTCGAATGGGCGCACGCGATCGCGCCGCTCGCGCGACTCGTGCTGATCGAGGTGCCGAGCGACAACAGCAGCCAGCTGCTCGGCGGCGTCGCGCTGGCCAACCGGATGGGGCCGGGCGTGGTGTCGATGAGCTTCGGCGCACCGGAAGGCACGTGGGCCAGGGCGACCGACCCGGCGTTCGCGGCGCCCGGCATGACCTACGTCGCCGCGGCCGGCGATGCCGGCGCGCAGGTGCTGTGGCCGGCGGTCTCGCCCAAGGTGTTCGCGGTGGGCGGCACCAGCCTGCAATGGAACGGTCTCGAGGCACGCCACGAGGCGGCGTGGGCGAAGTCGGGCGGCGGTGTCAGCGTTGTGGAGCCGCTGCCCGTGTGGCAGTCCGGCGTCGCGCTGCCCGGCGTGGGCCCCGCGCGGATGCGCGCCGTCGCCGACGTCGCGTTCAACGCCGACCCGGCCACGGGCCAGTATGTCGCGCTGACGGCCAGGGGCGCGGCGCGCACCACCTGGAACTCGTTCGGCGGCACCAGCATCGGCGCGCCGCAGTGGGCCGGACTCGTCGCCGTCGCCAACGCACGCCGCGCCGCGATCGGCAAGAAGACCCTGGGCGACTTCCACGCGGCGCTGTACCAGGCCATCGCCAACTCGCCGGTGCCGCACGCCGCCTCGTTCGCCGACGTCGTCGACGGACGAGACGGCGCCTGCGCCGGCTGCGTGGCGGCCGCCGGCTACGACACCATCACCGGCTGGGGCACGCCCAACGCCGGCGTCTTGCTGGCCGCGTTGGCGAGCGACGCGGCGGACGGCGTCGCGCCCGTCGTGCCCGGCGGCGCATTCTCGGCGCGCACCGACCGCGCATTCGCGGCGTCGCTGGCCGTCGTCGCGCCCGCAGGGGTGACGACCGCGTACGCCCTGGCCGGCGCGCCCGCCGGTCTCGCGGTCGATGCCACCGGCACGCTGCACTGGGCGGCGCCCGTCGCCGGCAGCTACGCGTTCACGGCGACGGCCACCACGAGCCTGGGGCTGTCGGCCAGCGCGCGCTACACGCTGTCGATCGTCAAGGTGAACCATGCGCCGACGCTGGCCTCGGGCATCGTGGCTGCGCCGCCCGGCGTGGCGCTGCGGCTCGTGCTGGCAGGCGGCGACGTCGACGGCGACGCGCTGACCTACACGATGACCGGCGCCCCGCGCGGCCTGGTGCTGTCGAGCGCCGGCGTGCTGAGCTGGCCGATGACCCAGCGGGGCCGCTGGGGGCTGCGGGTGGTGGCGCGCGACGCGGCGGGCCTGGCGAGCGCGCCGGCCACGATCGTGCTCAGCGTCTCGAACTAGGGCCCGCAGGTCGCCGGACGGCGCGTCAGCTCGCGAGCAGCGCGGCGCCCAGTGCCTCGGCCACCTCGATGCCGTCGACGCCCGCCGACATGATGCCGCCGGCGTAGCCCGCGCCCTCGCCGGCCGGATACAGGCCGCGCACGTTCAGGCTCTGGTAGTCCTTGCCGCGCGGGATGCGCAGCGGCGACGACGTGCGCGTCTCCACGCCGGTGAGCACCGCGTCGGGCAGCGAGAAGCCCTTGATCTGGCGCTCGAACGCCGGCAGCGCCTCGCGGATCGCGTCGAGCGCGTACTCGGGCAGGCTGCCGCGGCCCGTCTCCTGCAGGTCGGTCAGGTGCACGCCGGGCTTGTACGACGGCTGCACCTCGCCGAAGGCGCTGGAGCGCTGGCGCTTGATGAAGTCGCCCACGAGCGAGCCCGGCGCCAGGTAGCCGCCGCCGCCGAGCTCGTAGGCGCGCGATTCCCAGAAGCGCTGGAACGCGATGCCGTCGAGGGGGTTCACCGGGCCGGACGTCCTGCCGTCCTGGCGGTAGTCCTCCGGCGCGATGCCCACGACGATGCCGGCATTGGCATTGCGCTCGTTGCGCGAGTACTGGCTCATGCCGTTGGTGACGACGCGTTCGTCCTCGGACGTGGCCGCCACCACCGTGCCGCCGGGGCACATGCAGAAGCTGTAGACGGCGCGGCCGTTGCTGGCGTGGTGCACCAGCTTGTAGTCCGCGGCGCCCAGGATCTCGTTGCCCGCGTTGGGCCCGAAGCGGGCGCGGTCGATCAGGCTCTGCGGGTGCTCGATGCGGTAGCCGATCGAGAACGGCTTGGCCTCCATGCGCACGCCGCGCTCGTGCAGCATCGCGAAGGTGTCGCGCGCGCTGTGGCCCAGCGCCAGCACGACGTGGTCGCTGCGCAGTTCCTCGCCGGAGGCCAGGCGCAGGCCGCGGACGCGCTTGTCGTCGCCCCGGCCTTCGAGCAGCACGTCGGTCACGCGCTGCCCGAAACGGATCTCGCCGCCGAGCGCGACGATGTCGGCGCGGATCTTCTCCACCATGCTCACGAGGCGGAACGTGCCGATGTGCGGCTTGGCGACGAAGAGGATCTCCTCGGGCGCGCCGGCCTTCACGAACTCGGTGAGCACCTTGCGCGTGAGGTGGCGCGGATCGCTGATCTGGCTCCACAGCTTGCCGTCGGAGAACGTGCCGGCACCGCCCTCGCCGAACTGCACGTTCGACTCCGGGTCGAGCTTGCCCTGGCGCCACAGGCCCCAGGTGTCCTTCGTGCGCTCGCGCACCGGCTTGCCGCGCTCCAGCACGATCGGGCGCAGGCCCATCTGCGCGAGGATCAGCGCCGCGAAGATGCCGCACGGGCCGAATCCGACGACGACGGGACGCTGGCGCGGCGCGCTCGCGCCGTCGAAGAAGCCATCGGCCGCGCGGCCGACGAAGCGGTAGTTGGTGTCGGGGGCGACGCGCACGTGCGGGTCGCCCGCGAAACGCGCGAGCACGGCCGATTCATCGCCCGCGAGCTCGCAGTCGATGGTGTAGATCAGCACGATGGCCGTCTTCTTGCGGGCGTCGTAGCTGCGCTTGAAGACCTTGAACGACGTCAGCTCCGCGTCACGCACGCCCAGGCGCGCGACGATCGCGGGACGCAGGGCGTCCTCGGCGTGATCGAGCGGCAGGCGCAGTTCGGTGATTCGAAGCATGGGGCGATGTCCCGGCGCACACGCGGGGCGCGGCACAAACGAACAAAGGAGCCCGAAGGCTCCTGGTCACGCCATGACGGCGGCGTCGGGCATGGCAGGCACCCGCGCCGCGAGTGCGATTCGAGTGCCGGCCAGGGTGGCCGGCAGACGGATCAGCCCTGGCGGGCGCGCTTGCCCGGGTTCTTCTTGCTGCGGGTGTGGGCGCCGCGCTCGAGGCTGCGCTTCTGGCCCTTGCCGGTGGTGGCGGTGGCGCCGATCGGCAGCGCCGGACGCGGGGTGGCCTTGCGGTCGGCTTCGGTAACGATCTTGTTGCCCATGATTGGATCCGGTCTTGTAAAGCTGTGAGGGGTCGAACCCGCGATTCTCCCACAAATAAGGCTGTTTGGCACTTCCCTGGCCGAGCGGGCCCGCCAAATCGTGCCGGACGGGGCATTCGCCTGCGTCCGAGTCAGAGACCACTGACGAGCAGCGAGCCGCGATGTCTGTAAAGTTCGATTACGTTGACGGCGTCAACGGGGCGGTCGCGAAGGCCGTTTTAGATGCAAGCTCGGGTTCAGCATTCCGCTCCCCGCGCAGACCCGAAGGAACCAGCACCATGAACAAGCTCCACCTCGTCCTCGCCGCCCTCGTGGCGACCGCCGCCGGCGCCGCCCAGGCCCAGGTCACCGTGGGCGCCAGCGTCAACATCAACGTGCCGGGCGTGTACGGCCGCGTCGACATCGGCCCCCCCGCCCAGGGCGTGGCCTTCGTGCCGCCGCCGGTGGTCTACGCGGAGCCGGTCATCGTCGCCCCGACGCCGGTGGCGGTGCAGCAGCGCCCGATCTACCTGTATGTGCCGGAATGGCAGCAGCGCGACTGGCGCCACCACTGCGGCGCGTACGGCGCCTGCGGCCAGCGCGTGTACTTCGTGCGCGAGACCTGGGTGCGCGATCGCTACGTCCAGCACCACCCGCACGACCATCGCTTCGACCACTGGGAAGGCGAGCACGACCACGGCCGCCACGGCCACGACCGCGACGACCATGATCGTGACGACCATGATCGTGACGACGACCACGGCCATGGCCACGGTCACGGCCACGGCCACGACCGCTGATCGACAGCGGGCCTGAAACGGGAACGGCGCCGTGATGGCGCCGTTTTCGTTGGGACGCCGGACGCGTCTTCAGCGGGTGGGCGAGGGCGCCGCACGGAAGCGTGCCGCGGCGGCGTTGCGGTCGGTGACCGTCACCGTGTCGCTGCCCGCGCCGCCGCCCGCGGCGCCGCGATGGAACAGCCGATCGAGCAGCGATGGCCGCCGTGCCAGCGCGCCGGCGGGGCGCCGCAGCGCCTGCACGGCCTCCCACGTCGCGGTCTTGCTCCAGCCCGCGGCGGCCAGCTGCATGTCCCACAGGCCCACGCCGCCGCCCAGGGCGCGTACCTCGCGCAGGTGGTCGACCACGTTCGGGCCGATGCCGCCGGAACCCCAGGCGTCGACCCAGGTGGGCATGCCCAGCACGATCTGGTCGCGCCGGTAGCCGGCCTTGGTGCCCCATTCGAGCTGCCAGCTGTAGCGGAACAGCGTCGCGCCGTTCTCGCAGACGGGGCGGCCCTCGGGCGTGAAGGTGGCGTTGCTGCCTTCGTAGAGATCCTCGTAGCCCATGCTGTGGATGGTGGCGACGTCGCCCACCCAGTCGCTCCACCAGCGCATGTTGGGCGCGTTGTCGCACGGGCTGTGGAAGCTGTCGACCGTCAGCAGCTTGCCCTTGGCCTTGAGCGCCCCGGACAGCTGGTGCACGAACGCGCCGTAGGCCGCGCGATCGGCGGTGAAGTCGCCCTCGCCCTCGAGGTCGAGGTCGACCCCGTCGAGGTCCCACTTGTCGACGGCGGCGACGAGCGCGGCGGTGAATTCCTCGGGATGCTCGGCGAACGCGCGCCGGGCCCACTGCCAGTCCCAGCGGTTGATCACCTGCGAGTTGTTGTAGACGGTCAGCAGCGGCTGCACGTTGTGCGCGCGTGCCCATTGCGCCACCTGCCTGACGTTGGCGGCCGTCACCGGCTTGCCGGTGGCGTCCACGGGCGCCAGCACGATGCCGCGGCCGTCGTTGCTCGGGTTCCAGAACTGCAGGCCGATGCGCGTCATGGTCTGGCCGATCGCGGGCGTCGCGGTCAGCGCCTTCATCGAGGCGTCGATGCCATAGGCGGGCACCCAGCCCATGACCTGGGGGCCGGTGGTGGAACCGGGTTGGGCGTCCGCGTTGGCGACGGCCAGACTGGCGGCGATCACCGGCAAGGTTTGCCGGAAGACGGAGACGAAGATCGACGTTCCCATGGACTTTCTTGCACCATCGCGGGGCGCAGGGTAGCAGATGTCGGATCCGAGCAAGAATCGGGCTCAGTTATAAGGGTTTTCCAACCCGGGTTAACGCCTGCAGTGTTGCGCAACAGGCTTCCATTGACAAAGGTCACGGAAATACCCGAACAAAAGCCCGGGCACGCACGTTCGCGCAAGATGCTGCAATGCACCATTCATTTGTCCGCCGATGTCCACGCCGCGCCTGTTGAACCTCGCCCTGCAAGGCGGCGGTGCGCATGGGGCGTTCACCTGGGGCGTGCTGGATGCGCTGCTGGAGGATGGCCGCGTCGCCTTCGACGGCCTGAGCGGCACCAGCGCCGGCGCGATGAACGCCGTGGTGCTGGCGCACGGCTGGCTGGCGGGGGGGCGCGACGGCGCGCGGGCCGCGCTGCGCCGCTTCTGGACGGCGTTGGCCGACACCATGCCGCTGGAGGTGACGCGCCAGGACTTCGATGGCGGCGTGCACCTGGCGCCGCTGGTGCGGCTGTGGATGGCGTGGGCGCACTACGTGACGCCGGCCCAGTTCAATCCGCTGGACGTCAATCCGCTGCGCGCGCTGCTGTCGGAGCAGGTCGATTTCGAGCGCCTGCGCCGCGAGCGCCCGATGCGGCTGTTCGTCGCGGCCACCGATGCCGACTCCGGGCGCCTGCGGGTGTTCGAGGGCCACGAGCTGAGCGTCGACGCGCTGCTCGCCTCGAGCTGCCTGCCCACCGTGTTCCATGCGCCGCGCATCGCCGGCCGCACCTACTGGGACGGCGGCTATGCTGGCAATCCGGCGGTGTTCCCCCTGCTGCGCGGCGCGCGCAGCCAGGACACGCTGCTGGTGCTGCTCTCGCCGCTCGAATGGGCGCCGATGCCACCCGCCGCCAGCGCCCACGAGCTGCGCGCCCGCGTCGCCGAGATCACCTTCACCGCGGCCTTTCGCCGCGAGATGCAGGCCCTCGCGCACATGCGCGGCGACCGCGCGTCACGCGCGCGCCGCGCGTGGCGGCGCTGGCTGCTGGGCGAGCCGCCCCCACCGCGCTTCCACCTGATCGAGGCCGGCCCGGCGCTGGAGCACGTGGCCGCGGAGACGCGCCTGGCCGTCAGCGCGCGCTTCTTCGAGACGCTGCACGAGCTCGGGCGCGCGACCGCGGCCGGCTGGCTCGCGCAGCACTTCGAGGCGCTCGGCCGGCGCGACAGCGTCGACCTGGCGGCGACGTTCGGCTGACGCACGGGGCGGCCGTTCAGCGCCGCAGCGCCGTGAACGCGTTCAGCGCCTCGGTCAGCAGGCTGCCCTGCGGCACCGCGCCGGCCGGGGTCACCGAGTCCACCGCGTGCGGCAGCAGGCCGGCCAGCTGGTTGGCGACGTCCTGCGGCTGCAGCCCCAGCTTGGCGGCGACGTCCGCGATGTGCGAATCGCCGAGCACGGACTGCACCTGTTCCGGCGTGATCGCCAGGTTCTGGCCGGTGCCGACCCACGAGGAGACCACGTTGCCGAGGCCCTGCGCCTCGAACTGGTTGATGAGGCCCTGCAGCCCGCCGCCCTGCGTCATCAGCGACGAGACGACGTCCAGCAGCCCGGGATGCACCTGGCCGGCGGGGACGCTGTCCTGCAGCGAGCCCGCGACCTGTCCGACGATCGAATCAAGCAAACCCATGGTGGTTCTCCTCGTGCGTTGTGAAGTCCGTCCGGGAACGAACGGCCCGGCTCAATGTAGCGCGCGGCGGGCCGTGCGCGTGTGACTTTTCGTCGGGCGGTGCCCGCCGGGCGCCCGGGCGGCGATCGTCCGCCGGGCCGTTGTCCAGTAGAAACTTCCGTGTGCGGTTTTCCACATCGATCTGGCGGGTGGGAACGTGCCTTTTTCACTGGAACTTTGGGTCCGGGCGCGCTCCAATGGAGGCACGGCATCGGAAGGTGCCGCGGACTGCTTTTGCCGCAAGGCTTCCACACATGACCGCCCTGAAGAAACTGCTCAAGCGCCTGCGCGCCAACTCCCGTGTCTCCGTCGCCGTGATGTCGGTGGTGCTCGTCATCGGCGGCTTCGCGTTGCTGGTGCAGGAGGCCACGCGCGAGACGAACGCGCGCAAGAGCCCCGAGATGCTCTCCTTCGAGCAGTCGCCCGACGCCTGGCTGCAGAACCAGCGCAACGTGTCGCAGCTGGTCAAGGCGATCGACGCAGGCCAGGTGGCCACCGTCGCGCTGGCCAACGGCCATCCCGGGCTGGTGCTCTACACGCTGAAGAACGGCACGAAGGCCAGCGCGACGGTGCCCGGCTGCACGCCGATCGGATGTGCCGGCACCGCGCTCGACAAGCTCGCCGAGCGCAGCGCCGCGCAGGGCTTCACGCTGGTGGGCGTGGACGTCGACCCGCGCACGAAGAGCCAGCACCTGCTCGACCTGCTCGGCGCCATCGTCTCCCCGCTGCTGGTGATCCTGACGATGGGCGTGGGCTTCTTCGTGCTGATGCGCATGCAGACCGGCATGGGCGGCGGCGCGTCGACGCTGTCGGAGCGCCCGGAAACGACATTCGCCGACGCGATCGGCAACGACGAGGCCAAGGCCGCCCTCAACCGCGTCAAGGCCTTCATGTCCGACCCGTCGGCCTACGTCAAGCTGGGCGCCTCGGCGCCGCGCGGCGTGCTGCTGGTGGGCCCGCCGGGCACCGGCAAGACGCTGCTCGCGCGCGCGCTGGCCGGCGAGAGCAAGGCCAACTTCATCGCCGTGGACGGCTCGTACTTCACCGCCACGTACTACGGCGCGGGCGTCGCCAAGGTCAAGGCGCTGTTCAAGCAGGCGCGCAAGCATGCGCCCTGCGTGCTGTTCATCGACGAGGTGGACGGCATCGGCAAGCGCTCGCGCGGCAACGAGGGCGGCGGCGCGGAGTCCGAGATGAACCGCATCATCAATCGCGTGCTGGTCGAGATGGACGGCTTCGAGCCGATGGACAACGTCGTCGTCGTGGCCGCCACCAACCACGAGAACAACATCGACGAGGCGATGCGCCGGCCCGGCCGCTTCGACATGCTGGTGCGCCTGGTCAAGCCGACGTTGCCCGAGCGCGCGAAGCTGTTCGACCTGTACCTCGACAAGGTCGCCTCCGACGGCTCGCACGACGGCGCCGCGCTGGCGCGCATGACGCCGGGCCTGACGCCGGCGGAGATCGCCAACATCGTCAACAAGGCCGCGTCCAGCGCCGCCGAGGCGGGCGCCGACAAGGTGACGTCCGAGCACGTGCTGCGCGCCATCGAGACGCAGCTGCTGGGCGGCGAGATCTCGCCCGTGAAGGACCTGCTGACCGAGGGCACGCGCGTGCGCCTCGCGTACCACGAGGCCGGCCACGCGATGATCGGCCACTGGACGGGCGCGGGCCTCGTCGAGCGCGTCACCATCGAGCCGCGTGGCCAGGCCCTCGGCGTCACCTACATGACGCGCGACACCGAGGATCCGCTCTACAAGCAGAACGAGCTGGTGAGCCGGCTCGCGATGATGCTGGGGGGGCGCGAGGCGGAGCTGCTGGTCCTGGACAGCGTCTCCAGCGGCGCCTCCGACGACCTGAAGCGCGCCTCCGAGCTGGCCATCGAGATGGTGGGCTCGCTCGGCTTCTCCGAGACCTTCGGCCTGCTGAGCGTCGGCGGCATCCCCGACAAGCTGCTGGGTCCCGACATCCAGGCCGCCGTGCTGCGCGAGGCGCGCACGCTGCTGGAACAGGCCCAGGAGACCTGCCGCACGCTTCTGAAGGCGCAGCGCCAGCGCCTCGACGCGATGGCCCAGGCGCTGCTCACGCGCGAGGTGCTGCAGGGCGACGAGCTCAAGCAGATGCTGGGCGACGTGTCGGAGGGCCGCAAGGCGGCGCCGACGCCCGCGCAGATGGCGGCCGCGCCGGTGCTGGAACTCGCGTTCACTCGCCGCGACGATTCGTCGCCTTCGCCGAAGGCTTGACTGCCTTGCCCAGCGGCCGCTCCCAGGCCGGGGGCGGCATCGTGCGCCTGACGCCGCACGACCAATGCTTGACGACCAGCGTCAGGAAGCGGCCGTCGTAGTCCGCCATGCAGAAGTCGACGTCGTCGGCCAGCTTGCGCGCCACCGTCGCGGTGGTGTTGCCGTACGCGCAGGTCATCCAGTAGCCGCCGTTGCGGCGCGGCAGTTCCCAGCGATCGTGCAGGCCCGCCTGGCCGCGGTATTCCACCGTCGGCACGATCAGGCTCGTCTCCGCCGGCGGGCCCGGGTAGATCGCCACGCGCACGAACGGATAGTTGCCCTGCTGGTTCTGTGCCGTCCAACCCGCCGGCGACTCGGTCACCGTCTGGCTCACCGGCAGCTGCGCCGGGCACGCGTCGACGAGCGCCTTCGACGGCGCGGCGCCGCCGGCGGACGCGGCGGCACTGGCCGCGACCGCGGGCCGGTTCGCGACGACGGCTGCCGCAGGGTTCGCGGCCGGTGCGGCCAACGCGGCCGCCGTCGCGCACGATGCGACGGCGACGGCCAGCCGGGAGTGGAGCGGGGCGAGTCTCATGCGGAAGAGGGTCATGAGCGATGCGATCCCGCAGTCTAGGGCGTCGCCCGCGGTCGAGCAGCCAGGGCGTCGACGAGTCGCCCCGCAAGGGCGCTACCATTGACGCCATGGCGACTGCCGTTGCTCGACGGCGGCATGCCGTCTTTCCAGGGCGCCCGCGGCCGATGAAACTCGAAGACGACGACTACCCCCCCGAGAAGCTCGCGGCGCTGCGCACCGTGCGCAAGCTCGTCGAATTCTGGAACATCACGCCGCAGGAGCTGCACGGTCCGCTGCCGCCTCCGCCGCCCCCACCGCCGGCCGTGGCGCAGCCCATCCGCTACCGCCATCCGGTCAGCGGCGAGACCTGGGACGGGCAGGGGGAGCATCCCGCCTGGCTGCGCGACGCGTTGTTGAAGCAGGGCTACACCGTCGACGAGCTCAAGCGCGCCGTGACGCAAGGCGTGGACGACGCGGGGGGGTGAGATTTCTCGTGCGCTCCGCGGGCCTGCGTTGGCGGAGGTGGATCCCGCGACTCCGCTTCGCTGCGCGCAGGATGACGGCCTGGCGCGTCGCGTGACGCACGATTGCCGCTGACTTGACGCGCCATCGCCGCTGACGTGACGCAGCGCTGCCGCGGAAGCGACGCAGCGTTGCCGCTGACGTGACGCGGCGTTGCCGCCTGACCGGACGCACTGCTGCCGCATCGCGCCCACCCGGTGTCATCCTGCGCGCAGTCGCAGCATCCACGCGTGCGAGCGACGTCCTTCAGGCCGCGGGCGGCTCGCCGCCCGCCAGCCACGCGGCGGCGACCAGCACCGCCAGCAGCACGACGGCCTCCACGCGCAGCACGCGCGCGAAGCGCGGCCATGCGCCGGGCAGCGCGCGCAGCACGACGAAGCGATCGAAGGCCCCGAGCGCGATCGCCACGGCCACCAGCGCGAGCTTGACCTCGAGCCCGATGCTCCAGGGCGACGCCTGCGCCGGCGCGAGCGGCGCCAATGATCCGCCCAGCGCGTGCCATGCGCTCGCGGCGCCCGTGAGCAGGAGCGCGGCCAGCGACGCCGCCGCCAGCGCCGACAGCCGGGTCGCGTGGCGCACGCAGTCCACGGCGTCGGGCGATCCGCGCAGCACCACCAGCGCGGCCGCGAACACGCTGCCGGCCCACAGGCCCGTCGCGAGCCGGTGCACGGCCATCGTCGGGACGAGCCAGCCGATGCCGCCGGCCGCGGCATGGCCCACGCAGGCCTGGGCGGTGGCGATCACCACCAGCACGAGACCGAGCGCGCGCAGCGGGAACGCACGATAGCGGCACGCGGTGGCCAGTGCGAGGCCGACGAGGAGCGCCAGCGTCGCGACTGCCCACGCGCGTCCGAAGCCGGTGCCCGCGACGATGCCGCCGGCCGCGAGCAGCGCCTCGAGGGGCGGCGACTCCGTCATCGAGATCGCCTGCAGCCACATCCACGCGAGCTCGGCGAGCAGCGCCGTCGTGGCCGACGCCGTGAACAGCAGCCGGCAGCGGCGCGCCCGCCGCGCCGCCCAGCCGGAGGACGCGTCATGCAGCAGCGCGGGCGTGGCCAGCGCGCCGGCCATCGCGGCGAAGCCGATGTCGGACACCGCGGCGGCGGCCGTGCGCAGCGGCGCGAGGATGGCGTCATCCATCGCTGCGGCGAGCGATCACTTCGCGACGGTGAACTTGAAGTCGCCGTGCGTCTTGTGCCCGTCGCTGCCGACGGCCGTCCAGCGCGCGCTGTAGGTGCCCGGCCTGAGCACCGGCACCGCGGCGACGATCGCGTTCGGCTTCGTCTTGTCGGCGGAGGGCCGGTCGGCGTCGAAGTTCTTGCCGGCGTCGCTCACCAGCTTGATGCGGCAGTAGCGCGGCTCGACATGCTCGTTGAAGGTCAGGTGGATCTCGGCGGGCGAGCCGGAGAGCGTCTGGCCCTTGGCGGGGAACGAGTCGACGAGCGACGCGTGCGCGCCGGCGAGCGGGCTGAGCGTGGCGGCGACGGCCGCCAGCGCGAGGCGCAGCGGGGTGGTCATGTGTCCTCCTGGATGCGACCTGGGTGGGAGTCGCGGACAGGCTCAGTGTTCCATGCGCATGCCACGCCTGCTCGTCTTCTTCGCCTCCACCGTGACGTCATTCGAGGGAGTGTGGGCCGCATGCGACGCGGCCGGCGGCCGCACGGCCGTCCACGCTCGGGTGGGCGCCCCGCATCGTCGGCGCGAACGCGACGAGCCGGACCGCGCGCAGGCGCCGCGCACGGCGCATGCCACCCGGACTGTCTCGATGGGGCCCGGGCCGAGCCGGGCGTGCGCTCAGTGGGCGCCGTGCTGTCGGTCGATCAGCGCAGCGTCCCACGCGTGCACCGTCGTCGACTGCTCGCCGAGGCCGGTGATGCCCAGGCGCAGCGTGTCGCCGGCCGTCAGGAAGCGGCCGCGAGCCATGCCCACGCCGGCGGGCGTGCCGGTGGCGATGAGGTCGCCCGGCTCCAGCGTCATGAAGCGGCTGATGTAGCTCACCAGCCGGGCGACGCCGAACACCATGTCGGCCGTCGTGCCGTCCTGCATGCGCTCGCCGCCGACGTCCAGCCACAGACTGAGCTTCTGCGGGTCGGGCACCTCGTCGGCCGTCACCAGCCACGGGCCGACGGGGCCGAAGGTGTCGCAGCCCTTGCCCTTGTCCCAGGTGCCGCCGCGCTCGAGCTGGAAGGCGCGCTCGGAGACGTCGTTGACGACGCAGTAGCCCGCCACGTGCGACAGCGCCTGGGCCTCGGACACGCAGCGCGCCCGCGTGCCGATCACCACGCCCAGCTCCACCTCCCAGTCGCTCTTGGCCGAGCCCTGCGGCAGCACCACCGGATCGTTCGGACCGGTCAGTGCGCTGTTGGCCTTCAGGAAGAGGATGGGCTCCGTCGGCAGCGCCATCTTCGATTCGGCCGCGTGATCCTTGTAGTTGAGGCCGACGCAGACGAACTTGGACATGCCGTGCCACGGCACGGACAGCCGCGTGCCGGGGGGCAGCACGGGCAGCGTGTCGATCTCCACCGAGCGCAGCCGGTCGAGGCGGGCGGGCGCGAGGTCGGCGGCGCCGATGTCGCCGATCTGCGCGCTCAAGTCGCGGAGGACGCCTGCGGCGTCGACGAGGCCGGGCCGTTCATGGCCGCGCGGGCCGTGGCGGAGCAGTTTCATGCGCTTCCTTTCGAACTGCGCACGATGATGCCATCCGGCCCGCGGGCTCGCAGCCGGCGAGGGTATAGAGCCGCCCGGCGGTTCCTAGCTGAGCAAGGCCGTGAGGCGATCCGGGTGGATGTGCAGGCCGGTGAGCCCGGCCACGCCCATGATCACGCCGCACGCCGCGGGGAACAGGCTCAGCAGGTACAGCCAGAGCAGCTGCGTCAGCGACGACACGGCCAGCATCGAGATGGCGATGGCCAGCAGCGCGTCGGACAGGTCGAACTGGTCGTCGCGGTAGTTGAGCGCGTCGTAGTTCTTCTGGTCGGCGTCGGCCTGCGCGGCGACCTGCTGCTTCTTCTGCGCCTGGTCCTTGGCGATCTGGTCGTAGCGGGCGATCGCCTCGGCGTATGCGGCCTGCGCGGGCGCCGGCTGCGACGCCTTCTGCAGCCTGAGCTGCGTGGCCGTGGCCTCGGCCACCTCCTGCCGCACGTTGCGCGCCTGGTAGTACGACCAATGGTCGATCTTGTCGGCCTGCGCCTGCTGCATGGCCTGGCAGATGTTGTCGTCCTTGATCTTGCACAGGCCCATGAAGGTGGCCAGCAGCGCCACGGTGATGGCGACCGCGGCGTTCAGGCGCGCGTGCTTGCGGTGCCGGGCGGCCGACGAGGTGTCGTCGTCGCCGAAGCCGGAGGGCTCGGCGACCATTTCGAGGGGATCGAGATCCATGGCGGTGTGTGCTGCTGAACGGAGGCGAACCGGCGATTTGACACCGCCAGCCTGAACGCACGGACAGGTTGGCGCCCGCCGGGCGATTTCGGCCCCGGGCAGTCCTGTCGAGCGCGCAATCGCGGGAAACCGGGCTCTTTTCCACGCTTGGCCGGCGCGCCGAGCGATCAAGATATCCCGACTGGATTTCCGTCCAAGCCCCGCCCGTTGCCAGCCGAAAGATCGCCATGCATTCTCCGCAGACCAGCCTCGTCAACCGCCTCACCGTCACCGGGCTCGTCGCCGTGCTCGCCAGCGCGGGCGTGCTGGGCACGGTCGCCACCTTGCTGGCCCGCCAGTCGCTGGCCACGCAGGCGCAGGAGAAGCTGACGGTCGTCGGGGACGCCGCGTCGCTGCGCATCGGCGAGTGGGTGGCCGGCAACCTGCGCACCAGCGGCAGCGTCATGTCCGCCGCCGCGCCGGATGCGATCAGCAAGGCGATGGGCGAGGCCACGCGCGCGGGGTCCGCGATGAAGCGCCGCGGTGCGCCGGCGGCCTCCGTCACGCGTGCGCCCCAGGATGTCATCGCGCTGGCCATGAAGGAACCCACCCGCGCCGGCAGCGATGCCAAGCCCGATGCGGCCGCCGCCGCGGCGATGGCCGCGATCGCCGGCCTGGGCAAGCCCGCCCCGGCGGCTGCGCCCGCGCCCGCGCCAGCGAAGGTCGAGGCCAAGGCCGCTCCCTCGCCGGCTCCGACGCCGGCCAACGGCGGCGCGGCGGCCGCGGCCGCCGCCGCGATGGCCGCGGTCAACAAGGCGCCGGCCGCCGCCTCCATGAAGGCCGAGCCGGCCAGGCCTGCCGCGACGCCCGCGCCGGCGGCGGCGCCCGCAGCGACCGTCTCAGCGGCACCGGCGCCGTCCGACGCCGCCTCCGCGCCGGCCCCGGCGGCCGACGACCAGGCCCTGCGCACCGCGCTCGCCCAGGCCGTCGCCAGCGGCGACTTCCGCACCGTCTACGTGGGCTACGACGCCGACAAGCGCTTCGTGCAGGTGCCGCTCCAGAAGCTGCCCGAGGGTTACGACCCGACGGCCCGTCCCTGGTACAAGGCCGCGGTCGCAGCCGGCAAGCCCGTCGTCACGCCACCGTACAAGAACGCGTCGTCCGGCGAGATGACGGTCACCTTCGCCACCCCCGTCAAGGCGGATGGCAAGCTCGTGGGCGTGATCGGTGCCAACAAGGCGCTGGACGAGGTGGTCAAGATCGTGTCGGCCGTCAAGCCGAGCGCGGACTCGTACGCGTTCGTCCTCGACAAGGAAGGCCATGTCCTGGTCCATCCGGGCGCCGACCTGACGCTCAAGTCGCTGTCCGAGGCCCAGCCCGGCATGGCGGCCGTGACCAACGCGTCCGACAACGCCATCGTCGACGCCAACGACGGCACGCGTGACGTGCTGGTGCGAACCGAGACGATCCCCGGCACCGACTGGCGCCTGGCCGTGGCCTACGACAAGTCGGCCGCGATGGCCGGCCTGGGCACGCTGGTCGGCTCGATCGCCGTCGCCGCGCTCGCGGTGGTGGTCGTCGCCGGCCTGGTCCTCACGAGCCTCCTGCGCCGCTGGTTCGAGCCGCTGCGAAAAGTGCGCAACGCGATGGTGGCCGTGGCCGGCGGCGGGGGCGACCTCACCGCGCACATCGCCGTCACGCACAACGACGAGGTCGGCCAGATCGCCCGCGCGTTCAACGACTTCACCGATTCGCTGCGCGGCATCATCCACGAGGTCAAGCAGGCCAGCTCCGAGGTCAAGACCGCGGCGCACGAGATCGCCACCGGCAATGCCGACCTGTCGGCCCGCACCGAGAGCCAGGCCAGCGCCATCCAGCAGTCGGCCAGCTCGATCCAGCAACTGCACTCGTCCACCGTGAGCAACGCCGATTCGGCGCGCGAGGCCAACCGCATCGCGCAGGAAGCCGCGACGCTGGCCGCCGAGGGCGGCGACAAGGTGCACGAGGTCGTCGAGACGATGGGCGGCATCACGGCGTCCAGCAAGCGCATCGGCGAGATCATCGGCGTGATCGACTCGATCGCGTTCCAGACCAACATCCTCGCGCTGAACGCGGCCGTCGAGGCGGCGCGTGCCGGCGAGCAGGGCCGCGGCTTCGCCGTGGTGGCTGCCGAGGTGCGCACGCTGGCCCAGCGCAGCGGCGAGGCCGCGCGCGACATCCGCGCGCTGATCCAGAAGTCCACGCAGGACGTCGAGACCGGCGCCGCGCGCGTCGACGATGCCGGCCGCACGATCTCGCAGGTCGTCGAGTCGGTGCGCTCGGTGAGCTCGCTGATGGCACGCATCGTCGAGGCCACGCAGCAGCAGACGGGCGGCATCGGCGAGGTCAACAACGCGGTCAACCAGATCGACCAGATGACCTCGCAGAACGCGGCGCTGGTCGAAGAGGCCTCGGCCGCGGCGACGTCGCTGAGCGACCAGTCCTCGCGCCTGGTCGAGGCGGTGGGGCGCTTCCGCACGAACTGAGCGGCCGACACGCGGCCTCGCGCGTGCGACCTCGAGCGGCACGCCTGGCGTGCCGTCGTCATTTCTGCGGACTGGATCCCCGCGCTACGCGTCGCTCGACGGGGCAACAGGCACTTCGAGCAACCGGTCGCCCGTGAAGGCCGGGTTCTCGAAGCGCAATTCGTCGACCGACGCGACGTCCTTGCGGTTCTGCGCGTAGCCGCGCGGATTGGTGACGACGCGGCAGCGGCCGACCCGGTAGTCGAAGCTGTCGTGCACGTGACCGTGCAGCCACAGGTCGGCCTGCGCCACGAGTTCGGCCAGGTCGCTGACGAAGCCGCCGTTGACCGGGCTGCCGGCGAAGCGCGGATGGATGGACGCCGGATGCGGCCCGTGGTGGGTGATGACGACCGTCGGGGCGGCGCGAGCCGGCGACAGCTCGCGGGCGAGCCAGGCGCGGCTGCGCCGGTGGTCGGCCAGGGCCTGGGCCGCGCTGAACAGGCCGGTGCGCGTGCGGATCCGGCGATGGTCGAGCAGCAAGTCCTCGGCAGCACGCATCGCCTCGGATTGCGGCACGCCGGCCGACAGGTAGTCGGTCCACAGGGTGCTGCCCAGGAAGCGCACGCCGCCCAGCGTCACGGCGTCGTTGTCCAGGAACCGGACGGCCGTGCCCGCGGCCACCCGACGCAGGTCCGCGCGCAACTGCTCCCAGTCCTGGTCGTAGAACTCGTGGTTGCCGGCCACGTACAGCACCGGCACGGGCCAGCGGGCGAAGCGCTCGATCGCACGCAGGCCGCGGTCGATGTCGCCGGCCAGCACGAGGACATCGGCACCGGGCGCCGCCGCCACCAGCCGCTCCTGCGGCCACGTGTGGGCGAGCAGTTCCAGGTGCAGGTCGGAGGCCAGCTGGATGCGCATGTCGGTGACGATATCGCGGATCGCCCTTGCCAGGATGCCCGCGCCGCGGCGTGTTTCGCATCTCGCCAGGGGCCCAGGCCCGATGCCGAGGTGGATCCTGCGACTGCGCGCAGGATGACACGTGATGAGCGCGCAGCGGCCCGACGCTTCACCAGCGAAGCGCCAGGCCGTCATCCGGCGCTCAGCGAAGCGCCAGGCCGTCATCCGGCGAGCAGCGAAGCGCCAGGCCGTCATCCTGCGAGCAGCGAAGCGCCGAGCCGTCATCCTGCGCGGAGCGAAGCGCAGTCGCAGGATCCACCCCGGCACCGGTGCTTCCTCTGCGACCACGACCCTGCGGACCCCCACCCGTTCCAAGGAGCCGTTCCGGCGCCGCGGCAACGACGGGCCGTCCCCCCGCCCCTTCACCGCGCCGAAGTATGCTTGCGGGCTATGGCCATGTACGCGCCCTTCTTCGGCCTCAAGCAGAAGCCGTTCTCGATCGCGCCCGATCCGCGCTACCTCTTCATGAGCGAGCGTCATCGGGAGGCGCTCGCGCACCTGCTCTACGGCGTGCAGGGCGGGGGCGGCTTCGTGCTGCTGACCGGCGAGATCGGCGCGGGCAAGACGACGGTCTGCCGCTGCTTCCTGGAGCAGATCCCGGCGCGCTGCAACGTCGCCTACATCTTCAATCCGAAGCTGTCGGCGCTCGAGCTGCTGATCACCGTCTGCCACGAGTTCGGCATCAAGTTCCCCTCGCTGACGGCGGCCGGCACGCCGCCGGGCGTCAAGGACTACGTCGACGGCCTCAACGAGTACCTGCTGCGCACGCACGCGGTCGGCCAGAACAACGTGCTGATCATCGACGAGGCGCAGAACCTGTCGTCGGACGTGCTGGAGCAGCTGCGCCTGCTCACCAACCTGGAGACGAGCGAGCGCAAGCTGCTGCAGATCGTCCTGATCGGGCAGCCGGAGCTGCGCGTCATGCTGGCGCGCCCCGAGCTCGAGCAGCTGGCGCAGCGCGTGATCGCGCGCTACCACCTCGACGCGCTCACCGAGAAGGAGACGGCGCAGTACATCGCGCACCGGCTCGCGGTGGCCGGATTGAAGGGCGCGTTGCCGTTCGACGGCGGCGCCTTGCGCCGCATCCACCAGCTCACGCGGGGCATCCCGCGCCGCATCAACCTGCTGTGCGACCGCGCGCTGCTTGGTGCCTATGCGACGGGCAAGTCGCGCGTCGATCGCACGATCGTCGACAAGGCTGCGCGCGAGGTGTTCGGCCCGCACGACTCGCACGGCGGTCCCGCGCTGGCGTCGGCACCGCGCTGGTGGCCGCTCGCGCTCGCTGGCGGCGTGCTGGTGGGGGCGGCCGCGATGGCTGCGGTGCAGTGGGGCGGGCGAGGGAAGGCGCCGGCGCGACCGGCCGCCAGCGCCGCGAGCGCCGCATCGGCGGCGCAGCCGCGCGCGTCGGTGGCCGCGCCGATCGCCTCGACGCTGCCGACGGCGGCCTCGGCCGCCGCCGCGACGCCGCGCCTTCGGTCCATCGACGACCTCGAGAACCTGCTCGCGCGCGCGCCGCACGACGAGCACGACGCGCTGCGCACGCTCGCCCCCGAGTGGTCGCTGACGCTGGGCGACGGCGATCCGTGCGTGCTGGCGGCCGAGCAGGACGTGCGCTGCTTCCGCGCGCACGGCGGCCTCGCGCTGCTGCGGCTGCTCGCGCGCCCGAGCGTGCTCGCGTTGCGCGACGCCCAGGACCGGCAGGTCTACGTCGTGCTCGCCGGCCTCAGCCACGACGAGGCCACGCTCGTGGTGGGCAAGTCGCCCCTGCTGGTGCCGCTGCCGCTGCTGACCACCGCCTGGCGCGGCGACTTCACCACCTTCTGGCGCGTCCCGCCCGGCTACTCGGTGCCGTTGTCCATGGGCTCGCATGGCGCGCTCGTCGACGCGGTGGGCGCGCAGCTTGCCGCGCGCCAGGGCGTCGCGCCGCCGCCGCCCGACCACGCGTTCGACGCCACGCTGCGCGCCCGCGTCGCGGCGTTCCAGCAGACCGAAGGCCTGACGCCCGACGGCGTCGCCGGACCGACGACGCTGATGCAGATCAATCGCGCGAGCGGCGTGTCCGAGCCCTGGCTGGCCGGCACGGCGCCCACGACCGCGGCGGCCGCCGCCCAGAAAAGGTAAGCGCATGTCCTACATCCTCGATGCGCTCCGGCGCGCCGATGCCGAACGTTCGCGCGGCGCCGTGCCGGGCCTGCACGCGCAAGGGCTGCCGACCGACCTCGAGCCGGCGGCACGCGACTACCGCCCGCTGATCTGGGCCGCCGGCGCCGCCGGCATGCTGCTGGTGGCAGGCGTGGTGATCCTGGTGGTCGCGCCGTGGAAGTCGGTGCAGGTGCCGCCGGAATCGCGCGCGGCGCTCGCGCCCACGCCCGACCTCGCGCCCACTCCGCGCGACGCGGCCACGGCCTCCGCGCCCGCGCAGATGGCCCAGGGCGAGCTGCCCGCGGCACAGCCTGGCGCCGTCGAACCGGGCGCGCGCCCCGTCGAGCCGCCGATCGGCCGGGGCAATCCGCCGCAGGCCGCGCCCGCCGAGGTCCGGGCGCCGCAGCCGTACCCGCCGACCGCCCAGGCGGTGCGCGCCGCCCCGCGCGACACGCTCGCCGACCGCGCCGCCGAGGGCCGCGTGGCGACACTGGCGCCGCGCCCCCCGGCGCGCACGTCCGCGGACACGCCGCCCGCCGCGCCGGCCCGTGGCACCCCGCAATCGCCGGCGGCCGCACCCGCGCAGGCGCCCGTCGAACACTACGGGCCGCCGATCGCTCCCGCGGCCACCCCGGCGCCGGCGGCTGCCCGCGGCAATGCCGTTCCCAACATCAAGGACCTGCCGCCCGACGTCCGTTCGCAGCTGCCCAGGCTCGCGGTGGCCGGTTCCGTCTATTCCGAGACGCCGTCGGCGCGCATGGTCATCCTCAACGGCCAGATCTTCCACGAGGGCGACAAGCCGGCGGCGGACACCGTGCTCGAACAGATCCGCCTCAAGTCCGCCATCCTCAACTTCCGCGGCCAGCGCTTCGAGATCACGTTCTGATCTCCTGCGCGGCCGCCCCGAATTCGCAGCGCCGCATGGCCGTCGAGCGCCGCGCGACTCCGTTCCAGAACCCTTTCCGAAAGCCCTCCGCATGAGCCAGACGACCCGCCACGCCCTCCGCCTTGCCCCGCTCGCCGCCGTCGCGCTGCTGGCGGCCTGCCACACTCCGGCGCTGAAGCCGACGCCACCATCCGTGGTCATCCCGGGCAACCTGCGCGCGCCGGCCAACGAGTCGCTGGTGCGCACGCTGTGGGCCGACGGCGTGCAGATCTACGAGTGCCGCAAGGCAGCCGATGCGAGCTTCCCGGAATGGGTGCTCGTCGGACCCGACGCGAAGCTGGCCGACGCCGCCGGCGCGCCGATGGGCCGCCACTACGCCGGGCCGACGTGGGAGGCGAACGATGGCAGCAAGGTGACCGGCGTCGTCACGGCCAAGGTCGATGCCCCCGACACGCGCGCGATCCCGTGGCTGCTGCTGACGACGCACAGCGTCGGCAGGACCGGCGTGTTCTCGAAGGTGACGTCGATCCAGCGCGTGGCCACTTCCGGCGGCGTGGCGCCGACCACCGGCTGCGGCACGGCCACGATCGGCAAGCAGGAGCGCGTGCCCTACCAGGCGCAGTACGCGCAGTACGCGCCGACGTTGTAGTCGCCACGAGGTTCGCGGCCGCGCACCGCGGGCGCCGGGCCTGCCCCTTCGTCCGCGATCGGAACCGGACCTTGCGATCCACGTCGTGGGTGGCGCGGACGAAGGAGAGGCCAGCCCCTGGGCGCGGCGCGCTCACATCCGGGCCCTACGGCACCACCGCCGTCACCTCGATCTCCACCTTGGCGCGGGGCTCCATCAGCGCGCTGACCTCCACGGCGCTCATCGCGACGTCGTAGTTGGGCCCCATCACCTCGCGGTAGGCGAGCCCGATCTCGCGGCCGCGGGACAGGTACTCGGCGCGGTCGATCACGTACCACGTCATGCGCACCATGTGGTCGGGTCGCGCGCCGGCGGTGTCGAGCACGGCCTTGACGTTGTAGAGCGCCCGACGCACCTGCTCGACCAGATCGTCCGTCTCGAACTGCGAGGCGGCGTTCCAGCCGACCATGCCGGCCACGTAGACCTGGCGGCCCTGGGTGGACACGCCGTTCGCATAGCCGCGCGGTCGCGGCCAGCCGGGGGGGAGCAGCACGTTCTTCATCGGGTCCTCGGCTGTTCGGTCGTTGAGGTGCCGGAAATCATGGGCAGGTGGCTCGTTGGGCGTGCGCCGGTGGCGGAGATCGTCATGGGGTCGTCTTCAGGCGGAACCGCTGCAGCTTGCCCGTGGCGGTGCGCGGCAGGTCGGGCACGAACTCGATGGCGCGCGGGTACTTGTAGGGCGCGACCGAGCGCTTGACGAAGTCCTGCAGCGTCCTGACCATCGCGGCGTCCGGCGCGTGGCCCGCGCGCAGGACGACGAAGGCCTTGACGATCTGGCCGCGCTCCGCGTCGGGCACGCCGATCACGGCGCATTCGGCGACGGCGGCGTGTTCCAGCAGCACCGTCTCCACCTCGGGCGCGGCGATGTTGTAGCCCGCCGAGATGATCATGTCGTCGGTGCGCGCCTGGTAGCGGAAGTAGCCGTCCTCGTCCTCGAGGTAGGCATCGCCGGTGACGTTCCAGCCGTCGTGCACGTACTGCGCCTGGCGCGGGTCGTCGAGGTAGCGGCAGCCGGTGGGGCCGCGAACCGCGAGGCGGCCGACGGCGCCGCGCGGCAGCGGGCGGCCGTCCGGGTCGAGGATGCAGGCCTGGTAGCCGGGCACCGGCGTGCCGGTGGCGCCGGGGCGCGCGTGCTCCTCGTCGGCCGAGATGAAGATGTGCAGCATCTCGGTCGAGCCGATGCCGTCGATCGCCTCGAGGCCGGTGGCGGCCTTCCATTGCACGCGCGTGGCCGCGGGCAGGGCCTCGCCGGCCGACACGCACTTGCGCAGCGTGCCGCCCAGCGGCGCCGACAGCTTGCGCTCGCGCGCCTGGTCGGCGATCGCGCGGTAGGTCGTGGGCGCGGTGAACAGCACCGTCGCCCCGTAGGCGGGGATGGCGTCGAGCAGCAGCGGCGGCGTGGCCTTTTCCAGCAGCACGGTGCTCGCGCCGATGGACAGCGGAAACAGCAGCAGGCCGCCGAGGCCGAACGTGAAGCCCAGCGGCGGACTGCCGATGAAGACGTCGTCGGCACCGGCACGCAGCACGTATCTCGGCCAGCACAGGCAGATCGCCATCACGTCCTGGTGGAAGTGCATCGTCGCCTTCGGCTCGCCGGTGGTGCCGGAGGTGAAGGCGAGCAGGCAGGTGTCGTCGGCCGCCGTGTCGACGGCCTTGAACGGCGTCGCGTGGCGCGCCATCGCGGCCTCGAGGCTGTCGGGCGAGGCGTCGTTGAACAGCCGCAGCTGCGTGAGCGTGGGGCAGTGCGGCTGCGCCAGCTGCAGCTCCTCGGCGAGCTGGCGATCGCACAGCGCGTGCGTGACCCGTGCCTTCGCGACGACCTGCCTGAGCTCCTTGGCGCGCAGCAGCGGCATCGTCGCGACCGCCACGGCGCCCGTCTTCATCACGCCGAACCAGCAGGCGGCGAGCATCGGGTTGTTCGGCGCGCGCAGCAGCACGCGCTGGCCCGGCCGCACGCCCATCTCCTCGACGAGCACGTGGGCGATCGCGTCGGCCTGGCGTTGCAGGTCGGCGTAGGTCCAGCGCACGCCCGGTCCGACGATGCAGGGCCGCCCGCCCCACCCGCGCTCGATGGCCTTGTCCAGCAGTTCGACGGCGCAGTTGAGCTGCGGCGGGAACTGGAGCTCGGGCAGGTCGAACAGGTAGACCGGCTGCTGCTCGACGGGCGGCAGGTGGTCGCGCGTGAACGTGTCGACATGGGCCGTGCGGCCGCGCGTCATGACCGCCCCTCCCGCGCCGGGTACGGCGCTCCGTTCCCCATGGGGACCGGGGGCCTCCTTGGCGCGGCCCGGCGCACGACCTGCGAACGGGTTGACACGGAACAGGCTGGAATGCTCACTTCAACAGCTCCCTGGCGATGATCAGTTGCTGCACTTCGCTGGCGCCCTCGTAGATGCGCAGCGCACGGATGTCCCGGTAGAGACGTTCGACGGCATTGCCGCTGCGCACGCCCGCGCCGCCCCACAGTTGCACCGCGGCGTCGATGACGCGCTGCGCGCCCTCGGTGGCGGCGAGCTTGGCCATGGCGGCCTCGCGCGTCACGGTGTGTCCCTGGTCGCGGCGCCAGGCGGCGCGGTACGTGAGCAGCGCGGCCGCATCGACGGTGAGCGCCATGTCGGCCAGCTTCGCCTGCGTCAGCTGCAGGTCGGCGAGCTGCTGGCCGAACATCGAGCGCGAGGTCGCGCGCGCGAGGCCTTCGGCGAGTGCGCGGCGCGCGAAGCCGAGTGCCGCCGCGGCCACGGACGTGCGGAACACGTCCAGCGTGCGCATCGCCAGCTTGAACCCGGCGCCCGCCTCGGCCAGGCAGTGCGCTGCCGGCACGCGGCAGCCTTCGAACGACAGCCGCGCCAGCGGGTGCGGCGCCATGACGTCCAGGCGCTCGGCGACACACAGGCCGGGCGTGTCGGCATCGACGACGAAGGCCGCGATCGACTTCGTCCCGCGCGCCTCGGGTGCCGCGCCGGGCGCGACCTGGCGGGCGAACACCAGGTAGAAGTCGGCGATGCCGCCGTTGGAGATCCACGTCTTCTCGCCGTCCAGCACCCAGTGCGCGCCGTCGCGCCGCGCGGTCATGCGCATCGCGGCGACGTCGGAGCCGGCCTCGGGCTCGGAGAGCGCGAACGCGGCGATCGCCTCGCCGCGGGCCACGCGCGGCAGGTAGCGTGCCTTCAGCTCCGGCGTGCCGTCGAGGGTGATCGCGCCGCTGCCCAGGCCCTGCATCGCGAACGCGAAGTCGGCCAGGCCATCGTGCGCGGCGAGCGTCTCGCGCATCAGGCACAGCGTGCGGGTGTCGAGCGCGTCGCTCGCCCCGCCGTACGCCGTGCCGCCGACCGCGAGCTTCAGCCAGCCGGCGTCGCCGAGCGCGCGCACCCAGCGGCGGCATTGCGCGTCGACCTCGTCGCGCGAGGCCTGCGGCGACAGCTCGTGCGGGAAGCCGCTGGCGCCGTCGGCCAGGCTGGCCGCCAGGCGCCGGTGCAGCGTGCGATGCGCCTCGTCGAAGAACGGCCACTCGAGCGCCTGGGCGGCCGCCGCGGCGACGTTTTCCATGGCGTGCGGCAGCATGTCAGCGCCCCTCGAAGACCGGCCGGGACTTCGCCGCGAACGCGCGGTACGCGATGCCGAAGTCCTCGGTGAGCATGCACAGCGCCTGCGCGGTGGCCTCGGCATCGATCGCGGTGTCGATGTCCATGCTCCACTCCTGGTGCAGCATGGACTTCGTCAGCGAATGCGCGAATGCGGGGCCGTCGGCGAGCTGGCGCGCGAAGGCCGTGGCCTCCGCGAGCAGCGCCGCGGGCTCGACGAGCCGGTTGTAGAAGCCCCAGCGCTCGGCCTCCTCGCCGCCGAGCGCGCGGCCCGAGTAGATCCACTCCGCCGCGCGGCCCTGGCCGACGATGCGCGGCAGCATCGCGCACGCGCCCATGTCGCAGCCGGCCAGGCCCACGCGCGCGAACAGGAACGCGGTCTTCGAGCGGGCGGTGCCGTAGCGCAGGTCGCTGGCCATCGCGAGGATGGCGCCGGCGCCGGCGCACACGCCGTCGACGGCAGCGACGATGGGCTGCGGGCAGTGGCGCATCGCCTTGACGAGGTCGCCCGTCATGCGCGTGAACATCAGCAGCTCGGGCGCGGGCAGGTCGATCAGCGGGCCGATGATCTCGTGCACGTCGCCGCCGGAACAGAAGTTGTCGCCGGCGCCGGTGATGACGACGGCGCGCACGTCGCTCGCATGGCGCAGGCGGACGAACAGGTCGCGCAGCTCGGCGTAGCTCTCGAAGCTCAGCGGGTTCTTGCGCTCGGGACGGTTCAGCGTGATGCGCGCGACGCGGTCGCTGCACTCCCACAGGAAGTGCGTGGCGCGGTAGTCGGCCAGCGGACGGCGGTTGCCGGCCAGCAGCGCGGGGTCGGTGGAGGAGGTGGTCATGCGATGCCCAGTCTTTCGGGGGTTCAACGGGTCCTGTCGTCCTGCAGCCGGCGCGCGAGCGACAGCCGCAGGTGGCCCAGCAGCGCGTGCAGCTGCTCGCCTTCGCCGGGCGCCAGCCCCGCGAGCAGCTCGATCACCCAGCGCTCGTGCTCCTCGGCCACGCGCTCGAACGCGCGCTTGCCGCGCGGGGTGAGCGCGATGCGGGTCGAGCGCCGGTCCTGCGGATCGACCTGGCGCGTGACGTAGCCGCTCTTCTCGAGTTCGTCGGTCAGGCTCGTGACGTTGCCGCCGGTCACCATGAGGTAGCGCGACAGCGCGCTCATGCGCAGGCCTTCGGGCTGCTCCTGGTGGAAGCGGTGCAGCTGGGCGAGGTAGTCGAAGCGCGGCAGGGTCATTTCGAAGTGCAGCCGCAGGCGCCGCCGGATCTCGGTCTCGATCTGCGTCGTGCACGACAGCAGCCGCAGCCAGGTCTTGACGGCGGCGTGGTTGGTCGTCGCGGCACGGCCCTCGTGGCCGATGGCCTCGTCGCCGAGGAGCTCGTCGAGGCGGTCGGTGGCGCGCAGCTCGCGGGCTTTCATGCGAGCCCCCGCGAGGGTCGGCAACCGGCGGGGTCCGGCACCTCCTTCGTCCGCGCCGCGATCTCGACGACGGCCGTGCGGCTCGTCGCGGATGAAGGCCGTGCCTGACCCCGATCGTGAGCGGGGATCGGGGTCAGGCCCGGCCTCGAATCGCGGCGGTGATATCCGCTTGCGGGAACGCCGCGGCGCGATTCGAGGAGGGGCCAGACCCCTGCGGTCGCCGTCCGGTGCGCGAGGGTGTTCAATTCATCACCTCCCCGCCGCTGACCGACATCGCTTGCCCGGTGAACGCCGCCGGTGCGTCGCCGCACAGCCACAGCACGGTCGCGGCCACCTCGTCGGGCTCGACGAGGCGCTTGAGCGGGCTCGATTGCGAGAACGTGGACATCGCGTCGGCCTCGCTGCGGCCCGTGGCGGCGACGATGCGGGCGACACCGTCGCGCACGATCGCCGTGTCGGTGTAGCCGGGGCACACGGCATTGACCGACAGGCCCTGCGCGGCGACCTCCAGCGCCAGCGAGCGCGTCATGCCCAGCACGCCGTGCTTGGCCGCCGCGTAGGCCGTGCAGTACGCGTAGCCCTTCTGGCCCGCCGTGCTCGCGATGTTGACGATGCGACCGGCGCGCGCCGCGATCATCGGCGGCAGCGCCGCCTGCGTGCAAAGGAACGCGCCGGTGAGGTTGACGGCCAGCATGCGATCCCAGGTCTCGAGCGGCAGGCGGACCATCGGACCCGTCTCGACGGCGCCGGCGTTGTTGACGAGCGCCTGCAGCGCGCCGCCGCGCGCGTGCACCTCGGCGAACGCGCGGGCGACGCTGCCGGCGTCGGTCACGTCGAGCTCGACGCAGTCGTGCGCGAGGCCTTCGGCGATCGGCAGCGTCACGCGCACTTCCTCGAGCGCGGCGCGCGCGCGTCCCGCGAGCGTCACGTGCCAGCCCGCGGCCGCGAGCGCGCGCGCGATGGCGGCGCCGATGCCGCGCGTGGCCCCGGTCACCAGCACGCGGCGCGGCGTCGGCTTCAACGCGAGCGGCACGGCCTCGACGATGGCCTCGGCCGCGAGTTCGGTGGTGCTGGTGGGCAGCTCGATGGCGCCGATGGCCGTGGCCGCCTCGCTCATCTCGCCGCTGCGGATGTCGCCGCTCATGCCTGCCCCTGCGCGTGCTGGCGCTGGAAGATCGCCTCCAGCTGCGGCTTGGCCGCGCGGTACGGCGGCGGCCAGTCCACGTTCCTGTAGCCGATGCGTGCCGCCTCCGTCAGCGTCCACGCCGGGTTCGCCAGGTGCGGCCGCGCCACGGCGCACAGGTCGGCGCGGCCGGCGGCGATGATGCTGTTGACGTGGTCGGCCTCGCTGATCGCGCCGACGGCGATCGTCGCGATGCCGGCCTCGTTGCGGATGCGGTCGGCGAACGGCGTCTGGAACATGCGGCCGTAGACCGGCTTCTCCTGCTTGCTCACCTGGCCCGACGAGCAGTCGATCAGGTCCGCGCCGGCCGCCTTGAAGGCGCGCGCGATCTCCACCGCGTCGGCCGGCGTGATGCCGCCTTCGACCCAGTCGTGCGACGAGATGCGCACCGACATCGGCAACGCGGCCGGCCACGCGGCGCGCACCGCGGCGAACACCTCCAGCGGATAGCGCAGGCGGTTCGCCAGCGAGCCACCGTACGCGTCCTCGCGATGGTTGGTCAGCGGCGAGATGAACGATGACAGCAGGTAGCCGTGCGCGCAGTGCAGCTCCAGCCAGTCGAAGCCGGCGTCCGCGGCGCGGCGCGTGCAGGCGACGAAGTCGTGCAGCACGCGGTCCATGTCGGCGCGCGTCATGGCGCGCGACCAGTCGCTCACGCCGGGCAGGTACTGCTGGGCGGACGCGGACATCAGCGGCCAGCCGCCCGAGTCCAGCGGTTGGTCGATGCCCTCCCAGCCGAGGTGGGTCGCCCCCTTGGCGCCGGCGTGGCCCAGCTGCATGCCGATGTGCGCGTCGGTATGCGTGTGCACCCAGTCGACGATGCGCGCCCAGGCCTGCCCCTGCGCGTCGGTGTACAGGCCGGGGCAGCCCTTGGTGATGCGGCCGTCGGCGCTGGTGCAGGTCATCTCGGCCATCACCAGCGCGGCGCCGCCCATCGCGCGGGCGCCCAGGTGCACGAGGTGGTAGTCGCCGACGGTGCCGTCGACCGCCGAGTACTGCGCCATCGGCGAGACGACGATGCGGTTCTTCAGCGTGATCGAGCGCACGGTGAACGGCGTGAACATCGGCGGCACGGGTTGCTGCACCTTCACCTCGGGGCGGCCGCGCTGCGCGAACCAGCGCTCGTAGCCCTCCAGCCAGCCGGCATCGCGCAGGCGCAGGTTCTCGTGGCTGATGCGCTGGCTGCGCGTGAGCAGCGAGTACATGAACTGCTCGGGCTCCAGCGGATCGCAGTAACGCGCGCCGCAGACCTCGAACCATTCCATCGCGTTCCACGCCGCGTTCTGCAGGCGCAGCACCTCGACGGCGCGCAGCGCCTGGTAGCGGTCGAGCAACGCCGGGAGCTCGGACGGCGACACGTCGCCGCCGGCTCGCGCGGCTTGCCTGAACTGGTTGGCCAGCTCGATCGCGTCCTCGAGCGCGAGCTTGGTGCCCGAGCCGATCGCGAAGTGCGCGGTGTGCACCGCGTCGCCCATCAGCACCAGCGGCGCATGGCCTGCGCCTGGCGCGCGGCGCTCCGCGGGGATCCACCACTGCTCGCACTTGATGCGCTGGAAGTTCAGCCACGCCGAGCCGCGCAGGTGGCGCGCGTTGGTCATCAGCCTGGCGCCCTGCAGGTGGCGGGCGAACACCCGCTCGCAGAACGCCACGGAGGCGTCGGCGTCGAGCTTGTCCAGGCCGTGCGCGAGCCACACGTGCTCGGGGCATTCGACGATGAAGGTCGACGTTTCGGCGTCGAACTTGTAGACGTGGGCCTGGAACCAGCCATGCTCGGTGCGTTCGAACACGAAGGTGAACGCGTCGTACAGCTTCCTCGTGCCGAGCCAGATGAAGCGGTTGGGCCGCGTGACGATGTCGGGCTTGAAGACGTCCGCGTACTTCTGCCTCAGCACCGAGTTGATGCCGTCGCTGGCGACCACGAGGTCGGCGTCGGGAAATTCCGTGTCGGAGCGCACCTCGCGGTCGAACGCCAGCTTCACGCCGAGGGATTCGCAGCGCGCCTGCAGGATGTTGAGCAGCCGCTTGCGGCCGATGCCCACGAAGCCGTGGCCGCCGGAGCGGATCGTGCGGCCCTTGAACTCCAGCACGATGTCGTCCCAGTGCGCGAAGGCGGCCTCGATGGCGCCGGCCGTCTCCTCGTCCCAGCGGCGCAGGTGCGCCATCGTGGCGTCGGAGAACACCACGCCCCAGCCGAAGGTGTCGTAGGGGCGGTTGCGCTCGACCACGGTGATGTCGTGCCCCGGGTCGAGCTTCTTCATCAGAAGGGCGAAGGTGAGGCCGGCGGGGCCGCCGCCGATGCAGACGATGCGCATTGCAGTCCTCGTCTATCCTGGGGAGCGTCGGCGCCGGCGAGTCGGCGGCGTCAATTGCTTGAGGTATGAATAGTTTAATATTAAACTAATCGCATCCCATTCGGCAAGATGGCTTTCGAGGCCGTCAGGAGCGACTGCCATGATCACCAGAGACGACTGCGCGCGGCGCGACGCCGAGGACGCGCTCGCCCCGTTGCGCGACCAGTTCATGCTGCCAGAAGGCGTGATCTATGTCGACGGCAACTCGCTGGGCGCGCTGCCGCGCGCGACGCCCGCGCGCGTGGCCGCCGCCGTGCAGCAGGAATGGGGCGACGGCCTGATCCGCAGCTGGAACGACGCCGGGTGGATCACGCTGCCGCAGCGCGTGGGCGATCGCATCGGCGCGCTGGTCGGCGCGGCGCCGGGCGAGTGCGTCGCGGCCGATTCGACCTCGGTCAACCTCTACAAGGTGCTCAGCGCCGCCGCGCGCATCGTGCAGGCGGATGCGCCCGCGAGGCGCGTGATCGTGAGCGAGCGCCAGAACTTCCCGACCGACCTCTACATCGCCGAGGGCCTGTGCCGTGCACTCGGCTGGACACTGGAGCTGCTGGAGCCGCCGGCGATCGTCGAACGGCTGGCGGGCGGACGCGGTGCCGACGTCGCGCTGCTGATGCTCACGCAGGTCAACTACCGCACCGGCGCGCTGCACGACATGGCCGCGATGACGGCGCTCGCGCACGCGGCCGGCGCGCTGGCGATCTGGGACCTGGCGCATTCGGCCGGCGCGCTGCCGGTCGACCTCGACGGCGCGGGCGCCGACTTCGCGATCGGTTGCGGCTACAAGTTCCTCAACGGCGGCCCGGGCGCGCCCGCCTTCGTCTGGGCGCACCCGCGCCACGCCGGGCGCTTCTGGCAGCCGCTGTCCGGCTGGATGGGCCATGCCGCGCCGTTCACGTTCAAGCCGGGGTACGAGCCGGCGCCCGGCATCGGTCGCTTCCTGTGCGGCACGCCCGCGGTGCTGTCGCTCACCGCGCTGGAATGCGGCGTCGACACGCTGCACGCCGCCGATGCGCTGGGCGGCATGGCGGCGCTGCGCGCGAAGTCGATCGCGCTCACCGAAGCGTTCATCGCGCTGGTCGACGAGCGCTGCGCGCCGCTGGGCTTCGCGGTCGCGAGCCCGCGTGACGCACGCCAGCGCGGCAGCCAGGTCAGCCTGACGCATGCGAGCGCCGATGGCGCCTCCCACGGCTACGCCATCGTGCAGGCCCTGATCGCGCGCGGCGTGATCGGCGACTTCCGCGCCGGCACCGCTGCCGACGCCCACGGCCCCGCGCTGCCCGACATCCTGCGCTTCGGCTTCACGCCGCTGTACCTGCGCTTCGTCGACGTGTACGACGCCGTCGAGCACATCGTGCAGGTGATGGGCAGCGGCGAATACCGCGAGGCGCGCTTCAACAAGCGCTCCGCGGTGACCTAAAAGACAATCCCGCCATGAGCCAGACCAACGACACCGCCGGCCGCTGCCCGATGGGCCACGGCGCCGACCCCGCACCCGCCGACGCCACCGGCGACGCCCGGGGCGAGCGCATCGTCGCGGAGGAGGGCGCACAGCTCGACTTCGAGTCGGACATGAGCTACGGCGACTACCTGCACCTCGACCAGGTGCTGACCGCGCAGCATCCGCTGTCGCCCGACCACAACGAGATGCTGTTCATCGTGCAGCACCAGACGTCCGAGCTGTGGATGAAGCTGATGCTGCACGAGCTGCGCGCGGCCGTCGCGTCCATCGCCGCCGACGAGCTCGGCGCGGCGTTCAAGATGATGGCGCGCGTCAGCCGCATCATGGAACAGCTGGTGCACGCGTGGGACGTGCTGGCGACGATGACGCCGTCGGAGTACTCGGCGATCCGCCCGTACCTGGCGGCCAGCAGCGGGTTCCAGAGCTGGCAGTACCGCTGCATCGAGTTCGCGATGGGCAACAAGAACGCGGCGATGCTCAAGCCGCACGCGCACCGGTCCGACCTGCTCGCGCAGGTGGAGGCGGCCTCGCGCGCACCGTCGCTGTACGACGAGAGCCTGCGCCTGCTGGCGCGCCGCGGCCTGGCGGTGCCCGCGGACTACCTCGAACGCGACTGGACGCAGCCCTACGTGGAGAGCGCTGCCGTGCGCGACGCCTGGCTGGTCGTGTACCGCGACCCGAACCGCCACTGGGACCTGTACCAGCTCGGCGAGGAACTGACCGACCTCGAGGACGCGTTCCGCCTGTGGCGCTTCCGCCACCTGACGACGGTGCAACGCATCATCGGCTTCAAGCGGGGCACGGGCGGGACGGGCGGCGTCAGCTACCTGCGCAAGATGCTCGACACCGTGCTCTTCCCCGAGGTGTGGGCGCTGCGCACCGAGCTCTGAAAGCGCGGCGCGATGCGGGTTTCCTGCTCGACAGGATGGCGCGGGTTGCGCCAAATTGCCGGCCAATGAGCGATCGTTCCGTCGAGTAGAAGCTTGTAATTGGCGGGGTTTATTGCCGCAAACCCTTCATATTGGCGCTAGGATCCGGTCTTACCATGTAGGACAAGGGCGCGAAATCGTGCCCGTCTCCCGGCACTTCCGCCCGGGACCTCGAGCAGGATCGGAATCGTCGAGATGAAGTTTTGGGGCAAGCTGGCAGTCGCCGCAACGGTCGCGTGGGCCTCGTCCACGGCTTTCGCTCTCACCGACCCGACGTCTCGCCAAGGCGAGCCCTTGTCCGCGCTGGCCAGCGTGGACGCGTCGGACGACGCGCGCTACGTGGAGCACTGGATCCATGCGCGAGGGGACGACCACGGCAACCCGTTCGTGATCGTCGACAAGAAGGCGGCGCGCATCTTCGTGTTCGGCGCCGGCGGCAAGCTGGTGGGCGAATCGTCCACCCTCCTGGGCCAGAGCCGCGGCGACGTGCCGGTGCCCGGCGCGGGCCAGAAGAACCCGTCCGACCTGCTGCCCGACGAGCGCAAGACGCCCGCGGGCCGCTTCGAATCGCAGCCCGGCCGCAACCTGCATGGCGAGCCGGTGGTCTGGGTCGACTACGACACCGGCATCGCCATCCACCGCGTGCGGCCCGGCATCTCGCAGATGCAGCGCGTCAGCAGCCTGGCCACCGAGGATCCGAACAACAAGCGCCTGTCGCTCGGCTGCGTCGTGGTGCCCGAGGAATTCTTCTGGTCGGTCGTGATCCCGACGATGGGCCACAGCCACGGCGTGGTCTACGTGCTGCCCGAGGACGAGCCGGTGCAGGCGCTGTTCGTCGCACCGAAGGCCCAGCCCAAGGCTGTCACCGCGACGGCGGCCATTGCGCCCGCCGCGCCGGCCCCGATGGCGCCCGCCGCGGTGCCGCAGCCCGTCCGCCTGAACGTCAGCGCCCGCTGAGGCTTCAGCGCGCGATGGTCTTGAGCGTCGCCAGCGACGCATCGAACTCCTCGCGCACCCAGGCACGCAGCGCCACCAGCGGCGCCCAGTCCTTGAGCGCCGGCGGGAAGGCGAAGCTGTAGGGCTGGACGCCGTCCAGCACCACCGACACGTCGAACAGCCGCGCCAGCCGGCCGTCGCGCAGCGCGTCGGCGGCGAGCAGTTCGCGCACCACGGACAGGCCCAGGCCCTGCTCGGTGGCCTGCAGCATGAGGCCGACGTCGTTGAAGGACGCCACGGGCGTCGCGCGCGCATGCACGCCCGCGCCGGCGAACCACTTCTCCCACACTTCGCTGTCGCCCAGCAGCGGCTCGCGCGCGAGGTCGGCCGGCTCGCCCTCGCGCAGGCGGCGCGCGACAGCGGGCGCGGCCACGGCGATGAATGGCGTCGGCGATTCGTACAGCCGCTCCGACACCAGCCCGGGCCAGGGCCCGACGCCGGTTCGGATCGCGGCGTGGAAGCCGTCGCGCTGCAGGTCGACGATGCCCGTGGACGCCTCGATGTCGATCGGGATGTCGGGGTGGCGCGCGCGCCAGGAGCCCAGCCGCGGCAGGAACCAGCGCTGCGCGAACGAGGGCAGCATCGTGATGCGGATGCCCTGGGCCGCGCCCTGGGCCGCCGCCGCCGCGGCCTGCACGCCGTCGTCCACCTGCGCCAGCGCGGGACTCGCGTGCCGCAGCAGCGCCTCGCCGGCGGCATTCAGGTGCACGCGGCGCCCGCGCCGGTCGAACAGCGGGAAGCCCAGGCGGCTTTCCAGTTCGCCGATCTGCTGGCTGACGGCGCTGTGCGTCAGGTGCAGTGAATCGGCCGCGGCGCGCAGCGTCTGCAGCCGGGCGACCGCGACGAAGGTGGGCAGGAACTGCAGCGGAATGCGGGCCATTGGTCAGGAAAGCTTACCAATTTCGCCAGAACAAGTCGATATACAAGCCGAAATCTCCGTCTTATTCTTACCAACACAAGAAAAGGAGATCACGCTCATGACCACGTTCACCATCACCCCGACCGTCGCCCCGTCCGCCGCCAGCCGGCTGCTCGAATCGGCATTGCGCTACTTCAGCCGCTCGGTGGTCACGCGCGAGAGCGTCGACCAGGCCTGGATCGACTCCGGCCTGCATCGCCTCGATGCGCGCACCCTCGAGGACATCGGCGCGCCGCCCGCCGTCGTCGAGGGCATGTCGCTGCGCGAAGCCTGGAAGCTGGCGGCGGCGCTCGACGCGACGCGGCACCTGTAACCCGCTTGCGCGCGGTCGGTGTTCCGCGAGCGCCGACCGGGCGCCAGCGGCCCGCCGGCCGACGGCCTGTCGGCCGCGATGACGCCTGGCGCCCCCGCCGGGTCGATTCGTCGCAAGCCGGTTTGAACGCCGGACGCAACCTCAGATAGTTCACTCACCGGATCACGAAACGCGACCCGGATTCGTCAGACACCCAGGAGCACGCCATGACCACGACCACCCGCCAGATCGCCGCCTTCGCCTTGTCCGTCCTCATGACCCTCGGCACCGTCGCCGGGATGGATCGCGTGGCGAGCGGCCAATATTCGGCGGCGGAGCGGACGGCGCAGGTTGCCGCCGATGCGACGCAGGTCGCAGCGCTTCAACGCGTGGTCGTGGTCGCCCGTCGCGCCGCCTGATCGACTTCCGCTCGCTCCTTCGAGCCCCGCTTCGGCGGGGCTTTTTCATTGGCGGACCATGCAGGTCAAGCCGTGCGCTGGCGCGCTCCGGCCGCTGCTATCGCGCGGCGGACGCCTTCGCCAGCCCGTCGCGGAAGCTCAGGTAGGCCTCGGCGGATTCCTTCGGCCGTTCGATCATCGGCGCGTGGCCGACATGCGGCATGACGACCGCCTGCGCGTTGGGCAGCAGCGTCTTCAGGATCGGCACCGTGCCGACCGACAGTGCGCGATCCTCGTCGCCCCACAGCACCAGCGTGGGCGTGGCCAGTCCCCTGATCGACGCGCTCACGGAGTCGGTGGCGATCTGGCCGAACACCTGCTTCTCCAGCGCCTGGTTGGCGATGCGTTCGCGCGCCAGGACGTCCTTGACCGCGCCCGGGATGTAGGGCGGGTCGCTCATCACGAAGTCGAGGAACGCGCCGAAGTCGCTTTCCCGGGTGATCATCAACGGGTTCTGGCCGGTGGTCCTCACGAGCCTGGCGAGTTCGCTGGGCGGCGCCTCGGCGATGCCCGCGCAGTCGATGAGCCACAGGCTGGCCACTTCCTGCGGATGCTGCGCGGCATAGCTCAGCGCGATGCCGCCGCCCATCGAATTGCCGCCGAGGTCGATGCGCGACAGGCCGAGCGCCTGCACGAACGCGCGCAGGCGCTCGGCCTGCGCGGCGTAGTGGTAGTCGACGTCCGCGCGGTGCGCGGATTCGCCGAAGCCCACGAGGTCGGGCACGATCACGCGGTAGCGCGGCGTGAGGTAGCGCGCGACGCGGGTGAAGTTGTCCTTGTCAGCGCCGAAGCCGTGCACCAGCACCAGGGGCGTGCCCACGCCGCCATCGAGATACACCAGGTGCGTGCCGTCGGCCAGGGTGGTCTCCTTGCGCACGAGGCTGGCGCGCGAGCGCTCCATCGCGTAGGCGCCGTCCTTGAGCGCCGGGCCCAGGCTGTCGCAGCCGGTCAGCGCGGCGGAGGCGGCGATCGCGCAGGCGAGCAGGGCGGTGCGAGACGGGACGGTCATGGGCGGGCAGGCGTTGAGGCGACGACGCGACTGTAGCGGTGCCGGGGCGGCCGCGCGATTCGCTTTCGCGCCGGCGTCCCGGCCCTCGGCTGGCGGCCGCGGCGATCATCTCCGCGCCGGGGCAACTCGCTTTTCGACCCGTCCGCGCTCAGAGCCCGCCGAACGCGCTGAGTTGCGCGAGCGCGTCCACCGAGCGCTCGAGCGCGGCGAAGCAGTCGCCGTCGATCGCCGTGCCGATGCTGTCGCGCATCACCTTCACTGCCTGGCCGGCGGGCATCGCCGCGCGGTAGGGACGGTCGGCGGTGAGGGCGTCGAAGACGTCGGCCGTCGTGATGATGCGCGTCTCGAGACGGATGTGGCGCGCGTCCAGGCCGCGCGGATAGCCGGTGCCGTCCAGCTTCTCGTGGTGCGCGCCGGCCACGCGTGCCAGCACGCCGAACGAGCCGATGCGCCCGAGGATCTGCTCGGTGTGCATCGCATGGCGCTGCACGACGATCCACTCGGCGATGTCCAGCGGGCCGGCCTTGTCGAGGATGCGGTTGCTCACGCCCAGCTTGCCGATGTCGTGCAGCAGCGCGGCGCGCCGCAGCCAGCGCCGCTCGGGTGCGCCGAAGCCCAGCTCGCGGGCCAGCTGATCGGTGATCAGGGCGACGCGTGCGCTGTGGCCGCCGGTCCACGGGCTCTTGGCATCGACGATCTGCCCGAAGGCGGCGGCGATGTCGTCGAGGTGGTCGTCATCGACGGGCTGCGGCAGCTGCGCCGGCTCCATCTCCAGCACCACCTGCTCGAGGTCGTCGGAGGCGAGCTGGCGCCAGAACGCGGGGTCGCGTGCCAGCACGGCGAACGCGTCGGCCAGGCGCGGGTCGAACATGCGGCCGCTGCGGCGTGCGATCTCCTCGCGCGTGGCCTGTGCGCCGGCGCTGGCGTGGAACACGTCGACGGCCTGGGCCAGCAGCGCCAGGCGCGACAGCAGCGGGATCTCCTTGCCCGCCAGGCCCTGCGGGTGGCCGCTGCCGTCCCAGTGCTCGTCGAGCGACTGGATGGCGTCGGCGACGTCGTCGGAGAAGCGCAGCTGGCGCGCGATCTGCGCGCCGCGCGAGCAGCGCTGCTCGGTCAGTTCGCGCTGGATCTCGCCGCCGTTCTGAACCGCGTTGGCGATCGCGCGGACGCGCTGGCGCAGGCCCGCGGCCGGGGCGGTGTGGCGGACCACGAAGCGCAGCAGGCTGGGCAGGCTCGTGCCCACGGTACGGCGCTCGCGCTTGAAGGCGAGGTCGTCGGTGAGGAACAGCGAGCACAGCCGCGCGGCGTTGCTGCTGCAGCCGGCATCCTTCAGCAGCGCCGTGTAAAAGAGCTCGCGCAACTCGGCCGTCGACAGACCGATCGCGCGGCCGACCCGCTGGCCGATCCAGCAGCTGCGCATGCAGTGGCCGACCGGCTGGCCCTCGCTCATGTCGAGCGCGTGGCTCAGCGCGCCCAGCAGCTCGCCCAGGCGCGGGCCGTTGGCGGACGGGCCGGGCGCCGGCGCGCGCGGCGCGGGCGCCTGCGCGGGCCGCGCTCGAGCGGGGCCGGCGTCGTTGGCGGCAGGCGCGTGGCGGAAATCGAACGGGACGTCCATCCCGGGTCTATCGGCGCGGCGGCGGAGCGGCTGAAGTCCGCAGAACGTGAGAAGTGTCGCGTCCGCGGGCCCCGCCAGGGCCTCAATTTCCCCCGGCAACACGTCGATAACCACCAGACTTCCCCTGCCCGAAGCCGTTTCCCGACCCCCCACCATGGTTCCCGACGACCTGTCGACCACGCCGAACCGGATCGCCCGCAGCGCCCCCATCGCGGTGCGGCTGGCGCTCGCGTTCGGCCTGCTGCTGGCGCTGCTGGCGGGCGTGGTGGCGCTGGTGCTGAAGCAGGCCGAGCTGGTGGGCGAATCCAGCCGCGTCGTGGCCGAATCCAGCCTGCGCCAGGTGCTGCTCGCGCGCCAGGCCGAGAAAGCCGCCCAGGCCGGCGCCCAGCATCTGCACACGCTGTTCCTGCTGGAAAGGCGCGAGGAGCGCGTGCCGGTCTACGCGCTGATCGACACCGAGTTCGCCGACCAGAAGACCGCGCTGTCGCAGCTGCTGGCCGATGCCCACGCGGTCGAGGACGCCGTCGTCGTCGAGCGCCTGATCTCCACGCGCGGCCGCTTCGAGGCGGCGTTCCAGAAGACGGTGGAGGAGGTCGAGCTGGACCTCAATGCCGCGCGGCCGATCATGATCAAGGAGACGCTGCCGGCGCTCAACGACATGCTGTACGCGCTGGACGCGCTGGTGGCGGTGAAGTCGGCGCAGGCCAACGCGACCATCTCCAGCATCCGCATGCAGCAGGCCAGGAGCCGCGAGTACGTGCTCGAGCTGTCGGGACTGGCGGTGGTGGTGGCGCTGATGTGCGCGGTGATGATCACGCGCTCGATCACGCGTCCGCTGGCGCTGACCGTCGCGCTGGCGCGCGAGATCGCCGACGGCAAGCTCGATTCGCCGATGCCCGAGGCCGCGCGCGACGAGGTGGGCCGCCTGATCACCGCGCTCGGCGAGATGCGCGACAGCCTGGCGCAGCGCGAGGCGCGCATCGTGGACCTCGCGTTCCGCGATCCGCTCACGGGCCTGGCGAACCGCACGCTGTTCAACGACCGGCTCGACCAGGCCGTGGGCACCGCCACGCGCACGGGGCATGCGATGTCGGTGCTGCTGATCGACCTCGACCGCTTCAAGAACGTCAACGACGTGCTGGGACACCCCGTCGGCGACGAGCTGCTGAACCAGGTGGCCGGGCGCCTCACGCGCGAGCTGCGCCGCACCACCGACACCGTCGCCCGCATCGGCGGCGACGAGTTCGCCGTGCTGCTGCCGGCGCAGGGCCGCGAGGGCGCGGCACTGCTGGCGCGGCAGCTGCTGACCGCGCTCGACACGCCGGTGACGATCGAGGGCCAGACGGTGGACGTGAGCGGCTCGATCGGCATCGCCACCTTCCCCGAGGACGGCGGCAACCCCACCGAGCTGATGGCGCACGCCGACTCGGCGATGTACGTCGCCAAGCAGACCAGCTCCGGCTACGCCGCCTTCACGCAGAAGATGACGCGCCGCACCGAGCACGGCCTGAGCCTGCTGTCGGACCTGCGCCGCGCCGTCGACGAGAGCCAGTTCTACCTGCAGTACCAGCCCAAGATCTCGCTGGCCGACCGCAGCTGCCTGTCCGCGGAGGTGCTGCTGCGCTGGCGCCACCCGACGCGCGGCTTCGTGCCGCCCGACCAGTTCATCCCGTTCGCCGAGCAGACGGGCTGCATCAAGTCGATCACGCGCTGGGTGCTGGCGCACGGCCTGGCGCAGCTGGCCGCCTGGCGCGCGGGCGGGCTGGAGATGTCGCTCAACATCAACGTGTCGACGCGCGACCTCGTGCAGCAGGACCTGCCGGCCATCGTGCGCGCCCAGCTGCTCGCCGAAGGGGTGGCCGCGCGCCATCTGTGCCTGGAGGTGACCGAGAGCGCGATCATGGAGGATCCGGCCCACGCGCTGGCCTCGCTGCAGGCGCTGCACGAGATGGGCGTGCAGCTGTCGATCGACGACTTCGGCACGGGCTACTCGTCGCTCGCCTACCTGAAGAAGCTGCCGGTGCAGGAGCTCAAGATCGACCGCTCTTTCGTGATGAACCTGGACGCGGACGACAACGACCTGAACATCGTGCGCTCGACGATCGGCATGGCCCACCACATGGGCCTGAAGGTGGTCGCCGAGGGCGTCGAGACGGAATCGGTGGCCGTCAAGCTCAGGATGCTGGGTTGCGACGGCGCGCAGGGCTACCTGTTCAGCCGTCCTCTCAACGCCGACGACTTCCAGGCCTGGGCGGTCGCGGCGCACGCCGCCAACCCGCCGCTGCGCCCCGTGCCGCCCGGCGAGACGCCGTCGTCCGACCTGTTCGTGCCGCTGCCGGCGCCGATCTGAGGCGCGTTCCTCGGAGGCCGGCCGCGATGGCTTGGCCGGGGTGGACCCAGCGACTGCGCTTCGCTTCGCGCAGGATGACGCTTCGTTGGCCCAATGCCGGCAGCCGCTCGCGCACGGGAGGCACTTCAACCGACCCGTCATCCTGCGCGCAGTCGCAGGATCCATCCCCGCCAAGCCGCATTTCCCCCGCAATGCCCCGCCGTCCGACGCAGACGGACGAACCGCATTCGCGCGATCGGGACCCCAAATAGCCATATCCGATCGGTTCGCCATTGACATGCCCCCGCTTCCGCTGCAATCCTTTGCCCTCGAACCGAGGGAAACGAGAACAAGATGAAGCTGGGCTCACCTGGCGCCACCCCACCGGCCCAGTCGCCCGCGCACGGCGCGTCGCCGGCAAGCGCGAACGAGGAGCCGCTGGACGTCGCGCGCCAGCGGGAGGATCCGTACGCCGTGCTGGCGGTGCGTGCGCTGGCCGTCCTCATCGGATTCGTCGGCTCGCTGCTGCTCCTGCTGGCGCTCGTCCAGCGCGGCTACGGGCCGTTCAACGTGCTCGGGCAATCGCGCGCGCTGATGGGCGGCTGCCTGTTCGCCGGCGGTGCCGGCGCCTGGCTGCTGTCGCGCCGCGGCTGGCGCCGTGCCTCCGCCACCGTGTCCCTGACACTCGCCGTGCTGGCCCTGATGCTGCATGCCTGGCACTCCGGGCTGGGCACCCATTCGATCGCGCTCGGCGGCACGGTGCTGCTCGCGGCGGTGGCGGGCATCCTCGTCAACATGCCCACGGCGATCGCGCTGGGCCTCGTCGATGCGGTGCTGATCGTCGGCCTCGAGGTGGCGGAGCGGCGCGGCATCCTCTCGCCGGCGGCGGCCGACCTCGACCTGGCGGTGGAGTCGCGCTCGCTGTCGTTCGCGATGCTGACGGTGGTCGGCCTCATCACGGCGTGGATCGTGCGGCGCCAGCTGGTGGGCACGGTGCAGCGTGCGCAGGAGCAGGAACGCCGCATGAGCCGGTTGCTGCGCCTGGGCAGCGACTTCACCTGGGAGATGGACCCGCAGGGCTACCTCACCTGGCTGTCGCCGTCGTTCGAGAAGCACACGCAGCATGCGGTGGCCGAGTTCATGCAGCTCGCCAGGCCGGGCGGTCCGACCATGGCCAAGGACGCGCAGTGGGAACTGCTGATGGCCGACATGAAGGCACGCCGGCCCTACCGCGACCGCGTCATCCAGTTCATCACGGCCCGGGGCGAGGTTCTTTTCATCAGCGGCAGCGGCGAGCCGCTGTTCGACGCCACCGGGCGGCACCTGGGCTGGTGGGGCGTCAGCCGCAACGCCACGGCCGAGGTGCTGTCGCAACGCGGGCTCGAACGCTCGCAGACGATGCTCGACCGGCTGTTCCGGCTCAGCCCGGACGCCGTGTGCGTGGCCAGCCTGCGCGACGGCCGCGTGCTGCTCGCCAACCCCGCCTTCCTGCAGTTCGTCGGCCTCGACGAGGCGCAGGTGATGGGCCGCAACGGCGTGGACCTCGGCTTCTGGCGCGACAGCGAGCCGATGCTGGCGCTGGGCCGCGCCATCACCGCGCAGGGCTGGGTACGCGACTTCCGCTCGGTGGCCTGGTCGGCCGACGGCGCGCAGCATTTCGTGCTGATCACGGCCGCCGCCTTCGACTGGGACGGCGAGCCCGTGGCCGTGATGACCACGCGCGACGTGACCGAGACGGAGCGCGCGAAGCAGGAGGGCGACGCCATCCTCGACAACGCCGTCGTCGGCGTGTGCCTGGTGCGCAACCACCGGCTCGAGCGCGTCAATCCGCAGCTGGAGCGCATGCTGGGCCTGCCGCTGGGCTCGCTGGTGGGCAAGCCCACCGAGGTGCTGTTCCCGAACCGCGACAAGTTCAAGGAGTTCGTCGCGGTCTACGAGACCCCGCAGGCGCACGGCGAGACGATCGACATCGAGCGCCGCGTGCCACGCGCCGACGGCACCCGGCTGCTGCTGCGCATGCGCGGCCGCGCCGTGGACCCGAAGCGGCGCCAGGAGACGGGCACCATCTGGGTCGTCGAGGACATCACCGACCGCCGCCGCGCCGAGCTGGAGCTGGCCGACGCGAAGCGCGACGCGGAGGCGGCCAGCCGCGCCAAGAGCAGCTTCCTCGCGACGATGAGCCACGAGATCCGCACGCCGCTGAGCGGGGTGCTGGGCCTCGCGCGCCTGCTGCAGGATCCGGCGCTCTCGCCGGACCGGCGCAAGTCCTACCTCACGCACCTGGTCGACGCCGCGGAGCTGCTGAACGGCATCGTGTCGGACGTGCTGGACCTGTCCAAGATCGAGGCCGGCCACCTGCAGGTCGAGCACATCCCGTTCGACCTGCACGCCGTCGTCTGGAGCGCGTTCCGCACCTTCTCGCCGATCGGCCAGGAACGGGGGCTGGAGATGAGCTGCCACGTGGCGCTCGACACGCCGCGCGAGGTGCTGGGCGACCCGGTGCGGGTGCGCCAGATCCTGTCGAACTACCTGTCCAACGCGCTGAAGTTCACGCAGCACGGCCGCATCCAGGTGCAGCTGTTCCGCCGCTCGCACGGGGTGGCGCGCATCGAGGTCAGCGACACCGGCATCGGCGTCAGCCCCGAGCTGCGCGCCACGCTGTTCCAGCCCTTCACGCAGGCCGACAGCTCCACCACGCGGCGCTTCGGCGGCAGCGGCCTGGGCCTGTCGATCTGCCGCGAGCTGGCCACGCTGATGGGCGGCGACGTGGGCCTCGACAGCGACGGCCGCACCGGCACCTGCGCCTGGGTCGACCTGCCGCTGGTCACGGCCAGCGAGGAGGACTTCGTCACCGTCGCGACCCCGCTGGACGACGTCGTGCCGAAGCAGCCGCTGCAGGGCATGTGCGTGCTGCTGGCCGAGGACAACGCGGTCAACCGGCTGATCGTGGGCACGATGCTGGTGCGCCTGGGCGCCGACGTGATCGAGGCCACCAACGGCAGCGAGGCGATCGAGCAGGCGAGCCGCGCACCCGACGGCGTGCATGCGATCCTGATGGACCTGCACATGCCCGAGGTCGACGGCCTGGAGGCCACGCGCCGCCTGCGCGCGCAGCCTGCCACCGCGCACCTGCCGATCATCGCGCTGACCGCCGCCGTGCTGGACGCCGAACGCGCGCAGGCGCATGCGGCGGGCATGAACGGGTTCGTCTCCAAGCCCGCCGGCGAGGGCGAGCTGCTGCGGGCGCTGTGGGCCTACGTGCCCGGCGTCGAAGGGCCCGCGAGCGCCTTCATGCGCTTCGATCTCGATTGAGCGGCCGGCCGGGACGCGACGGCCTGCGTGCTGCGAGCGCAGCCGCGTCCCCGCCCGGCGGCGTCGTGTGCGACGTCAACGCTTGAGCACCCTGGGCACCGCCGGCGCGCGCAGGCGGCCGGCGACGGGCATGTCGGCGCCCAGCAGCGGGCGCAGGTAGTCGAAGAAGGCGGGCGTGACGTCGTTGCCCGCGGGCGCGATCAGCGCGTCCTCCATCGTGCGCGTCTTGGCGGCCACCGCCTCCAGCGGCTGCAGCACGTAGTCGACCGCGTAGTCGCCGGTGCGGCGGATGGCGACGGAGCCGTCGCGGTCGCCCCACATCGCGAACTGCACGGCCTTCTCGGCGACCTCGCGCGCCTCGCGCTGGTCGACGTCGGACACGCAGCCGAGGAACGAGCGCTGCAGGTAGCCGAAGGTGTCGCCGCGCACGCGCTTGATCCGCAGCTTGTCCTTGATCTCGTCGCACAGCAGGTCGGCCAGCGCGCCGGTGCCCGACAGCTGCACGTTGCCGTGCGCGTCGCGCTCGACGTTCTTCGCGAGCTTCTCGGCGATGGTGGCGCCGGTCTCGTCATGGATGCCTTCGGAGACGGCGATCACGCAGCGGCCGTGCTCCTCGTAGGTCGCCTTCACGTCGGCCAGGAAGCTCTCGACCTTGAAGGTGCGCTCGGGCAGGTACACCCGGTGCGGCCCGTCGCCGGGGAAGCGCCGCGCGAGCGCCGCGGCAGCCGTCAGGAAGCCCGCATGCCGGCCCATGATGACGCCCACGTAGACGCCCGGCAGCGCCGCGTTGTCGAGGTTCGCCCCCGCGAAGGCCTGGGCCACGAAGCGCGCGGCCGACGGGAAGCCGGGCGTGTGGTCGTTGCCCATCAGGTCGTTGTCGATGGTCTTGGGGATGTGGATGCAGCGCAGCGGGTGGCCCGCCTTGCGCGCCTCCTCGGAGACGATGCGCACGGTGTCCGACGAATCGTTGCCGCCGATGTAGAAGAAATGGCTGATGCCGTGTGCCTGCAGCGTCGCCAGGATGCGCTGGCAATACGCGAGGTCGGGCTTGTCGCGCGTGGAGCCCAGCGCCGAGGCCGGCGTCGCGGCCACCTGCTCGAGGTTGGCAAGCGTCTCCTGCGTGAGGTCGACCAGGTCCTCGTCGACGATGCCGCGCACCCCGTGCCGCGCGCCGTAGACCCGCTCGACCTGGGCGAAGCGCCGCGCCTCGAGAACGACGCCCACCAGCGACTGGTTGATCACCGCGGTGGGGCCGCCGCCTTGCGCGACGAGGATCTTGATCGAACTCATGGGCAGGCACTCCAGACGTTGGAAGGAGCCGTGATCTTACGGCGGGTGGCTCGGATTGGAACCCTTCCGGAGTGCCGCAACGGCGTCCGACAACGCGTCATCCTGCGCGCAGTCGCGGGATCCACCTCGGCCGATCGGGCGGCCATTCGCGAGCCGGCGCCGGGAAGGAGGCCTCTTCTCCGGCGTGGATCCTGCGACTGCGCTTCGCTCCGCGCAGGATGACGACATCTGCTGCCGGATGCGGTGCCTGCAGGCTGCGTCGCGGTTGCTTGCCCATCGAGTGCGACCGTCTGTGCGACCGTTGGCGTGCCGACGGCGCCGCAACGGCGTCCGACACCGCGTCATCCTGCGCGCAGTCGCAGGATCCACCCCGGCCGATCGGGCGGCCATTCGCGAGCCGGCGCCGGGAAGGAGGCATCTTCTCGGACGTGGATCCTGCGACTGCGCTTCGCTCCGCGCAGGATGACGACATCTGCTGCCGGATGCGTGCCTGCAGGTTGCGGCGCGGTTGCTTGCCCATCGAGTGCGACCGTCTGTGCGACCGTTGGCGTGCCGATGGCGCCGCAACGGCGTCCGACACCGCGTCATCCTGCGCGCAGTCGCAGGATCCACCCCGGCCGATCGGGCGGCCATTCGCGAGCCGGCGCCGGGTAAGAGGCCTCTTCTCGGGCGTGGATCCTGCGACTGCGCTTCGCTCCGCGCAGGATGACGGCACCTGCTGGCGGCCGGGGTGCGCGCCGTGGAGCGTCAGTCCTGCGAACGCCGTTGCCGGTGGATGTCGTGCGTGACGAACGGATCGTCGCCTTCCGGCCGCTCCAGCCAGTGCGGATGCTCCAGCGTCCGGTTGATGTCCGCCAGGCCGCTGTCCCAGTGGTTGCGCATCGTCACGGCGCCGAACTCGTAGTCCTTGGACAGGCCGTCCCATTCCTTGTCCTGGTAGATCAGCTGGATGACGCTGACGCAGCGCGCGGTGGCCTGGTGCGCGGCGGCGCGGGCGGCGGGGTGGCGGGTCCGTTCCTCCGGCGGGATCAGCTCCAGCAGCTCGCGCAGCATGCGGCGCTGGCGCTGCTCGGCCGCCTGCATGTTGGTGATGGCGCGGGTGCGGCTGGAGTACTGGATGTCCTTGACGCGCTCCTGTGCATCGATCACGTTGGTGGGCAGCTTGCCGCGCGCGCTCCACAGGTCGACCTGGAAGGCGAGGGTGTCGCGCCGCGGGTGGTCGTCGAGCACCTGCGACAGCGGCGTGTTGGAGACGAGGCCGCCGTCCCAGTAGTAGTGCACCCGCCGCGGCGCGGCGCTCGCGCGCGAGGGTTCCAGCGGGCCCGGTTCCTCGATGGCGACCGCCGGGAAGCCGGGCGGCAGCGCGCCCGAGGCCATGATGTGCTCGGCGCGCAGGCGCTTGCGCCAGCGGCCGTGCTGGTTGTCGAAGACCTCGAAGTTGCCCGTCTCGAGGTCGACGGCCGAGACGGTCAGGCGCATCTCGCCGGCGTTGATGCGGTCGAAGTCGACCAGGCGCTCCAGCGTGGCCTTGAGCGGGGCGGTGTCGTAGAAGCTGGCTGCATCGGGCGGCTGCGAGCCGACGAAGGCGGTCGGTGGACGCGGCGTGAAGAAGCCGCGCTGGCCCTCCGTGATCGCGCGCCATGCGCTCCAGTTGTTCCAGGCCTGGCGCCGCCAGCCCTCGGCGGGCTCGACGAAGGCGTCGAGGAACGACAGCGCGTCCGGCCACACGGCGGGCTGCGAGACCGTCTTCCAGAACTCGCGCAGGCGGTCGATGCGGTGCTCCGGCGCGTTGCCGGCGATGAGCGCCGCGTTGATCGCGCCGATCGAGATCCCGGCCACCCAGTCGGGCTCGATGCCCGCCGCCGCCAGTCCCTCCATCACGCCGGCCTGGTAGGCACCGAGCGCGCCGCCGCCCTGCAGGACGAGGGCGATGGTGTCGAAGGGCGGGCGTTCGAGCGGCATGGCGGGCGAGGCGAGGGGCGGATCCCGGAGCTTATCGGGTCCGTGTGCGCCGCGCTGAAGTCGGACATGGCGCGATGCGCTGGCGGGTATCGCGATGGCCGTATCGCAGGCCCCGGGCGCCGCTGGTCTAATGGCGGCATGCGCCAACAACCCCCTGCCCACCTGGCGGCCGATTTCGCGGCCCGGGGCGTCTCGGATGTCGAGTGCCTGTTTCCCGACATCTCCGGCTATCCGCGCGGCAAGCTGATGCCCGCGTCGGCCTTCGCGGCCGGCGCCGAGCTGCGCATCGCCCAGGCGATCACCATGCAGTGCGTGACGGGCGACTACTCGTACGACCCGATCTTCCCCGACCAGGATCCCGACGTCGCCCTCGTGCCCGACTACGCCACCGTCCGCCCCGTGCCGTGGGCGAGCGTGCCGCGTGCGCTGGCCATCCACGACTGCGTCGAGCTCTCGGGCGAGCCGTGCCAGTTCGCGCCGCGCAGCCTGCTGCGCGACGTGATGGCGCGCTACGAGCGGCGCGGCCTGCGCGCCGTCGTCGCGCCCGAGATCGAGTTCTATCTCACCGCGCCCAACGACGACCCGGCCCAGCCGCTGCGCGCGCCGGCGATGCGCGGCGGCCGCGCCGAGGTCGGCCAGTCGGGGTTCAGCCTGAACACGCTCAACGAGCACGCCGCGTTCTGGGAGGAGTTCCGCTTCGCGCTGGACACGCTCGGCGTCGAGGCCGACACCTGGATCCACGAGGTCGGCCTCACGCAGTTCGAGATCAACCTGCTGCACGACGACCCGCTCGCCGTGGCCGACCAGGCCTTCCTGTTCAAGTACGCCGCCAAGGAAGTCGCGCTGAAGCACGGCCTGAACGCGGTGTTCATGGCCAAGCCCATCGCAGGCCAGCCGGGCAGCTCGATGCACCTGCACCAGAGCGTGGTGGACGGCACCGGCCGCAACATCTTCAGCGACGCCGACGGCGGCGAGAGCCTGCTGTTTCGCCAGTTCATCGCCGGCCTGCAGGCCAACCTGCCCAGCCTGATGCTGCTGTTCGCGCCCTTCGTCAACTCGTACCGGCGCTTCATCAAGCACAGCCAGGCGCCGGTCAACTTCCACTGGGGCCGCGACAACCGCACCGCCGGCCTGCGCATCCCGCGCAGCGGTGCGGACGCGCGCCGCGTGGAGAACCGCGTGGCCGGCGCGGACGCCAACCCCTACCTCGTCATCGCCGCCACGCTGGCGGCCGGCCTCGACGGCATCGAGCGCGCGTTGCCGCCCACCGACCCGATGGACGACAGCGCATACGAGCAGGCGCACACGCTGCCGCGCTCGCTGGTGTCCGCCATCGAGTCCTTCGTCGGCGACGGCGTGGCCACGCGGCTGTTCGGCGAACGCTTCGTCCGCGGCTACGCGTCGAGCAAGGAAGTCGAGTACGAGAACTGGCTCGCCGAGATCGGCGCCTGGGAGCGGCGCTTCCTGGTGCCGCAGGCATGAGCGCCCGCCCGGCCGCTCCGAAGGGCGCTCGCGCCGCAGCGCGACGCGCGGAGGCTTTCCTGTGAACGGGACCGTTGCCGTCATCGGCGCCGGCCCGGCGGGCCTGATGGCCGCCGACGCGCTGCAGGCCGCCGGCGTGGAGGTGCACGTGTTCGACGCCATGCCGTCGGCCGGCCGCAAGTTCCTGCTGGCCGGCATCGGCGGCCTGAACCTGACGCACTCGGAGGCGATGCCGGGCTTTCTCGCGCGCTACGGGCCGGGCGCGCCGGCGCTGCGACCGTTCCTCGACGACTTCGGCTCCGACGCCGTGCGCGCCTGGGCAGGCGAGCTGGGCATCGAGACCTTCGTCGGCAGCTCGGGCCGCGTGTTTCCCAAGGACATGAAGGCCGCGCCGCTGCTGCGCGCCTGGCTGCACCGGCTGCGTGCCGGCGGGGATGGCCGGCCGCCGGTGCAGTTCCACATGCGCCAGCGCTGGCTCGGCTGGGCCGAAGACGGCGCCGCGCTGCGCATCGCGAGCCCCGACGGCGAGTCGACGTTCGCCGCCGACGCCGTCGTGCTCGCCCTTGGCGGGGCGAGCTGGCCCCGCCTGGGTTCCGACGGCGCATGGGTGCCGCTGCTTGCCGGGCGCGGCATCGACGTCGCGCCGCTGCGCGCGAGCAACTGCGGCTTCGACGTCGTGCCCACCGGCCCCGACCGCATGGGCTGGAGCGCGCACCTGCGCGATCGCTTCGCCGGCGAGCCGGTCAAGCCGGTGGCGATCACCGCGGCCGACGCGAGCGGCGTCGTGCATCGGCAGCAGGGGGAGTTCGTCGTCACGCGGACGGGCGTCGAGGGCAGCCTCGTCTACGCATTCTCCGCCGGCCTGCGCGAGCAGATCGCCGCGCGCGGCGAGGCCACGCTCGTGCTCGACCTGCTGCCGCAGCACACCCTCGAGCAGGTGCTGGCCGAGACGCGCCGGCCGCGCGGCGCGCGCAGCCTGTCCACGCACCTGAAGAGCCGGCTGCACCTGCAAGGCGTGAAGACGGGCCTGTTGCACGAGCTCCTGACGCCCGCGCAGATGAACGACGCCGACGCGCTGGCCGGCTTCATCAAGGCGTTGCCGCTGCGGCTCGCCGCGCCGCGGCCCATCGCCGAGGCGATCTCGAGCGCCGGCGGCGTGCGTTTCGAGTCGCTGGACGACGCGCTGATGGCGCGTGCGTCGCCGGGCCTGTTCGTGGCCGGCGAGATGCTCGATTGGGAGGCCCCCACCGGCGGCTACCTGCTCACCGCGTGCCTGGCCACCGGCCGCGCCGCGGGCCGGGGCGCCGCCGCTTGGCTCGGCAGGCGCTGAAGCCGCCCGTTACCATGGGCGCTTCGCGATCCCTCTCCTTTCGCATGCCGCCGCGTTCCCCGTCCCGCCGTCCCCGCCCCGAAGACGTGATCGACGCCGTCGTGCGCGAGATGCCGTCCGATCCTGCCGAGATCAAGGCGCCCGGCCCGCTGCTGATGGCGCTCGAGGGCCGCGCGCCATGGGAATTCGCCGCCAGCATCGCGGCGACGCCCTTCCTGCGCAAGCTGCCGCGCGGCGACGGCCACCGGGTGCTGGTGCTGCCGGGCCTGGCCGCCAACGACCTCACCACGCTGCCGATGCGCACTTTCCTGCGCGATCGCGGCTACGACGCGCTGCCGTGGGAGCAGGGCCTGAACCTCGGCCCGCGTCCCGGCGTGCTGGAGGCCTTGCGCGAGCGCGTCGCCGCGCTGCACGCGATCGACCGGGAGCCTGTCAGCCTCGTCGGCTGGAGCCTGGGCGGCGTCTACGCGCGCGAGCTCGCCAAGGAGATGCCCGGGTCGGTGCGCTGCGTCGTCACGCTGGGTTCGCCGTTCGCCGGGCCGCCACAGGCCACCAACGCCTGGTGGCTGTTCGAGCGCGTCAGCGGCCATCCCGAGCCCGACGCCGCGATGCAGGCCGCGCTGCGCGAGGCACCGCCGGTGCCGACGACGTCGATCTACTCGCGCACGGACGGCATCGTGGCCTGGCAGTGCAGCCTGAACCCGCCGGGGCCGCTGGCCGAGAACATCGAGGTGCACGCGAGCCACATCGGCCTGGGCTTGAACCCGCTCGCGATGGTCGCCATCGCCGACCGCCTCGCGCAGGATCCGGCGCGCTGGCAGCCGTTCGACACGAACGGCCTGCGCGGCCTGTTCTTCAAGACCGGCTGCACGTCGTGAAGGTCCGCGCCAACGGCCTGTCGATCGAGGTGGATGACCAGGGGCCGCGCGACGCGCCGGTGGTGCTGCTGGTGATGGGCCTGGGCATGCAGCTGACCGGCTGGCCCGACGAGCTCGTCGCGCTGCTGGTCCATCACGGCTTCCGCGTCGTTCGTTTCGACAACCGCGACGCCGGCCTCAGCGACGGCTTCGACCACGCCGGCGTGCCCAGCATCCCGTGGAACGCGCTGCGCCACCTGCTGCGGCTGCCGGTGCGCTCGCCGTATGCCGTCAAGGACATGGCCGCCGACGCCGTCGGCGTGCTGGACGCGCTCGGCATCGCCCGGGCGCACATCGTCGGCGCGTCGCTCGGCGGCATGATCTGCCAGCACGTGGCCGCGGGCTGGCCCGAGCGCGTGGCGAGCCTGGCGCTGATCATGACCACCAGCGGATCGCGCCGGCTGCCCGGGCCCACGCGCGAGGCGCGCCGCGTGCTGCTGGCGCGGCCTGCCGACAGCCGGCCGGACACGCTGGTCGCGCACGCGGTGCGCGTGTTCACCGCCATCGGCAGCCCCGCGTACCGGCTCGACCCGGCCGACATGCGCGCGCTCGCCGCCGCGAGCATCGCGCGGGCTTCGCGACCGGCCGGCACGGCGCGCCAACTGCTGGCCATCGCGGCGGACGGCGATCGCACGCCGCTGCTGGCTCGCATCCAGGCTCCGACGCAGGTGATCCACGGCATGGCCGATCCGCTGGTGCCGGTGGCCAGCGGCCACGACCTGGCGCGCCGCATCCCTGGCGCGCTCGGCGACTTCATCGAGGGCATGGGCCACGACCTGCCGCCGCAGCTGCTGGCACGCATCGCGCAAGGCATCGCCCGCAACGCGCGCCGCGCGAGCTGAACGCCGCATTGTTACGGGCCCGACCGGCCGGCGCCGCGCGGGCACGCGGCTTGACGATGCCGAGCTGGCGGCGGCCCACGGTTCGAGCCGAAGTCCGCCGTCGAAGTGAGCGCAGGCCGACACGGGAGCGCAAGAATCTGACCAGGTCGCGTCGCGCGCGGCCAACGCTGGCGCGGGTGCGGTCGCCGGAGGGCGCTCGCCAGATCTCGCTCGCCGCTTGGCTTGGGCCGGATGGCATCTGCTAAATGGCAGTCCGCCGGGTGGTGTCCTCCAGATGGCGCGCGCCGGGAAGCGGCGGCATCGGGACTCCCCACGAGGCGTCATCCTGCGCGCAGTCGCAGGATCCACCCCTTGCGTGGTGTCGATCGCAGCGCCGGAGGTAAGGCGAGGCTTCCCGGACTCGCGCCCTCCGCGGCCATCGCGAAGCGGTGCAAGCCGGCTTGGCGGGGGCGGATCCTGCGACTTCGCGCAGGATGACAAGGCCCCATGGCCAAGCTCTCCAGGCCGCCTTGGCGAGGGTGGATCCCGACGACTGAGCGCAGGCTGAGCCGCCATCACGACGCCATGAAAAAGGGCCGATCGGTCGCCCGATCGGCCCTGGTCAGGTCGCGGACGCGATCCGGGGATCGCGTCGCGCGAGCCGTGGCGCTTACTGCACGGCCACCGAGACGTCGTCCAGGACGAACGAGGTCGCCAGCGACGAGTCTTCCGTGCCCGAGAACTTCAGCGTGATCGTCTTGCCGATGTAGCTGTTCAGGCTGATCGTGCGCAGGACGTAGCCCGACGCCGCGTTGACGTTGGAGTACGTCGCGAGCGTCGTGGCCGAGCCGCCGCTCGGCGTGGCCGAGACCGTCAGCTTGTCGTACGCGGTCGAGCCCGTCTCCTGCGTGTCGATGTGCAGGTAGAAGGTCAGCGTGGCGGACGTCTTGCCGGCCGGGATGGTGATCGACTGCGAGACGCTGTCGGTGTGCGCCGAGCCGTAGCCGTCGAGCCAGGCGAAGCCCGTGCCGCCATGCGCCGTCTCGCCCGAGCAGGTCGAGTTCGTGCAGCCGACGCCGGACGTGGCCGTCCAGCTGGTGGTGCCGGATTCGAAGCCGGGGTTCAGGACGAGGTTGGCCGGCGGCGGCGGGGGCGGCGGGGTGATCGACACCGAGACCGAGGCCGTCTTCGAGGACGTCTTGCTGTTGCTGTCGGTCACCGTTTCCGTCACCGAGTAGCTGCCGGCCGACGCGTAGGTGTGCGTCGGGTTCTGCGCCGTCGAGGTGCCGCCGTCGCCGAAGGTCCACGAACGCGAGGTGATCGTGCCACCCGTGTCGGTCGACGTGTCGACGAAGGACACCGTCAGGCCGGAGACCGTGTCGGTGAAGTTGGCGGTGGGGCCGGACGGCGGCGGGGGCGGCGGGGTGCCGATGTCGTTGGACAGGTTGCCGATGATCACCGAGCCGTAGCCCGAGGCGTAGTCCCAGCCGGTGGCCGCGGCGTAGCCCTGGTTGCCCGAGGTCACGTCGTGGAACCAGCTCGGGTGCGACGCGGCGCCCTGGTAGATCGTCGCGGCCGGGAAGGGCAGCGAGTTGCCGTGCGCGGCCTGGATACGCGTCCAGAAGCCGGCCCACAGCGGAGCGGCCAGCGAGGTGCCGCCGATCTGCGCGTTGCTGCCGTTGACCAGCACGAGGGCGCCCGAGCTCGGGGCGGCATCGAACGAGATGTCGGGCACGCCGCGCTTGGTGGACGAGCCGAGCACGCCCGCGGCGGTCTGCCAGCTGGGGGCGTTTTCCGTCAGCGAGGGTCCGCCGCCGGCGCCGCCGGAGGACGACTGCTGGCAGCTCGAGGCGCTGGTGCAGGACCACACCGTCTCACCCTGCCAGGTGCCGCCGGAGCTCGACAGCGTCGTGCCGCCGATGGCCATGACGTACGGCGAGACCGCGGGGTAGCTCTGCGCCTTGCCGGCCGTGGCGCCGCACTCGTAGGCGCCGGAGTCGCCGGACGACACCGAGAACATCTGGCCTTGCGCGACGGCCGACTGGAAGATCTGGTCCTGCGAGGCCTCGACCGAACCTTCGTCGCTTTCGCAACCGCCCAGCGAGACGTTGATCGCGCGGGCCTTGTTGTCCGTGACGGCCTTGTTGTAGCCGGCGCTGAGCGCGGAGTCGCTCAGGTTGGTCACGTTGTACAGGATCATCTGCGAGATCGAGCCGCCGGCGGCCGCCAGCGAGCTCTGCGAGTCCATGTTCCACTCGTCCGTGCCCGAGGTGCTGGTGCCGGCCGTGCCGACGACCGTCTTCGTGACGTTGGGAACCGGGTAGCCGGCGCTCGACGCGAAGCTCTTCAGGTCGTTGATGGTCTGGGTCAGCGAGCCGGCGGTGATGATGCCGATCGTGCCGGTGGTGGCGCTCGGCAGGCTCGACGCGCCGTAGATGGATGCGAAGTTCGGGATGCTGACGCCGGTCACGGCTTGCGGGGTGGCCGCTTCCGGATGCGCGTTCATGCGCTGGGCGTGCGTGTGCATCAGGTGCACGTTCTGCAGGCCGACGACGCCGAGCACGGAGGCCGACAGGTGCTGCGGGATCATCGCGTCGGTGACGTTCGCGTACGCGCGGCGGCCGTTGACGTTGTATTCGTGCAGGTCGGCCTTGAACGCCGAGCGGATGGCCTGGGCGGTGCCCGTGGCGCTGACCAGCAGGCGGTTGGGGGCGACTTCGATGTTGGTGAAGCCCTGTGCGCGCAGGTAGGCGACGACGGCCTGGGCATCCGCCTCGGCCGGCGCGTGCTGGGCCATGAACTCGGCGGACGTCAGCGGACGCGCGCCGGCGGCACCGGACATCAGCTTGGAGGTCAGCGCGTCGAGCTGGGCCTTGTTGCGCAGCTTCAGCGACACGACGATGTCGACCTGTTCGCCGGCCTTCAGCGGGGCGACGTGGACGGCAGCGCGGGGATCGTGGGCCTTGGTGCTCGTGGCGACCCATGCTTCAGTGGTGGCGGCCTGGGCCGACAGCGCGAAGACGCTGGCCGTCAGGGCCGACAGCACTTTCAGCTTGTCGGCGCGGCCAACGGGAGCCTGCCGGCTCTTGGCTTGTCCTTGCTTCTTCATGGAACTCTTCTCCTAATCGATGGGATTCACGCAAATTGATGGCGTGATTTTTTTGCTATGTGGGCAGCAAAACGATTTTGTCGGTACCGCCCGTGGAAGCATCGCGATCACCGATTGGGTTATCCAGTTCGGGGGGAGGTCGTCGATGCAGGCGCTGATTCTGTGCCGCGAGAATAACGGGGGAATCGGGTCGAACCCCGAGGGGTATGTGGTGCATACCCTGCACCTCGACCGTGCATTCGAATGGAGTTGGTGCGTACTCCCCTCATCCCTTCAGCCACGCGACAGACATGTTTCCGAGGGTGCGAAATTGTTGCGGCGGCGATTAAAGAAGGATTAATTGCACATGCTCGGGAGGGAATACTTGAGCATTAAATCAATTCGTTTCCGGAGTTCGGGAAATCCCTCTTCGGGATTAGGCGAGGTTCTCCAATCCAAATAAGCAAATAACCTCGGCCGTACAAAGAAAAACGTGGCCACCAGGGCCGCGTGAATACCCGAATCAAGGTATTTTGCGAATCGCGCAACCACTTTCGGGGTATATACGGACAGGGGTTTCGCTCAGCCGGCGGCAGTTCCGGCGCGCGCCACGGCCAGGGCGGTCATGTTGACGATGCGGCGCACCGTGGACGACGGCGTCAACACGTGCACCGGCGCGTCGGCGCCCAGCAGGATGGGGCCGATCGTCACGCCGTGGCCGCCCGTCATCTTGAGCACGTTGAACAGGATGTTGGCGGCGTCCAGGTTGGGGCAGATCAGCACGTTGGCGGCGCCCTCGAGCGTCGAATCCGGCAGCAGCGCCTCGCGCAGTTCCGGGCTGAGGGCGGCGTCGCCCTGCAGTTCGCCGTCGGCCGAGACGTCGGGCATGCGCTGCACGAACAGGTCGCGCGCGGCGCGCATCTTCTTGGCCGACGGCCGCTGGCTGCTGCCGAACATCGAGTGCGACAGGAAGGCGACCTGCGGCACCAGCCCGAAGCCGCGCACCTCCTCCACCGCCATGGCGGCGATGTCGGCGAGCTGTTCGGCCGTCGGATCGTCGTTGACGGACGTGTCGGCGATGAACAGCGTGTGCTTGTCCAGCAGCAGCGCGTTGACGGTGGCGAAGCCATGGGTGTCGCTGCGTTGCTGGATGACCTCGCGCAGGTGGCCGAAATGGCGGTCGAAGCGGCCCACCAGGCCGCACAGCAGGGCATCGGCGTCGCCCAGGTGAACCATCAGCGCCGCGATCGTGGTGTTGGAACGCCGCACCGTGGCCTTGGCCATCTCGGTGGTCACGCCGTCGCGGGCGTTGAGGCGGTGGTACGTCTCCCAGTACTGCCGGAAGCGCGTGTCGTCCTCGGGGTTGACGATCTCGAAGTCGCGGCCCGGCTGCAGCCGCAGGCCGGCGCGCTCGATGCGCGCGGCGATGACGGCGGGGCGGCCGACGAGGATGGGCTTGACCAGGCGTTCGTCGAGCGCGATCTGCACCGCGCGCAGCACGCGTTCGTCCTCGCCCTCGGCGTAGACGACGCGCTTCGGAGCGGCGCGGGCGGCGGAGAACAGCGGGCGCATCAGCATGCCGGTGTGCGACACGAAGCGGCCGAGCGACTGCACGTAGCCGTCCATGTCCTTGATGGGGCGCGTGGCCACGCCCGAGGCCTCGGCCGCCCTGGCCACGGCCGGTGCGATGCGCAGGATCAGCCGCGAGTCGAACGGCGTCGGGATCAGGTAGTCGGGGCCGAAGCGCAGCTCGCGGCCCGGGTAGGCGGCGGCGACCTCGCCGGAGATCTCGGCCTTCGCGAGGTCGGCGATCTCCTTGACGCAGGCGATCTTCATCGCTTCCGTGATGCGCGTGGCGCCGCAATCGAGCGCGCCGCGGAAGATGTACGGGAAGCACAGGACGTTGTTGACCTGGTTCGGGTAATCCGAGCGGCCCGTGGCGATGATGCAGTCCGGTCGCACCGACTTCGCGAGCTCGGGACGGATCTCCGGCTCGGGATTGGCCAGCGCCAGGATGATGGGCCTGGCGGCCATGGACCGGACCATGTCCGCGCTGATCGCGCCGGCCGCGGAGCAGCCCAGCACGACGTCCGCGCCCTGCATGGCGTCGGCCAGCGTGCGCATCGGCGTCACGCGCTGGTAGCGCTTCTTCGATTCGTCGAGCTTGTCCTCGCGCTTGTCGTGGATCACGCCCTTGGAGTCGCACACGGTGACGTTGGCGCGGTTGACGCCGAGCTCCACCATCAGGTCCAGGCAGGCGATGGCCGCGGCGCCGGCCCCGGAGACCGCGATCTTCACCTCGCCGATCTTCTTGCCCACCAGCTCCAGGCCGTTGATCAGCGCGGAGGTGGAGATGATGGCCGTGCCGTGCTGGTCGTCATGGAACACGGGGATGTTCATGCGCTCGCGCAGCTTCTTCTCGATGTAGAAGCACTCCGGCGCCTTGATGTCCTCGAGGTTGACGCCGCCCAGCGTCGGCTCGAGCGCGGCGATGATGTCGACGAGCTTGTCCGGGTCGCGCTCGGCCAGCTCGATGTCGAACACGTCGATGCCGGCGAACTTCTGGAACAGGCAGCCCTTGCCCTCCATCACGGGCTTGCCGGCCAGCGGGCCGATGTCGCCCAGGCCCAGCACCGCCGTGCCGTTGGTGACCACGCCGACCAGGTTGCCGCGGGCCGTGTAGTCGTGCGCGAGCGCCGGATCCTGCTCGATGGCCAGGCAGGCGTAGGCGACGCCCGGCGAGTAGGCCAGCGACAGGTCGCGCTGGTTGGACAGGGGCTTGGTGGGCGTGACGGCGATCTTGCCGCGCACCGGGCTGCGGTGGTATTCGAGGGCGGCGTCGCGCAGGGCCTGTTCGGCGGGCGACAGGGCGGCGGAGTTGATGTCCATGATGGTTCCTTCTGACCGGTGCGCTCACCGGGGAAGGCATCTTGCCAGCTTGCGTAACCGCATGGAAACCCTGTGGTCCCGACCCCACGCGGCACGTGGCGCGAGCCTTCGCGGCTGCGCAGACTTGCCTTCGTCATGCGGCGTCGGTAATGGGCGCGGCGCCGGCTTCGGCCACCCCGCAGGCCACCAGGCGCTCGCAATGGCGCTGCAGCCGCTGCGAGTCGCAGTGGATGACGAGCGAGCGCACGCGGCCCCAGCGCAGCTCGAACTCGTGCACGCCGGTGTTGGAGCCGGCCGTGCCGTCGGGCAGCGTGAAGCGGTCGTCCCAGGCGACGGTGGCGATGGTGCGCCAGGGCATGCCGCCCACGACGATGGCGCGGACGTCGAACGCCAGCCCCGGCAGCAGGCGCTGCAGGCGCCCGTACCAGCGCGCGGTGGACGCCGGCGTGTGGCGCTCGCCGGCCAGCGCGTGCTCGCCGGGCATCGCGTGGCGGTGGTGGGGCGCGAACTGCGCGACGATGCCGTCGTAGCGGCCGGCGTTGATGTCGGCGAAGGCGCGGCGCAGCTTGCGGCGGACGATGGCGTGGTACATGGCGGATCCGATCTTGACAGTGTCAGGATGGGGCCATCGTGCGGCGCAATCCTTCCCGTGTCAAGATTGGCCATGCCGTCCTCGCCCCCTTCCGCCCGTCCCGCCAAGCGCGCCGCGCCGCGCCCGTACCACCACGGCGACCTGCGCGCCGCGCTGCTGGCCGCCGCCGCCGGCCGGCTCGACGAGCAGGGCGAGCAGGCGTTGACGCTGCGCGAGCTGGCGCGCGCGGCGGGGGTGTCGCACGCCGCGCCGTACCACCACTTCGCCAACCGCGACGAACTGCTGGCCGGCGTCGCCGAACGCGCGTTCGACCGCCTGGCCGACGCGCTGGCGGCGGCCGCCGGCGCGCCCGAGGCCGCGCACGCGCTGCTGGACATCGGCGAGGCCTACGTGCGCGAGGCGCTGGCACATCCCGCGCAGTTCCGGCTGATGTTCGGCCCGCTGCTGGCGCGCAAGGCCGGGCACCCGGGACTGCAGCGCGCTGCGGAGCGGGCGTTCGTCGTGCTGCTGGAGGCGGCCACGCGCTTCGCCCCGGACCGCGGCCTGGAGATCGCGCTGGCCGGCTGGAGCCTGTCGCACGGCGCCGCCAACCTCGCCATCGACGGCGCGTTCGGTGGCCTGCCGGTCGCGCCGGCGCAGGCGCGCCAGCTCGCGCGCCTGGACGCGGGCGCGCTCGTGCGGCGCATGGTGGCCGGGCTGCTGCAGCTGCCGGCGCCGTCCAAGCCGCGGCGCCGCTGACGATTTCACTCGGTCCGTCACCCCATCTGGCCGCGGCGTCCGTTCAACCGCCATCCTCCTCGTGAAAGGCAATGTCGATGAACCCGACCCTGGCTCCCAACCCCCGCCGCCGCGGCCTGCTGGCCGCCTGCGCTCTGGCGGCGCTGCTGGACCTCGGCTGCGCGCCGGCGGCCTGGGCCGATGCCCGGCTCGTGCAGGTGGAGGTGATCGACCGCGACGACGGCCGGCCGCTGCACGTCTGGCGCGACCACGGACGCCCGGTGGTCGCCGGCCGGCCGGGCGCGCGCTATTCGGTGCGGCTCGTCAACACGACGGGCGCCCGCGTCCTGGCGGTGGTGGCGATCGACGGCGTCAACGTCGTCTCCGGCGAGACGGCCAGCACGGGCCAGCGCGGCTACGTGCTGGAGCCCTGGCAGCGCACCGAGATCACCGGCTGGCGCAAGAGCGACAGCGAGGTGGCGGCGTTCGAGTTCACGGCGCTGTCCGATTCGTACGCCGCGCGTACCGGCCGGCCGCAGGACGTCGGCGTGATCGGCGTGGCGGTGTTCCGCGAGGCGCCGCAGGTCGAGGTGTCCGAGCTGCGCCCCGTCGCGCCGCCGTGGCGCCCGCTGCCTGTGCCGCGCGTCGAGGGACGGACGGAGGACGCCGCGAAGGCGGCGACCGGCTCGCCTGCCGCCGCAGCGGCCGCCGGCCCCGGCGAGGCGCGCGACGCCGCCGCGGCCGACGCCGCCCGCGCGCCCGCATTGCCCGAGGCCCGCATGGCCGCGCCCCAGCCGACCGAACGCCTGGGCACCGGCCACGGCGAGCGCGAGACCTCGGTCGCACGCATGACCACGTTCGAGCGCGCGACCTCGCAGCCCGAGCAGCGCGTGGAGATCCGCTACGACAGCGCCGACAACCTCGCCGCCGCCGGCATCATCCCGCCGCCGCGCACGGCCTGGACGCCGCCGCCGCATGCCTTCCCCGGCGATCCGCCGCGCAACTACGTGCCCGACCCGCCGTCGCCGCGCTGAGCGTCCTTGGACCTGTCACCGACCAGTTGGAGCGAGCCCGGGTTAGCATCGTGGCCCGTGCAGGCCCATCCCGACTCTGTTCCGCCGCTCGCGTTCGCGCGCGAGGCGGACGAACGCCCATGGGAACAGGCGCCGGCGGCCAGCGCCGCCCCTGCGGTCGACAGCGACGAATTCCTGATGCTTGCCTTCGCCGGCGGCGACACCGCCGCCTTCACGCGCCTGTACGACCGCCACGAGCGGGCGACCTGGCGCTTCATCCGCCACCGCCTCGGGCCGCAGCACGAGGGCGCGGCCGACGACGTCCTGCAGGAGACGTGGATCAGCGTCGCCCGCGCCGCGTCGCGCTACGCCGCCACCGCGCGGTTCACCACCTGGCTGTTCACCGTGGCCCGCAACCGCGTCATCGACCACCTGCGCGCGCAGTCCCACGCGATGCCGTCCATCGACGCACCGCTGGCCGGCGCCGGGCCGGACGACGACGGCGAACGCTGGGCCGACCGCGTGGCGGCCGATGCGTCCGACGGCCCGCAGGCGCGCATCGAGTCGCGCGAGCAGGCGCAGGCCTTCCTCGACGCCCTGGCGCAGCTGCCCGAAGCGCAGCGCGAGGCTTTCGTGCTGCAGGCCGAGGGCGGCCTGAGCGTGGAGGAGGTGGCGAGCGCCACCGGCGTCGGCGCGGAGACCGCGAAGACGCGGCTGCGCTATGCCAGGGCCAGGCTGCGCACGCTGCTGGCCGGATGGAGGACGCCATGAGCGAGCCGACGCCGGGACGCCCGCTGGACGACGACCTCGACCAGGCCTACGCGCGCTCGCACGCGCTCGCCGGCGACGGCCGCGGGCCGTCCGCGTCGGTGCGCGCCAACGTGCTGGCCGCCGCCGCGCGCATCGCCGCGGGCGAGGCGCCCGAGGCTCCGCCGCTGGTGCCGGTGGCACCGCCCGTGACGGCGGTGGAGCGCAAGCGCGGGCCGGCGGTCAACCTGTCGTCGTGGCGGGTGCGCGCGGGGGCAGCCGCGTTCGCGCTGCTGCTGGTGTGCGCGGGCGTCTGGCGCTTCGACCAGAACGGCCGCCTGGGCGGCGGCGTGCAGGTCGCGCTGGCCGAGCTCCGGCTCGCGGAGCCGCGCACGGCGGCGGCTCCGGCCGCGCACGACCTTCCGGTGCCCGCCGCCGCGGCCGCGTCCTACCCGTACGCGGCGCCGCCGGCGGTGGTCGTCGATCCGTTCGACGGCAGCGCAGGCGGGCATGGCCCGGCCGCGAAGCACGCGGAGCGCGAGCGCGAGGTGGTCGTCGCCCAGCTGGACGAGCAGCGCGCCGCCGCGTCGCGCCAGGCGCCGCAGGTCGACTGGGTCGCGCCGTCGTCCCGCGCCGTGCCGCCGGGCCCGGCACGCGCACCCGCCGCGGCGGACGCGGCCGCGCCGCAGCGGCCGGTGGCGCTCGCCTCCAACGCGCCGCGCGCGGAGGGCAAGCCGACCGAGCAGGAGTCCGCGACCGTGACCATCACCGCCGAGGCACCGGCCGCGCCGGCCACGATCATGACGGCGCCGGCGCTACCGCCGTCGGCGCTGCCGCGCCGCGTGATGCTCGTGCCGCACCCGGCCTCGGCGCCGTCCGCGCGGCCGGCGCCCGCGGGCAACACGGTCGTCGCCTCGGCGGACGCGGACGGTGTCGCACGCGACGCCCGGCGCGCGGAGATCCAGGCCGCCCCGTCGCCCGTCGCCAGGGCCGCGGCGGCGGCCGCGCCGGCCGTCGTCGGCGGGGCCGAGGCGTCCCGGCCCGAACCGATGGCGCTCGCCCAGCCCGAGCTCCGCGCCGCGTCCGGCACCGACGCGCTGAAGCGCTCGAAGGCCGACATGGCCGGCCTGGTGCCGGCTTCCGACCGGCCCGACTCCCTGCAGGCCGCCGCCGACCGCGGCGACGTCGAGGCGTTGAAGGCGCTGCTGGCCGCCCGGGCCGTCCACGTCGACGCGCCGGACGCGCAGGGCCGCACGGCGCTGCTGCGTGCCGTGCTGGCGCAACGCCCCGAGGCCGTGCGACTGCTGCTGGCCGCCGGCGCCGACCCCGGCCGCGCCGACCACGCCGGCCTGACGCCGCGCCAGGCGGCACAGGTGGGCGCCAGCGCCGAGATCGCAGCGCTGCTGGGCGCGCCTCGCTGAGCGCAGGCGCTCGGCGGCCCGGGCCGGGCGCCCCGTGGCGCCATCGCCCCCTCGGTCTTCGGATGCCTGCCCTGCACGGCCTGTCCCAGGGAAGCGCCGGTTCGTCGCACGAGCCTGGGGCCGACCGCGGGCTGCCGTCAGAATGCCAACCTGGAAAGTCCAAGAATCCGTCCCCCGGAGCCGCCCGCATGCTGTCCATCGCCTCGCTCACCCACGTCTACCCGAACGGAACGCGGGCGCTCGACAACGTGTCGCTGGACATCCCGCCCGGGCTCTACGGGCTGCTCGGGCCCAACGGCGCCGGCAAGTCGACGCTGATGCGCTGCCTGGCCACGCTGCAGGTGCCCACCTCGGGCCAGATCCGCTTCGGCGACATCGACGTGCTGGCCGACCCGCACAAGCTGCGCGCCAGGCTGGGCTACCTGCCGCAGGACTTCGGCGTCTACCCGCGCGTGTCGGCCTGGGAGATGCTCGACCACCTGGCCGTGCTCAAGGGCCTGACCGACGCCGCCGCGCGCCGCGAGACGGTGGAGGCGCTGCTGCAGCAGGTCAACCTGTGGGACGTGCGCAAGAAGGCGATCGCCGGCTTCTCGGGCGGCATGCGTCAGCGCTTCGGCATCGCGCAGGCCATGATCGGCAACCCGGCGCTGATGATCGTCGACGAGCCGACCGCAGGCCTCGACCCCGAGGAGCGCAACCGCTTCAACAACCTGCTGGCCGAGATCGGCACGACCAAGGTGGTGATCCTGTCCACGCACATCGTCGAGGACGTCGCCGACCTGTGCTCGCGCATGGCCATCCTGGTCGACGGCCGCATCGTCAGCGCCGGCACGCCGGGCGCGTTGATCGCGGGACTGCAGGGCAAGGTCTGGCGCCGCGCGGTCGAGGCCGATGAACTGCCCGGCCTGCGCAAGCAGTTCGCGCTGATCTCCACGCGCCTGCGCGGCGGCCGCACGCTGATCCACGTGCTGTCCGACACCGCGCCCGACCCGCGCTTCGAGCGGGCCGAAGCCGATCTCGAGGAGGTCTACTTCTCGACGCTTTACGCGCATCGCAGGAGCAACGGGCAGACCGGCAACGAGGCGTCGAGCGGCGCCGCGGCGCGCTGAGAGACGGGGACGCCCAGCATGTTCCGACACATCGTCGCGTTCGAATGGCGCTACCAGCTCCGCAGCCCGGTGTTCTGGGTCGGGTGCCTGATCTTCTTCCTGCTCGCGTTCGGCGCCACGGCCAGCGACAACGTGCAGATCGGCAGCCTGGGCAACGTGCACAAGAACGCGCCGTACGCGATCGTGCAGGCGCTCGCGCTGCTGGGCGTTTTTTCCGTCTTCATCACCGTGGCCATGGTGGCCAACGTGGTGGTGCGCGACGACGACACCGGCTTCGCGCCGATCATCCGCACCACCTCGATCGACAAGGCGAGCTACCTCGGCGGCCGCTTCATCGGCGCGAGCGCGGCGGCATTCGTCGTGCTGGCGATGGTCCCGCTGGGCATCTGGGTGGGCAGCCTGATGCCGTGGCAGGACGTCGAGAAGATCGGGCCGTTCGTGGCCAGCCACTACCTCGTGGGCCTGTTCGCGTTCGAGCTGCCCACGCTGCTCATCACCGCCGCGCTGTTCTTCGCGGTGGCCATCGCCACGCGCTCGCTCGTCTGGTCCAACGTCTGCGCGGTGGCATTCCTGATCCTGTTCTTCGTGGCGCGCGGCGCGACGCGCAACGACCCGACCTGGGAACGCGTGGCGGCGCTGCTCGACCCGTTCGGCCCGTCACCGCTGACCTACGTCACCAAGTACTGGACGGCCTCCGAACGCAACACGCTGCTGCCGCCGTTCACGGGCGTGCTGCTGGCCAACCGCCTGCTGTGGACGGCGCTGGCCGGCGTGGTGTTCGCGATCGCCTACCGCCTGTTCCGCTTCGAGATGCGCCACGACAGGCCCGAGCCCGGCGCCGCCGAGGACGCGCCCGCCAAGCCGCGCAAGCTCACGCGCGCGCAGAAGGCCGCGCTGCGGCACCAGGCCGAACTGGCCGAACTCGGCGAGGCCAACCCCGCCGGCGTGCGTGAGATGCTGGCCGCCGAGGCGCGCCGCAACGTGCCCGCGCTGCCCGACATCCCGCCGGCCACGCGCGGCACCGCCCGCCTGCAACTGTGGGAGCTGGCCAAGGTCGACATGGCCTTCGTGTTCCGCAGTCCCGTCTACTACGTGCTGGTCGCCATCGGCCTGCTGCTGGCGGGTTCGAACCTGGTGTTCGGCGGCGAGATCCTCGGCAGCCCGTCCTGGCCCGTCACGCGCCTGATGGTGGAGGCGCTGGGCAACGGCTATTCGCTGCTGCCGATCATCCTGGCGATCTTCTACGCGGGCGAACTGGTGTGGCGCGACCGCGATCGCCGCATGCACGAGATCATCGACGCCACCGGTGCGCCCGATTGGACGCACCTCGTGCCCAAGGTCATCGCGATCGCGGCGGTGCTGGTCTCGAGCGCGCTGCTGGCGGTGCTCGCGGCCATCGCGTTCCAGGCGCTGAACGGCTATTTCCGCTTCGAGATCGGCGCCTACCTGGCGTGGTTCGTGTGGCCGATGGCGGTCGGCGCGATCCTGATCGCGATCCTGACGGTGTTCGTGCAGGTGCTGGTGTCCAACAAGTACATCGGCTGGGCGGTGATGCTCGTGTACTTCGTGGCCTCGGTGATGCTGGGCAACATCGGCTGGGAGCACAACCTCTACAACTATGGCGGCAGCCCGCAGATCCCGCTGTCGGACATGAACGGGCTCGGCCGCTTCTGGATCGGCCAGGCCTGGTTCCAGCTGTACTGGGTCGCGTTCGCGACGATGCTGCTGGTGCTGTCGCACGCGCTGTGGCGCCGTGGCACGACCATCGCGCTGCGCCCACGGCTGGCGCAGGTCGGGCGCCACCTGCGCGGCGCGCCGGGGGCCGTGCTGGGCGGCGCGGCGCTCGTCTGGATCGCCTCGGGCGCCTGGATCTTCTACAACACCAACGTCCTCAACCCCTACACGACGCAGCCCGAGCGCGACCGCCGCGCGGCCGACTTCGAGAAGACGCTGCTGCCCTTCGAGAAGGTCGTGCAGCCGCGCGTGGCCGAGGTCAAGCTCGACGTGCAGATCTGGCCCCGCGACGCCCGCGCCGTCACGCACGGCAGCTTCGCGCTGGTCAATCGCAGCAACGAGGCGATTCCCGTGCTGCACCTGCAGTGGGCCGAGAACCTGCGCCTGGACTCGATCGTGTTCCCGGGCGCCACGGTGCAGACCGACTACCCGCGCTTCCATTACCGCATCTACAAGCTGGCCACGCCGATGCAGCCGGGCGAGCGCCGCGTGCTGGACTTCACCACCACGCTGGAGCAGCGCGGCTTCCGCAACGACCGGCCGATGACCGCGGTGGTGCCCAACGGCAGCTTCTTCAACAACTTCGAGGTCACGCCGTCGGTGGGCTTCGCCCGCCAGGGGCTGCTCGAGGAACGCGCCAAGCGTCGAAAGTACGGCCTGCCCGCGGAACTGCGCCCGCCCAAGCTCGAGGACGAATCGGCGCGGCAGTTCAACGCGTTGCTGCACGACAGCGACTGGGTGACATCCGACATCACGGTCACCACCGACGGCGACCAGACGCCCATCGCTCCGGGCCAGGTCGTCAGCGACACCGGCCTGACCAAGGATCGCGACGCCCGCCACACCGTGCACTTCCGCAGCGACGCGCCGATCAACCAGTTCTTCTCGATCCAGTCCGGCCGCTACGACATCCGCCGCGCCGTCTGGCACGCACCGGCGCAGGGCGACCAGCCCGCGCACGACGTCGACCTCGCGGTGTACTACGCGGGCGGGCACGAGTTCAACGTCGACCGCATGCTGAGCGCGATGAACGAGTCGCTCGCGCTGTTCGACAAGACGTTCTCGCCCTACCAGTTCAGGCAGGCGCGCATCATCGAGTTCCCGGCCTACGCGTCGTTCGCGCAGTCGTTCGCCAACACGATCCCGTTCTCCGAGAGCATCGGCTTCGTGCAGCACTGGACCAACCCGACGAAGATCGATGTCGCCACCTACGTCACGGCGCACGAGATCGGCCACCAGTGGTGGGCCCACCAGCTGGTGCCGGCCGACCAGCAGGGCGCCTCGATGCTGGTGGAGACCTTCGCGCAGTACTCGGCGCTGCTCGTGATGGAGCAGCATTACGGCAAGGACCAGGTGCGCCGCTTCCTGAAGTACGAGCTCGATCGCTACCTGCGCTCGCGCGGTGGTGCCGTGCTGGAGGAACTGCCGCTGGACCGGGTCGAGAACCAGGACTACATCTACTACCGCAAGGGTTCGGTGGCGATGTACTGGGCCAAGGAGGCGCTCGGCGAGGAGGTGGTCGACCGGGCGATGCGCAAGCTGCTGGCGCAGTTCGCTTTCAAGGGCGCCCCGTACGCCAACACCACCGACTTCCTCAAGCTGCTGCGCGCGGAGGCCGGCCCCCGGAACGATCAGCTGATCTCCGACCTGTTCGACAGGATCACGATCCTCGACCTGAAGGCGAGCAACGCCGTGGCCACGCAGCGGCCCGACGGCCGGTACGAGGTGAAGTTCGACGTCCAGGCGCACAAGTTCTACGCGGACGGCACGGGCAAGGAGACCGAGGCCCCGATGGACGAGGACGTCGAGGTGGGCGTGTTCACGGCCCGTCCTGGCGACAAGGGCTTCGGTCCGTCCGACGTCCTGCTGCTGCACAAGGTGCCGGTGCACGGGCCCGCCGTGCCGGTCACGGTGGTCGTCGACCGCCGCCCCACCTGGGTCGGCATCGACCCCTACAACAAGCGAATCGACCGCAATTCGGACGACAACCTGACCCAGGTCGGCCTGCCCAGGTAAAGCCTCGTTACCGGCGACTTGGCGCCTGGGGAGCGGGATCGCCGCCGCGATGTGGGACGATTGCGGTCCCGGAACGCGGGGGCTGACGAGGGCTTGATGAACGGGTTGTGGGTTGTTTCGGTCGTGGTGCACGCCTATGTGGCGCTGCGCCTGCTGCCGGGCGTGCTGGCCGCGTCCGGCTCCGCGCCGGCCGCGATGCTGGCCGTGCTGCTGGCCGTGTCGGCGGGCATGGTGCCGCTCGCGCTGCGCCGGCGCAAGGGCAAGCGCACGCCCGAAGAGATCCGCCGCAGCGACATGCTGGCCTGGGCCAGCCTCACCCTGATGGGCCTGTTCTCGTCGCTGTTCGTACTGACCCTGCTGCGCGACGTGGCCGTCATCGTGCTGTTGCTGGCGCGCCTGGCCGGGCTGCGGGTGACGGACCACTGGCTCGATCTCAGCGCCAGCGGCGTCGTCGTGGCCGCGCTGCTGGTGACGCTGGCCGGCTTCTACAACGCGCGCAAGGCGCCACGCGTGAAGACGGTGGACATCCCGCTGAAGGACCTGCCGCCGGCGCTGCAGGGCTTCAGGATCGCGCAGATCTCCGACATGCACATCGGCCCGACGATCAAGCGCCCGGCGATGAAGTACGTGGTCGCCAGGATCAACCAGCTGCAGGTCGACGTGGTGGCCATCACCGGCGACCTGGTCGACGGCAACGTCTACGAACTGTCGCGGCACGTGGCGCCGCTGGCCGGGCTGCGTTCCAGTCACGGCACCTTCTTCGTCACCGGCAACCACGAGTACTACTCCGGCGTGCATCCGTGGCTGAAGTACCTGCCGTCGCTGGGCGTGCGGGTGCTGCTCAACGAGCACGTGATCATCCTGCACAAGCACGCACCGATCGTCATCGCGGGCGTCACCGACTTCTCCGCGGCGAGCTACGACACGAGCCATCGCACCGACGTCGCCCTCGCCATCACCGGCGCGCCGCGTGCGGCCGTCAAGGTGCTGCTCGCGCACCAGCCGCGCAGCGCCGCGGCCGCCGAGCAGGCGGGCTTCGACCTGCAGCTGTCGGGCCACACCCATGGCGGCCAGTTCCTGCCGTGGAACTTCTTCGTGCGCTTCCAGCAGCCCTTCACGGCGGGCCTGCACCGCGTCAAGGACATGCTGGTCTACGTGAGCCGCGGCACCGGCTACTGGGGCCCGCCCAAGCGCTTCGGCTCGCCGTCGGAGATCACGCTGCTGCGCCTGGTCGCGCAGACCGAGCGGCGGCGCTGACCGCGCGCCTCGCGCGGCGGGCGGCTGAGGTAACCTGTCCGTCCCGACCCCGCGAGAACGCCATGAAGACCGTCCACCACGCGCTGACCCAAGGCACGCCCGGCGTCTCGATCGAGCTGCAGAGCCTGCACTTCGGCACGCCCGGCGCCGGCCCCAAGGCGACGCTGCAGGCCGCGCTGCACGCCGACGAGATCCCCGGCCTGCTGGTCGCGCATCACCTGCGCGCGCGCCTGGCCGAGCTCGAGGCCGCAGGCCGCATCACCGGCGAGATCGTGCTGGTCCCGGTGGCCAACCCGATCGGCCTGACGCAGCGCGTGCTCGGTTCGGTCGAGGGCCGTTTCGAGCTGGCCAGCGGCGAGAACTTCAACCGTCACTACGCCGACCTGTTCGACGCGGTCGTCGCGCGCGTCGACGGCCACCTGACGGCCGAGGCGTCGCACAACGTCGGCCTGGTCCGCGCCGCGTTGCGCGAGGCCGCCGCGGCCATCCCGGCGCGCTCGACGCTCGAGAGCCTGCGCCGCACGCTGCTGGGCCTGAGCATCGACGCCGACATCGTGCTGGACCTGCACTGCGACAGCCAGGCCGTCCTGCACCTGTACACCGAGACGTCCGTCTGGCCGCGGGTCGAGCCGCTGGCGCGCTTCCTCGGCTGCGAGGCGGCGCTGCTGGCCGAAGTGTCGGGCGACCATCCGTTCGACGAGGCCTGCTCGACGATCTGGCCACGGCTGGCCGCGCGCTTCGGCGCCGCCACGCCGATCCCGAGCGCCTGCGTGGCCGTCACCGTCGAACTGCGCGGCGAGGCCGACGTGGCGCACGCGCTCGCCGAGCGCGACGCGCAGGCGATCCTCGACTACCTCGCCTGGCAAGGCCTGATCGCCGGTGCGCCGGCCGGCCTGCCCCCCGCGCGCTGCGAGGCGACGCCGCTGGCCGGGTCGATCCCCGTCAACGCGCCGCACGGCGGCATCGTCGCCTACCTGCGCGAGCCGGGCGCGCGCGTGGCGGCGGGCGAGCGCCTGGCAGACCTCATCGAGCCGATGACGGGGCTGGTGACGCCTTTGCTGAGTCCGGTCGACGGGGTGTTCTATGCACGCGAGACGCGCCGCTTCGTGCCGGCGGGGGCGGGCGTTCTGCGGGTGGCGGGGCGGGAGGCGTTGCGGACGGGGAATCTGCTGACGGCTTGAGCGGGTGTGTCGCTCTTGTAGGGCTTTTGGCTGTTGCGTGCTGCCTGTTGTCGCTCGGCGCTTGTCGCTTGTCGCTTGTCGCTGCTGACGCTTCGCGCGTGCGGGCGTGACGCGAGCGGCAGGCCGGGCTGGGGCTCCGCTCTCCGGCTTGCCGTGCGTCGGAATCCGGCCTGGACGGCCGGATTCAGCGGGTTCCTGAGCTTCGACTTCTTCCGCGCGCTCGCCGTCGGCCCGCGTTCAATGACGTGATTGGCGGACCGGTGGCTTCCACCCGCGTCGCGCCGGTCGCGCCTGCGATCGAAGCCCCAGCCCACCCTGCCGCTTGGACGTGTCGGCAGGTGGCTGAAAACATTCGCGGTTTTTGGAAGGGGCTTTGGCATCGACGGGCCATCGAGGCCGCGTCGATGCCCGCGGCCGGCGTTCTGGCGGGGCAACGGGTCTGACGCGAACAACGGGCCGCGGTGCCGGCGCTCCTTCTCGTGACCGACGAACGCGGCGCCTTCGGCGTCGCGGGCTTGAAGGAGCGCTAACGACCCGCAGCTGCCATACGCCTCGCGGAACTCGGCGCCCGAAACTTGACGTTCGAGTGGATTGGCAGCGAACGGCAGTTCCCGACCCGTTGCGGACATCGGCACGGTCAATCTCGACGCCGAAAAGCTGCCGCTTGCTGCGCGGGCGCGTCTACTTCGCCTTCCGACCCGGAGCGGACGGTCGGCCCGCGGAATACAGCGCCACAAAGCCGTCATCACCCTGCTCCCAGCAGAATTCGAGCGAGTGGGGGTGGCGCGAGCCAACAGGATGATTTCGACCATGAGCACCAGCCGCAATTTCGCGTTGGCGTGTCGTCAACTCATAAGCGATCGGCTCATTGGCTTTCCTCGCGAAGGTCGAGCAAAGCAGGTGTACCCCGACCGTGTTCGGTTCTGGCAGGCTGGAACTCTTCCGACCGACCGACAGCCGTCTGTGACGACCGACGGCACCAGCGGGCGAATCCTGACAACGCTGCGAATTAGACCGAAGTCGTGAGTTGCTGAAGCGCCCCCAGAGCCATCGCTCGGGTATGGGAAACGAGCACATCGATGGGTTCAACGAATCCCGAACGCGTCCAATCCTTGGCGAGCTGATAGAGCGAGCCGAGCAGAGCCCGCGCGAGCATACGCGGGTGCAAGACGGCGTTCTTGCCAACAGCCAAGTCGGCGAAGACCAGACGTTCTATCAGCGCGGTTGTCTTGTCGAGTTCGGCGACGTACCGATCATCCACATAGGCGCTGACGCCCTCGATCTCGATCAGAGTCACACGCGCGACGGCAGGGTTTGACAGGATGGCTGCGAAGTAAGACCGCGCCGCGGCCTCAATCCGCGCGGCTGGTGTCGGCTCGCAGGCCTGAACTGCCTGAAGAGCAAGTATGCGCATGTGTTCCATTGCTTCCCCGCACGCGTCGCAAAGCAACACCTCGTTGTTGGCGAAGGATTCGTAGAAGTAGCGCGGGGTTAGGCCAGCCTGCTCACACACCGCGCGCACCGTCGCCGCCCGAAATCCCACCGTGCCATAGACATCGATGGCCGCGCCGATCAAGCGCCGCCGTCGATCCTCAAGCCGTTTATGGTGGGGACGACCTCCATAGCTGCGCTCGCCGCTGCCGCGCGAATTCTCTCGTTCGAAGTTTGCAGACCGAACCCTTGACTTGTCGTTTGCCATGTCCCGATCTTATGTGGCTTCAAGCCCGGCCCCTGGACGACGGGCACTGTCTTGCCTTGAGCCCGCTCGTCGCCGGCAATCGACAGCGCTTGACCGCGATGCCTGTATTGCCGCACAATGTGATAACGCTCATTATCAGATAGTCCAAGAGCATCAGTGCGTGGAGACAAGATGACACGACGAGACGTCAAGTTCAGTTCGCAGGGGCAATCCTGCGTAGGATGGTTCTATCCCGCCGCAGCCGAAGCGACCACCCCTCGACCTTGCGTCGTCATGGCCCACGGTCTTGGCGCGATCAAGGAAATGCGCCTCGATGCCTATGCAGAGCGGTTTGCCGTTGCCGGCTATCACACGCTGGTGTTCGACTACCGCCACTTCGGCGCGAGCGAAGGCCAGCCGCGCCAGTTGCTCGACATCAGCAAGGAATTGCAGGACTGGCGAGCAGCCATCGCGCACGCTCGCAGCCTGCCCGAGGTCAATGCGAACAAGATCGCGATCTGGGGCTCGTCGCTCAGCGGCGGTCACGTGATTGCGACGGCCGCCCGGGAGCCTGATCTGGCCGCGGTGATCTCTCAGGTCCCACATTTCAGCGGCGTTGCCGGCCTGCTCGCTGTGGGGCCCATGCTGTGCGTTCGCTTGACGTTCCACGCGATCTATGACGCTTTGCGCGGCCTGCTAGGAATGTCGCCACACTACGTACCGTCCAGTAATACGCCGGGCAAGCTGGGGCTGATGGCAAGCCCCGGCGATCTGGAGGGCTATCTGAAGCTGGTCCCGCCAGGCCAGCCCTTCGATCGGCGGGTGGCGGCGCGTTTCGCGCTATTCATCGGCCTGTATTCGCCGGGTCGAAATCTGGCCAGGTTGACCATGCCCAATCTCGTGCAGGTGGCCATGGAGGATCACGTCACGCCGCCGGGTCCGGCGATCCGTGCGGCCGCCAAGTCGCCGTTCACCACGCTCAAGCAATACCCAAAAGGGCACTTCGCGCCCTATGTCACTCCGCTTTTCGAGACGTTCGTCGCGGATCAACTCGCGTTCCTGAAATCGACCCTGAACTGAGGAGCCCTTGCATCGTGTCCCAACAGAAAGCTATGTTCATCACTGGCGCGGGAAAGGGCATCGGGCGGCAAACCGCCATGCTCTTCGCCTCGCGCGGTTGGCGGGTCGGCGCAACCGACATCAGCGACATCGATCTGCAGAACCTCCGCGGCGTCCTTGGTGACTCCCACCTTTACCAGGCCATGGACGTGACCAGACCTGAGCAGGTGGGCGCTGCGCTGGCAGCCTTCGCCGCGCAGAATGGCGGCGGCATCGACCTCGTGGTCAACAACGCTGGCATCGCCGACATCAATCATTTCGAGGAGGTGCCGCTAGCCCGTCATAACGCGGTGGTCGCGGTTAACTGCTGTGGCGTGCTCAACGTCACGCACCTGGCACTTCCTTTTCTCAAGCAGCGCCGCGGGTCGAACCTGATCAACATGTGTTCGCTGGCGTCCGAGAACGGTGTGCCGAGCGAGGCCACCTACTCGGCCACGAAGTTCTTCGTGCGAGGTTTCACCGAAGCTTTGAATATCGAGTGGGAGCGCTTCGGCGTCTATGTCTGCGCCATCCTGCCAAACTTCGTAGAGACACCCATGATGGCCGCGGCGCACGGCGCCATCGTCGATTCCGTCGGCATACATCTCACGCCGGCCGATGTGGCCGCCAAGATCTGGGATGCAGCCCAGTTGCGCAGCGGAAAGGTGAACTGGGTCGTCGACACATTCAAGCCCACCTTACTTCGCACGGTGGCCAAACTCGTGCCTGCTGGCGTGAAGCGCAAGGTCATGAAGCAAGTCGCCGGCTACTGAACCCCAGGAGAGATTGCAAAATGCGCCAACAGGCTAGGCCGCTGATGCGTGGCAACAGCCAAAGTAACAGGCCTGCAAGCGGTCGGTCACCAATGCCCGCTTCTGGCCGAGTGCTGAATTTCAAATTCCGGCCAGGTGCGGTCTCCACCCGCTGTGACGTAGGCGCTTAAGGCTCAGAGCTCCAATTGATATCCACGATGTCGCCTTCGTCGGCCAGGACGCCACGAAGCGTCTCCAGCAGCACTGATGCGCCGTCGACGGCGGCGCGGCTCCGACCAAAAAGCTTCTTGGCCTTCGGATCCAGAAAGCACCGCCATTCGGTATCCGAGCGCTCGATGTTCGAACAACAGAGCCAATACTCATCCCCGCGCTCGTTGCTGAACTCGATGAACCATCCCCAGTCCTCGAAGGTCGGATAGGAGGTGTACAGCCCTCGGTCAGCTAACCGCCGGGACAGCCAGAATGCAAGTTCAGCGCCATAGCGACCAGGATTGACCTGACAGTCGTCAGGCAAGAATGGCTTGAACATTGACGACCTGAATTCGACAACCGTCTCCACCATATCTCCCTACAAAGCGTGGCTGTGCACGGGCAATCTAGCATGCCGCAAAGCGGCCCTTCGCCTACGCCCGCTCCTGGCCGATTGCCGGCTCAGTTGCCGAATCCCCGGCTACCAGAATTTCCACCATGGCTTGCTTGACTCGGACGGTGGCGCGCTTGGGCTTCCCGAAGGCTTGCGTCGTGATTTCAACTCCGCCAATTCTTGCTCGATGGCCGCCACCAGTTCCGGTGGCTCGGAATATTCGCCTGCCCCCACCAACGCTGACAGGCTGGCGATTGTCAATTCGAGGTCTTGGTCAATGGTCATGATAGGCCAGACATAGACTCTGCCGAGCATGACGAAGAGCGCAGCCGCCGCCCGAACTACTCCTGGAGACTCGACGGGATCAGCGTTGATTCCTTTGAGCCACTCTTTCCTGAGTTGAGTGCGGTCCATGAAATCGCCGAACCAGTCGGCAGCCTCGTCGTTATCCCACGGCTCAAAGGCCCACATTCCCATTGCGCAGCTCCTCATCAATGTTGTGTCGCGTCGCCATAGGCGTCTTCGACACCGCAGGACGCTCGATCAGAAGGCTACCCGATACCGGACACTCGCGATCGACTGCTGATGGCCGGAAGCGCCCCAAGGGGTGCGCCTCTCAACCGATGCTCTGTCGCCTGCGCAAGAGGCGAACGACGCCAGCAGCGAAAAGACCGAGCAATCCTACCCCGCCTGCTATGACTGACCATTCTTGCCAGCCCAGTTGATGCGGATTCTCGATGCGCGCTTTGCCTTCGGCAGGCGTGATCGAGGCCCAATCCCGAGCACATTCAGATTCGGCGGTCGGGGAGCTTGGTGCAACGCTCGAAGAGCTGGCCGCCGTCGCTGACGAGCACGAGGGTGCCGCGCATGCATCGCCCAGGCTGAAAGCAAGCACCAGCGCCAGCATGATCTTGCAAGTGTGAATGCGGTGATTCATGGCAAGTCTCTTGATGATCTCGGGCGCTATGTCGGGCACCTCAAAAGCGGTCATGCGCCAGGGGCAGCTTCTGGCCGGAAGCGGGCGAGGCCCGTTGTTTCATGGCCTGTTCGCCCCCCATTCGGCGCCTGTCAACAGAGCGATCGCATAGCGCAAGTTCAAGCCCGCGGCGCCGAAGGCGCCGCGTTCGTCGGTCACGAGAAGGAGCGCCGGCACCGCGGCCCGTTGTTCGCGTCAGACCCGTTGCCCCGCCAGAACGCCGGCCGCGGGCATCGACGCGGCCTCGATGGCCCGTCGATGCCAAAGCCCCTTGCGAAACCGCGAATGTTTCCTCCACCTGCTGACAAGTCGCCGCGGCAGGGTGGGCTGGGGCTTCGATCGCAGGCGCGACCGGCGCGACGCGGGTGGAAGCCCCCGGTCCGCCAATCACCTCATTGAACGCGGGCCGACGGCGAGCGCGAGGAACTCGTCGAAGCTCGGGAACCCGCTGAATCCGGCCGTCCAGGCCGGATTCCGACGCACGGCAAGCCGGAGAGCGGAGCCCCAGCCCAGCCTGTCGCAAGCGCGGCGGGGGCCAGCAGCGAAGCGGTCCACGTCAACCAAATCCACAGTCATGACGACTCGCCCAGCGAGGCGTGTCCTTATGGCCTGCGTGGATCCTGCGACTTCGCGCAGGATGACCGCTTGGACTCACGGCCGCTGATGCGACAAGCGACGGCTTCGAGGGATTGACCGACGAGCGCGAAAGAGAGGGCTTGGCTATGCTGCGAGTCACCGCAGCCCCTCCGGCCGGCCACGAGCCGCCCCCCGTTCGATGACCTCGCTCCGCCTCTCGCTCCTCTCGCTCCTGGCGCTCGCCGCCCTGCTGTCCCTCCACGCCACGGCCGCCGACGCGCCGGCCAGCCCCGACGCCAAGCCCGCCGACAAGCCCAAGTGGGACGTCAACCACCCGCCCGGCCCCAAGGCCAGCGTCGCCATCGATACCCACACCGGCACCTGGATGTCGGTCGACGTGAGCCCCGACGGCCAGCGCCTGGTGTTCGACCTGCTGGGCGACCTCTACACGCTGCCGATCGCCGGCGGCGAGGCCGTGCCGCTGACGCACTCCATGGCCTGGGAGATGCAGGCGCGCTGGTCGCCCGACGGCAAGCGCATCGCCTACGTCAGCGATGCCGGCGGCGGTGACAACGTCTGGGTGATGAACGCCGACGGCAGCGAGGCCAAGGCGGTCACCAAGGAGGACTTCCGGCTGCTCTACACACCCACCTGGTCGCCGGACGGCCAGTACATCGCGGCGCGCAAGCACTTCACCGGCTCGCGCTCGCTCGGCTCGGGCGAGATCTGGCTGTACCACGCCAGCGGCGCGGGCAAGGGAGTGCAGCTCAACGAGAAGCCGAACTGGCAGAAGGACCTCGGCGAGCCGGCGTTCTCGCCGGATGGGCGCTACGTCTACTTCTCGCAGGACGTCACCCCGGGCACCAGCTTCGAGTACAACAAGGATTCCAACGGCGAGATCTTCGACATCCAGCGCATCGACCTGCATGACGGCAGCGTCGAGCCCTTCGTCACGGGGCAGGGCGGCGCGGTACGTCCGGTGCCGTCGCCGGACGGCAGGCACCTGGCCTTCGTGCGCCGCGTCCGCAACCAGAGCACGCTGTTCCTGAAGGACCTGTCAACCGGCCAGGAGACGCCGGTCTGGGGCCACCTCGAGCGCGACATGCAGGAGGCGTGGTCGGTGCAGGGCGTGTATCCCGGCTTCGCCTGGACGCCCGACAGCAAGTCCATCGTCGTGTGGGCGCAGGGCAGGCTGTGGCGCGTCGATCCCGCCAGGCGCGACGCGGTGGAGATTCCGTTCCATGTGAAGGACACCCGCGAGGTCACGCCCGCCCTGCGCGTGGCCACGGAGGTGGCGCCGTCGACGTTCGACGTGAAGCAGCTGCGCTGGATGAACGTGTCGCCGCAGGGCGATCGCGTCGTCTACTCCGCCCTCGGCTACCTCTACGTGAAGGACTTGCCCAACGGCCAGCCGCACCGCCTGACCACGCAGACGCAGCACTTCGAGTTCTACCCCCACTTCTCGCGCGATGGCCGCGAGATCGTGTTCACGACCTGGAACGACAAGGAACTCGGCTCGGTGCGGCGCATCCCCGCGAGCGGGGGCGCGGAGACGATCCTGACTTCCGAGCCCGGCCAGTACGTCGAGCCGCAGTTCTCGCCGGACGGCCGGACGGTGGTCTACGTGAAGGGCCACGGCGGCCACCTGACCTCGCCGTGGCACGGCCTGGAGACGGGCGTGTACCGCGTGTCCTCCGACGGCAAGGGCAAGGCCGAACGCCTCACGAAGAGCGGCCGCGCGCCGCAGTTCGGCGCGGGCAACGACGCCGTCTACGTCACGCGCTCCAGCATGCAGAAGGAGGTCGACTTCGCCAGCAAGCTGGTGCGCATCGACCTCGCCGATCGCAAGGAGACCGACGTCGCCACCAGCGAGTTCGTGAGCCAGTACGCGGTGTCGCCCGACGGCCGCTGGCTCGCGTTCCAGGAGCGCGAGCATGCCTACGTGACGCCGCTGCCGCTGGCGTCCAGGCCCGTGGCGGTGGGTGCGAAGATGGACGCGCTGCCGGTGCGCCAGCTCGACGTCGACGCGGGCGAGTACCTCGATTGGTCGGGCGACAGCGCGAAGCTGCACTTCGGGCTCGGCGACCGCCTGTTCACCAGCGAGCTGCGCAACGCGTTCACGTTCGTCCCGGGCGCGCCCAAGGAGCTGCCCAAGCGCGACGAGGCGGGCCTGCGCGTCGGCTTCACCGAGCCGAGCGACGTCCCCGCCGGCATGATCGCGATCACCGGTGCGCGCATCGTCACGATGAAGGGCGACGAGGTCATCCCCGACGGCACCATCGTCGTCGACGGCAACCGCATCACGGCGGTCGGCCCGTCGGCGCAGGTGCTGGTGCCCGGCGGCGCGAGGAAGATCGACGCGCGCGGCAAGACCATCATCCCCGGCATCGTCGACGTGCACTGGCACGGCGGCATGGGCGACGACGGCATCGTGCCGCAGCAGAGCTGGATCAACTACGCCTCGCTCGCGTTCGGCGTGACGACGCTGCACGACCCGTCCAACAATTCCGCGCTGGTCTTCACGGCCGCCGAGATGCAGCGCGCGGGCATCGTCACCGGGCCGCGCATCTTCTCCACCGGCACCATCCTGTATGGCGCGAAGGCGCCGATCACCCAGCCCATCGAGGGCCTCGACGACGCGCTCAACGCGCTCAGGCGCCAGAAGGCGCTGGGGGCGATCAGCGTCAAGAGCTACAACCAGCCGCGCCGCGAGCAGCGCCAGGAGATCCTCGAGGCCGCGCGCCAGACGGACATGATGGTGGTGCCCGAAGGCGGCTCGCTGTTCGAGCTGAACATGACGATGGTGGTCGACGGCCACACAGGCGTGGAGCACGCCATCCCCGTCGCGCACGCCTACGACGACGTCAAGCAGCTGTGGGGCGCGACGCAGGTGGGCTACACGCCGACCTACAACGTGGCCTACGGCGGCCTCGACGGCGAGCACTACTACTACGCCACGACGGAGGTCTGGAAGCATCCGATCCTCAGGAACTTCGTGCCGCGCAGCGTGCTCGAGGAGCGTGCGGTGCGCCGCGAGATCGCGCCCGAGGAGGACTACAACGTGGTCCAGGTCGCGCGCACCGCCACCGAGCTGCTGCACGCCGGCGTGCGCGAGAACCTCGGCGCGCACGGCCAGCGCGAGGGCCTGGGCGCGCACTGGGACATGTGGATGCAGGTCAAGGGCGGCATGACGCCGCTGGAGGCGATCCGCAACGCCACGCTCAACGGCGCGCACTACCTCGGCATGGACAAGGACATCGGCTCGCTGGAGGTGGGCAAGCTGGCCGACCTGGTCGTCATCGACGGCGATCCGACGACCGACATCCGCCAGTCCGATCGCGTCGTCGACGTGATGCAGAACGGCCGCCTGTATTCGCTGCCGCGCCTGGACGAGATCGCGCCGCGCAACAAGCCGCGCGCGCCGTTCTTCTTCGACGGCGCGGACGGCGCCGCCATGCCCGTGAGCACGCACGGCCACGGGCACGGCGACATGGAAGGCGACGACTGAGTCGTCTTCAGCGGGCGGCGTCGAGCGCGATGTCGCCCGGCGCGATCCAGCGCTCGTTCGCCTTGCCGTCGCGACCGGTGTGCAGCACCTTCACCAGGCCCGCGGCGCGTTCGAGCACGATGACCGCGTCGCCCCTGGCGAGCCAGCCGTGCGGCGTCGACCTGGGGTCGGGCGCGTCGCGCAGCGGCGCGCGGGCGCGCGTGACGTGCGCGCGCACCGACGCATCGGCCAGCGCGGCGAGCGCCGACATCTTCGCGGCGAGCGCGCTCCAGTCGGAGGCGTCCTGGACCGGCCTCGGCGAATCGCCGTCGTCGGCGCGGATCTCGATGCCGGCCGTCGTCGTCGCCACGCGCAGGATGCGCCGGCAGGCCGGCGTGCGATCGCTGTGCCGGGGCGACGGCGCTGCCTGCGTCAGGAGCAGCTCGCCCGGGGCCATGCGCGGCGGATTCGGCGGCTGGCAAGCGGGCAGCATCGCGCCGCCGTCCTCGCGTTGCGCGCCGGCCATCTGCGGCAGCGCCTCGGGCGCGAAGGCACGGATGCCCGTCAGGGCATAGGCGGGCCGGCGCGGCGCGCGGCGATCGAATACGAGCAGCGGCTGGTCCAGGGCGGCGTCGCCGAGATCGCACTCGACGGCCATCGCGCCGCCGGCCTGGGCCCAGGCGATCACGATGCTGGCGTCGCGGCACGGTTCGACGGCTTGCGCGGGATCGACGTTGGCCATGCACACGCCGTCGGCGCAGTGGCGATTGGGCAGGACGTCGGCCGCGAAGGCCACGCCGGACGCGAGAGCGCAGGCGAGGGCGGATGCACGAAGCCGGGAGGTCGATCGGGGACGGATCATCGCGGGATGTTACGTCGCCCGGCTATGCTCGCGACTTCGCCCGCCACCTAGAAACGCCCCAGCATGCGCATCGAGATCGAACCCGGCGTCCGCCTGTACTTCGACGTCGAGGGCCCGCAATTCGTGCCCGACGGACCCGTGCTGCGCGAGAAGCCCACGCTGCTGCTCCTGCACGGCGGCCCCGGCTTCGACCACTCGGCGTTTCGCCCCTACTTCGGCCGCGTGGCCGACATCGCGCAGGTCGTCTACGTCGACCACCGCGGCCACGGGCGCAGCGATCGCCGGCCGCCCGGGGAATGGACGCTGGACACCTTCGCCGACGACGTCGTGCGCCTGTGCGACGCGCTGGGCATCGTCAAGCCGATCGTGCTGGGGCAGTCGTTCGGCGGCTTCGTGGCGCAGCGATACCTCGCGCGCCACCCCGCGCATCCGTCCAAGGTGATCCTGTCGTCGACGTCGCCGCACATGAAGCAGGAACGCAAGGAGGCGATGTTCGGCAAGCTGGGCGGCGAGGCCGCGCGCGAGTCGTGCCGGCGCTTCTGGAGCGATCCGAACCCGGACACCTGGGCCGACTACGGCGTGCACTGCCGCCACCTGTACAACACGACGCCGCAGGATCCGGACGCCGGTGCGCGCACGATCCACGAGTTCGACATCCTGTTCCGATCGGCCTCGGGCGAGCAGCGCTCGATGAACCTGCTGCCCGGCCTGGCGAACGCGCGCTGTCCGGTGCTGGTGATGGTGGGCAGCGAGGATCCGGTGTGCCCGGTCGCCGATGCGCGCGACATCGCCGCCGCCTTGCCCGCGCGATGGATGCAGTACCACGAGTTCCCGAACGTGGGCCACGGCGCGTGGCGCGACGACGCCGACGCGGCGTTCGACGTCCTGCGCCGTTTCATCCTGCAGTGACGATGCACCGACGCTTCGTCTCGTCGTCGACGTTCGCGCTGGCCGCGGTGCTGGCCGGCTGCGTGCCCCTGGTCTGGCCGCATGGCGAGCGCACCCAGCCGGAGATCGAGGGCCAGCTCCTGAGCGCGGGCGTGCCGCGCGCGGGCATCCGCATCTCGGCCTGCCAGGGCGTGCCCGAGGGCGGCGTCGAGTTGTCGCCGCACCGCTGCGACGGCGTGGCGTGGGCCACCACCGACGCCCAGGGCCGCTTCCACTTCGAGCCGGTCGAGCGCAGGAAGCTCATGCTGGACCACCACACGGCCGCCTACGTGATCCTCACCGTGGAATCGCCCGGCCGCGAGCTGACCTGGCATCGCGACTATCCCGGCGAGGCGCCCCTCCACGAATCGCTGCGCTGCGAGCTGGGCGACAGGCTCGCGTGCGCGACCGCGCAAGTCCCCTGAGCCGGCGCGCCGGCGGTCGCGCTGCAGAATGCACCCATGAAATTCATCTCGCTTCGCGTGCGCAACGCGATCCTCATGCACGGCTACGGCGGCGACAACCAGGAGATCGTCGAGACCTTCGAGGGCGAGGCCTTCGTCGAGAAGCTGATCGCCGTCGACCGCATCCAGTCGGTGACCGAGAAGTACCTGCTGGTCACGTCCTCGCACGGGCGGGTGATGTACTGGGAATACGAAGGCACGCTGGCGTCGGTGAAGGACCGCCTGGCGGCGGCGGGCCTCGTCGTCGCGTGAGCGGAGGGCGGACCATGAACCCCATCCACGAGGAAGTCCTCGCCACCGCCGGGCGCGCCGTCGCCGCGCTGCAGGAGCGCGCGGGCGGGCGGCTCGACGGATCGGTCGCGAGCCTGGAGGTCGTCGACGAGATGCTGGTCGACGTGTCGGAGTACGTCGCCGACCTCGACGAGGCCGTCGTCACCAACCTCGTGCAGCAGCTCGGCTGCTACGTGCTCGAGGTGGGCCGGCGCGCGTTCGGCGGCGAGTACTTCTGGCACGAGGAAGGCGAGCAGCCCGTCCTCGTGGTGGGCGAGCCCGACGCCCATGTCGCGCTGATGACCTGGAGCAAGGTCACGGGCCGCATCACCGGCGACGCGGGCGACGACATCGTGTTCTTCTTCGACGGCTTCGCCGCCCGGGCCGCGCAGCCCGAGCCCGGCAGCAACGTGCTCTTCCTCTGAGGCCTGGCGGCTCGACAGGGCCGCGCGCGTCGTCGTTTGTCCTACACGATGATCGATCCCGCTCCGACACGCCGAGCGACGCCGGTCCGACACGGCTGCGGCCGCCGCGGGCCCATAGTTCGAACCATGCCGAACGACATCGGCCGCAGAACTCGAACAACAGCCGATGTCGCCCGGCCCCACACTTCAAGGAGCACGATCATGAACAAGGACCAAGTCAACGGCCGCGCCGAAACGCTCAAGGGCGACGTCAAGGAGGCCGCCGGCAAGGTGGTCGGCAACGAACGCCTCACCGCCGAGGGCCAGGCCGACCAGGTCGCCGGCAAGGTGCAGAGCAAGGTCGGCGACGTGAAGAGCGACGTCGGCAACGCCGTCAAGAACGCGATCGACCGCTGATCGACACGGCGGCGCCCGCGCCCCAGTGTCGGCGCGGGCGCCGAGAGCCCGGTTTCCGCGATCGATTCGTCGGGCGCATCGACTCTCGAACGGACGACGACGCCCGGACATCCAGTGATGCCCGGGCGTCGTCGTTTTCGCGCCGGGCCTAGACGTGGATGAAGCGCCCGCCGCCGAACGACCAGTTCTCCCAGGTCGTCTCCTTGAACGCGAGCATGACGTTCTCGGGGTCGAGCCCGGGCGATTCGCGCAGCGCGGCGATGAGGTCGGCGGCGATCTTGCGCTTGATCTTCACGCTGCGTCCGGCCGACAGCAGCACCTCGATCAGCACGAAGTCGTCGGTGCGCGGTCGCGTCAGATCGGGGTAGCTCGGGTCGAAGCGGAAATCGTCCGCCGAAAGCTCGAGCACGCGGTGGAAGCGGTCGGTGTCGGGCACGCCGGAGGCGACGAGCGCGCGGTGCACGCCTTCGAGGACGGCCGACTTGAATGCGGCGTCCTTGCCTTGACGCACGGTGAGGGTGACCAGGGGCATGGGTTCTCCGTTTCAGACGTTGTCGGGTGAATCGAGGCCTTCGAGGCCGATCGGCACGGGGTCGTAGCCGGCGTCGACGAGCGCCTGCGACAGCAGGTAGCGGTCCACGTCGGAGTGCACGCGCACGTGCTTGCTGCCGAGGTCGACGTTCACGGCGGCGGCCGGATCGAGCTTGTGGATGGCTTCGGTGACGGCGTTGATGCAGTGTCCGCAGCTCATCCCTTCGACGAGGAATTCCTTCATGGCGTTCTCCTGAGGGAGGGGCAGGTCGACAGTGTCGCGCGTGGCGCGCGATCGGTGGCGGAGCCGGCCGCGCGGCCCCGGGCCGCGCGGGGGATTGAGCTCGGGCGGTGCGCCCCGACATGACCCTGGGCGTGGGGCTTTTTCCATTCTGCGCAGATCGTTACAGGCAGACCGTCGACACTGGCGGCTTCCCGCGTTTCAATTGCCCATGACCAGCACGCCGTCCATCCCCGTCCCGCCCCGCCGCGACTGGTCGTTCGCCGTCGATGGCATGACGTGCGCCGCGTGCGCCGCGCGGGTCGAGCGCGCGCTGCGGGCCGTGCCGGGCGTGGCCGAGGCCAGCGTCAACATGGCTACCGAGATCGCGCGCGTCCGCGCCGATGAGCCGCTGGCGTTCGACGGCCTGCAGGCCGCGGTACGCAAGGCCGGCTACGCGGCGCGCGCGCCCGAGACGCCCGCGCCGCCGGTGCTGTCGGAAGCGCAGGCCTGGCGGCCGGTCGTCGTCGCGGCGGCGCTGTCCGCACCGCTGATGCTGCCGATGCTCGCGGACCTGTTCGGCGCGACCTGGACCTGGCCCGCATGGTTCCAGTTCCTGCTGGCGACCCCCGTCCAGTTCTGGTTCGGTGCCCGCTTCTACGCCGGCGCCTGGCGCGCGCTGCGCGGCGGCGGCGCCAACATGGACGTGCTGGTGGCGCTCGGCACCACCGCCGCCTACGGCCTGAGCCTGTTCGACTGGTGGGCCGCCGGCCACCTGCCGGCCATGCGCGGCATGGACGCGGGCCACCTGTACTTCGAGGCCGGCGCGGTCGTCATCACGCTGGTGCTGCTGGGCAAGCAGCTCGAGGCCCGCGCCAAGCGCCAGACCACCCAGGCCCTGCGCGCACTGCAGGCGCTGCAGCCCGACGTGGCGCGCGTGCGGCGCGACGGCGTCGACGTGGACATCGCGATCGCGCGCCTGCGCTCCGGCGACCGCCTGGTGGTGCGGCCCGGCGAGCGCTTCGCCGCCGACGGCGTCGTCGTCGCGGGCGAGAGCCATGTCGACGAGTCCCTGGTCACCGGCGAGAGCCTGCCCGTGGCACGCGCGCCCGGCGGGCGCATCACCGGCGGGGCGATCAACGGCGAGGGCCTGCTGCTGGTCGACGTGACGGCCGTCGGCGCCGAGTCCACGCTCGCGCGCATCGTGCGGCTGGTGGAGTCCGCGCAGCAGAAGAAGGCGCCGATCCAGCACCTGGTCGACCGCGTCAGCGCGGTGTTCGTGCCGGTGGTCTGCGCCGCGGCGCTGGCCACCTTGCTGGCATGGGGCTTCGCCGAAGGCGACTGGCAGCGCGCGCTGCTCGACGCGGTGGCCGTGCTGGTGATCGCCTGCCCGTGCGCGCTGGGCCTGGCCACGCCCACGGCGCTGATGGCCGGCACCGGCGTCGCGGCGCGCCACGGCATCCTCATCAAGGACGCCGAGGCGCTGGAGGTGGCGCACGACGTCTCGGTGGTCGCCTTCGACAAGACCGGCACGCTCACCGAGGGCAAGCCGATGCTGGTGGGCTGCGAGGCGGTCGACGGCGACCCGCAGCGCCTGCTGGCGCTCACCGCGGCCGTGCAGAGCGGCAGCACGCATCCGCTGGCGCAGGCGGTGCTGGACATGGCGCGCGGCACGCACGCCAAGGTGCCGTTCGCCAGCGCGCAGCGCGCCGTGCCGGGCAAGGGCGTCTCCGCGCGGGTGCGCGTGCCCGCCGACGCGCAGGCGAGCGCGCAGGCGCGCCGGGCCGAGGCGATCGCCGCCAGCGTCATCATGAGCGCGCGCCAGAGCGCGGGGCTGTCGCCGGGCACCGGCCTGGCGCTCGATGCCGAGCAGGCGATCGACCCGACCGGCCACGAGCTGGAACTGCGGCTGGGCAGCGCGCGCTGGATGGCCGAGCTGGGGGTCGACCTCGCGCCGCTGGCCGCGCGCGCCGCCGAACTGCAGGGCATGGGGCGCACGCTGTCGTGGCTGGCCGACGTCACCGGCGAGACGCCTCGGCTGCTGGGCCTGGTGGCATTCGGCGATCGCCTGCGCGACGGCGCGATCGACGCGGTGCAGCGCCTGCACGAGCAGCGCGTGCGCACGGTGATGGTCAGCGGCGACGGCCGCGCGAGTGCCGAGGGCGTCGCCCAACTGCTGGGCATCGAGGAGGTGCACGCCGAGGTGCTGCCCGGCGAGAAGGCATCGCTGCTGGCGTCGCTGCGCTCGCTGGCGGCGCCGGCCGCGCGGCGCCGCCGTCCGGTGCGCGTGGCAATGGTGGGCGACGGCCTCAACGACGCGCCCGCGCTGGCCGCGGCCGACGTGGGCATCGCGATGGCCTCGGGGACCGACGTCGCCATGGAAGCCGCGGGCATCACGCTGATGCGGCCCGATCCGCGGCTGGTGGGCGACGCGCTCGACATCTCGCGCCGCTGCGTCGCCAAGATCCGCCAGAACCTGTTCTGGGCTTTCGCCTACAACGTGGCCGGCATCGGGCTGGCGGCCGCCGGGCTGCTGAGCCCGATGGTGGCCGGCGCGGCGATGGCGTTCAGCAGCGTCAGCGTCGTGGCCAACGCGTTGACGCTGCGGCGCTGGAAGCCCGCGAGCGCCGCGTGACGCGCGCCGGCGGGCGCCGTCACTGCGGGTGGCTGGCGGCCTCGGCCTTGGTGAAGAACTCGTAGATGCCGTCCTCGCTCATGCGGCGGGCGTCGGCGAGCTCGCCGGCCTTGGTCATGAACAGGATCTGGTTCTGCGGCGACACGATCACCGCCGACGGGATGCCCTTGACGGTCGCGTTGCCGTAGGCGGTGCTGACGTCGACGTTGTGGTCGAAGTGGCCCACGTCCACCTTCACCACCTTGAACTTGCCCATCAGCTGCGCATTTCGGCCGCTCTTGAGCGCGTGGTCCAGCGCGCGGCAGTCCTCGCACCAGTTCGCGCCGAAGATCAGCAACACCGGTTCGTGCGCCGCGGCCGCGTCGCGCAGCGCGACGGCGATCTGCGCCTTGGCATCGGCCGATTCGTCGTAGGGCCTGTCGGCGGCGGCGGCAAACCCGGCGGCCAGCGACAGGGCGAGGGGCAGGAGGAGCTTTCTCATGGCGCCATGATGCCAGCGTCGCGCCCGACGCGCTGGCGCGCGACGCGAGCGTCCCCGGCGGCGTGTCGGGCGGATCCACCCCTGGGCGAGCGCATCGGCCGGCGTGGATCCTGCGACTGCGCGCAGGATGACACGGGGTGGGCGCAGCGCGGGAGAGGCGTCACCAGTTGACACGGGGTGGGCGCAGCGCGGGCGCGAGGCCGTCACCAGTGAAAGTCCGAACCGGGTGAGCCGTTACCAGCGAAGCGCCGAGCCGTCATCCTGCGCGCAGCGAAGCGGAGTCGCAGGATCCACTCCAGGGCAAACGCTTCGGCCGGCGTGGATCCTGCGACTGCGCGCAGGATGACACGGAGCGGGCGCAGCGCGGGAGAGGCCGTCACCAGTTGACATGGGGCGGGCGCAGCGCGGGAGAGGCCGTCAGCAGCGAAGGACCGAACAAGGCGAGGCGGCTTGTTGCACCGCGAGCTGCCGCCCGGAGGAACAAAAAAGCCCCGCCGAAGCGGGGCTCGAAGGAGCGGGGGGGAGCGGGTCAGGCGGCGCGGTGCGCGACGACGACCACGCGTTGCAGCGTGGCGACCTGCGTCGCGTCGGCCGCGACCTGGGCCACGCGCTCGGCGGCCGCGTACTGCTTCGTGGCGATGCCGTTCATGCCGGCGACGACGCCGAAGGTCATGAGGGCGGACAGGGCGAAGGCGGCGGCTTGGGCGGTGGTCTTGGTCATGGCGGGCTCCGGAGGTTGGTTGGTTCGGAACCGCGTTTCGTGTTCCGATGGATGAACTATCGGAGTCCGCGACCCGCCCGCCAACCGGCTTGCGACGAGACGCCGCGGGCGCGGCGCCAGCCGTCATTGCGGCCGACAAACCGTCAGCCACCCGGCGGCCGCGGCGCCAACGCATGCGCCGCGTGGGTACGGATCACGTCCAGTAAGCGCCGCAGCCGCGCCGGGTAGAACCGCGCCTGCGGGTAGACCAGCCACACCGGCAGCGGAGCCGCGCGCCATTGCGGCGCGAGGTGCACCAGCCGGCCTTGCGCGAGATCGTCGGCCACCAGCCAGGCCGACACGATGGCCGCGCCCACGCCCATCAGCGTGGCGGTCCGCAGCGCGTAGAGGCTGTCGGTGCTCATGCGCGGCGCGATCGCGAAGCGCGCGTCGCCGCCGCCTTCCAGCGACGTCAGCGCCACCTCGGTGCGGTAGTACGGCCGCATCGCCAGCCACGGCAACCGCGCGAGCTCGTCGGGCGACTGCTTCGCCGGCAGGCGGGCCGACAGCGACGGCGCGCCCACGACGATGCGCGGCACCTCCGCGATGCGGATCGCGACGACGGCCTGGTCGTCCACGGCCCCGACCTGGATCGCGCAGTCGATGCCCTCGGCGATGAAGTCGGGCCGGCGGTCGTGCAGCAGCCATTCGACGTTGACCTTCGGATACCGCGCCAGGTAGTCGGCCAGCGGCGTGACCAGTTGCTGCTGGCCGAACGCGTGCGGCGCGATGACACGCAGCGTGCCCTCGGGCTCGTCGCCGGCGCCGCGCAGGTCGGCCTCGAACGCGTGCCAGCTCGCGAGCAGCTCGCGCGCGCGCTCGAGGCACCGCTGCCCGTCCTCGGTGAGCGTCATCGAGTGCGTCGAGCGGCGCAGCAGCCGCACGCCGAGCGAGCGCTCGAGCGCCTGCAGCCGGCGGCTGACGGTGGGCTGGGTCGTGCCCAGCTGCGCCGCCGCGGCCGACAGGCTGCCGGCATCGACGATGCGCACGAAGGTCTCCATCAGCTCGAAGCGATCGCCGGAGGATGCAGGGCTTGTCATTCGTCCAGCGTATAGCAATTGTTCCGAAATGGCCACTACACACGAGTTTGATGCATCCGGAGAATGACAGCCATCCAACGAAAGGCCTCTGCCATGCCGACCCTCCCCTCCGCGCACGTCCCGTCCGCCGCGCCGGCCCATCCGCTGACCCTGTCGCTGGTCGGCCTGCTCGCCGCGGGCGCCGGCCTGTCGGTCGCCGCGCTCTACTACAGCCAGCCGATGCTGGGTGAACTGCAGGCCGACCTCGGTGCCGGGGCGCGCGGGATCGGCCTCGTGCCGATGCTCACGCAGCTGGGCTATGCCGCCGGCATCTTCCTCCTGGCGCCGCTGGGAGACCGCTTCGACCGCCGCCGCATCATCCTGGCCAAGGCCGCCGCGCTGGTCGTGGCGCTGCTGCTGGCGGGCGCGTCGTCGTCCATGCCGCTGCTGCTCGCCGCGAGCCTGGCCATCGGCCTGGCGGCCACCCTGGCGCAGGACATCGTGCCCGCCGCCGCCACGCTCGCGCCGGAGTCGCAGCGCGGCAGGATCGTCGGCACCGTGATGACGGGCCTGCTGTTGGGCATCCTGCTGTCTCGGGTGGTCAGCGGCGTCGTGGCCTCGCACTTCGGCTGGCGCGCGATGTTCGTCGCCGCGGCGGTGAGCATCGCCGGCTTCGCGGGCGTGGCCGCGCGCGGGTTGCCGCGCTTCCGCCCGACGACGCACCTGCACTACGCCGCGCTGCTGGCCTCGGCGGCGCAATTGTGGAAGCGCCATCCGGCACTGCGCCGCGCCGCGCTGGCGCAAGGCCTGCTGGCGATCGGCTTCAGCGCGTTCTGGTCGACGCTCGCGGTGATGCTGCACGCGTCGCCGTGGCATCTGGGCAGCGCGGCAGCCGGCGCGTTCGGCCTGGCCGGCGCCGCGGGGGCGCTGGCCGCGCCGCTGGCCGGCCGGCTCGCCGACGCGCGCGGCCCGGAACTCGTCACGCGGCTGGGCACCGGCCTCGCGACCGTGTCGTTCCTGGTGATGGCTGCGGGCGTCCTGCTGCCGACGGATCTCCAGCTGTGGGTGATCGGGCTCGGCGCCGTCGGCTTCGACCTCGGTGCGCAGGCGACGCTGGTGTCGCACCAGACGATCGTCTACGGCCTCGACGCGCACGCGCGCAGCCGCCTGAACGCGCTGCTGTTCACCGGGATGTTCATCGGCATGTCCAGCGGCGCCGCGCTCGGCAGCCTCGCGCTGGCCCAGTGGGGCTGGACGGGCGTGATGCTGATGGCGGCCGCCAGCGCGCTGGCCGCGCTCGCCGTTCGCCTGTGGCCTCGGCGCGCGGCTGCGTGAGCGCGCCTGTGGCGCGCGGGCACGCGACCGCGCGTCACGCGCGCCGGCGCACGGGCACGCGCACCTGCATCGGCGAGGTGGGCTGGTCGGGGCAGAAGTCGCTCCCGTAGCGCTCGAGCAGCAGCGGCCCGTCCTGCGCGTAGCCCGAGCCCGGCAGCCAGGTGTCGAAGATGAACGGGAAGGCCTCGCCGATCTTGCCGAACGGGAACTCGAAGACGGCGTAGTCGCCGGCGGGCACGTCGACGCGCGTCATGCCGGGCGGCGTGGTCGCGGCGGCGTCGACCTGCACGGCGGCCAGGTAGAGCAGTCCGTTGCCGGCGTCCTGCATGGCGCCGAAGGTGACGCCGGGCTCGGCGGGCGACCCGATCTCGGGGATGCGAGCGACGAAGCGCGGCCACAGCGCGGCGATTTCCGGCGACATCGGCCGCGTGAGGATCTGCAGGCCGACGAGGTGGAGCGCGGGTTGCGCGACGATGGAAGGGGTCATGGGAGCTCCTGCGACAAGGGTTTCACACCTTCCACGACGAAGCGGCACGCCCGGTTTCGACATGGCCGGCGAGGCGCGATCCCGCGCGACCCATGGACACCGGGCCTGCCGGCGGCGCCCTTCGCCTTCAATGCGCCGGCGAGGAGCTCGACAGGTGCACGTGGCGCAGCTTCCAGCCCGGGCCCTCGCGCTGCCACACCATCGTGAACGGCGTGGTCGCCTCCGCGGCCGAGCCGATGGCGCCGACGCGCACGCCGGTCACGACGACGACGTCGCCGAACGGCTGCTCGTGCACATCGCTGGCGCGCAAGGCGATGTGCGTGCCCGACTTGAACAGGCCCTCGAAGGCGCCGAGGTCGATGCGGTGCGGGGCGACGGCGTCGCCGTCGAGCTCCGTGAAACCGGCGGCCGGCACGTAGCGCGCGACGCCGGGCAGGTCGCCGGCGCTCATGCGCGCGTACAGGTCGGCGGTGGCCTCGCGTGCGCCGGCGGGCGCGCCCGCGTGCGCGAGCGCGGCGAACGCCGACGCGAGCAGCAGGGCGGCGCGTCTCATGCCGCCACCTCGAAGCCGACCGTCTTCAGCGCGGCCTCGGCGGCCTGTCGATCCTGCGCCGCGTTGCCGCCCGAGATCCCGATGCCGCCCACGACGCGCCCCGCGCTGACGAGGGGCAGCCCGCCGCCCACCGCGACCAGCCGCGGCTGGTGCGCGAGCTGCGCCACCTGCGGGTCGGCGATGACGTCGGCCCACGTGTGCGTCGGCAGGCCGAACGACGCGGCCGTCCAGGCCTTGTCGATCGCGACGTTGACGCTGAGGAAGGGGGCGCCGTCGTCGCGCGCGAGCGCGGTCAGGTGACCGCCCGCGTCGGTGATCGCGATGGTGACGGCGATGCCGAGCTCGCGCGACGCGGCCGTTGCGGCGCCCAGCAGCGCCTGTGCGGCCTCGCGGGAGACGGAGGCGGTGGCGAAGGTCGTGTCCATGTCAGAAGCCCTCCAGGACGACCTTGCCCTGCGCCTTGCCGCTCTCGATGAAGGCGTGCGCGCGCAGCAGGTTGGCGGCGTTGATCGTGCCGTAGTGCGCGCCGGCGGTCGTGCGCAGGCGCTTCGCGTCGACGAGCCGCGCCACCTCGGCGAGCAGCTCGCCCTGTTGCGCCATGTCCGGGGTGCCGAACATCGAGCGCGTGAACATCAGTTCCCAGTGCAGCGAGATCGCCTTGGTCTTGAGCTTCATCGCGTCGAGCACGGGCATGTCGTCGATGACGGCCAGCGCGCCCTGCGGCTTCAGGCTCTCGACGATCTGCTCGTAGTGCTGGCCCGTCTGCGTCAGTGCGGCGACGAAGTCGACCTGGCCGAGGCCGGCGTCCTTCAGCGCCTGCGCGAGCGGCCGCGAGTGGTCGACGACGGCATGCGCACCGAGCTCCCGGCACCAGGCCTGCGTCTCGGGCCGCGAGGCGGTGGCGATCACCTTCAGCTCGGTCAGCTGGCGCGCGAGCTGGATCAGGATCGAGCCGACGCCGCCGGCGCCGCCCACGATCAGCAGCGACTGCCCGGCGCCGCCGCCGTGCGGCACGCGCAGGCGATCGAACAGCAGCTCCCACGCCGTGATCGCGGTCAGCGGCAGCGCGGCGGCCTGGGCGTCCTCGAGCGAGGTCGGGGCCTTGGCGGCGATGCGCTCGTCGACGACATGCAACTCGCTGTTCGCGCCCGGCCGGGTGATGGACCCGGCATAGAAGACGCGATCGCCCGGGGCGAAGCCGTGCACGTCGGCGCCGATGCCCTCGACGACGCCCACCGCGTCCCAGCCCAGCACCTCGGCCTGCCCGCCCTGCGGCGCGCGGTTGCGGCGCACCTTGGTGTCGACCGGATTGACGGAGACGGCCTTGACGCGCACGAGCAGGTCGCGCGGGCCCGGTTGCGGGGCGGGCAGGTCGAGGTCCTCGAGGGCGCCGGGGGCGTCCACGGGCAGGTTCTGGCGGTATCCGATGGCTTTCATGGCGAACTCCGGTTGTCGATGCCCGTATCGTAGGAGCGCAATCCTTGATTGATAAGATGACCTGGGAACGGATCACTTTCAAATGAAGATTGAAAATATCGCCGACCTCCAGGTGCTGGTCCAGACGGCCCGCGGCGGCACGCTGACGGCGGCGGCGCGCGCGCTGGGCATCACCCCGGCGGCGGCCAGCGCGACGCTCAAGCGGCTCGAGGCGCAGCTGGGCACGCGGCTGTTCGAGCGTTCCACGCGCGCGATGCGCCTGACGCCGCAGGGCCAGATCCTCCTGGACTACGCGGCGCGCGCGTTCGAGCTGCTGGACGAGGGGCAGTCGCAGGTGCACGCCGACCGCGCCACGCTGGTGGGCCGGGTGCGCGTGGCCGCGCCGTCCGACCTCACGCGCAACGTGCTGCTGCCGCTGTTCGACGAGTTCATGCAGGCGCATCCCGGGCTGCAGCTGCAGCTGTCGGTGGCGGACCGCGTCCTGGACGTGATGCGCGACGAGGTCGACGTCGCCATCCGCTACGGCGCGCTGGCCGACTCGCGCCTGGTCGCGCGCACGCTGGCCGAGGCCCATCCGGTGTGCAGCGCCGCGCCGAGCTACCTGCGCCGCCATGGCACGCCGCGCACGCCGCAGGAGCTCGCGCAGCACAACTGCATCACCTTCGACCGCGGCGGCCGCCGCCATCGCGTCTGGCGCTTCTGCCGCGACGGCCAGTGGACGGAGGTGCGCGTGGACGGCGACCGCAGCGTCGACGACGCGTCGCTCGCGCGCGAGTGGGCGGTCGCCGGGCGCGGCATCATCCTGAAATCGGAGATCGACCAGCGCCGCGACCTGGCCAGCGGCGCCCTGGTGCCGCTGCTCACCGACTGGCGCACCGAGCCCTATCCGCTGCACGCGCTGCTGCCCAGCGGCCGCTTCGTGCCGAACCGGGTGCGGGCGCTGGTGGACTTCCTCGTCGAGCGCTTCAGCGCAGGCCCAGGCGCGTCAGCTTCTTGATCAGCCCCACGCGCGACACGCCCAGGCGCCGCGCCGCCTCCGACTGGTTGCCGCCCGCGGCAGTCATCGCGTCGCGCACCAGGCGCAGCTCGAGCTCGTTGAGCGCGGCCTCGAGCGGGCCGGTCGACGCATCGACGAGAGCGGGCGGGGCGCCGGCGCCGGCAGTGTCGCCGCTGGCCAGGCGCAGCAGCTCGGCGTCGACCTCGTTGTCGCCGGGCAGGATCAGCGCGCCGGCCGATTCGACCACCGCCTTGAGCTCGCGCACGTTGCCAGGCCACTCGCGCGCGGTGAGCCATGCGAGCGCGCCTGCCGTGAAGCCGGCGCGCGGCGCCACGCGGTGCAGGAAGCGCGTGGCCAGTTGCGGGACGTCGGCCGGGCGCTCGGCCAGCGACGGCGTGCGCAGCACCACGCCCTTGAGGCGATAGAACAGGTCCTCGCGGAAGCTGCCGTCGCGCACCATCGCCTCGAGGTCGCGGTGCGTGGCCGCGACCACCCGGGCCTCGGCGCGCTTCTGCACGCGTCCGCCCACCGGCACGAAGGTGCCTTCCTGCAGGAAGCGCAGCAGCTTGACCTGCATGGGCGCGGGCATCTCGCCGACCTCGTCGAGGAACAGCGTGCCGCCGTGCGCCGCCTCCACCAGGCCCGGCTGGTCGCGGTAGGCGCCGGTGAAGCTGCCCTTCATGTGGCCGAACAGCTCGCTCTCGAGCAGCTCCGCCGACAGCGCGCCGCAATGGATCGCCACGAACGGCCCCGCGCTGCGCGCGCCGCACGCATGCAGCGCGCGCGCGACCAGCTCCTTGCCCGTGCCGGTGGGCCCGAGCACCAGCACGCTGACCGACGTCTGGGCCACGCGGCGCACCATCGCGCGCAGCTGCGCCATCGCGCTCGCCTGGCCGACCAGGCCGAGGTCGTCGGCGGCCGTGGCCGCGCGCAGCGTGGCGACCTCCGCGTCGAGCCGAGCCTTGCGCAGCGCGCGCGCGACGACGAAGCGCAGCATGTCGGGGTCGATCGGCTTGGTGATGAAGTCCCACGCGCCGAGCTCGGTGGCGCGCAGCGCGAGCTCGTGCTCGCCGTGGCCGGTCAGCACGACGACGGGCACGCCGCCGAAGCGGGGGATCATCTCGAGGCCGATCTCGGGATCCATGTGCGGCGGCATCGCGAGGTCGAGCAGGACCAGCTCGGGCCGCTGGCGCTCGAAGGCGGCCAGCGCCTGCTCGCCGTCGCCGGCCACCGTCACGGCGTGGCCGAGGTCGCGCAGGAACGAGCCGCCCAGGCGCTGGAAGGCCGGCTCGTCGTCGACGAGCAGCACGCGGCCGGTTTCGGGGGAGTCGATCATCAGGCAACCTCTGCCCTGCGGGCTGCGGTGCGAGCGCCTTCGGGCGGCCGTGCGTCGTGCATCATGCAACCTCCGCCCTGCGGGCTGCGGTGCGAGCGCCTTCGGGCGGCCGTGCGTCGCTCATGGCGTTGTCGGGAACGTGAGGGTGAAGCAGGTGCGCCACGGCGGGCGCTCGGTCAGCGCTACCGAGCCGCCGTGCGCGTTCATGATGCGCGCCACGATCGCCAGGCCCAGCCCGGTGCCGCCGGGACTGCGCGAGGCGAAGGGTTCGAACAGCCGCGCGCGGATCTCGGCGGGCACGCCGGGGCCGTCGTCGCACACGTGCAGCAGCAGCGCGCCGGGCACGTGCTCCGCCGCGACGTGCACCCGGCCCGCCGCCGTGGCCTCGGTGCTCGCTGCGACGCGCGCGTTCTCGAACAGGTTGGTCAGCGCCTGGTCGACGCGGCGCGCGTCGGCATCGACCATCAGCTCGCCCTCGAGGCTGGCGTCCAGGCTCAGCGCGGGCAGCCGCAGCGCCGCGCGGCGCACCTGGGCGGCGAGGTCGATGCGCGCCGGCGCGAGCTTCCACGGCTTGGCGTAGTCCAGCAGGTCCTTCGTGAGATTGGAGATGCGCGCGACCTGGTCGGCGACCTCGCGCCGCGTCTCGCCCGGCGCGCCAGCGACGGCCATCGCGATGATGTTGAGCGGATTGCGGATGTCGTGCGCCACGGTCGCCGCCAAAGAGCCGAGTTCGGCCAGGCGCGCCTGCAGCTGGCGCTCGCGCTCGCGCGCGGCGATCTGCTGCGCCTGCTCGACCCGCGCCGCCGCCTCGGCCACGATCGAGCCGAACAGCTCGGCGACGTGGCGCGGGCCGGGCGGGGCGGCGTCCCAGCCGGTGAGTTCGGTCGTCCATGCGTCGGGGCCGCGCATGGCGACGAGGCGAGGCGCGGCGGTGTCGGCGGGCGCGTTGGCGCCGATGCACACCTCGACACGCGTGCCGATGCGGCGGCTCAGCACGGCGCCGGCATCGGCCGCGAGCGCGTCGGCCGTCTCCGCGGACTGCAGCGCCTGCCGCCACGCGAGCAGGTCTGCGGCCGTGACGCTCCCGCCGGGGTAGACCAGCCGTTCCGCGACTCGCCGGATCGGCCCGTTCAGCGCCAGGCAGCTTGCCGCCACCGCAAGTCCGCCGAGCCAGCGGGACTCGAACGGCAGCAGGGGCGTGAGCGCCACGACGGCCGCGCCGAGCGCCAGCAGCAGCGTCCACACCAGCGCACGCCGCGCCCAGGCGTTGGCCACGAACACGCCGTAGCGCAGGATGCCGTACACGAGGATCACCGGGTACAGCGGCAGCCCCAGCAGCGGGAACGGATAGACCGGCAGGTCCAGCACCGCCATGCCGTAGCCGGTGAGGCAGACGAAGCCCCACAGGCAGGACGCCGCCACCGCCGCGATCTGGCTGAACGCCGGCCGGCGCGCGCGCACCAGCGAGGCCAGCAGCACCGCGATGCCGCCGGCGCCGAGGATCACCCACGCGGTGCTCGCGATCCAGCCAGCCGCGTACGGCAGCGCGATCCAGCCGATGTAGCGGTTGTGGACGAGGTAGGCCGGCAGCAGGAACTCCGACGCCAGCGTCGACACCGCGCCCAGCGCGTACCCCGCCGCGATGCCGGCCCTCGGGAGGCGCACGCCGCAGAACACCACCACGAAGTGGAAGAAGAAGGACGACGTGAACGGCGCCGTGGCCAGCAGCGCCATCGAGGCGCGCTCCATGCCCGGCCCGAACCAGTTCGGCAGCTCGTTGCCGACGATCCACACCGCGATGCCGCCCAGGAAAGCCGCCAGCAACCGCGCGCCGGCCACGCGGTCGGCCCAGGCGAGCAGCACGCCGGCCAGCGCGAGGGTCTCGAACAGGGCGAACGCGAGGGCGAGGTGGATCAGCATGGGCCTGTCAACGCCGTTGACGACCGGCGGTTCGGCCACTGTATACGAAGTATGCAGGCGGCGCGGCAAATCTCAATCGGATCAATGACTTGCGAGCGTCGACGGGGCTGGCCCGGTTTTCGCGAAAGGAGCTCATCCGCTGACTGACGAGAACCGCATGAACCGCTCGATTCCCTCTCCGGCCGCCCTGGCCGCGCCGCGTTCCCTGGATCTTCCCGCGCTGGTCGGCGCCGCCGGCTGGCAGCGCCTGCCCGCGGCCGTGCGCCGCCGCTTCGGCGCCGGCCACGGTGCCGCGACCTACGTCGGCCGCATGACGCTGCGCTGCTCGCCGGTGGGGCGCGCGTTCGCCTCGCTGGCCAAGGCCTTCGGCAGCCCGTTGTCGGGCGCGACGGACGATGCCGTGCCGACTGCGGTGCGGGTGTTCGGCGACGGCCGCGGCGGCATGGTCTGGGAGCGCAGCTTCCACACGCACGACGCCGGCGCGCCGCACGTCGTGCGCTCGACCAAGGAGCTGGACGCCGGCGGCCGGCTGGTCGAACGCACGGACGGCGGACTGAGCATGGGCCTGCGCGCGTTCGAGGAGGGCGGCGCCCTCGTGTTCGAGAGCCAGCGCTTCTTCCTCGTGCTGGGCCGGCTGCGCCTGCCGGTGCCGGCGCTGCTGACGCCCGGCACCTGCCGCGTCGTGCACACCGACCTCGGCGACGGTCTGTTCCGCTTCGACCTCGACATGGTGCATCCGCTGTGGGGCCGCACCTTCCATCAATCGGGCGTGTTCGCCGACCCGGTCGTCTCTCGCGAAGGGAGCGCGCAATGAACGCCGTCTTCGCCATCCTGGCCGTGCAGGCGCTGCTCGGCGGCTTCGACAACCTCTGGCACCACGAGCTGCACGCGAAGCTGCCGCAGCGCCGCCCGGCGCGCCGCGAGCTGGCGCTCCACGCGGCGCGCGAGGGGATCTATGGCGTGGTCTTCCTGGCGCTCGCATGGACCGAGTGGCACGGTGCGCTGGCGTTGCTGCTGGGGGGGCTGCTGGCCGTGGAGGTGGTCGTCACGCTCGCCGATTTCCTGGAGGAGGATCGCAGCCGCCGGTTGCCGCCCTTCGAGCGCGTGCTGCACACGGTGCTGGCGCTGACCTACGGCGTATTCCTGGCCGCGCTCGCCCCGCATCTCGTCGACTGGTCGTCCCGGCCGACCGGCCTCGCCTGGACGCCGCACGGCCTCGTCTCGCTGGCGTTCAGCGCGTGCGCGGCGGGCCTGGCCGCGTGGAGCGTGCGCAACGCGCTCGCCGTGCGCGCGCTGGGCCGCGAGGTCGAGCCCGCCGCCGCCGCGCCGCGCCAGGACGGCCGCATCCTGCCGGCCGTGCTCGTGACGGGCGCGACGGGCTTCGTGGGCTCGGCGCTGGTGGAGCAGCTGCGGCGCGACGGCCGCCGCGTCATCGTGCTGGCCCGCGACCTGCTGCAGGCGCGTGCGCTGTTCGGCGGCGACGCCTGGGTGGTCGATCGTCTCGACGACGTGCCGTCCGAGACCGTGATCGACGCCGTCGTCAACCTGGCCGGCGCGCGGGTGCTGGGCCTGCCGTGGACGCGTGCGCGCCGCACCGAGCTGCTGCGCAGCCGCACCGCGACGACGGCGGCCGTCGTCGACCTGATGCGCCGGCTGCAGCAGCGGCCGCGCGTGCTGGTCAGCGCGTCGGCGGTCGGGTTCTACGGCACGACGCCGCAGGGCGCGTTCGACCCGTGCGACGAGCGCAGCCCCGCGCGGCCGGGCCAGTTCCAGTCCGACCTGTGCGCCGCGATCGAGCACGAGGCGCGGCGCGCCGAGGCGCTGGGCGTGCGCGTCGTGCGCATGCGCTTCGGCGTGGTGCTGGGGCGCGGCGACGGCGCCTATCCGATGCTGGCGCTGTCGGCGCGGCTCGGCCTCGGCGCGGTGCTGGGCTCGGGCCGCCAGCCCGCGCCGTGGATCCACCTCGACGACGCGGCCGGCCTGATCCGCTTCGCGCTGGCCGAAGGGGGCCTGGCGGGCCCGGTCAACGCGGTGGCACCGGGCACTCCCAGCCAGGAGACGTTCGCCCGCGCGCTGGCGGCATCGTTCGGCCGGAGCGTGCGCCTGAGGATGCCGCACGCCGTCCTGCGGCGGGCTCTCGGCGAGATGGCGGAGCTGCTGCTGGAGGGCCAGAATGCGATTCCGGCGGCCGCGCTGGCGGCGGGCTACCGCTACCGTCATCCCGTGCTCGACGAGGCGCTGGCGTCGCTCGCCGCGCCGCCGCGCGCGGGCGCCGGCCAGCCCGATGCGGCGGCGCTTTAGAGCAATTCGCCCAACTTTTGTGCACCGCCGCACAACTCGTCGTGGACCTGTGCACAATGCGCCTCGCGCCGCATCCGCCCCCCGATCCGGGGTGGCCGGAGTCCAGGCAGCGATCCGTCTTCCCACAGGACATCAGCATGAGCGCCCACTCCAGCCCCACCTCGTCGTCCGCCCAGGCGGCCCGCGCCGCCGTCACGCTGCCCAGGCTGCGCGAGATGCGTGCCCGCGGCGAGAAGGTGGCCATGCTCACCGCCTACGACGCCACCTTCGCGCAGCTGCTCGACGAAGCGGGCGTCGACACCCTGCTGGTGGGCGATTCGCTGGGCAACGTCATGCAGGGCCGCACCACCACGCTGCCCGTGACGCTGGAGCACATGGTCTATCACACCGAGTGCGTCGCGCGCGTGCAGCCCGCGGCCTGGCTGATCGCCGACATGCCGTTCGGCAGCTACGAGAACGGCAAGGGCGCGGCGCTCGATTCGGCAGTGGCGCTGATGCGCGCCGGCGCCCGCATGGTCAAGCTCGAGGGCGGCGGCTGGACGGCCGAGATCGTGTCGCACCTGGTCGCGCGCGGCATCCCCGTGTGCGCCCACCTGGGCCTGACGCCGCAGCGCGTGCACGCGCTCGGCGGCTATCGCGTGCAGGGCCGCGAGGGCGACAGCGCCGCCGCGCTGCACCGCGACGCGCGCGAGCTGGCCGAGGCCGGCGCCGCGATGCTGGTGCTGGAGATGGTGCCGGCCGCGCTCGCCACCGAGATCACGAACGAGAATCCCGAGCTCGTCACGATCGGCATCGGCGCGGGCGGCGGCACGTCCGGGCAGGTGCTGGTGCTGCACGACATGCTGGGCCTGGGCTCGGGCCGCAAGCCGCGCTTCGTGCGCAACTTCATGGCCGAGGGCGGCTCGATCGGCGCGGCCATCGGTCGCTACGTCGCCGCGGTCAAGGACGGCAGCTTCCCGCAGGCCGACGTCCACACGTACTGAACGCCGACCGAGTCCGCGCGGCACACTGGAACCACCATGCAAGTCATCCACACCCTCGCCGACCTGCGCGCCGTGCTCGCCGGCTCGACCAAGACGGCCCTCGTGCCGACGATGGGCAACCTGCACGAGGGCCACCTGGCGCTGGTGCGCGAGGCCGCGCTGCATGGCTTCCCGGTGGTCGCCACGATCTTCGTCAACCGGCTGCAGTTCCTGCCGCACGAGGACTTCGACCAGTACCCGCGCACGCTGGAGCGCGACTGCCAGCTGCTCGAAGGCGCGGGATGCGACATCGTGTTCGCGCCGAACGAGTCGGAGCTCTACCCCGAGCCGCAGACCTTCAAGGTGACGCCGCCCGCTGCCATCGGCGACCTGCTCGAGGGCGAGTTCCGTCCCGGCTTCTTCACCGGCGTGTGCACCGTCGTCATGAAGCTGTTCCAGTGCGTGCAGCCCGCCGTGGCCGTGTTCGGCCAGAAGGACTACCAGCAGCTGATGGTCATCAAGGCGATGGCGCGCCAGTTCGCGCTGCCCATCGAGATCGTCGGCGCGCCCACCGTGCGCGCCAACGACGGCCTGGCGCTGTCGTCGCGCAACGGCTATCTCAGCCAGGACGAGCGCGCCGAGGCCACGGCCCTCGCGCGCGCCCTGCGCGCGATCGCGGCCGCGCTGCGCGAGGGCACGCGCGACGTCGCGGCCGTCGAGCACAAGGAAAGGGCCGCGCTCGAGGCGCGTGGCTGGAAGACCGACTACCTCACCGTGCGCCGCCGCGCGGACCTGCTGCCGCCCACGGCCGACGACCTCGCCGCGAAGACGCCGCTGGTCGCGCTCGCCGCTTCGCGCCTGGGCAAGACGCGGCTGATCGACAACCTCGAGATCGATCTCTAGAACTCGGTGCAAGCCGACGGATCAACTCGGGGTCAGGCAGCGCCCCCAAGCATCGTCGACGTCCCCGGGGACGAATCGAGGCGGAGCCAGACCCCTCCGCAGGTGCGACGCTGGCAGGAGGAGGCTTGACCTCTGCAGGCGCGACTGCCCGAGGGGTCTGGCTCCGCCTTCGCGGCGTCTCCCGAGCGGCACGGGAATCGCCGGGCGGTGCCTGACCCCGATCCTCAGAAGGATTTCTCGAGCTCGTCGACGAGCGAGGCCACGTAGGCCACGGCGTCGTGGATGGGCTGCGGCGTCGACATGTCGATCCCTGCGAGCTGCATCAGCTCCAGCGGCTTGAGCGTGCCGCCCGCGCGCAGCACCTGCAGCCAGCGCCGCACGGCCGGTTCGCCCTCGCGCGCGACGAGCTGTCCCATCGCGGTGGCCGCGACCAGTCCGACAGAATACGTGTAGGGGTACAGCCCCATGTAGTAGTGCGGCTGGCGCATCCAGGTCATGCGCGCGCCGTCGTCGATCTCGACGGCGTCGCCCCAGAACGCCTCCAGCACCTCGCCCTTGGTGCGGTTCAGCAGCGTGGCCGTGACGGCCTGGCCGGCCTCGGCGAGTGCGTACACGCGGTGCTGGAGCCGGGCCTCCAGCAGGTGGGTGACGAAGTTGTGATGGTAGGTGCCCAGCAGCTGCATGATCACGCTGCGGCGCGTGCGCCCGTCGTCGCTGCGCGCGAGGATGTGCCGTGCGAGCAGCATCTCGTGCATGATCGACGGCGCCTCGATGAACGGCATCGCCGGGCGCGTGTTGACGTAGCGCTGGTGCTTCATCGCCAGCCCGAAGTGCGCGGCATGGCCGAGCTCGTGCGCGAGCGTGAAGACGCTGCGCGTCGTGCCGGCCCAGGTGATCAGGATGTAAGGATGCACGCCGTAGGGCGACGAGCAGAACGCGCCGGTGGACTTGCCGACGTTGTCGGCGCGGTCGACCCAGCGCTGGGTGAGCGCGCGCCGGACGAAGTCCACGTACTCGTCGCCCATCGGGGCCATCGATTCGAGCAGCATCGCGCTCGCCTGCTCGTAGGAGATGGGCGGCTCGAAGCCGGCGTCCAGCGGCGCGCGCAGGTCGCAATGCAGCACCTTGTCCAGGTCCAGCACGCGCCGGCGCAGGCGCTGGTAGCGCTGCATGTGCGGGGCGAGCTCGGTGCCGATGATCTCGAGGATGCCCGTGTAGAGCGACCGCGGCACGTGGTGCGGCTGCAGCAGGTAGTCCTCGGTGCTGCGGTGGCCGCGCAGGCGGGCGAGCGCGATGTTCTTCCTGACCTCGGTGGCGATCGTCGCGGCGTACGTGTTGTTGTACGCCTTGAGGCCGGCGCTGAACGACGCCCACGCGCCGCGGCGCACGCTGGTGTCGGCGTGTGCCTCGTAGCGGGTCTCGTAGAGGCTGAACGAGTTCGGGTGCGTCGTGCCGCGGGCGTCGGCGAACGGCGCGAACTGGATGTCGCTGGCCTTGGAGCGCTGGTAGATCATGTACGGCGCGCCCAGCACCTCGCCGAGCGCGGCCAGAGCGCCTTCGGTCTCGCCGGCGAGGCGATACGGCCGGGTCTCGAGCAGGCGCTGCAGCGGCACGCGGTGCGGGCCCAGCGCCGGCTCCTCGGCAAGAAAGCGCTCGACGGTGCCCTCGGGCAGGTCCAGCGTCTGGGCGTCGACGAAGGCGGCGGCGGCACCCAGCCGCGCGGCGAGCGCGCCGACGCGGGCAGAGGCCGCCTGGTGCGCCGGATTCGTGCCGTCCTGGGCGTTGCGCAAGTAGGCGTAGGTGCTGACGCGCATGAGCCGCGCCTGCAGTGCCTCGACAACGTCCAGGCAGCGCGCCAGCGTGACCGCGGAGTCGCCCAGCCGGCCGTCGAACGGCGCGACCTCGGCCAGCGCCGCATCGAGGGCCGCGAACTCGGTTTCCCAGGCGGCTTCGGACGCGAACAGGTCGCTCAGGTCCCAGGTCAGGTCCACGGGCACGTCGGCTCGCGCGAGGCGGTTCTGCATGTCGGTTCGTCCAGTCGGTCGGGTGAGATCCGCACTCTACCGGCGTGGCGCGCTGGTCGACGCTACGGAACCCGACCATGGCGCCGGGGCAATCGGGTAGGGCAAAATTCGCGGATGAACGCACCTGTCCATCCGATCCACATCCAGCGCCGCGACGCGACGCCCGTCGACGCGTCCTGCGGCCACGCCCACGTCGAGCGCTGGAGCGTGGAGCAAGTCGAAGCCCTGTTCGAACTCCCGTTCAACGACCTGATCCTGCGCGCGCAGGCCGTGCACCGCGAGCACTTCGCCCCCAACCAGGTCGAGCTGGCCACGCTGCTGTCGATCAAGACCGGCGGCTGTCCGGAGGACTGCGGCTACTGCCCGCAATCCGTGCACTACGACACCGGCGTCGACGCGACCAAGCTGATGGACGTCGAGGCCGTGGCGGCCGCGGCCCGCACCGCCAAGGAGCACGGTGCCACGCGCTTCTGCATGGGCGCCGCGTGGCGCGCGCCGAAGGATCGCGACATCGAGGCCGTCTCGGCCATAGTGCGCGAGGTGAAGTCCCTCGGGCTGGAAGCCTGCTGCACGCTGGGCATGCTCAGCCAGACGCAGGCCGCGTCGCTCAAGGACGCCGGCCTCGACTACTACAACCACAACCTCGACACCGCCCCCGAGGCCTACGGCCGCATCATCTCCACGCGCGACTACCAGGATCGCCTGAACACGCTGGGCCACGTGCGCAACGCGGGCATCAACGTCTGCAGCGGCGGCATCGTCGGCATGGGCGAGACGCGCAAGGAACGCGCGGGCCTGGTCGCGCAGCTGGCCAACCTCGAGCCGTACCCGGAGTCGGTGCCCATCAACGAGCTGGTGCGCGTCGAAGGCACGCCGCTGGCCGACGAGAAGCCGCTCGATCCGCTGGAGTTCGTGCGCACGATCGCGGTCGCCCGCATCACGATGCCGCTGGCGCGCGTGCGCCTGTCGGCCGGCCGCCAGCAGATGAGCGAGGCCGTGCAGGCGCTGTGCTTCCTGGCGGGCGCCAACTCGGTGTTCTACGGCGAGAAGCTCCTGACGACGGGCAACCCGGACGTCGAGAAGGATCGCGCGCTGTTCGAGAAGCTGGGCGTGACGACGGCGGCGTCGCAGCACATCGGCTGATTCGCCCCTCCGCCCGACCCGCGAAGGCCGTTGCATCGAAGGTGCAGCGGCCTTCCGCTTTCATGGGTGCGCGAGGCGAGGATCTGCGCAAGCCGTGCTGGCGACGCCATCAGCAGGTGGCGCGGCGACACGGCGACGCTCCGCCCAGGCGCGACGCTCAGCTGCCGATGTCCACGCCGAACATCCTGGCGAACTCGCGGTACTGCTCGAGCGTCATCCGGTCCTTCATCTTCGCGGGCGCTGCCTTCATGGCGTCGCCGCCCTCGGACTTGGCCATGTCCGACATGTGCATGTCCCAGACCCGGGACATCGTGTCCACGAATTCCTTCTTGCTGACGAAACCGTCCTTGTTGGTGTCGATCATGCTCATCTGGAAATGACGCAGCATGTCCTCGCTGCGCGACCCCTGGGCTTGGGCGGGCGCCGTGAACGCGCAGGCGACGGCCACGGCGGAGAGGACGGGCAGCAGCTTTCGCAGGGAGATCTTCATGGTGGTTCCTTCTGGTCCAGGTTGGAAGTGAATCGGCCACGGCAGGAGAGACGAGACGGGTCGAAGAGCCGAGGCCTTGCCTCTTCGCCGCCGAACGAACTTCGACAAGCACCGCGCTCAGGTCGTGCCCACGCGGCCGCGCCATCGATCCGCGGCGCGGGCCTGGATCCACAAGGCGAGCCCGATCGAGACGCACATGGTCAGGAACGCCGCCCAGGCATACGGCCACAGCATCGGCAGGCCCACGAGGATCAGGCCGTCGTTGCTGCCGGGAATGACCAGGCTGCCCCAGCCCATCAAGGCACCGCCGGCCAGGCATCGCAGCGCGGAGATGGCATCGATGCGCACTGGCCGGAAGCGGCCCGCGGTCCAGCCGCCGGCGATCGCGCCGGCAAGCAGGCAGGCGGCCAGCAACAGGCGGCTCGCCAGGCCCTGCGTCATGCCGCGCGCCAGGTCGGCCAGCGCGTCGGTATGGGCCCAGGTGCCCGCCAGGAGCCACATGGCGAGGAAGGCGACGCCGATGACGCAGGTCGCCGCGTGGGGCGACCAGATCCTTGCGCTGACCCATTCGCGCAGCGCCGCGCGGTCTCGACGGCAGGCCGAGGCCATGCGCCAGGCGAACGCGATGGCGACGATCCAGACCACGGCAGGCGCCGCGAATCCAGGCGCTCCACCGACCTTCGCGGGCGGTCCCGGCGTCTCATGGAGCGCACCCAGCAAGCTGCCGAGATAGAACCCCGCCGGGGTCGATGCATACACCCACTCGCCTGAACCGAAGCGCGCGATCGCGCCGAAGACGCAGGCGCGGTTGACGAAGGCGCCCAGTCCCAGCAGGGCGGCGCCCGCCAGCGTCCGGGCGGTCAACGGGTGTCCGGTGGGCCACCGCATCGCCAGGTGCAGGCGGTGCGCGACCAGCAGGCCCGCGCAGACCCACAACGACGCTTCCGCGAGCGCGACGAGGCGCGCCGTCTTGCGCTGGTTGACCAGCTGCTCCACCGCGGCCACGGTACAGGTGGCGCCGCGCTGGATGGCGAAACCCATCAGCCCGGCGCACAAGGCGGCGGCAGCGAACGCGAAGCCGCGGGTCATGAGGTCCATGTCGCTCTCCGGTTCGCCCATCGACGGCGTGACCCTGCGTTCATGTCAGTGGTGCTCGATCACGCCTTCGATCGGATCGGTCGGCGCGTTCCAGGGCGAACGCTCGATCATCCGCAGGGTGTCGGCGTAGCCGGCCTCGCGCCGCGCGCGCACGCCCACGGGCGAGAAGTCGATGTCCTTCGAGCTGTCCTCGTCCTCGAGACGGGGCGCCACCAGGTGCGCCACGTGCATCGTCGTGCTGCATCCCCATGCCGCGAGATCCTTGCAGTGCGCATCGCTGCGCTTGTTCGCGGGCAGTTCCTGCGCGAGCTCCCGGATCACGTGGCGCAGGCGATGGAGCTGCTTCTGCCGCAGGATGTGGCTGTCCGCGCGGCTGGCGAACTGGATGTCCTTGTGGCGCGCCATCACCTGCCAGATCGAGTCCGGCTCGGGGCCGGACTGGTGCCAGACATTGACGGCGAAGATCAGCGAGTCGCGCCGCGGCATGTCGTCCAGCACGGCCTCGATGGGCGTGTTGGAGTAGATGCCACCGTCCCAGTACGGCTGGCCGTCGATGCGCACCGCCGGGAATGCGGGCGGCAGCGCACCGGACGCCATCACGTGGTCGACGGCCAGCCGCTCCTTGCGAGTGTCGAAGTAGCGCATCGCCCTGCTCGCGGCATTGACGGCGCCCACCGTCAGGCGCATCGGCCCGTCGTTGAGCAGGTCGAAGTCGACGAGCCTGCCCAGCGTCTCGCGCAGCGGCGCCGTGCTGTAGTAGGCCGCCTGCTCGATGCCCACGCTGGCGTGCGCGCCACGCAGCGACGGCAGGTTGGGCTCGAAGAAGGCCGGGATGCCGCGCATCACCGTCGTCATGTTGGCCACGAGATTGCCCATGCCCAGCCAGTCGAACGGCCCCGCGTTCGCGCGCGGGCTCTGGACGTGGCGCCAGAACGCGTCCAGCCGTTCCAGCCTGTCGGCCTGCCGGCTTCCCGCGATCACCGCGGCGTTGATGGCACCGATCGACGTCCCGATCACCCAGTCCGGCTCGATGCCGGCCTCGTGCAGGGCCTCGAAGACCCCGACCTGGTAGGCGCCCAGGGCGCCGCCGCCCTGGAGGACGAGCACGACCTGGCCGGGCAGTCTCGATGGCGCCCGAGCCGCGGACGCGGAGGAGGGGGTGGTCATTTGGCGCTTGCTCATTCGAAGTCTCCTGGCGGGCCCGTGCGAACGTCTGTCGAACAGGGGCCCGGTGTCCTTACATGACCTGCTTGGCCATCGTCGCCGGCTTGGCGTCGTTGACGAGGTCGGCGATCGTGAGTTCCACGGGCAGCGCGCTGCTGTTCTTCCACCAGTGCTTCGTGCCGAGATGCTCGCGCGCGACGTCGCCGGCCTTGTGCAGGATGGGCACCGCGCACTTGCTGTTGTTCTCGAAGATCTCCCCGCTCACGACCATGATCAGCGCCGGCCGATCCTCGTGGCTGTTCAGGGGAACGATGCCGCCCGGGGCGATCGTCATGTGCCGCATGCGCAGGCGGCGCTGGTCCAGGTGCACGTTTTCCTGTGCGAGGTCGATGGCGGCGAGCTCCGTGTCGGTGATGCCGACCGGCGCGGTCGGGGCGCCGGGCAACGCGTTCGCGGCGGCCTGTCCGGACGGGCATTCGCCGGCGTGCGCGAGGCCCGCGGCGGCGAGGCTGCAGGCGACGGCGGCCTGGAGGCAGAGGGTAGTGATCGGGGTCTTTTTCATGGGGAAGCTCCTGTGGATGCGAAGGCGAGGGAAGTGAGGATCCAGGCAGCCTGGAACTATTGCGCCGTCCAGCCGCCTTCGATGGGCAGCACGGCGCCGGTGATGGAGGCAGCGTCCTCCGAACAGAGGAACGACGTGAGCGCCGCCACCTGCTCGACCGTGACGAACTTCTTCGTCGGTTGCGCGGCCAGCAGCACGTCGCGAACGACCTGCTCCGCGGTGATGCCGCGTGCTCGCGCGGTGTCGGGAATCTGGCGCTCGACCAGCGGGGTCAGCACGTAGCCGGGGCAGACGGCGTTGACGGTGATGCCGGCTTCGGCGACCTCGAGTGCGACGGCCTTCGTGAAGCCGGCCACGCCGTGCTTGGCCGTGACATAGGCGGACTTGTAGGGGCTGGCCACGAGCGCGTGCGCCGAGGCGATGTTGACGATCCGTCCGAAGCCCCGGCGCTTCATCGCGGGCAGTGCCAGGCGCGTCGTGTGGAAGTTGGCCGTCAGGTTGATCGCGAGGATCGCGTACCACCTGTCGACCGGGAACTCGTCGACCGGCGCGACGTGCTGGATGCCCGCGTTGTTGACCAGCAGGTCGACGCTGCCGAATTCCGCCAGCGCCCGGGCCATCATCATCGACTCGATGTCGTCGACGCGGCTCATGTCGGCAGCGTCGTGGCGCACCTCGACGCCATGCATCTCCGCCATGCCGGCCCGCAGGTGCTCGATCTCGCGTGCTTCCCCGAAGCCGTTGAGGATGACGCTCGCGCCTTGCGCCGCGAGTGTCTGGGCGATCCCCAGTCCGATGCCCGACGTCGAGCCGGTGACCAGGGCGGTCTTTCCCATGAACATGCTGTGTCCTCCTTGTTTCGTGCCGTCGCGACGGAAAGGTCGACGGCATGGACGCAAGATTAGGGACCGCAGGATCGGCAGGGAAATGGCATCAATTCATGGCCTGATCCGCACCGGTTATCACGGCGCATGTAAGGTTTCGGCGCGACGCCCGACTGGCCTGCATGGAGCTCTACCAGATCCGCTATTTCCTGGCCGTCGCCGAGACGCTCAACTTCACGCGGGCGTCGGAGCGATCGTTCGTCTCGCAACCCGCGCTCACCAAGGCGATCCAGCGGCTGGAGGAGACGATCGGCGGCCGGCTGTTCGATCGAACGAAGAACTCGGTGCAGCTCACCAGCCTGGGCAACGCCATGCTGCCGAACTTCCGCCAGATCTACGAAAGCGCGAACCATGCGCGCGAGCAGGCGCGCCTCCTGACCCGCGAACGCAAGGAGGCCGTGCGCGTCGGCGTGATGTGCACGATCGATTTCCACCAGGTCCTGCCGGGTTTCGTGCGCACCCAGGAAGGTCGCACGGAGATCGCGCTGAGCTTTCACGAAGGCAACCTGGAGGCGCTGACGGACGCGCTCGACCAGGGCGACGTCGACGTGGGGATCATGTGTTCGCCCTACGAGATGCCCAGGCGCTTCCGCACGCTGCCGCTGTTTCGCGAGGACTACGTCGTCGCCGTCGGCGAGGACCACCGGTTCGGCGGACGCACCGCCATCGCCATCGCCGAGCTCGACCGCGAGCGCTACTGCGAGCGCACGATGTGCGAGTTCTCGACCTACATCGAACGGTTGCTGCGCGCGCGTGGCATCGGCCTCGAGGTGGTGCAGAGCTCGGCTCGCGAAGACTGGATCCAGGCCTTGGTGCGCTCGAACTTCGGCGTCGCCTTCATGCCGGTCTCGATCGCGCGCGCGGCCGGTCTGCGTTTCGTCCATACGGAGGACGTGCCGATCGTGCGGGAAGTCGTGGTGATCCTGCAGGCGGAGAGGCCCGTCAGCGATGCCCAGCAGGCCGTCGTCGATTCGCTGCTGGCGCACGACTGGTCGCCCATGGTGGGGTGAGCGGGCGGCCCGCGGGTCGCCGCGAGCCGATGGCGATCCCACGAACGCTCGCTGCGCGTCACGAAGAGGCCCGCATGGCGTCGATATACTCGTGCATCGCATTCCGGTCGAGGCGCCATGTCGGACTTTGCACGCCAGGTCGAGACCCTTCGCCCACACTTGCTGCGATTCGCCCGGACGCAGTTGCGCAATGACGCCTGGGCCGAGGACGCCGTCTCCGAGAGCGTGATCGCCGCCCTCGAGCGGCCCGCCGCCTTTGCGGGTCAATCGCAGCTCAAGTCCTGGCTCATCGGCATCCTCAAGCACAAGCTGGTCGACCAGCTGCGCCGCAACACCCGCGAAGTGACGATCCTGGTGGGCGAGGACGGAGAGGATTTCGACGACGACCTGTTCCTGCCGGACGGCCATTGGCGCGAAGCCCCGCAGGACTGGGGCGATCCCGACGCCGCCTGCTGCCAGAAGGAGTTCTTCGAGATCCTGCAGATGTGCTGCGACCACCTCCCGCCCGTGCAGGCCCGGGTCTTCATGATGCGGGAGTGGCTGGAGCTCGAATCCGGCGAGATCTGCACCCAGCTCGAAATTACCGCGGGCAATCTGTGGGTGCTGCTCCACCGCGCCCGGCTGCGCCTGCGCGACTGCCTTCAGGCGCGCTGGTTCGACGGTCAACCCGCGACCTGAGCACCATGCAGAACACCTTGACCTGTCGCCAGGCGACCAAGCTCCTGCTCGAGGACGAGGACTACGAGATCCGCGTGGAGGACCGGGTCGCGCTCCAGGTGCATGTGCGAATCTGCTTCGCCTGCGCACGCTTCGTCGGCCAGCTCAATTTCATGCGACGCGCGACGCGGGCCTGGCGCAAGCATTGCGAGACGTGAAGCCTGGCAGCGACGGCGTGGTCTCGTCGTCGGCGCACGGGCATGGGGCCTTGCCCCACGCGGCGGCGCCGCCACGCAGGACGCGCGGCGCTGCCGGCAGGATGGCGACCGCCTCGATCTTCACGGGTCGACGCGGCCCGTCGCATCCACGGTCGGGCCTTCAGGGGCCCAGGTAGAAATCCATGGGGATGAGTTCGACGGCCCATCCGGCTTCCTCGCCCAGGGTGGCGGCCGGATGCATGGCGGCGATGCGCAGCGCTTCGTCGTGGCTGTCGGCGTCGATGAGGAACAGGCCGCCGACCACTTCCTTCGACTCCGTATACGGGCCATCGACGATCTGCGTCTTGCCGCCGCGCGGGCGAAGCGTTCTCCAGGTAGCCAGATCACCCAACGAGGCGGAGACCAGAACCTTGCCGGTCGCGCGCATCTTCTCGTCCAACGAGGGGCACTGGCTCACCAGCTTCTTGACGTCGCCCGGCCCCATCGCGGCGAACCTTTCGGGCGTGAAGTAGGCCAGTCCGAGGTATTTCATGGAAACTCCTTTGAGGTGGTGATACCCAGGCGACGAATGCGAGGGTCGGAAATCGACAAGGTCGCACGCGAGTTTGTAACGCGTTTGGCCCGGTCGGGCTGTTCCAGGGAGACGGACGCACCGGTTGCTGACCTGGATCAACACGGTGCGGGCACCCGCCCGGCACGATGCCGCGATGAACCAGATCGAACGGGAACGGGACGTCGTCGTGATCGGGGCGGGGCCGGCTGGACGTGACCGTGCTCGAGCAGCAGCCGGCGGCGGCCATCGAGGCACCGGCGGAAGACGGCCGCGAGATCGCCGTCACGCATCGCGCGCGGGCGATCATGGAACGCCTCGGCTTGTGGAGTGCATTGCCGGCGGACGCCATCGCGCCGCTGCGCGAGGCCTGCGTGCTGGATGGGAATCGCACGCAGCCGCTGCGCTTCGCGGCCCGGGACCAGTCGGGCGGCCCGCTGGGTTGGCTGGTTCCGAACCATCGCATCCGCGCGGCCGCGCTGGCCGCGGCGCGTGCGCGACCGGCCGTCCGGCTGCGTTGCGATGCGCGGGTGGCCGGGCTCGAACTCGGCGCGCAGCGGGCACGCGTCACGCTGGCGGACGGCGAACCGGTCGAGGCGGCGCTCGCCGTGGCGGCGGACAGCCGCTTCTCGCAGACGCGCCGGTTGGCCGGCATCGGCGCGTCGATGCGCGACTTCGGGCGCAGCGTGATCGTCGCCTGCATGGCGCACGACAAGCCGCACGACGCCACGGCCTGGGAGTGCTTTCGCTACGGCAACACGCTGGCGCTGCTGCCCATGCGCGGCGAGCGGTCGTCGGTCGTGCTCACGGTGTCCAGCGACGCGGCGGCGTGCTGGCTCGCGATGGATGACGCCGAGTTCGGAGCGCGCGTCACCGACCAGGCGGGCGAGCGCCTGGGCCGCATGCGGCTGGCCGGCAAGCGCCATCACTATCCGCTCGTGGGCGCGTACGCGCATCGTTTCGTCGCGCAGCGGTTCGCGCTGATCGGCGACGCGGCCGTGGGCATGCATCCGGTGACGGCCCACGGCTGGAACTTCGGCCTCTATGGCGTGGAGGTGCTGGCGCGGGAACTCGGCGCGGCGCTCGCGCGCGGGCACGACGTGGGCGCGCCTGCCGCGCTCGCGGCGTACGAGCGCGCGCACCGGCGTGCGACGTGGCCGATCTACATGGGCACCAACGCGCTCGTGACGCTGTTCACCGACGACCGTGCCCCCGCCAGGTTCGCACGCCAGGCGGTGCTCGACGCCGTCACGCGATTGCCCGGGCTCGACGGGCTGGTACGGTCGCTGGTGGTGCGCCAGTTGGTCGGCGATGCGGGGCGGCGCTCGCTCGCGTCGCCCGAAGGAGCCCTGTCATGAGCGAACTCCGCTGGTCCGATGCGCTGTCCCTGGACATGCCCGTGATGGACGAGACGCATCGCGAATTCGTCGACCTGCTCGCGGCCGTGGCCGATGCGCCCGACGCCGACCTGGTCGCCGCCTGGGTGCGGCTCGTCGAGCACACCGGCGCCCACTTCGGCCAGGAGGACCGCTGGATGGCGCAGACGCGCTTCGCGTCGGTCAACTGCCACGCGACCCAGCATCACGTCGTGCTGCAGGCGCTGCGCGAAGGCCTGTCGGCGGGCGCGGCGGGGCGGCTGGACGTGATCCGCCTGCTCGCCCACGAGCTCGCGATCTGGTTCCCGCAGCATGCCCAGACGATGGACGCCGCGCTGGCGCTGCATCTGCGCAGCGTCGGCTTCGATCCCGCGACCGGGGACGTGGCCCGGCCCGAGCGCCTGCCGGCGCAGGCGATCACCGGCTGCGGCTCGGCCTCCTGCACGCCCGCCTGAGCGGGCACCGGCCGGCCTCAGCCGTGGGCGCGCACCGGCGCCGGCACCACCGTCACCCAGCGCGACTTCGCGAACGCGAACACCACCGCCGTCACCGCCAGCACCCACACGATCACCGCGCCGGACGGCAGGTCCAGCAGCGCCGACAGCGCGAGTCCCAGCGCGTAGCCGACGGCGCCGACGCCGAAGCCGCCGATGTAGCGCGCGCGGCCCGTCATCCCGCGCGTGGCCAGCGCCGGCACGATCAGGCTGGTGAACACGAGGTAGACCCCGACCAGTTGCACCGACGCCGTCACCGCGATCGCGAACGTGCCGTAGAAACCGAAGCGCCCGAGGCGGCCGACGAGCCCGGTGAGCATGCCCAGGCCCAGCACCGCCGTCACGAGCGCGAGCCAGGCGATCTGCGTCTTGCCGACCCACAGGATCTGGCCGACCAGCAGGTCCTTCAGGTGCTCGCCGCCGTGCGGGTTGTTCGACAGCATCAGGATGCCGGCGCACGACGCCAGCACGAACATCACGCCGATCAGCGCTTCCTGGATCTCGGGCCACATCTTCTCGGTCCAGGTCAGCAGCAGCGCGCCGGCGAGCGCCGCCGTCACCGCGGCGGCCTGCACCGCGATGCCGCCCTCGGGCAGCCCCAGCGCGTCGGCGCCGATCACGCCGAGGCCGGCGATCTGCGCGATGGCGAGGTCGATGAAGACGATGCCCTTGTCGAGGACGCGCGCGCCCAGCGACACGTGCGTGACGAGCACCAGCAGGCCGGCGGCGAGGGCGGGGCCGAGGATGCCCCAGTCGAGCGCGCTCCAGTTCATCGCGACGTCTCCTTCACTTCGATGCGCCGAGCAGGCGCGCCAGGGTGTCGTCGAACAGGCCGGTGAGATCCTTGGCGCCGTCGGTGCCGCCCACGGTGAACGGCAGCTTCACGGCGGGGATGTGCGCGTGCTCGCTGAGCCATTCGTCGGGCTTGGGATCCTGGTAGGCCGAGTAGACGACCATCCTGGCCGGGCGCGACTTCAACGTGTTCAGCACCTCCTCGAGGTGCGACGCGCTGGGCTCGACGCCGGGCTTGGGCTCCAGCACCGCGACCTCGTTCAGGCCCAGCCAGTCCTCCATGTAGGCGTAGGCCTTGTGGTGCGCCGCGATGGCCGTGCCCTTCAGCGGCGCGGCCTGCTTCGCCCAGCGCGCCATGTTGGCCTGCCACTTCGCGTTGAACGCGTCCAGGCGCTGCCTGTACTGCGCGGCGTGCGACGGGTCGACCTGGGCCAGGCGCGCGCCGAGCGCGTTGGCCACCAGCGCGATGTTGCGCGGGTCGGTCTGGATGTGCGGGTTGCCGTCGGGGTGGACGTCACCCTGCGAGCGATCGACCTGCTTGGGCACGTCCAGCTTGCGCACGAAATCTGCGGCCGCGAAGTTGCCCGGCTGGCCCGGCTGGATGCGCGGGTTGCCCGACTGCTGCAGCAGCACCGGCAGCCAGCCGATCTCGAGCTCGGCACCGGTGCAGGCCACCATGTCGGCGTTGCGGGCGCGCGAGATCAGGCTGGGCTTGGCCTGCACCTGGTGCGGGTCCTGCATCGCGGTGGTGGCGACGCCGACGTCGACGAGGTCGCCGCCGAGCTCCGTCGCGAGCGCGCCCCACTCGGGTTCGCAGGCCAGCACCTTGACGGCGGCCTGCGCCGGCAGCGCGAAGGTGGCAGCGATGGCGAGCGCGGCGAGCGGCGTGGTCTTGAAGAGGAAGGTCATGGTCGTTCCTTGAGATCGGATCCGGGGATCAGTACGCATGCGCGCCGTGCGCGCCGAGCGAGGTCTGGTACTGCAGCAGCCACTGGTTGTCGACGAAGCCCTGGCGCGTGCGGTCCTGCGCGAACTGCAGGCGGACGCGCGCGAACTCGCTCTCGCTGAAGTCCACCATCACGGAGTTCTTGGTGGGATGGAAGTCGTCGGCGAGGCCCGGTGCCAGCGCCCAGTTGTCGCGTCCCGGGTTCAGGCGCTCGGTGCGCAGGCCCACGCGCCACATCGGCATGAACTGCCACACGCCCTGCACGTAGCCGCCCGACTGCACCTGGTGCAGCGCGAACGGCCCGTCGGTGATCTGCGAGAGGTTGCCGTCGCGCCGGCTCTGCAGCCACTCGCCCTGCAGCTTGAAGTAGGTGCGCGTCGCGTTGCCGTTGGGCGCCCACTTCATCACGCCGTCGGCGACGATGACGCGCGAGCGGCCGTTGAACAGGGCGGTGGTGTCGAGGGTGCCGAAGGCGTCCTGCACCAGCGTCTGGCCGTTGGCCGAGGCCTGCAGCAGCGACAGGCCGCCGCGCCAGCTGATGCTGTCGCCGACGTCGCCGCCGGTGTGGAACGTGAACGCCGTCATGCCGGCGGCGTTGCGGCTGCCGTCGTCGCCCGGGAAGCCGCGGCCGCGGCCGGCCTCGAGACCGAATTCCATGTACTGGTCGGTGGGCGCGAGCCAGTGCAGCTGCACGCCGTCGTCGGCGTACTGCGCGCCCAGCATGGCCTGGTAGGCGACGGGAGAGTCGACGAAGTCCCAGGTGTGGCTGTGCTGGCTGTTGAGGTAGCCGATGCCCGAGAAGAAGCGACCGGCCTTCAGCACGAAGCCGGCGGGCAGCGTCGTCGTCGTGATGAAGGCCTCCTCGGCCTCGATCGAGTTGTCGCCGCCGATCGACAGGTTGATGTTGCCGGCCAGCCAGGGGTCGATGTTGGCGGACAGCGCGAGCTCGGACTCGGCCAGGCTGAAGCCCCGCGAGCCGATGCCCACGTCGGCGCCTGGCGGCAGCGCGAAGCCGGTGATGCGGGCCTGGCCGGGATCCTGGGACGTGTGGGCGTACGTGCCCGACAGGATCAGCGAGATCTGCGGGTTGAACGAGCCGCCGTTGGCCGCGCCGTTGGGCGCATTGCCGCTGAGGTCGACGGTGGCGACGGCGGCCGGCGCGGGCGTGGGTGCCACGGCGGAAGCCTCGGCCATCGCCGGCGGCGACGGCGGTGCCGTGGCGGACGCGGCGGCCAGCGATGCGGCCGCGCCGCCGTCCTGCGCCCTTGCCTTGGCCAGCTCGGCCTGGGTGTCGTGCAGCCGTGACTCGAGCGCACCGATGCGCTTGTCGTAGTCGGACTTCATGGCGGCGAGTGCCTTCTTCAGCTCGGCGATGTCGCTGGCGGGCGAGGCGAGGGCGGCGTTTTGCAGGCCGGCGGCCAGCAGCAGGGCGGCGAGCGGACGCAGTGCTCGCGACGAGGAGGCCGGCGCTCGGGCGGCGGTGGGGGCGGACATGAAGGATTCTCCCGATCCACGCGCGACCGCGCCGGTGGGCGGTCGGACGGGCGGATCGTCGTGGCGGCCGGCCGGAGGGGCACGACGCGCCGGAATGGACGAGGCGAACGAACCGGGCGCCGGCGAGCGGCGGGGTTCGAGGCGGGGCGTTTCCGGCGCGCACGGGCGCGGCGGATTCGCGGCTTCAGGCGGACCGGGTGTCGGCCGGAGGCGCGCGCGACGCGTAGGCGAGCGTCGTGCGCGGGCTGAAGCGCCGCATCGTCGCGGCGGCGACGGGGGCTTCGGGCAACGGGGCCACCAGGACGGCAGCGGTGGGCGCCGGCGCGGCGCCGCCGAGGGCGGCCGCCAGCAGGCAGGTGGGACAGTCGTGCTGCGCGCCGACGTGCTGCTCGTCGTGCGCCGAGGCGGCGCTGGCGACGTGAGTGTACGCGTGCGCCGTGGCGGCGAACTGCGCGCCAGCGAGCGCCAATGCCAGGCCCAGCACCCAGGACAGCGGGTGCCGCGCGATCCAGCGGCGAAGGGCTTGCAGCGACATGGTCGATCGATGGGCGCCGCGCGCCTCCGAAGGGGAGATCGCCGAACGGCAGGCCGCCAGCTTAACGCATCGGTCGGCGGCCGCCCTCGCCATTCAGACCCAGAAAGCCATCGTCTGTCGCGCGGCGGGCAGCCGTCAGACTAGAAAACTGATCAGTTCGAACGCTTTCATATCCGCCTCCGGCGCTCGATCAGCCAAAAGGAAGTTCGAGGGAGCGCCGGATCCGGCTCTGCCGGGCCGGTCGCGGCCCGCCCCTCGGGGGCAGGGAGCGCGCGCGAAGCCTCCCCTCGGGGGATAGCGACCGTGGGACTCTATTTATTGCTCGACGAACGCGCGCTCGATGACGAAGTCGCCGGGCGTGGTCGTGTTGCCTTCCTTGAAGCCGCGCGATTCCATCATCGACTTCAGGTCGCGCAGCATCTCGGGGCTGCCGCAGATCATCACGCGGTCTTCCGCCGGGCTCAGCGGCGGCAGGCCCAGGTCGGCGGCCAGCTTGCCGTTCTCCAGCAGCGTGGTGACGCGGCCCTGGTTGCGGAATTCCTCGCGCGTGACCGTCGGGTAGTACAGCAGCTTGCCGCTGAGCATCTCGCCCAGGAACTCGTGCTTGGGCAGGTGTTCCTCGATGAAGTCGTGGTACGCCAGCTCGTTGACCTGGCGCGTGCCGTGCACCAGGATCACCTGCTCGAAGCGCTCGTAGGTCTCCGGGTCGCGGATGATGCTCAGGAACGGCGCGACGCCGGTGCCGGTGGACAGCAGGTACAGGCGCTTGGCCGGCAGCAGGTAGTCGATCAGCAGCGTGCCGGTGGGCTTGCGGCCGACGATGATGGTGTCGCCCACCTGGATGTGCTGCAGCCGGGACGTCAGCGGGCCGTCGGGCACCTTGATCGAGAGGAATTCGAGGTGCTCCTCGTAGTTCGCGCTGGCGATCGAGTAGGCGCGCAGCAACGGCTTGCCGTCGTCCTTGCGCAGGCCGATCATCGTGAAGTGGCCGTTGGAGAACCGCAGCGAGGCGTCACGCGTGGTGGTGAAGCTGAACAGGCGGTCGGTCCAGTGATGCACGCTCAGCACGCGCTCTTCGAGGAAGGCACTCATGGTCGGTGGTCGGCAGATCGGGGGAGGCGGTCGCGGCCCGGCTTGGAAAATGGGCTACGGGGAAACCCGTCATTGTCGCAGAGGCCGCTTCCTCGCGATTGCCATAAGCTCAAACGGAATATGAATTTGGCCCGACCGGACGAGTCTCAGGCGGCCGCCTCGGCCTGTAGCCAGTCGGCGAAGGCCCGCAGGGCCGGCAGCTCGGCCTTCTCCTCCGGCCAGATGAGCGAATAGGCGCGCTGGCCGCCCACCGGCCGCGGGGCGATGTCCAGCAGCCGGCCCTGGGCCAGTTCCTCCTGCACGAAGAACGGCGGCGTCAGCGCGACGCCCATGCCGTGCACGGCGGCCTCGGTCAGCATCGAGAACAGCTCCAGGCGCGGGCCGGCCATCGGCTGGGGCACCGCCAGCCCGAGGCCCTCGAAGAACTGGCGCCAGGCGTAGGGGCGGGTCGACTGCTGGAGCAGCGGCAGGCGGGCCCAGTCAGCGGCGCCCTGCGGGCGTCCTGCGGCCAGCGCCGGGAGCGCCGGGCTGGCCACGGCGATCAGCGATTCGCTCATCAGGAAGCGTTTCTCGGTGCCGGGCCAGGCGGCGGAGCCCGTCTCGCCGGCATGGATGGCCGCGTCGAACGGGGTGTCGGCGAACAGGAAGGGTCGCGTGCGCGAGCTCAGATGCACGGCCACGTGCGGATGCGCGCGCTGGAACGCCGGAAGCCGCGGCAGCAGCCAGCGCGTGCCGAAGGTGGGCACGACGGCCAGTTCCAGCGAGCTGCCGCGCCCGCCGCGGGCCATCAGCTCGAGGGTGTCGCGCTCGACCTCGTCCAGCCGGGCGCCGACGCTGCGGCTGTAGTCCAGCCCCGCCTCGGTGAGCATCACGCCGCGGCGGGTGCGGCGGAACAGGCGCACGTCCAGGAAGGACTCCAGGGCGGCCACCTGGCGGCAGATGGCGCTTTGCGTCACCGACAGCTCCTCGGCGGCCTTGGTGAAGCTCTGGTGGCGGGCGGCGGCCTCGAAGGCCTCGAGCGCGCCGGTGGAGGGCAGCTTGCGTCGCATGATCTACAAGTGCGTATTGTGCACAGATCGGTGCGGATAAAGCGGTTGTACGGCCGGAATCTGCGGCCTATAGTGCCGGATTCATGCGAAAGACGCACGCCGTCGGCCGCCCCAAGACCACTCTTACGCAGAAAGCCCGCCATGGCCTCCTCCCGCGCCAGCTTCCACTGGGACGACCCGCTGCTGCTCGCCGAGCAGCTCTCCGACGACGAGCGCATGGTCCTGGACTCGGCGCGCGCGTACTGCCAGGACAAGCTCAAGCCGCGCGTGCTCGAGGCCTTCCGCCACGAGAAGATGGATGTCTCGATCTTCCCGGAGATGGGCTCCCTTGGCCTGCTGGGCCCGACCATCCCCGAGCAGTACGGCGGTGCCGGCCTCAACTACGTCAGCTACGGCCTGATCGCGCGCGAAGTCGAGCGGGTGGACTCCGGCTATCGCTCGATGATGAGCGTGCAGAGCTCGCTCGTGATGGTGCCCATCAACGAGTTCGGCAACGAGGCGACGAAGCGCAAGTACCTGCCCCGGCTGGCGACGGGCGAGTGGATCGGCTGCTTCGGCCTGACCGAGCCCAACCACGGCTCCGACCCGGGCAGCATGGTCACCCGCGCCCGCAAGGTCGACGGCGGCTATGCGCTGACGGGCGCCAAGATGTGGATCACCAACTCGCCGGTCGCCGACGTGTTCGTGGTCTGGGCCAAGGACGACGAGGGCGCGATCCGCGGCTTCGTGCTGGAGAAGGGCTGGAAGGGCCTGTCGGCGCCGGCGATCCACGGCAAGGTGGGCCTGCGCGCGTCGATCACCGGCGAGATCGTGATGGACGAGGTGTTCTGCCCCGAAGAAAACGCCTTCCCCGAGGTGCGCGGCCTGAAGGGTCCGTTCACCTGCCTGAACTCGGCGCGCTACGGCATCGCCTGGGGCGCGCTCGGCGCCGCGGAGGACTGCTGGCACACCGCGCGCCAGTACGTGCTCGATCGCAAGCAGTTCGGCAAGCCGCTCGCGGCCAACCAGCTGGTGCAGAAGAAGCTGGCCGACATGCAGACCGAGATCACGCTGGGCCTGCAGGGCTGCCTGCGCCTGGGCCGCATGAAGGACGAGGGCACGGCCGCGGTGGAGATCACCTCGATCATGAAGCGCAATTCGTGCGGCAAGTCGCTCGAGATCGCGCGCCTGGCCCGCGACATGCTGGGCGGCAACGGCATCTCCGACGAATTCGGCATCGCGCGCCACATGGTCAATCTCGAGGTGGTCAACACGTACGAGGGCACGCACGACATCCACGCGCTGATCCTCGGCCGCGCGATGACCGGCATCGCGGCATTTTGAGCCCCGGAATTGACGGCCCCACGCTCGCTGGCGCTCGCTGCCCCCGAGGGGCCGGCCGCGGGCGGCCCGGCGGAGCCGGTTCCGCCGCTCCCTCGAACCCGGGTTGAAGCATCTCAGCGGCGGCGCCGGCACTTGCGGCGCGCCTGCATTGTTTCGTTGATTGGAGTTTGTCGATGACTGCGACGCCGAGATCGCTTGCTGGCGTGAAGGTGCTGGACCTCTCGCGCGTGCTCGCGGGCCCGTGGTGCGGGCAACTGCTGGCCGACCTCGGCGCGGACGTCGTGAAGGTCGAGCGCCCCGGCGCCGGCGACGACACGCGCTCGTGGGGGCCGCCGTGGCTCAAGGACGCGAGCGGCGAGCCCACGCGCGACGCCGCGTACTACTTCTGCGCCAATCGCAACAAGCGCTCGGTCACGATCGACATGGCCACGCCGGACGGCCAGGCGCTGGTGCGGCGGCTGGCGATGGAAGCCGACGTCGTGCTCGAGAACTTCAAGGTCGGCGGCCTGGTGCAGTACGGCCTCGACCACGCGAGCCTGCTGAAGATGAAGCCGTCGCTGGTGTACTGCTCGATCACGGGCTTCGGCCAGAGCGGCCCGTACGCGCAGCGCGCCGGCTACGACTTCCTGATCCAGGGCATGGGTGGCCTGATGAGCGTCACCGGCCGTGCCGAGGACGAGGAGGGCGCGGGCCCGCAGAAGGTCGGCGTCGCGCTGACCGACATCCTCACCGGCCTGTACGCCACCGTCGGCGTGCTGGCCGCGCTCGCGCACCGCGATCGCACCGGCGAGGGCCAGCACATCGACCTCGCGCTGCTGGATGTGCAGGTCGCCTGCCTCGCCAACCAGACGGCCAACTACCTGATCGGCGGCGCCGTGCCGCGGCGCATGGGCAACGCGCACCCCAACATCGTGCCCTACCAGGACTTCCCGACCGCCGACGGCGACATGATCCTGGCGGTCGGCAACGACGGCCAGTTCGCGAAGTTCTGCGAGGTGGCGGGCAAGTCCGGGTGGGCGAGCGACGAGCGCTTCGCCACCAACGCGGCGCGCGTGAAGCACCGCGCCGAGCTGATCGTGCTGCTGCGCCAGACCACCGTGATGCGCACGACGCACGACTGGATCGTCGCGCTGGAGGCGGCCGGCGTGCCCTGCGGCCCCATCAACCGCCTCGACGAAGTCTTCGCCGACCCGCAGGTCGTCGCGCGCGGCCTGCGCATCGACCTCCCGCACGCGGTGGCCGGCACGGTGCCGGGCGTCGCCAACCCGATCCGGCTGTCGGCGTCGCCGGTGGCCTACGACCGCGGGCCGCCGGTGCTGGGCGAGCACACGGCGGAAGTGCTCGAGCAGTGGTTGGGCCGCTGAGCACGAGGCGAGCAGAGGGGTCTGGCCCGGCCTCGAATCGCGAGTGGCGAAATGTCGTCGAGCAGCCTCGCAGCGCGATTCGAGGAGGGGCCGGACCCCTCCGTCCATGACGCCCGCCTCGCGCGCTCACTCGCCTTCCGAATCGTGCTCCGTCGTCGGATCGGTTGCCGCCGGCACGCGGTAGGACTCGGTGGCCCAGGCGCCGAAGTCGCCGTTGCGGCAGCGGTCGCTGCAGAACGGACGCGACGGGTTGGACGGGCCGTACTTGCAGGGCTTGCCGCAGCCCGGGCACTGGATGTCGCGCTCCGGGCCCTCGAGGCCCGGCGGGATGGCGGAAGCGGTCATGCGAAAGATCTCGTGAGGCGGACTTGCGTCAGGAGCACAGCGCCAGTTCGAAGGCGCAGTCTTCGGCCAGCGGGCGCAGGCGGCCTTCGCTGTCGGACTTCATCAGGCGGATCGACACCATCAGGCGGTGGCCGCTGATCTCGGGGACGAGGTCGGCCTCGCGCGGCAGTCGCACGCGCAGCAGGTGCCAGGTGCGCGCGGCGGTCAGGCTCTGCTGGTACTGGCCGCCGATGGCCACCACCTTGTGCGGCACGCCGGACTCGCGCAGCAGGCCCAGCAGGACATGCAGCGAGGTCGACAGCGGCGTGAGCGTGTCCGTCCAGCGCAGCAGGTCCGCGCGCCGGTGCTCGGGCGGGTATTGCTGCCACGCGTAGTAGGCCGGCAGGTCGAACGCACAGGTACCCCCGGGGATGCCGATGCGGCTGCGGATGCTCATCAGCCATTCGTTGGACGTGAGCGCCTGGCCGGCCTTGCCGGGGGATTCGTTCAGGCTGGTGAAGGCGACGTCGATGCGGCCGATGACCTCGTCGAGGGCGGCCTCCGAGATGGCCGGATTGCCGCGGTAGCTCAGCAACTGCTGCTTGTGGCGATCCAGTTCCTTGAGCACGTCGGACTTGAGGTCGGCGCGCGCGGCGACGTCCATGATCTCGAACATCGAGGCCAGCGCGTAGTGATGGTCGACCGGTTCGTCGCGCGCGATGAGGCCGGCCATGCGGTCGAACAGGTGTTCGAGCCGGAGCATCGTGCGGATGCCCTCGTTGAACGGATATTCGTATAGGACCAAGGCGTTCTCTGGTTCGGCGGTGAGCGCGATTGTTTCACACGCGTTACGAGCTTCGCTCCCCTAGACGCGCACGTGAGCGCAATCTGCAGCTTTGTCCTACAAGATCACGCCGCGCCGCCGAGGTTCCACGCCGTGCACAGCGCGTCGACCTCGCCGTCGAGCTGCTCGAGCGTGATCGCGTCGTTGACGATCACCGCGTCGGCGATCGCGCGCCGCTGCGCGCGCGTCGCCTGCTGGTCGACCACGCGCTGCACCGCGTCGGGCGTCCAGCTCGAACGCGCGACGACCCGCTCGACCTGCGTGGCCGTCGAGCAATCGACCACCAGCACGCGGTCGACGCGCGCGCGCCAGGTGCCCGACTCGGCGAGCAGCGGCACGTCGAACACGACGGGCTGGTCCGCCCCCGCGCGTGACGCCTGCGCGCGCGTGGCGTCGGCGATCATCGGATGCAGGATGGCCTCGAGACGCAGGCGCTGCCCCGGCTCGGCGAAGACGAGCGCGCGCATCCTCGCGCGGTCCATCGCGCCGTCGGGGCCGATCATGTCGTCGCCGAAGGCGGCGGCGATGGCGGGAAGGGCGTCGCCGCCCGGGGCGGTCAGCGCGTGGGCGAGGGCGTCGGTGTCGACCACCAGCGCGCCGTGCGCGGCCAGCCGCCAGGCGACGCTGCTCTTGCCGCTGCCGATGCCTCCGGTGAGGCCGAGCCTCAGGCCCCGAAGTCGATGCCCGCCCATGACAGCAGGGTGTCGTTGCCGACGAACATCACGAACAGGCCGCCGCCGGCCAGGAACGGGCCGAACGGGTATTGCTGGTGGCGCTGGTGCTTGCCCAGCAGCATGCGCGGCACGTTGACGCACAGCCCCACGAGGGAGGCGATCAGGATGATGGGCAGGATCGCCTGCCAGCCCAGCCACGCGCCGAGCGCGGCCAGCAGCTTCAGGTCGCCGCCGCCCATGCCCTGGCGCTTCATCAGCAGTGCGAAGCCGGTGGCGATCAGCCACAGGGGCACGTAGCCGGCGATGGCACCCCACACCGCGGTCGACAACGGGATCGTGCCGCCGAGCGCCGCCATCAGCAGCCCCAGCCACAGCAGCGGGTAGGTGAGGTCGTCGGGCAGGTACTTGGTGTCGAGGTCGACCAGCGCCATCGCCACCAGCAGCGCGATCGCCGCGCACCAGCCCAGCGTGGCCAGGTGCGGCCCGAACTTCCAGCCTGCGAGGCCGAACAGCAGCCCGGTGCCGAGCTCGACGAGCGGATAGCGCACAGAGATCGGCGTGCCGCAGGCCGAGCACTTCGCGCGCAGCGCGAGCCAGCTCAGGAGCGGGATGTTCTCATACCAGCGGATCGCGTGGCCGCAGGCGCCGCAGCGCGAGCGCGGCGTGGCCAGGCCCAGCGGCGTCAGGACTGCGAGGTGCGCATCGATGTCGAGCCCGGCCTCGGTGATCGCCGCCGGCTGCGGCTTGCCGAAGACCTGCTTCCAGACCTCGCCGTCGCCCAGCATGCCGCCGAAATCGAGCAGCCACTCGCGCATCATGATGATCGGCTTGCGATGGATCACCACGTTGAGGAAGCTGCCGACCAGGAGTCCGAAGACTCCCAGCACGACAGGCGAACCGCAGACCCACTGCAGGTTGGTCAGGAACTCGTCCAACGCTCAGACCACTTGGCCGATCTTGAAGATGGGCAGGTACATCGAGACGACGATGCCACCGATCAACGTGCCCAGCACGACGATGATGATCGGCTCCATCAGGGTCGACAGGCCCTTGACCATCTCGTCGACTTCCTCTTCGTAGAACTCGGCGGCGCGGGCGAGCATGTCGTCCAGCGCGCCGGATTCCTCGCCGATGGCCGACATCTGCAGCACCATCGTCGGGAAGACGTTGGCGCTGGTCATCGAGGTGGTCAGCGCCGAGCCGGCGGCGACGTCGCGCTGGATCTGCTGGGTGGCCTGCGTGAAGACGAGATTGCCGGCGGTGCCGCCGACCGAGTCGAGCGCCTCGACCAGCGGGACGCCGGCGGCGAACATCGTCGACAGCGTGCGCGTCCAGCGCGCGACCACCGACTTCATCACCAGGTCGCCGAAGATCGGCAGGCGCAGCAGCAGGCGGTCCATGAAGAACTGCATCTTCTCGGAACGCTTCCACGACTGGATGAAGACGTAGCCGCCGAGGAAGAGGGTGCCGAAGATCAGCCACCAGTAGTGGATGAAGCCGTCGCTCATCGCCATCACGAACAGCGTGGGCGCGGGCAGTTCGGCGCCGAACGACGTGAACACTTCCTTGAACGACGGGATCACGAAGATCATGATCACCGTGAGCACCGCGAACGCCACCACGATGACGGAAGTGGGATAGATCAGCGCCGACTTGACCTTCTGCTTGATCGCGATCGTCTTTTCCTGGTAGAGCGCCAGGCGGGCCAGCAGTTCTTCCAGGATACCGCCGGCTTCGCCGGCCTCGACCAGGTTGCAGTACAGCGCGTCGAAGTATTGCGGGTGCTTGCGGAACGCGGACGACAGGCTCGTGCCGGTCTCGACATCGCCGCGGATCTCGTTGAGCAGGCGCGTCATGCGCGGATTGGTGGAACCGCGGGCGACGATGTCGAAGGCCTGCAGCAGCGGGACGCCGGCCTTCATCATCGTGGAGAGCTGGCGCGTGAAGACCGCGATGTCCTTCTGCTTGATGGAGCTGCCGCCGCTCACGCGACGCTTGCGCACCTTCGTGACCATGATGCCCTGGCGACGCATGCTGGCGCTGACCGCCGCCTCGCCACCCGCGCGCAACTCCCCGCGCACCAGCTTGCCGGTGCGGTCCTTGCCTTCCCACTCGAAAATGTGATCCGGGGCGCTCTTCGCCGCCATCGCAGTAGCCATCAGTCCTCCAACCGCCCTGTCGGGCATGGTTGCGCGATTCTGCCTTGGAGAAGGCGTGATTTGAGCCCGACTTGTAAGCGACTCATTCGTTCGTGCAGGAAATGACTTCTTCCAGCGTCGTCACTCCGAGCCGCACCTTGACCAGGCCGGACTGGCGCAGGTCGCGCACGCCGTCGTCCTTGGCGCACTGGGCGATGTCGGGCGCATTGCCTTGCGCCAGGATGATCTGCTGCATCTTCTCGGTGATGGGCATGACCTGGTAGATGCCGACGCGGCCGCGATAACCGTTGTTGCAACTCGAGCAGCCCACGGCGCGGTACGGACGCCACGTGTCGTCCAGCTCTTCCTCGGTGTAGCCGGCGCGCAGCAGCGACGCGCGCGGGTAGTCGGCCGGCAGCTTGCAGCTCTCGCACAGCCGGCGCGCCAGGCGCTGGGCGGTGATCAGCAGGATCGAGGACGCGATGTTGAACGGCGCCACGCCCATGTTCTGCAAGCGGGTCAGCGTGGTGGGGGCGTCGTTCGTGTGCAGGGTGGACAGCACCATGTGGCCGGTCTGGGCGGCCTTGATGGCGATATCGGCGGTCTCCAGGTCGCGGATTTCGCCGACCATGATGACGTCAGGATCCTGGCGCAGGAACGATTTCAGCGCTGCCGCGAAATTCAGGCCGGCCTTGTCGTTGACGTTGACCTGGTTGACGCCCGGCATGTTGATTTCGGCCGGATCCTCGACGGTCGAGATATTCACGCCCGGTTGGTTGAGCATGTTCAGGCAGGTATACAGCGACACCGTCTTGCCGCTACCCGTGGGGCCGGTGACCAGCACCATGCCGTACGGCCGCACGATGGCGGCCAGCAGGCGTTCCTTTTCCGCCGGCTCGTAGCCCAGCGCCTCGATGCCCAGCCGCGCGCTGGAGGGGTCGAGGATACGGATGACGATCTTCTCGCCGTACAGCGTGGGCAGCGTGCTGACCCGGAAGTCGATCGACTTGCTTCCGAACTTGAGCTTCATCCGGCCGTCCTGCGGGACGCGCTTCTCGGAGATGTCCAGCCGCGAGATGACCTTGATGCGCGATGCCAGCTTTTCCTTGATGGCGATCGGCGGCTGCGTGATCTCGCGCAGTTCGCCGTCGATGCGGAACCGCACGCGGTAGTTGAATTCGTAGGGCTCGAAGTGCAGGTCGGACGCGCGCAGGTTGATCGCGTCGATCAGCATCTTGTGCAGGAACTTGACGACGGGCGCGTCCTCGACCTCGGAGGTCGTCTCCTGCTTTTCCTGCTGGGCTGTCGGATCCTCGTCGGTGACCTCGAACTCGAAGTCCGAGCTCGCCAGCGCCTCCATCGTCTCCTTGGCGGACGCCGACTGGTCGCTGACCAGGCGCATCAGCTTGTCGTATTCGACGACGATCCATTCCGGCGCGAGCTGGGTGGCGAACTTGATGCGCTCGACCGCCTCCTGGTCGGTCGGGTCGGCGCAGGCGATGAACAGGCGGCCTCCCCGCTTGCCCAGCGGGTAGACGCGATATTGGGCGATCAGCTTGGCATCGATGATGCCCTGCGGCAGCGACTTGGCGTCGACGGCGTCCAGATCGAGCAGGGGCACCGCCAGCGCGCTCGACAGCGCGTGCGCCAGCGCGAGCGGCTTCATCGTGCCGGTCTCGATCAGCTGGGCGACGAACGGAATGCGCTTGTCGTGGGCGGTCTTGGTCAGGTCCTCGGCCTGCTTGGGCTCGATCCGACCCGCGCGCACCAGGATCCGCGCGACCCCGGCGAGGTTGGTTTGGGGTGCGTCGAGGAAAGTGTCAACAGCCATCTTCGAGGAGCCGCAGCGAAGTGATGGGCGCCCACGGGCGCCGAACGGCGATCATCGCCCAGGAATAAGGTGAAGTAAATCGCGAAAAGCCTACGATAACTCGCCCATTTCGCCCCGGCGGCGAAAGCTCGGGTGCCCGTCAGTTGGAATCGTCAGTTAATTGGCGAAATCCAAATGAAATTGGATTCAGGAAGTAACTCGACCGCAGAAATGACAAAAGGAGCCCGCGGGCTCCTTCGTCGTGTCGCGCCGGGCCGGAACCCATGCGCGTCGCGTGGGCCGGCCAAGCCGGCTCCAGGCGGATGATCTGGTCGGGGTGAGAGGATTCGAACCTCCGGCCTCTACGTCCCGAACGTAGCGCTCTACCAGGCTAAGCTACACCCCGATGTTTCAGCGAAGCTTGTTTAGCCTCTGACGTCGCCCTTGCAGGCCAGCCTTGTCGACTGTTCGCTCGATCCGTCGCGCTGCTTGTCATGCGCTCCGTTTCGCTGAGCTAAGGATTCTCGCACAGTTCTCGCGGGCTCGACAAGTGCCCGCGTGCCGATCGCATCAGGACGAGCGTTCGACCGAGCGCACGCACAGTTCCAGCAGGAGCTGCTTCGTCTCGGAATCGGGCAGGAGGGCGAGCTGCTCGCGGGCGTGGTCGGCCTCGCGGCGGGCGGCCTCGCGCGTGGCGTCGATCGCGCCGGTGCGGCGCACGATCTGCACGATCTCGGACAGGCGCTCGACCTCGCCTTGCTCGATGGCGTGGCGGATCAGCGCAGCTTCCTCGGGCGTGCCGTGGCTCATCGCATACAGTAGGGGCAGCGTCGGCTTGCCTTCGCGCAGGTCGTCGCCGACATTCTTGCCTAGCGCGGCGGTGTCGCCCTCGTAGTCGAGCAGGTCGTCGACCAGCTGGAACGCGGTGCCCAGCGAGCGGCCGAAATTGGCGCAGGCGTCCTCGATCTCGCGCGGGGCGTCGGCGATGACGGCGCCCAGGCGGGCGCTGGCCTCGAACAGCTTGGCCGTCTTGTAGCGGATGACGCGCAGGTAGTCCTCGACGGCCAGGTCGGCGTCGTGCATGTTCATCAGCTGCAGGACCTCGCCCTCGGCGATGACGTTGGTGGCGTCGGCCAGCACGTCGAGCACGCGCATGCGGCCGATCTCGACCATCAGCTGGAAGGCGCGCGAGTACAGGAAGTCCCCCACCAGCACGCTGGCCGCGTTGCCGAACAGGGCGTTGGCGGTGGCGCGGCCGCGGCGCAGCGCCGACTCGTCGACCACGTCGTCGTGCAGCAGCGTGGCGGTGTGGATGAATTCGATGATCGCGGCCAGCTCGAACCGGCTGTCGCCGGTGAAGGACAGCGCGCGCGAGAACAGCAGCACCAGGCGCGGACGGATCCGCTTGCCGCCGGCGCCGACGATGTAGTTCGCGATCTGGTCGACGAGCGCGACCTCGGACGTCAGCCGGCGGCGGATGACGTCATCGACGGCCTGCATCTCGGCGGCCATCGGGTCGACAGGCAGGGGCGCGTGGGTGAGGGGGGCGTTCACGACGACGGTTCGCGGGGGAGGGGAATCGATCATTATAGGGAGGCCGGCGGCGCGCGGACGGAGCGTGGCAGCCCGCTTTGACGTTTCGGCCGACCGATGGTATGATCGAGGGCTTCGCCGACCCATGGTCGGTCTAGGTGCGTCCGGACTGGAAGCCACCGCAGGCAACAAGCGGGGCATTCCGGTCGGGGCGGCAAGCGGGAATCTCGGTTCCCGTGCGTCGTCCGGGAGTCGGGTGACACCGGATCTCACTGCCGGTCGGCGAGCGAAGTCAACTGAAAGGTCATATATGTACGCGGTCGTAAAAACCGGTGGCAAGCAATACAAGGTTGCTGCCGGCGAAAAGATTAAGGTAGAACAGATTGCTGCGGACGTTGGCCAGGAAATCGTGCTGGATCAGGTTCTCGCAGTCGGCAACGGCGCGGAACTGACGGTCGGCGCGCCCCTGGTCGCGGGTGCCAGCGTGAAGGCTACCGTGGTTGCGCAAGGTCGCCACGACAAGGTTCGCATCTTCAAGATGCGCCGTCGCAAGCACTACCAGAAGCATGGCGGCCACCGCCAGCACTTCACCGAACTCGAGATCTCGTCGATCAACGCCTGAGCGTTGCGTCCGAGAAATCACTGCACAGGAGCTAATGCACCATGGCACAGAAAAAAGGCGGCGGTTCCACGCGGAACGGCCGTGACTCCCAACCGAAGATGCTCGGCGTGAAGGCCTACGGCGGCGAAACCGTTTCGGCGGGTTCGATCATCGTCCGCCAGCGCGGCACCAAGTTCCACGCTGGCGAGAACGTCGGCATGGGCCGCGACCACACGCTGTTCGCGCTGGTCGACGGCAAGATCTCGTTCGGCGTGAAGGGCAACCTGAACCGCCACACCGTCACGGTGACGCCGCTTTAAACGACAGCCCCGGTCAGCGGAGTACCGCTTCCAGCCCCCAAGGGGCGTCGGCCTTGCTCCGGAGCGGCCGAGCGCGGCGGCCTCGGGGCTCTCGCCCTCCGTTTCGACCAGTGTTGCGCGAACAAGCCCCGGCATGCCGGGGCTTTCTCGTTTATTGTTCCCACGTTGGCGCCGTCCAAGGAAGGACTTCTCCCCATGAAATTCGTTGATGAAGCCGTGATCGACATCGCCGCCGGCAACGGTGGCGCCGGCTGCATGAGCTTCCGTCGGGAGAAGTGCATTCCTTTCGGCGGCCCCAACGGCGGCAACGGCGGCAAGGGCGGCAGCGTGTGGTTCGTGGCCGACCGCAACCTCAACACGCTGATCGACTACCGCTACAACCGCCGCCACGAAGCGCGCAACGGCGAGGCCGGCCGCGGCTCCGACCAGTTCGGCGCGGCCGCCGACGACATCGTCCTGCGCGTTCCCGTGGGCACGATGGTCAAGGACTTCGAGACCGACCAGATCCTGGCCGAGCTCATCGAGCCCGACGTGCCCGTGCTGCTGTGCAAGGGCGGCGACGGCGGCTTCGGCAACCTGCACTTCAAGACCAGCACCAACCGCGCGCCGCGCCAGAAGACGCCGGGCTGGCCGGGTGAACAGAAGAAGGTGCGGCTGGAACTGCGCGTGCTGGCCGACGTCGGCCTGCTGGGCATGCCCAACGCCGGCAAGTCCACGCTGATCACGGCCATCTCGAACGCGCGGCCGAAGATCGCCGACTACCCGTTCACCACGCTGCATCCGAACCTCGGCGTCGTGCGCGTCGCGCCCGAGAAGAGCTTCGTCGTGGCCGACATCCCCGGCCTGATCGAAGGCGCCGCCGAAGGTGCCGGCCTCGGCCACCAGTTCCTGCGCCACCTGCAGCGCACGCGCCTGCTGCTGCACGTCATCGACGCGGCGCCGGTCAGCGACGCCGTCGACCCGGTCAAGGAGGCCAAGGCGCTGGCCAAGGAGCTCGAGAAGTACGACCCCGAGCTGGCGGCCAAGCCGCGCTGGCTGGTGCTCAACAAGCTCGACATGGTGCCGGCGGACGAGCGCGCCGCGCGCTGCAAGGACATCGTCAAGCGCCTGAAGTGGAAGGGCCCGGTGTTCGAGATCTCGGCGCTGGCGCGCGAGGGCCTGCAGCCGATGCTGCACGCCATCTACGAGCATGTGCGGGCGCAGGTCGAGCAGCCGGCCCCGCCGGTCGACCCGCGCTTCGAGGCCCCGGCCGCTCCAGCGCCAGTGGTCGAGGAGACGGTGCGGCCCGTGCGCGCCGCCAGGAAGGTCGCCAAGGCCACCCAGGCCGACAACGACGAGCCGGTCGATCCGCGCTTCGCGCCGATCGAGCCCGAGGCGGACGAGTCGCCCGCGCCCGCCGCGCCCGTCCGGCGACGCACGCGCGCGGCATGAGCGCCGGCGCAGCGTCTTCGGTGGCCGGCGCGGCCGCGGTCAACGACGAGCTGCGCGCCGCGCGGCGCATCGTCGTCAAGGTCGGCTCCAGCCTGGTCACCAACGAGGGCCGCGGCGTCGACGCCGAGGCCATCGGCAACTGGTGCCGCCAGATGGCCGCGCTCGGCCAGGCCGGGCGCGAGATCGTGATGGTGTCCTCGGGCGCCATCGCCGAGGGCATGAAGCGCCTGGGCTGGACGGCGCGGCCGAAGGAGCTGCACGAGCTGCAGGCCGCCGCCGCCGTGGGCCAGATGGGCCTCGCGCAGATGTACGAGAGCAAGCTGCGCGAGCACGGCTTCGGCAGCGCGCAGGTGCTGCTCACCCATGCCGACCTGGCCGACCGCGAGCGCTACCTCAACGCGCGCTCCACGCTCGTCACGCTGCTCGGCCTGAAGGTGATCCCGGTCATCAACGAGAACGACACCGTCGTCACCGACGAGATCAAGTTCGGCGACAACGACACCCTCGGCGCGCTGGTGGCCAACCTCGTCGACGCCGACGCCTACGTCATCCTCACCGACCAGCCCGGCCTGTACACCGCCGACCCGCGCAGGAACCCGGACGCGACCTTCGTCGCGCGCGCCCGCGCGGGCGATCCCGAGCTGGAACGCATGGCCGGGGGCGCCGGCTCGGCGATCGGCCGTGGCGGCATGCTCACCAAGATCCTCGCGGCCAAGCGTGCCGCGGGCTCGGGCACCAGCACCGTCATCGCCTGGGGCCGCGAGTCCGACGTGCTGATGCGCCTGGCCGCGGGCGAACCGATCGGCACGCTGCTGGTCGCGCAGACCGCCAAGGTCGCGGCGCGCAAGCGCTGGATGGTGGATCACCTGCAATTGCGCGGCGCGGTGGTGGTCGACGACGGCGCCGCGATCAAGCTGCGCGAGGAAGGCAAGAGCCTGCTGCCGATCGGCGTGCGCGAGGTCGAGGGCGAGTTCCATCGCGGCGACGTCATCGCCGTGCGCGCACTCGATGGCCGGATGGTGGCGCGCGGCCTGGCGAACTATTCGTCGGCCGAGGCGCGCCTGATCGCGCGCAAGCCGTCCTCGCAGATCGAGGCGGCGCTCGGCTACGCCAACGAGCCCGAGCTGGTGCACCGTGACAACCTTGTCCTGGGTTGAATCCGCCGCGAGGCTGTCGATTTCCCAGTGGAACGCTCCCCCAATTCGGTGAGCTGACAGGCCGGCTTCAGGCGCGCCAGGCACGGTCGGGGAACAGTCTGGACCGTGCACGGTCCACACGCGGCTCCCGCCTGTGCCGTGGCAACGCGGGAAGTCAGGGCCACCATGGCTGCGGGTCGCATCGAACAGCAGGGGGTGCCGGTCGTCGTGGTCGGCGAGAGTCTCAACAGCCTGGGCATCGTGCGCAGCCTCGCCGGCCACGGCATCGAGATCCACGTGGCCGCGACCACGCGTTGGTGCCCCGCGGCCCTGTCGCGCCACGCACGCGTCGCGACCGTGCCGGCGCTGGAGGGCCGGCCGCTCGTCGACGGCCTGCTGGCGCTCGCGCGGCGCCTTGGCCGCCGCGCCGTGCTGATGCTGTGCGGCGACCGCCAGGTCGACGCCGTCAACGACCATCGCGACGAGCTCGCGGCGCTCTACCGGTTCACGCTGCCGCCGGCGGCGGTCCTGCGCACGCTGGCGAACAAGGCGACGTTCCAGCGGTTCGCGCTGCAGCACGGCCTCGACGTGCCGCGAACGGCGGTCCTCCACGCCGGCGAGCCGGTGGCCGCGGCGCTGCGCGAACTGACGCTGCCGCTGGTGCTCAAGCCCGCGGACAAGGGGCGGGTGCTCGCCGGCCACACGGAGCGCGCCGCGCGAGTGGACACCCGCGCCGAGGCCGAGGCCGTGGCCGCGCGCATGCTCGCCGGCTCGGGCTGCGTCGTCGCTCAGGAATGGATCGCCGGCGACGATACCGACATCTACTTCGCGCTGTTCGCCTGCGACGCCGACAGCCGCGTGCTGGGCATGTTCTGCGGCCGCAAGCTGGTGTGCGACCCGCCCGGCGTCGGCAGCACGGGCATCTGCGTCGACGCCGGCGTGCAGTCCGCCCCGCTTGCGCGCGAGGCGCTGCGCTTCATCCGGGCGAGCGGCTACCGGGGCATCGGCAGCATGGAATACAAGCGCGACCGCCGCAGCGGCCGCTTCGTGATCGTGGAGCCCACCGTCGGCCGCAGCGACTGGCAGGAAGAGATCGCCACGCTGTGCGGCGTCAACCTGCCGCTGCAGGCCTGGCGCGCCGAGTGCGGCCTGCCGCCCGAGCCGCCGCGGCCGATGGCCGCGCCGCAGGCCTGGAGCGCATCGCTGTTCCATCCCCGCCCGGCACTGCCCGAGGGCACGCGCTTGCGCGATGGCTGGCTGCGGCTGGACGATCCGCTGCCGGGGCTGCACCACTACCTCGTCGGGGAACTCGGCCGGCGCGTGTTGCGCCGACTCGGCCGATTGCTGCACGGCGCGCAGGCGCCGGCGCGCGTGGCCGCGGTCGGGGTCGAGAACGTCGCCGCGCAAAAGGTCCGGCCATGAGCGCGGTCCAGGCCGCCATCGTCGGCGCGGGGCCCTACGGACTGTCGATCGCCGCCCACCTGCGGGCCGCGGGCGTCGGCCATCGCTTGCTGGGCCAGGCCATGCACAGTTGGGCGCACTGCATGCCCAGCGGGATGATGCTGCGCTCGGAGCCCTTCGCGTCGAGCCTGTGGGACCCGCGCCGCCGCTACACCTACGCGCGCTTCTGCGCCGAACACGGCCTGCCCTACGAGCCGATCGGCCTGCCGCCGACGCTGCAGCGCTTCCTCGACTACACCACCTGGTTCCAGCAGCACGCCGTGGGCGAGGTGCCCGGCGACATGGTGCGCCACATCCGCCGCGAGGCGAAGGGCTTCGCCCTGACGTTGGCCGACGGCAGCGAACTGTTCGCGCGCAAGGTGGTGCTCGCCACCGGCCAGATGGCCTTCCGCAGCGTGCCCGACGAGCTCGCGAAGCTGGCCGCCCCGCACGTCGTGCACAGCGCGCTGATGGACGAGCCGGACACCTACCGCGGCCAGGACGTGATCGTGGTCGGGCGCGGCCAGTCGGCGCTGCAGTGGTCCGCGCTGCTGCACGAGGCGGGGGCGCGTGTGCGCGTGCTCACGCGCGGCGAGCGGCTCAAGTGGAACGGCGGGCCCAAGCCGAACCGCGGCTGGATCGACCGGATCAAGAAGCCGTACTCGGGCCTCGGCCCCGGCTGGAAGGACATCGCGGTCGCGGAGTTGCCGCAGCTCTACCGCGCGGTGTTCCCCGCACCCAAGCGGCACCGGCACGTCGGCGAGAGCTTCGGGCCGTCCGGCGCGTGGTGGCTGCGCTCGCGCGTGGAGAACCGCATCCCCATCGTCTTCGGCTCGACGCTCGTCGACGCGCGGCCGGCCGGCGGCCAGGTGGCCCTCATCGTGCGGCAGGGTGGCGGCGAACAGGAATTGCGCGCCGACCGCGTGATCGCGGCGACCGGCTTCCGGATCGACCTCGACCGCATCGACTACCTCGATCCGGCGCTGTCCGCCTCGATCGAACGCGAGGGGCGTGCGCCGCGCCTGGATCGCCACTACCAGACGTCCGTGCCGGGCCTGCACATCGTGGGGGCCGCCAGCGCACCGACGTTCGGCCCGGTGATGCGCTTCATGTTCGGCGCCAAGCACGTCGCGCCGACCCTCGCACGCAGCCTGCGCAACTGAGCCGGCGTTCAGCGTTCGCGGCGGGGGCGCGCGTGTCGTCCTGCTGCTCAGTGGGCCGGCTGGTCGAGTTCGTCGGGGCCGACGCGCGGGCCGGCCAGGCCGCCGTTGTCGGCGGCGTCCTCGGGCAGGTCGCTGGCGCGGTCGTCGCGCGGGCCGCGCGGGCCGCCGCGCAGGTAGCGGTTCTGGTAATTCTGCTTCGGCAGGAAGCGCGCCAGTTCCGTGAGCGCCATCTGGTAGACGCCGCGCTTGAACTCGATGACGACATCGAGCGGAACCCAGTAGTCGTTCCAGCGCCAGGCGTCGAATTCGGGGTGGTCGGTGGCGCGCAGGTTCATGTCGCTGTCGCGGCCCATCAGCTTGAGCAGGAACCAGATCTGCTTCTGCCCCCGGTAGTGCCCGCGGGCGTCCTTGCGGATGTAGTGCTCGGGAACCTCGTAGCGCAGCCAGTCCCGGGTGCGGGCGAGGATCTTCACGTGGTCGGGCAACAGCCCCACCTCCTCGTGGAGCTCGCGGAACATCGCCTGCTCGGGCGACTCGCCATATTTGATGCCCCCTTGCGGGAATTGCCAGGAATGCGTGCGGAGACGTTTTCCCCAGAACACCTGATTGCGCGAGTTGAGCAGCACAATGCCGACGTTGGGCCTGAAGCCCTCTCGGTCGAGCATAATCTGACCCCGATTCTTTGACTGCAACCATTATTGCACCGGTGCGATGCAAAGCACGAGCCCGCGTTTTTCCGCATAAGCCGGCCCGTTTCGTGATTTGTTGATGACAAAGCCGGTAACCTTGCGTCCATGAAAGCCTCCCAGTTCTTCGTTTCCACCCTCAAGGAAGCTCCCGCCGACGCCGAAGTCGCCAGCCACAAGCTCATGACCCGCGCGGGCATGATCAAGAAGCTCGGCGCCGGCATCTACAACTACATGCCGATGGGCCTGCGGGTCATCCACAAGATCGAGGCCATCATCCGCGAGGAGATGAACCGCGCCGGCGCGGTCGAACTCGTGATGCCGTTCGTCCAGCCGGCCGAGCTGTGGGAGGAGAGCGGCCGCTGGGGCAAGATGGGCCCGGAACTGCTGCGCGTGAAGGATCGCCACGAGCGCGATTTCGTGCTGCAGCCCACCTCCGAGGAGGCGATCACCGACATCGCCCGCCAGGAACTGCGCAGCTACAAGCAGTTGCCGAAGAACTTCTACCAGATCCAGACGAAGTTCCGCGACGAGCGCCGTCCCCGCTTCGGCATCATGCGCGGGCGCGAGTTCACGATGAAGGACGCGTACTCGTTCGACCGCGACCAGCAGGCCGCGGCGAAGAGCTACGACGTCATGCGCGCCGCCTACCGCGCCATCTTCGACCGATTCGGCCTGAAGTACCGCGCCGTCGCGGCCGACTCCGGCGCCATCGGCGGCGACCTGTCGGAAGAGTTCCAGGTGATCGCCGACACCGGCGAGGACGCGCTGATCTACTGCGCCACGTCCGACTATGCCGCCAACATCGAGCTGGCCGAGGCGGTATCGCTGCTCGCCTCGCGCGCGGGCGCGGGCGAGGCGCTGACGAAGACGGCCACGCCGGGCAAGAGCACCTGCGCCGACGTCGCCGCGCTGCTGGGCCTGCCGCTGGCGCGCACCGTCAAGTCGCTGGTCCTGGCCACCGACGAGCTCGACGAGCGCGGCGACGTCGGCAAGACGACCGTGTGGTTGCTGCTGCTGCGCGGCGATCACGACATGAACGAGGTCAAGGTCGGCAAGATCGCCGGCCTGAAGGACGGCTTCCGCTTCGCCACCGTCGCGGAGATCGAGGATCACTTCGGCTGCAAGCCCGGCTACCTCGGCCCGATCGGCCTGAACAAGCCCGTCAAGGTCATCGCGGACCGCACCGTCGCCAACATGAGCGACTTCGTCGTCGGCGCCAACGAGCCGGACTTCCACCTGACCGGCGCCAACTGGGGCCGCGACATGCCCGAGCCCGACGTCGTCGCCGACATCCGCAACGTCGTCGCCGGCGATCCATCGCCCGACGGCAAGGGCGTGCTCGCGATCGACCGCGGCATCGAGGTCGGCCACGTGTTCTACCTCGGCACCAAGTACTCGAAGGCGATGAACGCGACGTTCCTCGACGAGACGGGCAAGCCCCAGCCGTTCGAGATGGGCTGCTACGGCATCGGCGTCACCCGCATCGCGGCCGCGGCCATCGAGCAGAACCACGACGCGCGCGGCATCATCTGGCCGGTCGCGCTGGCGCCGTTCACGGTGGTGCTGTGCCCGATCGGCTACGACCGCAACGCCGAGGTGAAGGCCGCCGCCGACAAGCTGCACGACGAGCTCGCGGCGCTCGGCATCGACGTGATGCTGGACGACCGCGGCGAGCGTCCCGGCGCGATGTTCGCCGACTGGGAACTGATCGGCGTGCCGCAGCGCGTGGTCATCTCCGACCGCGGCCTGAAGGACGGGCAGCTCGAGGTGCAGGGCCGCCGCGAGGACCAGGCCAGCACCGTGGCCGTGGCCGACGTCGTGGCCGAGCTGCGGGCGCGCCTGGCCGCATGACCCTGGCGCGCATCCGGCGCCGGGCCGTCGCCGCCCTGGTCGCCGGCGCGGCGGCGCTCATGCTCGCCCGTCCGGCGTTCGCCGGCGGCCAGATCGAGGAGCCGCTGGCGGACTCCGTGCGCACCGCGCTCAGCGCCGCCATCGCCGGCAGCGCGCCACCGCCCGAGCTGCGCTTCGACAACATCCAGGAGCGCCTGACCTACCTGCGATGGCTGGGGGCGATGAGCGAGCGCCTGAAGAAGAACAAGACCGAGGGCCACGAGCGCATCGAGTTCCTGCAGACCGTCTGGTACGAGAGCAGGCGCGCCGGCCTCGAGCCGGCGCTGGTGCTGGGCCTGATCCAGGCCGAGAGCGGGTTCCGCAAGTACGCCATCAGCAGCGTGGGCGCGCGCGGCTACACGCAAGTGATGCCGTTCTGGGCGCGCCAGATCGGTGATGGCGACGCCGCGCGGCTGTTCGTGATGCAGGTCAACCTGCGCTTCGGCTGCGTGATCCTGCGCCACTACCTCGATGTCGAGAAGGGCGACCTGTTCATGGCGCTCGGCCGCTACAACGGCAGCCGCGGCCAGGCGGCCTATCCGAACATGGTGCTCGGTGCCCGCAAGCGCTGGGAGTGGAAGGATCCCGAGGCGAATCCGGCCTCGGCGCCGCATTGAGGACGCACCCGTTGCTTCGGTTCAAGCTGTGGGGGCCGCGGACGCATGGACACGAAGGCCGTCATGCGCGCAGTCGCAGGATCCGCGAACCGCGCGGTCATTCGACCAGGGCACGCCGTCATCCTGCGCGCAGTCGCAGGATCCACGAATCACGAGGCCCCGTCATCGGAGGGCGCCAACTCTTGCCTTGCATGAGCGGGGCGCACTGGCAGGGGTGGATCCTGCGATTGCGCGCAGGATGACGCGGTGAAGGCGCCCGCGAAGCTGGTGGTTGGCCGGAGCGTCCGGCGTCCGGCGTCTGCCGTTGTCCCCAGCGTCCTCTGCGCTCAGAGCCCGTCCCAGCGCTTCGGCGCCGCTCCGGGCACGCCCAGCATCTCGATGACCCGCTCCACGGTGTCGTCCACCATCTCGGCGATCGACTGGGGCTTGTTGTAGAACGCCGGCAGCGGCGGGAAGACGACGCCGCCCATCTCGGTGACGGCCGTCATGTTGCGCAGGTGGGCGAGGTTGAACGGCGTCTCGCGCACCATCAGCACGAGGCGGCGGCGCTCCTTGAGCATGACGTCGGCGGCGCGCGTGAGCAGGTTGTCGCCGAAGCCGTGGGCGATGGCCGCGAGCGACTTCATCGTGCACGGCGCCACCACCATCGCCTGCGCGCCGAAGCTGCCGCTGGCGATGCAGGCGCCGATGTCGCCCACGGGCCAGGCGTGCGTGGCCCTGGCGGCGAGCTCGTCGCGCGACAGGCCCAGTTCATGGTGGACGTTGATGACGCCCGATGGCGTGACGACCAGGTGCGTCTCGGCGCCCAGCTCGCGCAGGCGATCCAGCAGGCGCACGGCGTAGGCGGCGCCCGAGGCGCCGGTGACGCCGACGATGACCGGCCCGGGCGCCTTCAACGCGGCCAAGGGATCAATTCGCCAGCAGCGGCTGCAGCTCGCCCGACTCGTACATCTCCATCAGGATGTCCGAGCCACCGACGAATTCGCCGTTGACGTACAGCTGGGGAATGGTCGGCCAGTTGGCGTATTCCTTGACGCCCTGGCGCACTTCCTCGTCCTCCAGCACGTTGACCGTCTTCAGCTCCGTCACGCCGCAGGCCTTCAGGATCTGGATGGCGCGGCCGGAGAAGCCGCACATGGGGAACTGGGCGGTGCCCTTCATGAACAACACCACCTTGTTGTTCTTCACGAGGTCATCGATGCGTTGCTGGACGTCGGACATGGCAGTCGGAATCAGGAGAAGGCGCGCGCGGCGCCGGTCTCCCGTTTATATGCCAAATGGATTGGCAGCGCACCCGAAAGGTTGCGCTGCAACAAGCGGCCTGGCGCCTCAGAACGAGTAGCGGACGTTGACCGCCATCACCGGCGCCCAGCGCAGCTGGCTGGCGACGTCGTCGAGGCTGCTGGCACTGGTGAGCAGCCCGTGGCCGTGGACCTGCGAGGCGAGGCCGAAGTCGGCGTTCAGGCTCAGCTGGCTCTTGAGCCAGAGGTGGCTGTAGCCCAGGCCGATGTAGGGCAGGCTCTGCAGCGGGTCGGGGCGGGTGTCGTACAGCGACAGCGGCTGGGACAGGCTGACCACGCCGGTGCTGGCGCGAAAGCCGCCGACGAGGCTGCTGGTGGCCGAACCGGGACCGGTCTGGCCGGGTTCGACGAAGTAGTAGTCGCCCAGCAGGCGGATCGAGCCGGTGGAAACATGCGAGTTTGTAAGCGCATACTCTGCACTTGCGTGCGTGGCAGCCGGGTTCTCGTACGTTCGCAAGACCAATCCTTCAGCTCGAGCACCCAGCGTGGTGGCCGCGAGGATCGCGAGGGCGGCGGCCTGGCGGCCGACGCGCGCGCGACGCGCCGTCGAAAGTGAAGGTTCCATGGTCGGCTCCCGAAACGCCCCGAGGGGCAGAAAAACCAGACTCCAGAATTTCCATGCTACGCCTGTTGTCGTGTTGGATGTATCGACAAACAGCAGGCTTTCTCCAGGCTTGATTACCTCCTGTGACGACCCAGAGACGATGTCACGATAGCGCGATTCGGCACCTTGCGTGCAGGGCCGGGGAGCCCTAAAACAGGTGAGTCAACCGCCCAGGCGGCCGCCGGTGCAGCGGGGCCGGTCCTCGATGTCGCGCCGCGTCTCGATACGCCCGAAACCCGCCTGCGCGAGGATCGCCGCGACGGCGTCCGCCTGCTCCCAGCCGTGCTCGAACAGCAGCCAGCCACCGGTGCGCAGCCGGTCGCGCGCGCCCCCGGCGATGCGGCGGATGTCGGCCAGGCCGTCGTCGGCCGAAACGAGCGCGGCAAGCGGCTCGTGCGTCAGGCCCGCCAGGTGCGGGTCGTCGGCGGCGATGTAGGGCGGGTTGCTGACGACGAGGTCGAAAACCGGCGCGTCGGTCGTCCCGGCCAGGGCGTCCCACCAGTCGCCCTGCACGAAACGCACCTCCAGGGCCAGACGCCCCGCGTTCGCCCGCGCGACCGCGAGCGCGCCCGCGCTGCGCTCGCCCGCCCACGCGCGGGCGCGCGGGCAGCCGTGCTTGACGGCCAGCGCGATCGCGCCGCTGCCGGTGCCCAGGTCGAGCACGGCGGGGGCCGGTGCATCGCGCAGCTCGCCATGCAGCAGATCGAGCGCCCAGTCGACCAGCGTCTCGGTGTCGGGTCGCGGCACCAGCACGGCGGGCGCGACGGCCAGCGTCAGGCCGTGGAATTCGCGCTGGCCGACCAGGTAGGCGAAGGGCTCGCCCGCGGCGCGGCGTGCGACCAGGGCGTCGTAGGCGGCCGCGTGCTCGGCGGGCAGGGCGTCGTCGCCGTGGGCCAGGAGCCAGCTGCGCTGCCGGCCCAGCACGTGGGCCAGGAGCAGTTGCGCGTCGAGCCGCTCGAGACCACGCGCCCGGGCGTCGCCCAACGCGGCGTCGACCGTGGCGGACACGCTCATGGTGAACCCCGCGGCCTGCGGCCTGCGGTGCGAGCGCCCCTCGGAGCGACCGGGCGGGCGCTCATGCGCCCGACTCCAGCGCCGCCAGCTGCTCCTGCGCGCGTACGGCCCGCAGCGCGGCCACGACCTCACCGAGGTCGCCTTCCATCACCGCGCCCAGCTTGTAGAGCGTCAGGTTGATGCGATGGTCGGTCAGCCGGCCCTGCGGGAAGTTGTAGGTTCGGATCCGATCGGACCGGTCGCCCGAGCCGATCAGGCTCTTGCGCTCGGCGGCGTCCTTGGCCTCCCGCTCGGCGCGCTCGCGATCCTGCAGCCGCGCGAGCAGCACGGCCATCGCCTTGGCCTTGTTGCGGTGCTGCGAACGGTCGTCCTGGCACTCGGCGACGATGCCGGTGGGCAGGTGCGTGATGCGCACGGCGCTGTCCGTCTTGTTGATGTGCTGGCCGCCGGCGCCGCTGGCGCGGAAGGTGTCGATGCGCAGCTCGGACGGGTTGAGCGTGACCTCGGCCGCGGCGTCGGGCTCGGCCAGGACGGCCACGGTGCAGGCGCTGGTGTGGATGCGGCCCTGCGCCTCGGTGGCGGGTACGCGCTGCACGCGGTGCCCGCCCGACTCGAAGCGCAGCTGGCCGTAGACGCCCTCGGTGGCGGCGGCCAGGCCGCGTGCGCCGGACGGATTCTCGATGCGCACCACCACTTCCTTGTAGCCGCCGAGGTCGGAGGCGCTCTCGCTCATGACTTCGCTGCGCCAGCCCTGGCGCTCGGCGTAGCGCAGGTACATGCGCAGCAGGTCGGCCGCGAACAGCGCCGACTCCTCGCCGCCCGTTCCGGCGCGGATCTCGATGTAGGCCGGCCGCGCGTCGTCCGGGTCGCGCGGCAGCAGGGTGGCCTGCAGCGCGGCCTCCAGCGATTCGAGGTCGGCGTCGCAGGCGGCGATCTCCTCGCGCGCCATCGCGGCCATGTCGGCGTCGCCGTCGTCCAGCATCTCCTGCGCGGTGGCGCGGTCGGCCTCGCGCTGCGTGAAGCGGCGGTACAGCTCGACGATCTCCGAGGCCTCGGACTGCTCGCGCGACAGCTCGCGGTACCGGGTCATGTCCTGCGTGGCCGCGGGGTCGGCCAGGCGCGCGTCGAGCTCCTGCAGGCGCATGCCCAGGCGGTCGAATTGTTGGCGGAGCGAAGCTTTCATGGGGAGCGATGCGGGAAGCGAGCGGGCAGCCGGCAGCGGGCGTGCCGGCCGGGGCAGGGCGGCGTCGGGCGCGACGCCGCGGCGTGACGCGTCGCTAGAGGCCGGGGTCGGCCGGATCGCGCGTGGACTGGCGCAGGAACAGCCGCGAGACGGTGTCTGTGAGCCGATGGCGCTGCTCGCCTTCGCTGGTGCGCAACTCGGCGAGCGTGCCGTGCAGCATCTTCTGGGTGAGGCCGCGGCTCAGCGCCTCGAGCACGGCGTCGACCGACTCGCCCTTGGCCAGCGCCTTGCGGGCGCGCTGCAGCTCGGCGCTGCGCCAGTCGTCGGCCTGGCGGGTGAGCGCCTGGATCAGCGGCACGGTGGCGCGCTGGTCGAGCCAGTGCGAGAAGCCCAGCACGCCGGCGTCGATGATGGCTTCGGCCTGCTCCACCGCCGCCTGGCGCTTGGCGCCGGCCGATCGGACGAGCTCGGACAGGTCGTCGACCGTGTACAGGTAGACGTCGTTCTGCTGCGCGACCTCGGGCTCGATGTCGCGCGGCACGGCCAGGTCGACCATGAACATCGGGCGGCGCTTGCGGCTCTTGAGCGCGCGTTCGACGGCGCCCAGCCCGATGATGGGCAGCGTGCTGGCGGTGCACGAGATGACGATGTCGAACTCGTGCAGCCGCGCGGGCACGTCGGCCAGGCGCATGGCCTGGGCGCCCAGGCGCACGGCCAGCTTCTCGCCGCGCTCCAGCGTGCGGTTGGCCACGGCCATCAGCCTGGGCGTGCGCGCCGCGAAGTGGGTGGCGACCAGCTCGATCATCTCGCCGGCGCCGACGAACAGCACGTTGAGCTTGTCGAGGTCGCCGAACAGCTGGTTGGCCTGGCGCACGGCGGCGGCGGCCATGCTGATCGAATGAGCGCCGATCTCGGTGGACGTGCGCACTTCCTTGGCCACGGAGAACGAGCGCTGGAACAGCTGGTGCAGGGTGGTGCCCAGCGTGCCGGCCTGGTCGGCCTCGCGCACGGCCTGCTTCATCTGGCCCAGGATCTGGGGCTCGCCCAGGACCATGGAATCGAGGCCGGAGGCGACACGGAACACGTGGCGCGCGGCGTCGCGGTTCTCCAGCACGTAGCTGTGGTCGAGCAGCTGGGCGCCGCTGACGCCGCCCTGGGCCGCCAGCCAGTCGGCCACCGGACGCACCAGCGAGGGCTTGTGCGCCGGCGCGGCGACATAGACCTCGGTGCGGTTGCAGGTGGACAGCAACGCCACCTCGGGGACGGCGGCCGCGCTGCCCGCGGCCCGGCCGAACTGCTGCACCAGCGCCTTCAGCGCGGGGGAGACCTGGTCGAGCGGGAACGCGAAACGACCGCGCAGGTCGATGGGCGCGGTCTGATGGTTGAGTCCCAACGCGAACACAGACATGCCCGCATTATAAAATTTCCCTGTTGCCGCAGGGGGACCGCTGGTCTTCCCCCCGGTGCCACCCTCCTGATCCAGATCAAACGCCGCCTTGGACGCCCTGAACCTGCTCTGGCACATCGCCAACTTCGTGCTGCCCGCCGTCGGGGTGGGCGCACTCACGGCCGCGCTGTGCAAGCTGTTCTGGCGCCGGAGCCTGGCGCGGACGAGCTGGTTCACGCTGGCCTGGCAGGCCAGCGCGGCGGGGCTGGCCGTGCTGGTGGCTGGCCTGGTGGTGACCGGGCACGACGGCCGGATGGTCACGTACGCCGGGCTGGTGGTGGCCTGCGCGCTGGTGCCCTGGCTGCGCGCCAGCCGCTGAGCGGGCCCCTAACCGGCATCCTGCGCGAAGCGAAGCTCCAAACGGTCATCCTGCGCGTAGCGAAGCGGCGTCGCAGGATCCACCCTGGAAAGACCTCGGCATTCGTGGATCCTGCGACTGCGCGCAGGATGACACTGGGTGAGCGCGTGGCGGCAGCCTCGTGAGCCCCACCAGAAAGCGCGGCGTCACCAGCGAAGCCCCGGACCGTCATCCTGCGCGCAGCGAAGCGG